>JAESFS010000012.1_pt1 | contig 606137 bp, 505 predicted proteins | sample 9269441 | NCBI WGS metagenome assembly JAESFS01 (sample SAMN14502548, study PRJNA617105) | algae metagenome | isolation source: Scytolyngbya sp. HA4215-MV1 and co-occurring heterotrophs from sample from... | place: USA: Laie Falls, Oahu, Hawaii | collected 2010-08-22 | reverse complement strand
AAGTGATGCATGAGCGCAATGCTCACAACTTCCCCTTGGATTTGGCGGCGGGTGAGGCTGCGCCTGTGGCGCTGACGGCTCCGGCGATCAACGGCTAATTGTCGAACTAAGAGCTGATTGATTGAAGAGCGCTCTCCACTGGGGGAGCGCTTTTTCGTTGGGCTAAACTCCTGCAAAAAGCAGAATCAGACTGAAAATGTAACGGTTTGCAACGTATAATGAGAATGATTAAATATTAAATCGATCTAAAGAAACGACATGCGAGTTGCGATCGCGGGTGCAGGTTTGGCAGGGCTTGCCTGTGCAAAGTATTTGACCGATGCAGGACACACACCCATTGTTCTGGAAAGTCGTAATGTTCTGGGTGGTCTAGTCGCCGCCTGGAAAGATGAAGACGGTGACTGGTACGAAACCGGCTTACATGCCTTTTTCGGAGCCTATCCCAATATGCTTCAGTTGTTAAAGGAACTGGGCATCGAAGATCGACTTCAGTGGAAGCAGCACACGTTGATTTTCAACCAACCTGAAAAACCAGGGGTGCTCTCTCGCTTTGATGTACCCGACATTCCGGCTCCCTTTAACGTCATTGCATCCATTCTGCAGAACAACGATATGTTGACCTGGGAGCAAAAGATTCGCTTCGCGATCGGGTTAGTGCCAGCGGTTGTGCGTGGACAAAAGTATGTCGAAGAGATGGACAAATATTCCTTGCTGGAATGGCTAGAACGTCAGGGCATTGACGAACGGGTCAGCTCAGATGTTTTTATCGCTGCGTCCAAGGCGCTGACCTTTATTGAGCCAGATAAGGTCTCTGCAACCATTATTCTCACCGCGCTCAATCGTTTCTTGCAAGAACGCTATGGCTCTAAGATCGCGTTTTTAGATGGGTCGCCAACCGAACGCCTGTGCCAACCGATCGTGGACTATATTACTGATCGAGGCGGCGAAGTGCACCTCAACAAACCGCTGAAAGAAATTTTGCTGAATGCTGAGGGTACGGTTCGGGGCTTTCTGATTCGTGGGTTAGAGGGTACTGCTGATCAGGTGATTGCAGCTGATGCGTATGTTTCGGCAATGTCGGTCGATGTATTCAAAGCGCTCATGCCTACCCCCTGGAAAGAAATGAATTTCTTCAAAAAGTTAGATGGGTTGGAAGGAGTGCCTGTGATTAACTTGCACTTATGGTTCGATCGCAAACTGACTGACATCGATCAGTTGCTTTTTTCACGATCGCCGTTACTCAGCGTTTATGCTGATATGAGTGTTACCTGTCGCGAATATGCTGATCCCGATCGCTCTATGTTAGAGCTGGTATTGGCTCCCGCTAAAGATTGGATTGACAAATCTGAAGAAGATATTCTAAAGGCAACAATGAGAGAGTTAGAAAAACTCTTTCCAGCGCACTTTGGCACCGAAAATCCAGCTAAACTGCGAAAGTACAAAATCGTCAAAACTCCCAGATCGGTCTATACCGCGACTCCAGGACGACAAGCCTACCGTCCTGATCAAGTTACACCGATCAAAAACTTCTTTTTAGCAGGCAGTTATACCATGCAGCGTTATCTTGGCAGTATGGAGGGGGCTGTACTTTCTGGTAAGCTTACAGCGCAGGCAATTGTGAGCAATCAGCAGTCCAGCGACGTTCGCAAAGTGGCAGACTATCCTCCGCCCACTCCAGTTATGTCTGGAAATTAGCGTTTCCTTGCAAAGGGTTGGTTTTTGAGCCATCTCTGCTGGTTTAATTGAAGATCATTCTTCCGCTCACTGAGTTCTGCCCAAATTTGCACATTGTAAATAGCTGAACGCTCTCTGGCATAGGCTATTTGCTGAACTGTTACCCTCCAGTCTGTACCGCATGCTGCAACTGCCTGATTCTTCTTTCGCGAGAACGTTGGCTTCCGTCGAGGATGCCTACGAGCATTGTCGCCAGATTACAGCAAAATATTCCAAGACCTTTTACCTGGGAACACTCTTGATGCCCGAGGAAAAGCGTCGGGCAATTTGGGCGATCTATGTTTGGTGTCGCCGCACCGATGAATTGGTGGATGGTCCCCTGGCTGAACTGACGACGCCTGAAACGCTGGAACGCTGGGAAAAACAGCTAGAATCGGTTTTTTCGGGACATCCAGTTGATGACTTAGATGTGGCTCTGGTGGATACCCTAGAGCGATTCCCGATCGATATCCAGCCATTTCGAGACATGATCGCTGGACAGCGGATGGATTTATATCGATCTCGCTACGAGACCTTTGATGAGCTAAGACTTTACTGCTATCGAGTTGCGGGGACTGTGGGCTTGATGTCTACTGCCGTGATGGGTGTAGATACAACTCCGCATACAGCACCATGGGATCGCCACCCGGAATCGTTAATTGATCCCGTGAGCGAAGCGATCGATCTAGGAATCGCCAACCAGCTCACCAATATTCTGCGTGATGTTGGCGAGGACGCTCGCCGTGGTCGCATCTATATTCCCCTAGAAGACTTGGCGCGGTTTGACTACACGGAACAGGATTTGTTCAACAATGTGGTGGACGATCGCTGGCGCAAGCTCATGCGCTTTCAAATTCAGCGGGCACGCAAATTTTATACGAGTGCTGAAAAAGGGATTCGTGCCCTGAGTGAAGACGCACGTTGGCCCGTTTGGTCAGCGCTCATTCTATACAGCCGCATTTTGGATGTGATTGAACGCAACCAATATGACGTGTTCAATCGTAGAGCCTATGTTCCGGGTCTCAGCAAAATGTTTTGTTTACCCACTGCCTGGCTGAGAGCCAAGGTCCTTTAAAAACTGCTTTTAGAGAATCGCTCTTGTCAGGATCTCAAGCCAGACGGAACAGTGATTTACAGCAATTTTTGGACGAGTCAGCCATAGTTCAGTGGATGAGTAGGATGGGCTCGAGTGTGACTTATGCCCATCAAAACGGCTGTGAGAAAATATCTGAGGGTTTAATGATGTGTGAGTCGAGGCGCGCGCCCGGTTAGCCCAGTCATCAGGCGCAGAGCCAGGACTCTAAGCAGGCGAATGGTCTGTAGCGCCCTTAGCCCCAGGCGGCGAATGACCACCACGGGTAGCCAGTTGTTGGAAAAGCAGCGGTTCAGAAAGTCGGTAAAGCCCAAAATGAGTAGGGTTTCCCATTTGCGCCAGTGCTCGTAGCGCTGCAAGGTGGATAAACTCCCGATATCCAAGCCCCGCTGGTAAGCAGTCAACAAAACCTGTGCCAGGGCAGCCGCATCCCGAATTCCCAAATTCAACCCCTGTCCACCTACCGGATGGCAGCAGTGGGCTGCATCTCCAATCAGCGCCAATCGGGGCAGGACATAGCGAGCGCTATGCATCAGTTGTACAGGAAAAAGATAACGCTGACCTGCTAGCGACAAACGCCCCATTTGGTTACCGTAGCGTTTACTCAGTTCTTGTAAAAATTGCTTATCATCCAACGCCACCAAGGCTTCTGCTTCCTGGCGAGGGGCAGTCCAGACAATGCGACAACGGTTTTCGGGTAGGGGCAAGATAGCAAACGGGCCACTCCTCCAAAAGCGCTCGTAGGCCGTATCTTGGTGAGATTTCTCTGGCTGAATCGTTGCCACAATGCAAGATTGCCAGTAGTGCCAACCATGGGTTGAAATCCCTGCCTGCTGGCGAATGGGCGATCGGGATCCATCCGCAGCAACCACGAGCCGGGTACGTAAAATTCGTACCTCTCCCTGAATTTGCACCGTAATCTGAGTAAAGTCGCCTTGCTCCAGGGTTTGGGTTACTGTTGCCGGACAGAGATACCGCACGGTTTGAGACTGGCTCAGAGATTCCTGAAGGGCTTGCAATAAAACAGAGTGTTCTGCCACATAACCCAAGGTCTCCGTTCCCAAATCGCTGGGCAAAAACCGAACGACATGAGGGTAATCCGCATCTGACAGTCGAATCTGGCGAAATGTTGCGATTTTGGGCAAAATGGTGTTCCAAACCCCAATATCCCGGAAAATTTTTTCTGAAAGTAAAGAGATTGCATAGGCTTGCTCTTTTGCCACTGCAACAGAGTGAGGTTGCGCTTCTATCAAAGCGATACGCAAGCCAGAGTCTTGGAGGGCGCAAGCTAGCGTCAACCCAACAATACCACCGCCCACAATCACTAAGTCATAATCACAAGACAAATCGGCTAACTGCTGGGGCAGCATTGCCCTGAAGAGAACATCATTGGGATCTGCAACCTTATTTTTGATCAAGCTCATTTCAATCAGCATCCGCGATCGTAGATGTCTTCATTTTTACTTGAAATGCTGAGCCTATCAACCTCATGAGATAAGAGTGGTAGGGCAATCGCCCGATCGGATGAGCCTTGTGGGTGAAGTGGATCAAGGGTTGCGACTCGTATCTTATGAATGTATGGAGCACAGCTTCATGAGGGAATCGAATGGGGGCATCTCGATTCCCTCATGGTTTACCTGATAAATGTCGAGCACAGGGGTAGAGTTCTATCCCTGCTTTTTTATGCCATGCTGACCGACATCAGTTCTTCTGCCATTTCGAAGTTAGCCGTGACAGTTTGGACGTCGTCCAGATCTTCCAGCGCATCCATGAGCCTGAGCAATAGTCGAGCCTGATCGGGGTCAGTGACCTCGATCGTGTTTTGCGGAATCCAGCGCAATTCCACCTGATCGACGCTATAGCCGCGTTCTTTCAAAGTTTGACTGAGAGTCTCCAGGTTCTCAATTTGCGTAAAGACCTCAGCCGCCGGAGTGTCCTCCACTTCAGTAATTTCGTAGGATTCAGCGCCGCCTTCCAGCGACGCTTCTAGCAGAGCATCTTCATCCAACTGAAGGGTTGCTGCCGATCGCTCCCGTCGTCGAGAAGACTCTGTTACAGCAAAAGAAAGCATCGCTACACCCTTTTGCTCAAACATCCAGTTGACACACCCGGTTTCGCCCAAATTGCCGCCATTCTTGCTAAATGCTGCCCGCAGATCGGCAGCCGTGCGATTGCGATTATCGGTGAGGGCTTCGATGAGTACAGCCACACCGCCAGGTCCATAGCCTTCATAACGAATGGATTCTAGTGCAGCGCCATCGGCACCCAACTTGCCAGCCCCTTTGGCAATCGCCCGATCAATATTGTCATTGGGGATACCTGCGGCTTTGGCTTTTTCGATCGCGGTTCGCAGTTGAAAATTGGCATTTGGGTCAGGCACACCACTCCGAGCAGCCACAATAATCTCTCGCGAAATCTTAGTAAAAACCTTCCCTTTAACCGCATCCACCCGGGCTTTTTGCCGTTTAATATTTGCCCACTTACTATGTCCTGCCATACCGTTGTCTACCGTCTGATTTCATCCAGTTTCGTCCGCACTGCCTGAATATCTTGCCACATCAGCCACTTGGGACTACCTTTTTCACGTGAAGCGTTGCGCAATAGATAAGCCGGATGAAAAATGGGCATACATAGGCGATCGTTCCATTCCATCCATTGACCGCGAATTTTAGTGATCCCGCGCTTATCACCTGTTAACCCTTTTACGGCAGTTGCCCCAGTTAATAAAATAATCTTGGGATCAACCATGCGGATTTGTTCCATCAAGTAGCCTTTACAAGCCTCCGATTCGTCCGGTGTGGGAACGCGGTTGCCTGGAGGGCGACACTTTACTACATTGCAAATGTAGGTATCTTGTTCAGTCAAATTGACCGATGCTAGAATTTTCTCCAAAAGCTGACCCGCTTTGCCCACAAAGGGTAAGCCCGTTTCATCTTCGTTTTGCCCTGGTCCCTCGCCCACAATCATGATTTCAGCATGTAAGTTGCCACGACCCACCACAGCGTTGATGCGGCTGGCACCCAAATCACAACGCTGGCAGCTTTTGCAGTGGCTCGCCAGTTCATCCATGGTTTTGTAGACGCCAGGGGTAATGGGTACCTTGGCGCTGGTTGGAATTTGATCAAAATCCATTGCCTGAGCAGAGATAGGGTCAGGTGAGGATAGATTAAAGAGGCTAATTTGCTCTTCGCTAGACATGAAAAAATTGAGTAAAGAGTCTGGCAAGAATACCTGAAAAGCTTTCTCCAAAGAAACCTTCTTAGGCAGTCGAAAACATCCACCAAAACCAAGCAGAGTGGGCTGAGTTCAAGTCCTCATTTTATAGCGATTCTTGGAGGATCGCGAGGACCAGTTTGGAGCGTGTCTTTTGAAGGAGAAGCATGTGAGCATCGTGATTCGGTTGCTGAGATGTTCACAATTCCAAAAGCACTTTAATCTCGCTATGAGAACGCAGATTCAAAATCCAAAATCCAAAATGATATAAAAATCAGGCATGATGGAGTTGATCCCACTGCGTATGGCTGGAGGAAGCGATGTCCCCTTTTCCGCGCTTCCGTAATTCTGATTCGACGGTGCTGTTTGCCGATCGCTGGGAAGCAGGCGAAAAGCTCGCTCAAGTCATTCAAGCTGAGCTAGAAGAATTGCGATCAGCGCAGTCCGCGGTGCCGCCCATCGTCTATGCATTGCCGCGCGGCGGTATCCCCGTTGCCGAACCGATCGCTCGGCAACTCCAATGTCCATTAGATTTAATTGTCTCAAAGAAAATTACGCGCCCAGACAACCCAGAATTGGCGATCGGAGCGGTTACCTCAGATGGATATGTTTTGTGGGCAGACGCTTATACTGAAGGCAACGATCCCCTGATGCTTTGGGCGGAGGCGCTGAGTCATGCTCAGAAAAAAGCGCAGATGCAGTTAGCCAGGTTTGCACCGAGTTGTCCTCAGGTAACTGCGAAGGGAGCGCTCGCTTTGATTGTCGATGATGGCATCGCCACGGGGATGACGATGGCAGTTGCCGCCCAAGCCCTGCGTGACCAGCATCCTGCTGAGATTTGGATTTGTGCTCCGGTAGCTCCCGCTAGTTTAATGCCATTTTTGCGTCATTGGAGCGATCGGGTATTGGTTTTAGAAACGCCAGAAGTTTTTTATAGCGTTAGCCGTTTCTATGCAGAATTTACTCAAGTGGAGACAGAGATTGCGATCGCATACCTACAATCTGCAAACCGCTGAACTCAATGCTTCTCGACATATCAAAGGCAGCTTTCGGTTGTCCAAGTCTGGGAACCCCGGTCTTGCCAGCAGACTTGTTGTTGACCTGCCCAAACCACTTGCCAGCGAGCCTCTGATGTGAGATTGGGCTGGAACTCAAGCCGATAGCGGATTCCCCGCACCGAATCATCTGACAGGTTCATTTTTGTCAGAATGACAACGGGGCGATTGGGATCATGCTGATCGACCCCGATTGTTTCCTGATAATTGCCTTCGTCTTTTTCTTGGGTACCAAAGATTGCCAGGGCGATCGCTTTGGGGTCAGATCCGCTCAACTTTGCTCTCTCAGAAATTTGCATCAAATCCAGCGATCGATACTGCTGGCGTTCATTCAGAAAAGAGGGAGAAGCAGTTGGAGGATGCTGAGTTGGGCGATTTTGGGCAGAGCTTGGGCGTCTATTGGTTGAAATGCCTGGTTGCACCGAAGCTTGCGCTTTCAAAGCGGTCAAGCACCCACAGCTCAAAAAAACCAAGCTAGCCCCTAACGTGAGGGGCGCGATCGTCGGTTTCCAGGAATTCATAAAACTTCGCTCCAATCTGCTTCAATCTTGAGTGAATTAATTCTATTGAGGTAGGCATGATTTTCTCGCTTGGCAAGGTGAACCAGCTTGCTGAAGAGAAATCTGTCTTCAACCCTCCTCTATTGCTTTACGACGCTCCAATGTAGATTTCAGGAGAGTCCTGTTGACAAGTCGTTGACAAGTTGCAATCTGACTCAACAGGCTTTTTCTAAGCCATTTTCACATTACAACTGGGCTGAAAGACGAGCTGAATAGCCCGATCGTTCCAATTGCCTGTTAACGAGTCACGATCACCAGAGTGCCAGATTTCACTTTCGGAAATAATTCTTCAATATCTTTGTTGTACATCCGCACACAGCCGTGAGAAGCTGCTCTACCCACTGATTTGGGGTTTGGTGTGCCGTGGAGACCGATCGAATTTTTGCCGTTTGACCAAAAACCAATCCAATACTGTCCCAGCGGATTTTCAGGATCTCCGCCGGGAATAATATCCCCATTAAATGGATTTTTCCAATCAGGTTTGTGGATTTTTTGGAGCACCTTAAATTGACCCACTGGCGTTTCCCAACCCGCACGCCCCACTGCAACCGGATAACGATTGAGTAAAACTTCACCTTGAAAAACGGAAAGCGTTCGCTTCGATAAACTAATTTCTAAGCGCAGCGGTATTTCATCAGTTGCAAGAATTTCGTCTGATGATTGTAGCCTGGGTAAAGATGGCGAAGTCAATTCGATCGCCTGCACAGGCACAGGCATTAATTGGATGGACAAAATGAGCCCAATTGATGCCAACGCTGACAGGCATAAACGCTGAATCAAAGACGCGCTTTTAGAATTCGTGGGCTTACTTTTTCTCGACTTGCATAGAGATCCAAATTTGTGCGAACCCCCGAAAAGGCTGCGGTAGACAGTCGGTTTAGGTGATGGCTTGGGCATGGGAGATCGTAGGTGCAAGTGACCGAGAAGATGAGAATTTTCTATAAATTTAAACAAATCTCCAAGGAGAATGCCAGACATCTTTATTAAAGCTTCCAGCTAGGCGTTTGAATCACCCTTTTTAGTGGCTATCTTGCAGACTGGCAGACGATAACCTATCCCCCTATCGGATGATTTTTAGGATTGCTCTATCGCTCAGTGGGACAAATTTTATTCTACTCAGTAAACTCATAGAATCCACTCCCCTGATCTCGATCAACGCTAGAGTTAGTACAAAAATATGGATTTTTAGGAACTAACGACTCTGCTGGTAGCGTTACTCTTTTCATAGATCAACATACGAGGTGAATTTAACAGGATAAATCACGGATTTTGCGCCTGACAGATTGGCCATTTTACTTTGAGTGGCGCTCCGTTTTACGACTAGATCGTCCACCTGAGCCGATCCAGCGATCCGAGCGAACAAATCTCTAAAATCTAGCGGAGTGATTTCAGGAATTGTAAAGTGGGTGAGTGAAGCACCCGGTTAGATTCAGTCCGATCGATTGGGAAAAACTCATTTTTTTGGAATTCACATCCCGACAATAGAAACATTAAATTCGTATTGCTGAAAATCAAATAAAGAGGCATAATACTGGTTATTAAGTTGCAGGAATATCACTAATATTTAGATAGAGTGCGAAAGGTAAAGCACAAAGGGTAAATCATGAAAGGTAAAGTACAAACAGTCAGGCACAAAGTTGACCTGCTGTCTGTGATCAATACCGTAATGTGGATAACCTGCTGAGTCCTTATTGCAACTTTTATCTGAGTCTAGATGGGAAAGTTTCTATTTTTGCGATCTGTTTTGGAAATTGGACAGACATGGTCAAATCAATTTCCAGGGCAGATTTTTCCCATTCAGGTATAGCGATCCTATTTGGATTGTGAGAGAGGTTTCCTTTAGGAATCTTTTTCGCAAGCCCTTCATCTTCAACCAACGATTCAGGGCTGCTATATGACAAATTATGAAGCGAAGCCAGTGAGGAAATCATGGAAACATTAGCATTTGTTCACTCTTGTGGTGCCTACGAAGATCAAGGCTTGGAACTTGAACTAAAGTCTTTTGAAGAACTTGGTTTGACCATTCCAAACTCGGCCTGGATCGGGCTTGCCGGGACAGCGGTTGCATTATCGATTCTGAATACGGCTCCCGATGCCCATGCCGCAGTGAAGCGCGGTGATGCTTGCAAAGAAGTGGTGGATATTCAGGAAGCTCTGATTGACAACGGTCATAATCCGGGTGGGGTTGATGGCGTATTCGGTGGTCAAACTGAGTATGCAGTTTTAAAGTTCCAACAAAAGAAGGCAATCAAGCCTGCTGATGGCATCGTAGGCGTAAAGACAGCTGAGTTGCTGGGTTTGGGAGATGCGAGCAATGCCAACAGCCCTTATCTACCGAATAAAACCTGCAAGAGCACGGGTAATACTGGTAACCCGGGTAACCCGGGTAACAGCGGAGGAACCAGCAGCACAGACAAGCCTGGAACCTATACGGTCACTGCCAGCAATGGGCTATATATCCGGTCTCAAGCCAGTTCCTCGGCTTCTATTCTCGGTACTTTAGGCTATGGACAGACGGTGAAGGTAACCGACAAACGCAAGACTGCGAATGGTATTACCTGGGCACAACTGACAGATGGCGGTTGGGTTGCTGCAAACTACCTGTCGGTGGGCGGTGGCAATAATTCAGGAGGAGGCACCGGGAGTGGTAGTGCAGGTACCTTTACAGTCGTGGCCAGTAGTGGACTGTTGCTACGTTCTGCCCCGACTGTCAACTCGGATGTGCTAGGTAGCTATGGCTATGGAGAGACCGTCTCAGTGACGACGAAGAGACAAAGTGCAGATGGATATACCTGGGCACAAGTTTCAGGCGGCGGTTGGATTGCTGCCGACTATCTCACTGCGGGTGGTACTAGCACCCCAGGGGGAGGAACTGGCAGTGGTAGTACAGGCACCGCTGGCACCTTCACGGTGGTGGCAAGTAGCGGTTTGATTTTGCGGTCAAGCCCATCTCTCGCCGGTGATTCGATCGGGAGCTATGGCTATGGAGACACGGTTTCGGTTACGAGTGCTCGTCAGTATGCGGATGGTTATACATGGGCACAGGTTTCGGGCGGTGGCTGGGTTGCCGCCGATTATCTGACCGTTGGTGGAGGTGATTCGGGTGGTGGTACAGGCAGCGGCAGTGCGGGCACCTACACGGTAGGCGCAGGCAGTGGTCTGGTTGTGCGCTCTTCCCCCAGCGTTTATTCGGATGCGGTGGGTAGCTATGGGAATGGCGATGCGGTTTATGTAACCAGTGCTCGTGCTTATGCCGATGGCTATACCTGGGCACAACTGCCAAGTGGTAACTGGGTTGCTGCTGATTTTCTTTACTAGCTCCTGTCTGTTTTGGGTGTTGCTGATTCCAAGGATGAATTGGCAATAGTTATGAATTGAAACTTCGTCTAATTCATACGGCTATCCAGCACTGTTTCCTTTTGGGAAGCAATTCTCATTGAATCTTTAGAAAAAGGATGCCTGCCATGGCATCCTTTTTCTTCTCGTTTGTCGAGGAGAAAGATGGCATTGGATAGCGCGAACGCTAAGGGGTCGGCACAACGGTTGGATTGGGAGAGTTGTCTAGCGAGAAATTGAGAGGATCTGGGGCAGTACTGGTTTCGATCGGGGTTTTAGCGGGGACGATCGCCTGTTGTGCCGTAGTAGTTCTTTGCCAGAGAATTCTTGAGACTTCTGCACGCGTCAACCCTGGACGGATCAGCTCTCGACCCGTTTGATCTTTGCCGTAGAAGAGTTGAATCACTGCCTTATCGACCGCAGAAAATTCGGTAACATCATTCCACTCTTGATAAAAAATGCTGTCTGCATATTGTTCTGAATCTTGCAACAGTCCCAGAGACTGAGTCAATTCTTCTCGAATAATGCTGGAGCGCTCTTTCTGCGAAACATTGGTTGTGGTGACTAAAATTCTGGCTTTGGTGATGGTGTCTCCACTCCACCATACCCAGGCAAAACCAGAGTTGAGGGGGCGATAGTTGGGTTCAATTTGCTTGAATTTATATTGAGGTGCAAAATAAATTTCGATGTTGGGGTTGCGATCGACGATTTCAAGATTTAGCCCGGTCAACTGTTTCAGTTCATTCACTACCTGGTTGAGCGTTGCCTCATCTGCTGCTGTAGGAGTACCATAGGTTCGGTTGACATAAATCCTAATTGGTTGATTGATATCCCACTTTCGAACTCTAGCATTGGTTGAACCATATTCTGATCCCAGCGCCACTTCTAGAAAATAGCGATTTACTTCATCCGCACTATAAGTCGTGCGTCGAGCTGCTACCGGGTGAGAATTGAATGGTGAATTTAGACTCAATCCTGATAAAAAATTAGCCATTTTAACCAAATCTTCCCGCACATAGCCTTTCAACGGGATTTGTGAACCTGCCAGTGTTGGACAATTGAGGCTGATTTCATACCAATCATACGAATCATTAAGACCCCGGACTTTGTTGAGAACATCAACCTGGTCTCCCACACCCCCTCGGCAAACAATCTTAGATTGTGGATTGGTCGAAGGTTGAGTCCGGATGTTGATTTTGCTGTTAGGGTTACTTGCCGTCAGAAAGGCTTGTCGGCTGGAGGTAGGATTTGCCACCGCCAGAATGGGAACTGTGAGGCTTGCTCCCAAAATACATAAGCAGCCCACCCGAATCAAAATATCCCTAACTTTCATGCGTCCGGTTCCTTATGTTATGAATAGCCTAACGGATGAGGATCATTGTCTGTACGTTGATCCAAAATCCATGAATGGGCGATCGCGTTAAAAATCAGTTCCTACAACTTTTCAATGGATTAGGCGCAATGCCCTGTCAGAGCAAGGAAATTTTGCCCCGCAGTATCCGCAAATCAAGAAGATTTTCAGTTAGAAATTTTCAGGAGAAACCAAATGGGAAGATTTCTATTCGCCCCATCTTCCAATCGCTAGAGACTCCTGTGGCAATTGTGTCTTTCTGAAAATGATGAATTGCTGGCAGCAAGAGTTCCCAGTCGGACATGAAGTCAATAATACAAAGATACTATTTGACTAACAACTTCTCCACCGCATTGAAGGTGTAATTAAAAACGCTTTCAGTTCATCCCACGATTTCCCATGGGATCAGGATAGTTTGATAGACACTCGCAATTTGGAGGAGGAAAGGAATTCCTAAGGACGCAATTTGAATCTATTGGGGGAGCGACGTTAAAATCTCACTCTTGGAGAAGAGCCACTTTTTGGCATCAGGCAATCTTAAATTTAACCAAATGGCATAGCGTTGAGGTGAGGCAGTTGCCACTACAGAAAGCCCCTGCTCATTCAATTCGCAAGCCTTTTGATACGCCTTTAACCGGTCTTTAGGTGCAAATTCTGTCACCAATCCGTAAATTTCAGAGTCGTACCGCATTCCCTGACAAACCTGCACTTCTAAACAAAATTTGAAGGGATGCACGAGTTGTTCAGCAATCAGGATGGGTAGCATAGCGGTAAATCAGAAGGAGGGTAGATGACTGTAGAATCGTTAAATATGTCGAAATATTAATTTATATCAATAACCTAACGTATATTTCACCGAGATCGGGCCTGCACTATTTAAAGTTTCAGTGATTTTTCCCTATCCATTTGGAACATTCAGCGGTAAGAGCACTTTGAAAGTAACCTGTTTGGCTTGGCTTTCTAGGTGAATGCTCCCGCTCAAGCGATCGACCAGCTTTTTGACCAGCGCCAACCCTAAACCAGTTCCCCCGTGTTGCCAGGGATCGTTGTTCGGAATGCGGTAGAACTTGTCAAAAATCCGATCTTGCTCCACAGGAGATATTTCTACCCCCGTGTTGCAAATGCTGATGAGTACAGTGCCACCTGGCTGATCCAGTTCTTCTTTTTCAAGCACCTGGGCGAAAAGCGTGATGTTTTCTCCAGAGGGCGTATATTTGCAAGCATTTTGCAACAACTCGCTCAAGATCCGTTCCATTGAAGAAAGATCAGTCGTCATGGGGGGCAGTTGAGCGGGGAGATGCAGGATCAAGTGTTGCTGCTGGTTTTGAGTCCGTTCGCTAAACGGTTCTGCAATACGAGAAATGAGCGTGGTCAGATTGATGGGGGTGAGGGTCAGGGGGGTCGCTTCGGCATCCAAACGAGTCAGATCGAGCAAATCATTAATCAGGTTGATTTCTCGCTGACATTCATCTTTAAGGATTTGAAAATAGCGATTGACGGGGGTGGCAGTATCGTTCAGTACGCCTAATCGTTTCAACCCAATTTCTAGCATTTGGGTTGCCATTTTGATATTGGTTACAGGAGTGCGTAGTTCGTGCGGTACGGTACTGAGAAAGTCGTCTTTCAGGCGGTTGAGCCGTTCTAGTTCTTGCACCTGAGCTTGAGATGCTTGATAAAGGCGGGACTGGCGTAGGGCGATCGCGCATTGGTTCGCGACTTGTTGAACCAGACGAACTTCCTGGTCGTTGAAGTTCGCCAGTTTGGGTTTAAAGAGCCACAAATCGCCCAACACTCCCTGATCATCCACAATTGGACAACCTAATGTTACCAGGCGATAGTTCGTGCTCAAATGACTTGTAGAGACAGGATACAACAAACAGAACTGGATTGCTTTGCCTTGCAAAAGTTGCTGGTAGAGTCCGGCTAACGGCTCCAAGCTGACAGTCACGCCTGTGAGCGAGACAAAGTCTGACGATCGTAGGTGTTCGTAGCAGATAGTTGTGGTGTTTTGCTCTAAATCATAGAGCGCCGCGTTGCAGCAGTTGACGAACAGTCCATTTGCTAGCTCTGCAACTGCGGTTTGCAAGATTTGGCGTTCATCCAGGCTATCGCGCACCTTATCAGTAATACGTTTGAGTAATGCCTCAAAATTCAATGCCCTTTGCAAATCAGCCGTGCGTTCTTGCACCTGATTTTCCAAGGTTAAGTTTAGCCGTCGAACTTGCTGATATAGCTCAGACTGTTGCAGCGCAATGCCAACTTGGGTTGCTAGTTGTTGGAGCAAGGCAATTTCCCAGGTTTGCCAGTGTCGAACTGTCGAGCATTGGTGGACAATTAACAACCCCCAAAGAGTTTCTCGCTGAAAAATGGGAATGACGAGATTGGCTTTGACCTGAAATTTTTCCAGAAACTCGATGTGGCAGGGTTGAGTGCTCGAGTTGTAAATGTCTGATTTGACAGTGACTAATCCTTGTCGGTATTGCTGGATGTAGTTTTCTGCTAAACAAAAATCAATGATGTTGCGGTGGAGGAGCGGCATCCAGCCTGAAGCGACGGACTCTTCAACTACGGTGCCACTCAGGTTGGGCTCAATACGGTAGATCAATACCCGATCGGTTTGCAGCAAGTGTCGCACTTCTGAAACCGTGATTTTGAGAATTTCGTGCAGTTCTAGCGATTGGCGAATCCGTTGGGAAATTTTGCCTAGAAGCCGTTCACGATCGGCTTGCTGTTGCAAGGCTTCTTCAGCTTGTTTGCGATCGGTAATATCTTGTACTATGCCGAAGAGTCGGATGATATTTCCGACAATATCAAATTCTCTTTCTCCTTTCGTTGCCAGATAGCGAATCGAGCCATCTTGCCGGATGATTCTAAAGTGTGTTGAAAAAATATCATCCACCTGCGCGGTTTGCCGCAAGCGAGTTTGAATCAATGCCCAGTCAGCCGGATGGCAGCGCCGCAGAAACTGTGCCAGCGTAGGTTCTGGTTGAGTTGGGTCAAAGCCACAAATGTGGAAGACCTCTTCTGACCACAGGAGCTTGTGTGTGATGACATTAAATTCCCAATTTCCCAGATGAGCCACCCGTTGGGCTTCTCGTAGTTTCGCTTCATTGCGCCGGAGTTGTTCTTCTGCCTGACGACGTTCGGTAATATCGTGGTCAACAATGGTCACCACCCAGCAATTACTTACAATATGGCGGCGAGCCGCATAGGCGGTGGAGATCCAGCGCAGGCTGCCGTCTTTATGCAAGAAACGATATTCCATCTTGAACGTTTCTTGCTCCAAGATACGCTCCAACCAGTTTAAGGCGTGTGCTTCTGCATCTTCTAGATACAGTCGCGATTGCCAAAGTTTTTTGTCTGCCATGAATTCTTGGGCAGTATAGCCAAACACCGCTTCACAACCCGAAGAAATGAAATCGTATTCAAACGTGCCATCGGCATAAACTCGTGCTCGTACAACCGCAGCAACTGCACTATCGAGAATGTCATTGAGTATGGTTTTGGATGTGTGGAGTTCATTTTCCAACTCTTTGCGATCGGTCATATCTACGGCAATGCCGCAAATGGCATAGAGTTGGTTGGCAGCGTTGTAGAGGGCAAACTTACTGACTAAGAGTGTGCGGAGTGAATCTGCAACAGGGATTACTTCCTCAAAAGTGATGGCATGATTGACTGTGAGGGCAACCTGATCCGTTGTCCAGCAACGTTCACTAGTTTCAGGTGGCAAAAGGTCGAAGTCAGTGCGCCCCAAAAGATTTTCTCGGCACTGGTTGATCAATGTTTCGTAAGCCGGATTGACTAGTAAATATCGTCCTTCCAGATCTTTAATAAAAATTGAGAAAGGTGCACTGTTGAGAATGGCTTGCAGACGTTGTTCACTGCTTTGGAGTGCGGCTTCAGCTTGTTTACGATCGCTGATGTCAAGATGGGCTTGGGTCACGATCCAGGCGTTAGCTGTATCGTCCCATCGAGAAGTCATGCTAGCGGCGATCCAGTGCAAAGTCCCATCCTTGTGAGTGAATCGATATTCCATCTGAGTTTTGCGCTCGGCAAAGATTGCCTCAAACGATGGCTCAATCACCGCCGCGATATCTTCGGGTAGAATCCGTGACCACCACAGCAGGGGGTCAGCCATCCATTCAGCAACCGTATAACCAAACACATCTTCGCAACCGGGTGAAAGGTAATTGTATTGCCAGGTGCGATCGGCAAAAACATGGGCGTTGACGATCGCCGCTAGGACGCTATCCAAAACATCGTAAAGCTTTGCCTGAGAGTGTTGCAGGGCAATTTCAAGCTGTTTGCGATCGGTGATGTCGTCTGCTATCCCGACGTAGCGAACTAACTGACCAGCAGAATCAAAAATCGGGATGATATCCGCCACAATCCAATGGATGGAACCGTCATTGGGTCGAATAATTCGATATTCTCGCCGAACCGTTTTTCCTTGTTCTTGTTCAGCAAGGGAGGCAAGCAAGCCAGGCAGATCATCCGGATAAACGGTTGCCAACCAAGATTTGGCATCTCGGTAAAGACTTTCACAGGTCAGTCCCCAGATTTTTTCGTAAGCTGGACTTACGTACAGAAATTGACCGAGATCTACCGATTTAACAAAGAAAAATTGAGGAATATTTTCTGCAATCTGACGAAAGATCTCCGCACCCTCTTGTAAACCAGACTGGGAATTCGACAAGAATGTGAGGCTGGTTTCTTGCGCTTCTTCGGTGGAGAATTTTTGCTGCACCGTCTGGAGCGCAGGTGGTGTCTGGAGCGTCAATGGCACAGCACTGACTGGAGCGGGGGCGATCGCTGCCTGCCAAGTGGCAATTAACCGATACATCTCTGCGGGGTCCAAGGTTTGCAAAACATTGGCTTGCGTCACCACACCCACCAGCGCTCCCGTTGCGTCGGTGACTGCTAGCCAGAGATGTGCCTGGCGCTGCATCTGCTGATGCGCTGCCCATAACGAAGCACAGGGTTGCACAGAGGGCAATGATTGCATGACCGCTTGCGCTAAAGTCTTTTTGATGTCCAATCCAGCCAACTGAGTCTGGATGATCTCTTGCTCAGTGACGAGACCGATCGGCATGAAGATAGCTGGAGGCTCAGGGAGAACGCGACCTGAACACTGGATAAGATCGCCGGAATTGCCAATTACCACCGCTTTCAGCGAATGCTCAACCATTAACTGTATTAGTTGTGCAACAGGAGTCGTTGGGGTGACATATCCAACTTGAGTGGTCATCACTTCGCCAACCTGTCGATGTTGCAACAGTGCTTGGGGCGCCAAGGCTTGCTGCAAAGCATGGGGAGTGATTACCCCGATCGCTTGCCCCTGCTGATTGTAAACGGGCACATGCTGTTGGGTACTTTGACAAAATCGCCTTAAGACGGTGAAGCTATGCCCAAGCTCGCTTTCAGATAAGGTGGTTTGAGGAGGGGAGAGCCAATCGGCAAGGGGGGTCGTGTCCAAAGGAACGTCTGCGGCAATGGCACGGACAGCCTCACTTTCGGTGAAAATTCCCACTAATTGCGTTTGATCAACCACCAGCACACAACTGGTGGGAATCTGTCTCATTTGAGCAATCGCACTGGCAATGGCAGTCTGTGAAGGAACTATGAGCAATTGCTGCTGCATCCCTTGTCTGAAGGCATCTAGATTGGGAATAACAGCTTCGATCACTCCTCCTCCTGGAAACTCCTTGCATTTAGTTTTGATTGTAGGGCGATCGCCATCTTCATAAGGACAGAATTAGAGAAAAAAAGATCTGGCACCAGCCAATGCTTCTGTAATTTTCCTCTGATTTGGTTCTGGGGTTTCGACCCTGTAGCTTAAGCAATGGACGGTGACGACTAACTTAAGAGGTTGTTTGCTTCTCTCGTTTGCAGATTAAAGGAGTTTGAGTGCAAATTTCTGCAAACCATATTCAACGTCGATCGTCTAAACGCCAATCTTTTAGGCACTGGACAAACCTCGACTTAGAATCAACACCTGTTGAATTGTGAGCACAAATCATGTCCCGATGGTTTCTTTGCTATAGATTTTTAACGGGTCTTTATGTTGTCAGGACGAATGTATTTTTCAGGTCAAACGTTTCAATTTTAGTCGATCAATTTGTTTCTCCGATCAAAGTAAAAGCTGCCCAGTCTTTTGGATCAGGATATTGGGATTGGGTGACGAGCATTGCCTGACGCAGGGCATGGGCTTTGTCCAAACCTTTTTGTAAGTTTTGGTAGAACTGGATCATTAGGGCGGCAGTGGGAGCATCGGGAACCGCCCAGAGCGATACAACCACGCTGGGCACCCCGGCTGAGATCAGCGATCGCGATAGACCAATGACCCCATCTCCTGTGATTCTGCCACCTCCGGTATCACAGGCACTTAGTACTACTAATTCAGCAGCAAGTTGCAAATTCAGGATTTCTGCGGCGGTGAGTAAGCCATTATCGGTACCCGACGGAGCCAGCGCGATCGCGCCTGGGATACCCAAGCCCTGAAAGTCATCCAACAAACCGTGGGTTGCCAGATGGACGTGCTTTGCTTGCGCCATCTGCTGCACCACTTTGACCTTAGTGGCATTGGCTTCAATTAAGGGTTGAGTCTTTAAGATTTGAGCGATCGCAACGGCTTCTTGCTCGGCTCCAGGTAAGCTGGCGAGTTGTTCGGGCGGCTCTCCAGCTTCGACGACGACTTTTGGCATCGTAGGATTACCAACCACCAGAGCAGTCCCTTTGGCTTGCAGCGAGTTACCACTCTTTTGCCTGAGTTGATGGGTTAGATCGAGGACTTGAATCGAAGGAGCAATGGAGAGAGTGTGCTGCTCAATCAAATAGCGACCCTGGCTATCTTGCAGGGCAGCAAAGGGGACGAGAAAGAGCGATCGCTGTGGGATAAAAATGACTGGGTCAGCAGGATTTTGAGGCAGCAGATCAGCGATCGGTGCAATCAGGAGTTGATGAAGCTGGCGCAACAGTTGACTATCGATCGCACGAATGGGGGCTGCAGGGTTTGCGCCGCGTCCTCGCACCCCGATCGACTCACGACTGCTGCTGACTAGATCTGCCAGAGTCGTTTTTTGCTGTTGCCAAAGCGGATTGAGATCGACCTGGCGGAGGGTAATCGTTCCGGTGGGCTGAATCACCCAAATCAGCAGGGTCGATTCCTGCGTTTGCAGCCGATTTTGAATTTTAAATTGCTCAGACAGGATGGAATAGGTGATGAGTGTAGCATGGTGTTGCTGGGCGATCGTACGAATTTGGGCAAGGTCAGGGGGCACAGGTGCCATCGCCTGATGAGGTTGCTGAATCTGATCGGGGGTTAAGCGTCGGGTTAAAAGTTCAGCGAAGACACGCGCCCGTCCTCGTTCGGCAATTTCCAGGGCAGCTTCGGGTTGCTGTTGTGCGATCAGAACCCTTTGCAGGTTAATGTAGGGGGCATTTTGAGTTTCAAACAGAGAGACTTTATAGCCATCCCGATTACCGAGGCGCGATCGCAGGCTTTCCCAGGCTGCAATACTTTCTCGCAAGGCTTTGGCGGTGGCGGGCAGGTCTCCATTTAGCCAATGCAAAATGGCAATATTGTTTTTAACCACCCCTTCACTACGGCGGTTGGAGCGGGAGGAGGCATAGGTGAAGGCTTGCTGATAGGCGGCCAGTGCCTTGGCAATGTCACCGGTTTGGAAGTAGACCAGTCCTTCGTTGCCCCGCAGTCCATACAGAACATCGGCATCCTGAAGAAAGTTCCAGGCAATCTGCCAAGCTTGCTCATACAGGTCGATCGCTCGGTCATCATTGCCTAAAAAATAGTCTGCTCCAGCCAGATTTACCAGGGCTTCGGCTTCGGCTTTGCGATCGTGGATCTGGCGTGCCAGGGTGAGGCGTTGCTGTTGATTGCTGGCAGCTTTGGTGTAATCGCCCAGGCTGTGATAGGTCAAGCCCAGGTTTGCCAGAGCAAGGCTTTCGCCGCGCAAATCTTTGATCTGACGAGTCAGGGTCAGTTGTTGCTGCTGCAGGGCGATCGCTTTTTCGTATTCTCCCAATGCTTGATAAACCAGGCTGAGATCGCCCAGGGCTTTGGCTTCACCAGAATGATTTTTTCCGGCTTTGGCGAGTGCTAGGCGTTTTTGGTGGAATTCGATCGCTTTGACGTAGAGTTCAGCACTGTAGTAAGCGTTGCCAAGATTCCCCAGGGCAATTTCTTCATTGCGACGATCAGGATTTTTGGCACTAGTGTAATCTCGGACGAATTGCCAGTAGTCGGTAAGAGCGTCGATGCTTTCGGTGTAGAGACTGGCTTGGGCATAGGCCAGCCCCAGGTTGCCTAACAAAGTTCCTGACAGTTCAGAGTCACCGATCTGTTTGGCAGCAATCAGACCTTGCTGGTAGTTGGCGATCGCTGTGTCCCAGTCTTTTTCTAAATACGATTGCAGTCCCAGGCTGAGTAGCAGCTGGGCAGCTTTGCGGGTATCTTGGAGCGATCGGGCGGCTGCCAAATCGGATTCCAGGACTGAGGGGGGCGAATCCAGATTAAGGGATTCTGCTTGGGCAAAGTAAACCAGATTTTTGGGGCTACGAAATTGCCCTTCCCAGGGGATGGTTTGCAGCGGTTGGTAGAGGGTGAGGGCATGAGTTTGCAGTTGGGACAGGGGCGGAACTGCGGTAGTTAGAGTGTGAGAAGGAGGAAGGGGGATGGCAGTAAGAGGCTGAAGCTGCCAAGGGAGGAGGGTGAGACTGATGGGGAGGAGAAAGAGGCAAGCAAGCAGGATTGGGCTGAGTTTTCGCATGAAATTGTGTGGACGACGTAAGTGATGGGCTGGAGTTTGGCAGGCGGTGGAGCAAGATATACACATGCACCGAAGGTTTGTCGGCAACCGATCATTCAACCCAAATTTATCGCTGGTTGGCTGCCTCTTCATCCTGCTTTTCCAATCAGGTGGTCTTGTTGATTTTTTCTTACGGGAGATTGCCAAAGCACTTGCATTCCGTCGGGTACGATCGCAGCCTCAAACGACGATCGCCTAAAACGATCGCAAAATACCTTACGAGATTCAGGATGATCTCCCCGGATAACTTGTATTCTGTGAGTTCGCTCGATGCAGAGGTTTTGCGATCGTTGGTTTGCAGCGAGCACAGCCAAGCTGCAGGTTGTTGGCATAGTCATGCACCAGTTGCATTGGGTCATCTATGGCGTTCTTCACTCAGGACAGCCCTTTGTCCTGAAAAAATGTGACCGCCTGATTGCCAAAACAGTCTCTATGCGAAAGAGACGATCGTGCCCTGGAAAATTGAGGTTGTTGATTATGACGCCTGAACAGCTTGAAGCTGAAGTACAAGCACTTCCAAAAGATTCTCAGGTAATTTTGTTAGCGAAATTACTTGAGCGATTGGGGCAGGCGTTGCTGAAAAGCAGGATGATTTGGAATGAAGTTTCCAATCATTCAGCATCATTTTCATCCCGTCGCTGAGCAACGCCAAATCTGTGGGTATTGGGTTACTCTGCGGGAAGCAAGCTACCTAGACTCAACTCAACCTACGGTGAGCGGCGATCGCACTTTGAAGTTCTAGTGCATTGTGGTTGTTATGCATTGCTTTGATGTTTTAGAAAAGGGACTAAATGCATCATAAAATCGCGCTTACCTATGGGTACTCCTGCCATACGTAGGATATTGTACGCCGTTGTTATATGGAAATAAAAGTTGGGCATCAGAAAATCATCTACATACGAAAGTCCAGATAATTCTGCGTATAGCCCTTGCCCAAGCTCGAGCCGATTGAGTTCTGACAGCTTAGAATCAGCAACATTGATACTTGCCAGCAGCTCCTGAGTAGATGAAATATGACCACGCGCCTCAACTAAAGATGCGACATCGGGGTTCAAGTTGTTTGCTGACTGTCCTAAACACCACAATGCGAAGTTACGGGGCTGATTGCAAGCAAATGCTATTTGTGTGCTGAAAGGAAACATATCGGGCGCTATGCGACGCTTCAATAGGGACTCTACATCGTTTGCGAAATGACTCTCTGCCATCTCTAAAAGATGACTCAACGTATCGAGCCTAGAACTGAAGATATTTTGTAGTGCTGTGATTTTCTGATTTTCCATGCGATTTTTAGAAACACAACTTGTAAAATATAACTCGTCATTATTCGTAAATACTGTCGCGGCTAAAGGCTTCGTCTCGTAGACTCGGACTGCTCTGGGGAAATTGTAAAACCCATTCACGAAATTCCTTCGCTCGGTCGGATGGTGTTGCTCTTTACCAAAATGGAACAGACGATGCAGCTTGTCTAGACTGAAACTCAAGGTAGGCTACGAAATCAGCAATTTTTTTAAGTTGCTCATCATTTAGCTTGTCTAATTCTTTTTTAAGATCTTCTCGCAGCATAGGTCGGTTTTGAGAAAATAGACATTCTCTATTATTAGATTGAAAGTGTTCGTCTACGATCCCTCAGCAGGTGGTTTGGTTAGACAGAAGGATTCAGCCAAAGATCCCAAATTCGGAGATTAGCCAGACGAATTCAGTATAACGATCGTCCCTAGAAGAAATAGCTGGGATGTTAATTTTTTCTCACGATCGAAAGAAAGGTTTATCCCTGATTATCTTTTGTAACCCTCACGATCGCACATCCTCCTCCTACAAACACGATCATTCACAGTCAATCACTCGCTTCCAGGGCGATCGCCCATGATCGGCTTGGGCATGGACGTTCAAGCCCACCGTGGAATGACAATCACCTGTTCCTAAGTGGACAACCCACTGTTTTTCCTAGACACTAGGTTACTGATAGCTCTCCGGTAACCATGGCACTTTTCACCCTGCGATCGATTTCCAAAGACTTTGGCATCAAAGAAATCCTCAAAGATGCCAGCTTTAGCCTGGAAGAAGGCGATAAGGTCGGACTCATCGGCACGAACGGGTCTGGCAAATCGACCTTGCTGAAAATGATCGCCGGACTGGAACCGATCGATCAAGGAGAACTCTGGGTTGACTCTGCGGCAAGAATTGTTTACCTGCCCCAGCAACCTGACCTGAACGAAAACCATACCGTTCTGGAACAGGTCTTTGCCGACAGCGGCGAACAAATGGCACTGGTGCGCGAATACGAGCTGCTCTCGGCGAAACTGGCGCATGGACAAGGTGACACCGAAAAACTGATGGCGCAACTGTCCAGTATTTCCCATCGCATGGAAGCTGCCGGAGCCTGGGAAGTGGAAACCAACGCCAAAATTATCCTGACCCAGCTAGGCATCCAAGACTTTGATGCCAAAATCGGCAACTTGTCGGGGGGCTACCGCAAACGCATTGCCCTAGCAGCCGCGCTCTTGTCGGAACCTGATGTCTTGCTGATGGATGAACCCACCAACCACCTGGATGCTCTCTCGGTAGAGTGGTTGCAGAGTTATCTCAATCGCTTTCGGGGCGCATTGTTGCTCATCACCCACGATCGCTACTTCCTGGATCGGGTCACCAATCGAATTCTGGAAATCGATCGCGGCGATCTGTACGCCTATACGGGCAACTACGCCTACTACCTGGAGAAAAAAGCAGACGCAGAAGACTCAATCGCTAGCACACAGCGCAAACATGCTGGCGTATTGCGTCGCGAATTAGAGTGGCTGAAGCGGGGACCCAAAGCCCGTAGCACCAAACAAAAAGCCCGCATCGATCGCATCCGCGCCATGCAGCAGCAGGACTTCAAATCAGCGCAGGGTAAAGTCGAAATTTCCACCGTAGGTCGCCGCATTGGCAAGAAAGTGATTGAGCTGACCCACTTGTGCAAGGGATATAACGGGCGCACCCTGATTCAAGACTTTACCTACTTCTTTAATCCAGAAGATCGAATCGGCATTATTGGTAGCAATGGGGCTGGCAAATCGACCCTGATGAATCTGATCACCGGGCGCGTGCAACCCGACTCTGGCACTGTGGAAATTGGTTCCACCATTCACATTGGCTACTTTGACCAACACTCCGAAGATGTCGTCCTCAACGAAGACCAGCGAGTGATTGATTACCTGAAAAACATTGCTGAATTAGTCAAAACCGCTGATGGCAGCATCATTACTGCCTCTCAGATGTTGGAACGCTTCCTGTTTCCGCCTAACCAACAATATGCGCCAATTCACAAACTTTCTGGCGGCGAGAAGCGGCGGTTGTTTTTGTTGCAGGTATTGATGAGTGCGCCGAATGTGTTGATTTTGGACGAACCGACCAACGATCTGGATGTGCAAACGTTATCCGTATTGGAAGAATACCTGGAAGATTTTAATGGCTGTGTGATTGTCGTTTCTCACGATCGCTACTTTCTCGATCGCACAGTCGAAACTATCTTTGCGTTTGAGGCTGGGGGAATTTTACGGCAATACCCAGGTAATTATTCCGTGTATTTAGATTTCAAAAAGCAGGAAGAAGACAGACAGAGTGCTGAAGCAGAAGAACTAGAGACGCAGAGACGTGGAGATAATACCAAGCGTAACCAGAATTCTCATTCAAAAGACACAGCTCCGGCCTCAACCCTCACTTCGGAACGACAATCTCCAAGCTCCAAAAAACTCTCATTCAAAGAGAAACGGGAACACGAACAATTAGAAACCCGTATTCCCCAAATGGAAGCCGAAAAAGCAGAACTGGAAAATCGTCTTTATAGCCATCCACCGGGTGACTTTATGGAAATGCAAAAAATAACTGAGCGGTTAGCAGCCCTCAGTCAAGAAATTGATCTGGCAACCGAACGCTGGCTCGAATTGGCAGAACGATTAAGTTGATAGAAACGCTAACTGCAATAGGGGTGCTTGTATATGCCTTTCCTGTACGATCGCATCATTCATTTCAACGACACCGACGCTGCCGGAGTCGTTTACTTTGCTAATTTGCTAACCATTTGCCACGAAGCTTACGAAGCATCCTTGATGGCATCTAGAATTGATTTGAAAACTTTTTTCAGAAATTCTGAAATTGCGATTCCGATCGTTCATGCCAGCGTTAATTTTTTTCGTCCTTTGGTCTGCGGCGATCGGATCACCTTGCATCTAACGCCGCAATTGTTTACAGAGAGTAAATTTGAGATCTCCTACCAGGTGTTCCTATCCACCACAGAAACCTTAGCAGGAAATGCCTTGACTCGACATGTGTGTATTCAACCTGCTAGCCGTAGTAAGGTATCGCTTTCGGCACAGATGGAAGGTTGGTTAAGGCAGTGGAATGGCGAGGGTGAAGGGGTGGAGGAGTGGAGGGATGAAGAGGGGAAGGGTGGAGGGGTGGAGGGGTGAAGGAGAGTGGGATGAATCGAACATCGCTGCTCTTTGTGTTGGCTAATGGCTTCTCCATCCTTCTCTACGTCTCCAAATCATGCTTGATTCGATATTGCGACAGAAGCAGCAAGCAGAGTGCCAACAGCCACCCCATGGCTAACCCCTGCAAGAAACCGACTAGCCCACTTGTTATCCAAATCAGTTGCACAACCAAGTAGTCCCATCGTGACAGCTTAAACCAAGCAGCGTATACCCACTCCAACAGAAGCGACAAGCCCAGAAACAGCAGCAAGCCACCCAGTACGGGCTTTGGGAAATATCCCAACAGCGAAGAACCGAGTACTGGCACCAGAATGAAAACCGTACTGTCAATGAGCGGTGTCAACCGCCCTCGACTGCCCAGCTTGTGTGCCAACACAAATTTGCTCAAGGACGGGTAGCTGAGGATACCGCCCCAGACTCCGATCGCCAGATTCGCGATGCCAGCGACTTGCAATTCTCGATTAGGATTAATCGATCGTTGACTCATCAGCTCCATACTACTGACATTCATCAGTAAAGAAATTGCAGTCGTTACAACCACCGTTGCCAGACACATCCACTGCGTAGCGATCGCATCCCAGTGAACATGCCATAAATCGGACCAGCGTAGCGCTTGCCAGATATTGGCAAATCCCGCCTGAGTGGGAATGGCTAACGTCCAACCCTGGTAACTGGCGGTAGCAGTCGTCGTACCGCTCAGCGGCAGTACCAGGTAAAACAATCCGATCGCCCCCACTAGGCTGGTCACCATGATCAGCGGATGGTTCGCCCGTTTAGTGATGACGAGCAAATAGAGTGCCAGCAGCAAGCCAGGGAGCCAGTGGATTAGACAATTGGGCTGCATCAGTGCGGGGAGTTGGGCGAGGTCTAAAGGCTTGTCAGTCATGACCTTACAGGCTCCTTTGACCAGGAGCCAACCCGTGCTAGCAATGAAACCACCCAGCACAGGTTGTGGCAGCGATCGCACCCATCCGCCTAAGCGCAACCAACCCAGCAGCAAAAGCGTTGCCCCCGTAAATAACGATGTCAGAGCGATCGTCGCGATTGCCGTGACCAAGATTTCAGTTGGGGCAGCCGTAGGAGGGATGTGCTTGACAACCATCCCAACGCTCCAGGCAAGAATGGCAGTCGGGACGGTGCCCAAATCTGCAACCATACCGGGGAAGGAACTGGTCAGGACGATCGCAATACGCGTCGTTGCGGCACTGAACAGAACCAGGCTAATGCCAGCAGCAAGGTAGTTAGCCAGACTTCCAGAGAAGATGAGTACAGCGTAAGATAGGTCAAAGATAACGCCGAGTGCGCCTGTTGTTAGACCGATGCTGAGACTAGGTAACAGATAATTGGGTTGCAGGTGAGACAGGAAAGGTTCCTTCACCCATTGCAGAATGCTTGGGCAAATATCGTACCGTTTCATAAAATTGCCTGACCTCGCAGCAAATGCTATGGAACTCGATAATTGGCAAGAAGATGGGCGTTGCTGAAAAGCAGGATGATTTGGAACAAAGTTTCAAATCATTCAACACCATTTTTATCCCGTTGTTGAGCAACGCCAGAAGATGAATCTGAGACGGGTTATTGACAACAATTTACGGGCGCTCTATCACACCAATTCCTCCTCGAAACAACGCTTGTTCCGCTTCAGCGCAGGGACTGAGGGTCATGGTGCCATCGGCTCTTGCATAAAACGCCGCACACATTTTGCCTTCATGCCGGTTGATCGTTTCACAAATGGCTTCGGGAGTCATCTTGGCAAAGTTGTAAACGTTCAAGCGACAGTACGGACATTTTCTCACCACTTCATCACCCACCATTGCATCCCAACGCACTGAACAGGGTTGATCATGAATAATGTCAACTGCATCCAGACGGCTAATGGCTTTCCATCGTTGCGCTCTTTTAGACACTTGGGCTCCTCCCTCTGACATCAGTGTGTGAAAAGCAATCTCAAGCAATGCTATTGGTTTGATGACGATTCGCTGGTCGCGGTGGACTGGATAACCCATGCCGCAAAAAGTGTTACTCCCAAAAACGAGACACCCAAAATTCCCGTAATCGCAGGCAAAACCCACAGCCCGATCGTACTGCTGAGTGACTGACTCCGGGCATGGTTGGGATGCTCAGGATCATAGGCAATAGTCAGTGCATCGCCGACTCGGTAAGCCGCAGGGTGACTCCCTTCCGACAAATCTACCCTTTGCGGTTCGCCATTGGGCAGCGTAAATTTGACCACCGGATAGTAGTAAGTAATGCCTTCTTTTTGATCTTTGCGAGCAATCAACTCGACCACCTGTCCCGGTGCAGTTTTTTCTTTGCCGATCGATCGTTGAATGTGAAGGGAAGCCAGGGCAGTGATTGTCAGCATCCCCACTCCGACCAGAAAGAACACAGACAAAATAATCTTAGAAGCCCGATCGACACTTTGTACAGTTTCCGCCGCAATGCGTTCCATATCGGCAGGACGAACCGGAAAATCATCATCGTGATTGAAAACCTCATCTTCCAATAAGGAATCGAAATCGGAAGATTGGCCAGATGTTGACAAGAGTTGTTCAATTTTGGCGCGATCGTCGGGGTTGGGAATCTGATCAGGGGTGTCGTACTGCACCCCATCGACTTCAATGGACACCACCTGATCGTTTTCGATATTGATGGAATATTTCTTTTCCATCGTCTTGCTCCTGTCAAAGACTGCCCCCATTGTAGAGGGTAGATTCGACATCGCAGATGGATTGTGGTTGGTAAAAGCTCAGATGGGTAAAGTTTGTGAGAGAATTATCTCCCTGTGCACAGGTTCCATTGCCCTCGCCCCCTTTTTGAGCAGCACTCAAACTTTAACAGAATCGTCGGTTTGGAGCAGAAGTGCTAAAATAAACCGGGTCAAGATCAGGTTAAGAGACTGGTGTTCCTGGGGAGTTAGCTCAGTTGGTAGAGCGCTGCGATCGCACCGCAGAGGTCATCGGTTCGACTCCGTTACTCTCCATTGATCCTGGAGTGATCAGATAGTACAACAAGCAATTAAACGATAGAAACCATGGGGCGTTTTATTATTGAATTAGGTTGAACTACTTATTACAAACCTCTCCTAGTCACTCTTCCCAGGCAAGCGAATGACTGGGAAGATGAGATTAGGTTTGCATCAATGAGAATTCCAGAATAGTTCAGAGATCGCTGGTTCTACCCCCGTGAGCGTTCCAACAACAGCATCATAAGCACACTGAGCACTGCTTGCTTTTCTTCACGATCGTTCAGTTGGTCAATTTGTTTAATCAGATACTTCCCTTCCCAAAAAGCGGGTAATTTTTCCAAACGCATCACCACACCACCGCTAGGACGAGCGATCAAGTACTTGGGATGCAAAACATAGCCGCTAAAGGCACCTACCACTGGAATTTGTTCAAACAGCGCATCTAGCACTTTAATCCAGGGATTTTCTTCTTGAATCGTAAAGACAACCGTATCCCCATCAAAGATATCGTAGTGGGCGCGCCAAATCGATTTGAGACCGCGTCGTTTAACTGCACCGACATAGGTTCCGGTGCTATCACTGAAGTGATATCGTGCGGAGAAGTCGATTATGCGATCGGCTTTAATTTCATAAAGCGGCTGCGATCGCTGCTCATCGGCAAAGATATTGATCACTTCTTTGAGCTTAAACAGCTTTTGGCGCACATAAAACACCAAATTGCCCTGAGCATTGGTCACTGAAATGGTCGGTGCAAACGTCCAAATCTTGAATCGAATTTCAAGGGGATATTGCATTGCGCACTCCTAGAGAAGACAGAACATGGTTAGTAATCCCATCAATTCACCTTAATTCTTGAAACGCTTAACATAATTTGAATTCAAAGCTTATCAAGCTCACTCAAGGGTTGTGATGTCGCGATCGCTCATAATAAGTGGGTGGCTACAATTCAACGGAGGATGGGCAAAGGGCATCGCTCGTGCCCATCGTTCAGGCTGGTCGATGGGCTGCCCATCTTACGTGGAGTATCGAATTGTGCCTCCCTATTTACAAGCTAGTTAGTTAAGGCTGGTCATGCCACTGTTGAGCTTCACCGTTACACTTCGTTGGACTTTCACAAATATTAGAACTGAGGCTACTGATTTTGAATGCTTGAATCGGAAAAATGGTACGTTGCAGAAGTTATGCTCGAAGTTACTGTAGAGGGCGATTCGCGCATAGTTGCCCAAATTGAGACCTATTTAGTATGTGCCGATTCCTATGATCAAGCCTACAGTCGGGTTGTAGAACTGGGTGCATCTCTGGACTATCGATACCGCAATTCTGATGGCAAAGTAGTAACGATGATTTATCGCGGGATTAGTGAACTGGATGCGATTCAAGATGTTCCGAAACATGGGACGCAACTGGCTGTTCGTCAATTGTTAATTGACCATGCGTCTGATATCTCCACCTTAATTCGCAGTGAAGACCCGCTTAAATTATTCAAGCATCAAACCCTTCGATGGCAGGGACCCAATCTTTCCCAATGATTGGGAATTGATGAGGCGATAAGATTTGGGGGATGTTCTAGTCAGGTTGTTCGTAGTTTTGCAACCTAGCCAGGCTTAATCTGGCTTCTATGAACCTGGCAATGATTGCAGTTGAGGACCCCTTCATCAGATCATCCCCAGAATGGTGTTTTGAGAAAGTACCCGTTTGGGTAATGTCGCACTCTTATGAAGTCTGAAATATTAATTGTAGAGGTTGAAAAATTGTCATGGTCAATCAATCAACCTTTGCAAAACGTGCATCTGACCTCCTGATTAAAATTTTGATTGGCGACTTCCTACCCTGAAATCCTAAGGAAATTATCAATGACACGTAAGCACAAACATAACCATACGCCACATCCCCAAAACCCTCAAAAAAGCCAGCATTCACACCGTCCGCTTCATAGCAATCGTCGGAATCGTGGACAATTTCCGAAACCGAATCGCACCGGGGATCGGATCAACTATCACGTCCTCAAATGTCGCCCAATCATCAATCAAAATAGTCCTCAGATCCAACACGACCATTTGCAGGTGTTACTGGAGATCGATAGCGGCACGCGATACTGGATGACCATCAATATTCGATCGGGGCAAGATCAAGTCCTCTACTCGATCGACGAGAATTATCAGCACCCCATCACCCAACGCATTCTAGACGCCAATTTGCTTCAGGGCTTCACTGCTCTCGACAAAAAACCGGGCGGTCTGTCGCTTGACTACATTCGCGAGCAGTTGGTCGATCTCAAGCAGATGGACGAACTTCAGAAGGCGGGTGATCCAGAAGACGAGGGCATTGCCGATATGCTCACGACCCAATTGGTCAACGTGATGCGTGCTCCAGATGCTCGACTCTTTGTTTTCGGCTCCAAATTTGATGATGGTGCTCGGTTTAGCTCCTTCGATCTTGACATCGGTATCCATGACATTCACATGAATCAGGGAAGTAAGGGTGCTCATGCTAGCAGCAACGGGATTTATCAAGATGGTGCATTGTTGGCTTTCTATCCCTCGGAACACCGCTGGTCGGCTGTGTTCTTGAAGTTTGCTAGCCAAGCAGAAAAGACCGACGATGCAGGAAACGCTTCTAGCTAGATGATGGCGTTCGAGTAGGAATCGCGCTCGACTGCGCGATTCCTACTGATCACGGTGGATGAGTGAAATCTTCAGGTTTCGTATGGTTACAAATCTTTCACCAGGAGCGGATGATGCCCACCAAGCTGAAGGTCTATACCAACGAAGATGATGCTCTGCTTTTCTGGAGCATCTCCCAACCGATCGGACAGTGTCGTGGATTTGCTATTGCCAGACGAAAACAAGACTCTACTGGAAGGAGGGTAGAAGATTTCCTGCCAAACCGGATGGGATTTGAAAACGAGGCAGTGAAGGCAAAACCTGAACTAGGGCAAGAGATCGTAGCGAAACCTTCTACGGAATGGCCCTTCCAGCGATTTTCATGGACAGACCACGATGCCAATACTGGAGATACCGTTTCCTATCGAGTGATTCCAGTGATCCGCAACGACGATCAGACACTCGAATTGCTGGAATCTCATGCCAGTGATTGGAGTGCACCGAAAGTCTTGGGAACATCGCCTCAAGGAGTGTTCAAGCCCTTCTTCAACCGTGGATTTGTGATATCTCAATTCATGGCGAAGTATTTGGCAAAGCAAAATTTGTCGTTGCAGCAGTTTAAAGCTCAAATCAGCGATAAGGACGATCGCACCATTCGCGAATTTCTCTCGGGAGATTTGCGATTAGCCTTACTTCAGCAGTTAAAGACGGCATTACAAGAGCAGACTGAGATCTTTGCCGTTTTGTTTGAATTAAGTGACGATGAATTGATCGATGCATTATGTGCGATCGGCAAGAATGCCCATCTTGTCTTAGCCAACGGATCAATTACAAAGCGTCAAGAAGAAACCACTCAAGCAGCCCGCCAGCGTGACGAAAATGAGGCAGCTCGCCAGCGGTTGAAAGCGGCTGGGGTCGATGTGGACGATCGTCACCGTTTCACAGCGCCTGGTCCCCTGGGACACAACAAGTTTTTGGTTCGCCTTGATCGGCAGGGAAAGCCAGCGATCGCTTGGACCGGCAGCACAAATTGGGCGCCCACGGGGTTATGTACGCAAATCAATAATGGGCTACTGATTGAAGACCCAGAAATTGCCCAAATTTACCTCGATCAATGGCATCGATTGCGAGAGGCGGGAAGTGAATTTCCCAAGCGTCTAATCGCCGAAAACAGCCAGCCAAAGCAAGTCGGCAAAGATGTACCGGGTACAGTCAGGAGTACGATTTGGTTTACCCGGACCAGCAAGGGTGTCGATCTCGATGCCCTCCAAGCGGAAGTGCAAAAGGCGCGAGAAGGAATCCTTTTCCTCATGTTTATGCCGGGATCGACTGGACTTTTTAGCACTGTCGCAGCACGTTCGGCCGAGCCAGGTCTTTATATCCGCGGTGTCGTCAGTGAACTGCCCAACGGACGCGGCGATGAAAGCGCAGTGGACATCAACCTCATTGATCATGCAAACCACACGCCATTCCATCTCGACATTATCGAACCGGAGGGCGTGCAGCACTCGTTTGCCCACTTTGCCGCAGAGGTCACGCACAAACAATTCCTTGGCGAAGTGGGGCACGCAATTATCCACAGCAAAGTGGTCGTCATCGATCCTTTTTCGGCTGACCCCGTAGTGATCACAGGCAGTCATAATTTTTCAATCAGCGCTAGCAGCAAAAATGATGAGAATTTCCTCATTGTTAGAGGCGATCGCGAACTGGCTGAAGCCTACGCAGTCAACATTCTGGGGGCCTATGCTCACTATCGATGGCGTATCTTTCTTACTCAGACAAAAAAGCCGTTCAATGGGCTAAAGGACAATGACAAGTGGCAAGCGCCAAAGTTGGCAGCTGAGAGACGAGACCTGCAATTTTGGGGCGTTTAAACCTTGAAAGAATCGGGACATTTCTATTCAATACATCCATTTTCGCAACTTGGACGTATCTCCAGTGATGCCAAGGACTTTTAAAACATCCTCTCACCCCTCGCTGTGTATGAAATGTCCTGTTTTTCATGTTGCGCTGGCTGCGATCGCCAATCTTTCTGCCCTATCAGTTGCGATCGCTGCCCATCCAGTCCAAGCCATTGAACCCGATTATCCTTGCTACTTTAAAACCGCAACCGGAGCAATTATCAATCTCACCCAATCAGTGTGTCAGCAAAAAGTCCAAAATGACTTACGCACCGATCAGGCATTTCTCAACGAATATCGCCGTTTGAATGCACAGAATGATATCGGTTTAAGTCTTGCCGCAGGTGATCCGCAATTGCTGATTCAAGCGGCTCATCACTACTGTAGCGGTCAACCGACAGGCAACAATTCAGCTGATCCAGAGATTAGTGTAACTGTCGAGCGCGCGATCGCCGCCGTGAATAACCTGGCGCAGAAGTATTATTGTCCACCCTTGGCTCAACGGTCATAAAAGCTGCGAACGCTCCGACGCACCTTGGGTTTCCAAAATTTTGGCATGGCGCAATCTAATTGCGCAGGTGCGCCGTACTTACATAAACCGCAGTTGATGTCAGGCAGATCTCCCTTAGGAACTACGAACCCAGAGGAGGACTGTTGAACATGCAATCACCGCCGAGCATGAAATATTTATGGAGGACAAAGCATGATGATCCACGATCGCGGCATGATCCACGCTCTACACCAACGACTCAAATGCAGTCAGCTGTTGACTTGGCAGTCAGCATGCCATCGAGTCAGTTTTTTGCTTCAGCCAGCATGGCTGAAGCAAAAAACTTGGGTTCGGACCATTGGGGTATGCGTCGCAGCTTGTCTGGCAATCTTTTTTTCGACCGCGCTTCCTGCTCAGGCATCTGATCACCAGGACACCACCTTTTTAGCCACTAAACTAACAGCTGCGGATCTTACCGATTTGTATGTGTTCGAGAGTCCTACAGATCCCAACAAAGTTGTTCTGGCAATGGATTTTGATCCATTAATTGTACCGGGTGAAAATCGACCGTTCGATCCTGCGGTGCTTTATCAATTCAAAATTGACAACACTGGCGATGGTATTGAAGATCGAGTGCTGCAATTTAAGATTGACGGTCGGGGAGAAAAACAAGCCGCCACCGTCTATGGTCCTGGGCGCCCAGCTGAAGTTGGCACTCGCTCAAGGCTGATTGCGGCTAGCGGCAGAGGACAGTTGAATCGGGTGTTTTCGGCTAAAAATGATGTGAAAGTGTTTGTGGGATTGCGGAAAGATCCGTTCTTCTTTGATCTGGAGCAGTTTTTCAAAATCATCCCCGATCGCAACTACTTAGCACAACCGAATCCTGGCAAACCCTTTACAGTTCTCACTTTCCGTCCCCCTGGTCAGGCAAAAGATTTTCTCGATCCCTTCAATGTGCATGCGATCGTGGTTGAACTCCCACGCAAATTGATAGGAGAAGGCAAAATTAACGCCTGGATGACCACCAGCGTCCAAACGCCAAGCAGTCGCAACAGAAATCGCGAATTTACTCAAATTGAGCGACTAGCTGTTCCAGCCTTGAATGAACTGTTTATGGATTTTCAGGCACATAATGCCAGCAATATCCAAACGCCAACTGCTGACAAAGACAATCAATCCAGTTTCATTCGTTCCTTTGTTGGGGCGATCGGACGACCAGCGGGAATCGCCGATGCTGTGATCTCGGTTGCCATTCCAGATGCCATCCAGGCAGACCTTTCTCAACCCAAGGGTAGCTACTTTGGCACACAACTCGCTCAAGATTTTGGTGGCAGACGCCCCAAAGATGATGTGATTGATGTCACTACATCCGTCGTCTTTGGCAGTGCCGTGACTGGAATTACGCAAGGGGTGATTCCGGGGCTGGTCAGCGATAATGTCGGTCCCAAAGATACCAACTTCCTATCAACTTTTCCGTATTTAGGTAATCCACGCAGCGAACAACCTCGCCCAGAGCACCGACGCTAAGCCGCTATGCACGACCGCCAATCTGAATGGATATACCAATGTGGTTTGAAGGCGCTATGCGCCTTCAAACACTTCCTAAACCAATGCTTTCAACCACGCTATTCGAGCAGAGTGGTTATGTTGATTTGCTGTTTATTTTTAATGGCACAACCCACTGCGATGGCAGCGGGAGGATCGCTCATTCCACTTTCCCCATTGCCTGCGATCGCAGTCCGTGAGGCGCTAGTATTTCCAGATTATTTGCAGCGATCGCAAATCATTCACCACTACGAAGCACAGGTCCGCCAATCACCCGACTCCTTTCTGTTGCTACGCTTGCTTGCCGCCCAATATCTTCGACGCTTTCGCGAAACCAATGATGTAGAAGATTTGCTACGTGCCGAGCAAGCAGCCCGTCGCTCTTTGACGCTACAACCCCGGGGCAATGCAGCGGCTGCCCTGTTGCTTGCCTCCACACTCCTGTCGCAACATCGTTTTCAAGAAGCGTTGCAGGTGGCAAATGAGGCGCAGCAGGCGGCTCCAGACAGCGTAGAAGTTGCTGCGCTGAGGGCTTCGATTCAAATGGAACTGGGAAATTACGAAGCTGCTCAACAACTTTTGCAAACCCATGCAACCGACAATCCAGGACGGGGGGCGGTTGCCGCCCGCTATCTTGAACTCACGGGGCATCTCGATTCTGCACGGCAGGCGATCGACGTAGCGATGCAGGAGATGGATGCTTTCTATACCAATCCGGCGGAAGTTCGGGCCTGGTTCCATGTGCGGGCGGGCGATCTCGCGTTTGCGGCAGGGGAATTGTCCCAGGCAGAACACCGCTATCGGGAAGCCCTGGCGCTGTATCCTCCTAATGTGGCAGCATTAACTGGCTTGGCGCGTTTGTATGCTGCCCAACATCGCTGGCAAGAGGCATTGGCAGCCGCGAATCAGGGCATCGATCGCGTGCCTCTGGTGGAAAACCTGGGCTATAAAGCAGATGCCCAACGCGCTTTGGGCGATGCAGCAGGGGCAGCTGCTACCGAGGATTTAATCGAAGTCGTGGGACGACTGAGCCAGATCAAAGGCATCTACGATCGCGCCCTTGCAGTTTATTACACCGAACATGGCATTCGCTTACCCGAAGCGTTGGCGATCGCCCGACGAGAAGTGGCTGGGCGCGATGACATCTATGCTGAGGATACGCTGGCGTGGGCAGCGGCAGCTAACGGTCACTGGCAGGAAGCGCAACAGGCATCCCAAAAAGCAATTCGCTATGGGACTAAGGATGCCTTGTTACAGTTTCATCGGGGTATGATTGCGCTGCATGAGGGCGAGCGGGCAGAAGCCAGCCAACGGCTCCAACAAGCCCTGCGCCTGAACCCCTCCTTCCACCCCCAATATGCGGCTGAAGCTCGCCAGACTTTAGCCACATTAAGCGATAGTCATTCAGAAAATCGATGATGAAAAGCTTGTTGCATGGTCTGATCTGGATTACTGCGATCGCGGGAGTCTTTCTCCTCCAGGTGCCCCTGGCACATGCCCATCCCCTGGGTAATTTCACCATCAACCACTATGCGGGACTGCAAGTGGCACGAGATGGCATCGGAATTGATTATGTGCTGGATATGGCAGAGATTCCAGCTTTCCAAGAGATTCATCAACTCGACACTAATCACGATCGGCAACCGAACCCCATCGAGACAGCTCATTACCCAGCTGATAAATGTCTGGAGATTCTTTCCCAGCTTACCTTACAGGTCAATCAGCACTCTGTGCCCCTGTCCGTGAATCGCTCCGGGGTCAAATTTCCACCCGGCGTTGGCGGGTTAGCCACCCTCCGCCTGACCTGCAATTTTCAGGGAGCTGTCTCCGCAGCAGACACCGAGCAGCAGGTGCAATTTATTGACAATACCTATCCCCAACGTCTGGGCTGGCGTGAAATAACAGTGAACGATGAGGAGGTGCCCCTGCAAGGTGACTTCACAACAACTAGTATTTCTCAACGTCTGACGAATTATCCCAATGATTTGCTGAGCAGCCCCCTGAACCAGCGCCAGGTTGCTTTTCAAATCAATCCGTCTCAACTCCTATCTACCACGATCGCCAATGCGTCAAAGTCCTCACCCAAGAACCTGGGTTCCCCTTTGGCAGGCAGAAACAATGATGCCTTTACTGATTTAATGACGCTCAAAGATCCTAGTTTTTCCACCATGCTCGTAGCACTGGCGATCGCCTTTGTTTGGGGTGGTTTGCACGCATTGTCTCCCGGGCATGGCAAAACGATCGTGGGAGCGTATTTGGTCGGCTCTCGCAGCCGCGTGCAAGATGCCCTGTTTCTCGGACTCACTGTTACCCTGACCCACACAGCAAGCATTTTTGCTTTAGGACTGTTGACCCTTAGCACCTCGGAATTCGTTTTGACCGAGCAGATATTCCCCTGGCTCAGTCTACTCTCGGGTTTTCTGGTCACCGCGATCGGGCTGAATCTCTTGATTCGCCGACTACGCAATTCTCCAATGTTCCAGAAATGGGCATTTGGGCAACCACACAGATCCGTTCCTATCCATAACCATCCCCCCAGTCACGGCAATCCCCCCAGTTACGACCATCCCCATCGTCACGACCATCGTCACAGTCATGACCATTCCCATAGTCATGATCATCACCCCCAACATTCACACATTCATCTCCATCAAGCGCATCCGATTCATAAACTAGATTTCAATCATTTAAATCATTCTGTTCATCTTATTCACCGCACCGATCATGTACAGGACGATCGCGAATCTCCGACACAGCCTCATTCCCACCCCCATCATGGACATTCCCATTTACCGCCCGGAGCCGATGGTGCTCCTGTTACCTGGTCAAGCATTTTGGCGCTTGGCATCTCCGGTGGGTTGTTGCCCTGCCCTTCAGCCCTGGTTGTGCTCTTAAGTGCGATCGCAGTCGGGCACATTGGCTTTGGTTTGGCACTCGTCTCCGCCTTTAGCTTAGGGCTAGCAGGGGTTCTCACTGGAATTGGGCTAATCCTGGTCTACGCCAAACATTGGTTTGAGCGGCTGCCGCTGGAAGCGCCCACCAGCCGAATGATTCCCGTGGTTAGTGCTTTTCTAATTACACTCTTTGGCATTGGCATTACGACCCAGGCTTTGTTGGTTCAAACGCTGTAGACATTCATTCCGCTCAACACCACCCCATTCATTCCCAAAATCACGATGAAACGATTCACGATTCTCTTTCTCCTCACGGCCCTCTGCATCATCGGCTACTTTGAAATCAGCATGATTCATGCTGAAAAACTGTTTTGGTTGAATCTGGCAATGTAGCGCCATCGCCACTAGACAGAGAAGCGAGAAATCTGCTCTCCGCAAAACAATTTGGCAAACCACGACCAAAACCAAGCGATATGATGCAGAAAATGCTGAATTTCTCGTTGCTAGAATAGTTTGAACGATGGCAAGCAATCAGCTGAAGCAGCCTCCTAATCGCACCACATCATGAAACGCTTTAGTACCTCCACGCTCATCCACGCTTTGCCAGAAACCATCTGGGAGATTTTGGTAGATGGCACTTGCTGGTCGCAGTTGACGAAGATGCCAATAGTGGTGGCGCTGGATTTTGGCAGGGAGTGCGTGAAACAGGTGGCTTCCCGGTAGGATCAGAGTCATCCCGATCGTCTGTTTGGTGACCATGCTCCATTTCTCCAGAACCCATCGACTCCGTGCTTGGTTTGCAACCTGTTTGGCAGTGGTTGTCATTTTCTTGATCGCTGGCTGCGATCCTCGTCGCTTCAAAACGGAGACAGCCCAGGTTTCGCAATTGGCACTGGCAACCATTACCGATCCCAACACTTTTAACTTTGCCAATAAACAAACTTTTCCCAATATTTTTCTCTTCAGCTATGAAGGGTTAACCAACGAAAATGGTGAGACGGGGGCAGTGGAACCCAATCTGGCAGAGTCGTGGCAGTTTTCGGAGGGCGATCGGCGCGTTGTGTTTAAGCTGCGCCCCGGTTTGAAATGGTCGGATGGGGCACCCTTAACTGCCGATGATGTAGTGTTTACGTTTCAGGATGTGGTTGCCAATCCCGAAATCCCGACTGATGCCAAAGAAGGAATTCAGATTGGTGCCAAAAAGGAATTTCCCAAAGTTCGGAAGTTGGATAATTTGACGGTGGAGTTTACGCTCCCAGAACCCTTTGCCCCCTTTTTGCGGGCACTTTCGACCCCCGATGGGGTGTTGATTATGCCCAAACATGCCCTGGAAAAGACCTTGAAAACCCGTGGTTCAGATGGCAATCTTGCCTTCCTTTCTACTTGGGGCACCAATACCGATCCGACCCAAATTGTGGTGAATGGACCCTATGTCCTGGAGAGCTATGTGGCAGGGCAGCGACTGATTTTTCGACGCAATCCCTACTACTGGCGCCAGGATGCTCAGGGAAAACCCCTACCCTATATCGATCGCATTATCTGGCAAATCATTGAAAGCCAGGACACCCAGCTTTTGCGGTTTCGTTCCGGCGATTTGGATGTGATGGGTGATGCGCGTCCTTTGCGATCGGAATATTACTCACTCCTGAAACGGGAAGAAAAACGGGGCAAATTTCATGTGCAGGATGGCGGACCCTGGTCGGGGACATTGTACATGACATTCAACCTGACCAAAGCCAAAGCCAAAAACGGCAAGCCTTTTGTCGATCCGATCAAATCGCGTTGGTTCAATACCCTGGCATTTCGCCAAGCGGTTGCCTACGCCATCGATCGCGATCGCATCAACAACAACCTATTTCGGGGATTGGGCATTGTGCAAAATTCGCCCATCTCCGTGCAAAGTCCCTATTTTCTAGAACAGGGGCTCAAAGTCTATAACTACAATCCCACGAAAGCCAGGGAAATACTGCAATCTGCTGGATTTCGATACAACGCGCAGGAGCAACTGTTGGATTGGGACGGCAACCGGGTGCGCTTTACCCTATTGACCAACACCAACAACCTGGTACGAGTGGCAATGGGCGCGCAAATTAAGCAAGACCTGAGCAAAATTGGCATCCAAGTCGATTTCGTGCCCCTTAATTTCAATGTGCTGATTGATAAAACCTCTAATTCCCGCGACTGGGATGCCCATATCATTGGGTTTACGGGAGGCGTGGAGCCTCATCAAGCTGCCAATTTGTGGATCAGCAGTGGCGCTTCGCACTCGTTTAATCTCAAACCGCAACCGGGACAACCGCCCATCCAAGGTTGGGAGATCACCGACACGGAAAAGGAGATAGATCGCCTCTACATTGCCGCTGCACGTGAACTGGACGAAGCCAAACGCAAACAACTCTATAGTGAGTTTCAGCAATTGGTACAGGAACAATTGCCTGTGATTCACCTGGTCAACGATCGTGCTTTGATGGCAGTGCGCGATCGGGTCTCTGGCTTGAAGTACACGGGTTTGCCCAGTTGGGGCTTGTGGAATATTTCTGAACTCAAGGTGAACGATCGCTGAACGCTCCAACATGATCTTGCCATCGATGATTGGGTTTAACCTCCAACGCTGCTTGCGCTGCTTCACTCTTCAAAAGCGCGAATTTAGGCGTTGCTGAAAAGCTGAATGATTTGAAACGAAGTTTCAAATCATTCAGCATCATTTTCATCCCGTTGTTGAGCAACACCCGAATTTAAGACTGAGATCGGTGAGAAAGGCATGACTTGGTCATTGAGACCTACTTTTTTTCATTTTTTTTATCGTCTTTCATAACCTGCCGATAACGCTGTTGTAGTAGGCTAAAAAAGTTTAAGGGTTTAATTTCATCCCTGGATGGGGCACAACGACCTAAATTCAGTGGATTAAGCATCAGGGGATAGAGAGAGATCGCTGAGTTTTCTCGATTTTAGGGGCATCTACTTGCCTAGAATCAGGTTCGTTGGAGTTTGCTAATTGCTCTTTTGCTGCCAAGGACAATGACGAGTCCGAATCAACCTTTTCTATCATCTACCCTGGGTGAATTACCGCTCTGTCGCTGTTGGATTAATTCCACCGATCCAGGACAGCTCGTTGAAAGTTTGTTTGAGCAAGAACCCGATCTGCCTGGCGTGATTATTATGGAAGACACGCGTCTACTAGGAGTAGTTTCGCGTCGTCGTTTCTACGAATGTTTGGGCAAAGGGTTTGGTCAGGAAATTTTTCTGAAGCGATCGATCCAAGTTTTTCTCAATCAAATGTCCGGTGGTCGCTTTTTGCAGCTTGCATTTACAGACAGTGTGCAACAAGCGATGCAAATGGCATTGAGTCGCTCGCTAGAGGATTGGTACGAGCCGATCGTGGTGGTTGCACCGGGGCAGGAACCACCCACCACGCAGCAATTTTTTTTACTGGGGTTTGACAGTTTGCTGCTAGCTCAGTTTGAGATTTTGACGATCGCCAATTGGGAGATTCAACAACAAGCGCTCACCCTGGCAGAAGAACGACAGAAAAGTCACGAATCTGCACAACTCTTAGAAAAGCAACAACTGCTGATTCAGGAACGCAATCAGCTTTTAGAGCGAAATCAAGCGGAATTGCTGCGACGTTCTCAACAGCTCAATCAACTCAATCAACGGTTTTGTAAAATTGGTCATCTGCTTTCGGTGGAAGGCAAAAAGGCATTTCAGGCAACCTTTGAAAGTGCCAATGCAATTTGTCGCAATATGGGATTGATTGTGAATAACGGGCGATTGTTGCACGAAGAATTAGATACGGTACGAACCACGTCTAAGCTAATTGAGAAGGTCAGTCAACAAGTGCGCCATTTAGCCATTCAAGCGGCGATCGTTGCCAATCAAGATGGCACGAAAATGACCGGATTTAGCTACATTACTGAAGAAATTCGGAAGCTGGGAACGCGAACATTTGAGGCAGGTCGTCAGATGGAATCGATCGCCAGCCGCCTGGAATCTCGAATTCAAGAACTGACTGATTCTGCTCAGACAGGCACCAGTGTGGCACGATCATTAATTGGCAAAATTGAGAGTGCTCAAATTGCGCTCACAGAGCTAGAAAAATTAGTCCAAATTGAGGCTTCTGGCGTTTTGGAGTCTGCCAGTTCCGATAAGAAAATTGCGAATGGCACTTCTGAAATAGCCCCCTCTTTTGTACAAAGAATCGAATTACTGGAAGATACCTTATACGAGTTAAAGGAATTGGCAAAACAGAAAGATTCTAAAGTCATTCCAGGCGAAAATCAGCCGATTCTGAACCCAAATCAGTCCGCTATCAACGGTTAAATTTCATCATCAGGAATCCGGGTTTCAGGAATTTGCTTGAGTCCCCAAACTGCGATCGCTTTGAGGACAGGACGCAAGCTTTTTCCTGGTTCAGTCAGTTGATAGTTCATGCGGCGGGGATGGTTACTATAAGGCTGCTTTTCAACCAAACCCATCTCTTCCAAAAATTTCAGACGACTTGCCAGAATGTTGGTGGAAATCCCTTCGGGGGATTCTAGAAATTCCTCGAATCGTTGTTTCCCCAAAAACATCATGTCTCGGACGATCAAAAGCGTCCAGCGATCGCCCAGCAAATCGAGCGTACAGGCGATCGGGCAAGGAGATCGGCGATGCAGAGTCATAGGTCATCCGTTGTGCTTTAACCAATAACTTGCATTTTACAAGTTATCTCTTTTATAGTGAATTTTAACTTGCAATCTAAAAGTTAAGGAGCCGAGCCATGACCCTAACTACTCCTGCGACCCAAACGGGAGCACACTTTACTGCAACGGACTTAGGTGCTTTTGCAGCACTGCGACAGTTCACATTTACCGCATCCCCTCTACCGCTGGAAGTGGAAGGCAAGATTTTTCTCAAGCAATTGCTCAACCTGACCAGCGCCGAAATTTCTCTAAATAACCTGCCTGCCAAAACATCAGTGCCGTTCTATCACAAACATCGATTGAATGAAGAAATCTATCTGTTTATTCGAGGCGAAGGAGAGTTTCAGGTTGATGGGTATGTCTTTCCAGTGCAAGAGGGGACAATCGTGCGGGTAGACCCGGAAGGCGAACGATGTCTCCGCAATACCTCCGAAGTCGATGACTTGTGCTGGGTTGTCATTCAGTCACGTGCAGGTTCCTACCCAGACCACACAATTCAAGATGGGGTTGGCGTGCAGAGGCGGGTCAGTTGGCTGAATCAACAATCGGTCTAAAGAGCCACGACCGCGGGTTCCAGCTCAATTGTTTGCCCGGTTTCTGCCGATCGCCGCGCCGCATCGGCAACCTTCAGCGTATAAAGGCTCTCTTCTGCCGTCAAATATAGCGGTTTGCCATCAATCAAGTGATTCAGCACCCTTTGGGTATCTTGGGCAAATAATCCCCGACGGGCGCTGATTTCCAGCAGTTGAGGTTCTTTGCCCTGAATCAAAGTGCCCTGATCACCATCAAATATCAGCGCCCCCTTTTCTCCTTGCAGCTCAAAAATTCGGCTGGGCTGCCAGAGTGCTTCACCTTTGCCATAGGTAATCTCGGCTAACATCCCGCTGTGAAAGCGGAGTTGAGCCGTACAAAGGCAAGTGGAGTAGTGGGAACTGGCAGCGGTTGCCGCCTGCCAGTAACGCGCCTGACAACTCACCGTTTTTACTGATCCAAATAAGTCTGTGAGGCGATGCACCCGCGACAAGGCCCCCACCAATGGAAATCCAAAGAGCTCGGGCTGGTAAGTCCATTTGGCAGGGGCAGGATGTTGGGGGGTTAGCGTGGCATAGCGGGCATAGAAAACCGCACCGATCTCTGGCAGGGTTTGCTTGAGCGTTTGGTGTACGCTGCCCAGCAGCTCAATGTGCTCTACATGTAAGAGCTTTTTCTGCATTTTGGCGAGATGAACTAGCGCTTCGGCTTGGGCGACCTCGATCGCCAGGGGATACTCCACCACAACATGCTTACCCGCCTGTAGGGCTGTGTGGGCGATCGTGCCATGATCGCGATTGATCGTACAAATCATCACCAGATCCAGATCCGATCGTTCGACTAACGCCTGCCAGGAAGCCACCGCCTGAGCTTGAAAGGGTTGACTAAACATCGCTGCCTTTTCCAAGCTGTGCCCTGCCACCGCTACGAGTTGCGCTCGTGGATCGGCAGATAACGCTTCGGCACGCACCTTCGCAGCATAGCCTGTACCCACTAGCCCCACTCGAATGGGCGGTGTAAGGGCAAAATTCGAGGTTGTCGCAGAAGTATTCACAATCAGTTCTCACCCGATGAGAGGTTTAGCCAGTAGGGCTACCAATCTGCAAAAGCGGCGATCGCACTACTCCGCGTTCTGGTATGCCGTCAGGCTTGACGCAAGTCCAACACCCCAAATGGTAACCGTTCGGGATACCAAAAGCGATGTAAACCATTCGCCTTTAAAGCAAGAACAGGCAGGTCTGTGTTCCCTGCCTGGCGCATGACCATGACTGCAAACTTACAGAATCATGTTTTCTCGACCATATAGAGAATCATCAAAATCTTGCAGCGCTTTCTTGTTATAAACATTAGGTGCTTGTGGATACGTTACTGTAGGCAGAGTTGGGGCAGGCTTTGGTTGATTACAAAGATTGGTTAGGTCTACAACATTACCGCCTTCAGTTTGAAAGTAACAAACTGGCTCATCCAGATCTTGCACCGGAAACCCTGAATTTTGCGGCTGTGGTTTCTGAGCTGGAGGCAAACTGTAAGCAGCTTGAGCAAAAAGCGTGACTGCACTGATGCACGACACGATCGCCAGAAGAAGCGCTTTGAGTTTCATAATGAGTCGAAGAAATCTTACTCAGATTATAAGTCTTCTGGCTTCAGGCTGGTCAGTAGGTAGCCCCATTTCGATGCAAAATCCTACCCGATCTCATCACACCAAAATCTTCACGCTCATGATGCCAAAAATTGCACCAGTTGCTGTAATTTGTCCCAGGCAGCGCCGCTTTGCAGAATCTCTTTCGCGATCGTAATCCCTTGGGTTAACTGATCGAGTTCGGTGCCCTGATCCAGGATGCCTCCAACCTGTAGCGCCAGGGCTGCATTGAGCGCAACCACATCGTGTTGCGCTGGAGACCCTTTTCCTTGAAGTACCGATCGCAAGATCTCCATGTTTTCTGGCACCTCTCCCCCCTTGAGATCCGCGATCGTGGCAGGTTGCAAGCCCAGCTCGCGCGGATTGATCGTCGTGAGACCGACCTGTTCTTCTGCCAGCACAGCTAGATCGGTGAGGTCGCCCAACCCCGCCTCATCCAGTCGCTCTCGCCCATGCAGTACGATCGCGCGTTGGGTACCCAGTTGTTGAAGTGCCTGGGCGATCGTGCCCAGCAAGTTGGAATCAAACACCCCCATCACTTGTCCAGTTGGATGCAAGGGATTGACCAACGGGCCCAATAAGTTAAACACAGTTCGCACGCGCAAAGCCCGCCGTAACGGAGCCACTCCCTTCAGTGCCGGATGCCAACCGGGGGCAAACAAAAAAGTAATCCCTACTTCCCGCACAGCGGCATAGATCTTAGCGGGGGAGGCTGCCAGGTTGACCCCCAACGCCTCCAATACATCCGCAGACCCAACCCGACTGGAAGCCGATCGATTGCCGTGCTTGGCAACCGGAACCCCTGCTGCCGCTGCCACAAATGCCACTGCTGTGGAGATATTGAACGTCGAAGCCCCATCTCCACCTGTGCCACAGGTATCAATGAGGGTAGCGGGTAAGGGTGCATCGGGATCAATCGTCACCAGTTTCAGGCTTTGTGCCTGCAAAACCTGTGCCATACCAGCTAACTCATCCGCTGATACTCCTTTCGCCTGAATCGCCATCAAGATTGCCCCCGATAGCACGGGCGGAATGGCTTCCGCCAGCCAACCCTGCATTAAACTGGCTGCCTGAAAGGTCGAAAGCGAGTGGCGATCGAGTAATTGTTGCAACAAACTAGCCCAATCGGGAAACAGTTCTGACTCAACGATTGGAGAGATTGGAGAAATCTGCGTCATAAGCTACCAGGCAGCACGAACGAATCTGCTGCCAAGATATCATGTTCGATCGCAGCAATTCGCGGTCAAGCAGCAGGGACAGGGAGGCAGAAAACAAGCGTCGAAGCTCAAAACCGCCCTGCCTTGATCTCCTACAGCAACCCGGTCAAGGCCCGACCAAATAAAACCAGCGCCTGATCGATTTCATCAGCCGTGACAATGAGTGGGGGAACAAAGCGCACGACTTTGGGTCCAGCGGGGACGAGCAGCAATCCTTCCGCGATCGCTGCTTTCACCACATCGGGTGCAGTCAGAGGACTGTCGGCTTTCAACTCCAGCCCCGTAATTAAGCCCCAACCTCGGATTTCCCCAATGTGATCCGGATGTGTTTGCGCGATCATCCGCAACCCGCGGCGCAGTTGCCGCCCTTGATGATAGACATTGTCCAGGAGGTTATCCCGCTCTAAGGTTTTGCAAACTGCCAGGGCAACACCGCAGGCAAAGGGATTGCCGCCAAAAGTACTGGCATGGTCTCCGGGTTCAAAAACGTTGCAGAAAGACTTGCACAGCAGTGCCCCGATCGGAATGCCGCCGCCCAAGCCTTTGGCAGAGGTAAAGATATCTGGCTCAATCTCCAGGTTCTCGTAGCCCCACAGCTTAGCGGTGCGTCCCATGCCCACTTGCACTTCATCGAGAATCAGTAAAATACCCTTTTCGTCACAAATTTCGCGGATACGTTTGAAGTACGCTAGATCGCCGGGACGCACGCCTCCTTCGCCCTGTAAGGCTTCGAGCATGATGGCAGCTACCTGTCGCTGGTCTTTGTCAAGTTCCGCGATTGTCGCTTCGAGTACTGCAATGTCGTTGTAGGGAATATAGTGAAACCCGGGCACCAACGGGCTAAAGTTCTTTTGGTATTTGGGTTGTCCGGTGGCGGTAACGGTTGCCAGGGTGCGCCCGTGAAAGCTGGCGTGAGCAGTCAGAATGATGGGATTGTCAATCTTTAGCACTGTATGGGCATACTTGCGCGCTAGTTTAATTGCCCCTTCGTTTGCCTCTGCGCCGGAATTACAGAAAAAGGCACGATCGGCACAGGAATGCTCGACCAACCACTGCGCCAATGCGCCCTGAGCTGGGATGTAATACAAGTTAGAGACATGGTGCAGGGTTTGGATTTGCCGAGTCACGGCTTCCACCATCACCGGATGGGCATGACCCAACGTACAAGTGGCAATTCCTGCCACAAAATCTAAATATTCACGCCCTTCGCTGTCCCAAACGGTGCAACCTGCCCCCCGCTCCAGGGCAAGCGGGAAACGTGCATAGGTATGCATGACATATTCATCAAAATCAGCCATCTTAAATGGGCTATCGACTTCTGAGGCGTCACCAGGAAATACGGATTGAATCAGGGTTTTCAAGCTCACCAAAACTGCATCCTCAACTATTCAAGAGAGATGATGGGAAGGAACCTTTAAGCCTGTACTATAGCTTAGTCTATTGGCAAGGGGGTTTTAGTGCGGTTCTATCAATCTCCCATGACATGCTGGATCGCAACGGTGAGTCGTGATCCAGGCGCCACCAGTGGCGAACCTGAAAAAGTTGCCAGTCTGGTTTCCGTGCTGATCATTTTGCTCTTGGTGGCAACGGTGGTTGGGGTGTTGTCCCGACGATTGCGGCTTCCCTATGTCACCGGGTTAGTGCTGGCAGGGTTGGCGATCGCCGATTTTTTACCCCGGCGAATTGGGTTAGACTCATCCTTGATCATCAACCTGTTCTTACCAATTTTGCTGTTTGAGGCAGCCATCAACACCGATGTCAGTCGCCTCCGCAGCACCATTAAACCCATCTTGCTGTTAGCCGGTCCCGGTGTTGTGATCGCGTCTGGGATCACGGCGCTGGTGCTCAAGTTTGGCTTGAGCTTAGCCTGGATTCCGGCAATGCTGGTGGGGGTGATTCTGGCAATTACAGACACCGTCTCGGTCATTGCAGTCTTTAAGGAAGTGTCGGTCCCTGCCCGATTAATCACGATCGTCGAAGGAGAAAGCCTGTTCAACGATGGCATTGCCTTGGTGCTCTTTAGCTTGCTGTTGAAGGTGTATGAAACTGGCTCCATCACGGTCACAGAAGGAACGAAAGAACTGGTGGTAGTGCTGGCGGGTGGCATTGTTGTGGGATTGATCCTGGGCTATTTGGGCGTGGGGCTTTACGTCCAGTCAGAAGCCGATCCCCTGAGCAGTGTCTTATTGACAGTGGCGATCGCGCTAGGAGCGTTTCAGGTAGGGCATGTGCTGGGGGTATCGGGTGTGGTGGCAGTGGTGGTAGCAGGGTTGGTGATCGGTAATCAGGAACTGTCGTCTCGCAGTATTTCTGCTTCCAGCCGCATTACCGTGCTCAGTTTTTGGGAATATGCAGGCTTTGGGGTCAATACTTTCATCTTTTTACTGATTGGGCTGGAGATCGATCTGGCAACCCTGGGCAGAACCTTGCCCGCAGTTCTACTGGCAGTGGTGGCCTACCAAGTTGGGCGATTTCTCTCCATCTATCCTCTCTTGGCGGTCGCCAGCTGGGGCGATCGTTCCATTCCGTGGCGCTGGCAGCATGTCATTTTTTTGGGCAACATCAAGGGATCACTCTCGATGGCACTAGCGCTGAGTCTGCCCACCGGGCTGAGCGGACGAGAAAGCCTGATTGCCCTGGTCTTTGGGACGGTCTTGTTGTCGCTCTTGGCACAGGGGGTAAGTTTGCCCTGGTTAGTGCGGCGACTCCAATTGTCTCCCGTTTCGGAAGTGCAACAGTGGACAGAAGCGCTGCAATCGCAACTGATGACAGCAAAAGCGGCACAAGCAGAACTGGAGACTTTGCTCAAAACTGGGGTGCTGCCCAAATCAGTGTATGAAGAGATGCGATCGGGATACCAGGTAAGGGTGGCAGCAGCAGAGAGATCGTTGCGGGATTTCTACAATCGTCGCACTGATCAACAGCCCAGCTTTAGTGTCAAATATGCCAACCTGGAAGCAATCCGCCGTCGGCTGCTGCTGGCAGAAAAAAACGCCTTGAATGATGCCTTACGTAAGCGAATTTTGTCCGAAGAGATTGTACGGTCAAGGCTCCAGGCAATTGATGAACAGTTGCTGAAGCTAGAGGATGATTAAACAGAGGTCGGTCTCTAGGAATCTCTCCGAAAAAGATTTGTCTCGTTCTCCGAGTTTTTTCTAGGTCTTTAAAGCAACGGTGAAGCAAAATCAGCAGGGTTCTCCGTAAAAATCGGCATAAACCACCCAAAAAACGAGATGAGTTGCCCAACCATCCCCCCCGACCATCTCTGAAATCCTTGTTTTGGTGGTGAAAACACCTCCGTAAAAACCGCAGATTGAGGGAATCGGAAATGTCATTTGTGAATCTACTGTAATGCTTCCGGACTAGGCACGGTTGTAAAGAAAAAGTGCTTAGAAAACAAATCCCAGATTAGCGAATCAAGGAGTCAGCTTCTCCATGCTGGAAGGAGCGATCGTCCTCTTGGTTCAGGATTGGGCAATTTTCTGCTGCCAAGGCATCCTGAAAAGTCGCCCCGACTTTTTTGAGCAATCAAACTTTCAAATCATTTTTTGAGCCATCGAACTTTCAAATTATTCTGACAGCGCCATCACAGACACACCGTTCAGCGGTTGCTCGCGGCATGGTCGCTCAATTGCGCTATCCCATTTTTCCTGACCCCAATCCCTGTCGATGCGAGAGGATCTCCCATGTCAAACCCCAAACTTGCAAAAACGATTCAGACCCTTTTCAGGCATCTGCAGAAAATTGCTAGAGGGATGACCAAAAGCTTTATCCATTGGCTACTCAAGGTCATGTTTCGTCCAAGTCGTCGGGTGTCTACCGCGATCGCAGGCTTTGTTTTACCCACGACTGTGCTGCTGCTGCTGATCGCTTCGATGACGGTGGGAGCGATCGTTTTTCGTGCCTATAACCGGACCGCTCAGGCGATCGGGCAAACCCAGCAGCGGGTGATTTATAACGCTGCGACGCCTGCGGTTGACCGTGCCAGAGCCAAGCTAGAAACCCTCTTTGATGCCAACCGAGACAACCGCTATCCGGGGGGAATTCCGGCGGAAAACTATCTAGTGGGCATGTTGCGCAATGATGGCAGCTACAGCGTCACCGCGTTACCAGGTGCCCCCGCCGCAGACATGTATACCCTGCCCGATGAGCAGCGGATCAATTTAGACGGGTTGCAAAAAACCGGAGAAACCCGCCCCGAAGATAATGCCTGGTCGTTTCGAACCGATACCAACGGCGATGGAACCCGTGATGCAACGGTGATTTATTCGATCATTGCTCAAACCCCTCCCGACTTGACGACGGGCAGCCCAGCGAAAGCGGTGGCGGGGTCGGGGGTGGTGAATACAGACGATCGCACCAAGGCAACCAATTTGTGGGTACGCAATGCCCCCCTCAGTAACCGCCAGCGAGGCAACTGTAGCAACGCCAGTACGCAAGTGAGTGCGCCAGCACAGGGCTGGTTTGCCGATCTGAATAACTCAGCCACCTTGCGGAAAAATTTGCAAGTGAATGCGTTAGTGATTCCAGACAATGCTAACGCCAATGGCACGTTTGTCACGATGGAGATGCAGCAAGATCGCCAGCTCGATCGCGGCAACAAATGGGGAGCTTGGTTCCGCTATGACTTAGAAATCTTTCCCGGTCCCCAATTTAACTGGAACGGGGCGATGCACACCGAAGGGAGTCTGATGATTCAACCCAATACTGGGTTTGATGCCTATCTGGTCAGTGCCCAAAGTTCTTGTTTAATGGCATCGGCAGATAGCTCGGAAGTGACGATTACTAACATTCGCAATCCGACCAATGCCGCCAATCAGGCACCTGATTTCATTGGTGCGGCGATTAGCGGCTCCATGCGAGATAACACCTACGCAGGGAGTTCTAATATTCACGTTTGGCCCGCTACAACGACGGGTCCCTCGCAATCCGTGACGCTGAACACCACCACCCAGTCTGCCAACCAAACCAATTTGCCTGCGGCGCTGGCACTCGATCCCGTTAGCCTGTTGACCCGTGATGTCAGCTTGGGACGTGGCACCGATCCATCCAATCGCACCAATGTTTCGAGCACCTGGAGCAGTTTGCCAAGCAGTGCTCAAAACCCTCGTATTCGTAATCAGGCAGATAACAAGCCGTATGTGGACGATTTGTACCGAGCGGACGATCGCTGGGGACCCAAGCCTCGCTATGACCAAATCATACTCCAGGGTGCCAGCCAACAACCCGGTACGCTGATTAGCACCACGAATGTCACCAATGCCACCGACTTCAACACATTGGTCAACAATACACCTCCTACCAATGATTCGGCGAACGTGGGTCTGGATGGTTACTGGGAAAGACGCGCCCTGAATGAAGGGATGCGAGTGATTGTTGGACAGCGTTTGGAACTGGGGAATGCCTTTGGTTGGTCCAATAGTGATGCGCTCTACCCCCCTAATACTACCCTCAGCCATGAAGCCCGTCAGCGTCGCATGTTGCGAGATAATCTGGCAGCAGTGCAGGGAGCTGCCATTTATCACTCAGCCAATCCGGGGGGACAAAACTTCCCCGTTGCCTGTCTGGCAAGTACAATCCACCCCGGTACTGTGTCTACGCTCCAGAACAGCATTACTTTCAATAACTACTCGATTAACGGTGGACAGGCATTGTGGACTGACTTCTTTGGTGGTCGAGGGACAAATGGTTGGGAGTTTGCAGTGCCTCAAGGAACAGAGGAAGCTTTTAGCAACGCGATCGTTGCTTCTCAACCATTGGGCAAAGCGCTGAGGAACCTGGCAAAATTTGCGGGCGATTTTGTCAGTGAAAGCCGTAACGGTGCTTTTCCACCCACCCAAGAAACGGGGTTTGTTCACCCCGCCCCCAATATGGCAATGTGGGGCAATTTTTCCGAACTGCGCCGCACGCTCAACCGTCTGGATTCGGGCACCTCTTACGCCAATCTCAGTCCAGCGGATAAAACTTATCTACACACTGCCGCATGTACTTTAGGCATGTTGGCATACAACATTAATACAGCCCAGGGTTATGCCTACAACAACGCTAGTAACATCGGAAATGGCACCAGTACCCCTGGTTTGGCAATGCTGGGACAGAAGCTGTTTGAACTAACAGATGGCAACCAGGCGAATGGGGAAGTTAGAGATGCCTCCAATAACTACTTTGCCTCCACAGGTGCAAGCAGTACACCAACCACGTTTGTAACGAACAGTGTTCCTAATACCTATCGCAACTTGCCTCCTGAAGCCTTTATCAAGGCGTTGCAAACCGAAACGAATTTGTCGGTTACTTCTGCCAATCGGACAGAACTGGTCAAAATTGCCCAAATTGTTCTTGCCAAACAGCAAATCAATCGCGATCGCATTTTCGGGTTTGCTGATCAAACACTACCAACCTTGAGCAGTGTCTCAATTCCCATGACAGTTGGGGGAAGCGCTACATCAGTCATTTATCAGACTGATTGCGATGCGGAGACTTTTACGGCGACTGGAATGACCCTGAACCAAAAAGTGGGACTGGCACTGACCCTCTGTGAGCGCAAACCTCGCTACCCCTCGCTGTTTTATATTTTCCCTAAAGAAGATCACGATCATGATGGGGAATTTAGCGAAGCTGCAACAACTGCAATCAACTTTGATCAGGGCAATCTTCAACCCACGACAGAGCCTTACATCGCCGATACCTACATCAAAAATACGGTCAACCCCAGCGCGACGGTACAGTATCAGGTGGTGGGTAGCACACCCGATGACCTGTCAGGCGTGGTGATTCAGCCCAAACAAGCGACCTTTAGCGACTGGCTATTGCCCAACTCCACGGCGCAAAACATTGCAGGTGCCAATATCTCCAGCAATTTGATTGTTGCTCCCAGTGGTAGCACACGAGCAGTAGGCTTCCTCGATCGCGCCGTCTTTAATGGGCGTGAAATGATGACCACCCGCATGATGGATCTAGATTTGGGGATGTTGCGGAGTGTGGGCAGCAGTGGCACCAATAACCAACCCTGGTTACCGATTAGTGGCATTGTCTATGCCTTCCGCGAAGATGCCGTGCGCGAAGATCAAATTGCCCGCCCGCCTGGTGGTTTGGCACCTGCAACCACCGATACCCGCAGTGCGACCAATCCAGTCGATCCGACGCTGACAACGACAGCTGAAGGAATTCGGGTGAGTACCAAGGCAGTGGACTATCTTCCTGATCCCGATCGTCGTCCCCATGGCTTCCGGCTACGCAACGGGGTACAAATCAAGCGCAACGACAGCTTTGGCATTCCCACTGCGGACAACATTCGCGGCTTGTCACTCTTTACCGATAATCCTGTTTACATCCAGGGCAACTTTAACCTGCATCAACTGGGTGCAGACAACACTGTCGGCACCCGCATCGAAGAATTTACCCAGAAACTGGTGCCAGGGCTGGGGGCAAATGGCACCTACAGCCAATCCCAGTTTTATGGCAGAACGACACTCGATCCAGACTTTGCACAACCAGCCCGCGATCGCTGGCGTCCTACTGAAATCTTGGCAGATGCCATCTCTATCCTGTCGGATAACTTCTGCGATGGCAGTCTGGAAGACACCTTCACCTCAGCCGTGACCGACACCATCACTGCTAGCACTTACCACAACGCCACAGTGGGATTGTGGAGTCCTGGATGTAGCGGTGCGACCGTGTCTTCTTTCCTGGATCAAAACCGCCCTACGGCTGCTCCTACCTGGGCACGCGAGAATGTCTATGATGCAACATCGCCTGTGCGGATCGATCGCAATGGCACACCTCAGGTGAATCGGACGAACCCACTCTACGGCTCATCCAGTGGAGAAGGCTATGACAGCTTTAGCACCGGCAAACCCCTCAGAACTGCCAGCGACACTACGGTGAACGCGATCGTCGTCAGCGGCATTGTTCCTTCCAGAGCGAACCAGGCATACGGGGGGTTGCACAACTTCCCCCGCTTCCTGGAAAACTGGGGTAGTCAGAACCTCTGGTTTAATGGGTCGTTCTTACAACTTAACTTCAGCAATGCTGCCACTGCCCCATTTGACCAAGATAGTTGGGAACCGCCGCTTGCCACTGCCAGCACCAGTGAAGTGATTCCCTACTACAGTCCCCCTCGCCGGATTTGGGGCTACGATCCAGGGTTGCAACTGGCACCTGCGGGACCTGCGGCGGCACGATTCATCATCGCCAGCAAGAATCGCAACGAGTTTTATAAAGAATTGCCGATCAACGATCCCTATATCAATCGGCTGTGCAATGCCTTCAATGCCACTCCCAAGACCGGCATCTTAGCCGGAGCGGTTGCCACAATTAACTGTCCCAATTAACTCGTTTGGAGGTCTATGCAATGTTGATGCATCAATCTCGGTTTTTGGGGCAGCGATCGACCACGCGACCCCCTATCACTCAGGCATCCGGCTTCACGCTCTTGGAAACCTTGATGGCGATCGTTGCAGTTTCCGTCGTGCTCATTGCCATCACGCCCCCAATCGTTATGGTTGCCGCTTCACGGGTGCAAACTCGGCGAGCAGAACAGGCACTCCAAGTTGCCCAAGCAGAAATTGATGCTGTGAGGACGATCGTCGAACGAGGCGTTTACTCTACCGCAGAACTGCCCGCCGACATTGGTGCAAACATCAACAATGTTGCTGCCCCCAACAGTGTCTCGACCCTATTGAAATCCATTAATACCAGCTGCAACTCTTACACAGGAACCACAATCAACAGCACAACGCTATTACCCGTTGATATCACTGGCGATTGTCGTTCTGATTTTCTGGTGCAAATTTTCCGCACCACGGGACCGGCAGGGGCGTCTACCCCGACCACAGGCTTCAAAATCGGGGTACGCGTCTATGCCGATATCCCCAACCTGCGCCAAAACCTCGGCAACTTGCAAACCACTCAGGCTACTTTGAAATTTACCCGTGGCTTGGGACAACAAAACGCGCGACCCATGGCAGTGCTCTATTCCACCCTGATCCGCAGTGATACTAACAATTCTCTGCGAGATTATGGCACTGTGTGCTCCACACCTGGAGCTTGCTAGCCATGCCCATCTCACCCTTGAGAGCGCAGTCGAAACTGATGCAAAACACTCGGGCGATCGAGAACCAGAGAATTCACGGACATCCCCGCGTTTCTGTATTCCTTTTTCCTCGCGTCTATCGCATTGTTCGCCACTTGGTTTACTTGCCTTGATTGTCTTTATCCGATCACAGAGGTCTAGGATGGCTAAACAATCTCCCCGTTTCTGGTTTTTACGTCGCTGGCTCAAGCGCGATCGTCATCCCACTACCGCAGGCTTCACCCTCATGGAGTTGCTGGTTGCCATGCTGATTGGGTCAATCATCACCGGGGTCATGCTAGCAACTGTCGTGGAATTGCTCAAAGTCAATCAGCAAGAATCGAGCCGGGCTGAAACCCAGCAAGAAATTCAACTGGCACTGGACTACATCACCGCCGATCTGCGAGAAGCTGTCTTTGTCTATGATGGTGCTTGCCTCTCTGGAGTGCCAGCCAATACGGTCTGCCCGGGTGTTTTAAACTTTCTGCCTGCAACCATCAATACTGCCCCCAATACCATTCCCATTCTGGCTTTTTGGCGGGTAGATGAATTGCCCCAACCCCTGCTGCTAGCCTGTAGCGCTAACGCCACTCGGCTATACGACAACCCCCAACCCGCTGCTATTCTCGATATTCCCTGCCTTTCTCGTCGGACTTACAGTTTGGTGGTGTATTATCTGGATACTACAGCTAACAGTGCCTGGCTTGGACGATCGCGCATTCGTCGCTACGAACTCACCCAATTTGATGCGCAGGGCAATCGCAACATAGGTTGGGTCGATCCGACCCTCACCGCCAATAACTTTTTGGGCTGGCCCCGTGACTCCGCCAACCAAAACTTGCAAACGGTCGGCACCTTGCCCGATGGTTCTGTCAACCGAGCACAAGGTGTCCCTAATAACAACATCTCTCCCCCAGTCCTTGCCGACTTTGTCGATAATCCTATTGTTGGGACTGCCAACGCCTGCCCTGCCACTCTCAACACCACCAACCTGCCCACTTTTGTCCGCACCCCCACCGCCAGTAGCAACAGCTTCTACGCCTGTGTCCGAGGGGGAGGAGTTACTACGGTGGGTGGACAAACTTCTGCCAATAACCCTGGTGGGCGCAATCAAGAAGTCGCCATCTTCCTGCGTGGCAATGCCGCAGGGAAGCCCGGAGTACCCAGCACTGCCCAAGTAACGTTTGAAATGAATACCCGAACTTTGTTACGGGGAAGTTTTGCTAAGAATCCAGCACCGCAGTAAGCATGGGACACAGAAGGGAGTGGGCAAAGGGATAGACTCATCCACCCCTTGAATCATCTACCCCTTTTCCCGTTCCCAAGATTTTGAACCCAATTTGAAACATGGTGGCAACCGATGACTAGCTGGAAAGCTGATGCAAATTTTCTGAGAAACTTCACACGATCGTCGAAACCAGAGGCAGGTTTTACACTGCTGGAAATGCTGGTGGTTACTATCATTGCGATGATTTTGTTTGCGATCGCGGCACCGGGCTGGGTGGCTTTCACTAACCGTCAGCGTCTAACCACTGCGAATGGACAAATCTTGCAAGCGCTCCGCTCCGCACAAACTGAAGCCAAACGCACTCGTTCTTACCGAGAAGCCCGGTTCGATTTTGCTGCCGATCCACCCCGATTTGCCATAGTACCCGTCACCTCTCAGTACAACCCCAACCAGACCTTGATCTCTCTGCCAAGCGCTCAGATCACCAACTGGCAGACGATCGGGCAAGGCAACATCCTGCCCAAAACCATCCGGTTAACCGACAATAACGCAGCTAGCGACTCCATTATTTTTAGCCCAGATGGATCGGTGGTACGGCAGACCCTGGCGCCCAACAACCCCAGCCTTGCCCAGCCCTACACCATCACAGCCTTTCTGCAACGGACTCCTACCATCAAACGCTGCACCAGTGTGCAAACCCTACTTGGAGCCTTAAGCCAAGGGGTCAATACGGCATGTCCCTAGATGTGGAGAACCAGAAAATCACTGGTTTCGATCTTGGCGTATCCCTGCGTCTCACCTTTACCCTTCTTCTCCGCGTTGCCGCATCGTGACGCCTAAGCCCGATCGTTCATTGGGCATCACCCGCCCATTCTTTACCGTCGCTCCAATAAACGGATCATTGACCAGGTTCAGGTGGCTGTCGAGATCGAGATAGTCTGCTAGGGGGGAAAGATGAGCCGCCGCAGTGTTGAGCAGGGCACTGTCAGAATAACAGCCAAACATGACCTTTAGCCCACAGGCACGGGCAGTGTGAACCATTCGCAGCGCTTCGGTTAGCCCACCCGCTTTCATAAGCTTGATATTGACTCCATGCACTCGGTCTGCCAGGGGCAAAATGTCGTAACTCGTAAAGCAGCTTTCGTCCGCTAACAGGGGCAAAGGCGATCGCTGATACAGGTCTAGCAAGTCTCCTTCTTGCCCTTTTGCCAAGGGTTGCTCCACATAGGTTACGCCCCGCTCTGCCAACCAATCGCACATCTTCAGTGCATCAGGCAGGCTCCAACCACCATTGGCATCCACACTGAGTTGGGGTAAGTTGGGAGCAACCTCTTGCACCGCACTGAACATTGCCTGATCCGCTTCAATGCCCTCGGGGTTACCTAGTTTGAGCTTTAAAGCTTGAATGCCGATCGGGGAGGAGGAGCCTCTGCCTAACCAGTCTTTGGCACGTTGTTGGGCTACATCGGGAGGGTTAAGTCCGATCGTTGCGGAGGTGGGAACAATGCGATCGCGATCCAATCCCCAACCTTGCCAGAGCGGCAGATTTGTATATTTGCCTGCCCAGTCGTGCAACGCGATATCTAAAGCTGCCCGCGCTGCCGAGGGCAAGCGCACATCTGCCATCAGATGTTCGACTCGCTGGCGTTCCAGAGGACTCAGTGCCTTCAATAGCGGAGCAATTTTTTGCAGCGATCGGGCGATGGTTTCTGTGGTTTGGGCATAATCTCCCACCGAAAACGGAGATGCTTCTCCCCATCCCTCAATGCCCTCATGTTCGACTCTAACTAAAAGGTTAGTGCTCTGGGCAGTGGTGCCTCGGCTGATGGTGAGCGCAAATCGCTTGTGGACGGTAAAAGTTTGGATATGAAAACGCATTCTCGAATCGATGAGATGGGATAAGTGTTGCTAAATGCAGCGATGAAACCCCTCATTTCAACCCGTTTGGATGAGCGGCAATGCCAAAAATCATACTGCGATTCAGCAACACCGTTCAGCCGTGGCTCCGGTTCACTATTTCTCGCAAGCTTCGTCTAAAACCAGCGTACCGTTGCGACGAACCGAAAGACTGGCAGAACCCGGATAGCCATTTTGGGGCCAGCTATCCTCCAATTCGTAAACTGTGTCTCCATTTCGGAAGGAATACACCCAAGAGTATCCCGTATTGCGCCGAGTACCATTCTTCAGATTCAAGTTGCCTCTGGCGCTGGTGGAACTGTAGGAAAAAGCTTTAGGCGCGTACTCCCGTAAGGTGATTTGGTACGCTTCGCATTGATACACATGCGACCAAGCGGAGCCAGGAGGTTTAGGTGGACGAACGGATGAGTCAAGTACCTGGATAAAGTCGCCACGTACCCAGCCCCGAGCACCTGATACTGGGAACTCGACATAATACCAGGTGTAGCCATCCCGACCGGTGGTTTGATCTAAGATCTCGACTCGATCGCCCACCAAGCCAAAATGAGGAGAAGACGCATTGGTCGATGGACTTTCCCGCACATTGACTCTGGAACCGGGTTCTGCACCCACGATTTTGGCAGGAGTTGCCAATGCAGGTAAGCCAATGCAAAGAGAAAGCAGGGCACCCGCCGCTGCAATACCGAGTTTCCCAAACCCTTGACGATGTTTCATCATAACGTTCTCGTGACTGGATTGATTGAGCGAGTCGGCTGAGTCTGGCAAAAAATCCGAGGGCTCAAGGCTCGACTTCGTTAGCGTAGCCTTTCCTGAAGGAGATAGCCAAGCCTGTTGGCAATGTCACCTCAATCGCAGTGGTCGCCTTCTCGATCTCGTCCAACCACACCCCCATCAATCCTATGATTTTATGAGGCTCCAAGCATGTTTTCATCCGCTTCCGGGGCAGGCTTCACCGATCGCAAATCAAAAGGCTGAGGGAGTTGATTGAGTTGGAAGTATTGATGAAACTTATCGGTGACCTGCAACCAGGAAGACCGCCCATCCGATTGTTTACGCTTCCGTACAAACCCCAGTTGCACCAGTTCCTGCACATGTTGATAGGCACCGGAGCCACGTAAGTTGACCAGATCGATCTGGCTAATCGGTCCTTTGAGGGCGATCGCAGCAAGGGTTCGCAACGCCCCCACACCCAAGTCAGCGGGAACCAGATTTTGCACAAGATCCTGAAACGCCTCCCGGAGTTGTAGGCTATAGCCATCAGGCGTTTCGATCACCTCTAGAGCGCTATCCCGATGGGCATACTCTGCCATCAGTTCCATGAGTCCTTCTTCGGCAGCTTCGCGATCGCATGCCGCGCATTCAGCGATTTCGGCAATCGCGACGGGACGTGCCTTGAGGTAGAGAATGGCTTCGATCGTGGCAGCAAGACGAGACATGGTCAACGGTAGGATAAAGGGTCATAAGTCGATTTAGACTGAAGCATCAATCTTCAATCTACAATCCAAAATCCAAAATCTCTGATGCCTAATCCAAATTTCTTCCCGTCAATTCCACAAAAATATCTTCCAGATTAGAAGGACGCACCATCATGCCAGTTTTGTCGGGCTGTTGATCCAGGTAGAGATTGGCATCTGCCAAAGTCGGAAAAAATTTGTAATCCCAACGTTCATCAACTTGCTTCATCACCAATCCTTCGCCGTATTGCTGGCGCAGTTCTGGCAGAGTCCCCAGAGCAATCAGTTTGCCACTGTCCAAGATGCCGATGCGATCGCAGAGAAATTCCACTTCTTCCATATAATGCGTCGTCAGCAACATGGTGATGCCTTGCTTGTTCAGGTCGAGAATGATTTCCCAAAGACGACGCCGAGTTTGCGGATCAAGCCCCACCGTTGGCTCATCCAGAAAAAGCATTTCCGGTCTGTGTAATAGGGCGCGCGCGATTTGCAACCGTCGCTTCATCCCTCCAGAGAGGGTTTTGACCAGGTCGTTGCGGCGATTGATCAACTCCACATACTCTAACCAGCGATCGATCTCTTGTTGGCGCTGGGGGTTGGGGATGTGGTGCAACCGCCCATGAAACTCCAGGTTTTCCCAAACTGTCAAATCGTTGTCTACGCTGGTTGGCTGCAAAACCACTCCAATCTGGCGTTTGACCTGCGATCGTTGCTGCACCACATCATACCCTGCCACCTGGATCTGCCCTTGCGAAGGCTGAGTCAGCGTAGTCAACATCCGGATGGTGGTGGACTTTCCGGCTCCATTGGGACCCAGCAAACCAAACATCTCCCCCCGCTGGATTTCAAAGGAAAGGTCGTTGACCACGGGGACTTTATTGTAGGTTTTGTAGACGTTGTGGAGCGAAACAGCAACAGACATGAGATTAGGTGAAGAACGGTTCTTTAAATATCTTAACGTTCTCTGTCCCGTGCTTTCGCTTTTAGAAGCGGAACCTGAAGAGACGCAGAATTAACGTTCACATCATCCATCCTGCTGCTGAGCCTTCGTCCTGTCGCCGATTCCTCTATTTGGTATCTGAATAAATCTGAACTTTCCTGATCTGTAAAAGTAAAAGCCTGAGCTTTTCTATATGGGCGATTTAAACAAGCGGACAGTAGATTGAATGTAGCGCATTGCAGTGAAAGGGCAGATTCAAGGTGATTGAAAACCTTTATATCTGACTCGTCAGCAAACGCTTCGATCGCTGATTTGCCACTTTCAATCATTCAGTAAAGGACACACCAAATGACGACCCCTATCTCCTTGGAAGAGATGGCTTCTGATCCGGTATTTCGAGCATTTCTGGAAGAGTTTCTGGTCTATATCAAGACACAAATTCAGGCTGAAGATTGGGAATTTGCAAAACAGAAAAATGAATTTGAGCATCTTTGTGAAATTCTGAAGACTCTGAATTCCCCTAAAGCAAAGGACTTGGCAACAGAAGCCGTCTCCATTCCTAGTCTAGTGACATATGGTAAAAATACAATTTTGGCTGAAGTGGAGGGCGGTTTTCTAGAAGTCAGAAATGCCAATTCTGAAGTGAAGCAACTGTATGTGCCGATCGAGAATTTTCCGATCGCGCGCCAGGTCATTGAGCAGTTAGCTCAAAAAATGCAGGTAGAACCCAGTGAAGTTGCTGCCCGAGCAATTTCTTTACTGCATATTGCCAGCCATGCCACTAGCCAGGGCAAAAAGATAGGAATTGTGGGCGAAGATCAAGACCTAGAAATTGAAATCAGAGGAATTTAATCAATGACCGTTTCTCGCTTCATCGATCTCAGCGACCGCTCTACTTACTACCGAGTCGAAACAATTTTGCCAGAACAAAGAAAAACTTTTTTGTTGCTCAGCAACTCCAGTAAGACAGAAGGGGAAATTAGAGAAAAGTTTCAAGGTTGGGAAGATGTTATCAAAGCACTCTCAATTTATGGAATGACTAGCATAATATTGAGTGTCATTGTTTTCGCATTAACTTTCCCAATTTTTAATCCAGGTCCCAATACAACTCAGGAAGACAAAAATTGGGCAAGGACAAATATTAGCGCGATCGCCACGGGTATATTAGGCTTTTTGTGTGGCAAGCGAGAATCTGGACAACAAAACTCTAAGGAATCAGATTCTGAGTGATCCCGTTAAACAGACGTTGGGACTTTGAACTGATTTTTTGTAACACTGGTAACGGAAATCGTCCTGTTGGCAATTCCCCTATAAAAGATTTCCCGGAAAATCTTTACTTTCGATTAAATCTTCTGGTAATCCCAGCAGATTGGGATTATAGAAAGTGCAGGGACGATCGCGTCCAATGCAGACTGTTCATTGCAATCAGGACGATTTCTAAGGGTTATGAATCGAGCGCTAAAAACGCTGGGAACGCCTCCCAATGCCTGGACGGTGGATGCGGAAACAGCAGATATCACCCGTCCATCCCTAGCCCCCCACCCGATCGCACTCAAAACTGAGACCAAAATTCTGCGCCTGGATCTGGCAAAAACCGCAATGCTGGTGATCGATATGCAGAATGATTTCTGTCATCCGGATGGTTGGTTGGCGCATATTGGGGTAGATGTCGGTCCAGCCAGAACGCCGATCGCGCCGCTTCAGAGATTCTTGCCAAAGTTGCGTTCGGTCAACGTCCCCATCCTCTGGGTTAACTGGGGCAATCGTCCCGACTTGCTCAACATCAGTGCAGCAGTCCGCCATGTCTATAACCCCACTGGTGTGGGAGTCGGGTTAAACGATCCGCTGCCTACCAATGGTGCCCCCGTGCTGACAAAAAACAGTTGGGCGGCAGCCGTCGTCGATGAGCTGGACCCAAAGCCAGAAGATATTCATGTCGATAAGTACCGGATGAGCGGTTTCTGGGATACCCCCCTGGACAGCATTCTGCGAAATTTAGGACGCACCACCCTATTATTTGCGGGAGTCAATGCCGATCAGTGCGTTATGGCAACGTTGCAAGATGCCAATTTTTTGGGTTATGACTGTGTTCTTGTCCAGGACTGCACCGCGACCACTTCTCCTGACTATTGCTGGCTAGCCACCTTATATAACGTTAAACAATGTTTCGGGTTTGTGACGGATTCGCAGGCAATATTGGCGGGGATCTCAGGATGACCTGGCACTTGGCTAGATTACCAGACAGAGTCATTCACTCCAGTCAGGGCACAAAAGTGAGAAATACCCACCAGAGCTTGAGGCAGAGCCTTCTATGGGTGTTGCCAAACAGAGCATCGGAACGAAGAGACAACTGATATCTGATCCCGAGCCACTTACCCCCTAACAACATGGACTCAAATCGCTGCGTTATTCCTGTGGTGAAGTCTCCGAAGGACTACCAGGCTTATCGAATCAGTCCCAATGACACGAATCGCTTAGCGATCGTCTTTGACCCGGTGATTGCCAATATGTCGCTGACCTTTTGTGTGGAGATTTTTGACCCTGGCGGCAAAACGCCTCCCAATCGCCATCAAATGGCTGTGGAAATGTTTTTTGTCCTGAAAGGGGAAGGGATCGCCACCTGTGATGGCAAAACAGTTCCCATTCAGGCAGGCGATAGTATTCTAGTGCCTCCGACGGGAATTCATGAAATTGCCAATATAGGGACTGGGCGTCTCTATGCGCTCTGCATCATGGTACCCAATGAAGACTTTGCCGAACTGATTCGCAGTGGGACGCCGGTCGAGTTGGATGAGGAAGATCTGTCGGTGCTACGCCGTGCGCCGCTGCCGGTTCTATGCTAGCGGTTCGTCCTAAGCAACTCCTATCCATGCAAACCCGGGATGGGGTACGTCTGGATTCGGATGTCTATTATCCCGATGCGCCGGGATCATTTCCAGTACTGCTAATGCGGCAACCCTATGGACGGACGATCGCCTCCACCGTGGTCTATGCCCATCCTGCCTGGTATGCCGCTCATGGCTACATTGTGGTGATTCAAGATGTGCGCGGACGGGGCACTTCTGCAGGGGAGTTTAGCTTATTTACCCACGAAATTGCCGATGGTTTTGATGCGGTGCAATGGGCAGCTAATTTACCCAGTAGCACAGGCGATGTAGGCATGTATGGCTTTTCTTACCAGGGCATGACCCAGTTGTATGCCGCGATCGCCCAACCTGCTGCGCTCAAGGCGATCTGTCCCGCCATGCTGGGCTATGACCTGTATACCGACTGGGCGTATGAGGGGGGAGCCTTTTGCCTCCAGGCAAATCTGGGTTGGGCAATTCAACTGGCGGCTGAAACAGCCCGGTTGAAAGGCGATGCCACCGCGCATCATATGCTCTCGACTGCGGCAAAAAAATTGCCCCTCTGCGATCCCGTACCGACGCGATCGGGATTGCTAAAAAGTCTTGATCCCGACTCGTTCTATCATGCCTGGTTGGATCACTGGCAACCGGGAGCGTATTGGGACAAGCTGTCGCCGAAGACTTATTTTCAGGAGTTAGAAGTCGGGAGTCAGGAGTCAGGAATTGGGACTCGGGAGGCAACCCAATCATTGCTGGCGCTACCCATGTTGCACATTGGCGGTTGGTTCGATCCTTATCTGCGAGGAACCTTGCATCTGTATCAGGATCAGGTGGCTCGGAGTCAAGCACTGCAACAGTTGATTGTGGGACCCTGGGCGCATTTGCCTTGGGGGCGGAAGGTGGGCGAGATCGACTATGGCACTGCCGCCATTAGTCCCTGCGATCGGGCGCAAATTCGCTGGTTTGACCATTTTCTCAAAGGTCTCGACACTGGGTTACACCATGAACCCCTTGTCCGTTTGTTCGAGATGGGGACCAATCAATGGCGGAACTTTGATCAGTTTCCCGACCCAAAACCAACGCCCTACTTCCTCACCAGCACCGGACTCGCCAGCCTCGACGAAACTGATGGCAGACTCTCTTCTCAACCCCTCGCCACTTCACCGCTTCACCGCTTCACGCCTCCTGATCATATCGTCCACGATCCCTGGCGTCCTGTCCCGGCACTGGGCGGACACGCAACAATTCCCGCTGGTGCCTTCGATCGTGCCAGTCTGGACTGCCGCACCGACATTGCTACCTACACATCCGCACCCCTGACAGCAGATCTGCATCTTGCCGGAAAGGTGAAAGCTGAAATTTTCTGCGCTGCTGATACTCCGAGCTTTGACCTGTGCGCAGTATTGTCCGAAGTTAAACCCAATGGCAGTGTATTCAACTTCACTCAGGGCTATATGCGGGTCAACCCCGGTCAATTCACTGCTCCTTTATCCATCCAACTCCAACCCACCTGCATCTGCCTTCCCCAGGGCAGTGCGCTGCGCCTGAGCCTCAGTGCTGCCTGCTTTCCAGCATATCCTGTCAATGAGGGCAAGGGCACGCCGTCGGGGGAAACTCATCTGATGGATCTGCAAATCATCACGGTGACGATCGCCACGGGCGAGACAACTGCTTCACATGTTTTGCTGCCACTGGTGTAAGCTGGATTCTGCGTCTTAGCATCCTCCATTCCGTCAGGATCATGCAGCACCCTGTTGAACCTCCCCAGTCCCACTCTGCTCCTGCCGTCAAACGGCTCCGTGCCCTGACCTATCTGTTAGATAACTCCATCCCGATACCCGGCACCAGGCTGCGCTTTGGCATCGATCCCATTCTGGGTTTGCTGCCCGGTGCTGGCGACGTATTAAGCAATGTACTCGCCGTGTATATCGTATTTGAAGCAACAAGACTGGGAATTCCCCGTGAAAGCTTGTTGCGTATGGTTGGCAATTTGTTGCTGGATACTGCTGTCGGATCGGTTCCCGCACTGGGGGATATGTTCGATTTTGGCTTCAAAGCAAACTTGAGAAATTACAAATTAATCGAATCTCATTTGAATCTGCCTCCGGCTGAAAAACTGCCACCAGCTCGTAAAGTCGATAAGGGTTTTATTATTCTGTTGCTGGTTGGCTTTCTGATTCTGACGATCGCGATCGCAGCTTTAAGTGTGACGGTAGTTTATTGGCTAGTTCGGGCGATCCGGGGATAGGGGAAAGTGTAGGGGTAAAGAAGTGCAGGGGTAGGAATGGAGAGAGCGATTTGAACTTTGGAGAATAGGATTCTCAATGTTCCAAAATCCAAAATCAAAATAACCAAAAATCTAAAAATCTAAAGATCTCAAATGGTTCAAGCACCCCAGTCTCCAGCGCAACTGCCCAATTCAGTGTTTGAAGAGGTCGAACTGAGCTTTCAGTTGCCTGACCCTGAAAACGAGCAACTCCCAGATATGGAGTTTCAGCGGCAGGTCGATATGGCTTGGCAAGTTTGCGATCGTTTTGATCTGCAAACGGATATCTGGCGCGGACGGATTTTGCGGATTGTGCGCGATCGTGAAAAGAAGCAAGGCGAGGGACGAGGAACGGGCTTTTTGAAATGGTTGCAAGAGCGAGAAATTAGCAAAAGTCAGGCATATAGCTGGATCGAGTTGGCAGATAGTGCTGATACGCTGTTGGAAGCCGGTTGCCTGGAACCGGAAGATGTCAACCAGTTCAGTAAGCGGGCGTTTGTGGAAACGGCACAGGCAGCGCCAGAGGTGCAGCAGATGGTGGGAGAAGCGGCAAAGCGGGGCGATCGCATCACCCGTCGCGAGGTGAAGCAACTGTCGGATGAATGGACAGCCATCACTTCGGATTTGCTTCCAGAAATGATTAAGGAAAAAGCCTCGAACCATATTCTGCCAGTAAAGTATTTGGCTCCACTGGTCAAGGAGATGCAAAAGTTGCCCGAAGTGCATCAGGCACCGATTCGGGAGGCTTTGGTGGAAAGTCCGGAAGTAGAAACGCTGAAACAAGCGACCACAGAAGCCCGCTATTTGGCAAGATACCTAGAAGCTGCGGCGCAGGTACAGGCACTCAACAGCGAATCGCTAAACCTAGAACTGGCATTGGAAGAAGCCCTACGATTGGGTTGTCTCAATTCAGCGGCAGATCTAGTCAGCCAGTCGGCCCAGTTAGAACAAACGACCATCAAACTCTTCACCACCTGGAAGCGGATTCGAGGGCTGGTGGAGCGGGTCTATCTCGACAGTGGTGCCAGTACGCCTCATTTGCGATCGCTACTAGCACATCTCCAACCGCTTTCTGGTGAGTTCATTGAAGTGCAACTTGGAACACTGGAGGGCAGTGTTTCTCACACGATTCGGCTCAAAATCGAAACTGATGAGGAAGGCTGAGGGGGCATAGTCCCTACCCATCGGTAAATACGGATAAAGCGTCTCGTCGCTTTTTGAAGATTCGGAATTCTTACTCAGGGATTGAACCAAATCGCAAGTATAAATGTAACAATGATCTGAATGTAGCATTCACAGAGGCTATGGTTTTTGACCCTGATAGCGCAAACTTTCTCAGAGCCGATGTTGAAGATGAGGATGCCAATTCTCTGTTGAGATATCTTCAACATCAATCACCGGATGTGCTGGCACAGGTTGCCAAGTCCGTCAGCCCGGAGGTTAAGCAGATCATTTCCCACAATGTGCAAGGTTTAGTTGGAATGCTGCCGCCAGAAGGGTTTAGTGTGAAAGTCACGACCGATCGGGAGAATTTAGCAGGACTCTTAGCATCCGCCATGATGACAGGGTATTTTTTGCGTCAGATGGAACAGCGAATGCATCTGGAAGGGACACTGGCAGGTTCGATTTCGCTCTATGGCGAAGCCCCCGAAATAGACGATTAGAGAGAGAGACTTCACTAAACTCACTCCTGAGAAAGTGTCAACCCAAGCAATCATCGTTGCGATGGGTGGAATCTGGTGTTCCTGTCACCATAGAATTTGGTCTTTGCAGGTAAACCATGACCACCTGCGCCCAAAATGAGCTTTATTTGGATTGAGGTTGCACAGGAGGGGCAGCGGATGTCTGAGTCTTGCCTGTGGGCAACTGCCAACCTGTGATGCTCTGCCAATATAAACCGCCTACGGTCAGCAAAAAGCCAACATATGCTATGGTTTGTACCAGATAAAGCCGTTCTCGATAACCCAGCAGTGTTTTGAACAAGATGCCGGGAAATTGTCGATCGGGGAGTACGGTCGAAAAGTCCCAAACCTGTGGACCCAACACACAGGCGGCAGTAGGTGCAGTGAAAAAGCAGAGATGACGAGTGTCGGGGTTGATTGAGTCAAGTAGTGCGATCGCTGCATCGCCATGCTTTAATGCCGAAACCACCAGCCCTGCCACAATCAACAGCAAAAACACGCCCATGATTTGAAAAAAGCGGCGGAGGTTGATCTGAATTCCAAATTTGAACAACAGGATGCCGATCAGAGTTGCGCCCAGCAGACCCACGATCGCCCCCAGTACAGGCACCCAGCCTGACTGAAACTGTGCTGCCAGAAACAAAACTGTCTCAAAGCCCTCGCGCAACACTGCAAAGAACACCAACCCAAAAATTCCCCAAGCACTCCCCCCAGTGTTTTTTAAGACTGTGCCAACGGTTCCTTCCACTTCCGCTTTCAGCCGCTTTGCCTGCTGGGTCATCCAGACCAACATCCAACTCAGCATAACTATCGCCAACAACCCAAATGTCGCTTGCAATGCCTGATTCACCACTGGTGCGTAGTCAGCATTGATGCCTGTCAGCGATTGAATGACTCCGTTCAATAGCCAACCGATCAAGCCACTTGCCCCAATCCCCCCTCCAATTCCAGCAAAGACCCAGGGGTTCAGATGGGTTTGTTCGGCTTTTTTCAAATACGCCAGTACAATACCGACCACAAGCGCGGCTTCGACGCCTTCTCGTAAGGTGATGACGAAGGCAGGGAGCGCAACGGTGAAGTTGAAAGGCATGGAGGGGCAAGGAGGAAGTAAAGGAGTGAAAGAAGAGGAGTCAGAAGATAGGGGAGTTGTTCCTCGTTACAGGGCAAAGCCTTGGATACAAGACAATTAAACGCTCAACCCGCTAAAGTGCCAACAACCACACCTTAATGGTATTGTCCCAACTACCGCTAGCGAGAAGTTTGCCATCGCTGCTGAGAGCGATCGCGCTGACTGGGTTGGTGTGTTCGGAGAGGGTGGCAAGGAGTTCACCACTTTCCAGATTCCAAAGTTTAACCGTTTTGTCGCTGCTACCACTGGCCAGAGTTTTGCTATCGGGGCTAATAGCAACTGAGTTGACAGCATCCATATGTCCAGATAAGGTTCGATACACCCTTCCGGTATGAAAGTCCCAAATTTTTACTGTTTTGTCTTTGCTGCCGCTGACCAAATGGTTGCCATCAGGACTCAGGGCAACCGAGTTAATGGAGTTCAGGTGTCCTGAGAGGGTACGCAAGAGTTCACCAGTCTTCACATTCCAGAGTCTAATTTGGTTGTCCAGTCCACCACTGGCAACCGTTTTGCCATCTGGGCTGATGGCGACCGATCGCACCATGCCCGCAATGCCAGACAAGGTCCGGATCGGCTCACCCCCGCCCAATTTCCAGAGGTGAACCGTGCGGTCTTCGCTACCGCTTGCCAAAAAATCTCCCTGGGGACTAATCGCCACAGCGGTGACATCTCGCGTATGTGCCCGCTCCGATCGCACCAATTTGCCAGACGCCACTTGCCAGAACCGCAGGGTAATATCATCGCTACCACTGACCAGGGTTTGCCCATCGGGAGTAAATGCAAGACAATTAATGACTTTGGTATGTCCAGTCAGGGTTTGACTCAGCTCACCCGATTGCAGATTCCAAAGTTTGATCTTGTCGTCCATACTGCCGCTGGCAAGGGTTTGGTTGTCTGGACTGATGGCAACTGTCGTGACCCAGGAGGAATGACCGCTCAAAGTATACAAACAGCCATAAATCTTGGGGCGTGAATGAACAGTCGGTGGCTTGGAAGGGACTTTGGGTGGGGTAGAGGTGGAACGCGGCGGAGGCGCACTGGATGTCGGGGGACGGGCGGGCGGGCTCGGGGGGTTGGAGCGCGCAGCGGACAGAGGGGGAGAAGATGTTGTGGTTCTACCAACCGCTTGGGCAGATGCGGCGATCGGCGTGGACAGCGCCATACGCAAGTCGCGCATGACATCATTAGCAGACTGGTAACGATCGCTCACCAAATCTTTGAGCATTTTGTCCAAAATATGGGCGATCGGCTCACTTAGTCGGGTGCCTTTTTTTGCCAAATATTCTTGCCAGAACCATTTGCCATTCAGTGGATCGTAGAGATCATCCGGCTTCATTCGGGTCAGCAAGTATAGACAGGTCGCACCCAAGCTATAGATATCGCTGGCAGGATAAGCTCGACCACTGCGGATTTGCTCCATGGGCGAATATCCTTCGGTGCCAATGCGGGTACCAGGTTGGGCGGAAGTTGCCTCCGTCAGCAATTTGGCAACGCCAAAATCAATCAACACCAACTTGCTATCCAATTTGCGGCGAATAATATTGGAGGGGGTGATGTCTCGATGAATGACTTGGCGATCGTGGATAAACTTAAGCACGGGCAAAAGCCCTGCCAAGACCTCCCGAATTTTTCGTTCATCAAACGGAGCGTGTTGAGCTTCCTGCATTAAGGTTAGCCCTTCGACAAACTGCTGCACCAGGTACAGCCGTTGCCCATGCTCAAAATAGGCTTGCAACGTGGGAATTTGTGGGTGCTCACCCAATTCGTGCAGACGCACTGCTTCTTGATCAAACAAACTCATCGCCTTTTCCAGAGACTTGCTGCCCTGAAGCTGCGGGGAAAATTGCTTGATGACACAGCGAGTTTTGAGCCGATCTTCATCCATTGCCAGATAGGTTCTACCGAACCCACCCTGACCAATCAGATGGCTCACCCGGTACCGTCCTCGCAAAAGGGCAATCAATTCGGTACCGCAGCTTTGGCAAAACGTGACGTCATCAGGATTTTGGGGCTGTTGACATTGAGGATTGAGACAACAAATCATTTGGAAGCACCCCGGGATTCTTTCTCAATTTTCCCGTGTTTAGAGTTTGTCTAACGAATTGATCTTCATGGCAGCTAAGGGCACCTAACTGATGCAGGTGCAACTTTACCGAGTCGAGATCGCCCAACTTTGGCGAACACAAAAAAGAGCCGCTGAGTCAGCACGCTACTCGATACCTTACCTTAATTTCATAAAAGCAGATTGCGGATGAAGTTTGGATGAAGCTATTGAGGATTCACTCAATGCATCAGCATTTCTTAACAAAAAAACCCAACTTACCCAATGCCTCAGAGTCAAGCATGAGTCGCTTCAGTGACCTGGAATAAATCTAGCGGCAAATGTCCGAAGGTTTCATTGATATCTCCATCGTAGGCAGATTGGCAAGAAACCAAAACCCCTCGGTGATTGCCAATGTAGCGATCGACATGGCATTTCCCCGTTTTGGGATTGAACTTGATATAAACGGGACCCTCGGTAGGCGTTACGGTCGGCGTTTCTTCGGACCCTAATGCCTTTAGATAAGTCTGTAAGGCTTGGGCACCGAGGGCAACGGTATCTGCACAAATTCCCAGAAGCTGGTAGTCAGAATGGCTGGCAAGCAGCAGCAGCGATTCCCGCACCTCAGCTGCATCGAAACTGACGGTTTTTGGCTCACTGCCAGTACATGTAAATTGCCTCAGTTTTTGCTGGGCTGCTTGAAGACTCAAATTACTCAAGTGTTTGACCCGATCGACAGTATTTCTAGCATAAACCTGTCTGGACAATGACAAATGCACCAGTCTAATAAGAATGGTGCAGGGAGGGCAACTGGATGGGCGGAAGGGGCATGGGGGACGCGAAGAGACTCCTCCACCCCTCCCACCCTTGCACCCCTAAAACCGTGCCACAATCCCGATCGAGGGTCCGTGATACAGCGCTGAGGAACGATCGAGGCGAGAGAATTCTGTGCCTAAATCGGGACCCTGGGCAAACTGTTCGGGGGCTAAAGCAACCTGTCCCAAAAACAGGAGGTTGTACCCGGCTTTGAGACTGATATTGGGACTGAGATCCCAGGTTGCAGATAACCCTAGTTCAATCATGGGCGAAATGCCTGTACCACGAGCATCTCCCTGAATCACAGTTTGTCCAGCGAACCCGGTATTGACCAGTTTGCTATTCTGGTCAGAAAAGTTGAGCAAGACTCCCGTTCTCAGTTTGAGACCAATCCCCAAGTTAGAGGAAAGTTGGGTTCCGGCATCCAGACCAATCTGCAACCCAAACATATCGTTATCAGTCTCGATCTTGTAAGTCCCAACATCTTCGCCATCGCCCGGTGCACCATCAAATGAGATGAGATCAAAGCCTTCGTTGATGTTGAAGTAGCGCAAGCCTACCAGCCAGGAGGCATAGCCCTTGCTTTCGGGCTTGGTGATCTGTTGACGATAGTTGAGTTCCAGGTTGGTGATATCAGAGGTGTATTTAATCTTGTGCTGAAATGCCTGGGAAAAATCATCGGGTTCGTCGTCTGTGTCAGCCAAAGGATCGGCATTGAAAGTAGGATTGAGATTCTCCACCCCATCATTGGTAAAATCGCTACTGGTGAAGGTGGCGGAATCACTAAATTCTTGAAAGCCAAAAAAGGAAACTTCAAAGCTGTTTTCCGGGGTGGGATGATAGCCAACGGTCAGTCGGGCACCCGCTTCCATGCCAAAGTTCAAGTCGTCGGTGCCAAACACTTTGCCAGTATCGATATCGGCAGTGGTGTCCACATCCTTGATGTCGCGATCGAGGAACAGAGCTTCTGCCTCAAAGGAAAACTTTTGGCTGCTTCCCAAGCGCGCAGTGGCAGGACGGGCAGGTTTGGGCGCTTCGGTCTCTGAGGCATCTTGTGCGATCAGACGAGTGCCCTGGATGGGTTGCCGATCGGGGGCGAGGGCATTTGCCTGAGTAGGGTATTGCTGAAAGGCTTTCAGTGTTGAGGGTTGTTGCTCGGCGATCGCAGGTTTTAGGGGCACGGGTTCAGAGATGACTGCGACGGTGGGGGTGGTAGTCACGGCAGCCAACCCACTGGGTGACTGGGCAGTTGGTACTGCTTCAGCGGCGATCGCCACGCCGGACGGAGGCGCAAGATTGGGGTGGGTGGAATTGCGTTCGAGAGAAGGTTCTGCCTGGGTCAACGGATCGGGTTGCACCTGGGCAAAGGCTGATCCCGAGTTGATTAACACAAACAATGCCGCAGCAGTGGGCAAGCTCAGGATTAGAGAGCGGATCACGCTGAGCGATGCGAACATAGAAACAAGCTCCTTACTTCGGTAGACTGCACTGATTCAGGAATGGTCTAAACAGGATTGGGAGATTTTTGAAAGCGTTCAAACTCGCCAACCCCCTGAGAGCCATAACCCACTGATACAGGGGGGGCTTGATTGGCTTCAACACTGAGGAAATCAGTGTCGTTTGGGCAAAAGCCAATCTCGATTCCGTAGCTGGATTACCTATCGTGGAAGCAGGATTTTTTTACGCAAAGAATTCGGCAAAAATTGCTAAAAACTTGGAGTCCCTTTCGCTAAGCCTTATTTCATCGTTGATTCAGGAGTTAGCCCTGTGGTACGATCTCACCCCAATTCGTTCTCGACGCCTCCAGATGCTCAGGCAGCGGCTACCTCGCCGACCCTAACCAGCTTGATGCAGCAATTACGAGCAGGATTGCGTCCCGGACAACGCGAAATTGCTGACTGGCAAGGAGGACCGCTGGCTGTCTCTGCGGTGCCTGGATCAGGTAAATCCACTGGCATGGCAACCGCCGCTGCACTGACCATCGCCCAACAGCAACTCCATGCTCGTCGCCAACTCATCGTTGTCACCTTTACTCGATCGGCTGCTGCCAACATCCGCGCCAAAATCCGCGCCAATCTCCAGTACTTATCCCTGCCGATGGGCGGCTTCATGGTCTATACCCTGCATGGGCTGGCATGGTCGATCGCTCGCATGCACCCGCAACGATCGGGCATCAATCCTGATAGCGTGCTGGTTACGCCCAACCAGGGGCATCGCCTGATTCGTACCGCTGTGGAACAGTGGATTGCTGTTAACCCCCAGTACTACCTGGCGTTGATAGAAGGGCAACAATTTGATGGGGAAGAAACCGAACGGTTGCGGCGTCAATCGGTTCTGCGAACGGAAGTATTGCCCGATTTAGCAAATACCGTCATTCGCGAAGCCAAAAGCTCGGGACTAATGCCCGCCGACTTGTTGCGACTGAGCGAACAGGTGAATGATGACTATCCGGTGTTAGCGATCGCGGCGGGACTCTACGAACAGTACCAAACACTGCTGCAACGCCGGAACCTGATCGACTATGACGAAATGATTTTGGGTGCGCTGCGTGCGCTGCAAGATGAGGGAGTCCAGCGGTTTTGGCAAAATCAAGTCTTTGCAGTCTTTGAGGACGAAGCCCAGGACTCGACGCCATTACAAACTCGTCTACTAGAAATTTTGGCAGTAAACGCCGAAGCACCAGAAGGACACGATCGCTTTGCATCCGATCGACTCAACTTGGTTCGGGTGGGCGATCCCAACCAGGCAATTAACTCAACCTTTACCCCGGCTGATCCCATCTTTTTTCGCGAGTTTTGCGCTATCTGTGCTCAGCACGATCGCCTGGCTACCATGAACCAGGCAGGGCGCAGCAGTCCCATCATCATGCAGGCTGCAAATTTTGTGTTGCAGTGGGTAAACGAAAACATCCAGGCAAGCGGTGCAAGGCAGAACGGAGCGACAGAAGACCGCCCCAGTCTGCCTCCTACCTTCCTGCCGTTTCGGGAGCAGATGATTCAACCCGTTGCGTTGGACGATCCGCAAGCCAATGCCAATCCCGCCCCTGTAGGACAAGGATTAGAACTGTGTACGCCGGACGATGTCTATGCCACAGTCGAGCAACTGGGCAAACGCGCGATCGCCTTATTTGCCCAAACCCCCCAAGCACAGGCAGCCGTGCTGGTTCGCACCAACGAACAGGGACGCTTTGTCGCAAAAGAGCTGAATCGCTGGTACGAAGGAAAGTTACGGACTTATGAAGTTGGACAGCGAGATCGTCAATCGCAAGTGCCCGCAGAAATTTTGGCGCTGCTCCAGTTTGTCGATCGGCCTCACTCCCCCGATTACCTGAAAGCTGCTCTGACCGTGCTCATGGATCGTCGCCTGATCCCAACTCAGGACTTAAACGCCCTGGCTCCCCTGCCCGAACAATTTCTCTATCCCGGGCCGCTCGATCCAGTTCAACCCGATCCGGTACAGCAGGCACGACGCTTCTGTAGCGGCTTATTAAAAGCACGATTGGAATTGCCCCTCTACCAACTCATCCCCTTTCTCGCCCTCAGCCTCTACCGAGAAAACCAAACCGAGTTGGCAACCGCCAACAAACTGGCAGAGCGCATTGCCCAACAAACCTCCGATCGCAGTTCGCTCAGCACCATGTTGGAGGTTTTGAGCGAGATTGTCAGTTCAGAGCAGTTTGAACCCGTTGAAACCGAAGACAGCGAAAATCGCTATACCCAATCTGGGCAACTCACCATCATCACCATGCACAAAGCCAAGGGGCTGGACTGGGATTATGTGTTCATTCCCTTCCTGCATGAGCAGAGCATTCCTGGCACGCTCTGGATTCCCCCCCAGGCAAAGTTTCTGGGCGAATTCACCCTGGCAGAAGTGACTCGTGCTCAGATTCGTGCCAGTTTGCACCAACAATTTCCACTGCCCAATTTAGCAGCGGCATGGCAACGGGCAGAACAGTTAAAAATGGCAGAAGAATATCGGCTGCTCTATGTGGCAATGACCCGCGCCAAGCAGTTGTTGTGGATGTCGGCAGCAAAGCAAGCCCCCTTTACCTGGAGCAAGCCCGACAATCTGGAGGACAAGCCCCCTTGCCCTGTGATTCCAGCACTCAAGGCACAATTTTCCCGATCGCAAGTGCGATAAATCGTCAAGCGAGTGAGCGTAAAATGTAGTATTTTTTACCAAAGGACGATTAATTTTGACCGTAAAAATGTTCTATAGTTTGATAGCGAAATTGAAGATGGGAAAGAGGAGCTAAAAGTCTGATTCCAGTTCGCCAAAACACTGACTGGGTAAGCCGATCGTGATTTGATTCGACCTGTAAGAAGTTTCCCGAATAAGAGGGTGTTTTAAAAAGTCCTTTCGCAAGTAGCAACAGACACGATCTCCCTAAATTCCTGTCCTTTAGCGAAGCCATGCCGACAGGCTATACGCACTGCTGCGCTAGCACGGGGGCTAGGGGGATCTCGGAGTGCTCAACATCACAGCGAGCACCTTTCCAAACACGCTCTGAAAGGGACTTTCACAACGATCTGGATTGACCCATGATGGAGAAGGGGTATCGATCCCTGAAAATTGACACAACTCAGACTTCAGAAGTAGTTGCCCCCCTAATGTTCTGACCACTCAAGTGGAGTTGTCATAAAGCTGATATGCAGAATTTCCCATATTGCAGGGGGTAGAAATTTGAACTTCACGATTCAGAATGTTCTCATTCCGGCTGAGCCAGGATATCAAACCATCGATGTGCAAATTCAGGCGGGACGAATCGCCGCGATCGCTCCGAATCTAGAAGTGATCGGCACTGTCGTGGATGGTCGCCACAAGTTGCTATTGCCCGGTTTTGTTAATGCCCATACCCATTCTTCCGAGATGTGGCAGCGGGGGATTATCCCACCAGCGCCGCTGGAACTGTGGATTGCCGAACTCTACGATTTTGCTCCTCCTGATCCTGAACAGGTTTATTTGAGTGCACTCGGTACGGCGATCGAAACCTTGCTATCGGGGGGCACTACGGTAGTGGATCACCTGACACTGATTCCGGGACAAGAGATTGAGACGATCGCCGCTGCCGTCCGAGGGTACCGAGAAGTCGGTATCCGCGCGTTTGTCGGTCCCCTAATTCAGGACGAATCTTTGACTGCTAGCTTGCCTGCTGGCGGCAAAGCTTGGGAACCCCTGCCCTGTGCCGAAACCGCCGAGAGTTTGCTGATGCTGATGCAGGAAGTGGTTGAAAAATTCCATCGTCCTGATGAGGGCATCGAGATTATGGTGGCACCGACCGGATTTCAACTCTGTTCGGATGAGTTGTTCAAAGGGTTAGTGGCATTGAGCCAACAACATCAGCTTTGCCGCCATACCCATTTGCTGGAAACCAAAGCCCAAAAAATGCTGGCTCATGAAAAATATGGCTGCAGTGCGGTGCAACAAATGCAGCATTTGGGTTTTCTGGGTGCCAAGACTTCCCTAGCACATTGTGTTTGGTTAGATGATGCCGATATCACCCTCCTGGCAGCAACCCAATCCACCGTGGTGCACAATCCTCTCAGTAATCTGCGCTTAGGGAGTGGTATTGCGCCTGTTTTTAAGTACCTGCAAGCAGGTGTGAATGTCACTTTCGGCTGTGATGGAGCCGCCAGTAATGATTCTCAAGATTTGCTAGAAGCGATTAAAATCGGTTCCCTTTTGCATGATGTGACGGATTTCGATTATCGCAACTGGATTTCCCCGCGACAAGCGATCGCCATGGCTTCGTTGGGGGGAGCAAAGGGACTGGGGTTGGCAGAGGAGTTGGGTTCTCTGACGGTTGGCAAACAGGCCGATTTGGTGCTGTATGATCTGACCCGTCTCGCTCTGCTCCCCAGAACCGACCCAATCGGTTTGTTAGTTTTGGGACGACCGACAGAAGCGGTGCATAGTGCCTGGGTAAAGGGCGATCGGGTAGTCGCTGATGGGCAGGTCGTCAATGTGGATGTCGATCAACTTCGGCAAACCCTGTTCGATCGCAGCGAATGGGTATTCAACCGTCACTCTCTGAACGTACAGCAGTTTGAAACGCATTACCGATCGGTTATGGGGCTGCCGACTTAGGGCATCTCTGCGGTCGGCGTTGCTGAAAAGCAGGATGATTTGTAACGAAGTTTCAAATCATTCAGCATCATTTTCATCCCGCTGCTGAGCAACGTCCTGCGGTCGAGAACACGGGGAAACGATCGGGGAGTGTTTCAAAGGAGTTGTAGTATTTTTGAAAGCCTTGTTGAGCAAGGCTTTCAAAAATACTACAACCTGGCTAGAACATCACCGAGATCTGAGGCTAGATCTGAGTAGACGAGGAACTCTGGAGCACCACGGGACCGGTTGGATAACGGCTGGATGCGGATGCTTCCAAAGTAACGAATAATCCGGAGATGCCCGTATCGTAGAAGTCGGCAGGCATCCAGAATTTCTCCAACACCTCTCCTTGGGAATTGGGGATCAGCGTCCCACAGGGAATCTTTTCGCCATCGGCGATCGCCCACAGGCGATAGACTTGGTTGGTAGCTGGTGCTGTGAGATTTTGCACCACCAGAACTCCCTGTCGCTGACCCAGATTCACCACAAAGCTACCCGTCGCTGTATCGGCTGTTTTGACCGCTTTGAGGGAGAAAAGCTGCGTCTGGGGCTGTTGCAGGAGGGTATGGATGTCTTGAGCAATCTGACGGTCTTGGCGCAAGTGGTAATTCTCAACGCCTAAATAAAGAATCAACAGCGCTGCTATACTGCCCATAACCGTACGCCAGGGAAATCGAGGTCGCTGGAACTGAGCAGTCAGTCGTGGGGTCGTTGCAGTTGCCAGAATCGCCGATCTCAGATGGGCAGGAGGTTCAACACTATTCAAGTCATGCGTCACACGGTCTAAAGTCGCTTGCAACTGAGCCACTTCTGCCCCTAAGGTTGGGTTGTCTTGCAGCAGTTGCTCAAAGACTGAGACTTCGGTAGGGTCGAGGTCGCCCACCACATAACCTGCTGCTAGGGTTGCGATCGCTTGAGGAGAGAGAGGTTCAGTCATAACCTTCGTCAATGGAGTCTTTTAACAGTTGCTTTAGCTTCAGAAGTCCCTGACGAGTCCAGCTTTTCACCGTTCCCAGGGGTTCCTGGAGTTGTTGAGCAATTTCTGACTGGCTGAGTCCAGCATCGTAAGCCAGTTCGATTACCTGCCGTTGTCGCTCGGAAAGCTGGGTTAATGCCTGCCGCACTTGCTGCGATCGCTCACTGGCAACCGCTTGCTCAACTGGAGTGGGCGCAGGCGGTTCCGCTGTGAAAGTCTGCCCCCAGCGTTGCACCAAATTCAGGTTGCGACTCCGTGATCGGAGTTTATCAATTGCCCGCGATCGGGTCATAGCAATCAGGTAGCGCAGTAAATGTCCATGTTTGACCGGATCAACCGGACGTTGCCAGAGGGACAGAAAAATTTCCTGGGTCAGGTCTTCGGCTTCTGGTTGGCTTTGCAACACTTTAAGTGCCACACCATACACCACACTGCCATAGCGATCGTAGAGCCACCCTAACGCTTCTGGCTGTTTTGTCTTCAGATGATTGAGTAGCTCAGCATCAGTGAAGGTTGGCATGGAGGAATGGCAATGAGCAAAACCGAATCGAAGATCCTCAGGGGAACTCCGCTGCATCGATTCAGATGAGTAGACCCGGATTACTTTCCCTGTAAGAATACTCGATGCATCTTGCAGTGGTGATAGTAATCTTCGTTTCATAGCATGTTTTGAGCATAGGTCAAACTTCCCCCTTATCTCTAAAACGATTGATGAAGTGAATTGGATGAGCTTCAGGCAGACCCAATTGGAAAACGCGCCTTTGGAGTGAGATCGAGAAGTTTAAATCCAAAACAGAGACCGGGTCGCTTTAAGGATAGAGACCCATCAGTCAGCCAATCAGTCTCCTGTACAGGAATGAGTTGCAATTAATTCCTGCCATCAAACTAACTGCTGACTTATTCGCTCCTACAGTTTTTTTAATCACGCAATATTCTGCACTTTCAGCCGTCTGAGTGAGACCGATGTACCGTACGTTTGGGCTGCATCTTACGGTTGAAGGTGGCGAAAACGTCGTCACACAACCCCTGATCTGAGAGGTAATTTTATGAACCGATCGCTTGCTAACTTATGTGCAACCTTGCTGCTTTCTGTTGCCATTTTGCCGACTGCGGTATCTGCCCAAACCACCGAAGCAGCCCCAACCAGCTTCAATCCATACGTGCCGACTCAAGCTTCGGTAAACCCAGTCAGCCCTTTTAATCTGACCTATCTGGCATATCAAGGGTATCTGATCGAACAAGGCATTCCTAGCAATAGTGCATTAGTCGATGCAATCGCAGCTGGCACGGTCACAGCTCAAGACTTAATGCAAGCAGCAGTCAAAGCTAATCAGATTTCTGAGCAAACGCTAACGGATCGAGACTATCGATCGGCGTTGACAGATCAACTGCAAGGATTAGGAAAAGACTAAGAAAATCTGACGTTGCTGACTCAATCATGTCTTAGGAAAAGCCTTGAACTCAGCAACGTCAAGACCAGAAAACCAAACCGAAAAAATACGTTGCGTCCATGAAAAATACATTACGTCAATATCATCGGTTCATTGCCCTGATGTTTGGTTTACCATTATGCTTCACGGCTTTGACGGGCATCAGCCTTGCGATCGCGGATCAATGGTTGCATCAAGAGGCATGGGTGGCTTTTCTAATCACTGTGCATACGTTTCAGCTCTTCAAACTTGATGCCATTCTGCCCGTTGTCAATGGGCTGGGACTGATGGGCTTAGTTGCCACGGGACTGAGCATGACTGGACTGGTTACCAAACGTCATCGAGCCAAGCGAACCGGAGAACGATGATGAAATTTCTGACTTACTTTTTCATCGCGATCGCTAGTACCCTTCTGGTCATCCTGTTGTCGTTATCATCCTGTAGCCCTACGCCCCAGGCAACGCCCCCTCCCCCAGCGGTGATGGATCATCCAGCGACCACCCAACCCCAAGCTACTACCAGTCCCACGCAAGCCCCCCCTCAACCAAGTCACCCACCGACGACTGCGACAGTCAAAATTCATAATTTCAAATTTGAGCCTGCCAATGTCACGATCGTCGCAGGTGAAACTGTCCAATTTATCAATGTTGATGAGGAACCCCACACAGCTACGTCAACCGAGGGGACTTTCAACTCTAAAGCATTGGACACCAACCAAACCTGGAACTACACTGCCAACCAACCAGGCTCCTTTCCCTACATTTGCTCCATTCACCCTTTCATGAAAGGGACGCTGACAGTCACCCCCAAGAAAACCTGACTCGATCGCCAATCACCAGAGGAATATCCAAATGAAACGTCGCAAATTTATCGAACATGTTAGTTGGACTGGACTGGGCATTGTCTGGGCAGTCGGTGAAAATGGCTTGCTCACTGCCTGCCAGGTCGGCACCTCAAAGACTCAGCCGGCATCCACCACCACGCCATTTTCCTTCGTGCAAATCAGTGATACACACATTGGGTTCCATAAACCTGCCAATGAACATGTAACTGATACGCTGCAGAAAACGATCGCGGCGATCAATGCTTTACCCGTTCAACCTGCCTTTGTGGTGCATACGGGAGATATTTCCCATCTGTCTAAACCCGCAGAATTTGATCAGGCAAAACAACTCCTTTCCCAACTGAAAGTGCCCTTGTTTACTCTACCGGGGGAACATGACACCATTGGCGATCGAGGTAAAGCTTACGAAGAGGCATTTCCTCGCAAAGCAGTGAAAGAAGGCTTGCAGGTGTGGGATCAGGGCGGCATTCACTTTGTTGCTGTGACCAATGTGTTGGACTTTGGGGCAACCGGTAAGGGCGAATTGGGTCAGGCGCAACTGGATCTGCTGACCCAAGATTTGTTAGCCCAAAAATCGGATACGCCGATCGTTGTCTTCAGTCATATTCCCCTGTATGACCTTTATCCCAAATGGGGCTGGGCAACCGCCGATTCCGCCAAATTGCTCTCCCTGCTCTCCCGCTTTGCTTCGGTCACGGTATTGAGCGGTCACATTCATCAGGTCATTCAGCACAGCGAAGGCAATATTCGCTTCCACACGGCGGCGGCAACTGCTTATCCTCTGCCTGCCCCTGGCAAGGGTGAGCAACCTGCGCCTGTCAAGCTTCCCGAAAATCATCTGTTGGCGGTGCTAGGATTCCGCACTGTTGAAGTGATAACGCACCAGGACACCCAAATTGAGCAGCATTCTCTGGGATAAACATCGTCCCATCTTGCTCCAAGCAACCCCATTCTGGAATTTTTGGGGTGCAGAGTAGCGATGCCCAATAGCAGGTGAACAGGTAGATCGGCAGAATGAAGCCCTTGTGGTTCATTCTGCCGATAGAGTAGGGCCAACGGGGGATTTCCTGACCCCAGCAAGGGAGCGCCAACTGACCGAATACCTGTGGAGAGGCTTTTGTAGGCAATCGTAGACTAGATCCGCTGCGAGCCTTACGCAGTAGAGGAACAGAATTGTTTGGATACTATGCGGGCATTTGTCTTACGAGACGATTGTGATCCTACTTTCATTTAACATGTAGTATTTTGAGAGGATCTAGTGCACTTGCTGAAATCATGAGCGCTGTTCCCCTTGATTCTACCAATCCTCGCGATCAACTGCTTGATGTATATCACGAGTTATCTCCCCTCGAACAATTGATCGTGCAATTGTTATCGGTGATTTATGAGCCGATTAATCGCAACATGCTGATCATTTGCTTGGATCAAGCAGGTGCAAAAGATAGCAAGGGTCAACCGTTTAAGCCTCACACGATTAAGCCCTACCTCGATCGCCTATTAGAAAAAGGCGTTGTAATTCAGAACAGTGGACAGGGAGTGCAATGCTACCCTCTGTTGATAGAAATCGTCACTCGTGATGCAGTGCGGATTGGGCGATTTGAAGCCCTTGCCAAAGTCGTCGAAGACAAAATCCCAATCCCACGACGCTGGCGAGACGGTCCCCGTTCTTTTAGTCGGGACGGTCTGTTGATTCGAGAAGTGCGAATTGGTCTTTACCGCAAAAATGTTAAGTTCATCAATCAGCAACTTGAGGATTATTACAAGTACAGTTACCTCGCTGATCCCATCACCGTTGCCGAAATCTATGACTTAGTCTGCAACAATCCTTTCGATACCGATTGGATGCGATCGCTGCCTAACGAATTATATGAGAGCATCATCATCAGCATTTTGAATGAGTCAATGCTCGGGCTAGAGCCTGCACCCGAAGCATTTGAACTGCTTCAACAAGATTGTGCAGGGCAGCGGCAAGTCTCCGATTTGTTACGCCTCTTTTTGATTGAACAACTGATTCTGCGGGGCAAATTGGCAGACGCCCAACAAAATCTGGATCAATTGCCTGAAGCCTACCGCATCAATGCAGGCAATGTGCAGGGATGTTTGTCTTTTCTGCAAGGAGACGATGCAGCGGCGATCGCCCAATACACCACCGCATTGCAAGCCCTCAAAAAAGGCACCAATAAACGCAAAATTTACTTCCAAACATTGACCGGGATATTTTTTGTGCTGGCGCTGATTAAACAAGGCACGGGCGATCGGCTCCAAGAAGCCATGGAATATTGCCAAATCGCACAGCGGGCAAAGCACTGGCTCAGCCCACTCTACGACTTATTGGAACGAGTCATTCGCATGCAGCAAGGAGATTTGTCTCAAAAAAGCTGGGTCAGCAATGCCTTCTTCTATACGCCCGATGATCACAGCATTGATGTTCTATTGCGGGCGCTGTGTATGTATTGGATCGATGTCGAAAGTGCCAAAAAGCTCTTGCCCGAAGCACTCAAGTCATTTTGTCAGCAGGCAGAAGAATCGGGTTACCGCTGGATTGCAATGGAATCGGCAGAATTGTTGACACGACTCAAGCCGAGCACTGCCTCTAGCAAAAAAGCACAAACCTTGCGCCAAAACAGCAATATCCACACCCTCGTAGACCTGATCGAACCGAAAGAAACCTGGCAATTGAGTCTAACTGCCCTCACCAACCTCTCCAAAGCCTCCCCTCAAACCGTTGCCAAAGCAGAAGGTACTCAGCGACTTGCCTGGTTTATTACTTTCTATTCCAGCAATAGCTATCAACTGGAACCACGTGAACAAAAAATCAACGCGCAGGGCGTTTGGAGCAAGGGACGCCCGATCGCCCTCAAACGGTTGAAAAAAACGGGCGAACTGGACTATCTTACCCCACAAGATATCCGCGTCTGTGCCCAACTGGAGACAGAGCACTCCTATGGGTACTATGGACAAACTCAGTATCGCTTTAGTCAGAAGGCGATCGTCGCGCTGGTGGGGCATCCCCATGTGTTCTGGACAGACACTCCTACTATTCGAGTGGAGATTGTCAAAGGAGAACCGGAACTGCTGGTCAAAAAAGGCAAAGGCGATCAATTCACCCTCCAGTTTTCGCCAGAACTCAGTAAAGCTGAAAATATCTTGGTGGTCAAAGAAAGCCCTACGCGACTGAAAGTGATTGAGATTACGGCAGATCATCGTCGCATTGCCGAGATTTTGGGTGCTAAAAATCGGTTGCAAGTTCCTGCGATCGCCAAAGATCAGGTACTCGCAGCTATTAACGCCGTTTCTGGCATCGTCACCGTCCACTCAGACATTGGCGGGGGAGTCAGCAATGCCGAAGAAGTGCCCGCCGATGCCAAACCCCATGTGCATCTGCTGCCTGCCGGAGATGGTTTGAAAGTAGCAGTGTTGACCCGCCCCTTTGCCCAGGGAGGACCTTACTATCGCCCCGGAGCGGGCGGCGAAACGGTGATTGCTGAGATCGAGGGCAAACGGCTGCAAACCACCCGTAAATTGAAAGAAGAAAAACAACTCGCCAATGCCGCAATCGCCGCCTGCCCGACCCTAACTCGTCAGGCAGAACAGGACGGTGAATGGCTGGTAGAAGACCCAGAAGATTGTCTGGAATTATTGCTGGAGATTGGTGAATTGGGCGAGACCGTCACGCTGGAATGGCCCGAAGGCGAGAAATTGCGCGTCAGCCATCAAGCAGGACTCAGCAACTTTAGTCTGAAGATTCAACGCCAGAAAGATTGGTTCTCGACCGATGGTGCGCTGAATTTGGATCACAATTTGGTGCTGGATATCCAGCGCTTAATGGAACTCCTGGACAAAACTCCGGGTCGCTTTCTTCCGCTTGGCAACGGGCAATTTTTGGCACTGACGCAAGAATTTCGTAAACGGCTGGATGAACTGCGCGCCTATTCCGAAAAATCGGGCAAAGGTTTGCGTATTCATCCCCTGGCAGCCGTGGCAATGGAAGACTGGCTGGATGAAGTGGGCGACCTCAAAGCCGATAAATACTGGAAGCAGCATATTCAGCGCCTCAAAGAAATTCAGGACTTTGAACCAACCTTGCCCTCCACCCTCCAGGCAGAGCTGCGCGACTACCAGGTCGAGGGTTTCCGCTGGCTGGCACGATTGGCACATTGGGGCGTGGGAGCGTGCCTTGCCGATGACATGGGCTTGGGCAAAACCCTGCAAGCCCTGGCAGTGATTCTCACCCGTGCGGCAGCGGGTCCCACGCTGATTGTAGCACCGACTTCGGTGGGCATGAACTGGATGGGGGAAGCCCAGCGCTTTGCTCCCACACTGAACGCGATTCAGTTTGGCAGTAGCGATCGCCAAAAGTTGCTGGATAATCTGCAACCCTTCGATATGTTGGTTTGCACCTATGGACTCTTGCAGCAAGAAGAGTTGGCAGAAAAATTGGCAAAGGTGCAGTGGCAAACCATTGTGCTGGACGAAGCTCAGTCGATTAAGAATTTTGCGACGAAGCGATCGCAGGCTGCCATGACCCTGCAAGGGGGCTTCAAACTGATCACCACAGGCACCCCGATCGAAAACCACTTAGGCGAATTGTGGAACCTCTTCCGCTTCATTAATCCGGGCTTGCTCGGTTCTCTAGAAAACTTCAATCAGCGCTTCGCTACCCCGATCGAACGCTACCAGGACAAGCAAGCCCGCAATCGCCTGAAAAAGCTGATCCAGCCCTTTTTGCTACGTCGTACTAAGAGCCAGGTGTTGGAAGAATTGCCCTCGCGCACCGAAATTACTTTACAGGTCGATCTCAGTCGGGAAGAACTGGCGTTTTACGAAGCCCTGCGCCGTGACGCGATCGCCAAACTCTCCAATAGCGATGCCACTGCCGGAGCCAAACATCTGCAAGTGCTGGCAGAAATCATGAGATTGCGTCGTGCCTGTTGCAACACGCGCCTGGTGAAGCCCGAAATCTCCCTCCCCAGTGCCAAACTGCAACTGTTTGGCGAAGTGCTGACCGAACTGTTGGAGAACCGTCACAAAGCGCTGGTGTTCAGCCAGTTTGTCGATCATCTGCACATCCTGCGCGATTATCTGGATGAGCAAAAAATCCGCTATCAATACCTGGATGGCAGCACCCCTGCCCCCGATCGCAAAAAACGGGTCACTGCCTTTCAAGCTGGGGAAGGCGATGTGTTTCTGATTAGCCTTAAAGCGGGTGGCACCGGACTCAACCTCACTGCTGCCGACTATGTCATCCACATGGACCCCTGGTGGAACCCGGCAGTGGAAGACCAAGCCAGCGATCGTGCCCACCGCATTGGGCAGCTACGCCCGGTGACCATTTATCGCCTGGTGGCAAAAGACACGATCGAGGAAAAGATTGTCGAACTGCACCAGCACAAGCGCGACCTTGCCGATAGTTTGCTGGAAGGAGCCGACATCAGCGGCAAGATGTCTACAGATGATTTGTTGCGGTTGTTGCAGGAAGAAGGTTAGAGGAACGGCAGGCAATCGATTGAGACCCAGATCCCCGGCTTTTCCAAAAAAGCCGGGGATCTCGATCGCTGCGAGGTTTCAATGAATCCGATTTGAGGCGATCGGTAACCTCACCCGATCTAGAAGCCTTATCCAGAGCGGACTCCAAGTATAGAAATCTCCACATCGAATTATGGGCGTGAGTATAACTGAAAAAGAGCCATTTTCACTAGCCAAAAGCCTTGCACCGCAGGACTTCTACACAATAAAACGAAACAATCAGGGTTTCAGCCATATGGGCGATTGTGGAGGCAAGCTTCGTTTCTGTTAGCAATTGGGTCAAATAATTACCCAAGTTGATAGTTAATCAGAGGGAGGAACGCCAGGTTTAGTGCTTGAAATCACAGTCAGCCCCTTTTCAAACCGCCTGCCAACCTACCCTACAATTGTCTTCAGCATCCCTACAAAGCGATCGACCGACTCCTTAAAATTCCAATCTGAAACGATCGATGAAAAAAATTGTTCTCTCTGGTCTACTCCTGCTGTTAGGGCTATCATTTACCGCTTGCACCCCTGCATCTTCGCCCACCGCATCATCCACCCATTCTGCTGCCCCCACTACCGCCAAACCCCTCACCACCAGCGCCATCCCCGACCAAGAGCCAGAAAAACTCCAGCGCCTCTACACCAAACTGGCGAAGTATCTGGAAGCGGAATTAAAAGTGCCAGTAGTCTACAAGCCCGTCACCGACTACACCGCAGCGGTGACTGCCTTCAAAGTGGGGGATTTGGATCTAGTCTGGTTTGGTGGACTGACCGGGGTGCAGGCACGGTTACAAGTACCCGGAGCCGAGGCGATCGCCCAGCGCGATGTCGATTCCCAATTCCACAGTGTTTTCATCGTCAACCAAAAGAGTGGGCTGAAACCCATCAAAGATATTCAGGAATTGACCGAGCTGAAAGGACATACCTTCACCTTTGGCAGCGAGTCTTCCACTTCAGGTCGCCTAATGCCGCAATATTTTCTCAAGCAAGCCGGGGTCAAGCTCGAAGACTTCAAAGGACAGGTCGGCTTCTCAAAAAATCACGATGCCACCCTGGAACTCGTCACCGCTGGCACTTACGAAGCAGGCGCACTCAACGAAAAAGTCTGGACAAGTCGGCTCAAGGAAGGCAAAGTGGATCAGAGCAAGGTGGCGGTGATTTGGCGATCGCCTGCCTATTTTGATTACCACTGGGTAATTAATCCAGCGGTAAAAGAACGGTACGGCGCAGAGTTTGTAGAGAAGGTACAGGCTGCGCTGCTCAAGCTCGATCCCAAAGTGCCCGAGCAAAAAGAAATTTTGGACTTGTTCACGGCATCGAAGTTTGTCAAAACACAGAATTCTAACTATGCCACGATCGAGCAAATTGGACGAGAAATCGGCAAGATTAAGTAGCGAAGCACTGGATATCCCGGCTCTAACTCCTGACATGAGGCAGAGCCTGGCGATTTCGTTCCCATCCTCTGACTAGTAATGAGAAAAAGTCCAGAACGGACGATCAAAGTGCTTGGGGTCTACTGGGCAAACTTGTCTGGGCAAAGCGCACAACATCATTCTAGCAATGGCGATCTGCTTTGATAGATAGGACAGCACCAAGTGCTCTATTCTACCCAAAATAAAAAGCCCCCTGTAAAGACAGAGAGCAATGGGAATAGAGAGCATTAGTTATCTCGCACTTTGAGATTGGCAACATTCCACAATAACGACTCATAGTACAGACTGGAAATGTTGACATCTTGTACCCGATTTCGTACCGCCACCAGATTTAGCGAGTTCACCAAATGGATAAACGGTAAATATTCCTGAGAAAGACGTTGGGTTTCGGCATAGATCGCTTTGCGTTTAGCTTCATCCAATTCCCTGGCTCCTTGAATGTAAAGCTGACCAATTTTGGCTTCCCAATCTGCAACCACTCTGTCTGTGAGGGGTGCCTTCCCAGATTGAGGCTTTTGATTGAAAGGATGGAATGAGCCATCGGGCGACCAGACATTGTAGCCATTATTCGGTTCTACCCCCCCTGTAATGCCACCCACATAAAATTCCCATTCCAGCGTGTTAATGACTTTATCCAAAAGGGCGCTGAAATCGATCGGGGCGTAATCCACCTGCATACCAAGTTTGCCCAAATCGCTTTTAATCTGGGCGGCTAAACCCTCGATCGTGCGACTACCAGTTTGCGACAACATCGTAAAGCGCACCCGATTGCCCTGGGCATCAAAAAGCTGTCCAGAATTGTCGTACTTAAATCCAGCATCCAGCAACAACTTTTTGGCTTTTTTGAGATCATAGGGGTAGGTTTTAAGCCCTTCTTGAGGAGAAAAATAGTAAGGGCTTTGCACCGAAATCGGCGAATCTTGCGGTTGTCCCAATCCCCGAAACGTATTGTTGACCATGGTCTGCCGATCGAGCGCATACGCCACGGCTTGCCGAAACGCCACCGTATTAAACCAGCGTGATTTGATTGGGTCTACCACAGGCTTGCCGTTGCGTTTCCCCTGGTTCAGGTTAAAGCAAACAAACAATGTGCTGGAGTCTGGACCTCCGTTGTAAATGGTAAATTTGCCTCGTTTCTCCTCACGTTTCAGCAACGAAAAACTTGAAGAGCCGATCGCCAGTGCATCCAATCCTCCAGAACGAAACTGGATTAATCCCGTATCAGCCGATTCAACAATTTGCCAGATGACGCGATCAATATAGGGTAGTTGCTTGCCCTGAGCATCTTTTTTCCAGTAGTAGGGATTGCGCTGCAGCACCAAACGCTGGCTAGTAGCATAGCTTTCAATGCGGTAGGGACCATTTACAATAATTTTGCTGGGATCGGTATCCACGCCCCAAGTGGTCAAAAACTGGGATTGTCCTTTGGCATCTTTGGCATTCGCCACTTTTCGCAAGACATGGGCTGGCAAAATGGCAGCTCCAATGCTTCGTAGGAAAGGTGCGAACGGTTCGGGCGTCGCGAATTCCACCTGACGATCGTTCAATTTGCGGATGGAAGGCAGTGCTCCACTCACCCCAATTTTGAATGCATCTTGGATAGGCAAGGGAATTTTGGGATTAAAGTAAAGCTCCTGATAGCTAAACATCACGTCATCCGCCGTTAGCGGTGCCCCATCTGACCATTTCAGCCCCTCCCGCAGGGTCACTGTAATGTGTTGCTTGTCTTGAGAGATTTGCCAGGACTCCGCCAGATCGGGTTCTAAATCACCCGTCCCATTTTCAAAAATCAGCCCTGCATGCAAAAACTGGGAAACATTGGGAGCTTCCTGAATCAATGCATAGTTAAAAGTTTTGGGTTCACCTGGCGTGCGGACAACAATCTGAGAACGCTGCGCCGCCTTTACTTTGAACTGATGAGGATTGCAGGCAACCACAGAGAGCACTAGCATCAGCGCTAGACATCCGACCCACCAACGTCGCCAAGTTTTTTTTGCCAAAAAAGTCATAAACCGATCGCAATCAGGAGATGCTTGATTGTAGATCTCCCCGCTTCTGTCTGGAGCCACCCAGTGGGTGAATTGGTAGAATTCAAGCGCTACTCAGTCGCAGGATTGCGGCTGAGGGTGCGATGGGTACCCGTGTGGTAAGTTGTCATACTTACCCATGCCAGCCCCTCGCTTGTCCCCACCCATAATTTATTGCCCGTGTCAGGTGCCAGTGCCAAAATGCGATCGGCAGGCAGATTGTACACTTCGCCCAAAATCGCTCCATTGTAAGGATTCACTCGCCATAGCCCATTCGACATCCCTACCCAAACACTCCCAGCCTTATCAAACCGGATGGCAGTTACATCATGTCCTTTGAGCTTGGTGACCGATCGCAATACCTGCCCAGTTTTGTAGTCAATTTCCAATAGGCCGTTCGGTGTCCCTGCCCACAAACCGCCTCTGGGGCTACGAGTCAACGTTTGCACTACCCCCCCTGGCACCTCTGGAATGCGGGCAATTACCTTGGCACTGGCGGTATCGATACGAACCATCCCTTCCAGCGTAGCGACCCAAAGCTGCCCATCCGAATCCAAACTGAGCGCATGGGCACTTACCCCCGGCAGATCCTTAATCGTCGTCATCAACAACCCCTCATCGGGGCTAATCAGCGCTAACCCACCATCCGTACCCACCCACAGGTAACCGCGCAAGTCAATCAACAATGCCAACACCCGATTGGAGGGCAGCAAAAAGTTTTGAGCAGTAATTTCGTTGGTGCGAGGGTCAATCCGCTTGAGTCCGTCGTAAGTGCCAACCCAAATCCGTCCAACTTTGTCTTGCGCCAGAGCACCGATCGTCACGTTGGGTAAGCTGATACGCGCTAACACCTTACCTGTATTGGGATCAATTTGGGTCAACCCCTGCCAAGACCCCACCCAGAGCTTTCCCTTAAAGTCTTTTTGCAGCGCATTGATGCGGTAGTCGGGCGCGATCGTCTCTTGTTGCCGCTGGCTGGGCAAGGGTGCCGTGCTCCGGGGGGGCGCGTCCGCAGGGGGGGGCGATACTTGCGCCTGGGCTCCCGGAAAAGCTGACAAAAGCAAGACCAAAATCGCACTCAAATAGCCTGCACGAAAGAAAAACGGTGCCATAGCATAGCGAAGCCAAAAGGGTCTGAAATGAGACGAGTCGCCAGTTCAGCAAATCGCCACAATTGTGCCCCATCATACTGCGTCGAACGAATTTCGCTGCATCTGTTCAGGAAATTGGAATTTAGAAGGAAAACCACAGAGTGTGGACGAGGATGATGGATTGTTGGGCTTGAGGAAGCATCAAGGCTGAAAATAAGAAAATCAGGAGCTAGAAGGGATGCTGAATTCTGCCTTCTAACTCCTGCCTATGCAATAGAACGGTTTACGCCGATCGAGGAGACCCCTCAGAGAGAGGTCAGGAGACAAAACTGCTTGAACCGATCGTCCTCACTGAATTAATCGGCAATTGAGCAATCTGCATAGATGCAGTGGTTGGAGGCTTGTGGGGCGGCGGATCGGGGGGCGGCGTATATTGGGCTACGACCACAGCCATAGTAGCCAATAAGATGCCAAGCGATCGTCCCCTTGGGGTGAGAAGCACCATAGTTTTTGACATTGAGATTTTGGCTGCCATCATTTCCATGACAGCGCACCAGTGTGGATTGTTCATAAGCCTTTAGGTGATTTACGGGCACTTGTGTGATGTTCTGGTAGAATCACCTACACAAAAACGAGGAACTGCACCCAACAAACAGCATGGGGCACAGACTTCATGAATTCTGCCTCAATTCAGGTAGAAACAACCTATCCATTCCATGTCTTCAAACCTTTGGACAAAGCCGAAATCAAAAACATTTCTGGATAGGTTTGAAGGTAGATTTCCCTAAGTAGTGACGCTGGAGGCAGAAGCTTCGTTTTCACTTTCAAGAGATTCCTGAAAGTAGGAAATGGGGCAAAACCTTTTCCCTTTATACATAGAGTCTAAACCAGATAGCAATGAAAGGCTTTACAGTTTTATGCAAAGTTTCTTGCCTTTACAGACTTCAAGAAAACCCTTCACAACAACAGTTCTTATGTACTATTTTCTATTGAATAGCTAATTTCCTGATTAAGCATTTATTCGGCAATTGGCGATAGAGAAACAGAGAATTTAGATGTAGTTAGTGTAGTATTTTAAGTTTGAAGTTCTTTTACAATAAGGACTTCAAGGCTTTTTCATCGGTACTATCTTTGAGTCATCGGTTGAAGATTGAATTTTGTCAACATAGCATTTCTTTAAACGAAAAAATTAAAGCTTTACCCACTCTTGATAAGAATCGATAAAGCTTTAATAGAGATTTCAGTGGTGATTTAAGGAATCACAAAATGTTCCCAAAGTTGATTACTTCTTAACCAAAGAGCGTGGATGAAAGTTAATATGAATCCCCAATTTTTGGAACCAGGATTGGGTCAGGGGCCAGCTTAATTCGCAAAGTGTACCTTGAGGTGCGGCAGCCGATCGCTTAAAGTGTCCTTTCAGTTGAGCAGCGAGCCTGCGAGCCTGTTTGGAACCTTCCCCTTCGTGGGTCGTGTGGAGTCCCATCCCGTTATCCTTGATTTGCAACATATACCAACCTCGCTGATGAGTGCCTGTAATGTTAAGGTGAGTGGCTCCTTCGGCATGTTTGGCAATGTTGCCTATCGCTTCTTCTAAAAATCGGCAAAGATTGCGCTTTTGATCTGAGGTGAGGGTGGGCTGCTCGATCGGTTCAAAAAACCAGGCAACCTTAAGACTTCCCAAAGAGGAAAATTCGGGCCGTTCCAGGGTGCTGCTATAAACCTCGTAAAACAGCTCATGCAGAGGACTTTGGAGGTCTAGCTTCAGTCCAGTTCTCAGATAGAGGCTATCTTCTTGCGCCAGAGATTCCTGTCTGAGATGCTCACCAATGTTGCGAATCTCCCGGTTCAAATTTTCCAGGATAGATAACAGTTGTGGTTGGGGCAGGTTATCGTCTCGGAGGCGTCGGAGTAGAGTCGCCAGAGTTTGCAGAGGCCCGTTGTGGATGATGTTAAAGGTTTGCTCGATCGTCCGTTGTCGTTCTTGCAGACGAGATTTTAATGCCCGCTCTTGTTCATAGACATAGTCATAAATAGCGGGAAACAGCACATTGAGGTTGAGCACAAACAAGACCGGAATCAATGGAATCCACACATTCCCGATCGCCAACATCAGGTAGCTGCCTGTGAATAGACCCAGGTTGACACACCCAACCACCAGCAAATTGCGCCTCAAAAATTGGGTGCGCTGTCCCAAGGCAATGCCAATCGCACCCCATAGCACAATCCATCCATACTCCCAGCCATCTGCCCAGGTTTGCAACAGAGGACGGTGATCGAGCACAGCACTAATAATTTGGCTAACGGAGTGGGCTTGCATTTCGATCCCATCTATCGTGCCAGGAATATTGTTGGAACTGGGGATCGCTCTGATTGACAGCGGTGGGCGAAATTGGGGATCGGTAATGCCGACAATCACAATGCGATCGCGCAACCACTCAGGCTGTACCTGCCCAGTTTTCAGTTGTCGCAACGTGATTCTGCGAAACGGATGCAGTCCTCTGCGAAAATTCATCAGTAGTTGAGGTCCCCCAGCATCTACTCCCACATACCCACCCGAATTAGAAGAGAGTCGGGGCAGTTCAGTAGTACCAAATCGCATGGCAAACTTATCACGAATGCCGTTTTGCAATCCCAATTTTTGATCTCTAGACCTGAGATAAGCTTCGGTCAAGCGAATGATCAGTGAGAGCTTGTAGTCTCTAGCATTAATTGGGTTAGAGGTTCCCAATAAAATTCTACGGAGCCGTCCATCTACGTCTGACACAATGTCAGAGAATCCGACCTGTTCCGGAGGGAATCCGATCGGTGGAAGGATTTGATCGGGTGTCGGCAAGAGTTTTTCTACAGCGATAGCATTTTGTGTCCGACCCAGGGTGACAAACAAATTTTGATTGTTCGACTTGACTGAGTTATTCCACAAAATATTTAGCCCAATGACAGTGGGCTTGTAAGTCTGTACAGTTTTGAGGAGATCGACGATCGCCGCTTCAGGCACGGGGTAGCCAATTTTTTGAATATCGGCTGCATCAATCCCAACCAACACAATGCGATCGTCTCTGGGTTCGGCAGGGCGCAACCGCATCAACGAATCTAGCGCAAATAGCTCTAACCCTTGTAGAGAACCCACTAGGCGGGCAGCTACTACCAATCCCACCATTGCCATGCCAGGCAGCGCCCAAAACCGCCAACCCCAAACGGTTGCTCTCAAACTTTGCCAGGAATTGCGCTGTGCCATTGTGTGATCGCGGTTCTAATCAATCAACCCTTCAGCTCTCGCCTGAATTTCGGTCTGGATACGGATATTTTTGCCGTCTTTTTTGTCATCTTCGGGATAGACACCCAGCACATCCTGAATTTTGGTCCAATAATGGCGAACGGTACGTTCGGAGACCTGCATGCGCTGAGCGATCGAGCGGTCTTGTAACCCTTCATAAAACGCCAGTTTGAGCACCGTTAACCAATCAGGCTTAACCTCCAAGCCAACTCGCCCCTGACGAATATCTTTAGTATGCGTAATCGCCTTCAACGCCCAATCGACGCGAGTCAGCATCTCTTTACTCGAAAGGCTTTTGTCCGCAACCGTAAACCCTCCTTTGTGGTTGTCAATCTCAGGTTTAATCCGAACCAGCGCTTTTACATAAGTGCTCTGCACCGTCAGGTTGAGGGTAGGATATTTTTTCATCAAGGTCTTCAACAATTGCACACCCGTTTCCGTTTGGGCAGATTCTCCCGGTTTTTCGGGGAGGGAGAGATCCAAAACCACCAAATTGGGCTGTGCATCGTCCACCTGTTTGAGCGCACTCTCTACAGTCTGGGCAGTCAAAATCTCTGCCTGAGGATATTCTCGTTTAAGCAGGTCGATCGTTCCACCCAAAACAATCTCATGATCGTCCACGACGAGAATCTTTAGATTGACCGATTCTAATGAATTCTGACTCATAGCTGATGGCACAAACCAGACCGTGCAATTACAGAAATCTACATTTACCTTTGCAGAAAGTTGCACAGAATGGCAAGAGTACAGGATTAAGCGCTACTGTGAGGGCGATCGGTCCTGGGTCGGATACCGTCAGTCGCTGATTTTTTTGAATACGGTTGATTTTTTTGAATACTTAAGGAGATGAATGCATGGAGCGACGTGAGTTTTTATCGTGGGTCAGTGTTGGGGTTTTAGCGAGTTCTTTGCCAGCGGCGATCGCTGCCTGCACTAAACAACCTGAAACAACCAGTGCTTCACCAACCGAGTCTCCCCTGGCGACGTCCCCTCGTCCAGATGGCTTCATTCCTGTAGGAACTGTGGCACAAATGGATCAACAAGGTTTCCTGTCCAATAAGCAATCTGCCGCTGGCGCAGTGATTGTCGTCCGTGATCCCAAGCAAGCGAATAAAATCGTCGCACTTAGCTCTGTCTGCACGCATAAGGGGTGCACTGTAGAATGGCAAAAAAATCAGGCTCTCTTGACTTGCCCCTGCCATAATTCTGCCTTTGGCATCGATGGCAGTGTCAAAAAAGCCCCGGCGACTAAACCTCTTGCAACTTTCGCTGCCAAAATCGATGGGGACATGGTGCTAGTGAAAGCCTAGAGCATCCGCTACAGAATTCGAGAAACTTTGTGGAATGCTGTAAAAATCGCTACTTGAGGAATTCAAACATAAAGAAAGCTGATAGGCTTATCGGATTCCCTCAAGAGTTCCGATTATCTATTGCACTTAGGGAAAGCTAGACCTTTAATGAGATTTGTACGTTTGATTTGCGCTGAAGCGCCTTTTTCTGCTGATATGCCTGACTTCAAATATATAGGGCGTGTCAGAAATGAAGTCGCATTGAGGAGCAGATTTTACCCAGACAAGTTCATGGATCTGTTTCCAGCGCTTGGAGAAAATTGCCGTTTTAACTAATGAGAGGATCACTGCATGGCAACTTTTAAGGTCACGCTAATTAACGAAGCTGAAGGGCTGAATACCACGATCGAAGTCCCCGATGATGAGTACATTCTTGATGCGGCTGAAGAACAAGGGCTTGACCTGCCTTACTCCTGCCGCGCAGGTGCTTGCTCGACCTGTGCAGGCAAAATCAAAGATGGTACTGTTGACCAATCTGACCAGTCTTTCTTGGATGATGATCAGATTGAAGCGGGCTATGTCCTGACTTGTGTGGCATACCCCACTTCGGACTGCACCATCTTGACTCACCAAGAAGAAGAGTTGTACTAGTTTTTTTCTGGCTTCAGACAGTTCAGCTTGGTCGAGCCAGAAGTTCAACATTCGATGGTCAGGAGTCAGGATGATTCTTTCTGGTTCCTGACTCTTTTGTATCGCTGGCTTTGTTGTAAGAGACCTGCGGTTACCCACAGCGATCGCGCCTCATTACAGTTCAGGAGTCCGTTGAGGGAGTAGGGGCAGGGAATTTTTTGCCCAACTACATTCCTCCTTCGGAATGGCAAAGGATGGCTATACCTATACAGAAACGCGACAGAGACAGGTTATTGTCATCTCTGTCGCGTTTTATTTCGGTTCAAGAGTGAGGCGTTATGGGTGGGGTAGTGGCACGATCGCGCCAAAAGGTCAGATTGGGGCTAATGGGTTGTAGCTGAGTACCGGGATAATAAAAACTCAGGATGCGATCGTAACTCCAGCCCAATTGCCCTAGGCGATAGGAACCGGTTTGGCTTAAGCCAACCCCATGTCCCAGCCCCCCCCCGACAAAGGCATAACCCTGCAATACCTTACCAGCCCCATACAGTCCATCTAGATAAAAGAGGGTGCTGTTGGGTGCGTAGAGTGCGATCAGAATATTATCTTTTTGCAGCTCTACAATGCCACGATCGGTTTTGATGTTCAGTTTTTGCACGCGACCTGCGGGCGATCGCTCAGCAACCCACATCTGCTGAATCGTTTTAAAATTTGCCAGGGGGCTTTTATTTTTCTTGAGATAACTTTTAAGGTCTTGAGTTAGTTCTGGCAAGCTACTTTTTACCTGCCAGCGAAACATATCCCATCCCTCTTCGTTAAATCCTTTGCGCTGCTTGATAAAAGCACGGAAATTCTTTTCGTCTGCCAGCGGCTTACGTGCCAAATCCCAAACGTTGTTGACAGAGTCCACCACTGCCCTGAGATAAGGGCGTTCCCAGCCATTCCAGACATCATTGAAAGGGGCAGTAACACCCCCTGTGGTCGAAGAATAGACCGCATCCACCAGTTCATTCTGGTAAGTCAGGACTTGTCCTTGGGTGGCTGCGATCGCCTGATCTGTTTTTTCTACCACTCCCGAAAGTCCCCAATAGACCTGGCACTGGGTATCCGCACAGAGTTCATAATCATCTACGGCAAACCGACGCAGATTGCGCAGGGCATAGGTACGCGCCAACACTGCCTGCGCTGCGATCGCAGAAGTCGGAGCCGCCACTCCAATTTCGTGAGGCACCACTCCTCTCAAATAGACTTCCAACGGCACGTAGTTCACCAGGGTGTAAGTCTGATAAGTATTCGGTTGCAGCCGAAACTTCCCTGCATAGAGTCGATTGGTGCCCTCCTTAGACTCTGTTACTCGCAACATTCCCTTGCCTGCCGTTACCTCCAACACATCGCGAGCGTAGCGATAGCCATTCGCCATCCAGGACGCACGCGGCAGTTTATCAATTACCTGGCTATCTAAATAAGCGGTTTGGAAGCCTTTCGTTTGTAAACTTTGCAATAGCAATCGCCGTAGAAACGGAGTGTTGTAAACGCTGCGTTTTGCCCAGACTTGCCAATGATTCGGCTGAGCAATTTCTACTTCAATGCCCTGAGCACGCCATCGATCAGCATTGTCCTCAGCACTTTCAAAACTGCGGTGAGTGCTCAACACCACCCGTTCTCGCACTTCTGGCTCTGGCAAAGGCTGCATTTGCACATCCAATTTGAGGGTATTTGTTACCAAGGTTTGCAGTTGCTTGCCGGTCTGAAAGCGCACAGTGAGGCGATCGTCCGGTAGCGCCTGCAACGTCATCTGATCGGTTGGCTTGTCGCCAAAGCGTTGCACAATACCAATCTTTAGCTCGACATCGGAACTCGCAGCCAGTCCGGCACTGGGAAGCACCACCATTAGACCCATTGCCACAAACCCTGGACAGCAAAACTGACTGAGACAAAATAGGAAAAAACGCCAGGGAAAGGCTGATTTAGAGGCAACAGCAAAGGAAGACATCTACCCAAAGACCTAGATGAAGGTGGAAAGATTCGCTATCTTACGATAGTGTTTTTTTGAAAAAAATGACTTTAGACTAGCAACGAATACCAAAGGTGCCTGGGCGATCGACCTCAGAAATCCAAATTGGCAGGATCAACCCATTCACAAAAGCAACGCCTTTGCGTCTACAGCCCAGTATTCATCGTCTATACTCCTTGGCTTGCCAGTGCCAATCCCTACCAATGAGTTGCAAATCGAAGTCATAATGAGTATGATTTAGACTGAGACCTTAATCGTAGGGATATCTGGCATGGCAAGAGAGCAGGACATTTCTATTAAAGAAATACGCCGTCCTCTGCTTCGGCAGAATGATCCGGAAAAAGTGGCAGCTTTAATGGAGTCGATTCAAAAAATTGGGCTACAGGAACCGATCGATGTGCTGGAAGTGGACGGGAAATACTATGGATTTTCTGGGTGTCACCGCTACGAAGCCTGTAGCCGCTTAGGGCATGAAACAATTCGCTGTCGCGTGCGCCGAGCGTCTCCTACGATTCTCAAAATGCATCTGGCGTAAGCCCTAAAAACTCAGCCCTTGGTGGTTATCTATCCCCTGATCCGGAAGACAACTGCATCTAGAGGCACTAGTCCAGAACATTCGGATAATTTCAATTAAATTGGAGAAAAAAATGGTTGCGTTACAAGGCACAATGCCCGTCAATATCGGAATTGATGAAAAATCAAGAAGCGAGATCGCCGAGGGGCTTTCTCGTGTGCTGGCAGATACCTACACGTTGTACTTGAAAACGCATAACTTCCACTGGAACGTGACGGGACCGATGTTCCAAACGCTGCATCTGCTGTTTGAAACGCAGTACACCGAATTGGCATTGGCAGTCGATGTGATTGCTGAGCGCATTCGAGCACTGGGGTTTCCCGCTCCTGGCACTTATAGCGATTTTGCCCGGTTAAGTTCGATCGAGGAAACCAGTGGCATACCGAATGCTGAAGACATGATTCGTCTGTTGGTGGAAGGGCAGGAAGCGGTTGTACGCACTGCCCGATCTATTTTTCCTACGGTAGATCAGGTTCATGACGAACCCACTGCCGACCTGTTGACCCAGCGGATGCAGGTGCATGAGAAAAATGCCTGGATGTTGCGTAGCCTTTTGGAATAAGCATTTTGGGTTGTCAGAAGGTTGGCAAGCTCGGTTCGTGTGTTCTAAACTCTCGCGAGTTTAAGAATTTGATCCCCAGTTCCAGTAATCTCTTCTTTAGGAGGAGTGTTGGGCAGGCAAACGCTGGGGGTCTTGGTTCCAACACCGCAACTGCGCTCACACGAATCACTGAAAACTCAACCCTTTTTGTAATTCTTCTATGACCCAACACTATACCCACCGATTGCGCCAGCAGATGCAAGCGGTGGGTTTTTCTAGTTTCAAAGCGCTGGGGCAGGTCGCGGGAGTCTCTGATCGTCAGGTCAAACGCCTGCGCCGGGGCAAAGCGATGGAAATGCAGGTAGCAGCGTTACTTCGACTAAGCCACGCCTTGCAGATGCCCCTGCTGGAATTGCTTAGGCATTTTTCTGAATCGCCGGAGGCTGAATTTGCGGGAACGCTTGAAGTTTCGTCAGGGCAAACCTCTAAACCACCCATTTCAGAGCAGGGTTCTATGCACCATGTGCAAGAATTGGCAGCTCTGCGACAAGAATATGATCGCCTACAAACGCAACTAGACGAGCAACGAAAAACGCTGTGGCAAGAATTCCAACAATCTTGCTTACAGGTCTTAGAACCCTGGATGCTTCAATTTCCGACCGCAGCCTATGCGGCGCAAAATAATCCTCAGGTTCCAGCAGTCAAGCTATTGCCCCTGATGCGCCCTGTAGAACAGTTGCTACAAACTTGGGAAGTGACTGCGATCGCACCCGTAGGCACAGAGATCCCCTTTGATCCCCATCAGCATCAACTAATGGAGGGTGTGGCAGAACCCGGTGCTCAGGTCAAAGTCCGCTACACAGGTTATTTACAGGCAAATAAGCTACTTTATCGTGCCAAAGTTAGCCCTGTTGTTTCTGCCGGGATTGCTGCATCATAATTTTATCCTGACGGAGTGAATAATGATAGCAAAGGGTATCTACGACTAGCAAAACTCCTAAAGTGCCGCCTAGAAAAAAGAGCAGTGAAAAAAGAGGACCCAAAAACTCTAGCCAGCTTGCAACCCAGCAAAGCAAACAACTTAAGAGAAACAGAGCCAGAATAATTAATGTTGGACCAGCATATTCCATCCGCTGTCACCACCTTTTGAATGCTTGATAGAACGCCCAATTGGGAGATCTGTCAATTTTTGAAGTACCGATTAGGAATTAAACTTTGGACGATCGTGCAACGAAACGACGGGATACTTAAAATCGTCTCAGTCAAGTGTCTAGCAGTATCCAGTTTAATCCTTCAGAAAAAAGCTGAGGCTAATTCTTTTTAAGAATGGAGGCAATTCCGCACAACGTTCTTAACAGAAAAAGGATTCAATCCTCCTCACTATGAGGAGCTTTCGCATCTATTTCTAGATTCACCCGATCGGCTGAATCATCGATGCCCTGAGCATCAAAATGAGCGGGTTGGATCTAACCATTGCAAAATTGACGTTTCGAGCTGTTGTAACTCTCGATAAACTTCTTGCCGCATCCACTGCCCAATCGCATCGATGGGAGTAAAAATCGCTCCTGACTGCCACTTAACATCCGATCCTAGAGGGGTCAAGTGGTTACCTGGCAGAGTTTGGGATGTCACCATCGTGGGAAAGCGCTGCTTGAGCACCTCATTTAAAGCAGTCGTTTGGTCGATCGTGTCGTTGGTAAATCGGATGAGCAAGTTGCGCCTAACCTGATAATCGCGCGTAATGATCGCGTTGGTTTCTAGAGGAGAGGGCGTGAACTCCGTGGTAAATGCTGAAGTGAACTGAGAAAATTGCTGCACTAGGGGCACTGCATCCCGTGCAGAAAAGTTGTTAAACGAAATCAGCACATTCCCGGCTCGCTCGACCGGAAACAGGCTACCAATCAACAAATGCAGCTTACATCCCATACTATGTCCCACCCCGTAGATGGGCAAATAGCGCCGTCTCAGCGCATCTCGCAAATTATCGAATGCTTGCTCAAAGCTCCACAGCACAGACCGCGCGATCGCTGCATGGTCAAAGGTATTGACAAAAGGCGTAGCTACGATCGCGTAGCCCTGGTCTGCTAGGCGTTCTAACAATCGACGATAGGTGAGTTGGGGCGCTGTGGCAATAAATGCTCCGCCCAAAAAATGCACAATACCAACCGGACGTGGAGGCACCAAAACCCAATTCCCCGAAACTTCTTGCCAATCCATGCAGCGTTTCTCCCGCTGGTCGTGTTTCAAAAAGCGCGTTGGTAGCGTGAAAAGTGTTGCTCAGCAGCACTTTCCACACTACCAACAAAAGCGATCATTCGATCTGAGCCGTAAGTTAAGTCTCACCCACGCAACTAAACGAGTGTCGTGCCTGTCCTAACCTGCATTCTTTAACTCAGAAGGGCGGACGGTCAATTGTTGTGGGCGATCGCCTCGCAGGATTTTGACCTGCAAACTTTCGCCCAGGCGACTTTCCTCAACAAGCTTTTGCAACTGTTCCGCCGTCGTGATCGATTTACCTGAAATTTCCGTAATCACGTCTCCTCGACGGAAGCCCGCCGCCGCCGCAGGGGTGTTAGGCAAGACTCGCACCACAATTACCCCGTTCACTTCTGGCACTGCAAACGCAGAATTCGGATCACTATTGTTCTGCTGCGCTAACTCAGGAGTCAGCGTCGTCATCTGCACACCAAGGTAAGGATGGGAAATCCGCTCACCTCGTGCCAGTTGATCTTTAATAGACTTTGCCTTGTTAATCGGGATGGCAAACCCAATACCCATCGCATCAGCCCGAATAGCAGTGTTGATACCAATGACCTCACCCTGCTCGTTCAGAAGGGGACCGCCAGAGTTACCCGGATTAATGGCTGCGTCAGTTTGAATGAAGTCCAAACGCTTGTCGGGAATACCAACCTGAGCACTCGATCGCTTCAAGGTACTCACAATGCCCAATGTAACGGTATTGTCCAAACCTAAGGGATTTCCTACCGCGATCGCCCAATCTCCTACCTGTACCTCGTCTGAATCTCCTAAGGGTGCAACCGGTAGATCTTTACCGTCAATCTTCACCACTGCCAAATCAGTGACCTCATCCGCACCCCGTACCTTTCCTTCAAAGACTCGCCCATCTTTGAGAGTCACCGTCACCTTGTCTGCGCCATTGACCACGTGAGAGTTGGTTAAAATGATGCCTGATTTGTCTACAATAAACCCCGATCCCTGACCCCGCAAATGCTCTTCTCGCGGTGCCTGCTGAAACACATCATCACCAAAAAACTGACGAAAAAACGGATCGTCCATCAAGATATCAGGGCGACTGCGCGTTATGGTTCGTTCTGTATCAATCCGCACGACTGCTACCCCCACCCGATTCACTGCTGCTGCCACGAAACTGCTACTGCGGGGTGCACTCACCGTGGCAGATTGAAGCGCCACACTTTTTGAAGGCACAGTTTGAGCAGGCGTCGCAGGGTCAAGCGGAAGGGCTTGTGCAGGTAGTATTGGCACACTACTCATTGTTAAAACCACAGCAGAAACCAAAAGGAGTACCCAACTCCGAATTGAATACAGAAAGTGAAAGATTTGGGAGAATTGCATCGCATGAACCTCAAACTATCAGTCGGCTAGCTCTGGGTGAAGGCAAAGACCCAGCAAGTAGGGATTCAGCCTAAGCCCTTAAGGGGGTCGAATCAGCGCATCGATTCTCAATCTATTATGCGTAACCCTCACTCAGACACGCTACTTTGCGGATGTAGGGGAAACCCTACCGGAAAACCAGATAGATGAATGTCTCAGAATATGCCTGAAAGAGATTGAGTTCAGACATTTGCCTGTGCCATCTCCCTCATACCCCAAAAAACCACTGTAGGATAGGACTCATGAGTCAGCATTTCTTTCAACGGCAAACCCTCCCAGAGCGATCCCGTCATCATTTCCTTCCCCAGCCCTGGCAGCGATCGCTCGCCAGTGTCTGGGCAGTGGTAGCAGTCAGTCTGGTGGCAGGCTGTGCTCCCGATCCCTTTGCCGAGATCCCTGCCCCCAAACCGACTTTTTCGTTTGAACGCAGTTTGGCTCAACATTTACGCGATACCGGGGCAGTGATGTATGGCGCTTACTGGTGCCCTTACTGTGCTAGGCAAAAAGAGGCTTTTAAGGATGCGGTATCCTTGCTTCCCTATGTGGAATGCGACCCAGCCGGACAACATGCCCAACCCCAACTCTGCGCGGATAAGCGAATCCGAGGATTTCCCACCTGGGAGATTGAAGGGAAACTCTATGGAGGGGAGCGATCGCTTCAGGAACTCGCAGATATGACTCACTACCAAGCCCCTCCTCACAATCCCTAATTTTTTCTCTTTAAGAACTCATTGACCCATCGCAACCCACCCAGCAAATCAACCGACTCAAAAATGGCAAAATTCAGGTTTAATTTCTAATTTTTGCGACCCATATTGATGATGTTGATGCCAGATGATTTTCTGAAGAGCTTATTTAGCAGCGTTTCCAAAATCTAAAATCTGACATTTACAATGGTATGAGCTTGGATTGCGTCCCCTCACCCCAGCCCATTCTCAATGGCAGCTTCTGAATTTCCCCGCGATCGCGACCTGGACTATCCCGCTACCAAACATCCCCCCCCTCAGGAATTTTCAGGGCGTCCTCACGTTCACAGTGAGGAATCATTGCGTCGGCTGATCAACCGTCTGGCTCGCATCGAAGGGCACATTCGGGGCATCAAAACGATGGTAAACGAGAGCCGTCCCTGCCCCGATATCTTGATCCAAATTGCTGCGGTTCGGGGTGCCCTTGATCGCGTCGCCCGTCTCATTTTAGACGAACATCTTACCCAATGCGTTGCCAGAGCCGCCCAAGAAGGCAACATCGAAGTCGAAATCGAAGAACTGAAAGCTGCCCTCGATCGGTTTTTGCTGTAGATCATTTATAGGGCTGAAGGAGTCAGGCAGTAAACGAGATCGTCGAAGCAACCAGATCAGGCAATGCTCAGTGCCGAGTGCTGAATTCACCCCCCTGAATTGAAACCCTGGAAATCGACTAAGGTTCACGGCAATGCCGACAACGACAACTCTTCTTGCAGCATTTTTTGGTAAATTGCAGGTAAATCTTGCGAGGCTGAATTCGTTTCAATCCCATAACCCAGGCTTGTCCAAGTGCCTGAAAGCAACTTCAGCACCTCATCCAACTGTCCCTGCCGTAAAAGCGCTGAAATATTCACACCCCAAGCTTTGGAGTCAGTCAGCCAGGCATAAACTACTTCATCCTGAAACTCTGGCTCAAAACTGTAACCATGCCAGAGCAAAAAATTACCCGGTCTGGGATGATAAAGCCCTGCTTTTTCATCCCAGGTAGAACTGAGCATCTGATAGCGACCTGCCGCAGTACTACATTTGCCCACATTGGGTCCAGCCACGATCGCAACACATACATTGGGATGCTGGCTCAAGTCATACACATGCTGCCCGCCGTAAAGAATGGAATAAGGCTCCGGACTATTGGCTTCACTGGCAGAAATGGTGCGCATTAACGCCCGAATATAAGGGTCTCCCCCTCGCATCACCAGAGGCTGCATGTTATAGCCTGCCGTTGATCCTAGAGAGAAAAATGATTGAGAAGGTCGTAACTCTGAAACCATCATCAGCGAGACGACTGCAACGATGCCCAAAATTACCCGCTTCAGCGCTTCACCGCGCTCTTGGGCTGCCTGGGTTTCTTGAGATTTAACTTCAGAAGACTCTTGCACGAAAAATCAATACGTACAGGGTGCAGATTGCTCAATCAGATCACAATGCTCTTAAGTTTAAGCAAGACTGATAAAGAGGTCTTCCAAAGTTTTAGCAGGTACTTGCGGTTCTGCCACAATTTCTACAATACGATCTCGGGCAGTTGGCTGAAACAACGCCTCGACACAAACCTGTGCTACTTTTACTCTCGGAATACTGCCATCAAACAGCGTATCAGCAGAACACATCCGAATCGGTAAGTCATGATCTTCATTTCTCAACCCACCCGGACGAACGATCGTGTAAGTCAGACCACTTTTTTGCAAATAGTCTTCTGCTTGCTTTTTCCATACCAAGATTAAGAAAAACAGATTGAGCGGGTGAAAAAACTGCGAAACACACAAAGAAGTTACTAAAACAAAATGCTCAATTCCTGTGGCTTTTGCAGCATCGATCAGGTTTTTCGTTCCTTCATAGTCCACCCGATAAGGGGCAGTAGGGTCAAAACCAGGTTTGGCTCCGGTGGCACAGAGCAACACCGTACTATCCGCGATCGCTACTGCTAAAGTTTTAGGCTCCAAGACATCGCCCTGAACCAACTCAACCTCCAAAGGCAGAATTTGCCGCGCCGAATCCAGATTGCGAACCAATGCCCGCACCGGAATTTGACGGTCAACCAATGCCTGGACAATCCGTCGCCCTGTTTCTCCTGTTGCCCCTGCTACAAATGCTTTCATACAATTTCCTTTGTCAATAGCTGTTTAAATCACAAGCCTAAAAACTTCAAAATAATTTTTCTTGCGATTGATATTGAAAGATTTCTGGCTCTTTGCACACCTTGCTTCTACTTACCCCGATCTCAAGCTGAAAACAATCTAACCAAAGTCTGATCCGTGACTGGCTCAATGTATCCAATCAAGCTCTAGCCCTCTGCTAGACTCATGTCCATCCTGGTAGAGCAAGAGATGAGACTGGGCAATCCTACAAGCCTCGCGTTAGACTGACTAGGGCCAACCGCTCTGGTGGTCTCCGTAAATTAAACATGGTGATGCTCTAGTAATACAAGCTATGCTAAGAAGTAATTTCCTCTTCTGCTAGAGAATTTTTCATCTGGATTTAGATGATATAAATTTCAGAAGCAAATGCAGGCTTCGTAGAAGGGGCTCTTCCCCAATGGGGAACCCTGAAAATTAGCACCAATCGTCGAGAAGCTTGCTATGCAGTCCCAAGTTACCAATCACGATTCTCTCGATGCTCCTAGTATCCTGTCCCATTCTGTGTCGGGCTACCCGCAGGCAGATTACTCATTGCCAGAGGACGTAAGCCGAACTGTGAACGAGTCAACCCAGTTTCACAGTGAGTTTGTCGGGCGTATGGATATGTACGCGCCTGCCAGTGCTGTTGCCAAATATCTTGATGCCCATCAAGATTGGTTTTGTCGCTGTGCTCATCCGATGAAAGTTCAGCCCTTAACTAATAATGGCTATGCTCTGACCGTAGGTCGTTTTGGCTCTTTTGGCTACGAGATTGAACCGAAAATTGGGCTGCATTTATTACCGCAGGAACAGGGCATTTATCGCATTGAAACTATTCCCGTTCCTGGCTATGTGTCAACTGGTTATGATGTTGATTTCAAGGCAGCATTGAAATTAGTCGAAGCGCTGCTTGATCCTGCCGAACATGAACTGGAGCCAAAGCAGGTAATTTTGCCCTCAGAGTATACACGGGTTGAATGGAATTTAGCGCTCACCGTTTCAATTCACTTCCCACGATTTATTCAATCTCTACCCAAGCCCCTGATTCAGAAAACTGGGGATCACTTGCTTTATCAAATTGTGCGCCAAGTTTCTCGTCGGTTGACATTTAAAGTGCAGGAAGACTTTCATAAAAGTCAAGACATTATTATTCCCAAACATTCCAGAAAGCATTTTTTCTGGCAGGGGAATGGACATTCAGAAGAAGAAAATAGCTAATCCAGAAGTAGCTCCTCATCCATTACAACAAAAGCTTCTAAATTAAAGGATCAGAAGCTTTTGCTGTAATAGGTCATTAGAACGAAAATCTACGTTCTAAAGATTTCGAGTAACCTTGAGCACGGGATTGTTTGAGTGGAAATATTTTTGCTTCAAATGCTTAATTAAGCAACTATTCCAAATCAATGTCCAAGTTTATTAATGCGGCGATCTCGTTTGCAGCAACCCTACAGTTTGCTAATGATTCGCTGCAAGATTTCCACACCTGTGATGGCTTGCCAGCCAAACAAACCCAGTAAAACCACATTCAGAAAAATGTGTGAATAGCGCGCCCACTCGATTCCTTTTTGCATGAACGGAGACAAAGCCGCAGAAGTTGCAATCAACCCAGTCATCCCCAACCCTGCTAGCAAATGTGAGCCAATGAACAGTTTGCCGTTATTGAGGTAGGTCACCGCCATGCCCCCGATCGACCCTAGAACCATGAACGCTAGCAATAACGAACCAACTTGGTAATGTTTTACATTGAACTTGCCTTTAATGAGTTCTTTTTTGGCTTCCCCTTCAGCACTCCGAACTCGCCGAATCTGGATTCCTAAATAGAGCGCATAGAAGCTGAGCGCCAACAACCCCCACATTACCAATGGATGAAAAAACTGACTCCAAACTTTGACCGACTCTGGAATTGCTAAACTCATAAACCCCAAGAACTTTGTGAGAAACTTCATAAAAGTTATCACAATTCTCAATGTAAAAAGTGTCTTACTCCGGTTAATGCCATCACAATGCCCAGTTCATGAGCAGCTTTAATCGAGTCCTGATCGCGCAAACTGCCACCCGGTTGCACAATCGCCCGAATTCCGGCAGCAGCAGCAATCCGCACAGAGTCATCAAATGGGAAAAAACCATCACTCGCCAGCACAGCTCCTTGCGCTCTTTCTCCTGCCTGTTCTAAAGCTAGCTTCACAGAACCGACTCGATTCATCTGTCCTGCGCCAACCCCAATCGTTGTCAGGTCACGTGCTACCACGATCGCGTTTGACTTCACATGCTTCACAACTTTCCAAGCAAACAGTAACTCTTCGAGTTGAGCAGGAGTGGGCTGCTGTTCCGTGACAATTTGCCATTGGTCAGGAGATTCCACCCAATCATCCGCAGTTTGCACTAAAAAGCCCCCTGCGATTTGTCTGACCAATTGTTTTTCTCCCCGTAGTAAATCTGGCAATACTAAAACACGGACTTTTGATTTACCTTGCAGGATTTCTGCGGCTTCTAGTGCACAAGCTGGAGCAACAACGCATTCTAGAAAAGTTTTAGTCAAAGCAGTTGCCGTGTTGGCATCGATCGCTCGGTTCAACGCCACAATGCCGCCAAACGCTGAAGTAGAGTCAGCATTAAAAGCCTTTTCATAAGCCTGCACCAGCGTGTCGCCCATCGCAGTGCCACACGGATTCGTATGCTTAAGAATCGCTGCGGCTGCTTTGGGAAAATCAACGAATTCAGCGATCAGGCGACGAGCAGCCTCTAGATCAACCAGATTGTTATAGCTCAACTCTTTGCCTTGAAGCTGGGTTGCTTGTGCCCACCCAGTCGCCCTATTGCCAGTTTGATACCAGGCAGCCGGTTGATGGGGGTTTTCACCATAGCGTAGCGTTTGCAGTTCTTGCCCGACTAAAAAGAAAGAAATGGGGAGTGCTGAAGGTTGCCCGGTTTGCTCCGCCTCACTGGTGGATGCTGTCAGGTAAGTCGCGATCGCTCGATCGTAGGCTGCGGTATGTTCAAATGCATTTCTGGCACAAGCCCGACGAAATGCCAGCGAGACCTGCCCCTGATTTAGCTGGAGTTCTTGCAAATATTCCTGATATTGACTGGCATTGCACAAAACTGTGACATCGGTATGGTTTTTGGCAGCAGCACGCAACATTGCCGGGCCACCAATATCAATTTGCTCAATCGCCTCTGCCAGGGAAGTCTCTGGCTTCGAGATCGTCTGCTCAAACGGATAAAGATTGACCACCACCAGTTCGATCTGTTGGATATTTTGCGCTTCCAAATCAGCCAAATCTTGTGGCAGATCACGCCGTGCCAAAATACCTCCATGAACTCGTGGGTGTAGGGTTTTAACTCGACCTCCTAAAATCTCTGGCGAACCTGTATAGTCAGAAACTTTGGTAACAGGTAAACCTGCTGCCTTCAAAATCTGAGCTGTCCCACCACTACTCATCAGAGCAAAATCAAAGTCTTCTACCAGATGACGCGCAAAATCTACTAAACCAGTTTTGTCCGATGTACTTAAGAGTGCCAGACGTACCATTGCTAAGCCCCAACTCATCCCCAACAAAATTCACCGACAGAGAAATCAGCTTATTACTCTATCACTGCCTTTCCAAGTTTGCACCACGAGATATCTTAACGATGTGGTATTCATCACCTGGAATGCGGAGAGAACCGTATTTTTACTACCTCCTTAAACGTCGAAATGCAATAAAAACTGATTTTTACCGAGGGCGATCGTTACCCAAATTTTGTTTGATCAAGATCTCATATTTGATTTGTTGATTCAAGGACCTTCGCCAGCTATGTTGAACTCTATTCAAGAAAAATTGGTTATTCGTGTTCCTCATCGGATTGATGCGTTTACGGCACCCCACCTCAGCAAAGACTTCGAACTTAAAATCGAACAAGGTCGCCAAATTATCCTGGATTTTTCACTGACGCGAACGATTGATCCCAACGCTGCCGATGTTGTTTTGCAGGGATTAATGTTGGCAAAGCAACGAAATGCCCAATTTTCTCTAAAAAATGTTCAACCTCAAGTCAGAGTAATTTTGGAAATGGCGGGAGTGCTTCGATTCTTTCGCAAAAAATAGAAAAATTCGATGAATGACTTGATCTCGATTCCTGATCTATTGATGCAGGCAGGCACGGTCATAGAAATTTGTTTTAAGGCAAATACTTCTGAACCACTTCCCAACCTGTTAATGAGACCCAAGCAAGGGCAATGCATAATAGCAAATTAGTACCGATGTGCAAGGGACGTGCCCAGAAACGCTGACGCCTTATTTGAACAGCACTCCAGGCTGAAAGTCCCACCAGATTGACCACACCCAATCCTGCTGCCAGATGGGAGGAATGTCCCAAACTGCCAAACTGCCCAATCGTTCCGACAATACCAATCACCAGCAGCAGCAACACCAGAGCTACCATGAACCCACCCGTTACAATATGCAATCGTGTTAGCCAAACAGGAGAGAGTTGACGATCGACGCGCAGCCGAAATCGCCAAAAACCTGTGACTGCAAGGCAGACATAGGCGACTAGTGTAAAACCCATCGACCATGCAGCAATTTTCCACAGCCAGACAAAGGAAGGTAAATTCAACAACTGCATCCTAATTAAAGCAGGCTCTTTCATTAGAGCAGTTCCTGAACAAATCAGCCATACGACCTGGGTAAGTGTTCAAAGACAGCCATAACAGGCTGACGACCAGTAGAACAGCCGCCAGCACAACAACATTCACAAAGCAAGATTGTCCAAAGGTTCTTTGAGGCAGACTAGAACGAGATCAGGCGCTTACATCATATTGTTAAGCAGATTGTTAGGTGCTTCAACTTCCACTTCGTTATCTATTGAATACAGATGAATACAGAAGTTCTCGTTGGTCATTTTGAAACTTACCCAAATTACCTACCTCATGAACCTTATTAATCATTGTTTGGCAAAATGGATTGGGAAAAGAGGACATACTTTTTTCTTGTAGGAATACAAAACAGACAATGTGAAACAGGGAATGTGAAATAAATCAAGCAGAATTGAGACCAAATTGAGAGACAAGCACACAGTTAATCAACTGAAGTTAAAACAGGAGTAAAAGCACTGATAAAAGCTTCTCCATCAGACTCAGAGATTCCTTCATTCATTCTTTCTAAGACTTGTTCATGGCTGGGACTAAATTCGGAAATTCCCTCTTGAATACAGAGTCTATCGCAAGGGATTTTATCTGATAAAATTGCACTTGCCATCATGCCTGTATGAATTTCTAACTGAGCTTCAGATAAAGCTTCAAACACAAGCCGCTGTCCAGGAAAAACGACCCGTTCAAAATACCAACTTTGGATATTCGTAATCCGAGCAATTTGAATTTGACTGGTAGCATTAACGTAGCAACAAAGAATACGATTTGAACTATCAGAGGGGAGGGGATCAAGAATTTGAGCCATAAGCTTGAGGAGCCTTCTGCCAAATAAATACCAGACATACTGCAGGTTAACACTCTGTGATCCCTATCGCTGTAAACACGATTACCAACCAGTAACTTGCAAGATTTTTCTGTAAAATAGAATATAAAAACTTGGTTCGGTATCTTAATTGACAGATTAGATCGTGCCAGCAACGAATTTAGCCGTCTGAATCAGTCGCTATTGATGCTCCATTCGTCAATCACGCTTGGTGATCTCTCGCATACCAGCACGAAAAGGCGCATCTACTTATATGCTGTTGATTAGTTTCCGTTGATCAGTTTTCGCGTCGGGTAATATGCGAACGTTGTATTTTTTGCTGCCTGGAACCGATGGAAAATTTGCTTGCGGAGGTCTCTGGGCAGAGCTAAAAACCCTAGCACTGGCAAAACAGTTTTGCCAAGCTGAGCTTGTTACCTACCGCCAACGAGAAAAAGATACGCTATTTTTAGACGATATTCTCCAAAAAGAAGATTGTCTTGATGTCATTTTTGTGGTGAGTTGGGGGTTCGATGTACCCAAATTAGTCGCCAGACTCAAGTCTCATTGCGTGGTTTACCATGCCCATAGCGCCCGGTATGGCTTCTACTTGCCTGCGAGGATTCCGATCGTCACCGTAAGCCGTCACACGTTGGGCTATTGGGGACAATATGCTGCGAATTCACTGATTTATTATTTACCGAATCAGATTTCTGATGAATTTTATAATTTTCATCAGGAACGTGATATTGACGTTTTGCTTCAGACTCGTAAATCTTCCCACTATTTAATGCAAGATTTAGTGCCAGCATTGCAAAAGCAATGCAATGTGAAGGTGATCGATTCTTATATTCAGGATTTACCTGCACTCTTTAATCGAACAAAAGTTTATCTTTATGATTCTGCTGAATATTGGGCAATTCAAGGGGTGAGTGAAGGATTTGGCTTACAGCCTTTAGAAGCGATCGCCTGTGGATGTCAAGTATTTTCTAGTGTGAACGATGGTTTAGCCGACTATCTCGATCCAGGTTTTAACTGTCATAAAATTGCCGGATATTCGCAAGAATATGATGTGCAACGAATTTTGCACGTGCTCAACCATCCTCAATCTCAAATAGCGCCTCAATCTCACTTCACTGAATATCGAATTGCTCATATTCTCGATCGCTTTCCTATCATTCTGCAAGAATTAAATGAGTTTTTTGATCATCAACAACATCATCCCAACAATATTCCTCAACTGACTCAATGGCGAATTGCTAAACTCCGCATCCAACGCATTTTGAATAAATTAGAAAAGAAATTCAAACTTTTTTAAAAGGGGAGATTGAAAAGCCTACTCACTATGTCAATCCATCAGGGTATAGCATTTGGGTGATACGTTTTCACACTTTGTGGGCCTCTCAAGCAGGAGCAGATTCATGTCTGTTAGATCCCTTCCCAATGACGAGAATAAATCCAGAGATGGAATCTGCGATCGCTTGACTCAAGCCCAACTACAAGATTGGCTTAGACAAGCCAGTCATCATGCTCGCCTGGGGCGGTTACCTCATCATGTGCCAGTGCTCGCACAAGCCGACCCCGCCTGGATCGCAGCCCAAATCTGCCTGGTCAATGGACAAAGCTATCGAGCAGGACTGGTGCATCAACCGTTTGCCCTGATGAGTGTGGTCAAACCGTTTTTATTATTATTCTTATTAGAGCATTTTGGCGCTGAGTTTGTTTTTCGGCAGGTAGGAGATTTACCTTCGGAGCAACCTTTTAACTCGCTTGCCCAATTAACCACTGATCGTGGTTGGGCAAGAAACCCAATGATCAATAGTGGCGCGATCGTCCTGGCGTCTCAGTTAAAGGGTACGGATGCCCACGCTCGATGTGAAGTGTTTCGTCAATGGTTAAACCAACATACTGAAGGGCACTGGTTCCTTGACCCAACTATTCTCGCATCGGTTGAGTCTCTCAAGAATGAAGTAAATTGGCAAATTGCCAAGTTGCTTGCCCAGGCAGGTTACGTCACGAACATTGAATTGGCGATCGCAACCTATAATCACCTCTGTTGTTTGTCAGGCAACATCTGCGATCTGGCACAGATGGGATTACTTTTAGCGAAATCATTGGCATCAATCTCCTCCTTACACCAACAAATTGTCAACCAATTGATGCTGACCTGTGGCTTGTATGAAGACTCTGCCAAATTTGCCGCTGAAGTGGGATTTCCCACCAAATCTGGTATTAGTGGTGCCTTGCTAGCGATCGTTCCGGGAGAAGGCGCGATCGCCTGTTATAGTCCACCGCTCGATAACACTGGAAATTCGATCGCAGGGATGTTTTTGCTAGAGCAAATAGCTAGCATCCGCTCATACAAATCGCTCCTGTGAGATGTAATTAAATCGTCTCTAGAATTCATAAAGTTCTGGCCAAGATTACCCCTCTGAATCAAGAAACCCTGGGCAGACCGTTGAATCCCTGACTAGAGTGATGGAAGAGCAAACCAGCTAGAAGTTATCCTCCACTCCATAGATGCAAATTTTGCTTCCTATTCCATTTCCAAGCAAGCATTCACGAGATAAATACTGCTTATCATTGGACAGTTCAAGTTTTGTTTTAGAGTACAAAGAATTGCGAAGATATCCACTAGGGTGATACAGTCCAAACAATAGAAGGCTGTGCTTAAACACAACCCATTCGTTGCTGTTGAAGTTTCGTTCGCGTTTTAACATGCAGACCTTAGCCAATAGCCCCAGTGCCAGTGTTCGTTCTAGAGATGTTAAACCATTGACTTCATCTTTTGAAGTTTCGCCCCTGAGGATTGTGGCACTCGGTGATAGTCTGGTTTATGGCTTTGGAGACCCAGAGGGGGGCGGTTGGGTTGAACGGTTGCGATGTAGTTGGATGAGACCTGAAAGTCCTGGTCACGTGTTGTATAATCTGGGCGTTCGTGGAGATCGAGTCATACAAGTTGCCCAACGATTAGAGTCAGAGTTTCGTCAGCGTGGAGAATTACGTCGCAGAGTTCCGGATGGCATCATTTTGTCTGTCGGAGTCAACGATTCAGCACGGCTCAGCAGTCCCAAGGGCAAAAGTTTTACAGAATTTGAAGAGTTTCAACAAGACCTGGCTGAGCTACTTGATCGAGCGCAGCAACTCTGCCAGGTTTTCTTTGTCGGTATGACACCCGTTGATGTCAGTCTTATGCCTTTCTCTGGTTGCCTTTACTATAACCATGTGGATCAGCGGAGTTATAAAGAAGCGACCCGCTTAGCTTGTTTAGAGAGACAAATCCCTTACTTGGATGTTTTAGAGATTTGGCTAGGACGCGGAGAAGCCTGGTGGCGATCACGGCTCTCTTCAGATGGATTACATCCCAATAGTGCTGGCTATGCTTCGTTACTTCAAGATGTTCTGCAATGGGATCCCTTACAGTTTTGGGTCAACGGCGATCGCAAAACAGTTTTACCTGAAAATCATTAATTTTTGTAAAATAGAAGTAAGCTGAGGCTGATTCCCCGGCTAGTCCGAATCAAATCTAACCAATTCCTTTTTGTGCCAACACCATCTTCTCCTGGGCTGCCTACCCAAAGTCAGCATCTCAACACTTCAACTTGGCAGATCAAGTTACTTTACGATGGCGCTTGCCCATTGTGCATGCGAGAAGTCAATTTTTTGCGGAAACGAGATGCGGGCAGAGGTCTAGTGGTGTTTGTCGATATCTCTGATGAACACTACACACCCGCAGATCATGGAGGTGTGGAGTTTGAAGCTGCCATGGGACGCATTCATGCCGTCTTACCAGATGACACCACTCTCCAAAATGTGGCAGTCTTCCGACAAGTTTACGAAATTCTGGGGATGGGTTGGGTCTATGCCTTCACCAAAGTACCCATTTTCGGCTTTTTAGCAGAGGTGCTCTATAATGTCTGGGCAAGCTGGCGCCTAGCATTGACTGGGCGACCCGATCTTGCCACGATCGTGGCACATCGGCAACAACGGATCACCTGTCAGGAACCAGATCGATGTCAGCGATCCAACGACGTTAAGTCTACGACTTAAGCTGCTTCATTCTGCGCATTGATTTGAATAAATTGCTTGAACTGCTCGACCAACTTGGGATTGCGCCAGCCTTTCTGAGTCTCCTCCTCAATAATCTCCATAGCTTCTCTAGGAGTAAAGGCTCGTTTGTAGGGACGCTCGTTAGTCAGCGCATCGTAAATATCAATGACTTGAAAAACCTGAGCTAGATAAGGAATTGCATTACCGACTAAGCAGTCAGGATACCCAGAGCCGTCCCATCTTTCATGGTGATGCCGGATAATGGGGACAACTCCTCGCATGGTGCGTAGAGGTTGGCAAATTTTTTCGCCAATCTGAACATGTCGCTGCATAATTTCCCATTCTTCGGGAGTAAACTTTCCTGGCTTGAGCAACACAGCATCAGGGATACCAACCTTTCCAATATCATGCAGATATCCCCCCCACATTAGGTCACGAATTTCGGTTCGAGAGAGTCCCAAAAAATTACCAAATGCTTTGCCCTGTTTAGAGAGCCGCTCACAATGATCGCCAGTATTGGGATCACGGCTTTCAACCGTTCGAGCAATCGAAAACAAAACTTGTTCAGCATGATCCAAATCTTCATTCAGACGCTTCTGACGAACTAGAGATTTGACCCTGGCTGAAAGCTCAAGCTGATCAAAGGGCTTGGTCAAAAAATCATCGCCCCCTACTTCAATGCCTTTTAAGCGTCCTCGACGATCGTCCAATGCGGTGACAAAGATAATCGGAATCAGTCTGGTTTGCTCATCCTGCTTCAGTCGGCAACACACCTCAAAACCATCCATTCCTGGCATCATGACATCTAAAAGAATGAGGTCAGGGTTGGCTTCTATTACGCAATCGAGTGCAACTGGACCACTCTCCGCTTCGACTACATCATAACCTTCAACCGAGAGGAGTGCGACTGCTGTCATACGACTAGAGGGATGGTCGTCAACAACAAGAATTCTAGGCTGTTCTGAATCTTGGCGGTTCACTTGGAAAAGACCTTAAGCGATATGTTGCGAGTAGTGTCAGGATAGGCGGACAAGCAGTTTTTTTTCCAGACACTCAAAAAACTAGAAAGACCTGTGCAGTCAAGCAGGAGGCTGTTCACAGAGCTCCGCTAACAATACTTGTATTTGATTTCAGTATGTTGAATCCTTTTAAGACAAGAATCAGGTTTTTTACGGAGATTTTGGCAGAGAAGCAGAGGCTTAGCCTATAAAATACCCGTATTGAGCCTGAGGAAACAAAATTTTTGCCAAGCAAGAATAACTCAAGGAGAATAGGAAAGGTGTGGTCAAATCGGCTTGAAATAAGGGCAGATTAATCAGTAAAGGGACGAGCAGTCATCCTAATTTTTCAGACTACCTAGGTAGGCGGTAGGCAATAGGAAGAAAAGTTGATTTTGGGAAGCACTCTCGCTGATCTTAATCAATTCAAGATCCCTAAGTAGCTGGGCTAAATAAAATTGAAGATGTTTTTTTGGGGGGATAAAACTCCTTGCCTGGGGGCTGCGCTCCCAACCCCCTTTCTTCCAATTAATTAGCGACCTACTTATCACGAGGGTATTGATGCTTTTTATGCCAGCCAAGGATGTAAATTGCGATGACTAATTCAAAAAATTTGGAAGAAGCGGGGGATAGAGGTGTATAATAGCTGGCTGAACATAGCTCAGCAAGATTCGGCTGGTAAGGGCTTGAGAAGTGTAGAATAGTTGGTTTTTTCTTTGAGTGTCATCAGGAAATATACGGGGTTGCATAGTATCGCAATTTGTTTCCTCCATCGCGTCTTTCACCAAGGAACTGGGCTGCAACCATTGAAAATTTATTCATGCTAGGGGCACCAGTTCTGGTCTTGCGATGAAGGAATACCAACGTTATCATTTTTTGCATTGCTTAATCGAAGGGAGCACACTCTGTTTCAGCCAGAGCAGAGAAACTGTGGTGCACACTTTCTGTGCTCTGTACTTCTTGTCTGGACGCCATTTTAAAATGCCCTGTGCAGATTAGCCGGGTAGGAGAAAGTCAGGATGAGTTGGGAATACTAACTTCAGGGCAGTGAGATGTCATCTCTGTAGCTCAGCACAAAATCTCAGTTTGAGGAATACGATCGTGCAGGGAACTCGGCAGCAACAGATTTTGGGATACTTTATCGAGGAAGCTAAAGAGCATCTCGATACGATTGAGTACGGCTTACTAAATCTGCAATCGACGATGGCAGATTTGGAAAGTGTGAATGAACTATTTCGGGCAGCTCATTCCATTAAGGGAGGCGCTGCCATGCTTGGTTTTGAAAGTATTCAAAAAACAGCCCATTATCTGGAGGATTGCTTCAAAATTTTAAAGGAGCACCCGGTGGCGATCGACCAAAAACTGGAAACCCTTTTTTTGCAAGGCTTTGACACGCTAAAGGATTTGCTGGACAAGTTGCAAAGTCCTTATGGGTTTCAAGAAAAAGAAGCTGCACAAGCGGTGAAAGCTGCTGAACCAACGTTTGCCCAGCTAGAAGAGTATCTTGCAGTATTGTTGCGAGGTGGAGAACCCGCAGTCAAAACTCCTGCTAAAACAGCGATTTCCGTCATGCAGGGTTCCAACCAGTCATCGGTTTCGACGGAGTTACCTTCGTCTGTCCATTTGATGACAGTGTTGAAGCAAATGCTGCAATTGTTTAAGCAGAGAGATTCCTCATCTGGACGGCAGCAGTTATTGGCTTTGTGCGATCGCTTAATGCAGTTGGGGGGGAACGGCAAAAGTTGGCAGGCGTTAGTTGAGACGATCAAAAGTGCAATCTCAAATTCTAATAATCCTTATTCGGTGCTTGCGCCTATTGTCATTAAAGATTTGAAGCAGGCATCTGATCTGCTGTTGAGCAGCCGAGGCGCAGAAATTGCCGTTAGCTCAGCCTTACAAAAGCTGGTCAAAACTGTGCCTGTAGCGGTGGCTGCTCCCTCGCAACCTTTTGTGCAAGAAGGGACTAATACAAAAGTGCAACAGGTCTCTCTTCCTTTAGAGACGAGAGCAGCTTCAAAAGTTTTGCTCAATACCTTTAGTAAGGATCAGTTGGTTGAACTGATTGATTTAGTTTTAAGGGCAATTCAGTAGGAATGAAGCAAGTGAGTCAGCCACGCTCCATCAACCTCCTCGATAAGATGAAAGGGATGTTGTTGGAAAGAGGTGCCTGTGGAAGTTGGTTTAATTGGTACAGGGTTGATGGGGCTACCGATGGCACAACGGTTGCTGAATGCAGGGATTGCGCCAATCGTTTATAACCGAACAACTGAGAAGCTGGCATCGCTAAAAGCGGCTGGAATTGCGACTGCACCTTCGGTCAGTGAACTAATTCGGGCTTGTCAGTGCATTATTCTCATGGTAACGAATGCGGCAGCGATTCGTGAAGTCTTACTTTCGCCAGAAGCGCAGCGAGAACTAGCGGGTAAGACAATCATTCAGATGGGGACGATCGCTCCGATGGAAAGTCAGGCGATCGCGACCGAAGTAAATGCCGCAGGAGCAGAGTATTTGGAAGCCCCTGTTTTGGGAAGTATTTCTGAAGCTGAAGCCGGAAAGTTGATTGTAATGGTAGGTAGTTCGCCAGAACAGTTTGAGGCATGGCGAGGATTATTGCAACATTTTGGCGCTGATCCGATGTGGGTGGGTTCTGTAGGGGCAGCAGCAGCGTTGAAGTTGGCGTTGAACCAGCTCATTGGTTCATTGACGAGCGCCTTTGCGTCGAGTCTGGGCTTTGTGATCCGCCAGGGCATAGAGGTTGAGCTATTTATGAAGATTTTGCGGGGGAGCGCTTTGTATGCGCCGACCTTTGATAAAAAGCTGCAACGGATGGTCGATCGCAATTTTGACCATCCCAATTTTCCTACCAAGCATTTGCTCAAAGATATGCGGTTGTTTCTCAATGCAGCTGAGCAAACTGGCTTAGACACTGATGGGGTTGAAGGAGTGGCCACCATTTTAGAGCGGACGATCTCATTATCTTTGGCAGACGCAGATTATTCATCGCTGTATGCCGCGGTGAATCCAGAAGCGTAATGGGCGAACGAAACACTTGGAGGAATGGCGATGATCATGGAAATTGTAGTTGAGCACCAACCCAGTCAGGAAAGTTTGAGTACCTTGGGCGTCCCAAGTTGGGACATTTGGACAAAAGAAGTCTCAGAATTTCCCTGGACGTATGATGAACAAGAAATTTGCTATTTTCTGGAAGGAGAAGTGTTGGTAACGCCCAAGGAGGGGTCACCCGTGCCGATGGGGAAAGGAGATTTAGTCACTTTTCCAGCAGGCATGTCTTGCTCATGGAAGATCTTAAAGGATGTGAGGAAACACTATCGATTTGGCTAGAAAGAAATTGGCGAACCACAAGATGAGCATCGCCGATCGGCGATGCTCATTTCATTTATTTGTTTAATTGGCTGGCATGGATTCCTGTTGCTTTGCCCCTTCTAAAAATGTAAAAGAGAGATCCAAACCTGTCGATTTCGCTGGGGAGTAGACGAGGTTTTGGAAAGTTAGCGAGTGTCTATTTTCATCGCCTGACACTATCGCTAGACTTGCGGCTTTCGTAATCGGAGATACAAAACCTCTGCTTAAACAGCGCTTAATCTGGCAACACATTCGAGCCTTTCAGCAAGAAGTGAGCCAATGAAAACGCACTATTCGGTTGTCATTGTAGGGGGTGGTCAGTCGGGTCTATCCATAAGCTATTGCTTAAAGGAAAGAGGGGTTGACCACATTATTTTCGAGAAAAATAAGATTGGTTATTCGTGGCGCTCTAAGCGATGGGATACTTTTTGCTTAGTGACTCCAAACTGGCAGTGTCAACTCCCTGGATATGCCTATTCGGGTAATGATCCACAGGGGTTTATGCAAAAGGATGAAATTGTTCGATATATCGAAGATTATGCCCAATCGTTCGATCCACCGATTCAAGAGGGTGTAGAGGTTCTCAAGATTAACAAACCCAACGATCAAGGCAACTTTGAACTCACGACAACGATCGGAAACTTCACCGCTGATCAGGTGGTGATTGCAGCAGGTAGTTATCATCTGCCCAAGATCCCTAAGCACGCGGAGCGACTGCCCGAATATATTTTGCAGTTGCATTCTTCTGAGTACCGAAATCCACAGTCTTTACCCAATAAAAGTGTGCTAGTTGTAGGGACGGGACAATCGGGATGTCAAATTGCCGAGGATTTGCATCTGGCTGGAAAAACTGTACATCTATGTGTGGGAGGGGCGCCACGATCGCCCCGTCGTTATCGCGGCAAAGATGTAGTGGATTGGCTGGATCAGATGGGGTACTACAATTTGTCGATCGACCAACATCCTCAGAAAGAAAAAGTACGTACCAAAGCGAACCACTATGTCACCGGACGCAGTGGTGGCAGAGAGATCGATTTGCGTCAATTTGCCTTAGAAGGGATGCAATTGCATGGCAGGCTAAAGACGATTAGCGGCACCAAGCTGGAATTTTATCAAGACTTGCAGCAAAACCTGGATCAAGCAGATGCGGTCGCAGAAAGTATCAAAAAGACGATCGATCAGTTCATTGAGAAACACGAGATTGAGGCACCGATCGATGCTCCCTATCAACCCGTCTGGCAGCCGCAGGAAGAGATACTAAAGCTGGATTACGAAGCCGCGAATATTGGTGCTGTGATTTGGTGTACAGGATATCAATCGGACTTTCGTTGGATTGAGGTACCTGTGTTTGATGGCAAGGGCTATCCAGGGCACGATCGGGGAGTCACCAGTATATGGGGATTCTACTTTTTGGGATTACCCTGGCTTTATACCTGGGGATCAGGCAGATTTTCGGGCATTGCACGGGATGCGATTTATCTCGCTGATACGATCGTGTCACGCAAGAAAGTTGCTTATGCCAGCGATTGGAGTGTAGTGAATGAGTTTTTGTTGGGGTCATAGTTTTCATTGCGCCTATCGATTTCGATAGGTGTCTGACGAGTTAGACTCATTCTTTAACCGGATGCAATCGCTTTTCCTGAACTTACTGTTAGGCTTTGGTCTTTCGTAGTGATAGATACAAAATCCTTAATTGACGAACCGTAATCTTGCAGCACGGACTGATGCAATTCTGAATTGTGGATTGCCGATTTTAGATTTCGTATTCCGTCTAGACTGCACGGTTGCCGATTTATATCACAGCCATCTTTTGGGTCGATGTTAAGTCCATTGCAAATCTAGCCAAATGAATCGAATGACGAAGCATTCCAGGTTGATTTGCAGTCCTTGCTTTTGAGTTGTATTGCCATTGCCATGATTGTTTTGGCATTTCAAGATCTGGAATCAAGCAGGAGTTTAACCTCCTTGTTCTACTTTCAGTCACAATCGCTATCTGTTTAAGGAAAAAGCGATCGCTTAGATAGAGACTCCATTTTCTGTTCGTTCAGTCGTGTGTTCAGTCGATTCTCGATTCATTTGACCACTTGGTTTGAATTCGTATTTCCATTCTTAGAGAAACTCGAGGAGAAAATCCATGCCACAAGTCACTGCACCTGCACATCAAACGGGTGATTTCTTTGTAGATTATGAAGAGAAAGTCTTTGAAGATGTAAAGGCAGAACCCGGTGAAAAAGCATTAGTAACATTCCATACTGTTGCATTTGAAGGGTCGATCGGTTTGGTCAATATGCTGCAAGCTCTGCGCTTACAGCGTAAGGGATTTGAAACTTCCATTTTGCTCTATGGTCCTGGCGTGACATTGGGTGTGCAACGCGGATTCCCCAAGCTAGGCGATGCCGCTTTTCCGGGGCATCAAAACTTTAATGATCAGCTCAGTAAATTTATGTCTGAGGGAGGCAAGGTCTATGCCTGTCGTTTTGCACTGCAAGCCCTCTATGGTCATGGTGAACCTTCACTCATTCCCGGCATTCGTCCCATTAATCCATTAGATGTATTGGATTTAGTTCTACTACACCGCAAGGATGGAGCCTTCATTTTGGATACCTGGACGTTGTAATCAGGCATCGAAGGATAGGGGTAGGACAGGTAAGGAGTGGCTCAATCCCTACCACCTACCACCCGTCACCTACTACCTACCACCTACCACCTGCCATGAACAATTTACAAACAACTATTCGTGCGGTTGCCGTTCAGCTCAGTCCGGTTCTGTTTAGCCGAGATGGGACAACGGAAAAGGTGTTACAGGCGATCGCTAGTGCAGCAAAAGAGGGTGCTCAATTGGTCGTCTTTCCAGAAACCTTCATTCCCTACTATCCTTATTTCTCATTTATTCAACCGCCTGTGTTGATGGGCAAAGAGCACATGCGGCTTTATGAGGAAGCGGTGACAGTACCAGGCTTGGTCACAGATGCCGTGAGTCGGGCAGCACGTTCCTACAGTATTGTGGTGGTCTTAGGGGTCAATGAGCGAGATAATGGATCGCTTTATAACACTCAACTTATTTTCGATGCGGACGGTACGTTGTTGCTGAAGCGGCGTAAGATTACACCGACCTATCATGAGCGGATGGTTTGGGGACAGGGAGATGGTGCCGGATTAAAGGTTCTGGATACGGCAGTGGGCAGGGTTGGAGCACTGGCGTGTTGGGAACATTACAATCCACTGGCGCGGTTTGCGTTGATGGCGCAGCATGAGCAAATCCACTGTGCCCAGTTTCCTGGTTCTTTGGTAGGACAAATTTTTACGGATCAGATTGAGGTCACCATTCGCCATCATGCACTGGAGTCCGGTTGTTTTGTGGTGAATGCTACAGGTTGGCTCTCGCCAGAGCAGGTGGCACAAATTACTCCGGATGAGAAGCTGCAACGGTTGCTGAGTGGCGGATGCAATACTGCCATTATTGGACCCGAAGGCAATCATCTCTGTCCCCCCATTACGGAAGGTGAGGGGATGGCGATCGCCGATCTCGATTTCTCACTCATCACCAAACGCAAACGCATGATGGATTGCGTTGGTCATTATGCTCGACCTGACTTGCTCAAGCTGCAACTGAATGCGAAGGAATGGTCGATGGTGGTACAGGAGTCGGCGTCAGGTGTCAGAGAGGGGGCGTCAGGTGTACCAGAGGCTCTGTTGTCTGTGCCTGAACCAGAATACTCGACGCTCGATTAGTAATAAGAGGTTCGTTCGATCATCGAACGAGTTTTGCTTGGCTGACTGTGTTCAGCTTTTATCTTGTGGTCAGGCAACTGGAGGCGAGCCTCCAAGCAGCATTCCCAAGCAGAGCATGGGAACGAGAAGAATTCAAATAATAACTGGTCTCTGGCGCTTTTTCCCCATCCTTTACCTTTTCTCATGAATAAGCAACAATTACTCACTGATTTGCAAACACATGGCTTGCAATTGATTGAACCGGGTGTTGGCGTTGCCGGACGAAAAGGCGGCGCGGGACCTTCGGATCATAAGGCTGTGACAGTGGACGGAACAACAGTCATGGTGCCGATTTACACAGGAGCTGCTGCCCGATCGCCCTATACCCTTATCCTCGATCCCACCACTGAACAAGCACGACTCCAACTGGGAGCAGAAACTGTCGCACCGATTGTATTTCCTCAACAGCCCAAGTTCTACAGTTTGCAGACATCTGACGGCATTCCCTACTGGAAAATTGCCCTCTTACATAGTCAGGATGTACTTGCTACTACAATTTTACAAACTTGTATGCGCTATGCCGATACCGCAACGGCTTGCCAGTTTTGCGCCATTGGTGAATCGCTAGCCGCAGGACGGACGATCGCCCGTAAAACCCCGACACAATTGGCAGAAGTGGCAGAAGCAGCAGTGCGATTAGATGGGGTCAAGCATATGGTAATGACGACGGGGACGCCGAATACCCACGATCGTGGGGCTGCCTATTTGACTGAATGTGCTCAAGCGATTAAAGACAGCGTCAATTTGCCGATTCAGGCGCAGTGCGAGCCACCTGACGATTTTGCCTGGTTCGATCGCCTCCAGACTGCTGGAGTGGATAGCTTGGGAATGCATCTAGAAGCTGTGAATCCTGATGTACGAGCAAAAATCATGCCAGGGAAAGCCATAGTGCCCGTTGAATACTATTTCGAGGCATTTGTTGCGGCGGTCAAAGTTTTTGGTTGGGGACAGGTTAGCACTTATCTTTTAGCAGGTTTAGGCGATGATCTATCTACGTTAGTAGAGACGTGCGATCGATTAATTCAAATGGGTGTTTATCCCTTTGTGGTTCCCTTTGTTCCTATCAGCGGAACACCGTTGGCAAACCATCCCACGCCCAATAGTGCGTTCATGTTCAGCCTCTACCAACAAGTCGGTGCTTTGCTCCAACGATCGGGCATGTCTTCCCAAGATATCAAAGCCGGTTGCGCCAAATGCGGTGCCTGTTCTGCTCTTTCTACATTTGAAGGGTAGAGAATTTTGAATTCTCTCTTGTTCTCATACTTTAGCGAGGAAATTGCCAAAGGCTGGAGGCAGAGGCTCCGCAGGGCGTTCCCAAGCAGAGCATAGGAACAAAGAATATCCTCTCGTTTCCGACACCTAACACCTGACACCGACTTCCCATGCCCTATCACTTCAAACTTGCAACTTCCCCGAAAGAAATTGCTGCTTATTTTGCATTACGTCATACCATTTTTACTGAAGAACAAAGTGTTTTTCAGGGCAGCGATGTCGATGATTTAGATGCGATCGCCTATCCGATCGTGGCGATCGTGCCTGAGACCCATCAAGTCGTCGGAGTTGTAAGAATTTATGAAACCTCACCAGGAATCTGGTATGGCGGTCGGCTGGGTACCCATCCTGACTATCGTCGGGGTTGGCAAATTGGCAAAGGATTGATTGATAAAGCCGTAACGACAGCTAATACCTGGGGGTGTCATCAGTTTTTTGCGACGGTGCAATTGCAAAATGTACGCTTTTTTCAACGGTTGCACTGGCAATCACTTCAGGAATTGACCCTGTGCAACCGTCCCCATCATCTCATGGAAGCAGAGCTGGATTTTTACCCGCCAGGTAACGAACCGCGTCCCGCTTTACCCATCTGGAAACCTGAGGCACAGGCGTGTTAGAAGAACTTGCTAACCAACTGCGGCGATCGTTCGGTATCTTGCAAAAACAGGATATTCAGGTTGTGGCGCAGTTTTGTGCAGGAGGCAGAGAAGACACGGGAATACAGGGACACGGAGACACGGAGACGACTCAAGCCAAGAGCCAAAATCTAACCTCTAAAATCCATCTAGGCGACGACTGTGCTGCGATTCCCGACGGCGATGGCTACCTACTCATGGCAGCAGAGGGAATGTTGCCTGCCCTCGTGGAAGCAGAACCCTGGTTTGCGGGGTGGTGTGCAGTAATGGTGAATGTAAGTGACATATGCGCGATGGGGGGACGACCGATCGCAGTGGTTGACACGATCTGGAACCAATCGACAGAACTGAGTGCGCCATTGCTAGCCGGAATGCAGGCGGCAGCAGCAGCGTACCAGGTGCCGATCGTCGGAGGACACACCAATTGCCATAGTCCTTACAATGCCCTGTCAGTAGCGATTTTAGGACGGGCACAGCGGTTAATCACAAGCTTTGATGCTAAACCAGGCGATCGTTTGTTAGCCGCAATTAATCTACGTGGCAAACCCCATCCCCAATATCCCTTTTGGAATGCGGCAACAGAAGCCGATCCAGGGCACCTGCGGCAAGATCTGGCAATTCTCCCCCAATTGGCAGAATCGGGGCTGTGTCATGCCGGAAAAGACATCAGCATGGGTGGAATTATCGGCACGTCGCTAATGCTTCTGGAAACGTCCGGTTGTGGTGCCATTCTGGATTTAGATGCCATTCCCCATCCCAAAGATGTGCCCCTGGAACGCTGGCTCATCTCTTTTCCCAGCTATGGGTTTCTATTGAGTGTACAACCTGACAAGGTCGCAGCAGTGCAGGCATTATTCCACCAACGAGATCTGGCTTGTGCGGTTGTCGGTGCAATCCAGCCTACACATCACCTAGAACTCCATTCGCAGGGAGAATTCATCCGCTTCTGGGATCTTCAACAAGATCCTCTGACTGGCATCACGGCAGCAGAAAAATAAGGCTCAAAATTCTCAAAATTCTCAATCTAAAATCTCATGCCCGTTCCTCGCCGCATCGCCCTGTTTGTCTACTCCACCAAGCCTAGAGGGGGTGTTGTACACGCGATCGAATTAGCGGAAGCCCTGCATCAACAGGGACATTTTGTTTGTCTCTATGCCCTCGATAAAGACGGCACTGGATTTCAGCGCAAATTACATTGCAACTATCGCCCCGTTCCTGCGAGACCCATTACAGGCGACACCGATCGCCTAATCCAGCAACGCATTCAAGAATTTGTCGATTATCTGGGCAATGGACATCTGCAAGCTCATCCTTACGATATTTATCATGCTCAAGACTGTATCAGTGCGAATGCACTGTTGATCTTGCGACAGCGGGGATTGATTCCCCACTTCATTCGCACCGTGCATCACATTGATGATTTCAACAGCCCCTATTTACAGGCATGTCAGGAGCGATCGATTCTGGAACCCGATTTGTGTTTATGTGTCAGTGACTATTGGCAAAAAGAATTGCAAACCCATTACCAAATTTGGGCACCACAAATCATCAATGGGGTTGATTCAAAACGATTCTCAACTATTGCTGACAATTCAGAGATTGGGTTGAAGGACAATTTGGGATTAAAAGGCGCTCCAATTTATCTTACCGTTGGTGGGATTGAACCCCGCAAAAACTCAATTCGATTACTCCAAGCGTTTGCTCAAGTCCTAACAACCCATCCCCATGCGCAATTAGTCATTGCTGGCGGAGCAACCCTATTTGACTACCAGACCTATCGAGATGATTTTTTTGATTGGGTGAAACAACTGGGCATTGAAGTGGGTCGATCGCTCATTCTCCCCGGTGTCATTGCCGACCACACCATGCCCGCCCTCTATCGCTGTGCCGATGCCTTTGTCTTTCCTTCGCTCAAAGAAGGGTGGGGTTTGGTTGTCCTGGAGGCGATCGCCTCCGGCATCCCCGTTCTCACCACTCATGCCCCTCCTTTCACCGAATTCCTCAACCCTCAGCAAGCACTATTGATTGATGCAGAGAATACCGACGCGATCGCCCAAGCCATGGTTAAAATCATTCAACCCAAGATAGCCCAAACTCTGGTGCAGCACAGTCGTTCAATCTGTCAAACTTATACCTGGGAAAACTCCGCTCAAATGCATTTAGAGCAATATCTTAAAGTTTAGAGTTTTAAATTCTCCCCCTCTCCCTTCCCCCATGCCCGAAATTCACTTCCAAATCCAATACCCCGATGGCGCCCAAGCCACCTGCTACTCCCCCTCCCTTGTCGTCAAAGAGTATTTCACTCCTGATACAGAGTACAGTCTGGATGATTTTGTAGATCGATCGCGTACGGCTCTCAACATCGCCAGTGATCGGGTCAAAGCAAAGTACGGATTTCCCTGCGGGCTCGCATTAGGACAGTTGCAAGAGATCGAAACCAAAGCAAGTGAATATCGCCAAATGTCCCAACCGAAAGTGCGCTTTCTAAAGTTTATCGAGTAAGTGGACTGGTATCCTTGAGTAAAATTGGCTCTTGCTTGAGTCCACCTGGCTGGTTAGGCTGAGGTTGTTGGACTCAAGCAATTATCACCATGCTGACTCAACAACTGATTCACATCAGAACCGCTATTCCCCAAGATGATGACCTGATCGCAACGCATTTTTATCAGATGTGGTTGGATAATCAGGTGCCAGAAACTGCGATCGCTCCCCACTGGAAAATCATCGTAGGTCAGTTCATTGAGCAAGCACGACGAGAATTAGATTATCAGGCATTGGTAGCAGAAGTAGAAGGACGAGTGGTTGGTTCTGCGGGATGCCAGCGCTTTGCAGGCCCCTATCCCAACATTCTGCAATCTGATTATCGTTGCGATGGCTACATCTGGGGCGTTTATGTGGAACCTCCTTACCGCAACCAAGGAATTGCAACGGCACTGACCCAGCAAACGATCGCCCACCTCAGAGCGATCGGCTGCACTCATGCGGTGCTCAACGCTTCACCATCGGGCAAACCCATTTACTCACGTTTGGAGTTTGTAGAAAGCAATCTCATGCGTTTGGCGTTATCCAAAAGTGTATAGTCCCATGTCTCAAATTCTCGAAAAGATTGACCTGGATGCTTATCTGGCTGCATCTGAAGTGGTGAATTCTGATAGCGAAACGATTCAGGCGATCGCCCATCATTTCTCCCAACTGACTCCAGTACCGTGCGATCGGGCAAAAGCGGTGTATGAATTTGTGCGCGATCAGATTCCCCACTCGTTTGATATTCAAGGCAAAGTTGTAACTTGTAATGCCTCAGATGTGCTGAAGCACCGCGAAGGGATTTGTTTTGCTAAGTCACATTTACTAGCTGCCATCTTGCGGAGTTTAGGGATTGCTACGGGATTCTGTTATCAACGCCTAGTGTTTAGCGATGAAGATCGCACCCGCTTTAGTTTGCATGGACTTAACGCCATTTATCTAGAAGATTTGCAACGCTGGGTGCGCATCGATGCGCGGGGCAACAAACCTGGCGTGCAGGCTGAATTCTGTTTGGAGCAAGAAAAACTAGCTTTTCCGGTGCGCTCCGAACTTAATGAGGTAGATGACTTCACCATTTATGCTCAGCCCAAAAACAGCGTGGTTGCTGCACTGAGAAACAGCAAAACCCTAGCAGAACTGATGCATCAATTACCGGATGCACTGTAACCCTTGGCTCGACCATCCCGCTGTAATCGGTTGCGCTGTGTGAAGTCACTAACACTCGGAATTTCTAGGAAGATCGGCTACCCACCCCCTGCCCATCTTTCATAAAGGCGCAAGACTTAGCACCCTTTTAGGGGACAAAACCTTTCAGAAACTACCCTATCCTGCCAAAAATCATGAACTATCCGATTGAATCGTCCAGTCCCAACACTTTAGAAGTGACCCAGCGGACAAAAATTCGACGATCGCCCCAGCGAGGGCAATACGATCGCACCCTCATCTACCAAATCTTAGATGAAGGATTGATCTGTCACGTCGGCTTTGTTGTTGAAGGACAACCGTTTGTTATTCCTACTGCCTATGGTCGTGTTGACGATCGTCTCTATCTCCACGGTTCGCCTGCCAGTCGAATGTTGCGTACTCTTCAGCAAGATGTAGAAGTTTGCGTCACAGTAACGCTACTGGATGGGTTGGTCTTAGCGCGATCTGCCTATCACCATTCCATGAACTATCGTTCAGTAGTGGTCTTTGGCAAAGCTACAGTCGTGGAAGCTGAGCAGGAAAAGTTTGAGGCGTTACGGGCATTTACCGAACATGTCATGCCCGATCGTTGGGCAGAAGTGCGAATTCCCAGCCGTCAAGAAATGAGCGGTACGCTAGTGTTGGCGCTGCCCTTAACCGAAGCTTCAGCAAAAATGCGGACGGGAGGTCCTCTCGATGATGAAGCCGACTACACCCTCCCAGTTTGGGCGGGAGAATTACCGCTACGGTTAACGACGAATGCCGCAATTCCAGATTCTCACTTGTTATCCGGAATTGGGATACCTGCTTACGTGCAAGACTACAACCGCTCCTAACCTGACTGTTATAGCCCTGTTCACCTGGGTGAAGTACTTCACTCAGGTGAACAAGGCTATCCATCCCCTTGCGATGTTACCTGTAGACTGGATATACCTGACGTACCGCACCGGGTTAAACCGCATAGTAGCTTCATGCGATCGCCGAAATCTGACGGCTGATAATTAACGACAGGGCCTGACGGGTCATCTCTAGCGTCATAAAGGGTGACTCCGACCAGCCTTGAATCACTTGCTCCGGCAAGACTGGAATGTGAACAAAACCCACTTTCATAGTAGAATAATAAGCTTCCTTCCACTGAAGAAAGTGATAAAAAACTTGGTTGCACAAATGGGTGCCACAATCGTTTGAAATCCTAGCAGGGATATTATGGCTTTGCAGGAGGGAAACTAAACTTTCTTGATCGGATAAAGAAGCCCAATAAGCGACACGAGCATCTTGGATAATTTGTTCTCCTTTGGGTGCATTTCCTGCCTTATCCGGAGTCACAAAGTACCTCAAATTCTTCGCCATCCGCTCAAGCGCTATCCTGTTGTAACCCCGTGCCTGTCCAATCCCAATACAAATATCGGGTAGTAGAACTTTAAGCGTTTCATCTACAACTTTCCCAAGTACCTGGGTATTACCAGGCATAATCTGGAAGTGAATGTCATCAATGTATTGACTCAGCTCTTGTGGGAGATTCTCACATAACGACCTCACCACTAACTCTGATGCATTTAAACCATCATCATTCGGCTCAAAGCCTGTGATTAGAATTTTCATCCCCAAGTACCCGCTCATCGACAATCTTACAGCCGTTTTCATTAACATGAGCCACACTCAGCCCCATCTACCTATCCACCGAACTGTGGTTTACTCGTCCGAAAATTGCGGTGAGGTAGCTTGATCTTGAGCCATTGCAGGAAATCTTGCCGCCGAGGAATTCTGTTCAAAAACGGAGTATCTTTGTTCTGCCCGAATCCGTAAATCCTCCCCTGTTGACACATGCACCTGCAAACAATCGATATCCCCCACCTGCTTACTGACGGCTGTGTTTAGAATTGAAGTTTGCCAAGGTCTGGGGGCAAAGAAAGGTGACAACGCGGTTAGTGATGAGTTATTTTAGCTGGATTTGGCAGCATAGCTGCTTCAAAACCACTGCTGCACAGCGAGCAGAACTAACAATACGATCGTGGAATTGGCACGACCTCGCTACTTACCCCACATTAATTTGACGCACCACCAATAATCCTGACGGACGATTAGTGTTGCAATTTTGCAACATGGGGATTTGGGGGCTTCGCCCCAAGAAGGGGTTCCACCCCTTTCAAAACTTTTGTTTTACTGTACTAGTAGAACTTGGCAGAAATCTGCCTACCATTCTGGCTCCTGACTCCTGACTCCTTCAGAATGGTTGCCCAACTTATACTCCAAAGTACTAGGACTTGATCGGCAGAAATTGGATGGTTGGGCGCAGAGTTTGCCAGGCTGCCAACGCTTGAGCATCGGAAGGGGTGTTCCGCTTCAGCAAGATAACACCATCTGCCAACCCCACAACACCATATTTTTTCTGAGCGAGGAGTTGCTCAATCAGCGGCACCACTTGCTGGAGGCTCTGTCGCTCTGCTTTGAAGGCAACCTGGTAAGTTTGCAATTGCCACAGATCCACCAAAATATAGTCCACATCCACTACCTGGTGGGCATCATTGCGAACGTGAAGAAAAGGCATCCGCAAAATCTCTCGTCGCCCCGAGATGGGGGGAATCAAGTAAGTGGTGGCAGAAACGCTAGCATCGGGGGGAATTTGCTGCATTAGCGATCTGGCCTGCCCCACATGTTGCCACTGCCGAATTAACGGCACATGTACCCAGGGGCGGTAGGAGTCGGGTAACGCAAAATAAAAAACCCGATGGGGGCTATAGAGACAAGCAATCAACACAGAGAGTACAATGCAACCAACCCAAACGCGGCGTAGACGTGATCTGAATCGGTAGGAATACTGAGACCACCACAAAATTGCCCCATAGAAAAACCCAGGCACAACGGTGATGGCATAGCGAATATGGATCGACAACGGCGACTCACCCTGTTGCAAAAACAGTTGTAGCAACGGGAAACCGGCAATGATCCAGGCGGGACGTGCCATTAACGGAATGAACATCAAAGGCAATCCCTGTGCCAGGAGGTAGAAAATCTTTTGATCGCCCGATCGAATGAACAGTTGGTACAATAAGCGTCCAGGATTGCTGACGATCGCCCAAAGAATTTGCAATGTGGTGGCATGATCACTATCCGCATATTGCCCAAAGCGCTCAATCATAAAGCGGCGGGAAATATCCTGAGAAAACATCGGCATGAACACATTCGTCGCCAGCAAAATGTAGCCCAAGCTGAGCGTACAAAGCACAATGCCCACCCTGGGATGGCGACGACTCACCGCCAGATAGATCCCCACCCCAAACAAAATCACCCCGGTATCTTGCCGTACGATGAGCGTACAAGCTGCTAGCAACCAAAACAGCCACCAAATCCGTTTTTCCATTGCCAGTAACAACCCAAAGACAAAAAGGGGAATTTGGCAAAGATCATGAAAGTTAGAAAAAACGGGTCCAATCACAGCATTGGCACCGTAGTAGCTTGCGGTCATCAACAACGCCAGAGACGGTTGTAAGTAATGCCGTGCTAAGGCATAGAGTACTAAGCCACCCGCCGTAATCAACGACACCTGAATCACCACCAGGGTTGCCGCCGAAGGGAACAGCGCATAAATTGGCAACCACAAAAGCAAGGCTGGGGTAAAGTGCTGCCCCAGGCGATGGTAGAACACCTCCGGTGGTTGGTTATCATGCACCACGTTCGTGGAGAGCACCGAAGAGAGTGAACTTTGAAAAAAGCGTCCGTGCAAACCGTTCCAAAAAACCTGGTTGAAAATTCCCTGATCGTAGGAAGCGTAAAGGGTATAGTAGCGGTGCATCCCAAACAGGAGCACTAAGCTGAAAAAGACGCTTGCCAAAATTGCAATTTGGCGCAATTCGGGATGCACTTTGTTTAGGGAAGCCAATTGTTTGAACGCAGTCACGGGTGCTCTCACACTCACTCAACCTCAATTTACTGGAGTTTAGGGTCTAGACTGTAGACTTTGAGGTAGACGCTAGACATTAGACTAGATTACAGACTTTCGTGGAGGGATGAGCATGGCAATGCTGAAGAGTCTTCGCAGGATGGGTGCTCTGCCACGATCGCTGGGTTTGGTATGGCTCTGCTGGCTCGGTTTGGCAGGCTGCCAGGAACCCACTTCTACAGCAGCAACCGACTCGATGGGGGTGCCCTCTTCAGCCCCATCGGTTACAGCAGCAACCAGTTCTAATGCAACCGATCGCGATCGGTCGCTCTGGGCAGGGGGCTTTGCTGAAGCAGATTGGCGAGCGCGCTGGCATGTCCGCCCAGCCAAAGCTTGGGGCTGGCAGAATGCCACCATCGTTGTTGATCCGGCGCAGCAGTTTTCGCAAATTTTGCGCGTGCGTTATCCATCGGGATCTGCCAGTCCTGCGGTTGCCCGCGACACGGGCGCCCCTTTGGGTGGACTACAGTTTTATGCAGATTTGGGCTTACCCCCTCAAGAATCGCTGCGGTTGAGTTACAATCTGCGATTTTCCCAAGACTTTGATTTCGTTAAAGGGGGAAAACTGCCGGGATTATTCGGTGGGGCAGGTGCCAGTGGAGGCAATATTCCCGATGGCACGAACGGATTTTCTACGCGGTTTATGTGGCGCAGTCAGGGGAAGGGTGAGGTGTATGCCTATCTACCCACCAGTCAAGAATACGGAACCTCAATCGGGCGGGGCAAATGGCGATTTACCCCAGGGGTCTGGCAGCGATTGGAGCAACAAGTGGATCTGAATCAAGTGGGCAAGAAAAACGGTCGAATCCGAGTCTGGTTGGATAGCAAGCTTGTTTTAGACAAAGGGAATTTGACCTTTCGTACCACCGAATCGTTGAAGATTGAGGGAATTTTCTTTTCCACTTTTTTTGGCGGCAGCGATCGTTCCTGGGCGACCCCCAAAGATGTTGATATAGACTTTGCCAATTTTGCAGTTTTTCCTGCCATCATACAAAAATAAGACTTTCCAGTGCTTAAGACCAGTCTCTTGAAGACCTGAAATAGAAAAAACGGGGGATTTGATTAAAATTCCCCCAGAGTAGCAGTACATTCAATTAGCCAGGAAGGGATTTGTCGTAATGGCTGCGGATTCCTGACTTCTAGGTTCTCCTAGCAGGTGACGTGTGCACCAGCCAGAACCGCCAGAGTTCTGTTTTAGCTTTTTGAGACGGGCACAGAAAGTGTTGTCAGCCCAACCGTTTGAGTATTGATGGTATCAGTCATGATGATGTCACGATGACCAGAGCGACCTTCCACTGCCACATATTCCAACGTGACATCCCGAGTTTTTTCGAGCACCAGTGGATAACGACCACTCTGTTCCACTTGCAGATTGCGTACCAGGACCCGGTTGACATCTCTGAGCACCACACTATCGATCGCGTAATTGGCAGTAACCGGAGTGTCCGGTTGCAGGTGTCGTAGGGTAAAGCTGCTGAGTTCCAGGTTGGACAGAGGGGTACTGACCGTTGCCGCAGGAGAGATCGTCGCGGCTGTCGAGATTTGCAGCGGGTGCACCGGCTGAGATGAGGGCGACATTTGCAAAACAGCATTCCCAACCGATTGACCGAAATGGGCGAGTAAGATTGTTCTACCAATGCCGTAGCCTTTCAGGGAAAGATTGCTGCGATGAATTTTAACGGGCTGAAATAGGTCAACTTCGCCGATCGGGAGATTAATTTGCACCAATTGGTTGGGTGACAGGCGATCGATCAGCGTCTGAAGTGCGACCGCATCATCTTGCCCATCACTCGGCACAATGCCGTAATCCACTGCCTCAACCTGTTCGATTTTAGGTTGTACCGCAAATTGCTGATTTAACACGAATCCTTGCAGATCCCAAGCAGGATTGAGCACGCCAGTCAACCACAACAAAAACACGACAAAACTAAAGATTTGCGCCATCAGTAAAAAGCGAGACGTGCCAACTTTGGCAATCCGTTTTTTGCCCTTGCCTTCCGCATCAATAGTTTGGTTGCCCCGGTTTGCCCACTTTTGTTTCGCCAGATTCATCTGAGTCCAAATTTTAACTAAAGAAGAACTCCATTGGGTCACCAGCAACAAACCTAAATGAATGGGTTTCAGGTCAGATTGCCGCTTATGAAAAATCATCATTAGCATGACCGATCGACTCAACACCACCCAGGCAATGATGATCAGGGCTGTTCTCCATTCACCCTGACACAAAGCAACCATAAGAAAACCGGGCGTAATCAGAGACGTCCAAATACTAATGCGTTGATCAAACAAGCTGTACCAGGTGAACCAGCCCGTCACTTTGGGTCCCAGAGCGATCGCTCGTCCGTTATTGCGCAGCATATTGCCATACCAACGCCGCATATTGGCATAGGCGCGATCGACTACGGAGCCAGAAACAGTTTCAATGGAATAAACGATGGCATCGGGAATGTAGAGCATGTCGTAACCATGCCGCAGTAACCAAAACCAGGTACTTTTATCATCCCCTGAGAGAAACTTGAATTTGCCCCAGAGCCAATCGGTCAGGTTATCGTTCTCCAACTGGTCGGCAAAGGTAGGGTGCAGCGCCGCTTCATTGCGAAACAAGGAAAAGCGTCCCGTTAAACACATCACCTTGCCTGATAGCGAATCGGAACACATTTGGTAATGCCGCTGAGCAAAGCGCAGATGAAACCATTCTAAGAACAAGTCAGATCCCTGCACAATCGGTAACTCATCAGTAGTCAGCGCGCCCATGCGAGGAAAAAGGCGAAAGAAAGGTAAACATTGCCGCAGCGTGCCCGGAGCCAGTTCGGAATCGCCATCCATCAAGGCAATCACTAGATCATGAGGTAGGTCAAGCTTCGCCAGTTCACGCAAGCCATCTGCCATAGCTTTCCGTTTGCCATCTTTTTGGATCATTTGGATCAGCTGGATGCTCTTCCATTCGGGATCTTCTGCTTCCAACACCTGACGGATCAAGGCATTTTCTTCATCACCGCTACTATTGACCAATAACCAAATGGGTTGGCTGAGGGTTTTAGCTTCTCGCACGATCGCCTGAAATACCCGTTCTGTAATCCAGGCTTGCTCTTTGTAAGTAGGCACCAACAAACAAATGGGTGGCAATTGCTCAACGGCAATGGCATCCGCCTGTTTGCGCCAACGCCGAAAGGTGGAGCGAATGTAGAAACGAGATCGCACAATGCGGAGGCTAAATAAACCCCAACGCCAGCAACCAATGATCCCTAAACTGATCAGTCCGAAAAGATTCCAAAACGCAAAGTGATCATAATTTTGCAGCGTGTAGAGAACACTCAATCCTAGTAGCGCGATCGCTTGTAATGCGAATAAATTCAACCGTGCTGTGACGGTCTTAGCAGGAGCCACTGTACTTGCAGGAGCCATTGTACTTGCAGGAGCCATAAATCCTTTCCTTTCCGAGTATCTGATAGAGGGACGAAGTAAAAGGCAATGAGGTTAAGGAAACAGGCATCTACTGGGCAAATAGCTTCATACCAAAGGTGAGATTGGCGGATTTGCCAACGCCACAAAATTGATGTGCTTGAGCTTGATCAGACGACGGCGGAATACGGACCGTGACTCTTGCCAGGGGTTGATTCGATAGATTAGGTGGAACGGGTGGAATAATGGCTTGCACCTGTTGCCGCACCATTTCAATACTGCTCACTGGCTCAATCAGCTCAATTTCTCCCACATAGGTGTTCGTATCCCCTGCCAGCTGAACTCGGACTGGGTTTTGCACATCAATGCGGCGGGCTTGTTCAGCCGTAATCCAGTTCTCAATCCAGAGGTCGTTACAATCAAGCAGGGTTAGCAGATTGTCGGGACGGCTGACCAATTCACCTAATTCACGCTCCGTGCGATAAACAACCCCTGCAAAGGGAGCCTTGATTTCTAAGGTTTTGCGATCGCCATACTGAGTCTGAACCTGAAGCAACCGTTGCTTTTTGCTAGCAAGCTGAGCTTCTAGCGTGTGCACTAAAGTTACCTGATCCTGGATAGCTTGCATCAAGTTCAGTCGCTGATTGGCTAACGTTGCACCTGGATTTAGGGGGATCCCACTCGCCAAAGCATCAAGTGAGGTTTCGGATGAATCAAGGCTTGCCTGCGCTTGTCTTACTTTGGCTTCAGCAGATTGCCAAACCGCCCGTAATTCATCAACCTTCTGTCGAGAAACCGCCCCTTCTGCCAGCAGGCTATTGTAGCGTTCATACTCCAGTCGCGCTGCCGCGACCTGAGCATTTTCTGCATTCACCCCAGATTGGTGATATTCCACGTCTTTATCTGCGATCGCCACATGAGCCTGCTTTAAAGCGACATCCTGGCGTTCCATCTGCGCTAACTGCTGTTGCAAAAAAACCAACGTTTGCCGACCCGACTCCAATTGAACTGCATTGACCTGCACCTCTCCTTGCAGTTTGAGTAGACTTTCTTTTTCTTGCGGAGCAGGCATAATTCGAGCAACAATCTGCTGAGCCTGAACCCGCGCCCCCGGTCTACCATAAAAATCTTGGAGTTTGCCTGCGATCGGTGCCCGCAACCGAACCAAACGACCATTGACGACCCCTCCCTCTACATGTAGGTGGGTGAGCCGGTAGGAAATTGAGGCAGTCCCAACCCCAATCCCCACAATTGCTAAACCCACCACTGCCACCGCTAAAGACAACCGTTTCCAGAGCGCTTGCTCAACTTCAGGATTGGGGATAGGTGGCAATAATTCATTAGGATAAAGACGCTTTACAGGAGTATCTAACATTAATTTTCCTCAAACGGAACAACACACATGACTGCACATTAAGTCACAGCGAACAGAAGCTTGAAATAGAAAAAAATAAGCAAACCAAGCATAGAGTTTGAGCAGAAATACATCGAGTAAATCTGCTCAAAGCTACTTTAAGAAAGAGTCAAGTCGTCAATAAAACTTTTCAGATCGAGCGAATCTAGATGAATTCTTACTGAGAACTGTTCAAAATCTGTTCGTTATCAGTTCGATCTTTGCTACTCCAAACAGTAGCGCTTCAAGAATTCTTTTTCTATTCTTTCTAGTGGGATTTACGTAAAGATGTGCTCGGTCTTTATAAAGGCAGCATAAATTTTCCGAAATCAAGATCGCTCAAATGTCCGTATTGGAGTCGATCGTCCCGCCACAAAATTGGCCAGCTAGTTAAATTTACGATAAAGCATGGTTTCAAAAATCACCTCTTCTCTCTTAGAAAGCATCCTGTAACTACGGATTTTTATATATAAAGAACGAGGTTTTGAAGGTGATATTAATACTCAGTATAAAAACTCGTTGAGGGATTGGAGACTCATACGGCTTCCAGAAATCAAGAAATCTTCCAAAAACTTTGCGAAGTCCTTCGAACGCAGCAACTTTAGAAAATCGATAAAGCGATACAAAGCCCCCCTCCCTCTTCATCTCTTCATCAGTTTTCCAGCTCTTATCAATCACCGATTGTTAAGCATTGAGCACGAATCTATTTATCATCATTTCTATAAAATTGCTGGAATAAGACGAAATTCTGCCTTTTTGCACACCCTAGGAAGCATTAGCATTGAAGCAGATCACGGAATCAGTTGTATGAAGCTTTCAAAGAAAAATCTGGCTCAGCGATTAGACCATGTGTATGACGCGATCGTTGTGGGTGGAGGCGCCGGCGGTCTTTCTGCGGCAATTTACCTGCAACGCTACTTACTTTCTTCTTTAGTAATTGAAAAGGGGCGTGGGCGATCTTTTTGGATGCAAGACCTCCGCAACTATCTGGGACTGCCTCCAGACACCCCCGGACGAGTAATGCTCAAACAAGGGCACGATCATCTCCTCTCCCTAGAGGGTGACTATCTAATGGGGTTTGTCGAAGAAGTGCGAGACGAGGGGGATACCTTTGCTGTCAAAGTCAAAGTTGGGAAACAAGAGAGCATCTACCCCGTATTCCGCGCCAAATATCTGATTGCTGCCAGCGGTATTATCGACAACCTACCACAGTTAGAAAACATGCAAAACGTGTTCGACTACGCTGGGTATAACCTGCATGTCTGCATGATCTGCGATGGCTACGAAATGGCAAATAAACGCTGTGGATTATTCGCCAGTTCCGAAGGGCAAATCAATACCGCCTTTGTGCTCAACTGGTTTACCCCCTATCTCACCGTCTTTACCCATGGCTTATTTGAGGTGAGTGAAGCCATGCGTCAGAAGCTCAAAGATCACGGCTATCAGTTGGTCGAAACCCCAATCAAACAGTTTTTGGGAGACAAACACGAAATGAATGGAGTGGAATTGGTGGACGGCTCCACGATCGCTCTCGAAACTGGGTTAGTCGCAATGGGATCTCACTACTATAATGAATACCTTCAGGGGCTAGATCTGGAATGGAAAGGGGGAAACCTGGTGACTGACAACATGTGCCGGACTTCTCATCCAAGAATCTTCGCATTAGGAGATTTAAAGGAAGGAATTAATCAGGTATCAATTGCTGTTTCTGATGGTACATTAGCTGCAACAGCAATCTGGCGGGAGATCCGCCGCGCTTCCCCGCCCCGTCTTTGGCAAGACAACCTTATTAAAACTGAACCGTCGTAATCCCCATGAATACATCCAGTTTTCAAGAGCTTCAAACTGAGGTTGCTCACCTGCACGAAGAGTTGCAAACCCGCGATCAGTTGGTTCAACAACTCTCGCAAGAGTTGTTTCGCCTGGTCAAGGGCAATACTGGCTTTATGCCTAGCCCGGATGTTTCAGAGCGGCACATGGCAGAAATGCGGGCGCTACGGGAACAGTTGCAAGGAGTAGAGCAGCAGGTTTCTTTCTATCAAGAGCAAATTTCAGCCCGCGATGCGGAAATTTATCAACTTCGACAATCGGTGCAAGAGTTGACCGATCGTTCGCGCATGTTGGAGCAGGTGGTTCAAGAACTGCCCAAAATCTATCGACAAAAATTTGCTGAGCGAATGATCCCAGTCAAAGAAAAAGTTGCCATGATCCAGCGGGAAAATCGTCAGCTCCATGCGGAGTTGCAAAGTGTTAGCTATCGTCTGGCAGTGAGAACTCGTCGCAGTGCCGGGTTGGATCTGCCCAACTTCCCCCGCAGTGGAGCAGCAGATGTAACCCTGCCCGCTTTTGGTTAAAAATGACTGCAAAGCACTCAAAAAGCATCACCCTGCAAAGAGTGTGATGCTTTTTTGTAGATATTTGGATAGCTAAAACTTGAACGTTGGCACCGATTTGCCCCAGCACAGTGAATTGAGGGGATTTTGGACTTCAATTTTGTACTTGAGACATTGGCTCGACTGAAAGACCTGGGAATCTTGATGAGGATACCAACACACACGAACGTCTTGCGTCTAAAGGTCTTTCACCAACCGCTTTTCACTGACTATTTTTTATCTGCGGGTCGCTGGCTTCACTTAAAATATGAGGTCGCGATCGCAGGGTGCAACACCTGATTGTCTACCTATTTTAACTGGACGGGTAGAGAAATTGATGGAGTTTTTCTGGGAAGGTTTTCAATCATCCCAAGCGTTTATCAGAACATTAAGCTGCTGCCAGTTCAGCCTCTACTCGTCGGGTGGGTTCTGCCATAACCGCCGAAGCTGACAAAATTGCCTCGCGATTCGTCAACACTTCCAACGCTTGATCCAGGCGAGTAATTTCCAAAATCAACCGCACTGCGGGAGTGGGGTTGCAAATCGCCAAACGACATTGAGATCGCCGCGCCATCTTCAACCCAGTGAGTAACGACACCAAACCAGCACTATCCACAAAGTCTACCAATGACATATCAATCAGCCAAAGGCGATAACGTTTGGCATCGATCGCGGCAAATTGCTTTTGGAGGGAAATTCCGCCATTTGCATCTAACCGATTTTGAGGCAGAAGTACGATGGACTCAATCTTTTCTTTAAAACCCATGTCTGTAACCCAAGTTAGGTGATACTTCATGTCGGCAATAGTCTTAGCCTGAATGACCAATCACCACAAGCTTGAAAGGCTCTGTAGTGGATCTTCAGCCATCCTAAAAAGGAATAAAACCAAGACCCATGAGGTCTCAGTAGAATTCCTTGCGTTGACGACAACTATAGGAAGTGCAACACGCAAAAACTAAGGGTTTCCCGGTTGCTTCACATAATCTTCATGTCTAACTGGAGTTAACCCTTGGTTTTAATAAAGCCTTCGTTTAATGTGCCTCAAAATACTGACAAGCCTGTCATCATCCAGAGGTTAGAAATCTGCCAAACGCTCTGCTATTCTTAGCTTGGCGGAACGAGCACGAGGGTTATTCTCAATTTCTTCAGCATGAGGTAAAATTGGTTTCTTGGTCAAAACTTTGAGTGTTTCAGTTGCCCGCAAAGTATGTTTGACCAAACGATCTTCTAAACTATGAAAGCTAATGAGTGCCAGCCGACCTTCTGGCTTCAACCATACGGGTGCTCTTTGTAACAACATCTCTAAGACTTCAAGTTCGCGGTTCACTGCGATGCGGAGTGCTTGAAAGACACGAGTTGCCGGATGAATGCGCCCATAACGATATTTACCGGGCACAGCATGGGCGATCGTATTTGCCAGGGTAGTGGTGGTCTGAAAGGGACGCTGCTCTACAATACGACGAGCAATCTGGCGTGACAAGCGCTCTTCCCCGTATTTGAAGAATAAATCTGCCAAGGCTTTGTCATCCCAGGTGTTGATGATTTCGGCAGCCGTAAGCGATTGGCGTTGATCCATCCGCATGTCGAGATCCGCCTCGTGACGAAAACTGAAGCCACGTTCTGGCCGATCAAACTGCGCAGAACTCACCCCCAAATCGGCAACGATGCCATCAAACCGAATGCGACCGGGATCGTACTCAGCAAAATTGCCATGCCAAAACTGCACCTGATCGCCATACTCTCCCAGTTGAGCCTGCGCCGCTACAAGTGCCTGTTGATCCTGATCGATCGCCGTCAGGCTGACATCAGGTGCAACTGCTAAAATCAATCGACTATGCCCCCCACCGCCCACCGTTGCATCTAGGTAATGCCCTTGCGATCGCACCACCAAACCCTCAACTACCTCCCGACCCATCACCGGTTGGTGAAAAAATTCACTCACACGTTGACTCCTAAACTATTTTGGCTGTGGATGTTTTTCGCAAAGCTTGGTAGATTTCTCGTCGCCCTTCTAGCGGTATCACTCGAACCTCTGCGGATAGACACAGGGTTTGCCCCAGCACATCTACCAGTTCCCAGTTCCGCAGCGATGTCATGGGATTTTGCCGATCGAATTGGCACACCACACCCAGCACATAAGCAGGATTTTCAGGCAAATACTTCACCTGACGCTGAACCAGATATGCCTCCCGAACCTCAGGATAACGGGTCAAGTGCCATGTGATCTGGCGAATTTCCGTTTCAGGTAAGCTGTGAGGCAAAAAACAGACCTTACCTGTGACCGTTTCTCGTTCTTTTTGCGATCGCTGCCAGATGGGCAACTGTTGCCTCAATTGTTGCAAATAGGATTGGGCAAGTGCTTGTTTTCCCTGTTGCAGTAAAGCAGCATAGAGAAATTCAAATCCTGGGATCAGGAGATAGGAGGCGTGCTGAAGGGCTGCGAGCAAATCTGCTAGTCCCGCTGCTTGTTGCTGCTGTAACCGCAGTTTACCCAGTTCATATTTGATAGCAGCATGGGCAGGAAATTTTTGCGTTAGGGATGCTAGTTGGGCGATCGCCGCCGCAGATCCCACAAATTCAGCCGTTAACATTGCCAACTTGAGCGATTGTTCTACAGTCAACAGCTGCCCCTCAGCCTGTGCCTGTAATTGTTGGAAAAATGCTTCTCGTTCCTGCCTTCTAGCATAGTGAGTTTGCCAAAATTTTGTATGTTCGGCTTTCCATTGAGCATCCAGTAACGCAGTAATCGATCGCTCCTCCTCTGCCAAAAAATATTTAGACGCGGACTGCTCAACTGGAAAGGGCAGGGGACAGAGACGCGCCGCATCGGACTGGTAACCATATGCTGTCAGCCGTTCTGATAAGCAGGGATGGGTATCTTCGTAGCCAGTTTGGCGAGCCAGTTCCAATTCTAGCCATGCTTGAACAGATTCGGGAGCAATGCCCCGTTCTAAGGATGTAATCAGATGAGAAACAGCATTGGCGGGAACTTTGGCATGTTGCGCTTTTTGTTGATAAAAATCTCGCCAGATACGCGCGGCATGGGTCCCTTGAAGATGAATCTGGATCAAATCTTCGGCTGCATTCTGGACACCCGCGTATTCTGCAGCACAACGATCGGCAACATACTCGTTACTGCGTGACAAAACAAAGGTATACGCCCGAAAAAAGGGTTCATACCATTTAAAGAAGGGATACATCAGAAGCGGAGGACGATCGCCCTGTTGCGACAGTTTCAACCAGGCATAACGAACGCGGTAAATCCAGCCAGAAAATCGGGAGTGGTTACCCGATAGATGCCCCAGTTCATGCGCCAGGGTCGCACGAAATTGTTTCGGCGTGACCGATCGCATCAATGGCAACCCCAGCAGTAAGTAATTGGTATACCAACCAAAGATGCCTAATTTCGGTGCTTGCAAAACTGCTGCATTCAGATCAGTCGTGATGACAACCTGATGAATTGTGGGAGTTTTGAGGGCAGCGCTCAACTGATCGAGTTCTGCAAACAAAAGTGGGCAATGGGTGCGATCGACTCTCACGCCTTTGGGTGGCGGCATCCGAATCCAAAACAAACTGATGAGTCCCACCAAAATCAGGACAACAGACTGGAATGCAACCAGCTTGAAGAATAACAGCACCAAGCCACCAAAAATGCCGCCGATGTAGGCATACCCCAGCAAAGCCAACAGGGTGACGCGCAACCGATACCCTTGAGGAGATTTGCAGGCATAGCTTTCGAGTTGCCGAACCAACGCCTCCAGCGGTTCCTGATCCAGCGTCGGTAATGGAGGTTTATGAAACCCTCGCTGCGAATAGATTGCGAAAAACATCACCAACCCCTTTCCCCCCGCTCTCCTCAAAACGTCCGATCCTCAACCGCAGAAAACCTCGGTTGAGTGTAGTTGAGTGGGAAGCATTTTGCAAGGTTCCAAGATCAGGAGATTTTTCTCAAAGTTGTCTTACGGGGATGAAACGGGTAAAGACAATGGAATGCGCTGAAGCTGCTCTAGCAGAAGGGTAGTCGTTTGTGCGGCTTCGAGCTTACCCTGCTCAGTAAATAGCTCGATCGCCCGCTGATAGTCTACGAGTGCACCTTGAACATTGCCCATTTGCGATCGTAATTCACCCTGCGCCAAATACGCTTCAGCTTTCGTGTCGTTCAGTTGTAGAGCAGCGTCCAAATCTCGCGATGCTTCTGAGAAATTTTTGAGATGGGCGTAGAGTATGCCGCGACGGGTGTACCCCACGCCATCATTGGGATAGATAGTCAGTTGCTGAGTATAGTCTGAGATCGCCGCTTCAAAATTACCCACTTTTTCCCATGCCAACCCCCGCAAACCGTGAACATACGAGTCAGCATCAGGATTCATCATCAAGGCTTCGGTATAGTCGGCGATCGCCTGTTGCCATTCCCCAATTTGGGCATACACTTTACCCCGCTCTAGATAAACCCGATAATCGGGTGCGATTTTGAGAGATTCGGAGAAGGCTGCGATCGCCCCCTCATGGTTTTTGACCTGCAACCGATCAAGCCCCTGGTTAAAGAAGCTTTCAGCCTTTTCATTAAACGGGAAAATAGGCGAGACCTCTGTTTCCATCCGGTGATGGGGGTGACCTGCGTGTTCAGGCATCGCCGCAACCGGCAACACCGAAGCGCCCCCTAACCAGAGAACCGTCAGGAGAATAAATACAAATTGACGAAGCTGCATAATGATGATGCCTGGAAATTAACTAAAGCTAGTCACCTGGACACGCAATCGTGAAAGCGGCACTCCATCGAGATTGGGAATATCCAACGCTTGATTGAAACTTCGGGATTCACCAGGACGCAAGCCCCCAGTTCCTGTCACGAGCACAATCTCATTGGTCGAGATCACTCGATTATTAAAAATCAATTGACACACCACCTTAGAAACTGGTACTCGTTTTTGTGAGGCATTGGTCACGAGCCCGCTGTCCGTCACTAGAGAATTCTTTGCTTCCCCAAAGACCCATAAATCCGTCTGCGAAAACTTTAGTGGAACAATGCCCGCATTACAGACACATTACAGATAGAGACCGAATCAGCCCATGTCCCCGCCTTTATCTATAGCGGTGGTGTGTTGGCTGTGTAGACTTTAGCTGGAGCGATCGCAGCCGGATTGTTGGAATTGGAGCCTACCTGGAAGCCCCGCATCATGTCATTGTCCTCATGCACCAGATTGTGACAGTGAGTCATATATCTGCCAGAATGGGGTCCAAATTTGCCCACCACACGTACAACACTGTTTTCCGTTAGGTAGAAGACATCCTTCCATCCTTCTTCCCAGGTAAATGGCTTTCTACCGTTGCGATCGATGATTAGGAAATCAGAGAGATGAATATGAACCGGATGAAACCACCCGCCTGATTCATTGATCAAGGACCAGATTTCTACCTGATTTTGCCCCGGATTCGCTTCCATATCTGTCTGGCTCCAGGTTCTGCCATTCACCGTCCACAGACCATTGTTGCGGGCATAGCGAAACTCACGAGTCCGCACGACCTGGCTCAACAACTCTGAAACAGGTGGGACAAAACCCAACGTACTGGGAATCTCGCTGGTGTCGGGCGTGACGGGATCGCTCACCACCTCAAACATCATCACTTTGTTGGTGTTGGTAAAAGTCTCATTATTGAGGGGCGAATTGTTTCTCAGTTGAATTTGCGTACCAATTGGATATTGGGAGAAATCGAGCACAAACTCATAACGCTCCGCCATGCCGATCGTAAAGTTCTTCACAGCAGCAGGGGAATTGCGGAGTCCGGCATCCGTCCCGATCATGATGAACGAATCGCCATTATCCAGACGCAAGTTATAAGAACGGGAAACCGAGGCATTGAGCATGCGAAAACGATATTTCCGCCGCTCAACCGGCATCCGGGGCCAGGCCACCCCATTCACCGTAATCACATCACCATAGACGCTAAACTCGCCCTGATCATCAAAAACAACTTGTCCTTGTCGATCGAAAACCTTGTCATGCAAGATCAAGGGAACATCATAGTCACCACTGGGCAAATTTAAATCCAGTTCGTGATCGTCATAAACCACATACATGCCTGCAGACAAACCGCTATAGACATTCCGGGCAGTTTGATGCACCGCATGATCGTGATACCAGAGGGTAGCAGGTCGGTTATTCGGATAAATATAGTCTTTGTAGTAATATCTGCCCTGGGCATCCCGTGGTGGGATCACATCATTTGCCCAGCCATCATACTCTGGCAACGAAGCCATCCCGTGCAAGTGAATGGAGGTGGGCGTATTATCCACGAGCCGATTAATGAAGCGAACCACCGACTGCCGACCTTTCTTCTGTCGGATGCGGGGAGCCGGAAAGATGCCTGCATAGCCATTAATTCGCGTCAACTTGCCGGGAATAATCTCTTGCAATCCTGTCTTTACCTCTATCTGGTAATAGTCGGTTGTACTATCACTGCGAACCGGACTCAAAATGGGCGGCACCTTAAAGGTTAAGGTAAAAGGTTTCCCTGGGTTAGGGGTCGTTGGAAAAGCACCAAAAACCGCTTTCTCCATCCCCAAGGGCAACAAAATTGAACCACCTGCGATCGCAGCATACTTAAGTACTTGTCTTCTTGTGATCTTCATGGCAATGCTTCCCCGAATATGATCCGTAAACATCGATCGATGAAATTCGTGCCAAAGATTTTCATGTCAAAAATTTTCGTCATACCCTAACCGTTGACGAAGATAACCACTTGTATTGATTTCCCATTGCAACCATGGCACACTTACCCGTTGTCCCTTAGAGGTTAGGAGTGAGGCTTCGACAGTTACAAAGTTTGTCAGCCTAAATCATAGGTAGTGTTTTACAAATCCCAACAGCATCACTAGACCATGACCCAATCATGGACCAATGAGTTGCAATCAGCAGATAAATCTGGATGACAAACCTCATCCAGATTGAGGCAATTACCTACTACCTCAATAACCTAGCCCCAATGATTCGCAAAAATCAAAGGCACTCAAAAAAGTGACTCCTTAAGAAGCCGTTACAGGTATAAAAAATTGCTCAAACCACCAATCTAAGCCGAATTGCTGAGTGTTTTTCGCAACTAAGTATTGTTACGTAAAACAATTAAGCAATTCAGCTGAAAAAGATATTCGCAAACATAGTTGTCTTTTTTTATTCTCTATGAAGCAAGAGCTTTGTCAACCACCTATCTTAGTGATCGACTTGATCACCTAAATGTATTTTTTAATACACTAAATTTACTAAGAAATATTCTCAATAATGAAATAAAGTCCTATCAAATAAGGCTTTCAGATTTATTCCTTGAGAAGGAGTCGTAAAAATACGGAGATTTGTGCATCAAAACACAGTCAAAAATAAATTTTAATAAAAATTTCACAATTTATCGGAAACAAATCTTGAGATATCGTATTAGCAGGCATTTCAGCCTATTTTCGAAATGGTTTAGAGAAATACCGTACTGCTGAACAATTAAAAATTTTGAGCTGGATCAATCTTCATGAAAACTTGATGTTCAATCATCAAATGATGTTTTTTGTAAAATTTTCTAGGGGTTTTTGCGGATAAGCAGTTTAATTTCTAAAGACATGTTTAATGACAAACCCTATTGTCTAAACAGATGAAAACCGTAGTACTACTGATACCCATACTGCTGATTGCCATCCCTTTATTGGGATTGCTAATCATGCCGCCATGGCGTCGCTGGTTAGCAGCACGATGGCGCGGACGGGTGATTCAGGTCAGTCAGGCATCTAGAGGTTTGGCGATCGCTGCATTGGTTGCTATAACAGTGATCACGGGACAGGTTGTTTCTGCCCAAATTGCGCCTTCCGCCTCAGCTGACTTGGCTGCCCTGAGCACCGTTCCTGTCCCTGAACCAGACAATATCCAAGACTTCATTCGAGACAAGCAGGCTGCGATCGCTTTGGGTAAAGCGTTTTTTTGGGATATGCAAGTAGGCAGCGATGGATTAACTTCCTGTGCAACTTGCCATTTCCATGCTGGTGCTGACAGTCGCTCTAAAAACCAGATTAGCCCTGGTTTACTGCGGCGCAATGCCAGTGGTGCCGCCAACCCTGACAATACGTTTCAGATTGGCGGTGCTCCCAACTACCAACTCCAACCCGGCGATTATCCCTTTCATAAGTTGAGTGACCCACTCGATCGCGACTCCGCTGTCTTATCAGACAGCAATGATGTCACCTCATCGCAAGGGGTCTTTTTATCAGTTTTTAACGATGTTAAAGCTGGTAACCCTCAAGATATCGTGACCTATCAACCTGATTTGGTCTTCAACGTCAACGGGACCAATACTCGTCGGGTGGAACCCCGAAACACTCCATCTGCCATCAACGCAGTGTTTAATTTCCGTAACTTTTGGGATGGTCGCGCCCAAAATGATTTCAACGGGGTCAACCCCTTCGGCAAACGTGATCCTGACGCTTTCGTTCTTCAAAGTAATTCGGGAGCGTTAAGCAAAGTCACCATTAATTTGAATAATTCTTCCCTGGCATCACAGGCAGTTGGACCGCCGCTCAGCGGATTTGAAATGTCCGCAAGTGGTCGGAGTTTCCCCGAAGTGGGAACGAAGCTCAGCTCGAAGCTACTTAGGCTCAAGCGGGCTAAGTTAGGGAAGAAAATCGGGCTGGTCCGTCCTCTGTCGAAACAACTGGTACACCGCAATGACAGTGTCCTGGGCGGTTTGAGCAGATGGCCCCTCAGGGGTTTATCGACCACGTATGACGCCATGATTCGGGATGCCTTTAAGCCCAAGTGGTGGAACTCGAAACAGGCAATTTCCATTGATCCTCAAGGGAACTTGATCTTCACCAATAAACCACTTGCCCAATTCACGGCTGATGAGTTTACCCAGTTGGAGTACAACTTCTCGTTGTTCTTTGGGTTAGCCATTCAGGCATACGAGGCAACCCTGGTTTCTGACGCATCCCCCTTCGATAAGTTCATGGAAGGCAACTCGGCTGCTTTGACTGCTCAGCAAAAGCGTGGCTTAGATATTTTCCAAACTAAAGCCAAGTGCATCAGCTGTCATGCTGGCGCAGAGTTTACCAAAGCAACTGTCAGACATGTACAAAACGAGCCACTGGAACGGATGAACATGGCACAGGGAGTGGCAGTTTATGACAACGGTTTCTATAACATCGGGGTCAGACCCACGTTAGAAGACGTCGGTGTCGGTGGCACCGATCCCTTCGGGAAGCCTTTGTCAATGTCTCGCCTTGCGCAGCAACAAGGCCCCCCTTTCCCGATCGTACCTGGTGAAAATGGACCTCCAACCGGTCCGCTCGACCCCAATGAACGGGTGGCAGTGGATGGTGCCTTTAAGACACCAAGCTTGCGAAATGTTGAGCTCACCGCTCCCTATTTCCATAATGGTGGACAACGCACCCTTAACGAGGTGGTTGCATTCTACAATCGCGGTGGCGATTTCCATGACGAAAACATCGACAATCTCGACCCAGATATCGAACGGTTGAACTTGACGCCTCAAGAACAAGAGGATCTGGTGGCTTTCTTAAAATCGTTGACCGACCCTCGCGTTGCCAGCGATAAGGCACCATTCGATCATCCTCAACTGTTTGTTCCTAACGGACATTTGGGTGATCATACTTCGGTGATTGGCACACAAGTGAATAGCAACACTGTGTTAGCAAAAGATGATTTTCTGGAAATCCCCGCGGTTGGACGTGGCGGAGGCGCTGGCACCGCCAACTTCTTGGCAGGAGCGGCACAAACCTCGACAGTTGCTCCGAGTGGCACTGCTAATGTTGGAACTTGTCCGGCAGGTACAACCTATGTTCCCTTAACGAACGGGTTCATCTGTCAGTAGACGATCGATGCATTCGCAAAACTAAGTGGAGTCTGCATCTTGTCCATGGACAAGATGCAGTTTTTTTAGATTTTGGATTTGCCGAACTATAGATGATCCCCCAAAAACCTGTTTGTCCAGACTTTCGCAAGTTGCAATCTGCAATCTGAAAACCCTATCCACTGCCACAGATTGCACCTAATGTGGACAACATAGCTTTTTGTCCTTCAGTGAGCCCGGTAGCACCTGCGATGTTCATGCCTTCGTAGAGGCGATCGGGACGAATAACCTGCAAACATTCTCCCGTTTCCACATCCCACAAACGAATCGTTTCATCCAGACTCCCACTCACCAGAATTTGCCCATGGCAAGTCGCAAGGTCGAAGGAGTTTGGCGGCAAAAAGACCATAGCCGTCACCCCACTGGTATGTCCTTCCAGGACGCTGACACAGTTGCCTGTTGAGACATCCCAAAGGCGAATGGTGCGATCGCTACGACCACTCGCCAGTAGGGTGCCATCGGGACTAAATGCCAAGGCACCCAATATCCCCGTATGTCCCTGCAATTGGCGAAGGCACTCGCCCGAATCTGCATCCCACAGATACACTTGCGAATTGTTACCCACACTGGCTAGCAAATGTCCCTCTGGATGAAATACCACGCCCCAAGCATGTCCGCCATTATTCGCTGACACTACCCGCAAGCAGTCTCCGGTCTCGGTATCCCACCAGCGCAAGCGATCGTCATTCCCGGCTGTGACAAAGTAATGTCCCTCCGGATGAAACGCTAATCCCAATAAATAGGCGTCGGGTTGCAGAGCAATTCTGCGGAAACATTCCCCAGTCTGACTCTGCCAGAATCGAATCGTAGCATCAGAACTGCTGCCACTGACCAGATAGCCCTGGGGGCTAAAGCCCAGCGCTTGAATCCAGGAATCATTTCTTAGCAAGGTGTGCAGACATCGTCCCGTCTCAATCTCCCAAATCTTGATTTCGCCATTGAGGCTGGCGCTGGCAAGGATGCAACCCTGGGGATGAAACGCCACTTTCCAAAGCCCGGCTGTATGCCCCTCTAATACTTTGAGGCAGTGTCCCGCTGTATCCCATAACCAAATGAGAGTCCCTATGCCCGCACTCGCCAGTAATTTGCCTTGCGGATGACAGGCAAGGGTACGAAGGCTTAGTGTACTACCCTGGATAGTTTTGAGACAGTCACTGATGACGGACTTTGTCGGAAGCAGAGATGGAAGACTTTGGCCATCTAGCATCGATGAGACTTGACTAATCTGCCAAAACCGGATGGTTTGATCTAGACTGGCACTCACCAACAGTTGCGCTAATGTGCCATCTAACCCCTGACTAGCGGTAAATGCCAATGCCCAGACGTGATCCAGATGCCCTTGTAGAACCTTTAGACAGGTTCCTGTGGCTGCATCCCAAATCCGAATGGTGCGATCGTTGCCACCGCTGGCAAGCAGTTGTCCATCCGGGCTAAAACTGACGCTACTCACATCGGCAGTATGTCCCTGCAGCGTGTGGAGGCAGGCTCCCGTTTTCCAATCCCAGAGTTTGATGGTGTGGTCAAAGCTGCCACTGGCAAGGAGGTGTCCCTGAGGATGACAACTGACGGAAAAGATCAAGCCTGTGTGCCCGGTCAGCGTTTGCAAACACTCACCAAGATCGAGATCCCAAATCTTCAATGTACAGTCCTGACTGGCACTGACCAGTTGCCAGCCAGTTGTCGCTGCTGGTGCTGGAACAAAGACCAAATCGCTTGCCTGTCCGGTATGTCCGGTCAGAGCCGTGAAAGACTTTCCCGTTTGCCTGTCCCATACATAGATCGTGCGATCGGAATCGGACGTGCTGCTGGCTAGGAGGTGCCCATCGGGGCTAAGCGCCAATGCCCATACCGATCCGTCTAATTGTATGGACTGCACACACTGGTAAGTTGCCATATCCCAAAACCGCACGAAGCCATCCCCCCCTCCACTCACCAGGGTTTGTCCATCCTGGCTAAAAGTGAGCCCAAAAGTATAGGCACTATGTGCCTGGATCATTCCCAGAGGGCATGCAGTGGAAACCTGCCAGATCTGAACCACGCCATCTTCTCCCCCGATCGCCACCCGATCGCCCTTAAAACTAACTGCTAATGAATAAGGATGCCGGATCGGTTCAGCAAACTGGCAGGCAATTAGATGCGTATGCGCTAGATTGACGCGATGGAGAGGTACATTCTGTAAACAGGCTTGCCGAATAGTGAGATGGGAAAAGTCATACCCGGTCAGATCCATTTTTAGATAATTCATCAAGTTGAGTAAATTTCCAGTTCCATAGCTAGAAGCTTTGGTTTCCCACCGACGTAACATCATCAAAACCCGAAGCATCTGCTGTTCCAAGGCAGCCATTGAGCTAAATTGTTCACGCAGATGACCCGCGATCGGGTGCAAAATCAAGCGTATTTGACTTTCCCGAACATAGACTTTTGCAGTGCCTTTAACCAGTGCATAGGAATTAAAAATCGCCGCCGCTGTATCTGAAGGAGCTGAATGATTTTGAACTTGTTTAATTTCTTCACAAACTTGCTCAACCAACTGTTCTGTCATGTATTCCATGACGACGGGTTGTTGGGTAAAACGAGCGTTGTTTTGTTCAATCAAACTCCGTCGGGACAGAGATTCCAACGTTTCCATCAATCTCTGTTTGGGCACTGAAGGAACAATATCCCCCTGCAATTCGGCGATCGTCACCCATTCTCGGTTAACTGCCAGCCAGTACATGACCTGTTTTTCCAAGGGAGTCAGGCGCTGAAATTGGTGATTGAGTAAGCGACGAATGCCATTGAAAACGACAGTTTCTTCACTTAAAAAGGCATCGACATCACCGCCAAACAGTTCGCGAATCGAAGTTGCCACAATTTTCAGTGCCAGGGGATTACCGCTGTAAAGTTGCATGAGTTTGCTTCTGCCTATGGGCGATGGAGAAAGACCAATGCGGTCAAATAAGCGATCGCTTTCTGGAATGGGTAACCCTGATAAAACAAACGATCGAGTTGGCAGGTCTTCCCCTTCAAGACTGGCAAGGGTTTCAGGTTTTTCGCGACTGGTCAGAACCAGGCAACTCTGATGGGGAATTTCGCCCACTTGGCGTAGCAATTCCCCATACGGTTCGTAGCCCTGCCGGTAGGTTCCCGCAAACTGTCCACTCTGCAAAATCGTTTCGCCGTTATCCAAAATCAGCAGGCAGCGAGATTGCCTCAAATAGTGCATGAGCCGAGAAAATAGGGCGGAGAGCGTCAAAGACGGGACACTTTCTTGCTGGCAAGAGAGCATCTGGATCAGGTCAGTCAGCAATAGTTCAATGGGAGGAGCATTGCGAAGCGATCGCCAGATGATGAATTGAAACGGTTTTAGGGTGCGCGCATCTGGTTTCAACGCAGGGGTCGCTGTTGGTTCATGGTTATCAGCTAGCTGCTGTGCCAACTTGACAGAGAGGGCGGTTTTGCCAATTCCCCCCATGCCCAAAATGGCAACCAGACGGCACTGGTCTCGCCGAATCCACTGATCCAAGGTAGCAAGTTCGGTGGTGCGTCCATAGAAGGTAGAGACGTCGATCGCCTCGCCCCAGTCGATCGTCGATGCCATGGAACGGGAGATGGGTGCGATCGTGGAAATCGGCTCCTCGGTCAGTTGCGCGTCTTCTCCAGCGCCTGGTCGATGGTAGTCTGCCCGTTCCAGAATGAGATCGAAGACACCAAAAAACTGTTCCAGAGTTTGTTTATCGACCCCTACTTGCGCTTCCAACACGCGGGCCACGGTGCTGGGAGAAAGTTGGGTACGTTCGCTCAGTTCTTCCAACGTAAAGCGATCGCTGCTATTGAGCGTTTGTTCCAAATGCCGTCGCGCCATTTCAAGTTTTCGCTGTCCCTGGGAAGACAGAACAACCCCACGTCTGCGATTCTTTCTAACGGTCATGGATAGCACACGATTTTAGAACAACAGGAGGCGCGAAGGAGGGTGGTCTGAAATCAGCCCCTAAGGAGTATCTAGAACTTCATGACGAAGCCTTCTTTGCAAAATATTTGAATCTATGTCTGAAAGATTCTCTAGAAAGCCAGTCCTTCGATTCAACCCTCTCTGGAATATTACTGAGTTTACTCAGTTAACCGATTTAAGTCCAACTTAAGATGGACTTAAGCTCAAGATAGCAGCACCTCGCCTTCAAGCAGCAAACTCGGCAGTCAAAATGGACAATACTCTTGATCCAAAAAGGGATGCGTAATCAGGTAGTGTTTCAAAGGTGTTGTTGGTATTTTTAAAGGCTTTGTTCAGCAAAGCTTTTAAAAATGCCAACAACATGTCTAGAACATAATCGGCTTTATAACTTCAACGATCGCACCGCTAAATCCTTTAGCGTAATTGTGAAATTGCGTTGTTCACCCGTCGCCATAAAAGACACGATCGCTTCACTGGCAACAGCAACCGTGAGTATCACCAAATTCCGCGCCAGAGGATAATCGCAAATATCATCCTGGGCATCCGAAGGCACTCGATATGCTTCATTCCAAATCACCTCTGCATAGTCCGCCGAGAGTCCAGCATGAAGACAGGCAACCCCCCCTTTGCTCAGCATAGCCCTTGAGCACCTGTCGGGAAGAACTGTTGTCAAACACATCCACAATCAGTTGGCTCGCTTTCAGCAATTGCGGTGCATTGGTGGCAGTCAATTCTTTGGTTTCCGCTTCCACCTTGGTTCCGATCGCCCGATACAGATTGTTTGCCAAGATCTTGGCTTTGAAAGCACCCACATCAGAGCGGTAGTAGGGTTGGGTAGAAAGGTTGCCTTCTTCAATGCGATCGCGATCGATCACCTTGAGCGCTCCCGCCCCCGCCCCCGCCAGATTTTCTGCCAAATTGGCACCCAATGCCCCTGCACCACAAAGGACGATCGGATAGTTTTTTAACTTTGCCATCACTGCATCAGTGGGATAAAGCTGTTCATGCAACAGAAAATTCATACGCGGGTCTGCTCCGCTAGCTCTGTATCCAAATGCTACGCCCTCTTGCGATCGCATCAACATTCTCTCTCGAAGGGATGGTGACAGATCCCAGAGAAAACCGTTCCAATAGGCGAGTTCCTGTTTTTATTAGCGCATTTATGCACGGAGCCCGTTGGATTCATCCACCGTCCAGACTGATGCAACAGTGACATTCTGACCTGGATATCCTGACCTGGACATCCGATCGTCCCCCATTCAGGGCTGGTAACAGAATACACCGTAACACTTCGACAGATTTACATTGAATTTGGTTGGCAACAACATCTCGCAACAGAAGAGGATACCCATGGACTTGCAACTGACGAATAAAGTGGCACTGGTCAGCGGCTCAACTGCTGGAATTGGACTCGCGATCGCCGCAACACTTGCCCAGGAAGGTGCCACTGTCATCCTCAACGGACGTACCGAAGCACGAGTCAATGCCGCGATCGATCAGATCAAACAAACCACCCCCCATGCCAATCTACAAGGAATGGTTGCCGATTTAGGCACCAGCGATGGCGCAACCGCATTATTCGAACAGGTTCCAGAAGTCGATGTTTTGGTCAATAATTTGGGGATCTATGGGGCTCAAGCCTTTGCCGAAATTTCAGACGACGAATGGATGAAATTTCTAGAAGTGAACGTGATGAGCGGCGTGCGACTGTCGCGCTATTACCTGCCCAAAATGTTGCAGAAAGACTGGGGACGCATCATTTTTATCTCGAGTGAATCTGGTGTGAATATTCCAGCCGAAATGATCCACTATGGAGTTACGAAAACTGCCCAAATCGCGCTGGCACGGGGATTAGCAGAAACAACCGTTGGCACCAATGTGACGGTGAATTCGGTTTTGCCAGGACCGACGCGATCGGAAGGGGTCGAAGATTTCATTCACGGGTTAGCGAAAGAGCAAAACATTTCACCCGAACAGGTGGAGAAAGAATTCTTTGCCAAAACGCGCCCTTCTTCTCTGATTCAGCGATTTGCTACCACCGAAGAAGTCGCCGCCCTGGTTGCCTATATCGCCAGTCCCCGATCGTCTGCAACCAATGGGGCGGCGTTGCGGGTCGATGGGGGTGTGGTGCGATCGATGGTCTAATTGCGATCGATGCGCTGATTGAAGTATTCAGGAGTCGGGAGTCAGGAGCCAGAAGGAAACGCCCTGTTAAATTCTGATTCCTGGTTTCTTGTGGATGCGTTGAGCAGCGCCCTTCGGCTTGACTGCATCGCGCAGTTTGCTGATGTCACGCCTGCATTCCCGCTTCGCAATTGACTAAGTTTTATCGATCAACCCAATTTTTTTTGCGTTGCTCAACAACGGGATGAAAATGATGCTGAATGATTTGAAACTTCGTTCTAAATCATCCTGCTTTTCAGCAACGCCTTTTTTTAGCACCCTCTTGACACCTCTGTAATCTATTTGTAGTATATGTAGTATGAGGTAACAAACCAGGCAGCAAGCTGATGTGTTTGTCCCCTATTTCAACTGCAAGGATCATTTTCCGTAATCTGCAAGCTCAGATTTGTAATCCTCAATAGTCACACTCACGCCTTCGATGCCAACTCGGACTCATCCAGACTGGGACCATAGCTCAACTGGCCAGAGCGCCCGCCTTGCAAGCGGGAGGTTAGGGGTTCGACTCCCCTTGGCTCCACTGTGTCCGAAACCAAAGCGATCGCGGTGCTGGTCTGTGAATCCAGGATTAGCGGGTTAGAGTCCCGCCGGACACCCCAAATCAGTTGGGTCGCAAGGCATTGCGACCTTGCTGAACCGCAAGGCATTGCGACCTTGCTCAGGCATTGTGCCTGTACCCAAAATTTAACCGCATGGGAGGTGCCGCTGAACGGTCGGCAACTGGTCTTGAAAACCAGGGTGAGGTGACACTTAGGGGTTCGATTCCTCCACCTTCCGCTGCAATGAATGTTCACCACAGGAGGTGATGATCATGGTACATATTCGATTTGAAGGACGATCACTCGATCTAACGGAAGCACAACTGGGAATCACTGCAAACATGAATGATCAAGTTGTGAAAGAGCATGTCTCTCGTCATTTAGACATTCACGCCAATCGTCTTGCATCTTATGTGATCGATCGTCGTCCTAGCGGTGACTTTATCATCCGTCCCGAAGCTGTTTACGGATAAAAATTGACCATTTGTTTTGAGGGAGATAGTTTCACTCCAGTACTCGAAACATCCCATCTTTTCACTTCGTGCCCCAACCCCAAAAGCTTACATACTCGCTCAGTGGTAGAGCACTTTCCTTGGAAGAAAGCCTTCGTAGGTTCAAATCCTACGTATGTGACTACAGCTTTTTGAACTTGCACGAAGTGACCCTTTTCTAATACCTTTTGGCAGTTGTTGCCGCGCCCCGATCGCGGAAGCTTACATTCTCTCAACCAACCAGGTGCGTATCTGAGAAATACGCTGCAAGCCTGAACCTTAAGCAGGCATCCCTGAAGGAAGGACTTTCTTCAGCCAGCTTCCCCAACTTGCGCGGTGACTCCCCGCTCCGCGTGCAACATCTGCCTCCTTTGATTTTGGCTTGGCGATTTAGGATTTTAGATTCAATCCACAATCGCCAAGCCGCAATCCAAAATTTCTTAAGGAGGTTCCCATGAACAAAACCGAACGGGACTTGCGGCTAGAAATGTTAAACAGCTTGCTCACTACTCCTCACCGCAAGCTGGAGCAAGTTGCCGAGATCCATAAATTGATTGTTGAACTTGATCCGATTTTCTACGGACATTTGGCGGTTTGGTATCAGCGCCAGGGGGATGTGCGTGACCACAAAGAAGTGTTTGTCGCCCATCTGCTGACTAGCAACCTATCCGAGCACCGGGATGCGGGCTTTGTCATGCTGCAAGAGTTCCCACCTTACCAGGTGGCACGGGTGGTGGACTTCATGAAGCAGCACTGCAATAAGCTACCGCGTTCTGCGCGGACGGCGGTACAGCGGTATCTGAAGGCGCGGGAAAGCAACCCTGCGGTGTTCGATCGCGCCGCTCTGCGGGGTCGTCAGGCAATGAAGCACCTGTACGCAACTCTGCACATCAAGCCTGGTGAGCGGGCAAATGCAATTCTGTTCCGTGACCAGCCTCCAGTGGGCTCGCTGGCAGAGGTACTGAAACAGCTTGCCAAGGCAGAAAGCGCAGCAGAACAAGCCCGGTTGATTGTGGAGTTTAAGCTACCTTACACGATCGCCATCGGTGCGATTCAGCAACTGACGCCAACCGTTCTGGTGGCGTTGATCAACAGCATGACCCCCCAGGAAGTGATCAACAACCTCAAGTCTCTGAAGGCAAGAGGGGCAATGGATCACCCAGAGGTAAAGGCGTTGATCGATGGCAAGCTGGATGAGGCAGCAAAAGGCACACGGGTTGCTGCTTTCAAAGCCCAGATTGCTGCTGATGCGGTTGATCTGGATGCAGACACGGTTGCCCGGTTGGAGAAGGTGACCAATGAGCAGGTGAAGCGGCGCGGTGTGATTAGCCGTCCTACTGCCCTGCTGGTGGACAAGTCAGGTTCAATGGAGAATGCGATCGAGCTGGGTAAGCATCTGGCTGCCCTGATCTCTGGTATTACCCAGGCAAACCTGTTTGTTTACGCTTTCGACAACATCCCTTACCCGGTGACTGCACAGGGCAAGGAGTTGACCGACTGGGAGCGGGCTTTCCAGCACATCAAGGCAGGCGGTGGCACTAGCATCGGCTGTGCGCTGGAAGCAATGCGGAAGAAGCGTCAGGTGGTGGATCAGATCATCATCGTGACAGACGAAGGGGAGAATATGGCTCCTTACTTTGGTGAGGTCTACAAGGTCTACTGCCGCGAGTTGGCGATTATGCCAAATGTGGTGATTGTCCGGGTGGGTAGTCACTATGACTGGCTGGAGAGCCAACTGAAGCAGCAGCAGGCTCCCGTAGAAACGTTCACCTTTGCCGGCGACTACTACAGCTTGCCCAACCTGGTGCCGCTGTTGACTCGTCCTTCTCGGTTGGATCTGTTGATGGAGATCTTGGACCTACCGCTGCCTGTGCGGACGGATAAATAAAGTCGGAATCGGGCATGGCTCAGCAGGGTCATGCCCTTTCTACAGGTTGGCATGGCAAGGGGCGTCCCCAAAAATAAACAGCGTCTAGACATGTGGTTGATATTTTTGAAAGCTTTGCTGAGTAAAGCTTTCAAAAATATCAACCACACCTTTGAAGCACTACCAATGGGCAGAATTTTTCTAAAGTTGGAGAAACCCTGGCTATTTTTGTGAGCGTTACCACCTTGCCTCGCTAATTTCCGCTCAGCATCTCTTCCTGAATCAAATTGACAAATGTTATCACTGTGTTAGACATTACCCTTCTCCGGTGATGGGAGGATAGGTTTTGACATCTCGTTTTCCCGATCAAGATCAAAACACAATTTTCCTTAGCTAAAAGGTGACATCTTAGGAGATTTCTAGCAAACAAATTACCCGCTGGCTTAGACTCCGCCCAGCCAAGCTTTTGCCCTGAGCGAAGTCGTAGGGCAATGGCAGAGGGTAAAATCTTCTCTGGAAATCTCCTTAGTAGATAGAACGTAGGTTGATTGAGTGAGGCAGCAAGCAAATAGCTGATGAAGCAAAATCTCTCTAAAAATTTCACGCTTCATAGGCGACGGTTATTCAACAGCAACTGGCTGCGCCTCTCAAAGATTCCCCTGCGCTTAGTATTCACTGTGCCCTTTGTCGTGCAAGTGCTGGGCATCGTTGGGCTAGTCGGCTACTTGTCCTATCGAAGTGGGCAGCAAGCCGTCGATCAATTGGTTGCTCAATTAATGACCGAGATCGGCGATCGCACTCAGCAAACGCTGGATAGCTATTTTGCGGTGCCTCAGACCGTCACGCGCACAAATGCCGCCTTACTCCGACAAAGGCGATTCGATGGATACGACCTCGGCTCAATAGAGCAGCACTTTGTGCAACAGTTGCAAATCTTTCCGCAACTGAGTGGCGTAGCGATCGCCAATGGAAAGGGAGATTTTTTGTCAGTTGAGCGCCCATTGGGAAAAGGGCTCACCCTTCGGAAACTGGATGCCGCCGATCCCAATCATGCCTTCCGTCGCTACCTGGCTGATGCAAACGGGCAAAACCTCATCCTGCAAGAAACGCGATACAACTACAATCCACACAATGATCCACCCGGCAACCCCTGGTATGTCAAAGCTAGAAAGGCGCCTCAGGGCATATGGAGTGTGGGAGTGAACCTCTCTCGTGGGCAAAACAAACCCATTCTGCATCTGGTTCGATTTTTGCCGTTTTATGATGCAACGGGGCAGTTTCAAGGAGTATTGGGTTCCAGCATTTACCTAACCCAACTGGGTGACTTCCTCAGAAGCCTGAATACAGGCAGCACCGGGCAGGTATTTTTGATCGAACGCAATGGATTATTAGTCGCCACTTCCACAGGTGAAATCCCGTTCGATCGCACCGTTCGGAAGAAACTTGCTGACAATGTGGCTCCGCAGCATCGTCGCCTACTTGCCGTTCATAGCCAGAATCTGCTAACGGCTGCCACTGCCCAACTGTTATCAAAACACTCCGCTGCGATCCAGCAAACCATCCATCCACAGCAATTGCAGCTCTGGCTAAACCACGATCGCTATTTCATACAAGTCATCCCTCTTAGCGGAGAACTCGATTGGGACATCGTGGTCGTGCTGCCTGCTTCAGACTTTATGGGCAGCATTCAGGCAAATCTTCGCGGCACGCTATCCTTATGCGGGTTGGCGTTATTAGGGTCCGTGGGGCTAGGTATCTGGACATCTCAGCGAATTGCCCGATCGCTCCTGCGCCTCAATCAGGCAGCTCAGGCAATTGCTGATGGTAATCTAGATGCACCGCCACCCAATACCCACGTTGCCGAAATTGAAACCCTATTTGCATCTTTCCACCAGATGGTCAGTTCGCTGCGCCAGGCAGACCAACTGCGTCAGAACTATGCACAGGAATTGGAGCAACAAGTCGCGGAGAAAACCGCGGCTCTGACCGTTGCTCAACGCATCGCCCGGGTCGGCAGCTGGGAATTTGAGGTGGCAACTGGAAAGAGTACCTGGTCAGCCGAACAATTTCGCATTTTGGGCATTTCTCCAGAGCAAGGAGCACCCGACTATCCAGAGATTTTTGACCTACTGCCTCTAGAAGATCAACCCAAGATGCAGACAGCGGTAGAAACCGCGATCGCCTATGGGTCTCCTTACGAAATCGAACATCGGATGCTCTGTCCTGATGGCTCCATCTGTCATGTGGTGAGCCGAGGTGAAGCCATTTGCAATGACCAGGGACAAGTGACCAAACTGGTGGGCACCATCACCGATATTACCCAGCTCAAACAGGCTGAAGCCCAACTGCGCCAGAGTGAGGCAACCAACCGCGCTCTGTTGGCGGCAATCCCCGATCTGCTGCTGCGGATTAGGCGAGATGGCACTTGTCATAGCTTTATTCCACCCAACGATCAGCGGGCTGGCACTTTTATCCCGATTCGTCAAAACCTTTCTGAAGTATTGCCACCCGATCTGTTGCAATACCAATTGCAACGGATTGAACAAGCACTGACAACGGGAGCGTTGCAGGTCTGGGAACATCAAATTCCGAAAAATGGGGTGCTGTGTGATGAAGAAATTCGCCTGGTTCCCTGTGGTCCGGATGAATGCTTGGTCATTGTAAGAGACATCACTGAACGCAAACGAGCCGAAAGTGCCCTGCAAGAAAGTGAAGCGCGCTATCGCATTCTCTCAGAGGTGAGTCCGGTTGGCATTTTCCGGTTTGATAAACCTTTGAACTGTGTCTATGTCAACGATCGCTGGAGCGAGATGACCGGCAGATCCAAAGAATCCGCGCTGGGCAAGGGCTGGATCGATGCCCTCCATCCTGACGATCGCGACCAGTTACTCGCCTACTGGCAAGCAGGGTACGATCAGCTAAAGTCAGATGATCTGATCTTCAATCACACCGAAAGCAGGCATCTACAGCCCGATGGCACCATCAATTGGTACTACGTTCAAGTTGCACAAGAAATGGATGCGACAGGCGCAGTCATCGGCTACATTGGCTCCTTAACAGACATCACTGCACTCAAACAGGCTGAACTCGCACTGCAACAAGCCAAAGAAGCCGCAGAAGCTGCTAACCAGGCGAAAAGTACATTTCTCGCCAATATGAGTCACGAACTACGTACACCGTTGAATGTAATTCTGGGTTTCACCCAACTCATGAGTCGAGACTCACGGTTATCGTCCGATCTACAAGAAAACTTGAAACTGATTTATTACAATGGTGAACATTTACTCAAGCTGATTAATGAAGTTCTCGATCTTTCCAAAATTGAAGCCGGAAAGTTGACGGTAGAAACACAGACAATTGATTTATTTGCATTTCTCCAGTCACTACGTAATACCTTCACTCAGCAAGCGAAAGAGAAAAACTTACAATTTCGATTAGAAATTCTGCCAGGAGTGCTGCAATATATCGCCGTAGATACTCAAAAATTACAGCAAGTTTGTATTAACCTCATTGGCAATGCCATGAAGTTTACTCATCAAGGTCATGTTACACTCCGGGTCCAACCATCGGCTGAAGCCTTATCGAGTCCGACGGCATCTGCTTTACCCATATCGAATGCGATCTGCTTGGAGGTAGAAGATACAGGGGTGGGTATTGATGCCCAAGATCTCAATCTGATTTTTGATGCATTTACGCAGACACTGAGTGGCAAGCAAATGCATCAGGGTACTGGGTTAGGGTTGGCAATTAGCCGTCGCTTGGTGCAATTAATGGGGGGTAAACTTACAGTTACCAGTCAGTTGGGGCAGGGAAGTACCTTTCAAGTCATCATTCCGGTACAGTCTGCTGCCACAGCTGGTATCTCATCCACTCAACCCAAACAAGTCGTAACCGGGTTGGCACCCAATCAACCGAGCTACCGCATCTTGATTGTCGATGACCAGACAGAAAATCGCCTACTCTTGGCAAAAATGCTGCAACCCCTGAGGCTAGAAATTCGAGAAGTCACAAATGGAGCAGAGGCAGTCTCGATGGGACAACAATGGCAACCGCATCTGATCTGGATGGATCTGCGAATGCCAGGCATGGATGGCTATGAAGCAACTCGACAAATCCGCAACTGGGAGCGATCGCATTCTTCGCTGGTTCCTTCAACCATTATTATTGCCCTCACAGCTCAAGTCTCAGCCGATGATCGAGCACGGGCGCTGATGGCAGGCTGCAATGAATACATTAGTAAGCCATTTCAAACTGAGACCTTATTTCAGGCAATGGCTGATTACTTAGGGCTACGCTATCTCTACGATGGGTCTGATAACAGTTCTGAGGATAACTCGTTGCATCCATCAGACGATCCTCCCTTCACACCTGAGCGGCTCGCAGTCATGCCTCAAGCCTGGATTGTGCAGCTCCATCAGGCAGCCATTTTTTGTGAAGAACAGCGAGTCCTCAACGTGATTCGTGCCATCCCTGCCGAACATCGGCAACTGGCTCAGCATCTCGAACAACTGGCAAAAGACTTTGCGTTTGACGAAATCATTCAAGTCACGCAACAGTTGGTTGACAGTCCACAACAACCATAAATCCGTGGGTAGTGCTTCAAAAATACCAACAACAGGTCTAGAACATAACCAATTCGGTCAAGGGAGTCAATTTCAGCAATTTAGCCAGACAAACGTTTTTTTCCGAATGAGAGCCTCTACAATATCGGCACAAGATAAAGGGTTATTTGTTCTAGTTCAGAGTATTTCTATAGAAAATTTCCATCAACAACCGCTGATTCGGTGGGTTGGCTGGTAGGGTGCTTTTCGGTAGAAAAATTGAAACCCAACGGGATCTCTCTCGTTGGGCTTCGGTGAGCCAACTGGACTAGCTGCAAAACCCGCTTCAGATTGCGCTGCGGCTATGACTATCCGACCTTTTGATCCTGCTCGGCTCCCCTCCAGTAAGAAAGCTTCGGCTTCGGCTTCAGCTTCTATTGCACCACCCGATCCGCCCACAGCCACCCGCTCCGAACCGCTCCTGCGATCGCCCGATTCCCAACCTGTACCACCGCCCTCAACGCGACAGAAACCCGATCGCGTCCCGGCGGATACACTAACCAAACCTGAGTCACCCAAGCGCGAACAGGAGCGCACAGTTGCAACCGCTAGCAGCCAGGTGCCGAAGCAGAAACCCCCGCTGCCCTGGTTTGCAATTTGGCTCGGTCTCATTGCCTTTTCAGGCGGAACGAGCGCCGCTGCGTTTTTGTGGCTGTCCACCCTCCCCCCGCTGCCCGATTGCCAAAAATTGCCCCCCCTGGCAGCAGATGCGGATTTGCTCTACTGCACGGAACAACAGGTGAGATCGGACGACCTAGATTCTTTGCGAAAAGGGCTGGATCTGATTGAACCCTGGTCGCCCGATCACCCGCTTTATGCCAAGTCCCAGACGTTAATGGCGGAGTGGTCGAAGGCGGTGATGGAGATCGCTCGCAAGAAGTTCAACCGCAACGATCTGGCAGGCGCGATCGCCCTGGCACAGGAGATCCCCAAAAATAGCCCGATCCACAAAGAGGTAGAACGGGAGATCGCCACCTGGAAAAAAGATAGCCAGCGGGGTAAAACGCTTTCGACCGAGATCCAGGCAGCGTTGAAAGCACAACAATGGCAGCAAGCGATCAGCAAAGCCCAAGATCTTTCTCAACTCAAAGGACAAACCTGGCAAAATGCGCTGAATGTGGTTCGGCAACAAGTCAATGTCGAGCGACAAGCTCGACAAACCCTACAACAAGCCCGTAATCTGGCAAATTTGGGTACAGACCCAATCAAGGATCTGGGTCAAGCTCTGGTGCTTTTGCAGCAAATTGATGTCAAGAGCTACACTTACCACGATGCCAAAATTGCAGCCGATCACTGGAGTAATGCGCTTCTAAAACTAGCAGCCGAACGTTGGAGCCAAAAGGATGTCGCAGGCGCGATCGCTGCCACTCAGGAGATCCCCCTCAATCTTCCGCTCTCAGCCACCACGCAAGAACGGGTCTGGTGTACACGCGCCCAACAACTCATCGATGCCAAACAGATCGTCAAAACAACCTTATCTCATCAATTTTTGACCTTATCGATCGTGTTGCCAGCGATTCAGCGCATCCAACCTCAGAGCCAGCTCTATGCTCAAGCCCAAGCTCAGATTCCCCAGTTAGAACGGCAATTGCAAGACTTGATTCAACTTCAGGCAGCGCAAACGCTTGCCCATCAGCAGGGGCTGGCTACCTTACAATTGGCAATTCGCTATGCCAAATCCATTACCGCCGATCGTCCTGCTCGGCTGTACGCCCAGAGTCTCATTGCCAAATGGCAGGAAGAAATTCAACGCATCGAAGACCGCCCCTACTTGCTCACAGCCAAACAACTGGCACAAGCCGATACGATCACCCAACTGCAAGCGGCGATCGCCGAGGCAAGCAAAATTGCCCCGAAGCGGGTTCTGCGTATCGAAGCTCAGACCCATATTGCCTATTGGAAAAAACAAATCCAAATCCTGGAAGATAAGCCCATTCTGGCGCAAGCCCGCGTCCTGGCAAACCAGGGCAAGCTGAGCAAAGCTATCCAGACAGCGACCCAAATTCGGGCGGGACGGGCGCTGTACTCAGATGCCCAGATCGCTATCCAGGGCTGGACTGCCCAAATCCAAATCGCTGAAGATCGTCCCATCCTCGATCAGGCTAACGAACTGGCAGAGCAAGGCAGCTACACCGACGCCATTCGTCTGGCAGACGAAATCCGCCCCGGTCGTGCCCTCTATGGCGAAGCCCAAGCTGCGATCGCTCGCTGGATAGCAGCACGCGAAGCCATCTATCGCGAACGTGCCGAAGCAGACAACCGCGATCGTACTGCCGATCCCAACGGGGTTGCCCCCCCTGAAAGCACAGCCCCCGAAAACGCTCCCCCTGATCCCAACCCCAATGGCATCAGCGCTGATGATTTCCCCACCCCAAAACCTTAAACAAACTCGTAGCGATTTACAGATATTTGTAGGGGCGGGTTTTGCGGTTAAGTGGAAACAAAGCTGTTCAGTAATTTGCTAAACCTGCCCCTACCCACACATATTGGACCTGCAAACCGTTTTAACCGGTATTACAGCTCCCTTAACAAGCGATCTTTGAGTTCTAACTGGTTAAGGGAGACAGACACCGATTCTTTAATCCATCACACTCAGCACCGCAGGTTGGGTTGCCAATTCCGGCAACTGGATCTTCTCAACCACACAGGTGCAGCCCAACCACTGAGTAGACAACTGGCTGAATTGCTCTGGTGCGCCACTGACACAGAAGCGGGTTGGGTAAGGAGGACGCAGACTTCTTAAACCCAACAGATCCAGTTCGCGGGCTGCCGCTGCCACCACATGGGCAGCCGGATCCACCAATTTGACCGATCGCGGCAAAATTTGCTGGAGTACAGGAGCCAAATGAGGATAGTGGGTGCAGCCATAGATCAACGTATCAATCTTTTGCTGCAACAATGGCTCCAGGTAGGCTTCTGCCACTCGGTAGGTATGCGGGTCAAGAATCCGATTTTGTTCAATCAGCGGTACAAATTCTGGACAGCCCACTTGCCAGACCTGCGCTGTTGCATCAATTTCTTGAATGGCGTTCTGATAGGCATTGCTAGCAACCGTCGCGGGTGTGGCAATCACCCCAATCCGCTTGCCCTGACTGAGTGCAGCTCTCGCTCCAGGCAAAATCAACCCCAAAGTGGGTAAATCAAATTCCGACTGGACTTGCTCAAGCGCCAGCGCCGAGCTAGTGTTGCAAGCCATGATCACCATCTTGACGCCCTGGTGCTGCATCCAGGTGAGTATTTCTCGCACAAACTGGAGAATCTCACCAGGCGATCGCGTGCCATAGGGCAACCGCGCCGTATCGCCAAAGTAAATCACCGATTCATTGGGCATCTGACGATATAACTCACGCAGCACCGTTAATCCCCCAACCCCACTATCAAACACCCCGATCGGGGCACTGAGATCTGGGGAAGTGGTGTTTTTTTTGCGCGTTAAGTTAGAAATTCGGATCTCGGCGTGCCTGACACTGGGATTACCGATCGTCCTTGACTGACCACTCAGTCCCAACTCTTGCCCCCTGCCGCCTGGCTCCTGATTGTTGCCTTCTGATTCCGGTTCGCCGTCGGTTAATTGTGGATTGCTAAAGTTGACTTCCTGTCTCCTCACACCTGTCTCCTCACGAACAAATTAGGGATTTTGTCGAATGTACTGGAGAATACCACGCACGATCGCCTCTGCCATCCGACGACGATAGGCTGACGTTGACAATTTAGCAGCATCATCCTGTCCCGTGACAAAACCCACCTCAACCAACACCGCAGGCATCGAAGTTTTCCGCAAAACATAAAATCTGGCTTGCCGAACCCCCCGATCCTGAATCCCCGTCCCTTGCAAAACACTGTTGTGAATCGTACGGGCAAGCTGGTCGCCACTGCTGTAGTAGTAAGTTTCCAGTCCACTGATATCGGGACGACTGAGGTTGATCGAGTTCGCGTGAATGCTGACAAAAACAGTTGCATTCAGGCGCTCTGCCATCTGTACCCTCGGCTCCAGATCCAGGTCAATATCATCCGATCGGGTTAAGACTGCCTGAACCCCCTGTTGTTCTAACAGTGAAGCCACCTGACGACCAATATCCAGCACCAGACCCTTTTCTTGTAGACCATCAATGCCGATCGCCCCCGGATCGGGTCCTCCATGACCCGGATCTACCACCACCACAATTTTGCCTTTAGGTACAGTCGGTAAAGGCTGAGGTGAAGAGTTCTGCGGCGGCGGGATAGAAATTGAACCGGGTGGATTGCCTGCGACAGGACGCGAATTTTGCAGCTGCAACGCCAGTACTTCGCTCTTGGGTTGGTTGAGTTCTCCAATCCGTACCCCCGACGCAGGCTGCACTAAAATACTGACTGTGCGGGGATCTTCTTGCCGTAAGCGCACCCGCAACAAGGGACTGCCTCGCCCCAATTTGGGTCCCTGAATATTCTCAGCCAGTTGAGCAGGCGTCACTGAAATGCGATAAGCCGCTGTTGCTCGATCCCATCCACTGGTGTAAGTCACTGCCTGGTCTGACCGAATCACCAGTTGGTTTTCGCCTTCCAGATCTACTGATTGAATCGTCGCCACTCGCGCAGCAGTGGGCGAACCTGACCCAGCATCGGGTTGGCGCGGCGAGATGGGACTGGGGTTGCTGGCAGCAGTCCCCGCTAACGGAAGCAACACCACACCACCCAGGCTACTGTTAGAGGCTTGCCAATTCCCACTATTGGGATCCACATTGAGTACAATTTGCGCTGCAGCGGGAGCGGTCTGGGTTTGAATAATTCTCAGTTGACTGATCCCATGTTGGTTGATGGGAATATTCCGATTTTGTAAGTTGGTTGCAACGCTGGTCTCCGGAAACTCAATCGTAATTTGGCGACGATCGCGACTCCGCAGCACCCTCAATCGGGTAGATTGTCCCCCCGTCCGTACAAACAAACCATCGGGTGTCACCTGCACAGCCTGAATTTGGGTTGCTGCCCCGGAAACACTGGTGGGGATAGGGTCTGTCGGCTCCGTCGGCGCATTGTCTCCCCCCGGAGCACTGCCTCCTGGTGTCTGGGAAACCAGCTGCGGTGTGGGTAGTTGCACCGTCCATTGATTGGGCGCGATACCGCGAAACTTGACTTGCTGGGGATCAATCGTATACTCGGGCGCCAACTCCACTACCAGGCGAGTCGTTTGCCGATCGAATTGCGCCACCCGAACTGCTGTAATCGCACCGTTAAAGGATTGGGTGATCGCCGGACGACCCAAAGTCGTACCCGGCAAATCAATTACCAAACGAGTCGGGTTGGCGATCAGTTGCGCTCTGGGCTGAACCCCATCATCCGTCGTAAACTCTAACTGATTTTGACTAGCATTAAATCGCCAAAACTGGAGCTTTGCTGCCTGAGCCGGAGCCGTAAACAGCAAAAAATAAACCGTCAACATTAGAACGTAGGACGGAAGCTTACTCCCAACCTTCGTTTGAACCTTCCCATCTAATTGGTTTAGTAGAATGCTGGGAAGTCGCCAGGGAAATCTCACAGACATTGCTCCTCGTGTGTGTTGCGTCGCACTTGGCTCACTCGAAATCGAGAAACCATCATAGTCCAGCCAACTAAGATTCCAAAAAAATCTAATCCTCCCTGGATTGTGACAGGCATTAGACCAGGTTTGGCAGATTGAGCTGTTCTGGATCGCCCAATTGCCAATAGAGGATGGGATATGAGTTTCCAGACGTTACGAGCAGTTCTTAAGTTTCACACAGCCGACTGGACATGGATCTGGCGAAACGATGACTCAACCCTACCAACAAAATTGACCTGCCCTATGGTTACTGTCCAACCGAGCAAGTGAGATTTCAGGATAGTTAGTTACCAGATTTTTATCAGTGTTAGATCACAAACATCAGGGAACTTGAGAAAACGCGCCCCATCTTCCCCTCTCCTTCACCGCTCCACCCCTTCACTCCCTCTGCCCATCTCCGATCCCCTCAGACTGACAGATCAACTCCCCTGCACTCGCTAGCTTCCTCAACTGTGGAGCCGTTGCCAGTAAAGCTTGCCCCTCTGTGGTAATGGCAATTCCCTGGGCTTCCCGCACGGGATCACCGATACGCCAAGCAGGCGTGGGCACTGGTAGGAGTGTAGTGGCGGCGGGTCGATCGCTCAGGGGGCGAATTTTAGCAACATTGTAACGACCTGCAACTTTAGGATCTTCAGGGGTACGGGCTAACCCCCCTGCCCCAGTAACGGTGAAGCTGCCACTACTTGCAGTGGTACGGGCAAGGCAACTACCCGCAACAACGCGATCGGACCCGGCAAAATCGCCTGACAGTTTGGTGACCGAACTTTGCACATCCACATCTGGGGTATTGATGATGACAGTACCGTTTAAGCCAAAGGTGGAACTGGCAGTGATATCGCTCAGGGGAGTGGGAGTCGCAGATTGGGTAAAGCCAAACAACCCTTGCGTGGTAATGGTAATGTTGCCACCCGGTCCATTGAAAGCATTGGCGGTAATGTTGCTATTTTCTTGCAGAAAGGCAAGAACGAAGGCGGCATTAATCGTCACATTCCCTCCGCCCCCATTATTTCCGGCTGTTGCCGAAATCAAGCTGCCCCGACGGAGAGATAAAATATCTTGCACATTTAAGGTGATATTGCCGCCCTGACCGTTGGCAGAGAACGCACTCAGAAAAGAGGACTGATCCAGCGAAAGCGAACCTGCAGTCAGATCAATATTGCCGCCATTCCCAGAACCCAAACTATTGACCGCAATTCCCGCACCATGGGTCAAAACCACGCGCTGCGGATCGATGTTAATGCTGCCCCCTTGCCCGGTCGAACCCGGTTCCGCACTGGCAAATAAGCCCGAACCACTGCCATCGATCGTGACATCCTCATCCACATCGAGCTTGATCGTTCCCGCATTGCCACTGCTGGAAGTATTGGTGCGCACCTGTCCACCGCTGGTAGCACTGAAATCATTGGCAATGATCGTGATCTCCCCCCCATTGCCACTACCTGAAGTACTAGCATCTAGTGCTGCTCCGTTTGCCACCTGAAACGTATCGGTGTTAATGATAATGCTGCCGCCACTACCACTGATAAAACCACTCGTCGTATCAGCAAAAAGCCCAGTTCCAGCATCGGAAATCACGAACGTATCGTCAGCACTCACGCTGATGCTGCCAGCCCTACCTGCTCCAGAGGTACGGGTTCGTAGTTGTCCACCACTCGTGGCATTAAAGGTATTGGTGTTGATACTAACGCTGCCCCCTGCCCCACTTCCAGCGGTGCTGGTATCTAGCGCTGCTCCGTTCGTTACCTGAAACGTATCGGTGTTAATGATAATGCTGCCGCCACTACCACTAATAAAATCACTCGTCGTATCAGCAAAAAGCCCGGTTCCAGCATCGGAAATCACGATCGAATCGAGCACACTTAAAACAATGTTGCCAGCCGCACCACTGCCAGAGGTGCGAGTCCGCAGTTGTCCCCCACTGGTGGCGCTGAAGTTGCGTGTGCTGAGAAGGATACTACCACCTTCACCAGTGCCTGATGTGCTGGCATCCAGCACTGCTCCATTCGAGATTTGAACGGTATCAGAGTTCACGAACCTGGCGTTGTTGATGCTAATGTTGCCCCCGGTTCCTGTAGACCCGATCGTCGTATCCGCAAAGAAACCAGTTCCGATATCGGAAAGCAAAAGCGCATCATTGACATTCACGACGATCATGCCAGCATTGCCACTGCCAGAGGTGCGGGTTCGCACTTGGGCACCACTATTGGCGCTGAAGTTGTCTACACTGATGAAGAGTGTTCCACCTAAGCCACTGCCTGACGTGCTGGCATCCAGGGTTGCCCCATTTGTCATCTGCAAGTTATCGGTGCGAATGGCGATCACCCCACCCGCTCCGTCAGTGGTAGTTTTAGTCGAAATACCAGTGCCAGCCCCAGTCAGAGTGACCGAGCCATTGTCGGCAAACACCGAGATGTTGCCAGAATTGCCCTGTCCATCGGTTTGGGCATTCAGCTTTGCTCCATTTGCCAGGGATACTGAACCTGCCTCAATGGAAATATTTCCGCCTCTGCCGATCGCGCCCGGATCTACCTGACTTGTCATGAAAGTATCAAAATCGGTCAGGGTCACTGCACCCCTGGCAGTCACCTGAATCGTTCCAGCATCTCCCACACCCGATGTCGCAGTTTGCAGCGACCCTGCATTTGCCAGAGACAAAGAGCCAGTATCGATCACGATGTTGCCACCCGTTCCCTGTCCAGTGGCAAAAACACGGCTAACAACTGAGCTGTTATTGATTTGCAGCGCATTGGCTTGCAAGAAAATATTCCCGCCATTCCCCTGGTTGGTTGTCCCCGTCGTAATTTGTGAATTACTGGCTACGGTGATATTGGGTGCAATGATCTGAACATTCCCCCCATTGCCAAAAGTGGCACTCAGTGCACGGACGGTGGTGTTAATAGTCAGACCATCCAGCAAGACAAAATCGGTGGCTTGAATCTCGATATTTCCCGAACTCGCTTCTGATGTGCCGCTACTGCCTGTTGAAATCGACGCACTATTCGTGGCAGACAGGGATCTTGCCTGGATGCGAATGTTACCCCCCACACTGCCAGGTGCGCCCCCCCGATTCTCGCTGCTAATCGTACTCTGGTTGAGAGAAATATCTGCACCTGTGAGGGAAATATTACCTCCCAGAGAACCCGCAGCAATCAAGCTGGCGTTGGGCGTCAGGTCAATATTGCCAAGCGAGAACAGGGTAATGGCTCCAGCCGGTGCAGCACCATTCACAGAACTGGTATCAATTTTTCCATCTAGATTGAGCGTTCCAGCGGACAAAATGGTCACATTACCGCCGACTCCATTCAGGTTGGAAGCATCGATTAAACCGACCCCTCCGACCAGTCCCAGGGGATCGTTGATGGCAAAATTTCCTCGTGAATCCACAAAAACGGCACCACTGTCTCCAGGTGCGGCAAACAAAAGATCCCCAACAATAACGGGACCCACCGTAATGTCTTTGGAGCCTGGTAGCGTGAGATTTGGCTGATATTGATTTGTCAACAGCACCAATCCCTTTGGCTGAGTCAGCAAAATGGCTCCGATTCTGATCTCAGCTCCCGTAGCCGCCGCATTGGGGTCGATCGGACTAGCAGCACCTGGAATGGGGTTAGGAAACAGACCCGAAGCACCGATCGCTGCCAGATTCATGCCGGCTCGAATATCCAGCGTGGCTTGCTGGGTGCCATCGATCGTCACCGGGGTGCCGTTGGAGAGGGTGACCGTCGCGAGACCAGGGGTGGTGGTGGGACTAATGGCATTGCCTGTGGTATCCGGCGTGTCAATTTGAATGATGCCATTCACAATCACCGAGCCGCCTGCCAGGATGTGCAGCGACGCGCCTTGATAGCCATCGAACACCACATCCCCGATCGCCCGAATAATCGGATCGTAGGGACTGTAAAAATTACCGGGGTTGCCGTTCAGTTGCTCAATCCGAAAGTTGCCCCCTGCCCAAAAATGAGCATCTCCCTCGATCTGGTTGGCAGAACGGAGCGTCAGATTGCCCCCCGCAAACAAGCCACTACTGGGATGGTTGAGGGCAAAGATACTCACCTGGCGATCGCCCTGTACCCACAATTGCCCCCCCGCACTGGCAACAAACGGCACCGTTGCACTATCGCGAATGGTGAGGGTATCTGCGGCTTGCAGCGTCAGATTACCGCCCGCCCGTAACTGCCCCGACAGAGTGAGATTGCTTGCCGCCAGTGTGAAATCTTTGCCTGTGGCTAAGTTGCCCTGACTGACGATCGTCGAAGGTTGGCTAGCGACAGCATTAAAAAATAAGGCTCCCGGCTGCACCGCCAGCAAAGTACTCTGTTGGGGCGCAGTGGCACTGAATAGCCCAGTTTGACCGAGTTGGATGCCGCTGGCAGTGGTTGCAGTGAATGAACCAGGGATATCCAGACTGGCATTGGCACCAAACACAATGCCATTTGGGTTGAGCAAAAATAGGTTGGCGTTCCCTAAAACGCCCAATCGCCCCAGAATGTGCGAAGGGTTGCCCCCCGTTACCCGACTCAAAATATTCTCAATGCCGATCGGGTTGCTAAAATATGCCCCCCGCCCATCCAGCACATTAAAATCCCAAAAACTGTGGAATAGGTTTGCACCTCGGATGGCACCCCCATCGATGCGATCGCTCAACACACCGTGAATTACCTGATTAGGTAAGACGATCGTATTTTCTGGAGCCAGAGTGTTGTCCGGAACAATTTGCGCGTGGGAGGGGCTAGCCAACAAAACGCAGCCAAGCGCGATGCTGCCAACAGACCACAACCTTTGACAGGACTGCTGCATAAGACTTCAGGAACGGGGACTGGGCTAGTCTAACAAGGAAAGCTGAGAAACAAAGGGAAAAATCATAGAATGTAAAGCAATTTTCCGTTTTCTTGCGGAGGTTTGGTATTAAAAGCTACATCAAGTGACACAGGAATTGCCAGGTTTAGTTTTAGCCATGCTTTATCTGGGCTTTAAATGAGTAGTGGCTTAAAAACCGATCATTTCTGATCAAAAAATCCTGATGGCAAGTCCGAATGACTGGATATCAGTGAACTTTAGATAATTTGGGCTGGCAGAGGGGTCTCACCCCTTGCTTCGGTAATTTTACCCGAAAAAACGGTTGCTCGGTCACGAAGAAACTCTGTTTGATTTCCGTAAATCTTATGGATCATGATTATTTTTTTTCAGTGAAGATCCAGTAGAAACACTTTTCCTCTATTGCTTGTAATAAGTAAACTGCAAGAGTGAACGAGGGCAACTTGCTCTAAGGCAATTTGCTCCGCTTTGCTTTTTAAGGACTATACAGAAATTGAACGTGAGGCAGAGATCATTTTCGATCTGTAACCACTCCGTTCCCTATCGATAAAATTCAAAATTTTTGTGCCAGGGTGCGAGTTTGTTCGGTCAAGATCCGGCGTTGCTTGGAGGTTACCAATCTACTTCCTCAGCAATCACTGAACAACTTTGGTTCAGTCACACCTCTCTTCTCAACTACCAGGAGTCAAATCGTGTCTCAGTTAAATGCTCGGTTGCTATTGACGATCGCGACAGGAACCGCCAGTCTGTGTTTGATTCCCGCTTCTGCCCATGCGCTATCTCTGACCGTGGGTGGCAGTTCGGTACCCAACTTGACTGCTACGGGTACCAACAATAACGGTAGCCTTGTCTTTACAACCTCCAACACCCAAAGTACAACGATCGGAAGTACGCCAGTCACAATCACACCGATCGTGAATACCAGTAATCAAATTCAACCATTGTTGCTTTCACAAACTGGGCTCATCGACGCATCTGGGAACTCGGTCACAGGGGTTGTACTGAAGTTCACGAACCTGAATTTGACCGCTGTTAACACCCTGAGTCCTTCTGGCACAGTTGCCGCTTTTTCCAACACCTTTACCGGAACTCTGCTCGCTCCCATCTTCAGAGCCGGAAGCACGATCACCGTGACGCAAATTTTAAGTGGCTCCTTTAGAAACCTTTCTGGCACTGCAAGTGTTGAGTTTCCAGCCATTACCCTTGGGTTCAATGGTGCCACGCCGACGGTTCCTGCGGGGCTAAGCGGTCTTGCCACAGGCAATATCACCAATGGCAATGCTTTTTACTTTAATACTGCGAGCAACTCCTTTACAACTGCCAGCGCCGTCACCAGCTTGACCGTCACTGGTCAATTGAGCAACCTGAACATGCCTGCCGGGACAACGCTCAACTTGCCTAGCAGTGCTTGCTTTGTGATCTCGACCAGAACTCCGCAGAAGAAGTATCACCATGGGGGGAATGCCAATCAAAGCAATGCTGGCTTTAGTGCAGATGATGCCAATGCCGCTTGTGGCGAAACGTCAGTGCCAGAACCTTCTTCCGCTGTAGGTTTGATGGCATTGGGCACGCTGGGTATTGCCACCTGGATGCGTCGTCGCTCCACAAAAGTAACGCTAGATTAAACGATCCACAATCCTGCCTACAAAAACAAAGGTGCGCGACGGCTTTGCTGTCACGCACCTTTGTTTTTGTAGGCCCATGAAGACAGAGGTGTGATCGCCCCCTTACTCATCCAGTTGATACAGCACCCTTACCTGGCTTCCCTTAGCGTTATCTTCATCGGGAAAAACCTGAGTTTGGCTACGTTCTCTTTCTGGTTGCACCCGCACTTCTATTTGCTTGGGCAAGTTAAAAGGGCGTTGGGTTGAGCCAGTATTCTGAGAGCTAGTTGCAGACATCGCTTCTGCTTGCGGCAACTGCACATCGGTTCGCGAAATTTTACGTTCTTGCAGTCCACCCAAAGAAGCGGCAGAGTTGGACGAGCCAGCCAAGCCAGGTTCAGCAGTGGACTGAGCGTTAACTGAGGAAGCAAAGGCGGTCAGAATCAAAACGGTACCCAAGGCAGCGATCGCTTCATTCATGACAGAGACTCCTGACGATCCTCTTTCCCCAAGTATGGCGCAGAGTTGGAAAAAAGGGTAAGGGGTAGAGACGTGGAGATCAAACAAACACGCGATGCTGGAGCGAAGGCATTTGGCGGCGAACTTGCTCCAAACGAGAAGGTTCAATCGCGGCGATCGCCACACCTGGCTTGTCGCCTGCATCAGACATCACTACCCCCCATGGGTCAACAATCATGGCATGACCATGGGTATAGCGCAGAGAGTAATGTTGCCCGGTTTGGGCAGGTGCAATCACGTAGCAAGTGTTTTCGATCGCCCGTGCCTGCACCAAAACCTGCCAGTGGTCTTTGCCTGTGTAGGCAGTAAAGGCTGCGGGGACAAACAACACCTCTGCTCCCATTTGGGACAGATGACGATAGAGTTCGGGGAAGCGCACATCATAACAAACCGATAAGCCCAGATTGCCCAGGTCCTTGGAAGGATAGACGGGTGGCAACTGCAACCCTGCCAATACTGTGCCCGATTCCTGATAGGTGTTGCCATCGGGCAAGTTGACATCAAAGAGATGCACCTTTTCGTAGCGACACAGCTCCTGCCCGTTGGGGTCTACCAGCAGGGCAGTGTTGTACACCTTGTCGTGTCCCGCAGGCACTGGAAAGCCACCCCCCAAAATCGTGACCTGGAAGCGTTGTGCCATGGTTTTGAGAAACTTTTCGCTCTCTTGGGCGATCGCTTGCACTTGTGCCAACTTCTGCTCTTCTTCCCCTAAAAAAGAAAAATTTTCGGGTAGGGCAACTAATTCGGAACCGCGCCGCACTGCCAGTTCAATCAGTTCTTCTGCCTGCACCAAATTTTTGTGGAGATCGGGCAGACTGGTCATTTGAATTGCGGCAGCCAAATAAGACTTCATAGACAGACTCAGACGATTGTGAGGAGAGAATGGTGAACAATGTCAAGCCAGGTACACTGTTGCAAAAATAGGCAAATATCAGCCCACCACTGACACCACTGCCCAAACTTGATTCTTTCTATCTTCCCTCGGAAAGGTAAGAGTTGAATCAGCCAGGAACTTTTATTTGACTTTTACCAACAAAACCTCTGAACCGTTAATTTGGATCACAACGGGTTCGCCTCTCATTCTTTATCTCCCTTTAGCAAGCGATTTACTATGAAACCTGCCTGGAATCTCCTCCTCACGTTGGGTCAGGCGCTACCGCTGAGTCTGGCGTTGCTTCCTGCGACAGCCACGATCGCCCTGGCAACCCCCAAAACGCTCCTGCCCAAAACAGCGCAACCCGTTGAGATAAGCGTGCAATCGGCTCCTCTTTCCAGTTCACACGATGAAAGTGGGCGAGCGGCGAGCGTGACCCTGGCAACATGGACACCTGGGAAGCGCACGCAGCTTGTCCAGGCAAAGACACCACTCCCAGCCCAATCAACCCTGCTTTCCCCAGCGAAAGCAGAGGATTGGCGATCGCCAATTCCCGATGCTTGGGTTAATCAATCCACGGTTCAGTCCAAGTCCCTACCGGCTGTGACCTTGCCCTCCCCAGCACTGAAGCAGGACAATTCCAAACCCCCAGAATCCACTAAATCTGACGACACCGCCCCAACCACGACATCTCCTTCCCCCCCCAAAAACGCCCAGCCCACCGAGACCAACCCCGCCAAAAACAAACCTGATCCAGACGCAGAAGCCGAGGCAGAAGCAGAAGCTGCCGAGAAAACCCCGGAGGCAATCAGTCGGTTTCACAAACTTGCCGAAGCCGATCGTCTCTACCAAGAAGGGAAATTTGCCGAAGCAGAAAAATTGTACCGTCAGGTCAAGCCGCCCATGGAGGGCGAATCGACAGTTTCCGATCGCCCTCAGGCATTGTTCGATCCTAGCCAACTTTCCCCTGCCGGACAGGTTTACTGGCGCGAGGCAGAAGCCGGCATTGCCCAGCACCAGGAGTCGCGCACTAAAGTTGCACTGGATCTGCTGATGGAAAAGCATCCGGAGTTTATACCCGGACAATTGCAGCGGGTGCAAATGTTAATCGAGGAGAAAAAATCTGAACAAGCTCTGGAAGTTCTGGAGCAACTCAACACGCGCTATCCCGATCATCCAGGGATAGTCAAAGCCAGAGTAACCGCTTTAGCCAATGAAAAGCAGTATTTAGAAGCCTCGATCGCCGCCCGCCAATTTGCGCTCTTGCATCCCGATCGTCCCGATGCAGCAGAATTCACTACCCTGGCAGATGAACAACTAAAGCACCACCAGTCTCGGTTGCGGCGCAAGCTTCGCGAACAAGCAATCGGGGGCGTACTCACCGGGGCGGTGGGTTACGTGTTAACAGGCAATATTTTTGGTCCCCTCTCTGCCATTCAAACTACAGCGCTGCTGTTGCAAGGTGAATCTGCCGTTGGTGCCCGAGTCGCCAAACAAGTCCAGCGACAAGAAGAGATGGTAGATGACCGCCTGGTAGTAGATTATGTCAATGAATTGGGACAAAAACTGGCAAAAGCCACTGGACGTAATGATTTTCAGTATGAGTTTTACGTGATCCTAGACAAGGATCTCAATGCTTTTGCCTTGCCGGGGGGCAAAGTGTTTGTCAATGCGGGTGCGATCGCCAAAACCAATTCTGAAGCTGAACTTGCTGGTTTATTAGCCCACGAACTCTCCCACGCTATCTTATCCCACGGCTTCCAACTCATGACCAAAGGCAATCTCACCTTCAACCTGGCACAATTTATCCCCAGAGTCGGCGGTTTGGTCGGCAACCTGCTCACCCTCAACTACAGCCGCGACATGGAACGCCAAGCCGATGTCCTCGGCACTCGCCTGCTGGCATCCTCCGGCTATGCCGCTGACGGACTGTACAACCTGATGATTACTCTCGGCAAAGAGAATCAAGACAGCCCGCCTAGCTGGCTCTCCAGCCACCCAGCCACCAAAAATCGCATTCGCTACCTCGCAGAACAAATTCAAGAGAACGGCTATAACCGCTACGCCTACGAGGGGGTCGAACGTCATGCCGAAGTCAGAGCCAGAGTCCGGCAACTCCTGCGAGAGCGCTTGAATCGTGCCACAGGAACAGGAAGATGGCGGAGTCCGTTGCTAAAGTGAAGCCAATGACAATTCTTAGGAAAACAGATGGAAACGCGGCAACTGGGAACTTCCAGCATTCAAATTACTCCCATCATGATGGGCACCTGGCAGGCAGGAAAATCGATGTGGGTGGGGATTGAAGATACAGATACGATCGCGGCAATTCGGGCAGCGTTTGAAGCAGGCGTAACCACGATCGATACAGCAGCGGTGTATGGACAGGGACATTCGGAACGGATTGTGGCAAAAGCCTTGTCGGATGTCCGCGATCGCGTCGTTTATGCCACCAAGGTCTTTGCAAACCAACTGAAATATGACCAGGTCATTGCTGCCTGCGAAGGGTCACTCAAAAACCTGGACACAGACTACATCGACCTGTACCAGATTCATTGGCCCGCTGGCTCATTTAATAGCGAAGTCGTGCCCATTGAGGAAACCATGCGTGCACTGAACCAACTGAAGGCGGAGGGCAAGATTCGGGCGATCGGGGTTTCCAATTTCTCAGGCGAACAACTGGCAGAAGCTGCCCAATACGGGCGCATCGACAGTTTGCAACCGCCCTATTCGCTGTTTTGGCGCAAAGTCGAGCAAGATGCTGCACCCTATTGCCTCGAACACAACATTTCCATCCTTGCTTACTCGCCACTGGCGCAGGGGTTATTGACAGGCAAGTTTGCCCCCGGACACCAGTTTGCCCCCTCCGACAATCGATTTAAAAACAAGCTATTTCAGCCAGAGAATTTTGAACGGGCACAGCAGGCATTGGATAGGCTCCGTCCCATTGCCGATCGCCGCCAAATCAGCCTGGGCAATCTGGCACTGGCATGGCTGATCGCCCAACCCCAAACCAACGCGATCGTCGGTGCTCGAAATGCTGAACAATCGGTAGAAAACGCCAAAGCAGCAAGCATAAAGCTTTCGGCTGAGGAATTAGCAGAAATTGATGCGATCGGACAAATCGTTACGGCTCCGATGGATAATCATCCCATCCTGTGGAACTGGTAATGGGTTAAGCGCGATCGCTATCCTGCAAATCGTTCCATCGCCAGTTGAAGTAGTTGATCCACCAGTTCAGCAAAGGGAATGCCACTGGCAGCCCACAACTGTGGGTACATACTGGTAGCCGTAAACCCTGGCATGGTATTAATTTCATTGATAAACAATTCTTGGGTCGATTCCACGTAGAAAAAATCGACCCGTGCCAAACCTGCGGCATCAACTGCGGCAAATGCCCGGAGCGACATTTCCTGAATCTGCTGGATAATCGCTGTGGGCAAATTGGCAGGAATCGTCAGGTCTGCCCTACCTTCAGTATATTTGGTCTCGTAATCGTAAAAGTCGCTCTGATAGGTGATTTCACCCACAACGGACGCTTTGGGATGGTCATTGCCTAAAACTGCGCATTCTACTTCACGGGGCTTGGCTAAGCCCACTTCTACAATCAATCGCCGATCGTAGCTAGCAGCGCTAGCCAGAGCCGCTTCCAATTCGGCACGGGAACGGACTTTGGCAATACCGACAGAAGATCCCAAATTGGCAGGTTTGACAAAACTGGGATAACCCAACGCTGTCTCAATTTCGTCGCACAGTTTGGGAAAGATGCACGGGTTTGACCAAACCTGCGATCGCAGCACGGCTTTGTACTTCACCTGTGGTAAGCCGACTTGAGCAAACGCCATCTTCATTGCCAGCTTATCCATGCCCAGGGCAGACCCCAATACCCCAGATCCCACAAAAGGCATTTGCATTAACTTCAGTAACCCCTGAATGGTGCCATCTTCACCATTCGGTCCATGCAAGATGGGAAACCAAACATCCACGTTGTTCACTTGCGGTGGCGTTTGCCAAAGGGTGAGATCTGTTGCAACCGGAGCCGCAACCAGCGCCGACCGTTCATCGTCCGGCGCGATCGCTGCATCGTTGATCTGGCTGATCAATTGGGTGGGAGTGCTGGAAGTCAGCAACTGTTGCGGCAACTCTCCCCCTTGCCAATGCCCATCCTTCTGAATATAGATGGGCAGCAGTTCGTATTTATCGGTATTTTGAGAACTGGTCAGTGCCTGAGCGATCGCCCGTGCAGAAATGACCGATACTTCATGCTCACCAGAGCACCCACCAAAGAGCAGTCCTACCCGTAGTTTTGTCATGAACCCGATGCTTTGAGCTAGTCGTCTAAGTAAACGGCTGTAATTAACTTGAAGATGTTTTTGGGGTGAACCCCCTAAGCCCTTTTTTACAATTCATTCGAACTTTCTACTGATGATCAAGTTTGAATTGCCATTTGAATGAACAGTTCAAGAAATTGATGAAGAGCCTTTATGTCGATTAGCTTACCAGGCGATGCCCCTTTTCAGCCGCGCCTGGCTGATCAATCCAATTGAGGAAGTAAGCAGACTGCCCGCCTCTCATTGTCCGTAAATCCCGTACAACCGCTTCATAAATTAAGAATTTCATCGATAACAGATCCGTAAATTTTGCATAGGCTTTCTATTCATCCAAACCTAAACTGATTTCAGAAGTGAAAGCCTGATCGGCAAAACGCAATCCATTGGGTTTGCACTCAGACTTCGTTTCCCTGCTTCCCCATCTTTCTCGAAATTCAAGACTTTAAAGAAAGATTAACAAAGAATACTGATCGTAACAGTGCTCTTACTGAGGAAAAGGTTGATTGCTAGCATTAGCTGAGTAAGACGGCGGTGCTAATATATCAGTCTTCCCAGGTTGAGTTTGTCTGTCCCAGACAATGGGTTTTCTAATGTGTTGACATTGGGTTGATAGTTTCGACACTAAGTTGACACAATTTTTCCCTATTCTGCAAATACAACCTTTAGAGTATTCTCTGAAGGCGGTGATCTCAGAATTCTGGTAAAGATTCCTCGATGGCGGTAGGGTGCTTTGATTCGTTTTTGTGTTCACTAGAATTTAGTCCAGTAAAAAGTTTAGTTCAGCGCTCTGAAGCGCTAGGATGACCGATTCCCCTTGACTCGGCTTAGGACGTTATGAGTAACGTAATTGATACTTCTGCTAAAGTTTCAGACGCTCAATTGAAGGACAGCATGTTGCGGCATCGGCGTGGGCAGGCTCTCGCATGTGTGGGACGTTATCGTGAAGCGCTGCATAGCTTCAATCAAGCCATTGACCTGGTATCTGACCACTTTGAAGTTTGGTACGATCGGGGCGATGTCCTCGCTAACTTGGGACAATATGAAGCAGCCCTGGCAGATTTTGATCATGTGCTGGCGCTCAAACCCGATCATGCCGAAGCATGGACGTTTCGGGCAGTCATGTTGATTCACTTAAATCGATACCGAGAAGCCCTTGCCAGTTGCGATCGCGCCTTAGAAATTCAGCCCGATGATGCTGAAGCCTGGACATTTCGTGGCGCAGCCTTAAACCATCTAGGACGGTATCAAGAATCTTACGACAGCTATGACCAGGCTTTGGGTATGCGGCAGCATGGCTTTAGCTGGAAAAAGCTCCTTCGATCGATCGTGCGTTTTATGCAACGCATTACAGCCAAACTCCGGTTCTGCTTCTAGAGACCGCGCTTCCATGACTTGGGCAAAGGGGTCGATTGATCGACCCCTTTGTTTTTGTGGTTTTGATTCATGACCATCCTGTCGCCATCCCGGTTGCAATCAGGATTAGACTAGCGGTAGAGCGTCCTGAATGTTTCAGGATACCCCCATATCCTCCAATTCACCTTTTTTGTCAGATTCCATGACAAATCGTCTTGCCCAATCTCAAAGTTTGTACCTGCGTAAACACGCCGAAAATCCGATTGATTGGTGGCCCTGGTGCGAAGAAGCACTCACAGTGGCGCGTCGAGATAACAAGCCTATCTTCTTGTCGATCGGGTATTCCAGTTGCCACTGGTGCACAGTGATGGAGGGTGAAGCCTTCTCCGATAGAGACATTGCCGAGTTTATGAATACGCACTTTTTGCCGATTAAGGTCGATCGGGAAGAGCGCCCCGACCTGGATAGCATCTACATGCAGGCAGTGCAAATGATGATTGGGCAGGGCGGCTGGCCCCTCAATGCTTTTCTCTCGCCCGATGATCTGATTCCCTTCTATGGAGGCACCTACTTTCCGGTAGAACCTCGGTACAATCGCCCCGGTTTTTTGCAAGTCTTGCAGACGATTCGTCGTTACTACGATACCGAGAAAGACAAAGTGAAATCGCTTAAGGCAGAAATTCTGAGTCATCTTCAGAATGCTGCCACACTGCAATCCGGTAGCCCGTTGAGTCGTAAGTTACTGAAACAAGGGTTGGACTATAGCACGGGTATCCTCAGCGCTAAAGACAGGGGTCCCAGTTTCCCGATGATTCCTTATGCAGAAGCAGCCCTTCGTAATATCCGCTTTGGCACGACGTCCCCTTACGATGCCCCAAAAATCTGCCTGCAACGTGGACGCGATCTGTCACTGGGAGGTATTTTTGACCATGTAGGTGGCGGATTTCACCGTTACACGGTTGATGCAACCTGGACGGTGCCCCATTTCGAAAAGATGCTCTATGACAATGGGCAAATTATGGAGTATCTGGCAAATCTATGGGCGATCGGTTTTCAAGAACCCGCTTTTGACCGGGCGATCACACTCACTGTGCAGTGGTTGCAACGAGAAATGACAGCGCCTCAAGGCTATTTCTACGCCGCCCAGGATGCAGACAATTTCGCCGATGCGACCGAAGCAGAGCCAGAAGAAGGTGCGTTCTATGTTTGGGATTATGACAACCTGACCCAATGGCTAACCCCTGAAGAACTTGCAGCCCTTAGTGAGCAATTTACTCTCAGCAGCCAGGGCAACTTTGAAGGGTTCAACGTTTTGCAACGTCGCCAACTGGGGCATCTGAGTGATGTGCTGGAAGCCACCTTGCAAAAACTCTTTACAGTTCGCTATGGGGTGGCTGCTGCTGCCCTATCGACTTTTCCGGCTGCCCGCAACAATCAGGAGGCAAAATCCATCGCCTGGCAAGGACGGATTCCTCCCGTCACCGATACCAAAATGATCGTCGCCTGGAACAGCTTGATGATTTCTGGGTTGGCACGTGCCGCTGCTGTTTTTCAACGATCGCCCTATCTGGAACTGGCAACCCAAGCTGCCCAATTCATTTTGGATCAGCAGTGGAGCGAGGGACGCTTCCAGCGCCTCAATTATGATGGACAAGCAACCGTCTCAGCGCAGGCAGAAGATTATGCCCTGTTTGTCAAAGCCTTATTGGATCTACAACAGGTTGACCCGACGAACAGTAGCCATTGGCTGCAACAAGCCAAAAAGGTACAAGAGGAATTCGATGAATTTCTCTGGAGCGTGGAATTGGGCGGCTATTACAACACCGCTAGTGATGCTAGCAGTGATTTGCTGATTCGCGAGCGCAGTTACCTGGATAGCGCAACTCCGTCGGCAAATGGAGTCGCGATCGCCAACCTGGTAAGGCTCGCACTGCTGACTGAAGAGTTAGCCTATCTCGACCAGGCCGAGCAAGCGCTTCAGTCGTTTAGCAGCGTAATGCAAAAAACACCCCAGGCATGTCCCACATTGTTTTCTGCCCTCGATTGGTTCCAACATCACACCTTGATTCGGACCTGCACCGATCGCTTGGCTGGGTTGCACAGCCAATATTTACCGACTGCGGTGTGCCAAGCCATGACAGATTTGCCATCTGGTAGTGTGGGACTCGTCTGCCAGGGATTGAGTTGCAATGAGCCTGCCCTCAGCCTGGAACAATTGCAGGAACAGATTCAGGCAAGTCAGTCCAGGGATTAAGTGAGTGCGATCGCAGTGACAACTACACATTGAGCACTATGTCAAATCAAGAAGTCCCGTTGATCTGGATGATGATGGGGGTTTCTGGCTCTGGGAAAACCCTGGTAGGGCGTCGGTTGGCTGAGCGCTTAGAGTGCGATTATTGGGAAGGCGATCGCCGCCATTCGCCTGCCAACCTTGCCCGTATGCTTGCCCAACAGCCTTTAGAAGATGACGACCGGCAACAATGGCTCCAGACGATCGTCACTGAAATTCAATGGGCAGTGGAACGGAACCGAGAGATCGTAATTGCCTGCTCAGCGCTGAAAACTGCCTACCGCCAACAACTGACCGCATCAGGGCGCGTGCAACTAATCTGGCTAGATGTCCCCGCCAATATCATCCGGCAACGACTCGCACAACGTCTCAACCACTATATGAAAGCTGAGATGCTCAATAGCCAGATTGCCACCTTTGAATCGATTACTTCAGAAGAAAAGGTGATTTGTGTGAATGGGCAGTTGCCGCCGGATGACGTGGTTCGTGAGTTGATGAGCCAAATCACCGATCGATATCCAGCCCTACAACAACCCTGGTGGGCAAGAAAATAGACGATCGCTGCAGGAAATTCTAGCCAGATAATAGTTCCACCTCTTCGTAAAGCAGAGCCAGTGCAAATCGACAATCTAGGCTAGCGAGATGAATTTCGGTGGTGTCCGGGTTGGCGTCACTGCCCACAGATTGCACCACCTCCCAATTGCCCCGTTCATTCAGACGATAGCATTCCAAGCCTGGACGATCCGGTTCAATCAGCACATATTCTTGCAGGGTCTCAATCCGATGATATTGACGAAATTTTCCACCTCTATCGAAGGCTTCTGTGCTGGGGGACAACACTTCTACAATTAGACAAGGATAGCGAATATTTAGATGAGATACGCGATCGTCACCCCAGATCCGCCCTCTTCCCGACTGGCTAACTCAAAGCGCTCCACCTGGGGATGTTGCTGAAGAAACTCCTGCACCCCCTGACGCAACTTGCCCGTGCCCTGCCCGTGAATAATCCACACCGTCCGATCCTGCGCTTGCGCGATCGCCTTTTCCAGCACAGGCTCCGCATCCGCCACCCGACTGCCGCGAATGTCGATCGTATTTCGTTCTGTGCGAATCACGGGTGGTGGCGCAGCAACCGGAGTCGAGTTCTGCCCTTTCAGCTTTGACTCCTGACTCGTGACTCCTGACTCGTGACTCCTAACTCGTGACTCCTGACTCCCTCCAGATCGCTGGCTCACCGCCTTCTCTCCTTGCAGCGATTCCACATCTTCCAGGGATACCGTCATTTTCATCAAACCAAAACGCACCGTCAGGACACCATCCCCATCCGGAGCCGTTAGCACTTCTGCCGTTTGCCCCAAGCGCGGAATCCGGACACGATCGCCCATCTGGGGTGAAAATCCAACTGGCTTGGGTTTAGCTAATTGCTGGCGAGAGGGCAGGCGACGATCGGCAATTTGGTTCACGGCTTCTGTCGCCTGTTGCGCCTCCTGAGCCGTCACCGGACCTTGTTGCAGTTGCCGAATCACCTTCGCAATTTCGCCTTTCGCTGCTGAGATCGCCTGCTGCACCGCCTGCTCTTGCTGCACTTGCAACTGTTGTTCCCGCTCTTTCAAACTCTGCGCTTTTCGGGCAACCTCCCGATGCAATCGTTCAGCCTGCTCCAATACCTGCGACGCTTCTTGCGCCTTGCTTTCCTGCCGTCGTCGCTGAGCTTCTAAACCCGCAATCACCTGATTTACCTCTTCCGACGCACCGCCTACATAACCTTGCGCCTGTTGAACAATTGCCTGATCCAAGCCCAAACGACGCGCGATCGTCAGCGCATTCGAGCGTCCCGGAATGCCCCATAGCAACCGATAAGTCGGAGAAAGCGTCACATCATCAAACTCCACCGACGCATTCTCAAAGCGATCGTCCTCATACTTCAGCGCCTTCAACTCACCAAAATGGGTCGTTGCCACCGTCAGCAACGCATGATTCGCTAGATAACGTAATAGCGCGATCGCCAACGCACTGCCCTCCGTTGGATCAGTCCCCGCTCCCACCTCATCCAGCAATACCAGTGACGTAGTTTTGGATAGGGGATTTTGGATAACGCTCTGCACCGCTTCGCCAGAGGATTGTGGATTGTGAAGAGTAGCTTGACTCAAATCTGCCCCATCTTCCTCATCTCCCTGCGTCTCCGCGTCCCCCGCTCCCCGCGTCCCTTCCGCTGATCCCCCCAACGCTGCCAAAATCCGACTAATCCGCCGGATATGCCCTGAAAACGTCGAAAGACTCTGCTCCAGCGACTGTTCATCGCCAATATCTGCCAGCACTTGCTCAAACCAGGGCAGTTCCACAGGTTCCCGTGCCGGGACAAACAGCCCCACCTTTGCCATCAAAACTGCTAAACCTAAGGTTTTCAGCGTGACGGTTTTGCCGCCCGTGTTAGGTCCTGTAATGGCAACCACCCGGATTTTGGGCTGGATTATCAAGTCGATCGGAACCACAGGTGTACCCTGCTCATGTCGCTGTTGCCAGATCAGCAGAGGATGCCGCAACTGCCGCAAGACGATCGGTTCAGTAGGTTGCGAGGCAACGGCACCCTCCACAATCGGCACATCAAAATCAACAAAACGCGGAGGGTTGGCTTCCAACCAAAAGCTATAGCGGGCACGAGCCGTTGCCAGGTCGATCGCCGTCACGATCGCCAATAACCGCTCCAGATCAAGCTTAACCGCCGCCACTTGTTGAGTTAAGGCTTGCCGCACCGCTTCTTCCTCTTGTTCTTCTTGCCGTTGTAACTGACGCAACTGATTGTTCAGATTGATCGTTGGCTGAGGCTCCACATACAACGTGGCACCGCTCATCGAGGTGTCATGGACAATCCCGGGAATGGCGTCTTTTTGGGGCGCTTTTACTGGCAAAACAAAGCGCCCCTCCCGTTGGGTAATCAGAAGTTCCTGGATAGCATTGGCCTTGCGCTGCATAATACGTTGCAGCAGTCCATGAATGCGATCGCGCAGGTGGCGTTGTTGCTCCCGAATCCCTGCTAGCTTGGGATTGGCACGATCGGTCACGTCGCCATTATCATCAATGCAGCGATAGATTTCTTGCTCCAGTTCAGGGTAGGTGCGTAACTCTGCCACCAGATCGTTCAAAACAGGCAAGTCAGGCTGGCTATCGATGGTTCGGCGCAAGGTTCTGGCTCCAGCTAGAGTCGTCGCGATCGCAAATAATTCGACTCCAGACAAAATCCCCTGGCGTTCTGCCCGCTCCAACGCTTCCCCCACATCCGAAATTCCTTCAAACCGCAATCCGGTTACCAGCCGTAGCTCGAGCGTATAGACTTCCTGCGTTTGTGCCAGCAGCGCTTCGCTCTCTGCCTGAGTCGTGGGAATCCTCAAATTTTTTGCCACAATCGCTCCCAGTTTTGTGGCAGCAAAGGTAGAAAGATGCTGGCACAATCGCGACCACTCTAGCAATTCCAGGGTTTCAGCTTGAATCAAAATCAACAATCAGATGCGTAAGATGCTTTCCTCATTCTATTGTGGTTTGCATCGGCATGAAGGGACTCGCTCATGCTGGACGACCCAGTTTATATTTTCTGGAGAATGTAAATGAAACCACTTAATTGCCTACTGCCCAGTGTGTTGGTCTTGGGAGTGCTGCTGACAAAAGCCCCCGATCGTGCCTTTGCCGACGAAGCCCAACCGCAGCCACAACCGATGCCAACCTTGCCCTGCCAAGTCGGGACTTTCACCAAAGCAGAACTCTACTTTGGGCTAGCAAAACCGACAGGACGCAGTATCACCGAATTAGAATGGCAACAATTTCTCAACCAAACCGTGACTCCTCGCTTCCGGGGTGGGCTGAGTGTGGTCAATGCTCGAGGGCAATATCTGGATCGCTCTGGCAGATTGGTGATCGAACCCAGTAAAGTTCTGATTTTGCTTTACAAAAGTAGCGCCGAGAAAGAGCGCGCAATCGCCGACATCGTCACCACTTACAAACAAACCTTTCAACAAGAATCCGTTTTGAAAATTAGCGCCTGTGTACAGGTCGCTTTTTAAGGCGATCGCCCTAACGCATGGCAGCCATCGTGTTTTTCCAGGAAAGTTCTTTACACAAAATTTCTAGCGCTCGGCGATCGCTTCCTTCAAACAACCGACTATCAATCAACTCCCGCAAGACTTGCTGAGTCAGTTGTGCAGCGAACGTCCCCCCACATCGCAGCAAATGACTGTAATAGCAAAACTGAGGACGCTCCTCTGCGTTGAGGTGAAAGCGATACACTTCTTCCTGCGTCATGGTGCACACCAATGTATTCACAGGCACGACCATGCGAGGAATGCCATGAATCCCATAGGTCGCCCCATTCTGCCGCTCCAAGGTCCCAATCAACACCGTCCAGAGGAGTGTGCGCGTATCACTAATGAGATCAGGGGTAAACAGGGGATCGGGATCACTGGTCAAACGGGGACCTGTATTCAAAAACATGGGATTAAACAACTGGGTATTATAAATTAACCCCACTGCCCAATGCCGACCTGCTAGGTCCTCCAGCTTCACAAAAGAACCAAACCCATAGTCTTCAGCTTGCGGTGCATCCGTCATCTCCATCGCATCATCCAACTGCACGATGTAGTCGCAATGAGAGTTCGATTTCACAACTTTCCCCAGACGCATGATCTATCCTCCACGACTGTCAGCAGATTAACAGACATCCGAGAAAAGAGAACATTTGTTTGCGTAAGAGATCGGAATCCGATTAGAATGGTGAGACAAATTCCTGTGGAATCTTCTCCCGCACAGCCTTTCAATCTTACATAGAACTGCGAGAAGTCACCAAATAACCCCTACGAGGGTTGAGCAATCAGAAACAACTCACTCACATCTGTTGCGGTTTGCAACCTTTCCAGCGTTGTCAAGATAAAGGTGATGCGTCGTAGTCGCGAACTAGGAATTGGGCGCGGTAGGCGTTGCAAAGTCGAGAGTTCTAGCTTGTAGTAAAGCTTGTGACGATCGGGATGGGTGGCTTCGTCGGCAAAAAGGGACGATCGCGGCACTTGCTCCACTTGCTTGACCTGAGCAAAGTAATGGATGGCAAACGCCTCCTGTCCAAAGACCTTGGTTTGATAAAATGCCAACCATTGCGGCGGACGCTCGACGCTAAAAAATTTGGCGCCCTTGTCAAGGGGAATGCGATACCAATGCTGTATACGGACAATATCCATGTCCTTGGGGTTGTTCAGAATGGCAACCAAAACGCGATCGCAAGACGACATGACTCAGCAGGCAATTTGCCAAAACAGTAATTTTCCTTCAGGATTCCCATATTTCATCTCAGACCTGACAAGAGCAGGTGAGGATTGACCCGTAATTTTTCCTACAAAGGCTGAGAGTAAGTTACGCTATCACATACAGCCTTCTATTGATCAGGTTCAGTCACGATTCGTTCTGAATTGTATTGGTTGTCATGTTGTGTTGCGATTAGTCTGCGAATAGACTCAATCTTGCTGGACATCTTGCTTGAGTCAATCCCAGAATCTAGCATTGAATTAAGGGTGGTTTAGTCAACCCTGTGAGATTTACTTGTCCTTTTTGGCTGCTCTACTTATGCAGATTCGTCGTCGTTCGCCTAACCCCCCAATCTCAATTCAACAGTTACGCTACCAAGTTCCTGTGGCAGATGCCGCCCCCCAGAACATTCTGGAGGAAATTGTATGGCAAAAAGAAAAAGAGGTTGACCAGTGGCGAGAGCGGTTACCGCTTAAAGACTTGCAACGCCAAGTACAAGAACAAGCGCCCCCAGTTCGTAACTTTTTGACCGCCTTACAGCAAAGCCAGACACACCCAGCTGTCATCGCAGAAGTCAAGAAGGCTTCTCCCAGCAAAGGGGTAATTCGGGAAGATTTCGATCCAGTGGCGATCGCTCAGGCATACCAGCGAGGAAGCGCGACTTGCCTCTCTGTCCTTACCGATGAAAATTTTTTTCAAGGTAGTTTTGAGAATCTGACCAAAATCCGTGCAGCCGTTGATTTGCCACTCCTCTGCAAAGATTTCATCATTTATCCGTACCAGATGTATCTGGCACGAGTCAATGGTGCCGATGCAGTGTTACTCATCGCCGCCATCCTCCCCGATAAAGATCTGCAATACTTCTTGAAAATTGCTCATGCTCTCCAGATGACAGCACTGATCGAAGTTCATACCCTCGAAGAGCTAGATCGGGTTTTAAGCCTGGAAGGGGTGACACTGGTTGGCATCAATAACCGGAATCTCAAAGACTTTTCAGTCGATTTGCAAACGACCTGTAAACTTCTGTTAGAGCGCGGGCAACCGCTACAAGAGCGTGGCATTCTAGTGATAAGTGAATCAGGCTTACACACCTCTACTGACCTCACCATGGTTGCCCAAGCAGGCGTTCGAGCCGTATTGGTGGGAGAATCTCTGGTCAAACAACCTGATCCAACTCAGGCGCTGATACAGCTATTAAGCGATGTCTGAAGCCATTTTTTGGAGTTGCCGTGGGGTTCATTGGCAACTCCCAATTCGTGTGTTTTACGCTACCTCGGCTAATCAAAAATTAAATTAAATCAAGGAACATTGTGTTTTCATGAGTTCTATTCCTCTTCCTTCGCATATTCATTACGAACTCTTGCTTCAGCTATTGGAACGGCAAACGATCCCCGCCATTGAACATAAGCAACAGCAACGAGAACAAGTCCATCAACTCATTATTATGCTTCGGAAGGCGTTGGCTCAACAAAAGCAGCTAGAACAAAGCTGCCAGCAAGCAGGTATCCCGATCGAATATCGTTGGTCGCTCAATGCCTTAGAAAATTCGGGAAAAATTCTACCTACCGATCTGCTGACGACACCGCAGAGCAGACAGGCGTGATTGGTCAGTCCGGGATGAGCAGTCAGTACCACTCTTGCTTTATTCGATACACTGCCCCAAACCAGCGTTCTAAGCATGCATTAGATCACTGAAGACAAAGATTGCTGCTGAAAAGAAATTCATTTTTATTTTCAACAGTAGACTCCAATGTCAAGCTATGCTGAGAAGATTGACCAGATGCTCAATCAGTGTGTTAGTTTTTCATCATAGCAACGGCTATTAGGCGGTCGATTTTTGAGGGGTGCATGAAAGCTCTGGTCAAGGCTTGATTGAAGAATCACACTCTTCAGAGAACTGGCTGCTCTACTAGAGAGAGTTTGCTCATTATCGGTTGTATTACCCTTGCTCTTCTTTGGGAGGCTCTGAGTGTCTGACCCAGACCGCCTGACCGATCGTGATTTGTCAGAGGGTCAACAAGGCTCTCAGTCAGATGCCCCAGGTAATAGGGCAGCATCTTTTGTTGCCGTACAAGGAATGCCGAATACCTTGACGTCTAGCAATGGCACTTCGCAACCGATGGCTTCGTGGGAGCAAGAGCGGCAAGTTTTGTTGAGCGAACTGGCACAGACGCAAACCCTCGTCCAAAATCGATTGACCCGCATTTGCCAATTAGAGCAAGCATTAGATGAATCCCTAGCAACGTTTGGAGAGTTGCGGCTGCGAGTCGCTGATCAGCAATTGCTAGAGTCCCAATTGGCAGCCACAGAAGAAATTGCCAATATTCAGCAGCAAGCGATCGCACAACTCAAACGACAATTAGCCGAACAAGAAACAGCGCTCAAAGCTCAAGGTCAGACGCCTCAACCGAGAGAATCCTCTTTTTCAGCCTACCAAATTGCCGATTTGGCAAGGCAACTTTTATCTGCACAAACTCAAATTAACGAACTCGAAAAGCAGCTCAATTCTGCCCAGAGGGAAATTCAAACCCTCTCCACAGAATTGGAGCGCCGCCAAACTAGCCTCACTCGTTTGGAAACCGAACTGAAACAAGCGTATGTTGCTTTAGAAGAGCAACAAGCCATTATCACTCACTTACAGCAAACTCCTTTAAGCACTTCACCGGATGAGCATTCTGTACTGGTGACGCTTAACCGGGAATTGGCGATCGCCCAAAGCCGAATTGAAGAACTTACTCATCACCAAATCAACATTGGGAGCCAAGAACAGCAAAAAATTGCCGAAATGCAAGAGCAAATCTTGAAGCAAGCCAAACAAGCCAGCGAATACGAAACTGCTGTTCAGCATTGGAAAAACCGCTGTCTGGCGAGCCAAAGCCACGCCACCCGTCTGCGCGAATTATTATCACCCATCTTGACAAAGCTCTTGACAGAAGAATCTTCAGACGCAAGTTCAGTTGCCGAAGCCGAAATGCTGCTGGCAGAAATCCTCAACCTGCTGCAATCTCCCACCACTGGAACGCCCACCTCCTTACCCAGCAACACACAAACGCCCCACTCCCCCAAAGTGGATCTGCCCGACTTTTTGGCTCGTCGTCGTCGCACTTACAAAGCCCAGTGAAGCGCTCTCAGCTATACTCAACCCTTTACCATTTCTTATAGGGCAAAAACTTCCCATTCATAATCACTTTCACGCGATCGCCCTTTGGATCTTCTACTTTTTCAATGTCCAGGGTAAAGTCGATCGCGCTCATAATGCCATCCCCGAACTTCTCATGGATAATTGCCTTCATTGGATAGCCATAAACTTGCATAATCTCATAAAAACGGTAAATTAACGGATCTGTCGGAACCACAGCACCTAACCCTTTCGCAGGGAAAGCCATCAGTTCAACCGCAACCTCAACAGGTAATCCCAAAATTTGAATCAATTGACTGGCTTCAGTTTCAGAAGCACTTGCCTGCCCATAGAAAAGTGCCGCAATCCAAACTTCATCTCGCCCTATCTGCTTCTCCAAATCAGCGAAACTCAAGCCTTTTGCCTGCTTCGCTGCCAAAAGCTTTTCTGTCAATGGTGGCATCATCCTACAATCTCTTGAAACTTATATTTTGATCGAAACATCAGGAGGTTATGAACCTGACTCCGGCTCAATTATTCATGCCCCCTAAATCTCAATTTGTAGCTGAAGCTACACAGTCCTATCAGAAAGTGGCATGGACAATTCCCCCAAAAAGCTCCTGGGCTTGAGCGACCCATCTCCTGGAACAATTCGCCCCAATTTATACAAAATTAGAATTTCAACTGGAGCAATCATCGCTAAATTTGAGAGTGGAAAATTCTGATTAGGACAAGTTTGATGCCTGTACAACTCAAGATCATCCAAGACACTGTTTTCAAACAAACGACTGAGCCTGCAGCCCAACTGCCTGACGTCGATAAAGTATCGGTTTCAGCTGGGCAAGTATACGACATTCACTCTTGGAAGGTGATCAATCAAAGCTATGTCCGAATTGCGCTGCTCAAAGATACGTTGGGATATCCCCCTCGCAATACCTGGTACGTATTCACACAACATTTGCAGTTGATCCAGCCTGCCAGCATTAAAATTACGCAAGACACAATTCTTAAACAATCTACTGACAATGCTTCACAGTTACCGACCCAGGATAAAGTAATGACCCCTGCAGGTCGCGTACTGAATCTCCAATCTTGGGCAAATGCTAATAACAACCATCTCAAATTTTCTTTGCTGTGGGACACGCTTGGAGATCCGCCTCGCAATACCTGGTATGTCTTCGCTCCCCATGCCCAATTTATTAATACCCAGCCCAAAGTACTCATCACCCCGCAACCCACTGCTCCCGCTGGTGGGTTGCCCGCCACGAAACAGTTGAACGTCCCACACAAAAGCCAACTCGATAACGTACTCAACCCCACAGGATCCTGTAATGTGACGTCGTTTGCCATGGTCATGACCTACTTTCGCATCAAAGGCACCACTGGCGTTGGACAACTGGAGGATGAACTCTATCGGTATATGGCCAATACCGGACTAAGCCGTTGGGATGCGGATGATTTAGCAACAATGTCCCGTAATTATGGATTGGTAGATGATTTGACCAAGCGAGGCACCTTATCAGATCTTCGACAAGCGATCGCAGAGGGAAGACCCTGTATCATCCACGGCTACTTCACCACCTTTGGGCATGTCATTGTTGTGCGTGGTTACGATCAGTACGGCTTTTTTGTCAATGATCCTTATGGAGAATGGACATCTTCTGGCTACCGAACCGACCTCTCTGGCGCAAATCTCCATTACTCGAATGCGCTAATTCAAACCAAGTGCTCACCCGAAGGCGAAGATTATCTTTGGATTCACCGACTTGCCAGACGATAAGTTTTCCTCAATCGATCAACCGTGAGGGCATCACCAGATTTGGGGCAAGAGACGACTTGTAAACCGGATGAACCACGGGTGTGGGAGATTGTCCTCGCTGCAACAGCCTGAGCTGGCACAGGACCTTTTGCTTAAGACTGTGAAACGGACTGTAAAAAGAATTCAAAAACAGAATCATTTCACAAGTCGCCACCAGATCGGTTGATAGAGTCTTCCGATACTTGATTAGATGAATTAAAACTTTACGTAAATCATTGACGACATAAGGCAAAACCATCAGAGGTTGCTGCCATTTGCGGTAGCCCATCATTCGAATACGATGACGGTTGAGACCAATCTTTTGAAAATAGCTGACCCAGTAGCTTTTATCCAACCGCCACGTTGACATGTGATGGTCAATGACCATTTCTGGGTTATACCAAATTTGCCATCCTGCATTCCATAAGCAGGCTTGAACGTCAATCTCTTCGCCTTTGGAGGCAAGAGTTTCTTGCCCAGAGCCCCAGCTAACAGGTTGCTCAGAGACGCTTGCCAACCATGCTTGCCGACGAACCACCATCCCAGCTTCTGCAATCCCCTCTTGCTGGCATGTTTCAACCTCAAGAACGGGCTGGCGCTCTATCGTGACCAGATGACAGGCAATGCGCTGGAAGTTTTTGGGTAATTGGCTATCAAAAATACTACGAATTTGGCTGCCATAAGCGCCTGCCTGAGGATGGGTTCGTCCAAACGCATAGGCAGCGATTACCCAGGTTGGCGTGGCGTAATTGCCATCCTCTAAAAAACCTACCAAATCACTCTTTGCTTCTCTTACAGCCAAGCGTCGCGCAAACGCAACCCCCTGCTTGGGTTCAAATAAGTAGCGGATTGGTACAGTGATCGATTTGTTGGCTTGATATTCCTGAATAACTTTTTGGGTGTCGTCGTTACTGTTGCTGTCAACAATGAGAATTTCCCAGCGCATACCTTCCGTACCAACTTGCGATCGCAGTTTTTCTAAAATTTCAGGTAAACGCTTTGCGCCATTGCATGTACAAATTGCAACAGTAAAGTCTTTCATAATTTCGGGAAGAGATGCGTGAAATCAAACAGTCAAAGAACTAGCCTCCTCCAGTTTTCCAGATTCAATTTACAAATCAATAAAGAGCGTACGAAGTTTCCAGAAATTTCTTAAAAAATCAATGTAGTCTTTGCTAAAGAATTAAAACAGACTTTACCGACTTGGTGAAAACCAATTGACTAGTAGAACTTGGCGGAAATCTGCCTACCATTCTGACTCCTGACTCCCTCAGAATGGTCGTCTAACTTACCCCAAGGTACTAGTAGATGTAGTTTGAGATGAAATTTGCAGTGTTGGCAAATAAACAGTAAAAACGCCGACCTTGCACTAGTAACTTGCGGCAGAGCGCGGTGACCGCTGAGGTAGCGTAGCCTTGCTTGCGATGTGCTGGAGGGGTATGAACAGTATTGATGCGGCGACCGTTCGGGGTTTGCCCTCCATAACTCACTGTGACAATCGGAATCCATATATTGACGAAGTTTGTCGTAGTGCGTGAGTTTCATCCCGATCGAGGCTAAAGGGTTGGTCTTCAAGGGGTGCTGTGATTAACACCCAAGCGTCGGTATACTTTACGGATTTTTTGGACGAAAAAACTGCCGCAAAATCTCGCTGGGTTGACGATCCCAGGTATCGATATGTTCGTCAATTAAGCCTGCGGGTGTCAGCTTGTAAGTGGAGTAACCATTAAAGAAAATCTGGGCTTGCCAGGGTACCCGGAGCGTGCCTCGAACCGTCCAATTTGCCAGAATCCCACCCTTGCCCAGGGGCTTTACTTCGTGCAAGTCAAAGTGAAGCTCCGAGAAAAATAACCGTCCATGAAATCGCAGCGTCCAGAAAATAATCCGATAGTTCAATTTGCCTTTGAAGGTGTTTACTGGATCTCGAAAGAAAATATCCTGCGTGTAAATGTCGTAGGAAATGTCTTGTTCAAATAGGGTGGGTAGATCTTGTCGAAGGATTTGAATCAGGCGATCGATGTGAGATTGATCGGTCCGATCATTGGCTGAAATCTCTGAAGGCTCAGATGACGGTTCCATACGCTGCATATGTCCTGTGTGCAATCACAATTCCCATTATCTGCATTGGAGGGAAGGATCAGGTTTTGAGCGATCGAACCGATAGCGCTCCAATCTGGCTTGATGGATTACTCAACCCGACAGAACCGATCTTCACCAAAAAACACTAAGAAAAAGTTAAGCAATTTAGACTTTTCGTTATAACAATTTACATTCTTGGAGGAGAGGATACGTATTTATGCTTATCCTCCATCAGCGCTAGAGCATGTTGTAGGAATAGACTGATGCTTGTAGAAGCTTTACCAAACAAAGCGTTCAGCAATATCAAAAAATCCTAAAAAGGCAGTCTCAAGCGAATTTTCATGTAAAGAGCATTTAAGTTCCACATTTCAAACTGAGATGTTTAGGTTAGGTTCGGAAGAATTACTCAATCAATATTCTGCGGGAAAACGAGATTTCAAAGACGTTGATATCAGTGAGGTAAACCTATTTGAAGCGAATTTATCGGAAATCAATTTATCAGGCAGTATTTTGCAAAAAGCCTATCTTCCTTATGCAAATCTTAGTCAAGCAAATTTACAAGCTGTGCAGTTACAAAACGCCGAGATGGCTGACTCTCAGCTTTTTCAAGCCAACTTGTCAAAAGCAAATCTGGCAAATGCCAATCTATGTCGAGCAAACTTACGATCGACTGATTTGCGAGGAGCTAACCTAACCCATGCCAATTTACAAGGAGCCAATCTTGCAAATGCTGATTTGAGCTTTGCAGATTTAACCAATACAGATTTGAGCCGCAGTGTTTTGACAGGCACTCGGTTAACAGGTGCTAAATTGTCGGGATGTAATTTATTTCGTGCTCAGGATGTAAATTTTACGGATGCTTGCCTAGATGGAACCACGATTTATCCAGATGGACACCGTCAGGAAGAGTCGGGTTGAGGCAGAAAAAGAGCCGTAAGAATTCTCATCCATCCTAAAGATTGCTTAATTAGTTAGCTCTTATGAATTGCCAGAAAGTGGCCTGGGGGCGCAGCCTCTAGACAAGGGTTTCCGCCTTCCCTCCAAAAACATCTGCAATTTAATGACAGCCGTCCACGTAGACAAAGTAGAGACATCACGCATGGGCATCTCATTAATTTCTGGATGCCCATCGCTACTCAATCTTCTAAAAAGCATGAGGTGACTGAGGTGCCGCAGAGGGGGATGAAAACACGGGAGAGGGCGCTTTTGCAGGACTCTGAGTTTTGTGTAACGTGGTTACCACTAACCAGTATCCCAAAGAAGCAGGCAACAGTAAGCAACTGATTGCAACGACCGCCAGCAACCAGGTTTTCCAGGGCGAAGCGGAGCCGTAATGAGAACGATAGGGATCGAAAGGCAAAAACTCGGCTTTGATGATGTCTCGCAGTGCGATCGGGCGTCTGAAGCGAATGCGGCGATCGTCTAGTTTTTCTAGCATGATCCAGCCTGCGGACTCTTCCTCCTCACAGAGACGCTTGAGCACCGCTGAATCGCGAAACAAATCTCGATGCGCCCGCACAATTTTAAACTCCCAACCAACCAAACGGGGATCTCGCTCTATTCGCTTGGTGGTGCCGTTGGGCTGTCCGACTGAAGACATCGTATCCCTGGATTCATGCCGGGTCACTGCTTCTTCTTCCTCCTCCTGTAGGTTTTGTTGCTCTTGGCGGCGTTGTTGCTGTCGCATCCAACCGCCCACGATCGTGGCTTGTAACCCTAAACTGCCCGTGAATAAGCTCCAAATTGTAATCGGCTCTACCATTGTTTAGCAGGGAACCACGTTGAGGGAAGGCACAATGCGGTTGAGTAATCTGGCGATCGCGACGAGAGACCCCTTCATACCAGAAAATTGACACTCAACTGTCGAAATCAAAATTGCAGAACATCGATATTTTGCTGTAAAAATTTAACCTGTATTCCGTAGTTATTTTTATCTGTATGAAGTACATAACCTGGAGGACATCAGGTTTTGCATTTCTGTCACCATCCTGCACGCAATCAAGCATTGCGAGTCAGTTGGGTTGGCAAATAATTTTAAACTAGCGTGACTATAACAGTTGCTTATGAATTTGCACCCCTCCGTCAGAATGATTTTCAACCCGCTCCTTTCAATCCCCATTCCCTAAGCTTCGTCAGCTTTTCCGGACAAATAGCCTTCGATCAACCAATCGCTCCCGATCGAACTCCAGCGCACGTTTTTCAGCAACAGCGCTTCCGTCATACGAGAAAATCCCAGATCACCGACTGGAGAAGGCGCTTCACGCCCCCCAATAATTTTGGGCGCAATAAAAGCCATAATTTTCTGCACAGTCCCCTCCACAATCGCGCGGGCTGCCAGAGTCCCCCCACATTCCCACAGAACTAAGAGCGCGCCGCGCTCGTAGAGGTGGGTCATAACCTCTATCGGGGTAACCTTCGCCAGTTCAATCACTTCTACGCCTTGTTGCTGGAGGAGCACTTGCACATCTGGCTTCACTCCTTGCCCCGTAAAGACAAGCGTTGGCGCAATTTCTGCTTGCCAGAGGTTGGCTGAAATGGGCAGATCGAGCGATCGACTCATAACCACTCGTAAAGGATTGCGATCGGTGACACTATGAGTTGTCAAGAAAGGATTATCTTGCCGCACAGTTTGTCCACCCACAATCACCGCATCACAAGCCGCCCGGATTTGATGCACCCTCTGGCGAGCAGGTGGACTCGTCACCCAGGCACTATGACCACTCGTTGCCGCAATCTTGCCATCCAACGTCATAGCATATTTCAAAATTCCGAACGGACGCTGATGCAAAATACGATGCACAAACGCTTCATTCAACTCCTGACAAGCAGCCGTTTCCACCCCCACCACCACTTCAATCCCTGCCTGTCGGAGGCGGGCGATCCCCCCTCCTGCCACCCTTGGGTCAGGGTCAACCATACCCACCACTACCCGACTAACCCCAGCGGTGATAATTGCCTCAGAACAGGGAGGTGTACGTCCATAGTGGTTACAAGGCTCCAAATTGACGTACAAAGTCGCCCCTTTAGCTTGCTCCTGAGCCTGACGCAGAGCAAAGATCTCCGCGTGGGGTTGTCCTGCTTTGGGATGAAATCCTTCTCCAACAATTTTTTGACCTTGCACAATCACTGAACCCACCAGGGGGTTGGGGGCAGTTTGTCCTAAGGCTTGTCGAGCCAAATCTATACAACGCTGCATCATCGCGCGATCGAACAGCGAAGCGGAAGGATGATCCGACAAAGCAGAAAAATCTGTCATAGCAAAATTAGGTTAGCCAGGATACAAGACTAGATCGCACAAACAAGCGTTTCCAAAAGACGCACCACATAACCCTGAAGAGCACGCTAGGAGCCATCCATGTAGACCTAGAGCGACCTTTCCTCAGCCATCCACCCCCTGCACCTGCTATATGAGTATAGTGACTGAGGACATGAAGATCTTGCCTGCGATGGTGTCACAGATCGCAATCCTTGCTGTTTTGACAGTAAGCGAGATTCTCAACTCATCAGGTCACGGATTTCAGCGCTCCAACCCTCTGCACTTTGCCAAATTTTCGGTATGAGACCTTCAAAATGGAACATTAAACTAGCTCTTAGACTCCATTTCAGGCGTGCCATCTTTGCAATCACCCTTGTCTGGTTACTTGCCGCAACTACCCATCAACCCGCTTTAGGGCAAGAGTCAAAACCGTCGATTTTCTCAATTCCAGACTTTAGTAGTGCAATCACTACTGCGATCGCCCAAGAAATTGCAACCCAAGAAGTGCGGCTGGATGGGTATAAATTGTTCGCGATCTCAGCTCCGTTAGTCAAACCAGAAGCCAGCCAATCTAGCTCCACCAATCCCTTAAAGGAAAGAGTCGAAGGCATTGAAACCATTCTCAATCGGACAGTGCAAAATCAGTTTGATCCAGCAAAACTGATCGTCAATGCCAAAATCGACGCAACCACCAAACTGCCCATCATCAGCATCAATGGGCAATATTTAATGACTGTCACCACCTTGGATGCCCAAATCCAAGGACGCGATCCTGTCCGACACGCAGACGAACTAACCCGCATCATCAAAGCTGCATTGATTCGAGCACATCAGGAACGCCAACCCCCCTTTCTCTGGCGGCAAACCGCCTTGGCAGGAGGCATCCTATTGACCATCTTTTTGATCAATTGGGGCTTGCAGCGATGGCAACGCCACCTTAGAGCAGAACAACAAGCTTTGAAAGCCCAATTGCCAGCATTGCCACCGCTGCCCCAAGACATGGAGAGTACCGATGCAGCCACGGTCACCACTGCCTTGCGACAGCAAATGACCTATCGTCGGCAACGCGACTTAACCGATGTGCAACTTCGCTTCTTACAAATTGCGCAGATGATACTTTGGGGAGGCAGCGGCTATTTCCTACTCGGACTATTTCCCTATACGCGATGGTTGCGTCCCCTGCTGTTGGCTGGTCCCCTCAAAGTTTTGGCAATTATTTTGGGCACATACATTGTGGTACGCCTTGTAGATGTACTGATCGATCGCTTCTTCGATGCCCTGGAAGAGAGTGACTTCATTAGCCCAGAAGCGTCTCAAAGGTTAACCCTAAGAGTTTCGACCTTTTCTCGCGTCCTCAAAAGTGTGGCTGCGATCGTCTTGATTACCACAAGCGTACTCACGATACTGTCAGTGGTCGGAGTCAAACTTGCCCCAGTTTTGGCAGGAGCCGGAATTATTGGTCTGGCAATTTCTTTTGCAGCGCAAAGCTTGGTCAAAGACATGATCAATGGCTTATTGATTTTGTTTGAAGATCAGTACGCTGTAGGAGATGTGATCGCAGTCGGCAACGTTTCTGGGCTGGTGGAATCGATGAATCTGCGAATTACCCAACTTCGCAACAGTGAGGGACGATTGATCACCATTCCCAACAGCGCGATTTCGGTAGTTGAAAACTTATCAAAAGATTGGTCACGGGTGGATCTCAGCATTGTGATTGCTTATGAGGAAGATATGGATCTGGCGATCGCCGTGATCAAACAGGTAGGGATAGCCATGTTGCAAGACGCCCAATGGCAGACCCACATCCTGGAGTCTCCCGAAGTCCTGGGCATTGATGACATCGACAACGCCGGCATCACCATTCGCATCTGGATCAAAACCCAACCTTTGCAACAATGGAACGTGGCGCGCGAGTTTCGACGACGGCTCAAACTTGCACTCGATGCCAAAGGCATCTCGATCGGGGTGCCTCAACAGACCTGGCGGTTTCAAAATTTACCTGAACCGGAAAGCGAAAATCCAAACAAGTCTGATTAGTCCAACGAGTCTACTCTTCACACTTTCTACATCCAGGAGAAATCGATTGTAAGGATTTCACTAGTACCCCCGTTAGGGTGTTCCCCTATGGCAAAAGACTGGGCATCTTGGATTTTAGAAAGGTCTAGTGTTAGAAAGTTGAAGTCTATGAGTCAGATGCCAGATTTGGAAGTCACCTTTTTCTTCCAGAAAGGACTTTACTTAAACCGAATCGCTGCTTACGAAGCGGCAATCGAATCCTATGAAAGAGTCGTAGAACTTCAACCAGACTATTCTGATGCCTGGTACAACCGAGGCAATGCGCTTTACTATCTCAAGCGCTACGATGCCGCGATCGCTAGTTATGAGCGAGCGTTGGAGTTAGAACCAGGCTTTGCCGAAGCCTGGAATAACCGGGGCAGCGCCCTGGACGAACTGGCACGATACGAAGAAGCCGTGGTCAGCTACGACCGAGCGATCAAATTCAAAGCAGACTATCACTGGGCATGGTACAACCGGGGCATTTCGCTGCGCAACCTGGGACAGTACGAAGAAGCGGTCAACAGTTATGATCGGGCGATCGAATTCAAGCCAGACTATTGCTGGGCATGGTACAACCGCGGTTTAGCTCTGCGTAAACTGGGCAAACTGAACAAAGTCATTGCCAGCTATGACAAAGCCCTAGAAATTGACCCTGCCTTTGAAGAAGCCTGGATTAATCGCGGTAACGCGCTCTATCATCTCGGCAGATTTGAAGCTGCGATCGCTAGCTACAATGAGGCACTTGCAATTAAACCAGATACCCCCAATACCTGGTACAACAAAGCCTGTTGCTATGCCCTGCAAGGGGACATCGATCTGGCATTTCAGAATTTGCAGCGAGCGGTCGAGTTAAGCCCCAGTGAGTATCGGGAAATTGCCCGCACCAATACTGACTTTGCCTGCCTCTACCAAGATCAACGATTTCTTGCCCTTATCGGTGGCTCTACACGAGTCAAACTCAAGCATGGCAGCTAGGAAACAGTTGCCAGTTCGTTGATTTGCCATAATCGACTAAATGCAGCAGGTATAGCAACCCTTTCAGCCTTGAGAGAGCCACCTGATAAGGCAAACTCTCGATTTCAATACAATACCATCGTGGCATTTCCTATACGATGCCACCTTCTTTCGTTTAAAGTCTAATCAAGTCGTCCCTGCTGTTTCGATAAGTACACTTTAATGGCTCAGAAACAGTTATAAATTTTTCAGAGAAATATTTAGGGTGGCGAAGTAATGGAAGTATCATTTATTACTCAATGTCATAATTAAAGCAATGTAGAGTGTGAATCTTGCCACTTCAATACAACCGTGCAAGTTGTCTGGATGTGGGATTGTTAGTTTTTGAGTCTTTCCAGTTCCTGAATTGTGCATTATCGTTGCATCACCTCGATATGAGCCAAAGTGATCATTCCCACACTTTCTATAGTCAGGCCTATTTACTAAGCGGATTAGGTCGTCATGAAGGGGCGGTCGCCCGCTACGATAAAGCACTGGCAGCCAAACCGGATGATTACAAAGCCTGGAGTAGTCGGGGCTATGTTTTGGATCTGTTGGGTCAGTATGAAGATGCAATCGATAGTTTTGAACAAGCCATCCGAATTCATCCCAAATTTGCTCCTGCATTCCAAGGCAAAGGGATTGCACTGGCAAAGCTGAACCGCTATGAAGAAGCGATCGTCAACTTAAATCGAGCACTTACACTACAACCTAATGACTACCGAGCATGGCAAAACCATGGCAAAGTTTTGATTAGCCTCTGTCGTTATCAGGAAGCACTCAAAAGCTTCGATAAGGTCTTGGAACTCAAGTCAGATAACTACAAAGCCTGGTATAACCGTGCGGTTGCACTCACATCCCTCAATCGCTATCAGGATGCCCTTTCCAGCCTGAACTCCACGATTACCATCAAGCCTAGCTGCCACTATGCTTGGAACCATCGAGGGTTAGTACTGATCAAGCTAGGACGGCACGAAGAAGCTATGAATAGCTTTGACAGTTCCCTGAAAATCAAATCAAAGAACCCCAACGCTTGGTATGGCAAAGCTTGCTCCTATGCCATGCAAAAGCAAGTAGACCTCGCGATCGAACACTTGAAAAGGGCAATGGATGACAGTCCTTACCTTTGCCGAGTTATGTCAAACTCGGACTCGAATTTCAATCCTATCCGTCGCGATCCACGCTTTCAGCAGCTCTTGAAAGATAGTCAGTGAAAGAGTGCCTGTCAGATCTGTAGCGGAATTCTCCCATCCTTAAGGGAAATAAACGACTCTGGCATCCAATCCTCGTTTACGGAGCCGGTCAGACTTTAATTTTGCTCTCGTATAAGTGCCAAACTCCCCAGCAGCGGTAAATTTGCCTCGACCATCCTGTCGCAAGCAAGCCCGACCAGGGACACTCCTCAAATGGTCACCCGGAATCACAACCACATAATTTTGACTGGGGAAAATATTCTGGCAGCTTAGTTCACTACCCGAAGAACCACCAGCGCCTTTATCCGGTAAAACACCGTCACGTAGGGCATAATCCGTATCTTCTCCATAAACTCCATCTTGATAGAGATCGTTGTCTTGTTGAAAGCGTCTGACAGCAGCTTCGGTCGCCGACCCATACACGCCATCAATGGGACCAGGGCTATACCCTCGTTGCTGTAACCGCATCTGGAGTTCAGTCACTTCAGGTCCCCTATCGCCAGGAGAAAGCAGCGTATAGGCAAAACTGACACTGCTCAGCACGGTCAAGTTGAGCACCACCGACAAGATGCCAGTCACCGTTTGTTGAGAAATTTTTTTCCAGTTTGGACGGTTCCAATCCCAACCTTGCCACTTCCAATCAGTAAACCAGCCAACGTGATGAGGAGAGACTGCGGGATGATTCTCTAGCTGCAACGGTGTGGGCGACTGGTTGGTGGGTTGGTTTGAAACGTAACCTGTCTCAGTGGAAGCTTTCATCGGCTGGGTCAACTCCGGATAGACATCCAAAATATTAATTTTTTAAAACCCAATTATAAAACACTGCTTCCTACAATCGCTACTGCTGAGCGATCGTGAGCCATCATCTACAGCAAAGCGTCAACCTGCTGCTTTGCTTTGATAAAGCGCGATGAAGAGTACAGATATTTCAGGTAATCCTGCGGCACACTAGTAGAAACCAAACTCTAAGCATCTTCCATAACTATGCAAACGTTGGAAAAGACGCATCCTAAGCTCCAAGTCCTGAAAAATCGTCTCACAGAAATTAATGATATCGATTCTGCAACTTCTCTGCTTTATTGGGATCAAGCTACCTATATGCCCGCTGGGGGAGCTGCCGCGCGGGGACGACAACTCGCAACCCTGCGACAAATTGCTCATGAAAAGTTTACGAGTTTAGAAATTGGGCAACTTCTGGATGATTTGGCAACCTATGCGGCTGATTTACCCTACGATTCTGATGAAGCCAGTCTATTGCGGGTCACTCGTCGTCGGTACGATCGCGCTATCAAAGTTCCATCATCTTTTATGGCGAAGCTTTCGCAACATCGGGCAGAATCTTACGAAGCTTGGGCAAAAGCTCGTCCAGAGAATAATTTTGCGATCGTTCAGCCCTTTTTGGAAAAAACCCTCGAGTTCAGTCGGGAACGGGCAAATTTCTTTCCTGGCTACGAGCACATCGCCGATCCACTCATTGAAGCATCTGACTACGGAATGAGCACGGCTTCAATTCGGGTGCTCTTCCACCAACTACGCGATCGTCTGGTTCCCATTGTGCAGAAAATTACAGCGCAACCGATCGCCGATGATGCCTGTCTACATCAGCATTTTCCGGAAACTCAACAACTTGCTTTTAGTCTCAAAGTGATCGAGCGTCTAGGATACGACCTCAAGCGGGGACGGCAAGACAAAACCCTCCATCCCTTCATGATTAAATTTTCATTAGGGGATGTCCGTATTACAACTCGCGTCTACGAACATGATTTGAACCAAGGCTTCTTCAGCACGGTACACGAGATGGGGCATGGCTTATACGAACAAGGAATTGCTCCAGACTTTGAAGGAACACCCTTGGCAGGCGGAACCTCTTCTGGAGTGCATGAAAGTCAGTCTCGCTTGTGGGAAAATCTGGTTGGTCGTAGTCGAAACTTTTGGCAATACTTCTATCCACAGATTCAACATGCATTTCCAAATCAACTCGGACAGGTGCCGCTCGAGACATTTTATCGAGCCATCAACAAGGTCGATCGTTCCTTAATCCGCACTGATGCAGATGAGGTTACCTATAACCTACATGTCATGATTCGCTTTGATTTGGAGCTGGATCTGCTGGAAGGGCAATTAGCTGTACGAGACCTACCGGAAGCCTGGAACGATCGCTACCGAAGCGATTTGGGTATTGTACCCGCCAATGACCAAGAAGGAGTTTTGCAGGATGTGCATTGGTACAGCGGACAAGTAGGAGGTATGTTCCAGGGGTATACTTTGGGCAATATTTTAAGTGCTCAGTTCTTTGCCGCCGCGCTCCGTGCTCATCCAGAAATTCCTGAGCAAATCCGTCGCGGTGAGTTCAATACGCTACACCAATGGCTCAAGACAAATATTTATCAGCATGGATGCAAATTTACTCCTGCGGAAGTTGTTGAGAAAGCAACTGGAAGCGCACTTAGTATTGAACCGCTGATGCAATATATTCAGCAAAAATACGGCGAAATCTATGGACTCTAGGAAGCAAATTTGACCAGCTTCATCTTCAAGCCTCGCTATGAAGACACGTATCGCGAGAGATAGAAAGAATTCCATTGCTCGCGATACGCATGTTTTATAGTACTCATCTCTAATATTGAAAGTCGCTACTCATTCTGTCAAAGCTTAGTCCTCAAGGATTTTTCGGGTGCTTTTCTCGTTAGAATTCTCATAGTGATGTCAACAACTGTGAAAAACTCGCTGCATCAGAATCAGGGTTTTGTGAGTGCGGTTGGTGGGTAGTTTGCCAAAACTAGCTAGCAACGCAGTTTTTGGCATTGCCCTCTGGAATGCCTCTCGCAAATTGTGCTACGAATTAGGAATCTACTTCAGTTTTTTTAGGGGTCTAAACCCTTTTAGAAAGGATGGAGATGGGTTGGATGGGTCATCCGGGGGGCTAAATTTTGTTCTGGCAAGTTTTTGGCTAAATAAGGATCTAATATGTGATTGATCCCGCTGATCAATCACAGAATTAACATTGAGTAATATCAGACTCGTTAATCAAAGAAAGGGTTAAGATCTACCTACCGCAGCCCCAGCACAATTTTTTGCTATCTTGCCCCCGTAACAGCGAATTTTTAACGGTGCGTTAAAACAATCAGTTAAAGTAATTGCTAACATTCCGTAGACTTTAGCTCATGCTCGACACGGGTCAACAGCCACTTACCGGTAACGCGCTTTTATGGTTTAAGCAGGGGCTTGCCTTTGCTGCCGCGGAAAATTATGAAAAAGCGGTTGTCAGCTTCAATAGTGTCATTCAGGAACGAGCGGATTTCTATGAAGCTTGGTACGAACGAGGTTTAGCTCTGGAAATGTTAGGGCTGTATCCAGAAGCAATTGCCAGTTATGACAAAGCCTTAAATCTACACCCTAAAAGCGAAGTGGGGAGTTCAATTTGGCAAGCACGAGGGGATGCTTGGCAATATGGACTGGGGCAATATGAGGAGGCAATTCGTTGTTATGACCAGGTTTTGAAGCTTGACCCAGAATCTAATGCGGCATGGCAAAATCGGGGCAATGCCTTTTTATATGGGTTAAAGCATTATGAAGATGCGATCGCAAGTTACAACCGTGCCATTTGCATCAACCCAGACGATCATTTATCCTGGCGTAATCGGGGCAATGCCTTGGTGGACCTCAAGCGCTACGAGGAAGCGATCGCAAGTTATGAGCGTGCCTTGGCAATTAAACCGGACGATCAAATTGCCTGGCAAGCCCGGATGTTGGTGATGGGGCAAGCGGGTTTGGACGAAAAGCAACCCACAACTAATCCTTCTTTTTATGGGCGCGGTTACACAGACTCCACCTTCATTAGTGGAGATCGGGATACTCAAATTGGCGATCACCAGGAGGAAGTTGCTGAATCCCGTCCTTACCAACCACGCCTAGTCGTCGAAGATGATTTTGGTAAACGGGATATTTGGTTAGAAAACGATTTGTATTCGATCGGGCGAGATCCGCGGAATGATATCTGCCTGCACTCACAGTTTGCTTCTCGTCAACACGCGACGCTGATTCAGGTTCCAACTGAAGATGAGAGCTATTTGTATCGCATTGTCGATGGCAGCTTGCAAGGGAAACGCAGCACGAATGGACTCATTATCAACGGGCAAAAGTGTCATACATGGGACTTAAATCCGGGGGATATTGTGGTGTTCGGACCTCATGTCAGGGCAATTTTTTACTAAGTTCGGCGGCGTTCTCCTGCGTTCAAAGCAAATATATTTTAACAGCAGCGAGATGCTTGGGCGCCTGGAAGCAAGTTGAAATCAAGCCCCCACATTTTTGTAATATCCGGTATCTTTACCAGAACTTCAAATTTTTGACCGATCGCTTTACGCTATCACGAATCATTCTGTGAGATGTTTGATAAGGGATTTTTCTGATCCTTCTTTCAGGCAGCCGTTCAGTCGAGCCAATCAAAGTTTATCGATATATCCAGAGCGCTCAAACCAATCTGGATGCCTCGTCTTTTCAAGTCATTGCATCGAGCTTAGTTAATCCCTGAAAGGAATTTGTGCAGATCATCACCTCTGCGCAAATATTTGCGGTGCATCTTTAACGATGTTTTTTGACAAATTCTAAATGAACTCTGAAATTTATTCATTTAGACCTATTGCATAATTTGGGCTATTTGTTACAAAAAAACAATAAGCCTTCAACATAGCTGCAAAGTGCATTTGAAGAGTTGATCGATTTTGAGACTTGGGGTAGAAGCTTACTTTTTCAACCTCGACTATAAAGGACTCTGATTATCCCATCGTGCAGTATGAATGGGATGCTATCAGATAAGGGCTATCTTCTCAGATCTAGATTTCGTTTGACTTAACAAAGGGATGTTCCACTCAGCTACTTTTTGCCTTGAACTAATCGATCTTTTAGGCAGTCGTCGTTGAGTTTTTGCCAATAATCGTACAGGAGAGTTGCCATGTCTAATCTGATTCAGGCTGTTCTCAATAGTGACGAGAGAACAAACCTCCGTCAGTTCTCCAGTCAATTGCGCGCTACAGACAAACGCTATTTTTTGAGAAACGAAATCCTAACTGAATTTGTAGATTACTGCAAGAATTACGAAAAATCTGAGCAGTTTTACCATACGTCCCGTCTAGGCAAATTGATCTATTACGTGCAAGAAATTATTCTAGAGAATGAGAGTCTTTGCATGATCATTCGCCCCAAAATTGCCTATCAAGAAGCCTACCGAATCCTAGAAGATTTAACCGTTGAACCTATCCAAATTGAAGAACTTTTGGATTTACGCGATCGTTTTGTCAATCGGCACAATCCTCAGGAAGGCGATGTCTTTGAGATTGACTTTCAACCGTTTTATGACTATTCACCCAGCATTCGAGATCCTAAAAATATTGGCAAAGGTGTAGAATTTCTTAACCGTTATCTCTCCAGCCAACTCTTTCAAGGCGATCCCCGTCAGGGACAAGAAGCACTTTTTAGATTCCTGCGGTTACATCGGTATAACGGCTATCAGCTGTTAATTAATGAGCGCATTCAATCTCATCAACAGTTGTCTGATGCCCTGAAGCAGGCTCTGGCAATAGTGGGCGGGTTTTCTGCTGAACAACCCTATGAATCATTTCGGTTTGAACTGCAAAATTTGGGATTTGAGCCAGGTTGGGGAAATACTGCACAACGGGTTCAAGAAACGCTTGAAATCCTCGATCAGCTGATTGATTCCCCGGATCATCAAGCATTAGAGACTTTTATTTCTCGCATTCCAATGATTTTTCGGGTGACACTGGTGTCGCCCCATGGTTGGTTCGGACAGGAAGGGGTGTTAGGACGACCGGATACGGGCGGTCAAGTTGTTTATATTCTTGATCAAGTCAAAAGTCTCGAACAACAACTTCAAGAAGATATCGCCTTAGCTGGGTTAGATGTGTTAGGTGTACATCCGAAAGTAATCGTCTTAACACGGCTGATCCCCAATAGCGATGGGACTCTTTGTAATGAACGTCTCGAAAAAATTCATGGGACAGCAGATGCCTGGATTTTGCGGGTGCCTTTTCGAGACTTTAACCCCAAACTCACGCAAGGTTGGATCTCGCGCTTTGAAATCTGGCCTTACCTGGAAACTTATGCGATCGATGCAGAACTCGAGCTGCGTGCAGAATTTGGTGGTAAACCGGATTTGATTGTTGGCAACTATTCGGATGGCAACTTAGTTGCTTTTTTGTTAGCGCGACGTCTCAAGGTGACTCAGTGCAACATTGCCCATGCATTGGAAAAATCCAAATACCTATTCAGTAATCTTTATTGGCAAGACCTGGAGGATAAGTACCATTTTTCGCTCCAGTTTACAGCTGATTTGATCGCCATGAATGCCGCAAACTTCATCATCAGCAGTACCTATCAGGAGATTGTCGGCACTCCCGAAAGCGTCGGACAGTATGAATCCTATAAAAGCTTCACCATGCCGGAGCTTTATCACGTTGTCAGTGGCATTGAGTTATTCAGTCCCAAGTTCAACGTTGTGCCGCCAGGGGTCAACGAGGACGTTTACTTTCCCTACACTCGTGAGAAAGATCGCTTACTCAGCGATCGCGATCGCTTAGAAGAACTGCTGTTTACCTTAGATGATTCCGGCCAGGTGTATGGCACCCTGGACGATCCCAGTAAGCGCCCCCTCTTTTCCATGGCGCGGCTAGATCGCATCAAAAACCTCACAGGATTGGCAGAAGCCTTTGGTAAAAGTTCAGCACTACAAGAACGCTGTAACTTGATTTTGGTGGCGGGCAAACTACGCACCGAAGATTCCACCGACCACGAAGAAATTAGCGAAATCCAAAAGCTCTACCAGATTATTGAACAATATCACTTGCACGGTAAGATTCGCTGGCTAGGGGTCCGTCTACCCAAAAGTGACTCTGGAGAGATTTATCGGGTAATTGCTGATCGTCAGGGCATTTTTGTGCAACCCGCTCTGTTTGAAGCGTTTGGTCTCACCATCCTGGAATCGATGATTACGGGGTTGCCTACCTTTGCGACTCGGTTTGGGGGGCCTCTAGAAATTATTCAGGATCGAGTCAACGGATTTTATATTAATCCCACCCTGCAAGAAGAAATGGCAGAGATTATTTTGCAATTTGTCAGAACCTGTGAGCATAGTCCCAATTATTGGCATGAAATTTCTCAACGGGGTGTAGAACGGGTTTACAACACCTATACCTGGAAAATCCACACCACCAAACTGCTTTCGTTATCCAAAATTTATGGCTTCTGGAATTACACGTCGCAGGAGAACCGAGAAGATATGCTGCGCTATCTGGAATCGCTATTCTATTTGCTCTATAAGCCTAGAGCACAGGCTTTGCTAGAACAGCACAAGCAACGCTAGCACAAGTGACCCTCAACTTTGCCTATCAACGCCCTATATTGAAATGGGGATTCGCTAGGCAATTTTTGTGGATAGTTATCACATTCATGCGGCACAAATGCCACTGGTAGCAGCGCTGAAAACAGCTGCTGAAAGAAGAGGTGCGCCTTTTCATACACCGGGACATCGACAAGGCAAAGGAATTGCGAGGGCATTGGGCGATTGGTGGGGGCAAGCCGTGTTTCAAGCTGACTTGCCCGAGCTGCCAGAGTTAGATAATCTATTCGCACCGCAGGGGGCGATCGCCGCCGCACAAGCGCTGGCAGCACAAACCTTTGGAGCGGAGCAGACCGATTTTTTGGTCAACGGTTCAACCAGTGGCGTGATTGCCGCCATTTTGGCGACATGCAATCCGGGCGAAAAAATCATTCTGCCCCGCACCGTACACCAGTCAGCCATTTCAGGGCTGATTCTATCGGGTGCAATTCCAATCTTTTTAGCCCCTGAATATGACGCAGTGAGGGACATTGCACATAGTATTACTCCCACTGCGGTCGCAGCAGCACTCACTCAACACCCAGACGCCAAAGCTGTACTGCTGGTATCACCGACTTATTACGGGGTTTGCGGCGATGTCGCAGCGATCGCTGATCTAGCGCACCAACACAATATTCCGCTCCTCGTTGATGAAGCGCATGGTGCCCATTTTGCCTTCCATACCCATTTACCCACTCCAGCCCTGCTAGCGGGTGCTGATCTCGCAGTGCAATCAATTCATAAGACGCTGGCAGCGATGACCCAAGCAGCGATGATCCATCGACGTGGTAACCGTGTACAAGACGATCGTCTTCGCAAGGCACTGGCACTGGTGCAATCTACCAGTCCCAGCTATCTCCTGCTGGCTTCGTTAGATGCCGCGCGACAACAAATGGCAACCCAAGGAGCGAGTTTGATGCAACGAGCGCTTGATCTGGCGGAGTCTGCGCGATCGCGCCTGCGCCAGATTTATGGACTTGCAGTTTTAGAAACAGACTCCGCAAACACACCTGGATTTGTGGCACTCGATCGCACTCGCCTCACAGTCACCGTATCCGGTTTAGGGCTAGATGGCTTTACCGCGGATGAACTCTTGCACAAAACTTGGGGAATTACCGCAGAATTGCCCTCTCTCCAACATCTGACGTTTATCATCACCCCAGGCAATACGGAAGAAGATATTGAACGGTTGGTTGAGGCATTTCAGCAACTCGCTCAAGCATCTCATTCTCATGTTCTTAAAGCAGGTAAACCCAACACTATCTCCAAAGAAATTCGCAGCGCTGCACTCACGAGCCAGAATGCAAATTTTTCCACACCGACCGAGCGCCCACTAACCCTTCGCGATGCTTTTTTTTCACCGAGTGAAACGATCCCGATCGCCCAGACCCTGGGGCGCATGAGTGCCGAGTTGGTTTGCCCTTATCCTCCCGGCATCCCCGTTCTAATGCCGGGAGAAGTGATCTCGCCCGCAGCCATTGCTTATTTACAACAAATTTGTATCGCCGGTGGCATGATTAGCGGCTGTGCAGACCCTACCTTAGAAACATTGCGCGTCATTCTCGCATGACCGCCTCCTACCCACCGTCTAGACATGTTGTTGGTATTTTTGAAAGCTTTGCTGGGCAAAGCTTTCAAAAATACCAACAACACCTTTGAAACACTACCCTACCCACCTGAACCGTTAAGAGGCAACTAATTTTTTACATTCCATCTCATCGCCCCGTTCTAGCCCGTAATACACAATCATCACATTGGGCGCAAAGACGATCTCATCCTCATTTTTTAGCTTGTGAGATGTTAATTTACGACCATTGATTAGAATGCCATTAGTGCTAGGCTGGCCTCTAAGATCACCATCTACAATTCGGTAGTAGGAAGCTCCATTCGCTTCCTGAAATCTGACCAACGTAGCATGGTGTCGAGAGACAAAAGGAGATACTAAGCGAATATCGCACTTAGAATCCCGCCCAATGATGTACAGCTCTTTGTCCAGAAGGAACTCTCGGTTGCCTTTGGTATCCGAAATCAGTAGTAGGGGAACGGGTTTTGGCTCGGCAGGCATTGTTCCAAAAAAATACGCAGACGGTGAATGGGCAATCGATCCGAAAAAATTCTGCAATTTCCAAGATTAGACTTAATTCAATTGTATTGGCGATTTTCCATCTCTTCTTTTCCCCATGCCATCTTCTCTCTGGCCTTATATTACTCCTGGCATCCCTGATGATTTATTTGAGCGCTTACCCGGAATTCCGCTTAGCCAACGAGAAATTCGGTTACTGCTAATTTCCCATTTACGACTCCAGCCAGATTCAGTACTTTGGGATATTGGTGCAGGAACCGGCACCATTCCTGTTGAAGTGGGGCTGTTATGTCCCCAAGGGCGAATTATTGCGATCGAACGGGACGAAGAAGTTGCCAGTTTAATTCGACGAAACTGCGATCGCTTTCAGGTTCACAACGTCGAGGTGGTCGAGGGTAGCGCGCCTGACTGTCTCAAGGATATCCCCGATACCCCACACTGTGTTTGCATTGAAGGGGCACGCTCTGTCAAAGCAATTTTGAAAGAAGTTTGGCGATACCTGCAACCCAAAGGTCGGTTGGTTGCAACAGCCAATAATTTAGAAAGCCTATACTTTATTTCAGAAAGTTTTTCGGAATTACAAGTTCGTAACATTGAAGTGGTGCAATCGGGAATTAACCGTCTGGAAAAACGTGGAACCAGCCAGATTTTTGTTGCCGCCGATCCAATTTTTGTTTTGAGTGGCGAGAAATTGGATTAACCCAGATCTTAGGGCTGTTGTGGTGTCCCTGAATCGGTTAAAGTGTTGCAAAGCGATTCTTAACCTTCTTAATCTTCAAATAACCTGATAAATGGCAGGTGAAGGCTCACCTGTTTTCATCGGTAAGGGGTTCGGTGCGCGCCCTCACTCAGTGCACCGAATTTGTCAGAATTGCTGAATTTGTCAGAATTAAATCAAGATAGGGTGGATGGCTCACCAACGGATGTAGTTCAGATCGCCCCAATTTCAGATCGCGATTTTGCCTGTAGCAGGAGTCCAATGGATAGTTCGACCAAGTCACCTCAAAAAGAAGTCATGACGATGCCTTGGTCGCGGATTATCAGTGGCATTGTGGCGATCGTGATTGCCCTGGTAATGGTTTGTTTAGGCGGTTGGTATTTTACCTTGGGCTTCGGCATTCTGGTGTACCTGGGGCAATTGGAGTATTTTCAACTGGCTCGTGCTAAGGGAATTCAGCCAGCCGCAAAGACAACCTTGGTGGTAAGTCAGGCTTTGTTAGTGATTTCTCATCTCTCCCCCACGCTGGCAGATGCAATTTTTCCAGTTGCTGGGACGTTTATTTGCTTCTATCTCCTGTTCCAACCCAAATTTGCCACGATCGCTGATATTTCCGCCTCTATCATGGGGTTGTTTTATGGAGGTTACCTCCCCAGCTATTGGATTCGGTTGCGATCATTGGGAAGCCGCGAATCCAGTAATTTTCCTCTTGATGGATATTTGCCCCACTCCTGGGCAGATCTGCATCATTTACCCCAGGGGTTAATTTTGACTTTGCTGGCATTTGGCTGCATCTGGGCAGCCGATATTGGTGCTTATACAATCGGTAAGCTATTTGGGCGCACTCGGCTTTCGGACATTAGCCCCAAGAAAACTGTGGAAGGGTCCGTATTTGGTGTTTCTGCCAGTGTTGCCGTTGCCGCTTTTGGTGGCTGGAGCTTCCACTGGGAATGGTGGTTTTTGACCGGGAGTGCCCTGGGTTTATTGATTGGGATTGCCAGTCTATTGGGTGATCTAACTGAGTCGATGATGAAGCGGGATGCTGGAGTAAAAGACTCTGGACAATTGATTCCAGGGCATGGTGGCATTCTCGATCGCGCCGATAGTTACGTCTTTACTGCACCTTTGGTCTACTACTTTGTGACATTATTTTTGCCCCTTTTGCCTTGAAGTGGAGCAGAGCAGGCATAGGGGATCAACTTTTGGCATGGTCGGCTGCTGTTTAGTGTGATGCGTAGATTTTGAGTTTCAGACAATGGTTCAGGACTAGAGTGTGCTACTCATGAGAGACTGCCTCATCAGTCAGGCTCAATGATCAGGTCGAGCAGAGTGTCCCCCCTACTTACAAGGCGGACAATCTGCCCACATTTTATGCTCTATCAATGTTTGATTTCTTCTGCCTCTTAACCCTTAAGGCAGGGTTTGCCAAGCCTGAGCAACAATTTCACTCAACCAATAACGTTGCTGCCGATCGAGTAGGCTATCATCCGCCATGACTTCAGCCGTCAGGTCATCCAATGATTGCCCCTTAGCCCGTGCGACTTGGACGACTCCAGCGATCGCCGCTGCGACCAGATCTTCGGAGACATTTTTTTGCCGAAGATCAACAACTTCTTGGGGGCTGACTGGAATAGGATAATTCATGGTTAACGATCGCAAAAGATGCTTTTTATCTGATTATGAGAATGTTGTAAAGTTTTTTGAGAAAAATCGTATAGGCAGTTTAACGTACTTTTGCTTAGGTTGACCTTCCCTTTTTCAGTAAATTTACCGGAGTTGATAGTCTCCTGATGAAAGAAGTTCTTTATCTCGAAATTCCGACACCCGATCCGGCGAAGGTCATTCGCTGGTTGCAGCAAGAATGGCAACCAGAAGTGGGTGACAAAGTCCTGACTTTGACCGGGATTCGGATGCAATTTCCTACAGTCGCAATGGCTTTGCAGGCTGATAAATCTTCTACATCTTCCCATCAGGCAATTTCTGAAAAATTGGAATCCGATGAGTTGGCGATTTTTGCCTGGACAGTACAGCGTACGACCTACCTAAAAGCGTTTCGATGGGCAGCACAACCCTTATCCCAGGAGCAGCGACTACTCAACCATTTGGTGAGGGATATTCGCGATCGCTTTCCGCCCAGCTATCCTTCGCCCCCGCAAGTCGATTTCACTCAGCAACCTATTTTTGAGGCATTAGCAGAACAATATCCTTTAACTGTTCAATATTTCCAGAAGTTTCCCAATGGGGAATATGACCTGACTCGTGCCTATTGGTGGGAGCAACGCTGGCGAGAAGGCGTGTGTCAGCCTCAACAGCCCAAGCAAGTAATTTTTCCTGCTCACCAGTCTCCCTCATCGGCTACCGAATCGATTACCTATGACCTGATCTATATAGGGGGGGCATTAGGCATTATTCATGCAGCGGTGATGGCACGGTTAGGTTATCGAGTCCTGTTGCTGGAGCGCCTCCCCTTCGGACGGATGAATCGAGAGTGGAATATTTCGCGATCGGAGTTTCAAAGCCTGATTCAGTTGGGTCTCTTCACCTCCGCAGAATTTGAGGGATTAATTGCCAGAGAATATGTGGATGGGTTTAACAAGTTCTTTGATGCCAACAATCCTGTCAATGCCAAGGCTCCGATTTTGCACACGCCAACGGTGCTCAATATCGCGATCGATTCTGAAAAGTTGCTAAAACGCTGTGGCGAAAAATTGCGAGAGGCAGGAGGGGAGATCTGGGATGAGACGGAGTTTATTCGCGCCGATGTAGGGCGATCGCAGGTAACCATCCAGGCAAAGCACCTGCCCACCCAGACAACCCGGCAAGTCAGCGGACGCTTGTTGGTGGATGCTATGGGCACAGCTTCCCCGATCTCCTGGCAGCTCAATGGTGGGCGCGCGTTTGATAGCGTTTGTCCTACGGTGGGGGCTGTGGTTTCTGGCTTCGACCCATCTGTGTGGGATGCTCAATATGGAGATGTGCTCAACAGCCATGGCGACATTTCGCGAGGTCGCCAGTTGATCTGGGAACTCTTTCCTGGAGAAGGGAATGACCTCACCTTCTATCTATTTCACTATCATCAGGTGCATCCCGACAACCCTGGTTCTCTGCTGGAGATGTATGAGGATTTTTTCACCATTCTGCCAGAGTATCGTCGTTGTGAACTGGATCAATTGACTTGGAAGAAGCCCACGTTTGGATATATTCCTGGTCATTTCAGTGTGGGGAGTCGAGATCGTCAAGTCGCCTTCGATCGACTGATTGCGATCGGGGATGCGGCATCCCTGCAATCCCCGCTCATCTTCACAGGTTTTGGTTCGCTAGTTCGCAACTTGCCCCGTCTTACCGATCTGCTAGACACCGCATTGAAGCACGATTTGCTCAAGGTGCAACATCTCAATCAAATTCGAGCCTATCAGAGCAATGTCTCTGTCACCTGGCTCTTTTCTAAAGGAATGATGGTGCCTACTCATCAACATCTGCCACCAGAGCGGGTCAATACCATGCTCAATACCTTCTTTGGTGTATTGGCAGCAGAGTCGCCGACCGTTTCCGAAGCCTTCATTAAAGACCGGGCAGATTGGCTCTCTTTTAACCGCATGGCATTGCGAGCCGCCTGGCAAAATCCAGCTCTGCTGCTCTGGATCTGGCAAATGGCAGGACCCAAAGACTTACTGCGCTGGCTGGGGAGCTATGTCGATTTCACCTGGCAGGCATTGCTGAATTTGCTCTTGGGCGGATGGTTTCCAGGTTGGGTACGCCAGTTACAACCCTGGCTGGAAGCTCATTTCGCGGCTTTTTGGCTGTGGCTGCTGGCACAAAGCTATGCGCTAACCTACGGTACAGGGCATCCCCAACAGGCATCTCCTAAAAAGCCAACGAAAAACTCAGATTTCTCATCCGTTAACCTCGATTTAGACGGGTCACTGAGCACTCAAAAAGCAGATCCCACACCGGATATATAATTGGTTATGTTCTAGACATGTTGTTGATATTTTTGAAAGCTTTGCTTCGCAAAGCTTTCAAAAATATCAACAACACCTTTGAAACACGACCACATAATTTGACAGAAAATTGAAAAATTTAGCAACAGAGGGTGCAATTTATCCACTTCCAGGAATATCGCTGGCATTTCTACTTAAAAGCTTTGGCTTTCCGGAAGTAAAAAATTGTGGACATGGCGATCATAGTCATAGTTAACCTGTGGAGGCATTAATGCTCGTTAGCAAACGAACAGGGTTGCTGAATTCGTTAGACAGGTAACACCGACAGTTTTTTGAGAACCAGCGACAGAAGTAACAACGGTAAGTCAAGTGTCACAGCAACAACGGTTCAATTTTTGCTTGAACTTCCTCAATCACACTGTGGGATAAAGATTCAACCATCTGAACCCCATGGGCTTTCCAGTCTAAACACTTGATCCGATTCACCAGAATCACTCTCTGGGTCTTCAATTTTGATGGTAAGAGCACCTCAAAGGGATACCTTTTGTTGTTTCGTAATTGGCATGAACAAAGCCAGGGAAATTCTCTCGTTGTAACCACGAGGTGAGATTACAAAAGCAGATCGATGTCCCCGTTGCTCATATCCTTTGGTTGGATGAAAGTCTAAATAAACGATATCGCCCCGCTCTGGAATATAACAGCCAAACTATTTCTCCACTTTGCAACGATCGCCACCATCGCCTGCACCTTCCTCAAGAAGAATATACGATCGTATCTGCAACACAATAGGAGTCCATATCACAAATCAGCGTCAGACTGAGTTCTCGTCTGAAACTTCTGAGTGCAGACCACTATCAGCGAATAGGAGTGTTAGTTTGAAAGCGGTGTTGTGAAGAGAATCGAATCGCCATGAAAGACTCAGCCTTTATCATTTTCATCATTTTTGGCTGTGTTTGGGTGCTAATGGGCATTGCCGCTGTGATTGCTCTGCTCAAAGCTGACAACCAAGAAATTCGCATTGGCAAACAAGGGTTAATCATTACGATGTCGATCGTCTTGCCATTGATCCTGGCGCTGGCTTATCAGGCAGTCAAGTCAGGGGCACTCAGCCGCTTTACCTGAAGGACTCCGCTTCCTGGCTACGATGCATCGCGTCACACACACTTCAGTCTGAGGCAGCAACTGGCGGATCTGCGCTAAAAGCCCAAATTTTGAATCAAACGCTGCAAGCCAAATAATCCTTTCCAGAAAAGCTTCAGGGTCTTTTTATAAAGTTTATAATCCACCCGGGTGCTTAAAGATTGAGGGAACCTCAAATTGGGGTGCTAGTTCTCCGGAATTCCCTGCTATAGCATGGATTCAGCTAACGAGAGGGTTCAGTCAGTGTTTGCTCCTCCCCGTAGGAATTTGCTATGCTTCTGCCCATGCCCCTAGACTTAAAAACCTCAGAAGAAAAGTCTACAGAAATTTCTATCGTGGCTCCTTGCTACAACGAAGAGCCAAATATTGACTATTTATTCGAACGCTTAGAAAGCGTCCTCGATCGCCTCAATCTAAGCTATGAGATTATTTGCGTCAACGATGGCAGTCGGGACAACACCCTGGAGTGCCTGATTCGTCATCACGTTCGTAACCCGGCGATTAAAGTTGTCAACCTGTCACGCAACTTTGGCAAAGAAGTGGCACTGACCGCAGGCATCAACTACTCGAGAGGCGCGGCAGTGATCCCAATCGACTCCGACTTACAAGATCCGCCCGAACTGATCGAAGAACTGGTCGTCAAGTGGAAAGAAGGCTACGATGTGGTGTCGGCAAGGCGACGCTCCCGTAACGAAGAAGGCTGGCTCAAAAAAACCACCGCTAAATCCTTCTATCGCATTATTGGGCGGATGAGCCGGGTGCCGATTCCTCAAGACACTGGCGACTTCCGGCTCCTCGATCGGCGTGTCGTCGAAGCGTTGGAAAAACTCCCCGAACGCAACCGCTTCATGAAAGGGCTGTTTGCCTGGGTGGGGTTCAAACAAACCTACATCCTCTACGATCGCCCGCAACGCTACAAGGGCACCACCAAATGGAACTACTGGAAACTTTGGAACTTTGCTCTGGATGGTATTACCTCTTTTAGCCTCGCTCCCCTCAAAATTTGGACCTACATCGGACTCTTCATCTCTTGCGTGGCACTGCTGTATGCCCTCTTTATCTTCATGCGAACCTTGATTTTTGGTATTGATTTCCCCGGTTATGCGTCCTTAATGGTCGCAATTCTCTTTTTGGGTGGCATCCAACTCATTACCCTGGGCGTAATTGGCGAATATCTGGGGCGAGTTTATGAAGAAGTGAAAGGACGACCGCTATATTTAGTGCGAGACAGCTACGGCTTTACAGACAATCGCACGGATAAAACTTAAATTTATGCTGAGTTTTAAGAAAGGCCTAGTCTTACTCATCCTGATCTGCATCCTGGCAACAGCAATCGGGATGTATCTCATTGGCGGCGTTTCACCAGTACAGATTCAAGCCTGGCTCAAACATGCAGGCGTCTGGGCACCAATTATCTATATCGTTTTCTACATCTTGGCGACGGTGTTGGTGTTGCCCTCCACCCCCCTCAACCTGACAGGCGGTGCCATCTTTGGTCCTTGGATGGGTACGGTGTGGACGAGCATTGCAGCGGTGTTAGCGGCGATCGTCACCTTCACCTTTACTCGCACCGTCGGACGGGATTGGGTGATGCAAAAGCTAGCAGGACGCTGGCAAGCAATCGACGCCGAGCTGCGGCAGGGTGGACTTTTCTATATGTTTGCCATCCGATTGCAACCTGTGATTCCCTATGGCATCGTCAACCTGGCAGCGGGGTTAACCTCCGTCAGCTTCAAAGACTACGTTTTGGGCACGGCACTGGGCACCATTCCTGGCGTATTGCCCTTTGTCATGTTGGGCGACTCTGGACTGAAAGCCATTCGCACTGGCGATGTGTTGCCGTTGCTGGGCGCTTTGGGACTGGTTGGGATCCTGATTGGGGGCGGCACTTGGTACTATCGTCGTCGTCAAGATCCCCGAAAAGACTTGCAAAAAGCAGAGCAGCAGGATCTCGATCGCGAATCGTAGACTGATGACTCTATTTTCTCCAGACGTCTGGTGCTAAGGACAGTCGTTGAACCTAACGCGGAGAACGGGAAACGCGGAGATGCCGAGAGCCAGCAAAATTAGCGAAAATGCCTGTATCCCACTGTCTTCATGTCTCCATGGCAATCAAATCCTCTAACGCTTAGATAATCGATTCTCTCTTCTCTACATCCCCTCTCCCTATGCTTGCAATTCTCCCCCTGATTGCTCTGATTCTGTTGGCGCTGATCATTCAACAGAAAGGTGACAGTTGGCGCGGTGCGTTTCTGACGGCAGCGATCGCCTGGGGCACCCTCCTCACTGCCATCACCGAACTGTTAAGTGCAGTTCACTGGCTCTCTTTTAGCGGAGTACTGGTCAGTTGGAGCGCGGTTTGTATTCTTGCCGGACTGTTCTACACTCGCTTACGTCGTCGGGACAATCGGACAGAACCGCTAACCTCTCAGTTCGAGATCAGTGACATTCTAAAGCTACAAGCCTTCCCACTGGTCTGGTTAGCAGGCTTGGGATTCATCCTCCTCATGCTAGGAACGATCGCGATCGTGGCACCCCCCAACACTTGGGACTCCATGACCTACCACATGAGTCGGGCAATGCACTGGATGCAAAATCATAGTGTTGCCCACTATCCCACCTATAACCTGCCCCAACTCTTTCATCCCCCCTTTGCCGAGTTCGCCATCATGCATCTGCAAATTTTGAGCGGGGGCGATCGCTTTGCCAACCTGGTGCAATGGTTCAGTATGGTGGGCAGCGTGTTGGGCGTATCCCTCATCGCCCAACAGTTGGGTGCCAATACACGAGGACAAATTTTAGCAGCGGTATTGGTTGCGACCCTTCCCATGGGCATGTTGCAAAGCACCAGCACCCAAAACGACTATGCAGTCTGCTTTTGGATTGTCTGTTTGGCGCATTGTGTCCTGCAATCTGTACAGACCAAGCTGGATCTCACCCAATCTGCAAAAGTGGGTGCTAGTGTCGGGTTGGCAATCTTAACCAAATCATCGGGCTATATCCACGCATTCCCATTTCTGGTCTGGCTATTTTTGGCAAAAGTACAACAATCACGCTGGAAGTTCTGGAAGTTCTGGAAACCCTTGCTAGTCATTGTTGTGCTAATGCTGGCACTCAATCTGAATCATTACTTACGCAATCTGGATCTCTTTGGAACACCGCTTGGCACGCCCAGCAACTTCACCAGAGAATACAAAATGGAGATCTACGGTCTTCCTGCCTTAATTTCTAATATTGTGAGAAACCTATCTTTGCATGTTGATATCGTGCGCTATTTCAACTTGCAAGGAGTCATTACACCGCTCACAGGCATAATTGAGAAAATGATTCGTCTCCTACATTCCCTGTTGGGATTGGATATGAATGATTCACGCACCACATTTCCAGACCAAAGCTATCGAGTTCCGGGCATTTCATTTGATGAAAATGTTGCTGGAAACCCGCTCCATCTACTGTTAATTGCAGGGGCGATCGTCCTCTTTTTGATGCAAAAACACTTGCGAACTCAAAAATTACTGCTGGCTTATGGGTTAACAGTGATCGGGGCTTTTCTGTTGTTCTGTATTATGCTCAAAGTCCAGCCTTATCAAAGTCGGCATCATCTGGCGCTGTTTGTGCTGTTCTCTGCTTTTATCGGCGTGGTCTTTTCCCAGGCGTTGAATTATCGGATTGTCAATATTTTGGCAGTAGTCATTCTAGTGAGTTCTTTGCCTTGGGCATTCAAGAACACGATTCGTCCCGTCTTGGGTGCCCAAAATGTCTTTAACACCAGTCGAATTGAACAATATTTCAAACAACGTCCTCAATTAATTCAGCCCTATACGGAAGGGGTCGATTTTATTCGATCGAAATCTTGTACCAACGTGGGCTTATCTTTGGGAACGGGAATCACGGTTGGCAATGATTATTGGGAATATCCTTTGTGGCATTTGTTTGGCAATACCAATGCTCAAGCCGATCGGTTAGAACATATCAATATGAAGAATATTTCGATCCGCAAATCAGAGACCCCGCCCCACGATCAGTTTGATCCTTGCGCTATTTTTGTGGTGAGAACAAAAGAGGAGCCCCTAGACAGCAAAACCATGACATTCCGCCACAAAACCTTCACCCAAGCCTGGTCAAACCCACCGGTCAGCATTTTCGTGGTGCAATAAATCGGCGCAATAGATCAAGGTCAATCGGAGCACGGCAGAGGGGTTTAGCCTGACTTACCCGTCAGCAAAGTTTGCTGAGCCATTTGAGTCATTTCCACGATCGCGCCTGCCCCTAACGGCTCTCCCTCCTCCATCGATAACCACAGCAAGTACTCAAGATTCCCTGCGGGACCCAGCAAAGGTGACCAGGTCAAGCCCCGGTATTGCCAACCGAGCACCTGAGCAGACTGGAGCACCTGGGCGATCGCCCCTGCTTGGTCGTGGGCATCACGAACCACGCCTTTTTTGCCAACCTTCTCCCGTCCCACCTCAAACTGGGGCTTTACTAGTAACACCAGTTCACGCAGGGGACACAGCAATTGCCACAGAGCAGGCAGTACCTTGGTGAGAGAAATAAACGAAACATCGACTACCCCCAGATCCGCTTCAGGGGAGGGGGTGGGGTATAGATCTTCTGGTTTCAAATGACGCAAATTGGTGCGTTCTCGCAAGACAACGCGCGGGTCATTGCGGAGTTGCCAATCGACCTGCCCATAGCCCACATCCACGCCATAGACTTGCTTTGCCCCGGCTTGCAACAGGCAATCGGTGAATCCCCCAGTAGAAATTCCACCATCCAGACAAATGCGTCCAGATATTGGAATCGAGAATACTTGAAGCGCTTTTGCCAATTTTTCACCCCCTCTGGAGACAAAGGGCGATCGGGCTTTGACCTCGACCTGAGCCGTTACATCAATCTCGGTGCCAGGTTTATCAACCAGTTGCTGATTCACCCGCACTTCGCCAGCCCGAATGAGCCGCTGCGCCTGTTGCCGGGAATCGCAGAGATTGAGATCTACTAGAAGCGTGTCGAGTCGCTGTTTCAAAGTTCAATACTCTGTGAGCACATCATCACGGGATTCTTCATACTCATCCAATTCGATAGGTGCCAGCGCAGCACTGCAACATCGGGACAATTGAGCGTCCTCCAAACGTGCAGAACAACTGTGGGAAAGCATATGCAATTTTCTGAGCCTCAGTCACTGCATTAATAGGTAGGTAGTTCTAATTAATTGGAAGCAAGGGGTCTGGGGGCTGCGCCCCCAGGCAGGAGCTTTACCCTCTCCACCCCCCAAAACATCTTCAATTGAATTTAGCCCAGCTACTTAGCATCCATCAACTTGCTCCGAAGTTTAGAATGGCGAGTTTTGGGTATGGGTTTCTGGTTAATTTTACCGTCAATATATTTACTGGCAGGTTGTGTTTCTGGCTGCTTCAGAAATTCTGCCAAGGTCAAGAATGCGGGTTGCGAGATCGTCATGACTTGTCCCCCTGAACAGCCAGAACTTTGGTCAAAAATGCCCATTTATCGCTGGTTTCTTCAATGATTTTAGCAGTGGGTTTGCCTGCCCCATGTCCAGCTTTCGTCTCAATGCGAATCAACACGGGGTTGCTTCCGGCGTGGGCAGCCTGCAACGCTGCGGCGAATTTGAAGCTGTGGGCAGGCACCACCCGATCGTCATGATCCGCCGTAGTAATTAAAGTAGAGGGATAAACCGTGCCGGGTTTCAGATTGTGTAGCGGCGAATAGGCATAGAGCGCTTTGAACTGCTCCGGATCATCGGGGGAGCCGTATTCCGATACCCATGCCCAGCCGATCGTGAACTTGTGGAACCGCAACATATCCAACACCCCCACTGCTGGCAGCGCTGCCCCAAACAGATCGGGACGCTGGGTCATACAAGCACCCACCAGTAACCCACCATTGCTCCCTCCCCCGATCGCCAGCTTTTCGGAGCGCGTGTATTGATGCTCAATCAACCATTCTGCCGCCGCAATAAAATCATCAAACACATTCTGCTTCTTCAGCTTCATGCCTGCCTGATGCCACTCTTCGCCATATTCACCGCCTCCACGTAGGTTGGGTACGGCATACACTCCACCCATTTCCAACCAGACCAGCAAACTGACCGAGAAACTGGGCGTCAGCGAAACGTTGAAACCGCCATAGCCATACAGGTAAGTGGGATTGCTACCATCCAGCTTCAATCCCTTTTTGTAAGTGATGAACATCGGTACCCGTGTGCCATCTTTACTGTGATAAAACACCTGCTGACTTTCATAATCTGCTGGGTTGAAATCGACCTGAGGCTGTCGAAACAGCGTACTTTTACCCGTCACCATGTCGTAGCGATAAATCGTGGGCGGCGTAGTAAAGCTGGTGTAGCTATAGAAGGTTTCGGTGTCTTCGCGCTTGCCCCCAAATCCTCCAGCCGAACCTAATCCCGGCAATTCGACCTGACGGATAAAAGTGCCATCTAAGTTAAAGATGCGAATCTCGGTATGAGCATCTTTCAAATAGGAGGCGACAAACTGATGGTTGAGCACACCAACGCCTTGCAAGGTTTCGGTAGTCTGGGGAATGACTTCTTGCCAATGTGCCCGATTGGGTTGGCGAGTATCGATCGCAATCACCCGTTTACGCGACGCATCACGATCGGTACTGAACCAGAAAATCGGTCCTTGATTGTCAATAAAACTATAATCCGCTTCAAATTCGTCAATTAGCTCAACCACCGCTGCTGCAGGGTTGGTCAGGTCTTTGTAGAACACCAGATTGCGTGGATCGGTGCCCAACCAAACCGAAATTAACAGATAGCGTCCATCTTCAGTGACATCACCCGAGAACCCCCATTCTTTTTGATCAGGACGTTCATAGACCAGAATATCTTCGCTTTGAGCGGTGCCCAAGCGATGGTAGTACAGCTTTTGGAAATAGTTGGTATCTTCGAGCTTGGTCTTTTCGTTGGGTTCGTTGTAGCGGGAATAAAAAAAGCCCTGATTGTCGTGGCTCCAACTGGCGCTGGAGAACTTGATCCACTGCAAATGATCGGACAAATCCTGACAGGTCTCAACATCGCGCACTTTCCATTCTTGCCAATCAGACCCGGACGCCGATAAGCCGTAAGCCATTCGCTTGCCATCTTCGCTGATTGCCAGGTCGGTCAGCGCTACGGTGCCATCCTCAGACAACTTGTTGGGGTCGAGCAAAACTTGTGGCTCATCCGCCAGAGATCGCAACGTATACAACACACTCTGGTTCTGCAAGCCATCATTCTTGAAATAGAAATAACGATCGCCCTGCTTAAAAGGAATGCTGTATTTTTCATAATCCCAAAGCTTTGTCAATCGCTGCTGAATTATTTGTCGTTGTGGAATTTTTGTCAAATACTCAAATGTGACCTGGTTTTGCGCAGTCACCCAAGCTTGAGTCTGCTCAGAATCGGGATTTTCTAGCCAGCGATAAGGATCAGCAATTTTTGTCCCGTAGTAGTCATCCACTTGTTCGACTTTGGGACTGGAAGGATAAACGATCGCAGGATTGGGCGCAGTCATGATTTCAGTTGGCAGAGGGTACTGACCAATGTAGATCCAAATGGTCAGAACGTGGAAGAAGAGGAAGACGATCTCAGGTTTCACGCAGGCACAAGAAAAGAATGGGTGAGCGAGTCAGTTATCGGCAGGAAAGCGCATCTGGCATTCTGCTTTTATCATCAACACAGGAGATCCAAAGCCAAAGCAGCAGGCATCGTGCCCAACACCCTAAAAAAATACGATCAGTTTTCCGTAATCTCATCGTCCTGAAATGTATTCAGGAAAGCATTGTGCAAAATCGATGGAGCGGAGTAGCCGCTTTACCGAGCAACTAGATTCCTATCAACAGAAAGATCACTTTTTTGCCCTTAAAAAAGATCTCTTTTTACCAGAAATCTAGTGGACAAGCAAATACTACATGTGTAGTATGTAAACAGCGAGTTTTTATCACAAGCCTTCCATGATACGCACTTACTCCGAGAACTTACATTGCAGGACACCGCGCCACTTCCAAAAAATGGTGTCAGGGACCGCTGTGCAGTTCTCAGGTGAGGAACGCTATCCACAGAGTTTTGGCGAAGTGAGTTTTGGCAAAGCCCCCTTGGGCGGCAATGGTTTGGGTGCCATTCGGGTATGGCTGAATGCGGATCGATCGACCCAGAGCGGGAAGTGTAGGTATTTACTTGCACTCACATAAGGCAAAAAGTCAGCCTCAACTGCTTGCCCCCGCTTCTGGATATCAGACAGCGGGGGCTATTTTTTGCGGAGTGATTCAATCATGAAACCTCGACAACACACTGAAGTAACGGTTCTCCAGAACTCCGTCGTGGTGTTCTCCAAAAACTACTTGCCCCTGGCGCGAATTAACCTCAAGCGGGCGATCGTCCTCTTGGTCACTGGACAAGCAGAGTCTTTGGAGTTGACCAGTACCCAGTATTGGCAGGTACGTTCTCCTAGCCTGGTGCTCCAGGTGCCAGAGCATATTCGGCTCACCGCAGGCAACCCCGAACGCCATTGGAAAGTGCCTCCGGTGAACCGTCGCGAACTCTTTCGACGCGACAACCACACCTGTCAGTACTGTGGCAGCACCAAGAAATTGACGATCGACCATGTGATTCCGCGCTCCAAAGGGGGAGGACATACCTGGGACAACGTGGTAGCAGCCTGTGAGACCTGCAATTCCCGCAAGGGCGATCGCATTCTCCACGAAACCAACCTGATCCTCAAAACGAAACCGAAAGCCCCCATTCATCCTGCTGTTGCCTTTGCCGATCAATTTTGGAAAGCACAGCAGATAGAAAGTTGAGCCGCGAGTCGTGAGTTTTGCATGTAGGGCTTAATAACCTCAAATCGCAGGTTGAATACCTCCTCTTGGCGAACTCACCATTCTCAACGATCCCCTCACCCCTGTTTCAACCTTTCAACTCAAACCGCTTTGTCTAAGGAGGCACGCAGGATGTTGAAGCTGACCTACACCGAAGTTGGATTGCACCTGGAGCGGGTTGCCGTTCCGCTGGAAACACTGATTGCTCAGCGGGTCGTTTTGGCACTGCGTGCCGGACAACCCATGTACATCGAACCAGGGAAAGCGTCTTTCTTGCTGCCTGCGGATGCCGCTGGGTTGTTCCAGTTGGAAATGGCACTGCGCCTGGACCAAAGCCAGGTGATCACTATCATCCCTGTGGATGATGAGTTTGTCGAAGTCAGCCTGCACGGTAGCTGGATTGCTGACAGCGTTGAAGCTCATGAAGGGATGTTCATCACAGCTTTCAGCGATCGGGCAGAGTTCTTTGTTTACAAGCTGTGGCAGGTAACCCAGGCACAAGTGTCTTCTCTTGCTTAAGTTTAAGTGAATCAGGCAGACAGCCATTCAAAATGCTGTCTGCCCTTATTTTTATTCACTCGCTCTGTCATCAATGATTCCAGCTTCAGTGAAGTTTTGGTGGTGTTTCAAAAATGCCAACAACATGTCTAGAACATAACCGAAATTATCTGAATGGAACACTAATCCCTTTTTCCTTCAGATTGCAGTTTCAGTTGTTCAGTCACCCGGCGCAAAACACCATTAATAAAGCGATGTCCATCATCACCGCTATATCGCTTTGCCAATTCGATCGCTTCATTAATGGCGACCTTATCCGGGAGCAGCATAAAATTTATCTCTGCCACCGCCAAACGTAAAATATCTTGGTCAATCCGAGCCAAGCGAGAAAGTTGCCAGTCAACCAGCGCCTGAGAAAGCACTGCGTCAATTTCAGCACGATGCAAACTCACCGTTGTGAGTAAATCTAGCGCATAGGCATGAACCTCTTCCTGATTAGCAAGCTGGATAAATTCAGGTAAATCGACTGCAATCCCCAATCGGTTAATGGCTGATTGCATCAACGAGATCGCATCCTGAACCATGATTCGAGCACTTTTGAGATCACTAGACCGAGTCTCACTGATCAAAAGTTGAGCATCACTCCGTTGCAGTTCAGCAGTTGCACTTTCCAGCGCATCTCGAACTTCAGCAGCCAGGGTTCGAACAGCCGCCAAAATCACATCTTGTAGCTGCTGAGCTTCTAGACGAGTTGCCTTTGCAGGCAACTGGCTAATACTCAGGAGTGCCAGTTCACGAGCAATGCGTCGCGCTTGCATGAAAATTATGACTCTTCTTTTAAAGGGACAGCTTGCAGCCCAAACTCTGCCATTGATTCTAAAGCTTTGCTAGAAGCAGCCGATAGAAATGCCATCGAATCTGGACAGACAATCCCGCCAGAGACAACAACCTTAAAGGCATCTTCGATCGACATGGAAAGGTCGATTACATCAGTTTCGGGTACAACAGCATACCAGCCAGTGGTCGGGTTTGGTGTCGTAGGAATAAACACACTCACCATAGCTCCCTGCAAACGAGCCTGAAACTCACTGCTAAGTGAACCTGTAACAAATCCAATCGACCAAACTCCTTGACGCGGGTACTCAACCAAAATTACCCGCCGAAACTTACTATTCGAGTCTTTCAGAATCGTTTCCAGGAGTTGCTTCAGCGTTTTATAGACCGAACCAGCTAGCGGAATAGCCTGCAACAGTTGCTCACCGAAATCTAAGAGCCAACGCCCTGCAATGTTACGAGCCATTAAGCCTATGAGCAGAATGCAGAACAGCGGAACCGCTAAACCAACCAGTAAATTCAGCAAATTGACAAGAATGGGATGCAGCCCATCAAAAGGATTGAGTTGCTTGGGAATACGTGTCAAAAAGTTAATCACCCAATTTGCAACCGTGATCGTCAACCAGATTGTTGTTGCGAGCGGTATAACCACCAACAAACCTGCAATCAGGTCGTTTTTGAGATCTTGCTTAAGGCGTTGGATAACGGACACGAGTACCCTATTCTCCCTCACTTAGTTGCAGGTAATGATGACGATCTCGACTCCAAAATTGGTAGAAACTTCAGTAAAATTTTGTTGAAGAGACTTAAACGATGAAAGCATTGGACTAGCAAAGTGCACTGACAAAAACCTTGCCTAAACACATTGCATGACTACGCCAATACCTCTCTTTCTATCTTATCCATCAAAAATTGTGAAGATTTGTTTCACAAATTCTCTCTAGATCTTACCTGGTTATCTCCTTAAATAGCACCAACAAATTTTTTCCGTCCACTATTATTTTGAGGATCGCCCCGAAATGGCAGAAAGTGTTTTGTCAAGAACTTTCTGTTGAATGAATTTCTCTGAAGCAATATTTTTTACAAACTGATCAATCTTCAATTCAAAGTTGATAGACGACTCGTTCGTATCACATTTAACAATAACACTCTGTTGAACCGATTTCATGGAGCTAAAGCGATCGCGAACAAGCGCAACAATCCAGCTATTTATCGCGAGTTGTTTTTCTTTGAGAACAGTCTTTAGAGGCAAAAATGGCTGCATCTTTCGCTGTCTAGTAAAGATGTAGCCATTGCTTAAAATCTATTAGCGACTGTTTGAACGGGATTTGGCAACCGAAATCACACCGAAAAGAAACAATTCTTGCTTATACCGATCATTGGCTGATTAACCCAACCTGATTGAAGTGGTTGCTGTCCTACTCTAATCCTTCAGATCCGTTCTAAGATTTTTACCCACAAAATCCTAGGGAAATTAGGCTCAGCATTTATGCCATGGGTAAGGTAATAGGTTGAGGGATCAAAAACCAGAGGTACCAACTTTGGTTGGGGGCGCTTCTACTCCAACGGATTTCACCGAAACATTTTCAGACACGCTGGAGGGCTGTTTCAATTCTTCAACCTTGAGCAAAATCAAGTATTCATAGAAAGCCTGCAATGTACACCAGGCAAACCCAGCATTGCCATCTAAAATCCCTCCCAAAAAAAAATACATGTAGATGAACCGAATCAAAGGTCGAAAAGGCAACCGCAGAGACAGATCTTTAAGTGCACGACGACGTTCAACTTCTGACTGTCCCCAAAGCAAGTCCCACCAGTTGACGGAACCTTTTGCGAGTTGATGCAGCGTTTCGATCGCTTCATCAGTGGAATAACGGTTATGCTTCTCAATCCAGCGGCTTAAACCCTTGCCAGAGGTGTAGTGCGGGTAGGTTTCTTTGAGAAAGCTGGTCTTACCCTCACAAACCTCCCGCTCTGTATGTCCATAGTCCGTAAAAAACACCTTATTCTGACGAAAAAGCCGCATTTGATAGCGAGGATATTGCGTGCTAAAGCGAATCCATCGCCCCATGAACATAACCCGCTCAGCCACGTAATAACCGATATATTCCTCGCTCTGTATCGCTGTTAAACATTCCTGAAACAAAGCAGGGGTCATACGCTCGTCTGCTTCCAGGATGTAAACCCAATCATGCTTGACCGGCACTTCTTGGAGCATCCAGGTGCGCTGACGACCGTGGCTTTCAAACGCATGTTGCACAACCCGTACAGGATACTGGCTGGCGATTTCAACCGTGCGATCGCTGCTGAATGAATCAACCACAACGACATCATCCGAAAGTTGGGCTGACTCAATACAGGCAGCAATCTCAACTTCCTCGTTGTAGGTGAGAATGTAAATTGAGAACATACCGAAATTGCTTAGGGATGCTATCGAGCGGGAGTTTTACGACGTTCTGTTCTCTGCACCCCCAAGTTTTTGAGACCCGTCCAACCGATCGTGACATAACCGATCGCTAACAAGAGACTGGTCAAGCTGATTCGGACACCTGTTCTAAAATACTCCACACTCGCTTTTTGCTCAGCCTGCTGTTGCTGAGTGCGTACTTCGGTCTGAATCTTGTTTTTAACTTCGACCGATCGTTTATCAATAAAATCTTGCAGCGCCTTTGGATTATTTTTTCCTTGTTGCAAGGCTTGAGCCAGAGGGGGAGCAAGTTGACCACTCGCAAGCGCCTGTTGCAGTTTCTGATCATCTTTACTCAGTTGACTAATGAGCTCGACTTCTGACTGTAGACGCTGACCTAACTGACCTTCCAACTGGGTGGCTTGTTGCTGTACCTGAGTCATCGTCAAACCATAAGCTCGGTAGGAATTATTGACGTGAATCGGTACCATCAACAAAAAAAGCAACCCCAAAAAACTGGACAAAATAAAGGCAGCCAACCCCAGATTCTGCCGAAGTTTTGACTTGGCAGCAATGCCAAACAAACTGTCTACCCAAATACCGAGCACCACCAAAACGAGTCCCACAAGGGGCACAACCCCTCGATCTACGATTTGGTTGACCAAATTTAATTGCCAGCGAACCCCATCGAGACTGCCCAACTGGCTCGGTTGATCAGAAGGAACAATGAGCGTGAAGCAATCTACCAGAAACGCCAGAGCCATCAAGACCCCAATCAGAATCAAGATTAGAGACGTAAAGGAAGACAGTTGTCGATTATCAGATGCTTTCATCAGTACTTAACAAATCGAATGAGGAATATGGAGTGGTTCGCAAAATTCTAGAGATGAACTGGCGCAATGCAGCGAGCCAGATACGTTTTCGGATCGTGGCTGAGGACATCAATAACCAGGCTCAAAAATCCATATACACCCAGAATTCTAAGCGCTCAGTAAAATTAAAAGCTGAATCATTGAATCTGTTACAACAAACGTGAACAAAATCGCAAGATGTCAGTATTCTAACTGTTAGCCCTCTTTACTCCGGGGAATCTATGAAAAAAATAGTCGAAGTCTTAATAGACAAGACCGCCCTGATTCAAAAATCATTGGACATCTTTTTAGAGAAAGCCCAAGCAGCGATCGCTGAACGGGGAGTCTTCACTGTTGCCTTGGCAGGGGGAAACACTCCTAAACCTCTGTACGAAGCTATCGTAACTCAGGGTTTGCCCTGGCAGAAAATTCATATTTTCTGGGGAGATGAGCGGTATGTGCCCCCCGATCATCCTGATAGTAATCAGGGCATGGCTCGCCATGCCTGGTTGGATCAGGTCGGTTTTCCTGAAACCAATGTGCACCCAATGCCAACCGATGAAGCGGATCCAGCTTTGGCAGCCCAAAAGTACGAAGCTCACTTACAGACATTTTTTCAAATTCCGCCGGGGCAATTTCCAGCCCTTGATTTGGTGCTGTTAGGGATTGGCGATGATGGACATACTGCATCTCTGTTTCCGTTTACAGAAGCTTTAAAAGTTCACGATCGCCTAATTACTGTAGGCAATAAAGACGGGCAGCCTCGAATTACCTTTACTGCCCCCCTGATCAATCAGGCAAAAACGGTCGTGTTTTTGGTTGCAGGTGCCAGCAAACAACTTGCCCTGGCTGAAATTTTTGCTGAGAACGGAGATGCAAATCACTGTCCTGCACGGCTAATTCAGCCACAGGAGGAATTGTGGTGGTTGCTCGATCAATCTGCAGGCAAGCAGGTACAGCCTTCTATAGTGGAGATCAGCGCTTAAGCAGGTTCAGAGAAATCAAACGATACCCTGGCGAAATATGATTTTAGAGAGAACTAGGATTTAAGAGTCTGGGGTACCAATTTTTAATTGGCTTGCTTTAAGATCAAATTTTGTCAAGTTCTGTCTTGATCCTGGTTCTGTTAAAGATTTGCTGAAAATTACGGAAGCAAAGCCTTATGGTGGTTTGCCCAAATTGCAATCATCCCAATCCCGATGGCGCAGTACAGTGTGAAGCTTGCTACACGCCCCTCCCCGCTATGATTAACTGTCCCAATTGCGGTGCGTCTGCTCAGGCAGATGCCAACTTTTGTGGGCAGTGTGGCTTTAATGTGCAAAAAGGTGAAGTTGCCAGTGCTGCTCCTCCAGAGGCAGAGATTGCGATGGCAACTTCGCCACCTCTGCAAGGCACACCCGACTTAATCCAAATTGACCCATTGATAACACCTGAACCTTTAGTTGGGGCCTCTTTCCCAGATGAAGAAAATCTGCCAGTCCCGGCATCTGCGGAATTGCCGCCACTACCGCCACCATCACCCCCTGTGATGCCATCACCAGAGATGCACCCAGTCTTGGTACCTGAAAGTAGTGGACCCAAGACCCAATTGCAGCAGCAATCTGCTCATCTTTTGCATGTGCAAACCAACACATCCTTGGAATTGCCACAGAACCTGACGGTGATTCACCTGGGTAAGCAAAATGATCGCATTCCACCCGATATTGATTTATCTGGCTTTCCCGATGCTGAAATTGTTTCGCGTATCCATGCGGATATCCGCTTAGAGGGAGATGCTTACTATATCGAAGATGTTGGAAGTTCTAATGGCACATACATTAACAACACACCGCTCCCTCTGGGAAACCGTCACCGTTTAAGATCCGGCGATCGAATTGCATTGGGTAAGGGAGATCGAGTAACCTTTCTCTTCCAAATTTCGTAAGTTTTCTGACATCCTTTGTCAGCCAATTTAAAGAGTGTCCAATCTATAATTTCAAAGTGTATTGATTTGCATTGCTTGTCATTTTTTGAATTCGACGGTTCGCAAAAAAATTCGTAGAATCGATGAAAAGTTGCTCAGGAGATTTCCAGAGAAGATTTTACCCTCTGCCATTGCCTTTAGACTTCTCTCAGGGCAAAAGCTGGCTGAGCAGAGTCTAAGCTAGCGGGTAATTTGTTTGCTAGAAATCTCCTCATCTCAACAAACTCAAAAAAGCATGAGGGTATTTTGCAGTTATTTTGATTTCCAAGAAAGATGTGCTGACTCCGGTGCCAATACAACTAGAATGTATCAAAATTAAATCCTGAAGGCATTTTAGGAGCATTGCTGGAAACGTTTTAGGCTTTTCATGTTTTTGTCTCTTCAGCCCTTTAGTCAGGCTTGATTCCGCCAGTGTGATTACGCTCACTCTTCTCCACCCACTGCAATCAACTCCCGTTCAAAGCTGGACCTTTGAGCACGAATCTGTTGTTCGGATTGGTCGCTCAACCGATAATCATGTCATTCTCTACAGCGCAGTTGTATCAAGGCATCATGTAGAGCTGCGATGCACTGCGGGGCAATGGGAAATCGTGAATTTGGGTGCGAATGGCACCTATCTAGAGGGTAAACGGATTACTCAAGTCCCTTTGTTGGATGGGGTCACGATTCGTTTGGCACGATCAGGTCCCAATATCCAAATCAGTGTTGACGAAACGAGTTCACCCGACCCCCCCCCCAAGTTATCGGGTGAGGAAACCATTTCTCAACGTCGTAAGAAAAAACTGCCGGAGTCATCCAATTCACTAGAGACTGGGCAAGCATCCGGACTGCTCCCAGTGCCTCCTCATTTGGAGTTATCCGAAGAGGTTGCGGCAGTGACCGTTGAGCAACCAAAAACTAACATCGACGTACCCGATACGTCTGCGGTGGGAGATGTTCCCTTAGAACTTGAATCGGTTGCAACGCCTTGTCTTCATCCCCGTGCCAATCCAGAGATGTTGTTTTGTATTGACTGTGGGCAACCGTTGTGGATATCTGAGTCGATCGGAGCTTATAAGATAGTTAAAATGCTGGGTCAAGGTGGTATGGGAATCACCTACCTGGCATGGCGAGCAGGGCAGTCTGTTGTTTTGAAAACCCTGAACCCAGACTGGGTCACCCATGCAAAAGCATTGGAATTGTTTGAGCGCGAAGCAAAGACACTCCAACAGTTGAATCACCCTGGAATTCCCCATTTGCTAGATTTTTTCACCATCGATAGTCAGCCTTATCTAGTGATGGAGATGGTGTATGGTCAAACACTAGGGCAATATATCGCCCAGCAAGGAGCTATTTCTCAGTCTCAGGCGATCGCTTGGGGTCTGGAAGTGTGTGAAATTTTGGATTATCTCCATACTCAGTCGCACCCCATTTTGCATCGGGACATCAAGCCAGATAATTTGATCCAACGCTCGATTCCTCGCCATTCTCATGAGATCGTAGTGGTGGATTTTGGTGCAGTCAAAGTTCTAGCCCTGGAATCAGGGACTCAGATTGGTTCTACCGGGTATACCGCTCCTGAACAGCAGGAAGGACATGCAACCCCTGCTTCAGATCTATATTCTCTGGGTGCAACGCTGGTTTATCTGTTAACCGGACAAGAACCGATTACTTTTTATGGACATCGCGAGCAAGGGTTCCGACTTTATGCTGAATATGTGCCGGGTCTCTCGCCCGAAATGGTCAATATCATCAGAACATTGACCAACCCCAAACCCGAAGAGCGTTATCCAAGTGCAGCATCTCTGGCAGAGACACTGAGCCAATTGCGGTAATCGATTTTCTGAGGCAAGGTGGGCACAAAAGTAGCGAAATCGGTATCTTAGGGGAAAGTTGTATTGGAAAAAAGTCACTGATGCATCCACACCCTCAGCCGTTTTCTTCTCAGGCTTTCTTTAGACAAATTGCCGATCGTCCCTTTACTGCTTGGTCAACGCTTGCGCTGTTGGGCTTGATAGTGGTGCTGAGCGATGCGCGCCCAGTGTCATCTCAGCAAACGGTAAACGATCGCGCCCTGCCATGGCAAAAACTTGCTCAACTGGCGCAAAATTCGGCAACTCCCTTGCCACCTGGCTCATCGCCTGCGATCGAGGAACCTGTGCCCCCCATCTTCCCAGCCAACGCTACTCCATTCCGCGTGCAACCCGTCGAAGGCAAGGTGAAAATCAAGGTTGTGAATACGGCTTCGGTAGAAGTCCAATATGGCGTCTTGGGAGAGTCTCAGTCCCAAGGATTGCTACCCAAAGCAACAGTTAATCTGGAAGTCTCGTCCCTACCAACAACCCTTACTTTTTATCCAAAAGAAAAAAGATTTATCCGAATCTATTCTCAAACATCAGCAGAGTCTAACGTTCTGGAGGTGAGGTTGATTGAAACCCAGGACATGAATGCCAACCGCCATGCCTTAGTGATCCATAAAACAGGCCTGTTTTTTACAGAATAGATGGTCAAACATGGACTTGAGATCCTGACTTGAGCGCCTGAGAAAAGACGCTGTATTGTATTCTGCGGAAAATCTCTCAAACGGGCTGAATTTTGGCATCTAAAGTTTTATCAACCGAATCCCTAGCCATTGATATTCAGCGGGACAAAATTTCTAGTTTCAAGCTGGCAAGTTGATTAATCAGAAAGGTCTCTGCTCGCTCATCGTTGAGCAGGCGAGCAGTTGAGATCGCTTGTTGATAGGCAGTTTGGGCAGAGGCATAATCCGCTGCTTGATAATAGAGTTGGGCCAGCGATCGTTGAGCCATGAGTTGCTGGCGCAGATCCTCTTGAGATTCAGCCAGGGCTAACCACTGATTGACAAAGCTCAAGGCATCTGAATACAGACCTAAGGCGGTATAGCTCGTTGCCAAGCCTGCAAGTGCCTGAAATTGATTGGGGAGATCGCGGTGGTCTTTTGCCAAACGAAGGGCAAACCGATAAGAGGTCACTGCAGCCGGATATCGCTGCATTTGGTGATAGGCATTGCCCAAATTATTGTAGGTGCTGATTTGTTTTGTTTCACCCCCAGCACGCCGAAAGAAGGTCAAAGCAGCTTCATATTGCGCGATCGCCTGGTCGTTATCGCCTCTCGCTGCAGAGACTTGTCCTAAATTACTGAGCGATAATCCCTGACCTTCCTGACTTTCGATATTTTTGGCGATGGTGAGTGCTTCTTCAAATACTGCCTGCGCTGCAGTAGGATTGCCGCGTTTCAACAGCAAGTTACCGAGGTTGTTGAGTCCATAAATCTGCCCTTGAAAACTCTGGTTATAGCGCGCGATCGCTAACTGTCGGCGGAAAGCATCCTCAGCAACGTCGTAGCGTGCCAGGGTCGCATAGGTAAAACCCAAATATTCGTAAACTTGCTCTTGGGCTGGAGAGTCCCCAATTTCTCGGTAAATATCCAGCGCTTGTAACCAGGCAGTCACCGCTTCCCGATATTGTTGCTCACGGGCTTTTTGCTCTCCCAGAAGAGTTAGTCGATCGGCAGCGTCTCTCGCTGCTTTACGATCGACGGAGAGCGAATTAAATTGTTGGTTCAGGGTAGGAGGAGTTGTTTCGGCATTGGGAGGAGACTGTGCCAACCCAACAGGCAGCCCCAGTAAAGAGGTGATTGCCATCATGCCAATACTCGGTCCGGCGTATCTCATAAATTTCACTTATTCAATTCCGGCTTCCTGAACCAGCTCACTGCGACCAAAACCGGGTGGCATCTGAGCATGATCGAGATAAATCGTGCGGATATCTTCCGGCAGCGCAGCTTCCAAAAGTTGGTATCCTTCTTGGAGTTGCGATCTCACTTCGGCAGGTGAAATCACTTCCCCTTCTGCCTGCAAATAAGCGGCAATGCGAGTTTCGCTCCAACGAAATGTTTGAGCCATCAAAATCATGAGTCGCAGAGCTGGAGGCAGTTGATCCAAGGCTCGCTCCAGATAGCACCAGAGCGGCGGCGGCGATGCTTGAAGCGAGTAATGAATCGACTCAACCGGGGGTAAATCTGCCCGATTAATGCAAATCGCAGTGACGTTGATCAGCCAGCTTTGCAGGTTCATCCCCTCAGCCACCGATTGGCGCAGATCCAACCCTCCCAATTCATGAAAAATGTGCCGCCAGGTGTTGGCAAATAGATAATCTGCCTGGACGGGCGATCGTGCCGAATGGCGAATCAGTGTGTAAATCATAGGGCTATAGCGGCAGAACATCGCGGTGAAGTACTGTCCGCTATCGGGGTGGCGCTGAAATAGGGTCAAGAGATCTTGATCGCTGTAGTGAAAGAGCGCTTTGACGATCGGATGATTGCTTTCAGGAAATTGAGGAATTTGCACGGTTATTCAACCAATGGCTCGACTTTCAACCACACCTTCAGGTCACCCAGTCTTTGATCTCACGTCAGGTCACCTGATAGGAATGCCCCCTAGTGTACACACAGACTTCATAAATGCATCCGAATTCTTTAATTTTTACCAAAAACTTCCATCCGGTTGACGTATTAAGATAAGTGCATTGAGTTGACGGATCTGGGCAATTGATCAAAGATAAGCGAGCGATAGAGATAATCTAACCTTGATAAAATCAGTGAACTCCTTAAGATAGGTGTAGAACCTCCTAGGGCGTTTCCAGCGATCAATTTCATTCCTCCTAAACTCTCATTCTTCATGCTCGGCGAACTCATGATTACAGGAATCGATCATATTCCTTCTGTCTACTCGTCACTCCCATTAGCGTCGTTTTGGTCGCTACCGCTAGATGGCTTGTTGTCCACTCAAGGCATTATGGTGATCCTGCTGGCAGCCTATGCAGGTGCCATGTGGATGTTTCTCACCAGTGCACCCAAGGTCCACACAGTCATGGTGTCGGATGTAGAACTCGCCCAACGGTTTTATGAAGGTTTGCTAGATTTGCCAGTCGCCGATGTCCCCTTGCATTACTACTATAACTATGAGCAATCAATTGGAGTCAGTGCCATAGATCCGCTCTATATGTCAGGGAACCCAGTGGGGACAGTCGTCAAAGGCATGAAGACTTCTGATGGACTCTGGTATCAGATCAAGAAGAATACCCAACTCCACATCATTTCAGGTGCCAGTACCGGCGAAAAGGCTCGCCAACGGCATGTCTGCTTTGATCGCGATTGTCTCGAGCAGATTCTCTTAAGGGTTCAGATGCGAGGGATTAAACATAAAATCCGCCGCGAGAAACCGCTTAATTTTCTAGTCAAAGATCTCGATGGTCAAGTGATTGAGATGGCAGAAGTCAACAATTAGACCTAGATAGCCCTCTGAGTCTACAAGAAGGTCGCCTACTGTCCCCGATTTTCTGCTTAGTCAGTGACTCATACCAGCATTACAGCGTTCTACTTGTCTGAGTGAAACTCTATATTCATGGGCTGTAGTTGCATATATTCATCGAGTTCAGTCCTTTCAGTCACAGAGTAAGAAGTGCTTAAGATCACGAAGCCAGAATAGGTTCAGCCAGGAATTTCACTGCGTTTTCGGATTGAGTAAATTCCAGATACCCACTAGCAAGATCAGGCGGGAGAAATTCCAGCAAGAGACAGTTTTCCAGCCAACATTCAACGACTTTGAAGGGACCTCGATCGCACAGTTGCACCCGCCATCCTTCGCGATCGCCAATTTGCTGAAGTTGCTCCAGACTGGTTGGAACCGAAATTGCGGCATGAAAGGGAGTGAGGGTGGGCACCGGAAGCACTGACTTTTGCACGAATGCGGCATTCTCTGGTGCAGGGGTCAATTCTGTGCCGATGGGGTAGACCTCAACCGCAGTGCCATATTGATCAAAGGGTACGGTAATATAGCTGCCTGGATGAGGCGGAAAGGGGAAAACTTTGCCTTGGAGGATTTCTGCCAATACCGTTGCAACACGTAGAGGATTTTGGGCGGGAATTGAAATGTGATGAATCATGAGTGAACTCCTGGGTGAAAACTTGAATTGAAAATCTAGAGCTTTGCTGCATCAGAGCAAGTCGGCTAATCAGTGCCAGGATTTACTTATCAGCCGCGATCGCAGGTCTTACGCAACCCAATCGCAACCTGATGACCTGACCTCAAATCAATTGGGCAAGAAAAAGCGAGACGCCATTTTCAACACCTGCCCAGGCAAGATAGTCGCCTGAAGTGATAGGAAAAGCGTTACCTGTTGGGAGTTGTCCGATCGCCCCTCCCTGATCCACAAAGGTGCCATTCCCGCCAGAGTTCTTCCAAATCAACCTGGAGCCAGAAAAGCCAAACAAAACATCATTCGTTGTATTGTGGGTGACTTGTCGCGTTGTGGCACCGTTGTAGAGAAAAAGTTCCTTATCATTGCCATCAAAACTAGACCAAGCAACATTAGAGCCAGCCACCCTGACTGTGACAACACCGCTGCCCTGAGCGACAGCTGAGCCAATCTTAGTAGCGGTATTGGTGACTGCGTTATAGAAATAGAGATCTCTCGTAAAGGCACCTGTTTCAACTTGCCAAACAATATTCGAGCCAGACACCGTGATTCCTAAAGCTGGAATTGCGTTATTACCGGTTGTCAGTTGCCGAACCGTAGCACCATTGAACAGAAAGATCTGGTCGAAGAAATTGTTATCCATGCCAATCCAAAAGACATTGGCACCCACAATGCGGAGCGAACTTTCGTCTTTATCGTTGTTCGTTAAGCGGCGAGTCGTGGCACCGTTATAGAAAAAGATATCGGCAGAGGGGTTATCTACAGCAGGATCTGGATCAATATCAAAAAAGCTTCGCCAGACCACATTGGAACCAGAGATACTGGCATTGGTATCATCTAGCGGGTTGGTCGCTAGGGCGATCGTTGTGGTGCCATTGTACAAATAAAGATCTTTGTTACTGTTGGCAGTACTGGGATTCATCTGTCGCTCCCAAACCACGTTAGAACCCGAAATTATGGGATTAGCATCATCAAAAGCACTATTAGATAAGATGATTGTCTGCGTGCCGTTATAGAAGTAAACATCCCGATTGTTGGTTCCTGTGACATGTTCCCAAACCACATTCAAGCCAGAAATTTTGGGATTCACATCATTCACGGTGTTGTTTGTTAGTTGCTGCGTTACGCCAGTCGTACCGTTATAGAGAAAGATTTCATAATCCTGACCATCCCAGCCCTGCCACGCCAGGTTATTGCCAGAAATCGTAAATGTGATGTCATTGGTCTGGTTGGTCGTCGGGATGCGGATAATCGTAGCGATCGGTGGGGGCGGCGCAGAGACGATCGACACCCAGTTGGGCGCTGACACATCAGGCAAGTCAACACTCGCAATGGGGGTTGTCCCATCCATCTGCCAGAGCGTATTCTTGCCAGTACTGGAATTACGCCAAAGTAGGTCAAATTTGCGATCGTCGGTAAAGTCTCCTGCTCCTTCGATATGCCAGTTGAGGTCATTAATTACCAACGGCATCTGCACCGTGGTAACGGGCGCTAGTCCATTCATCGTCCAGATATAGACCTTGCCTGCTTCAATTCCCGCTGTGTCATAATTCCGCCATACTAAGTCTGCCTTCCCATCCTGATTGAAGTCTCCCACCGTTTCAATCCGCCAGTTGGGATTATTGACAATCAAGGGCATTTGTACGGTTGCGATCGGTGTTACGCCATTCATTGTCCAGATAGAGACCTTACCCGCTTCGATTCCAGTCGTATCGTAGTTACGCCATACGAGATCCACTAACCCATCCTGGTTGAAATCTCCCACCGCATCAATGCGCCAGTTAGGGTTATTGACGACTACAGGCATCACGATCGTTGCGGTTGCAGTTTGCCCATTCATCGTCCAGATATAGACTTTGCCTGCTTCTGAACCAGTAGTGCCATAGTTGCGCCAAAGCAGGTCTTGCTGCCCGTCACCGTTAAAATCAGCCGTTGCTTCAATCCGCCAATTTAAATCAGTGACCGTGGGTAGAGGGATGGTCCCCGATGGGGTGGTGCCATTCATTTGCCAGATCACGTTTTCACCCGTGGCATAGTTGCGCCATACAATAGTTGCTTGCGCGCTAGGCGAGGCAGCACTGGCGGCACTGACGGACGGGGCAACTGTCAAACTGGCGGAGCTGGCACCTCGCAGACCCCGTGGCACGATCGGATCTGTAGCAAGGGCATCCCCTAAATTCTGATCGGTAGGAGCATGATAACGAATCGGGAAGGCTTGTTCTGGGGCAAGACGAGAGAAAAAGCGAGTATCGTTAAGCATGGAGAGTTCCTAGGGAGCAAGTAAGTAGACCAAACTAGAGCTGTGTTGAGAGGAGATAACCCACGGGGCTTCGTTGTTGGCTGCCTATCACTTAGTTTCAAGCTTGCAAACAGGAATCACCAGACCAGATAAATGCAGTTAAGCCATAACTTAAGTCAAAGTTTGTCGAGAAAACGCTTTTAAGTTATTGAATGAGCATCAACACCATCCCTAGCATTGAGGACTTAGCTAGCCAAATTGCTCGATCGCCAAGAGATGACGATCAAGTCTGGGTGCGCAATAATGAAAATAGCTTGGGATAGACAACACTTCAGGTACGGAGTACCATCTTGCAATTGTCTAAATATCCCAACCGTGAGTCGATCTACTTTAAATTGAGACCTTGCATCCCGCTTTGAACTGACGCTCCAAAGCATCGCTTCGCGTGGAGGATCACCCGATGAGTTTGACAAAAACGATTGCGATTTCCGACCTGGAATGTATCCATGCAACCCAAGGAGTGGATATTTGTTCGGTCGATGTTGATGTACCCAATGTTACCGAGTTTCGTATTCCATCCAGTCACGAAACCAACCTGGTTTACATTGCACCAGGAAGCGTTGAAGAGTTATTTGTACACCATTTCCAAACCGATCAACTGTTGGTTGTCAAAGGCAGCATTGTGCTGGTAGTACTACAAGATGGCACTTATCAATATATTTTGATGAGCGATCGCCACCCCCAAGTGGTCAAAATTCCACCGGGAATTCCGCACGGCGCAATCAACATCAATGCTGAACCCTGCGTTGCGATCAATTCCGTAATTCGTCATGGTCCACCCCACGAACGAGATTATCGTCCTTTAAAGAGGCGACTGCCTTACGATCTGACAATCGTTCAGGCGATCGTTGAAGAGTTTCAGCAATCGACGAAAGTGGACATTAAACCCACTAGGATTTAACGAATTCTGGGTTGAAACCCTCTACGTACAGAAATTTTTGGCAGGCTTAGTAAGCAGTCTGGTTGCCGAAAGCTGACTTAAGGAACGAGAACACAATAAAACCGTGAATTCTGTTGTAGGGGCTTAGCATTCGGCAGGCAACTTTTTACTCATTGCCAAGGTTTTAGCCCGTAGCTTGCTTCCCGTAGGGTATGCCAAGCCCTTACGCTTGGAAAATTGCCGATGTTATTTAATCCACGATCCTAAGCCAACTTTCGAGACACTCATCGATTACTGATTGATCAATTCAATATGTTTCTCCCGAGCTTCCGTATCCTCTGGAACACCCAAAATCGAGCGATAAAGTTCGATGTATTGTTTCGCGGATTTATCCCAGCTAAAGTTCATCCCCATGCCTCGTTGCTGTAATTCTTGCCAGTATTGTTTGTAGTGGAAACCTTCCCAGGCACGAACTAAACAGGTATACAGGTCGAGCGGTTCGTAGCGATCGAAGCAATAGCCAGTTCCCACATGATTGTTTGGATCGTGATGCAACACCGTATCCACCAATCCCCCAGTCCGCCGAACGATCGGTACACAACCATAACGAAGCGCCATCATCTGGCTAATGCCACAGGGTTCAAACCGGGAGGGCATCAAAAAGGCATCGCAGCCTGCATAAATGCGGCGTGACAACGCGTCGTTGTAAAGTAAATAAACCGACATGCGACCTGGGAAGCGAGAGGCAATTTGCCACATTTGAGTTTCATAGTAGCGATCGCCTGTTCCCAGCAAAATAAACTGAGCATCGGTATAAGACATAAAGCGCTCCAGGATCTGGATCACCAAATCCAACCCTTTCTGCTCCACCAAGCGAGTCACCATGCCAACCAAAAAGGCAGAAGAATTGACTTCTAAGCCCACTTCTTCTTGTAAAGCAATTTTATTGGCAGGTCGTTGGTCGATCGTTTCTGCGGTGAAGGTCTGAGTAATGTGCTTATCTACAGATGGATCGTAAAGCTCTGTATCAATGCCATTCAAAATCCCAGACAGCTTGCCACTAATAAACGACAACAAGCCTTCCAACGTCTCACCATAGGAGGCAGTCTGAATTTGTTGGGCATAGGTGGGGGAAACCGTATTGACACGATCGGCAAACTGAACCGCGGCTGCCATCGTGTTATGTCCCTGCATATACCAGGGGCACCAGGTCATCTTTTCCAACTTCCAACTCCAGGGCCCCTGATACGCCAGGTTATGAATCGTAAACACCGTAGCAATATCAGGCGATTGATGCATCCAAACTGGAATCATCCCTGTGTGCCAGTCATGACAATGCACAATATCAGGCTTCCAATAATTCCAGACAAACTCTGCGGCTGCATTCGAAAAGAGGGTAAAGCGCCAGTCTTCATCTTCGCCAAAATAGATCCGACGCGGCATAAACGAAGGATGCCCAAACAAGTAGAGCGGCACATCCGTTCCTGGGAGGACAGCTTCATAGACTGCAAAGTCCTGAAACATAGCGTTGCCCTTCCAAACTGGCTCTTTAGGGATCTTCATCTTGTCCGGCAGAAAGCCATAATAAGGCAGGAAAATCCGCACATCGTGCCCCATTCTCCGCAAGAATTTGGGCAGCGCTCCAACCACGTCCCCCATCCCACCGACTTTGGCAACTGGAGCAGCCTCGGCAGCAACAAACAAAATTCGCATGCTAGATTTCCTGTCTCCCCATAAATGGCTAAGGCTGTCAGCAATTGGCAACTGACCGACAGCTTAAGCGCGAATGACTGACCGCTCAGATCATACCGAGTAAAGGGACGGTCTGTCTGTCTATGCAGAGCAGGATTCCGAAAAATTAGTCAGCAAAATGCTGCGTCTTAAAGGAACCAACCGTAGCTATGAAGTCCTTTGCCTAAAAGATTAACACCCAAATAGCAAACCCAAACTACGACAAACCCTGTTGCTGCAAGAATCGCGGGACGGCGACCTTGCCATCCTTTCGTAATCCGCGCATGGAGATAAGCAGCGAACACTAGCCAAGTGATGAGTGCCCAGGTTTCTTTGGGGTCCCAACTCCAATAAGATCCCCAAGCTTCATTTGCCCAAACTGCGCCAGCAATGATGCCGATCGTCAACAAAGGGAACCCCAAACCAATAATGCGATAGCTAATATTGTCGAGCGTATCCGCCAGACTTAAGCGTTGAGGGGAGAGCAAAGTCGCAACGGAAATATCTGTTTTTTCTAACACAGCCGTAGCAACTCCATTCCCTGCGCTCGCCCGATCGGAAGATACAGAGCTATCTCCTGCGTCAACATTCTCCGGTTCACCTGACAAGCGCAGCCGATAGGGCTTGTCCCGATAACCGCCAGTCCCCACAGAGCTACCCCGGAGTTCTACCGCCTGTCCTCGGGTCACGATCAGAAAGGAGATCGCTAAAAGGGCACCCACCATCAACGTGGCATAGCTCAACATCATCACGCTGACATGCATCATCAGCCAGTTGGACTTGAGCGCAGGCACCAACGGTGCAGAAGACTGCATCTCTGACGGCAATGTCAGTGCAGCAAAAGCTGTAATTCCCATGGCAACGGGAGCAGTTACCATGCCGACTAACCGACTGCGGCTCATGTTCTCTGCGACCAAATGTATGGTGGTAATCCCCCATGCCAAGAAGAAGAGAGACTCATATAAATTACTCAGAGGGAAATAGCCCGCTTCAATCCATCGAGCAGCCAGCAGTGCAGCAGTGCATAGGTTGGCGATCGCCATTCCGGTCGTTCCCAGCACGGGGAGAATAGGCACTTTCGGAAACGCAACCCCGATCCAATACACCAGCATGGTGACAAACAAAACAGCAAATGAAATGTTGTCCAGAATATTCTGAAGGGCAATCAAATTCATGGATAGTGTTCTCCCAAGGAAGATCGACTCGGCTCGGCTCGATCAGTCTTTCAGTCTTTGTTCATCTTATCTCTACGAATAGACAATAGCCCAGATCCAAACCGCCCAAACACCACTATCAATTAGTGTTTGGACGATCGACGGCCAACCCTAAACTGAAAGCTAATGACAACCGTCCTCAGATGAAGATTCGGGTTAAAGCGATGGAGTTGGCGAAGGCTCCAAAACTGGCGGAGAAGCCGGAGCCGGACTTGCGGGAGTGGGACTAGCGTCATTGGCAGAAGGACTCGGAAGAGGCTGAGGAGTACCTCCCTTTTTGAGCAGCACAAAAATATCGTATCGGGAACTGCGTTCACTACTAATTGCCGCCGTCACGCCGATCGACCGAATCGCCTTGACCAACGGTTGACTGCCGGCGGGCAAGGGAATCAACGGAAACGCATTGGCATTAATTGCTCGATCGACATCAATAAAGAAATTCCCATTGTTGGGATTGAGTCCAGAAACCGTCGTCTTTTTGAACAATTCATTGCCTGACAGCGCAGGGTTTGGCTGAGGCAACACCTTACTGGCGATCGGCGCGCCCAAAGTGATAAAAGCAATATCGTTACCAATCCATCCACGAGTCACCGTCAGCCCGCCGGAGGGTAAGGTCCATTGCACCACTGCTTGCTCGCCAACCTTGGCAGCTTCCACTTTCAACTTATACTTACTTCCCATCACTTCGTCCAAACGACTCAGCGAACTGTCCGCCGCTTGGCGGTTGGTTGCCTGCACCATCAACATCAACCCGATCGGTAAACTCGGGGGGGCATTTTTGGGAGCCGGAATCATCGATAGAGAATATTCTCCCTGCATCCATTCCAGAAAATCCCGATCCAAATCCATGCCGATCGTGGATTGAATTGCTTTTCTCAGCTCATTCGGATCAAAGTTCCGAGCATTGGCAGCAATTCCCTGCGTATAATCCAGCCAAAGCCGTTTCAAATCGCCGCCAGATGCCATCATCAGCGTATCCTCAGGGAGCAAATCAGGCATTCGACGCGCGGTATTACTCACCTCATACTTTCTTTCACTATTGGGCTTCAACCAAGAAACACTCTTAAATTGAATCCCTTCAGATGCTAAGGTGACAGTCGCCGCCACCCCCTGACTCTGCTGCTGCGAAAAATCTTGCGTGGGCACTGGCGAAGTATTCGCCGTCGCCACGGCTGCGGCAGCCGGGACATTGACATACAACTTGGCAAACGGTTGAGCCACCTGAATTTGACCAAATGCCTGGGCATAGCCAGGCGTATTGGTGAGCGCGTTGCCATCTTTGTAAGTATCGATCGCCTGCTCAATCGCCTTCGGAGCAGTGGTCACCACCAAAAACTTGCCATCCAATACCGTCGCAGCATAGCCACCCGCCGATCCCTGCGATTCTTTGATGGCATATCCCTTATAGATGCGATCACTCAATCGATTCGTGGCAGAGGCCTGAGTCTTTTCCAAAAGCTGCTTCGCCTTTAGCGGATCTTGAATCGGTAAAACCACCATCACCGACTGCGAATTGACTGAAGCGGGCAAATTTTGTTCGGTTGGAGCCGCCGACTTGGCAGCAGGCGCCAGAAAAGCCAACGAAACCTCTTTGCCAACCCAGGGCTGAATATCTTGCTGATAGTTGAACCCATTGGCAGTCAGAAAGCGATCGCGCAACTGCGCCAAATTCTTATCCAACATCACCTGAGTTTCAGGCGTACCAAACTCGCGCAGCTTTTGCCACTGCTCCGGTTCCGTAGACAGCGCCACCGTCATCAGCGCTCCCTGCGGAATCACATTCGCACCAACTGGCAGGCTACTCGCACCAAAATTTCCCTGAGTCAAATACCAGTAAGCAGCAGCACCACCCCCGATCAACAGACTCACCGTGCCGAGGGTAATGAGAAGCGGAAATTTCTTTTTGCGATAGCTGACAACAGGCTTATTCTTGGTCTCACTCGGCTTATTTTTTTTCTCGCTCATGGGAGAGGGATTTCACTTCACTGCATAGGATAGGCAACGCCCTTGCCACTCTAGCAAAGTATGCAGGATTCGCGGTTAGTGATCAGGTTAAAGATCACTCCGTCCCTGGTTTTGCATCACCCCATGCGAGTCAGCTACCTGCTGCCTACGGCTGACAAGGTGCGATACACCGTATCCCTTTGCTGATAAGGTCTTCCCAAATCCGAGATCGCCGCTTGCAACGTTTCCACTTCCATACAGGTTCCTCCTTGTGCCCCTGCCATGCTGGTAATGTGTTCTTCCATCAACGTCCCGCCAATGTCATTGCAGCCCCAGGTCAACGCGTCGATCGCCCCAGCCAGCCCCAACTTCACCCAACTCGGCTGATGATTAGGAATCCACCGTCCCAGAAAAATGCGCGCCACCGCCATCAGTAACAAGGCATCCGATAGCACTGGTTGGTCCCGTCCTACCCGTCGCCGCAGCGGTTTGGGTGCCTCTTGTCCCACAAAAGGCAACAAAATGAATTCAGTGATCCCTTCATACCCTTTGTGAAGCGACGCTTGTTGCAATCGCCGCAATAAATCAAGATGTTGGATTTGCTGTTCTGGCGTTTCAATATGCCCAGAGAGCATCGTACTGGTGGTTCGTAACCCTTGTTGATGCGCAGTACTGACAATTTCTAGCCAGGTCGCTGTGTTGATTTTTTCAGGGCACAAAATCCGACGGACTCGATCGTCCAACACTTCCGCCGCTGTACCCGGCAACGACCCCACCCCTGCATCCCGCAACGCTGCAATCACTTCGGCATAGGTCAACCCATCTTCCCGCGCAATAAACTGCACTTCTTGTGGAGAAAAAGCGTGCAGGTGCAATTGCGGAAAAGCAGATTTGATCGTTCGAATCAGACCTTGGTAGTAAGCCAACGAAGACCCTTGCAACTTTGCTTTCAGGTTTAAGCCCCCTTGCATACAAATTTCTGTAGCACCCCGCCGCACCCCATCAGCAACTTTTTCTAAAATTTGCGATCGATCGAGCCAGAATGCACCTGCCTCCCCCTCATCCCGACGAAAGGCACAAAAATTACAGTGCTGCTCACAAATATTGGTAAAGTTCAAATTGCGGTTGATTACATAGGTCACGGTTTCTCCCGCTTGCAACTGTCGCAAGCGATCAGCAGTTGCTCGAATCTGAGCGATCGCCTGCTGATCGCGTTGCTGGAGCAACACAACCCCTTCCGCTGGAGAAAGATCTTTTCCGATCAAGGCACGATCAAGAATGGCATCTATCATGACAGTCATCACAAAATATTTTGTTGAACACTTTTAAAACAATTGATCCGGACACTTCTCTTAATTTTTACAGGGAATCCTGAAAGCAGAAGAATCAATGTGTTGTGTGAATAAGGGCGAGCTATGACCCACAATGAGGACGCTCCCAACCATTCACAACCAAGGATAATGACAACAATGCCTGGGAAAAAATCGTTATTAATTCCTGCGATCGCGGCAACCGTGGTCATCGCAGGGGGCGCAGCAACCTACCTGTACCTTAAAGGCAGCGGCAGTAGTGGAGAAGCGTTTAGTCCGATGGCAAGTGCAAAGATTGTACCGGACGATGCCATCATGACAAGTTTTATTTCGACCGATGATGCAACCTGGTCCAAACTTCAGAAATTTGGCACGCCTGAAGCACAAAAATACTTTGGAGCAAGCCTCAAAGAGTTTCAACAAAAACTTTTGACCGAATCGCAAGTTGATTTTGAAAAAGACGTGAAACCCTGGGTTGGCAGTGTCATGATTGCCGCCCTCCCATCCGGAGCAGCCAAACCCGTTCAACAAACCACGCCCGATAAACCCGTTCCCCCCAATCTGCTACTGGTGGTCGGCATTAAAGACAAAGTCAGTGCCTTAAAATTTGCTAATAAAATGAAATCGCAGGCTGGGGTGAAGAGTACAGAGAGCGATTATAAAGGCGTTAAGATTGCTGAATTCACAGGCAAAGGTAGCCCCACCTACTCTGCGGTCATCCAAGACTATCTGGTGCTAGCGCCTCAGAGACAATGGGTCGAACAGGCGATCGAAACCTCTAAAGGACAACCTTCTTTTGCCAGCAAAGCAGGCGCATCCAGCCTATTCGCAGCCGATGCGATCGATCTCAAAAATCCCCTCGCTCGCATCTACCTACCCGACTACGCCAGTGCCATTCAACAACTTGCTGCCAACAATCCCAAAGGCAGCCCTATTTCTCCTCAGGGACTCAGCCAACTCAAACAGGTACAATCTGTCGTCGCTGGAATTGGGGTTGACGATCAGGGTCTCCGCTTCAAAGCCGTCGCCAATATCGATCCCAAAACCGCCAAAATTGAATACAAACCTGCCCCAGGCAAAATTGTTTCCCAATTTCCGGCTGAGACTATGGCACTTCTCAGCGGTGCGGGCATCAACCATTACTGGCAGCAAATCTCTGAGCAGTCCAAGTCCGATGAAAACACTGCTGCTACCTTTAATCAGGTTCGCCAACAATTGAAAGCTGCCGCCGATATCGATTTGGACAAGGAGCTCTTTGGATGGATGGATGGAGAATTTGCGATCGGTGCGATTTCCTCAAACCAGGGATTATTGGCTCCGATCGGCTTTGGTGGTGTGATGGTGTTTGATACCAGCGATCGCAAAACCGCAGAAGCCACCCTCACCAAAATCGACAATTTTGCCAAACGCAACTCCGTCAAAGTAGCAGAACGTGATATCCAGGGTAAAAAAGTCACTGAATGGCAAGTCCCTCAAGGGGTTTTGCTAGGACATGGCTGGCTCGATCAAGACTCAGTATTTGTCGCCATGGGGCAACCCTTAGTAGACGCCATCTCAACCAAGCCCACGCAACCCCTGGATGGCAGTCCCACCTTCAAAAATGCAACCGCCTCACTCCCCCAACCCAACATGGGCTACTTCTACATAGACATGGAAAAGGTAATGGTACTGGTCAACCGCAATCTAGCAGCTCAACCCAATACAATTCCCCCCCAAACCGCCGCCATGTTGAATTCCATCCAAGGTATCGGTGCTTCTGCCTTTTGGCCCAACAAAACCACCAATCACCTCGAAGTCGTCCTGGCACTCAAATCTGCCAAGTAAAACAAATCCACCCAACCGCCTGCAATTTGCACTTAAGGGTTGGGTGGATTCGTCGATTTCTTCGTGCTACTTTGATCCGGAGTTCCTGATCGTTACTACAACTCAGCCACAGCCCGCTCAATTAACCGTCGGGCTAGCGTTTGGGTGCCAGTATGGCTGTAATACTTCACTGCAATGTCCATAAAAGCACCAAGATAATCTAGCTTATCTTTGGAGATCTCGACAAATTGCGTTAGATGATCCACCACCGTTTCTGGGGTCAACCCACGCGAGGCCACAAAATCCCCCATCCAACCCTTGACTGAATCAAAGCTTTGCGTAATGAAACCCAGTTGACCCGCTGCATTGCCACCCGGAATTAGATCACGAACCCCTTGGAAGGTTTGGTTATGCTCTAGCTCAGCAGGACTGGTGCCCTGAATCGTTGAGAGTCCTTTCAAAATAAAATCAGGACCTAGCGGAATTAAGCCATCAAAGCAAACTAGCGCTGCCATCCGCATTAACGATTCGCCGCTATAGTCTCCTAAAGCCGCTAAGAAGTCCCCAATGCTATCGCCTGGAATCCCGTTGATCTGGCAAAAAGCCACCAACTCAACCACCAACTTAATGCAAAGATCAATGCTTTGCGCCTTTTCGGGCTTGGGTGTCAGATTCCCTAAGAATCCTAAAAAGGAAATATCCTGTCCCACCTTATTTGCCATTGCCGCTGCACCTAGTGCACCCGAAGCACTATCCACAGTTTGATAGAGCCAAAGTGCCCGCTGGTAGCCTTGAGATTTATCGTTATAGAGGTGAACAGCTCGTTCGCCAATTTGCTGAATCAGGCTTTCATCTGTTTCCCCCGTCACCGTCTGAATGGTGTGATTGAATCCTACTAAATTCTGCCATTGACCCGGCACCACAAAATCGAGCGATCGCAGCGCCATCACTGTAATACCACCCGTTGGCAACTCATCCACCAGCTCAAAAATGGGTTTACTCATACAAATGTGCTCTCCTGGATTAGGTGGTTTACTTCAGTCTAGACAGTCCATTCAGGTCAAATTTTTGAATCCATGCTTGCCGATCGTTCTGGGTAAAAGCAGGATTACGAGAAAGCACCTTGACTTGATAGCGATTGGCAACTAACACAGCAGTTTGAGTATTACCCACCTCTACCGCCGGATAGCCTGAAATTTTTTGAGAACTGGTCTGAAACTTTTGAGAGGCACTTGGCAAACTGATCGTGTCAGAAATTGCCAACATTGCTAAATCTTTACCCTCTTTTTTGAGCTTGGCTTCTGCAAAGCCTTTTTTCTCCTGAGTAAAAACTCGTTCATAACCGTTACCTGGTTTTGGGAAAAATCGGTTAAAACTGCTGCCCTGTTCAGCATTCTTAACGATCGCTGGCTGGGCACCGCGTTGTGTACTTTCTTGCTGAGCCTGAGCGTAGGGCGAAGGAGGCTTCAGCGCACAGCTGCTGATCAGCAGTAACAACGACAAAAACAGTGGAGCTAACACTCTACGCCACTTGGGAAAAAGCATTTTATTCTCCTAGATAAATTAAGATTACTCAATTATGTGCGTGTCGTCGATCACGCCCTCATAACCGAGAAAATCTACCCATAACTGCGAGACGCACAGCCCTCAGTTTAACGGGGACAACCTGCTAACGCTTCTATCTTTAGTTATTTTCTAGAAATTTTCTAAAAAATAACTAGAAATTTTAGTTCAGCAAAAGCCCTGATCTTTGCATTGCCAAGCCGCATCACGACTAGATCGTCACACGATTCCTCGATCGCCTCTAAGAAATTGGTGCCTTCCCCATTTTTTACTTTTGCAACCTGACAGGGAATGCTATTCGTAAAGAAACCGTTCCTAGCAACGATGCAATGTTTAAAATTCTGCTGATTGAAGATGAGTGTGATCTGCGAGAAAGTCTGCTTGACCTCCTAGAAATGGAAGGATTTGAAAGTATTGGTGCAGAAAATGGACAGATCGGCATTCAACGGGCACAGGCAGAAAATCCTCACCTCATCATTTGTGACATCTTGATGCCAGACATGGATGGCTATGAAGTTTTATCAACATTAAGAAATGAACCCAAGACCGCACTCATTCCATTCATCTTTTTGACTGCACTGGGGTCTTTCGACAATCTACGCCAGGGCATGAATCTGGGAGCAGACGATTACCTGACCAAACCCTTTGCCCGAGAAGATTTACTCGCAACCATCAACACCCGACTCAATAAACAAGCCGCGATCGCACATCTGCAACAGCGAGTTGAAACGTTGCAAGCAGACAATCTTAACAAAGACGAATTCCTCAACATCGCATCGCATGAACTGCGTGCACCGATGACGAACATCTTGGTTGCCGTCAAGATGCTCAAAAACCTTCTGACCCAAGAGCGACAACAACGCTATGTCGAATTAGTCCAAGCAGAATGTTCGCGTGAAATTGGCTTGATCAACAACCTTTTAGAACTCCAACAATTAAAAACGAATTCTCGTCCCCAGCGCTTGGAGGCTCTGAGACTACAAGACTGGTTGCCCAACAGCATTGAGCCCTATCAGGTGCAAGCAAAAGAACGTCAGCAATCGCTGCAAATTAACGTTCCACCTTACCTACCAACGCTCCTGGTTGATTCAGTAGATCTTCAACGAATCGTTGGAGAATTGCTCGATAACGCTTGTAAATACACCGCCCCCAAAGGCAAAATTTTTCTTGAAATCCATCGAAGTCCACTGATGGAAAACACAGCGGAAGTTCCCCCAACAACGTTGGTAGTCAGTAATGAGGCGGACATCCCCCTTGAAGCGATCGCCTATCTATTTAACGAATTTTATCGAGTACCCGGTAGCGATTGCTGGCAGCAAGGTGGCAGCGGCTTGGGTTTAACTTTGATCAAACAATTAATTAGGCGTATGCAAGGCAAAATTCAAATTACGAGTGAAGGAGGCTGGGCTCAGGCAACGGTTCAGCTACCCTTGCAAACCGCAAACAACGGCACAGAGAAGAGAAAGAAATAAGCAAAATCGATTGTCCTCATAGCGCTCCAAACTTTTTGCCAATTCCGCCCACTTCACATTAAACAAGTTTCAGCGATCGCGCTCCTATTGGGATTGTAAAAGAGCGTTCTGAAGAAACTCTTTTGCACAAAGCCTCTTTTTTCCACCAATGATTGAGGACTCGATAGATTGCCAGCAGTTTTACAGGCTTTGCTCAACAGAAACTACCAGCAATCTTTTCGCCACCTTGAACCTGTAGGCAACTACTTCACCCGAGCACGGAAGCGAATAAACCCGTAGGAGTTCGCAGGCACACCGGGTGCAGTTGCATTGGGCAAATTCGTTGGACTAGAAACAATCTTGACCACTACTGCACCATTGGTGTTGGCAGCAGAGCAATTGGCTGAAGGGGTCGAACCTGGCACAAAGTACTCACCTCCGTCACTATCTGGGACGTTTGTTAAATTGGTAGTGACTGCACCGATCGCTAACGCAATCCCCGACTCCGGCATACTCGCAAACGAATTTGGAACAAACGTGCTGTTTGCAGGCACCAAGTCGCAAAGTTGAATATTCGTTGCTGCTGTCCCACCATCCGACAAAAAGTAAATAGTGTATTCCAGGATATCGCCTGGTTGAACCGTGCCACCATCAATCACTCCTCGTAAATAGGAACTGATTCCACTGGTTACATCAAGGGGCAGAGGCCAGTTAGCCGCGTTATCAGCCGTTGAGGTCGGATCATCCATCACAGTTGATAACGAAACTCCGTTGATTGAAGTAATACGTTTGATGAGTTGTAGATGAGGTGGCGCAAAGGGAATCGAGACGCTAGCTTGATCGTTTTCACCCGAAATCTGGTTGTTTGGGGTAGAGTTTGGATCGATTTGATCAGATGCCGACACCTCTGCGGTATTAGTGATAAGTTCGCTTGTGTTGACAATCGCCGCAATTTGCAATGCGGCATTACTGCCATCGGCGATCGTGCCTACCGTCCAAAGTCCTGTTGTGTTGTCATAGCTACCCTGACTGGGAGTTGCAGATGAAAAGGTTAAGCCTGCGGGCAACAAATCTTGCACAGCAACATTTGTTGCATCACTGGGACCCACATTGGTCACTCTCACGGTATAGGTGATTGTTGCTCCAACTGCTGGTACCGGAACATCTACCGTTTTAGTTAGCCTAAGATCAGCAATCGATGTAATAGTCGTAGTATCAGTTGCACTATTGTTGGTATTGTTGCTATCCGCTGTGCCAGTCGGAGGCGTAACCGTTGCCGTATTGGTAATGGTTCCCGTTGCAGAGGTGGCCACTGTACCACTCACAGTCAAGACAATACTCTGCCCGGTTGCCAGGTTCAAACCTGTCCAAGCTCCGGTGCTGCTGTTGTAGCTACCGATACTGGGGGTAAAGACAGGAGACTGAATCGAAGCAGGCACGGTATCTGTAACAGTGACACTATTGACCGTGCTGGAACCATTGTTAGTAACAGTAATGGTATAGGCAGTGGGACTGCCGGGTGTGATGCTAGTTTTGCCATCAGTTTTGGTGATGCTCAGATCTGCTGACGCTGTGATCGTGGTGATATCCGTTGCACTGTTGTTTGCAGGAGTAGGATCGATTGTGCCAGATGAAGGCGCAACCGTTGCCGTGTTGGTAATGGTTCCTGATGCTGAGGTTGAAACCGTACCACTTATAGTTAAGGTGATGCTTTGTCCAGCAGCTAGGTTCAAGCCTGTCCATGCTCCAGTGCCGCTGTTGTAGCTGCCGGTACTTGGGGTAAAGACGGGAGACTGAATCGAAGCAGGCACTGCATCTGTAACGGTGACACTATTGACCGTACTCAGACCATTGTTGGTGACCGTGATGGTGTAAGAAATGGGACTCCCTGGTGTGGTGCTGGTTTGTCCATCAGTTTTCGTAATACTTAAGTCGGCAGCCGGAGTCACTGCTGTCGGGTCGGTAGCAGTATTATTTGCCGGGGTTGGATCACTGGTGGTACTGGAAACCATTGCAGTATTAGTAACGCTGGGAGATGCGCTTGCCCCTACTGCGACCGTGAGCAAAATCGTCGAATTGGCTCCCGAAGCCAGCGAATTAGGATTGGTACAGGTCACTGTTTGCCCAACTGCATTACAAATCCAGCCTGTTCCACTTCCTGAGACAAAGGTGAGTCCTGCTGGGAGAGTATCAGTGACAGTAATCGGGCTAGACGCAGTAGAGGGACCCGTGTTAGCAACCGTCAACGTATAAGTAGCGTTTTGTCCCACGGTGAACGAACCACCATGGGTTTTAGTGAGCGACAAGTCAGCAGAGGGGGTCACCGTCGTACTTACCTGGGATGCAGGCAAGCTACCATTATTATTTGCTGGGTTAGCATCCGCTGTAGTCGATGTACTGGAAGCAGTATTGAGCAATGTACCACTAGCAGGTGCCTGAACCGTTACTTGATAAGTCACACTGGCACCACTGGCTAAACTGGCAATGGTAGGCCAAGTTACCACTCCGCTGGCTAATGTACCGCCATTGGTCGCACTGACAAACGTCGCTCCGGCAGGTAATGTATCCTTAAGAACAACATTTGCCGCTGCTGCTGGACCATTGTTGGTGGCTGTAATGCTATAGGTGAAGTTACTCCCCGCAGCAACAGTTGCCGGTCCTGTCTTAGTGACAACTACATCCGCATTACCGACACTGACGGTAGCAGTAGCAGGAGCATTGTCGCCGGTATTGGTCGTAGTATCAATTTGGGTGTTACCAATGTGAGCAACTACTTGATTGGTATAGCTACCCAGCGTGCCTGGCACATTTGCCTGATAAGTCAACGTGCGGCTCGTGCCAGCCGGAATCGTAAACAGTCCCAGGAAGGTTAAAGTTTGTCCGGTTATTTTAGGATCAGCTATCGTCACCCCATTAAATTTAGCAGACCCTGCGGTGTAGGTGACGTTGGCAGGGCTGGAAGGCAGAATATCGGTAATGTCATCCAACGTGACATCCACGGCTCCAGCATTGTTTAAGGTAACGGTGTAAGTGACTACGCCGCCTGTTGGTAAGATGCTGGGGCTGGCAGTTTTGCCACTGATGGTAGTTTTGTTGGCGGTGGGCTGAATGGCAGCCAGAGTACCACTACCTGTATCATTGTGTTTGATCTGGGTGCCGCTACTGATTTCGCTAATTGGGCTGACGGTAGTTGGAGCAGCAGTTGAACCCGTTGCCACAAAAGTATAAACGATCGTGTAATCTGTCGCAGGGCTATTTAAACCGGAACCATAGAGAACATCTGTAAAACTAGTGGTGTTGCCACCTGACATAGTAATTTGCGTTCCCACCAATTGATAGGAATTGGCGGGCCAATCTAGATAGGAAGCAGGCGACACCGCAAAAATCCCGGCAGCACCGATCGTTCCGGTTTGTCCCGTAATCGTCATAGTCATGATTCCACCTAACTCTGGTGGATTGGGTCCAGCCGTACTGGTAACAATTTTGTTGGCAACCGCTTTGATCGTTTCTTCTACCGTCAGGGGAAATGGGCTGCCACAAAGAGAACTACCTGCCAGATCAGGGCGAGTAGCATACAGACTAACCGTATGGGTTTGAGCGGTTGCAGTTGCTCCAGTAGCGGTGACAAAAAAGTACACCATCTTGCTGGCACCATTTGCCAGAGGTCCCACATGCATAATGCCGTCTTCATTGGGTCCCAGAGAGACGACACCTCCGGTAAAGCTTTCCAACTTGACCCACAAATCCGAATAAGCGGCACCACTGGTGTTGGTAATCCGATAGCCAACATGCATACCTCTGGGTGCCGGCGTAATCCCAGTATCAATATACAAAATAGGTGCAGACACGCGGGTAATTGTGCCCGCACTGCATGCAGCACGAACTGCTTGAGGATTGAGCAGACTCAAAGGCAACAAAAAAGTACTGGTGAACAATACAACCTCAAAACTATACCGAACCCATCGTGAAGGTTGATGCCAGCGCCCTAGTTTCATCGATTTATGTGGGCTTGTTTCCAACTGGTGCGAAGGCTTAGCACTGAGTATTTTTCTGAGGTATTGCAGTGGAGATTGCATAGTTAGAGTCCTAGGAGATTGCATGACTGGAGTCGTAATACTTCGGGTTGAAGTAAATATCCCAGATTGGGGGCGACCAATAGCCTATAAAGACAAGAAGTCAATCGTGAATTGCTTCATTGAACCAGCAGCAATTCAGCAGAAGTTGCTGCTGTGCCTGGGACAACAGGCTCAGCTTTTGGGGCTGCATCCATGTTTCGAATAACATACTGAGCAGGTACTAGGCTAGTTTCAGTTGCTCTCGGTATCGTAGTACCCAAAATTGCAGGAACAATCTCAGGAGTAGCCTGCTTATCCGCAGGCTGTACACGGCTAAAAGGTTGAGCCTGGGGTTCTTGTTGCTGAGCAGGAGACACTTTCTGCAAACCAAAGCCGTTGAACAGTTCGTTGACTTTGATGGTTAACCCAACGTAGGCACCACCCGCCGAGCGAGACCCATCAAAGTCACGATCGTTCACCCGCCCCAAGGCATACCCCGCTGAAAGTCGCAGATTTGGTGTGAGATAATATCCTGCTTCAATTACTCCACCAAACTCACTGAAGTTCGTAGCCGACTGGTTGATCCAACGCGCCTCAGCCACCAAATCCCACTGCTTACCTAAGCGATAGGTTGCACGCGCTTGAGTTAGGTAAGTGGTGCTGCTACCGACATAATCCCTTGCCAAATAGCTGGTGCTATTCCGCAAAGCAAACTTGCCATAAAATTCCCAGCGCCAATTGGGCGCATAAATTGCCTCTAGTGCCAGCAAATGTGCTTTAGATCCGGTACCACTGCCAAACAGCGTCGTGTCAGGAATCGTGTCAGGATTCTTGCGGTATTCATACCGAAGCAAGGCATTAAAGCGATCGTCCTTTGGGTTACGGTATGCCAAGCCCAATTTCAACTCCGCAGTATCTCCCAATCCAGTCAGCTTTTGGTTGGCAGCACTCGCTTGTCGATAGCGAACCAAGGCTGTGAGGGAAGGCGTAATCTTACCTGTAGCCCCTGCTGAAATCACCGTATTGTTGCCCGATGAAGACGAACGGTGCTCAAATCGCGCACTTGCCTGAAAATCAGGATTATCGGTGTATTCAATGCTGGCACTAAAGTTATCCCCACTTTGCAAACCCAGTGCCGATGCACTTTGACCGGCTGCAAACGGTTGAGCAAAGGGAGTAGCCGCCGCATTGCGCCCTAAGAAGTTACCAAACACATGCTCGTAAGACAAATCCATCCGCAAGCCCGGTGCCAATCGAATCCGCTGGTTCAACCCGATCGCCCCTTGCATCGTCATCTCATTCGCACCCCCCAATAGCAAATAGCGCCCATGAATGGTGGTATCAGACCCCAGTTTGTAATCCCCAGTCACGCCCAGGCTAGTTATTGATTGTCCCGAATACTGTCCGCGCGTAAAGAACTGCTGTGCCAGTTGCACATTGATACCAGGCATGGCTTCCCAGTTCAACCCCAACAACGTGCGATCGGAATAAACGGGATCAACATGGGCAGAAAGCGTCGTTTCATTTTGTGCTAGAAACGTCAGGTTCTTTGCCAGAGGAATTGTGAGGCGCGATCGCAATTGATCCGAAGTGCTATTCAGTGTACTGGGATTGAGTCGGTCTTCCCGTTGCCGGTGTAACCAATCGACAGCCAAATCTGCCGAACCAATCTTTTGCTGAAGTCCCAAAGAAATTGTCGTCAGCGAGTTATCTACCTGTGTACCCGGAACTGCATTCGTGCGTGGATCGAACAGATCTTGAAAGGTCGTGAGAACGCGCGGTGCAACCCCTTTGTTATCTTCGTGGTCATATTGCGCCCGTAGGCTAGTTGTTGACGAAAGCTTTGCCGTAACCTGAGCACCATAGCGGGTTTGTCCTGGCACAAAACTAATCGTCGCATTGTTGGCAAATCCTGTGTCTGCAGCCCGGTAATAGGCTCTACCATTCACCCCTTTGGCAATTTCTCCCTCTAGTTCGACCCGATAAGCAGAGCCACTGACCTCACCCAGTTCCACCGAATCATTGCTGGAATGGGCGTATTCTGCAATCAATCGCCCTTTATCGCCCAAAGAAATATAGGCATCGGCACCATACAGTTCAAAGTCACGGCTACCCAGTTTTTCTTGGAGATAAGTTGCACCCAACCAGCTTTCCCGATTGAGTTTACGAGAGAGATGATATTGCAATCGCCCAGCCAGAATATGATTATCAGAACCGGGTTGATCATATTGGTAAGTGACAACAATCCGCCGCACCAGTGTTTCACCATTTTCGCCGACATCCGTTCTCAGGATGGGTTGACGGAATAGCAGCGTGCCGCGATCGTAGTCAATCTCGTAGTCTGGTCCCCGGCTTAGCTGTTGTCGATCGATCACCGTTCCTGGGCGATTGAGTTCCTCCAATTCAACAAAAACATTTTCACTGCCTTCAATTAACAGACGACGAGAGAGGAAGTAATAGCCACTGGTGCCATCTGGTGCGATCGTATCTCGCTGAAACCCTTCTACGTTATTGGCGTACAAGCCTGTAATTTGTAGATTTCCCAGGTTGTAGTTTGCCTTAAATCCATGGAGTTGGCGAGTCGTTGCGGTGAATTCTTGCGATCGTCGGGCAAATTCTTGCGTATCGTAGTCGCCCCACATAGCATAGTCAATCCCGGCTCCCACCACAGGTGAATTGCGTTCAAACCGCAAAAACCAGTGGTCGATCGAGGGAGTCATGATTGCCGACTGGGAGCTATCGCCATACACAGGATACGTCTGGTCACAAAACTGAGTATCCCGGAACAAGCGCGTATCACCATCACAGGTTTGGTTCAACGGACGGGCGCTGTTGTAAGCTCCAGTAAATAGCCACTCACCAATCTTGCCGGTTGCAAACACCGCAGCCTTGACATCTAAGTCCGTGCCATAATCACCATCTTCAGGTAGGAAATCACGCAAACTACCGTAGAAATTGGTGCCCCGCCTTCCTAGTCGGATATCAATCACCCCTGTGGCGATCGAAGGACGCAAACTAGTTTCAAATTGCAGTTGGGCAAAGGCTTCCAGGTTTGCAGTCGTCGCCCGAACATTTACATTTTTCGCTTCCAAACCAGAACGTAAAGCCGCACTAAATTGTCCTTGCCGTGCCTGCACCTGAAAACCAGGCTGATCGGGGTCAACATCTGCTCCGTCAAAGGTTCCAGCACTGCTCACTAGAGTCACGATCGCATCTCGATTAGAACGATTGCCCTGCTCATCCAGCAATTGCCCTTGCAGCGTTGCCAGCGATCGTCCATCGGCTGGAATCCGAGCTTCAACTGCTTCCAGCGTCATTTGCTTGAATGCCCCTCGAACCTGTACTTCAACAGAAGTCATCGTTCCAGTTGCACCATTAACACTGGTTTGAGCAGTGAGGGTATTCGTACCATCCTTCAGAGCAACACCATACAGCGTTTGGGTCACAACATGGTTTGCAGTATCTGTCTCTGTCCTACCGACTAATTCCGCAGACACCAATTCCCCATTGACCCGCAACTCAACCTGACTTCCTTCGGCATATTGCAGAATTACCGTTGCCGCAGGGACATCCAACACCGCATCAACCGTTGGTGTGAGGATACGTACCTCACCAGGCACAAGGGGAACAGGAGCCGGTGCAGGAGATTGAGGTTGCAAATCTGTGGTTGGCATAGCAGGTGTCGTGGCTGCCTCACCTGAGCCAACATTTTGGGCATTCTGCTCAGTTAACTGTTTGGGCTGGCTGAACTGCGAAGCATCTTCAGCAGTTCCCCCTCGAGCCGTAGGAGGAATGCTTGACGCATCCACAATATTCGGTGCACCTACAGAATCTAAAGAAGTTAAATCCGTTGCTTCGGCAGCAACATTTGCCACTGAGGCATCTTTTGCTGTCCCCTGTGTTGCAGGGCTTGTTAAGATTGTCACGGAATTGACTGAGGACACAGTCTCGGTTGAGCTAGCCTGAGCCGTATCCACAGGCAATGGTTCCGTAGCAGGTGTCGTCGCTTGGGCAGGTGCTTTCAAGAAACCTAAAATTAGCAATTCAGCCGTGAGTGGTATCAGCCAGAGCAAATTCAGTGTATTTTTTGGGGGTTTCATGGCTTGCCTGCCTCACGGAAAGTTGGAGTGACTGCAAAGTTCATGCGAACTAGCCCACCCGGTTCTAAATGCACTAGACGAGATTGGCTATTGCGTTCGTTGAAACGAAGATTGGGAGCTAAGGTGTAACCCGGAACACTGCTTAAATCCAAAACGCCAGTGCGATAACCAGGGAGCACATTGGCGACGGAAAACAACCCATTGGCATCTGTTGTGATGCGGTTGCCGTCTTCCATAAACACCACCGCATTGGGAACACCCGGTTCACCCGGTTGTTGCTCTCCATCAAAGTTTTTGTCTACAAAAACGCGACCAATGATGGTGCCGCAGTCTGAAATGATGCCATTACGAATGCGTAACCGGTGAATAGCAGGACCATCTTTGACGGGTTGCAAATTGTCGATGCGCTGCCCCCGAACGATCGCGCTATTGCGTCCTGAGCCTCGAATCGAATCTGGGGTTAAAATTGCGGCGTAAGCGATGTTGAGAACCGCATCCTGTCTGCTGGAACTAGCAGGGAGTGTCACACCTGACAGGTTGAAAGTAACCGTCGAACCGTTTTGGGTGGCAGTAATCGGTACAGCAGTGCCAGCAAACTCAGCCCGCACCGAATTGGTTCGAAAATCGAAGCCAAGCGGCAGATTATCTGTAATGGTCAGGTTGCTAATCGCAGCACTGGCAAGATTCCGAACAGAGAGTCGATAGATGACGGTGTCGCCTGGTTCAGCCGCAGCCCGATCGCCCGTTTTGATAATTTGGACTTCCTGAGCCTGGCAAATACTGGTTCTGAGATCCAAAACCGCCAAAACAATCCCAGTTTGCGCCGCATCTTGAATGGCGAGGGTACCAGTTAAGGTCGTGCGATCGTCCGTCGAGCTGATGGGTCTGCCATCCAAAGAGGTCGCGGTATAACTGACCGAGTTGCCATTGCGTTCGCCAATGACAATTCTGACGCGCCGCTGGCTATAGATGCTGCCCGAACGAGGATTGACCACCAGAATGTAGGCACGCCCCGGATCAAGCTGACCTCGCTGTACATCTAGGAAGAAGTTATAGGTGCCGCTATCTCTGCCGGTCAAAAAGAAAGGATTACTATTTTGAATGTTGGGTTTCAATCCCAGCAAGATGCCATTTCCTGGGATGTCTGGCACCTCAGTTGGGGTCAAAGAAACGAGTTGCCCTATGCTGCTCCCAGTTGGATCAGAGGGATCAACTTCATAGATGCCAACGCTAAAGCCGCTATAGTCTGGTAGTGTTTCCCCAGCACAACCCGTAATCTGTCCAAGTGGATCAACCAGTTCGCGAGGGGTAAATTCAGCCCCCACTGGCGGAGTTGTACCTTGAATCCGAATAATTTGATTGAAGCCACAGTTTTGACTATTGCCAAATTGGGGATTACACAACGGTTCGTTAATCGCATCGTAAGTATAAGTTGCTTCGTTATGGAGTTTGATCGACGAAGCAGATGTCTGAGGCGGTGTTTGAGCCTGAACCGTTGACATTTGCAGGAGACTTCCCAGCAAGACGGTTGCGAATAGCGGTTTCAGACAATGTGAGTTCATCTGATAAAGTCGTGACAAATTCATGACTGGGCTTTCTCCTGGAAGCTGCGGCTGAGCAGGCTACAACCGATAAACAGAAAAATTAGTAAAACAAATCCCCTGAGTGTGCGATCGCAGCGATCGCACCCACCTGAGTTGATAAGAATGGTTGCAAGAGAGAAAAGAAAACCTGGGGGCAACACCATCATCTAAAGGGCATTCCCCCAGGCAACGACTTGAGGCGTTAGCGCACCTTCACCTGATACGCAACTTTCACCATTTGCGTCGGAATAATAGACTGATCAACATGCCAACGAACGTGTGTGTAAGCTTCAGCCGGAGCTGGACGGGTTTCCACCTTGCCATTAGCCAACGTTACCTGAACCGTTGGGTTTGCCACAAAGTTACGCCCTCCATCAATGCTGTAAGTAAGCTGCATGGCAACCTGGGAGTCTGCTTGAGCCGATTTCAAAACGTACTGGGTTCCTTGAGGAATGGGTTGGGTTAGCACCAAATTTTTCACAGGACGCTTGCTATCGTTCTTCCCATTCAGGCTATAGCGAACCACATCACCGGGACGCACAACCAGTTTGCTATCAGCTTCCCAGGTCACCTGCTCCTTGCCCCCATTGTTTTTCGTCACGATCTGCTTCTCACCAACTAAATCCAACTGCATGTGGGGCTTTTGCAGGTTCTCGGCGATCGTGACCCCTGCATCCCAGATGTTTGCAAATACAGGCTTCCCGGCAAAGGGAACCGTTAACAAGACGATCGCGGCACCTAAGCCGATGGCTGACATCCGTTTCATGATCTTTGACCTCATTCTTGAAAAGTTCAGAGTGTGACATCCAGTGCAAGGGAGAAGTCTAAAGCACCCATCAACACCGTGTGATGACCTCTCCCCCTGCGTTGCACCTAATTAATGCGGCGACGGAATGTGAACGTTCCGCTTGCACCAGGCTGAATGGAGATTCCAACACTGTTGACGTACTGAGTCACATCAGTTGCTTGAGTGTTGCCGGATTGATCGCCACTGGGGGAGTAAGTAATGGAACCATAGGTTGCTGTTGCAGAAGTCACTACGTTGCTCGTGTCGATGACTCCATTGGCATCTTGATCAATTGCCCAGTTGTTGGGGGCAATGGTGCCATTTTCAGTGATCACCACATTGCCAGCATTCAGCGTAATGTTGCCTGCGCCAACAGGTGCGATCGAAATATTGGTGTAAGTAATCCGGTATTCGATAAATCGCCCTGGTTGAATTAATGCGGTTGGAATGTTAGTCGTTCCAGGGGTTGCCGGATAATCCAAAACAACAGCCCCATTACTGTCGAGCACACGAGCATCCTTGATCAGTTTCAAGAAACCGGTATAGACCCGATCGATCGTGCTGTTGAGGGTGGTATCTCCTGCATCTGGTCTACCGGCTGATGTGCTTCCCGATCCATCAACAAACGCATAGAGGGGAATTGAGAATCCCTGGCTCGTATCAGTAGACAAAGGGGTGTTGTTGGGCAAATCAACCGTGACGTTGTAGTTCACCGAAGCACCCGGTGCAAGCGATGGAATCGTAATGGCAGATCCAGAGGTAAAGATAAAGTTGGTGCCATCAAAGGTATACGTTGCCGACTGGTTTCCGTAGATCAGGGTAACGGTCGTCCCGGTGGGGGGAAGCACTTCACCTGTGGTTGCCGTAAAGTTGAACGTATCTGGAACCAACAACACATTTGTCAAAGTTGCGCTTGTGCTGGGATTGTTAATCGTATTGGAGAATGTTGTTGGAGCAGGGTCAATCAAGCTATTGGGTGCAGTGTTTAGCGGAATTGGCGTGGACTTATTAGTAAAGTCATCATTGTTGTCCGTAGGGCCTACGGCAGCAGGTTGCCCATTCGGACCACTTAAAATCGCGCCAGGAGACGCAATTGTGAATACAAAGTCTTCACCCCCAGGTCCAATCCCAGTATTGTTATTGTTGTTGTCTATCCCTTGAGTAAGAGGATCAGCAACTCCATCCGTCGGGATGTTAGACCCAGGAGTGCCATTGTCATTAAAGTTGCTGGGAGATTGGTCACCTGACTCGTCGTACACCAGCGTGGTACCACCATTTTGGGTTTGACCAAAAGCTTGAGCGATATTGGCGATCGTAGTGGTTGTCGTGACACCGCTGGTGGTCACAGTAAACGAGAAACCACTGACGGTTGTACCCGCCACGATCGGAGTTGTACTGGCATCATAAACAAAACCTACACGGGTTACACCAGAAGGCGGCTGTGCCACTGTCCAAGTCGCATTATTTGCAGTGGTAGTCAGCGGATTCGTGGTGTAAACCACCGTCCAACCCACAGGAGCAACTGGTGTCCCTGTCAAGACCGTATTGGCAGGAATCGCATCTGAAACCAAAACACGGTTTGCACCAATCCCGTTGACCGTAGTCCCTACCAAGTTGGCAGGAGTCAATCCAGAACTGCCATTGGGCGCAAGAGATTCTACTCGCAGTGCCAATGCGTAGGTTAAGGTGTCATCGGAAAGAATGGCAGGTGTAGCGTTGTCTGTATATCCAGTCCGGGTTTTGAGTACCGTTGCGAATGCTTGAGGTTGAGAACCAACCAGAACTTGCTGAATTGCACTCGCTTCCCGTTCACCATTCACCGGAGCGCCCGTTGACTCAGTGTAAGTCACTCCATTGAAGATAACCGTGTTGCCCGCTGTTCCATCCAGTGTTTTGACATCATTGCCATTGGGAGCCGTACCATCTGGTTGGTTTTGGGTATTTGCACTATTATCGTTCGCACCTGTATTCCCCAAAAGCACTGAAATGGTGGAACCAGAGGATGCCAGCGCAGTTACGGTTACAGGCACCCGAACAGAGACTGATTGTCCGGGTGCGATGAGTCCAGTTGTGAAACCTGCGGCAGGAATGGTTGTTTCGTAAATCCCATCACCATTTAAGTCAGCAATCAGGGTGCCAGCAGTCCCAGGTCCTCCTACGGTTGCCACACCGGGAATAATGAACTGAGTCGGATCATTACCAACGTTAGTCAGGCGGAAATCGTAGTGGAGGATGTCACCGGGGAGAACTGGGTCAGTTGGATCGGTGTCTGTAATTGCGAGGGGAGTCATGCTAATACCTGCGACTTCTGCCACTTGCACCACCACGGTATTGGAGGTGGCATTGAGCGTGGTTGCAGGATCATTGGGATCTTGATAGGTTGCTGTAGCCGTGTTGCTGATCGTGGTTCCGGCAGCCGTTCCATTTGCCAAAACTGGCACTACTAGAGATAGCGTTCCCCCGATCGCCAGAGTCGTAGTCAGCAATTGGCGACAGCGCCAACGAGTTCGTTTTTTCATAGCTTGGAAACCTAATTGAATGACAAAAAACTAGAGACGTCAGCACAAAATTGCAGCCGGAACCGTGACGGATTAACCGCCTTAAACCAAGAAACTAAGGGTTAAAAGATTTACACCACTTATTTTGGGTTGGAAGTGGCTAGGAGTTTCTCCCAAGGCGAACCAAAGGAGGAACTTCGTTGTTCAGAATGTTTCTAACGCACATCCAGAAGTGCCTCTATAGACTCATCTAGTCGTTGTTTTAGGCAGCCCAATTTCCTGGATTCATGCCTTGAAACCTATCTGAGAACCAATGCAGACTTCAAGATGACTCAATATCAACTATTAACAGCGTACCCAAGCAGTCATTCTTAACGAACCAGACAAACACTGAAAGTTGCTCGAAGCGCTTTTCTCTTCCAGTATATCCGCGAATCATGAAAGTGCTTTTTAATACCTTACTTAGATAAACACACTGGGATTATTTTGGTTCCTGTAATAAATACTGTTCTACAATCTGCATTTTCAAGCTCTTTTTAGTAAGAGTAAAAATGTCCAAAAAGCCCTTTTCAAGGGCTTTTCTGTCAATTATGAATAGATCCATCTTCCAGGACGATCGCAAAAAGCAATCGACCTCATTCAGAAAGGGGATGACTATTTTTTCTAGACATCTCTTAAAAAGTGATGCTGTGTGGCATGAGATACTACCATTCACGCCTCAAATCATGGCAGCTTCAATATTTCCCTTAGTAGAAAAATACTCAAAAATAGAGAGTACCCTGCTCATATTCACTAAAATCACTGATTTAATCCATACCCGATCTATGTTTAGAACATCAGTACGTCATTGTTAAAGACTTAAATCAGCTAAATGTCAATAAATAATCAGCACTCAGGTTTAGACACAGCTATTCTGCTCCATCTCACAAGGTTTTACATTGAGCAGAATGGCGTAATAAATGATCGCACAATACGAGTGCAACCATTGCTTCAACCATAGGCACTGCTCTAGGTAGCACACAAGGATCATGACGGCCTTTGGCGGATAACGTGACTTCTTCACCCTGGCTGGTCACGGTGCGTTGTTCTTTGCGAATCGTGGCAGTGGGCTTAAAGGCAACTCGCATGATGATGTTTTCACCATTGGAAATTCCACCTTGTACCCCTCCCGATCTATTGGTTACTGTGCGGATTTCGCCGCGATCGTCGGTGTAAAACTCATCATTATGCTCACTGCCTGTCAGTAAGGTACCAGCAAAGCCTGAGCCAATCTCAAACCCCTTGGTAGCGGGTAGAGACATCACCGCTTTTGCCAAATCGGCTTCGAGTTTGTCAAACACAGGTTCACCCAAACCTCTAGGAACTCGCCGAGCAACACACTCAACCACTCCGCCGATCGAATCCCCTTGTTTCCGCATCTGCTCGATCAGTTCAATCATCCGTTCAGCACATTCTTGATCAGGGCAGCGCACAATGTTGCTTTCTACTTGCTCTAACGTAACGGTTTCCGGATCAATGACACTTTCTAGATCCTTAATGCGTTTAACGTAGGCAACAATTTCTACCCCTGCGACTTGATACAAGATTTTTTTAGCGATCGCGCCCGCAGCCACTCGACCAATCGTTTCACGTGCCGACGATCGTCCTCCCCCTTGCCAATTCCGAATTCCATATTTGGCATCGTAGGTGGCATCGGCATGGGATGGGCGATAAGTCTGCACCATCTCGTTATAGTCATGCGATCGCTGATCTTTGTTGCGAACCATAATGGCGATCGGGGTTCCTAGTGTCTTCCCTTCAAAGACCCCTGACAGGATTTCACACGCATCTGCTTCATTGCGAGGCGTCGTAATTTTGCTTTGCCCTGGACGACGGCGATTGAGTTCAACCTGAATTTCCTCAGCGGAGATTTCCAGGCGTGGAGGACAGCCATCAATAACCACCCCAACCCCACCTCCATGAGATTCGCCAAAAGTGGTGATGCGGAAGAGATGACCAAAGGTGTTGCCCATTGCACTAAGTCCTAATATCCAGAGTTTCGATCGTACCTGGAAATAGACCGTTCAGAACCGGCTGAGGTCAAACTCTCATCGGTTTTCCAGACTTCATTACCAAAGAATTCTATTCATCGTGTCAATCCTCCTTAACCTGGGAACACTATGGAAGAAAAATTGGGAACATCGCTCTGGGCATGTTGAGACTTTCGTACGCCAACTGGATAAAATTGTTGATCGTATTTCTCGGCTATGGAGTCGCTGGATGGTTATTGTCTGCCTATGATGCAAGTTGGCTTATCTGGCTGGCGGTCGAAGCCATGATTTGCCATCTCACCTGGGTAGGCGCCGGGGCGATCGCATTATCAACGGTTGGGATTGTTACCATTATGTGGTCGGCAACTCTTGCGAATGCCTGGTTTCATGGCATTCCCTGGATTGGTGCATCAGTGTGGGCGATTGCCCTCGCCTTTAGTTGGTTGCTCGGTATGGTTCTCATGCTCAATTTGGCATTAATCGCCCAAAGTTTTAACTTTGCTGGTTTCAAGAAAGCACAAATCTTTTGCTTACTGCTATTGGTTACGAACTTGGGCTTAAGAGCAGGACAGCTATTACACATCAAAACATTCTGACATCCATTCAAGTTTGACAGCAGTCCAGGCATTGCTGAATGGCACTATGATTTTGCCGAATTTTTGACAGAGCCTCAAGGCTTTAAGAAATCGTTTCATAGCCAGGTTCAGCAACCCGCAGTCCATTTTCCGTACGCTACCCGCATTTTCCATCAGTCACCCTATTGGAAAAACTTGTATGAATAGCAGAATCAATCCTCCTGACTATACCCTCCGAACTGCTGACTATTACCTCTCCCGCATTGATACTGAGACTCTAGCCACCTTCAACTCCAACCAGCTAAGCATCATGCGCGGGCTGTTGAATGAAGCCATCCCAAAATCCTCTCCTAAATTAGTCGATTTAAGATTTGTGGTTGACCTGATTATCGCGCGATTTTATGTTGTGCTATTCGTTGGCAAAGATCGGCGTAAAAAACCTCGAAAGCATGAACCAGAAGGCATTGCTCGTATTGGTAATATTATTGCTGCGGTCTTTTTTTTGTTAGGAGCCAATCTTATTATCAGTGCCTTAATTGTTCTTATGGTTTACCTGCTGAAATCAGCAGCGGGCATTAATTTGCTGCCTGGGCACTTTCCAGACTTGATCAAAAAAGTTTTCACTCATTAGATGCAGTCCGCCCCTGAGTTTCCTGATTCAATTTTTAGATAATTCCAGAAAATTAATTCGTTCTACTTAAAATTAAAGGGACAGAGAATGATTTCTCTGTCCCTTCGAATTTACCAATTACCTACATATCCAAACTATTCAGCCGCTTGGGGTAGGAGTTCTCGCTTTTGTCCTTGCAGAACCTTAACCTGACCATCTTCGCCGACATCAACCACAGCAATATCTCCGTCCTTCACACGACCAGAGAGAATCTCTTCAGCCAAAGAATCTTCTAATAGTCGCATAATCGCACGGCGTAAAGGACGTGCCCCATAGCTGGGATTGTATCCTTCCTCAACCAACCGATCCTTAAATCGCTCGGTCACTTCCAACGTGATGCCTTGCTCCTTCAGGCGGTTAAAGACTTCCTTCAGCAAGATATCGGAGATTTCCTTGACTTCGTCTTTCGAGAGTTGACGGAAGACAATAATTTCATCCAAACGGTTGAGGAATTCTGGGCGGAAGTATTGCTTCAGTTCCTCGTTGACCAAAGAACGGATGCGATTGTACTGAGATTCTGCCGCATCAGCCGCAGAGAATTCGAAGCCAAGACCACCACCACCTTTCTCAATGACCTTAGAACCGATGTTGGAAGTCATGATCAGGAGCGTATTCTTGAAATCAACCGTCCGCCCCTTGGCATCGGTCAAGCGACCGTCCTCCAAGATTTGCAGCAACATGTTGAAAACATCAGGGTGAGCCTTCTCGATTTCGTCAAATAGAACCACCGTGTAAGGACGACGACGAACCGCCTCAGTCAATTGACCACCTTCGTTATAGCCAACATAGCCAGGAGGGGAACCAATCAACTTGGAAACCGTGTGCCGCTCCATGTATTCCGACATATCTAATCGAATCATGGCTTCTTCCGAACCGAAGAAGTAGGCTGCTAACGCCTTGGTCAACTCGGTTTTCCCAACCCCAGTCGGTCCAGAGAAGATGAAGCTGGCGATCGGACGGTTAGGATTCTTGAGACCGACACGAGCGCGACGGATTGCCCGGGATACAGCTTTTACAGCTTCTTCTTGACCAATTAAACGTTGGTGCAAGGTATCTTCCATGTGCAGCAGCTTTTCCGATTCAGATTCGGTCAGCTTGTTCACCGGTACACCTGTCCAGGACGCAACGATTTGAGCGATGTCTTCCTCATCCACAATAGGAGAGTCGTCTTCGCTGCCGCTTTCACCCTTTTTGCTTTGTGCGATCGCTCGGATTTCAGCCTTAATTTCCATTTCGCGATCGCGCAATTCGCCCGCTCGATCAAAATCTTGCGAACGTACCGCGTCATCTTTTTCTTTTAGGACTTGACGTAGCTCCTTATCCAACTCTTTTGCTGCTGGGGGCAACTGAGAATTAATCAACCGAACCCGTGAGCCTGCTTCATCGATCAAATCGATCGCTTTATCGGGCAAAAAGCGGTCAGAAATATAACGATCAGAAAGCTTAGCAGCAGCTTCGAGGGCAGCATCCGAAATCTTTAACTTGTGATGTTGCTCGTAGCGATCGCGTAAACCGTGAAGAATTTCGATCGTTTCTTCGACCGAAGGCTCACCCACCATAACTGGTTGAAAGCGGCGCTCTAACGCAGCATCTCGCTCAATATGCTTGCGGTATTCATCCAAAGTTGTGGCGCCGATACATTGAAGCTCACCTCGTGCCAAAGCAGGCTTGAGGATATTTGCCGCATCGATCGCGCCTTCCGCAGCGCCCGCACCAATCAAAGTATGGACTTCATCAATGACGAGGATGACATTACCGGCGGAACGGATTTCATCCATAATTTTTTTCAAGCGTTCTTCAAACTCGCCTCGATACTTGGTTCCAGCCACAAGTAGGCCGATGTCGAGAGTGACCACTCGCTTTTCTTCCAGGATGTCAGGAATATCGTTATTCGCAATCCGTTGGGCTAAGCCTTCAGCAATTGCAGTTTTACCCACACCGGGTTCACCAATCAGCACCGGATTGTTTTTGGTACGACGACCCAGAATTTGAATAACCCGTTCAATTTCTTTTTGTCGCCCCACAACTGGGTCAAGTTTCCCTTCTGACGCCATTTGAGTCAGGTTAGAGCCAAACTCATCGAGCGTGGGAGTTTTCGTCCGTCCTTGGCTGCCCCCTGTGGAGACCTCCGCTGTTTCACCCAGCATCCGAATGACTTGAGTTCTTACCTTGGAGAGGTCAACACCCAGATTTTCCAGAACTCTGGCAGCGACCCCTTCTCCCTCGCGAATTAATCCCAAGAGCAAGTGTTCGGTACCAATATAGTTGTGCCCTAATTGGCGAGCCTCTTCCAGTGACAATTCCAAAACTCGCTTGGCGCGGGGGGTAAATGGAATCTCGACTGCAACAAACCCTGATCCCCGACCAATGATCTTTTCGACCTCAATCCGAGCGTCTTTCAGGTTGACACCCATAGATTTCAGCACTTTGGCGGCGACGCCGGTCCCTTCTCCAATCAGACCCAGGAGGATCTGCTCTGTACCCACGAAGTTATGTCCCAGGCGACGAGCCTCTTCCTGGGCAAGCATGATAACCTTGATGGCTTTTTCTGTGAAGCGTTCAAACATGGCGTATTTCTATCACCTGCTGCGTGCCGGTACTGCTGATTCTAGCATAGTAAAACTGCCCATCAGCGGTATCATACGCAGCAGGTAATTTGCGATCTCGCAGAATATAACCGGAGACTGAAATCACGAGACTAAAATTCCGATCAAAATTCGTCGCAAAAGTTATTTTATTAGCAGCGTGCTAGGGCGAACCGGGGATCAAGGTTTCTGAGAATCAAGATAGCGAAAGGTGCCAGCCAGCCTGCTCGAGTCGAGTTGCGACTTGACTCGACCAGTTTGCCAGATTTTGGTCAAATTCGGGCGTTTGTAATTTATTACGCCACAAAATTAAAGCATCTTCGCCCGTATCCTGGTAGTAACGTCGCCGTCGTCCTGCCTCCCGAAATCCAAATTTTTGGTAGAGCCGCAATGCCGATTGATTAGAAGCACGAACTTCCAGGGTGGCTCGTTCTAACCCACGATCGCTAGCTCTTTTTAAGAGGGTGTAGAGCATCGCCTGCCCCAAGCCCTGTTGTTGACAAGTCGGATGAACCGCCAAAATGGTGATATGTGCTTCTTCCACAATCGACCAGAAGCATCCCAGAGCCAGCAGGGGAGGCAGGGAAAACAAGAGCTGAGGAGTCGAAATAGACAAAGGGTGTCGTTGGCTGGATTCGACACTTCGGGGCTGGTTTCGATCTGTTTCTTCGGCAGACTGACAAAATACCCAGAGCTCACTGTTGGGACTTGCCAATTCTCTTTGGTAACCTTCTAAAGTCCAGAGTCCACCAAAGCACCGACGATCCAGGTCTAGAGCCGCCGGCAAGAGTACTTCCGTCAGCGGCTGAAGCTTCAACCAAGTGAGAGAAGCTGGAAGAGATTGCTCAGGATACACAGCTTGCAATTGTAAACTAAAGAAAGGGACGGACTGGCGGTCTTCTGCAAGGAAGACCTGATTGAAAAGATAATTCTGACTGAGAAGACAATTCTTTCTTTATCACGTGATGGGATCAATTAACGCTGTGGGAGTTCAAAATTCTGGTCGCCGGTATTTGCCAACAATGGATCAAGGTGCGGAAGGGCGCTCACCCAACCAATATCTTGTTCCCCTGACAACACGGGTCAACTCCCGCGATTGCTTGGAGGTTGGCGGTTGTGATGTGACTGAACTAATTCAACAATTTGGGTCTCCACTGTACATTTTGGACGAGGAGACACTACGAGCAACTTGCCGCCAGTATCAAGCAGCATTTCAGCGACACTACCTTGGTCAATACCAGGTTCTTTATGCATCCAAAGCCTGGAATTGTCTAGCTGTATGTGCGATCGTCCATAGCGAAGGCTTGGGCATTGATATTGTTTCTGGCGGTGAGCTATTTACCGCCCTGCAAGCAGGCGTTAGCCCTGGCAAACTTTATTTGCACGGAAACAATAAATCTGAGGAAGAATTACGCTTGGCGATCGAGAACGGTTGCAAAATCGTGGTAGACAACTGGCACGAACTGAAAACCCTCGTTGATTTGGGAGGCGACAACCCTAACATCCAGAATCCAATCCGGATCTTAATCCGTCTCACCCCTGGTATTGAGTGCCATACTCATGAATATATTCGTACCGGGCACCTCGACAGCAAATTCGGGTTTGATCCCAATGAGCTGGATGCAGTCTTTCGTTTTATCAGTCAGCATCCTCAGTTGGAATGTTGCGGATTACACGCTCATATTGGCTCACAGATTTTTGAACTACAACCACACAGTGATTTGGGAACCGTCATGGTTCAGTGGTTTAGCAAAGCAGCCCAATATGGGTTACCCGTTCAGGAGTTAAACATTGGCGGTGGACTAGGGATTTGCTATACCGAAGCGGACGATCCACCCAGCATTGATGCTTGGGTTCAAGTTGTGAGTCAAGCGATCACGAGTGCCTGCCAAGAAAATCAAATTCCGCTGCCCAAACTGCTTTGTGAACCCGGACGCTCTCTCATTGGCACCGCCTGTGTCACGGCTTATACCCTAGGCAGCCAAAAAACAGTTCCTGATATCCGCACTTATGTCACCGTTGATGGCGGCATGTCCGATAACCCGCGTCCCATTACCTACCAATCAGTTTACCGGGCAGTGGTCGCAAATCGCATGTCGGCTCCTTGCACAGAAACCGTTACTATTGCCGGAAAACATTGTGAATCAGGGGATATTTTAATTAAGGAAGCAAATCTGCCAAAAACGGAACCTTCAGATATTCTCGTTGTCTTGAATACGGGAGCATACAATTACAGCATGGCTTCTAACTATAATCGCCTCCCTCGCCCGGCAGCGGTTTTAGTCAACCAAGGTGAAGCGAATATTATTTTGCAACGAGAAAGCTATCAAGATTTAATTCGGCAGGATTGCCTACCGGAGCGATTACGATAGTTTCGAGCTTGAAATGTCGAAGTTTGAGGTTGCAATCAAACTGGTGACATTGAGAGCTAGGAACTCACAACTGAAAGAAGTTCAGGGTTGATCCAGGGCTAATGGGATATTTGTGGAAGCAATGGCTGACAGACTCCAACTGGATGCGGTCTTTGCTGAATTTTACCCTTCAAAATTTGCCATTTCTGCTGGACGTTGGGCTGGTTTTAACCCTGACCTATATGGTGCTGGTTATTATCGGTGAACGACGAACCCTTTGGATGGTCAGAGGATTTATTATCCTGATGCTGGCGGCAGCTGTGAGTAATCGCTTGGGCTTAACTTTGCTCAGTTTCGTACTCAACAACTTGGTGGTGGGTTCAGCTGTGGCAATGGCATTCATTTTGCAGTCAGATTTTCGTCGCTTCCTAGAACAATTGGGACGTGGAGAAATTCTGGAATTGTTTCAGCCCTCTCGCCGAACCATCCCCAATCCCGATAGTGTAATTGATGAGATCGTGGATGCGGTGAAGGAACTCTCCCAAAATCGAACTGGGGCATTGATGATTTTAGAAACTGGTAGTCCGATCGATGAGCGAGACTTTTCAGTACCAGGTGTCAAAATCAATGCTGAAGTTTCTAAAGAGCTCCTGCAAACCATTTTTCAGACTTCCACACTGCTCCACGATGGTGCAGTTTTGATTCGGGGATCACGGATCGTTGCTGCAGGAGTGATCTTGCCAATTTCCGGGCGCACTGCCTCCCGTCAACTCGGCACCCGCCATCGGGCAGCCATGGGAATTACAGAACGGGTCGAAAATTGCATCTGCGTCGTTGTATCTGAAGAAACAGGTTCAATTTCTCTGGCAGAAAGAGGAGCACTAAATCGACCACTGACCAGCAGTAAACTGAAGGAGTTGCTAGAAGCCCGTTTTTCTCAATCGGTTGAGCGTGAGACAGTAGCACCTGATTTGCGCAATTTAGGTCGCCGAATTGGTTCTAAAGGAGCCGAATTAGTCTGGCGCTTTCTTAATTTTTCTCGGAAGAAGAATTAGGGAATTAATCTTTGATAAAGCTTTTGGAGAACTAGGATGAAGATGCGGCGTGGAGGTTACAACTGTTTAAGTTAGCAGTAAGTATCCAGATGATCGACGCTTTCCTGGCAGGTGCACAATTGATCGTTTCTAGATTAGGGCGTTAGACAAGCGCCTTAAGCCCTTGCTCCATTTGATTTGCGTTGTACAGAACCAAAGCAAAGAGAGCGCAACCAACGGAAGGTTGGTTCACAATTATTCTTATTTAATTGCTCATCCATCGGCTGTTCGGAGAAACAATGACTGCAAAGCAAACTCTTTTACAAGAACTTCCTACCGACCTGGAGCGCGGACGGTTACCCAAACATGTGGCTGTCATTATGGATGGCAATGGGCGCTGGGCAAAACGCCAGGGATTACCGCGAATTATGGGACATCGTCGTGGGGTGGATGCGCTCAAAGATTTGCTGCGCTGTTGTCGAGATTGGGGCGTGGGAGCGCTGACTGCGTACGCATTTTCAACCGAAAATTGGGGCAGACCTCTCGAAGAAGTGGAGTTTTTGATGACGCTGTTTGAGCGAGTCTTGCGCCAAGAACTCCGAGAAATGATGCAAGAAGATGTCCGCATTAATTTTGTGGGGAATTTAGGGGCTTTACCGCGATCGCTCCAAACAGAAATCGACCGGGCTGTTACTGCCACCCAGCAAAATCAAGGCATCCAATTTACTGTGGCAACCAACTATGGCGGACGGCAAGAAATTTTACAAGCCTGTCGGGCGATCGCTAGTCAAGTCCAAGCGGGACAACTGGAACCCGATCAAATTGATGAAAGTATATTTGAACGCCACCTTTATACTGCTGGAATCTGCGATCCCGACTTACTCATCCGCACCAGTGGGGAAATGCGGCTGAGCAACTTTTTGCTGTGGCAAATGGCATATGCTGAACTCTACATTACTGACACATTGTGGCCCGATTTCGATCGTACCCAATTTCATCAAGCCTTGGTTGCCTATCAACAACGCGATCGCCGATTTGGCAAGTTGTAAAAAGTGGTTTAAGGACCCGAAAAGATTGCATTTTCAATATCTTGACGGCTCAGCGAATACTTAAACGATCGTTGAATGTCTTGATCAACACCTACCTTGCGAAAATAGCGCACCGTCAATTGATCAATATCTAGCCAGAGTTCTGCCTTCCAATCGGGTCGCTCAACACGCCAGCAATGAAGATCCTGGCGATCTTGCTGGCAGCCATGCGACTTCAGCCAATCCTCAATTTCAGGCAGTGGATGATTATACAAAGGTGTATCAGAGGGAGGGAGTGTCATGCAATCGAGCGGGGGGTGATGAAGAAAAACCGGGATCAAACGGAGAAGACGAAGAACCCGCTGGGGCAGTTGACAATGAAGAAGATTGAATAGGTAGAGAAGGAGCAGACTTAGACTCTGGAGGAGCCGTACGACTCAGATCCATCTTCAGTTGGTCTTTGACTACTTCAATCGTTCCCTTAGGAGGCATTGGCTTTTCCAATATAGGAAGATGGATCGGCGCCATTGGAGGGAGCGATGGCTTAGGCTCACGGACAGACGGCGAATGAAGCACTGACGGTGCCGCAACAGATGAAGGTTTTGGAAGCACCACTCTGGCAGGAGCAGATTTTGCTATGGGTGGTTTAGGGTGTGCCAAATTTACTGTTTGGATTGACGGTGTTTTTTCAGCAATGGGCTGGACCACCGATTCTCCACGAGTTATTCCAATCGCAATTGCAAGCGTCAGACAAGCCAAAAAGGTTAACCCCAAAATAAATAAGGCGAAAATTTCTCCTGCAGAAAGTGGACGATCGGTGGGGTCAAGATAAGCAGAGGCAGAAGGATCGTATTTCGTCTGAGTGGACGATCGACCTAACCCTGGCAACGGTTGAACAACCGTCACGCGAGAATAGCCAATTTTTTGATCATATACCGAGCGCCGTTCTGGGCTACTGAGTGTAGCATACGCTTCGTTGAGCTGTTGAAATTTGGCGGTGGCGATCGCTGCAGACAAATTCGTTGTATCCGGATGATAAAGCTTGCTCAGATCTCGATACGCCTGACGAATTTCTCGCACAGAAGCGGAGGGGTGTAGCCCCAACAAGCCATAGTATGTTGGAGCGATCGCCTTTGAGTGCGTCTTATTGGTGTCATTGCCCGACGCTGCTTGATCTTGAGTCACACAAAATCCCGTAATCAGTAAAAGGACGGATTACCTGACTGGCTTTGAATATTGTAACCAGGTTCAGCTTGCCAAAAACGCTTCCCAAAGGTCAGGCAAGATTATTCTCACACCGCAAAGCAGCTTTCGTGCCATATCCCCGAATTGCAGCCAACAGTAACCACCCCAATAAGTTAATGCGGGCATCAAACAACGTAATGTCGGACAAACTAAAGAGGGTACAAGCTGAAAATGCCAGGAGATAGGTAAAAAACATTAGACGATCCTCAAACGAAGGGGAAGCTAAGGTGCCAAAACCTTGACTCAGTTTCCACCATCCTCGTCCAAACACCCAACCCACCAGTCCCAGAAAGAGTATTGTCGCTGGGATACCCGTTTCAGCAGCTAGCATCAGCGGCAAATTATGGGGATGCCCCAACCAAAAGTGCATCTTTTCTTGGTACAAGGGGGAAAAATTCCGCAAGCCCCACCCCGTCCAGGGACGTTGTTGCGCCATAGTCACAGCAAAGCGCCATTGCATCGTTCGCAAAGTTGGCAGTGGGCGATCGGGGAACATTTCATCGGTCAACCTTGCCCAAAAAAATGCTGGAACCAGTTGTCGCAATTTTTGTCGGAGTGGTTCGGGTCCAAATGCTGATAGCAAAACTGTGCCGGTTACTCCACCTACTAAGACCAGCAACCAGTGCCAACCCAAATAAACAGCATAAGCAAGACAGACAAGCACCACGATCGCCCAGGCATTCCGAGAATTCGTCAAAATTAGGGCAATTGCATCTGCCCCCAAACATGCCGTCAAAAACAGCCAAACCCGGAGCGAAGGCGTGGCTTGCGATCGGTAAACCACCCGGCGTGGATCTTCAGCATCAATCAATGGCAGTGTTTTAGAACTAGCAACCGTTTCTTCATTTTGATCCTGAACATTTTCAGGTCTCCAGGGATTGCGATGAATCCACAACCCCAAGGTCACAACAAATACCATCACAAGGTAGCTCGCCAAGACATTGGCGTACTCAAAAACAGAATCCATGCGTCCTGGTGGGTTCCCCGTCGGCGGTAAAATCCAATTCACCACAATCCATAAAACCTGGACTGGACCTGCCCAGCCCCAAAACATCTGTCCCAGACCCACCAGCGTTACTGGCACTGATCCCAGCACCAACACCCAAGCCAGCCGTCTTAGCTGGGCGGAGGTTTGGATCAACAGACTCAGGGCAGCGAAAATGCCAAAAAAAGGCAGAAAGTGAACCAACCCCAAAAATGCTTCTCCTGGCTTATATGCCAAACTCGCTGAGAGGAGCAAACACAAACTGAGCACACCAAACCCTTGAAGCAAAGGCTGTCGGATCAAGCGATGCCAATGCTGTGCCCAAACCATTCCCAGCACAATGACAGCGCAAAGACAGCCTAAAAACAAACTGATGGGTAATAGGAGAAACCCAATTTGAGTAAGATCCCAAGCGAGTTGTAAGCGAGGATCAGAATGTTTTTGTTGAAAAGAAAATCGGTTCAAGAGCTTATCACACGGCGTCCAGGCAATCAGTACGAGTCAGACGAATTTGCGCCAATGCAAAAATAATCGGGATCACACGACCATAATTCGTCGCGATCGCCCGCCATCCCAAATCAGCAAAAAACCAAGCCCACAGAGCTGGACCCATGACTGCAAACACTCCCCGCACTGCTCCATAGCGCGCCGCACTCAACGCCATCTTGCGTCCCGCCGTTTGCAGCACCACATAATTTTGGAACTGCGCCGCAGCCACTGCCCCACTCCGAATCAGCGTATCCTTGGCAACCTGATACGTTGCAAAGTGAATTGCAAATTGACGCGCAAGATGCCTTAACAGCAAAGGTTGCAGGACAGAACTGACTGCCAAAGCGCTACTCCCCTTCAAGAGCAACCCGATCGGGTCTTTTTGCAGTGGCAACGGTAACTGTTGAACAAGCTGCGTATTGACTAGCGACTGTTGCACTCGCTGCGTCAACACGCCTCGTTCGTTCGCAGGCAACTGCTTCCAGGCACGACTCAAGAGATTCAGAAAAATTTCGGCTTCCAGTTCCGTAGTAGCCAGCGCTTTTTGATAAGGAATCTTGAGATAGCGACAAACTTGAACCAAAATCTGTCGATACGTCACCCGATCAGTGCGCCGTTGCAGCACCGTTACCCCATCGGCAGCCAAAAAGCGAAAGCGTTTTTCGAGCGTATCAAGCCAAGTTTCCCGATCCTGACTCTGCACATCGATCGGATCGGGAGTATTGACATAGTCAAGCGGATTAAATTTCCTACAAAATAAGACCTCTGTCAGATCTCGCAACTCATCATCAGTTGCCAGTTCCAATGCCGTCCTTAACTCATCCACACCTAGCTCTCCCTTACTGGAACCTGTTTACCCATAGGTCGTGGTTCAAGAACATTGTGATTTTCTCATGTTCTGTTTTGCCCATATTCTACTGTAGGAAAAGTGAGGATTGGGGAGTCATTTCCTTAGGGGGTTGTCGCATCAGTTTAAACCTTTCTAGACGTTGGTCATGAACAATCGTGTCAATCATCCGTTCGCAACTCGATTCAGAACTCAAACTTTCCGGGATAAACAGCCGAAGAACCCGCAGCACATTGAATGGACTGATTCACCCGCTTTGGAATTGGAGGAGGGATGAGTGAAGGGTGATCTGCTTGACAAACACCTTCTACAAAAATTGTTTCCGTTTGTTTCTTCACCGCAAACACGACCGCCGTATAGCTATTAAAATCTGCTTCTTTCGGCTTTGCCATCAACACTGCCCGATCTGATTGGGTAGAAGCTTCAAATCGATACATTTGATACAGGAGCGACAGCCGCCCCTGAGATTGCGACGGATCAGGAGCAAAATTTTGGGCGATTTCAGGGCTAAACCGATCATTTTGACGATAAAAGGCAGTTTGCCGCTCGAGATGGGATTGAATCGTTGTCAGTAAGATGACTCGCCCTATCGTGCGATTGGCAAATCTAGGATTTCCTTTCCACAAAGGACTGGGATAAGCTTGTGTGCTGAGAAAGACAAAAAACAGGAGATAACTTGCCAAATTTGCCAGCATCGTTGCTGTAAACAATCGGCGTTTTGAAATGAACATTTGTCCCAATTTCACAAAGGGGAGATACACTGCCCACTCAATCAAAATTGATAAGACCAACGCGATCGGCATGAAGAAAAAAGCCGTTCCTGCACTGCCTGAAAATTGAACATTAAAGCCAAATGGAATACCGACGATCGCAGTCACCAAATTGGCAATCAGCACCATCAACAGCAGTCGAGGCAGACTGACCGGGACTTTCAATCTGCGCCATCCCCACCACCAGAGAACCCCCAGTTCCAGCGGGATAATACTGATCAGCACCAAAACGTTTCCAGTTGTCGATAAAACGATCGGTGCAGCGACATTACCTAGTAGAAAACCCGTTTGCATCGATTTCAACTCATCCTAAAAATCGGTAGTGCTGAATAGCAGTATGAATTGGAACGAAGTTTCAATTCATACAACTCTAAATTCATACTCAGAATCAGCAATGCCTAAAAATCAGGCTAAAGACCTTAAAAATCAGGCAATACCCTTAACGAGGATCGAGCGCAGGCTTTTGATCCACCAAGCGAATCTGATGTTGCTTCACGACCACGGTAATCAGAGGGAGTGATCGTTTTGCGGGTCCATGAACGACTCGTCCTTGCGGATCATATTGAGACCCATGGCAGGGACATATAAAACGATTTTGTTCTGCTTTCCAGTTCACCGTACAGCCTAAGTGGGTGCAAGTCGGGTTGATGCCATAATTGGCAATTTCATGCTTGTCAGTCACGATCAGATAGGTGACAGGCAAGCGGGACAATCCCTTAACTGGGATAGGGACACCCGAGGTCTGAGCAGACAATAAAAGATCCGGTTGAAGGGGATTTCCCTTTTCATCCAACGCTTGCACACCTGGCAAATAGTCCTGACAACGAGAGTTTTGTGGAAAGCGAGAGCAAAGGTCTTCCAAATCTGGCTTTCTACTTCTGGCAGGCAGCAGGTAGCCCAGGCTGAGAGACGAGATCGTCCCCCCTGCCAGATAATGCCAAAATTGTCGTCGATTCATCGGAGTCGGCATGATCCATTCTCCTGAAAGACTTGGGATCTGTCAGCCTAGCGTCCCCAAAGCGATCGCATCGACTTCTTGTTCCAATTTCAATATTTCTTAACTTTCTGATAAAAGTGAATATAGTCAGTATAGATACTGAGGATTTTGCGGTGGCAGCCCATTCTGAAATTGATCTCGCTCCCTTGATTGACCATGCACTGCTCGATCCAACTGCGACCCAAGAACACGTCGAAAAATGGTGTGAAGAAGCCGATCGGTTTCACTTTGCTGCTGTTTGTGTCTATCCCACTTATGTGCAACTGGCAGCCCGTTTACTCCATGGCAAGAGCCCCAAAGTTTGCACTGTAATTGGCTTTCCCACGGGGGCATCGACTTCAAAGATCAAACTTTACGAAGCTCAAGAAGCCGCAGAGAATGGGGCAACCGAGCTGGATGTTGTGATTAATCTTGGTTTGCTAAAAATGGGCAAAACTGAGGAACTCCATCGTGAAATCGCCGAAATCTGCGAGGAAACCGGGCAAACCATCAAAGCCATCTTGGAAACCGCATTACTCACCGATGCTGAGAAACGCATCGCAGCTGAAATTTGTATGGATGCAGGTGCGGCCTACCTTAAAACCAGTACTGGCTGGCGTGGCGGAGTGACGATCGCGGATGTCCGCCTTTTGAAAGCCATCAACAAAGATCGCGTTGGGATCAAAGCATCTGGCGGCATCCGCACCTCAGAGCAAGCATTGGAACTGGTGGTGAATGGCGCAACCCGGCTAGGCACTTCTCATGGACCCGCCATTCTGCGTCAACGCGATACCCTAGAGAAGAAGGAAGGGTGATCAATAGATTTTTGATCCAACCCAATGTCAATCGTTCACTGCGGTTAAAGATCAAAATCTAAAATTCTGTTGTCCTGATTGTTCGATTCTCCTGATAGAGCTGCATGAGTCGTACCTACAAAGCTACCGGAATCAACCTCAAGAGTATGCCCATCGGGGAATTCGATCGTCTAGTTACAATTTTGACACGAGAGCATGGGCTAGTACGTGCAGTTGCAGCAGGGTCGCGTAAGCATCAGTCGAAGCTAGGGGGACGAAGCGGTTTGTTTGTCGTGAATGAGTTACTCATCGCCAAGGGGCGATCGCTGGACAAAATTACCCATGCAGAAACCCTGAAGTCTTATCCAGGTCTAGGGCACGATTTAAGGAAACTGACCGTCAGCCAATACCTCGCGGAACTGGTTCTGTATCAGGCATTTAGTGACCAGGCACAAGAGGAGCTGTTTTGCTTATTCAATGCTCACTTAGCTCAGTTAGAAAAATTACCCTCTGAGCAAGTATTGACTTTTCTCAACGCTGCAATTTTCCAGTTTTTGGCTTTGGCAGGAGTTGCTCCTCAGGTTCATGCTTGCTGTGTCACCCAACAGCCGCTATTGCCGAATTTCGAGAATCCAGATTGGCGAATTGGATTTAGCGCAGCAGCTGGTGGAGTGGTTGTTTTGTCAGAATTAGAACGGATTACCAATGAAGAAAATGGATTACGACGAAATCAGCAGAAAACTGTCCGCGTGCCAGCGTTGCGATCGCAGAATTCAGGTACTCTCAAAGAGGGAATGATCGTTGAGACGGCTCCTGTCAATCAGCCATCTTATAGCACTCCTCGACAGTCTGTAAGATCCACCACCCTCCTCAAAGCAGTTGAATTTCAGCTGCTACAACATCTGGCACAAGGAGGGCTTTCTCAGCCGGAAACCGCACTGGCTTTAGCCAAGTATGCCCTACCGGAGGCTTCACCTGACCAGATTGGTTTATCGATCGAGCAAATTTTGCGCCAGTACACTGAGTACCACTTTGAACGTCCCATTCGTTCGGCTAGCTTGATTGATGCCTGTTTTGCTTCTCTGCCGACTGATCCTTCAAATCCCTAAACCATGATGCGATTGCCTGATTCCGATCTAGAAGCGATGGTGCCCCCTCTGTGGCATCCTGGAGCCGGAAAGAATAACCAACCCGTTTGGGGTATTAACCAGGACAGTAGAATGTCCCCTTCTGGTTCGCTTGCTTCTGAGTCAGTACCCACATCTCGGATCAGCGCGTTTCCTACGATCGAGCACACTTCCCCCCAAGCAGACTTGACGAACCGAGAAATCCTCAATCCTTTACCTTTACTATCCGAAGAGCTGCCTGTTCAAACCGATCAAGGGTTGCTGCTGGGGCAAGCCCACTCACTCGATCAGCCAGAATCGCTACAAACAAGCCCTGCTGAAGATTGTCCCGATACTGCAACTCAGAACGGTAACGGCACCGATAGCCAAGTCGAATCTCCTCTTTCTTTGCCCCTAGCAGCACTAACACCGCACAAGCATGACCCTGGCAATGGTAAAGCCGCCCTTCAGCCATCTTTGCCCGAACCTCCCAAACCAAAGGATTCAGAACCCGAAGAGGGCTTTCTACCCGTTTTGAGAAATCGAAAATTTCTCACCATGTGGAGCGGACAAATTTTTTCGCAATTGGCAGATAAAGTTTATCTGGTGCTGATGATTGCGATCGTGGTGAATCGCTTTCAGGAAGCAGATCAAACCGTCAGTGGGTGGGTTTCTTCCATCATGATTGCCTTTACTATCCCAGCCGTCTTGTTTGGCTCGGTGGCAGGCGTCTATGTCGATCGCTGGTTCAAAAAACCCGTTCTGGTTTCTACCAACCTGCTCCGAGGCGCACTGGTACTCATGCTCTCGCCACTCCTCTGGATTTCCCAGGGATGGTCACCACTCGGTTCCTTGCCCTTAGGATTTTGTATTCTTTTAGCGATTACCTTTTTAGTCTCGACCCTGACGCAATTCTTTGCCCCAGCCGAACAGGCGGCGATTCCATTAATTGTTGAAAAACGAGATTTACTCTCTGCCAACTCGCTCTACACCACCACGATGATGGCGTCGGTGATCGTAGGCTTTGCTGTGGGTGAACCGCTCTTGGCGATCGCTGATGCTCTAGTTAGCCAGATAGGTGGCGCTTTCGGACTGGGGAAAGAATTGGTCGTCGGCGGCAGTTACATCATCGCTGGATTGATCCTGCTCTCACTTAGAACCGATGAAAAAACCGCTCGCTTAAATGCACCTCCTCACGAGCAACCCCACGTCTGGCAAGATATCCGAGACGGGCTGCGTTATTTAGGTAAAGAACAACATGTCCGGGCAGCGCTCATTCAATTGGTTATTTTGTTCTCGGTTTTTGCAGCGTTAGCAGTGTTAGCAGTCCGATTGGCAGAAATTCTACCGGAGATAAAATCTTCCCAGTTCGGCTTTTTGCTGGCAGCTGGTGGGGTGGGTATGGCTTGTGGAGCGGCTGTTGTAGGTCAGTTCGGTCAGCGTTTTTCACGAAAACGGCTCAGCCTTTATGGTTCCATGGGCGTCGCAGCATCGCTCGTAGGGATGTCACTTTTTTCTCATCAACTTTTGCCAACCCTGGTGCTCTTGACCTTGATTGGGGGCTTTGCGGCAGTTGCAGGGGTTCCCATGCAGACCATGATTCAAGAAGAAACCCCGGAAGAAATGAGAGGTAAAGTTTTTGGCTTACAAAATAACGCCATTAATATCGCGCTGAGCTTGCCTCTGGCAATGGCGGGGGTTGCAGAAACCTTTTTGGGTTTGCAAGCGGTGTTCTTGGGGTTGGCGATTCTTGTCGTCTCAGGAGGTCTCTTTACCTGGTATATTGCCGATACAGGATCACATCACAATTCTTAATCGAGAGCCAGTTAACCGTCTCCGGATACTGCGATCGATCTGTATGGGGATGCCGGATCCAAAATAAAGTCTTTTAAATTTCTAATTCCTTAACCCGAATGCACATTGCTTGGCTTGGGAAAAAATCACCCTTTTGTGGCAACGTTACCTATGGTCGAGAAGTAACCAATGCCCTCCTGGATCGGGGACACCGGGTTAGCTTCTTCCACTTCGCCCAGGAAGAAAATGCCCCTGACAACTGGCCCGATTTTCAAGAGGTTTCCATTCCTTTTCTTTACAAATCGCAAATTTATACGATTCCGACGCTGAAGTCGAGCAAAATACTGACTCAGTCTTTGCGAGAGTTGAGACCCGATGTCGTTCATGCCTCGCTCACGCTGTCTCCCTTGGATTTTTTGCTCCCAGAGATTTGCGAAGAATTAAATCTACCATTGGTCGCGACCTTTCATCCGCCGTTCGATCGCCGTCGCAACCTGACATCAGGCACGCAACACTTGATGTACCAGCTTTATGCACCCTTCCTGGCAAATTACGATCGCATCATTGTCTTTTCCCAAATCCAGCGAGACTTGTTAGCCAAGTTGGGAGTGCCCGCTGACAAAGTCGCCGTCATCCCCAACGGGGTCGATGTTGAAAAATATTCTCCTGGAACTTCTACCCTCAAGGCTGAAATTGGCGCACGACGCATCTTCGTCTATCAAGGACGAGTCGCTCCTGAAAAGAACGTCGAGTCTCTGCTCCGTGGCTGGAAACAAGCCGATATGCCAGAAGACAGCAAACTGGTCATTGTGGGCAATCACGGCACTCTAGCAGCCTCGCTCATGCCCTTTTATGGATCAGAACACGGCATTATCTGGCTGGGATTTGTTGCTGACGAACAACGACGGATTGATATCTTGCGCGGAGCCGATGTCTTTGTTTTGCCTTCCCTGGTCGAAGGGCTGTCGCTGTCGCTGCTAGAAGCCATGTCCTGTGGCTTAGCTTGTCTGGCGACCGATGCTGGCGCCGATGGTGAGGTTTTGGAACAAGGGGCAGGCGTGATTCTCAACCCTCAACGAGTCTCTTCTCAGTTACAGACCTTGTTGCCTCTGTTTTATGATCATCCAGAAATGGCAACGCTATTGGGGCAAAAAGCGCGCCGTCGAGTCCTAGAGCGCTATACCTTAAGCCGTAATATTAGTCGATTAGAAGATTTATATACCCAAGTGGCACAAAAAGAGACGGTTAATCTTAATTTAAAACTGAGCAACCGGATCTAAAGGGCATGCAGTGCTCAGTTCACGATCCGAATCAATTCATCCATACTCATTTGGATCAGCTGCTGCCTGCCTGGACAGAGCCTGTTTCGTCAGTCCTGCTGGTGTTACAACCCTCATTACTGTCGCTAGAAAACCAGAACCCAGAAACCGAAATACAAAAACAGCAGCTTCGGCAAAATTTTCTTGAATTTGGACAAGTTGTTGCCACTAAGCTACTTCAGCAAGGATATTTGGTAGATGTTTTTGATCCCAAAACTGGGCTACCCGTCCTGACTCAACCAGGAAATCTGACGCTAGATGATGTCAGGGTTGTCCATACCTGTCTGGGATATGACCTCGATCGCAGCGGCAAATGCACCTTGATCCTGCATCCTCAATGGGGAAAAGCAGTTTACCCAGCCGTTTTAGTGTCATCCGCTCACCCCAACATTTTGCGAGGAATTGTGAGCGGCATGCTCCAAAACTACCACCTGTGTCTTTGAATGCCACCAAGTTTGGATGGGGTCGGGAAGGTTGACATAGTAGAGCGTCAAGACGATCGGTTCATCAGGAGTCGGCAACCCCAAAATTTCCACTGTGTAAGAAGGATGATTGCGGGTTGCCAGATCTACAATGAAGCGTCGCCCTACCCGTCGCCAGCTTGGCTCCTTCCCGCGCCATTCCAGACGACAACAGGGCCATGGTAGCTGTTCGCGATCGAACAAGCGACAGCAAGGTCCAATCACCCGATAACTAAAATGTCCTCCGGGGCTAAAGAAAACCTGTCCGTGGTTGAGTGGATGCAGCACATCGCCCATTCTGCCATAGATTTTGCAGTATAACGGCTATTCATTTACTCCTTTCCCCTTGCCTTTTTCACCTCTCTATTTCCACTCCATGACTCCCATTTCATCCCGGACCATCAACAACGCCACGATCGTGGCAGAACTCACAGACCTCTATCTTCAATACGAAACCGCATTGTGCACCAATGACTTAGCCACTATGGATGCATTATTTTGGCATACACCCGAAGTGGTCAGGTTTGGTGCAACCGAAAACCTATATGGGATAGAAGCCATTCGCAATTTTCGACAAAATCGCCCCACAGTAAACCTGCAACGCGAGATTGCCCACTTGCAGGTCGTCACTTTTGGTCAAGATACAGCATCTGTGACGGTGGAATTTAGCAAAGTGATCGAAGGCATCCTGAGATCGGGGCGACAAAGTCAAACCTGGTATCGATTTCCTGAAGGCTGGAAAATTGTTTCGGCTCATGTATCCCTTTTGCCAATTTCAGAACCCAGCCCAGCCCCAACTCCAACAGTTTGATTTGCAGCACAGCCTGAGGGGATTGAGTGTAGTCAAATCGCCCCATCTCTGAATCTTAGGAATTTATCGTTAATGTTTATCAAAAGTGACCATGAACATCTATAGAATGGGTTCGATATGGCCTTTTGATATCGGGAGACGGGAATGCCGATTGCGGTTGGCGTAATTCAAACTTCGGGGTTTCCTCCAGTGCTGGCAGCAGCAGATGCAATGGTTAAAGCAGCGAGAGTGACGCTGGTTTATTACGGTTTAGCTGAAAGAGCAGAATTTCTTGTCGCGGTGCGTGGACCTACGGCTGAAGTCAGAGCTGCGATCGAGGCAGGTATCGAAGCCGCCAATGCTGCTCCGCCAGGAGGAATGCTGGTTTCTCACTACATTGTGCCGAACCCTCCCGAAAACGTTGAGTCGGTTTTGCCCATTGAATTCACCGCTCAAGTAGAACGGTTCCGAATATAACTCAGGCAAAGGATTGGCAATTGGGAAAACAGAGCAAGTTCCCAGTTGTTTGCAATATTGCTCAAACGCAATTTTTTCAGGAGACTCAGTAATGCCCAAAGCGGTTGGTTCAATTGAGACAAAGGGATTCCCGGCTGTGTTGGCAGCAGCGGATGCCATGGTAAAAGCTGGTCGAATTACGTTGGTTGGTTACATCCGGGCAGGAAGCGCGCGCTTTACTGTCAATATTCGGGGAGATATTTCCGAAGTCAAGCGAGCGATGGAAGCAGGAGTTGACGCAGCGGAGAAAGTTTATGGGGGTACTGTAGAAACCTGGGTGATTATTCCCAACCCTCATGAAAATGTGGAAGCGGTGCTTCCGATCGAATACACCGATCAGGTCGAAGTTTTTCGCCAGGCGGTCGAAGGCGGGCAAGGATTACTGGGATCGGCAAGCAATCGATAGAAATCCCCACATTTCAGGTCTGTTTTTGCTTAAAAAATATTAGGCACCCAGATACATCATTCTGGGTGCCTAATATTTTAGTGAAAGAGCAAAAGCGAATTCAAATTTCTTGCCAATCCTCAATTCATCCAATCTCGCAACAAAGCTTGGCGCCGAGGATGACGGAGTTTTCGCATCGCTTTTGCCTGAATCTGCCGTACTCGTTCACGCGAAAGCTGATAAATTTCACCAATTTCGGTCAATGTGTAGTGTTGCCCATCCGTTAGACCAAAGCGCAATTTAATGATTTCGCGCTCCCGATCGCTCAAATGTTCCAGCACAGAGTTCAGGCGATCGCAGAGGAGCTTATGGTCTAAATTTTCATTGGGAGCAATATTATCGGCATCTTCAATCAGTTGTAACAACTCTGTATCTTCTTCTTTGCCAACCCAGGCATGAAGCGACAGTGTGCGGCGGCTTACATCCAAAATCTGGTCTAGCTTGTCTTCCTCCATCTCTAAGAGGTTTGCCAGTTCCTGCTTCGTCGGTTTACGTCCCAATTCTTGGGAAAGCACCTGGCGAGCTTTACGAACGTGATTCAGCTTTTCCACCATATGCACTGGCAAGCGCACCGTCCGCGATTGAGACGCGATCGCGCGCGTGATGCCCTGACGAATCCACCAGTAGGCATAGGTCGAAAATTTATAGCCCCGTTCATAGTCAAATTTTTCGGCAGCCCGCATTAAGCCAATCGCCCCTTCCTGGATCAAATCCAGAAAAGGAACGCCGCGATTGAGATATTTTTTGGCGATCGAAACGACCAACCGAAGATTTGCCCGTACTAGCCTTCGTTTCGCCTGCTCACCTTTGACGCCCCCCTTCACAATGTCTCGCGCCAACTCAATCTCCTGCGCTTGAGTTAGGAGCGGATAGCGCGCCATTTCCCGCAAAAATACACCCACAGAGTCATCGGATAGCCCTAGACGACCACCCGTTGCAAAACCCAAAGCTTGGGTAAGCTCTTCTGGAGTGACATTTGCAGCCTCCTCCAGTTCATTTAATTCCACTTCATCAATGGGAAAGTCCATAGCGATAGATTCAGAAGAAAGTGTAAGAGTCATCGCAAGGGGGAAAACCAAATCGGAGAGAAATCGGCGAAAAATGTGCCTCCAACTTTAACAAAGTTCTCTCAAAAAAATCACTATTTTTGTAAAAAATCTTGTTAAAAATCTCTGCTTTTCTCCCTACTACTCAAAACGAGTTAAAAATCCTGGTAACGAGTTAGGTCATAACCATTCTTCCTCAGAGAGTACACCATGAGTAGAGCAGTGGCAACCAAAAGATCGAATTTGCTCACCCTACATCTAGTGACCTTCTTAAACCGACAAGATTGATTGACTGATAAAAAAACCTGATCATTTCTAGTCAGAGAAGCCCATGGATCACTGCCTCGCCTTTATTTTTGATCTAAAGATAATATTTAGGTTCCCCTCAGCCTGACCAATCACTTTGATATGTGTTGATCCATGTCTCCACCATCCAAAGGAGATCAGAATTGTGACAAGCCCAAAGCTTTTTTGCCCAAAAATGTAGTCTGAATCCAGTTAGCAAGCGATCGATGGCAACAAAACCGGATTTTTCGGTGAATATCCTGATCAATCTCTCGGATTCGCGCTTTTACGACCAAATTTGCGATCAATCTACTGCATAGGATGAAAACAACAGAATGAAAAAGCTTAAAAAAATCGCACAAAGAGATTAGCAGACAAGGGCTTAAATTGTCTTTTCACTCCACCAAAACAAGAGAAACTTTTGCTTTAGATGCGCGTTGAGATCTTGCTCCCATGCTTTAGATCAGCCACAAGCCAGTCGATCGATTGGCATTGCTAATCAATTGCTGTTAGCAATGCCCCCGCTCAAACTGATTGAATGCCTTCCCAAAAACCTAACGTGCTTATCAGCTTGTAACTGATTGTTGCGCTAACTCCATCAGCGTTTTTTGGGCACTTTGTTCTGAGCAATTGGCATCGGGGCGACGCTGAATGTAACGACCATCGGGTTGCAAGTCCCATGCTTGACGGTTATCTGCCAGCATCACGCCCAAAATTTCTTGCAAATCCTTGGAAATCTCCGGATCTTCGATCGGCACACAAGCTTCAACTCGGCGATCGAGGTTACGCGGCATCCAATCCGCGCTGCCAATCAAGACTTCCTCCTGCCCCCGATTATGAAAATAAAAGATACGAGAATGCTCCAAAAAGCGCCCTACAATGCTGATTACGCGAATGTTGTCACTCAGTTCTGGGACGCCTGGACGCAGACAACAGATCCCACGCACAACCAAATCAATTTCAACGCCAGCCTGCGATGCTTCATAGAGCGTAGTAATTAAGCGTGGATCAACCAGAGCATTAACCTTGAGAATGATCCGGGCATGAAATCCATTTTTTTGGTGGTCAATTTCTCGCCGGATCAACGCCATCATGCGATCGCGCAAATTGACCGGAGCCACCAGCAATTTGCGATAGTTTTTTTGCCGTGAATACCCCGTTAAATAGTTAAACAGGTCGGTCAGGTCAGCCCCTAGGTCTTCTCGACAACTCAACAGCCCCAGATCGGTATAGATTCTAGCCGTTTTGGGATTGTAATTGCCTGTCCCGATGTGCACATAGCGACGAATCCGCCCCTCTTCCCGACGAACCACCAGAGCAATTTTGGTATGGGTTTTAAGTCCCACCAACCCATACACAACATGGACTCCCACCTTTTCCAGCTTTCGTGCCCAGAGAATATTATTTTCTTCATCAAAGCGGGCTTTCAGCTCCACCAAAACTGCAACCTGCTTGCCATTTTCTGCTGCATCAATAAGTGCCTGGACGATCGGAGAATCGCCCGACGTTCGATAAAGCGTCATTTTGATTGCCAACACATTGGGGTCATGTGCCGCATGAGTAATGAAATGCTGAACTGTTGTTGAAAAAGAATAGTAAGGATGATGGACGAGCAAGTCTTTGCGACGAATCACTGTGAAAAAATCTTCTTCCAGTTCCCGCTTCATCTCTTCCTTGTCAGGTTCAAGGACACGGCGCAATCGTGGTGGCGTCACTGCCTGCCAAACCGGATCTTTCAGTTCTGATAACGGCAATGCCATAAAAGACATTAAGTCCGACAAGCAAAGCAGTCCTTCACTTTCATAAACATCGCTCTCCTGAAGCGACATTTCTCGCACCAGCATTTCTCGCACATTATCGGGAGTTGAGGTATGAATCTCAATTCGAACCACTGATCCGCCAAAGCGGCGCTTACGGAGCTCTTGCTCGATCGCCAACATCAAATCATCCGCCTCATCCTCCTCCAATTCTAGGTCGGCATCACGAGTTACACGGAAAGGGTAGTACTCCAGAATCGTCATTCCCGGAAAAAGCGGCGCTAGATTATGGGCAATCACCTGCTCCAGGGGAACCCCCGTCCAAACAGCCAGGCGATCTTTTTGCTGCATCCGAAGATTTTCTGGCAATGGCAAAAAACGAGGCAACACTTTTGGCACTTTGACCCGCGCAAACAATTCCTCCCCAGTTTCCGCATCTTGCACCACGACTGCCAGATTCAAACTGAGATTAGAAATGTAGGGAAAAGGATGACCCGGATCAACCGCTAACGGAGTTAAAACCGGAAAAATTTGTTCTTCAAAGTATTTTTGAAAATAGGTGCGTTGCTCTTGATTAAGCTCAATATAGTCAAGGAGATAGATTCCTTGAGCTGCCAGTTGGGGACGCAGTGCCTGATGAAAATGGCGGTGTTGTTTTTCAACATCGGGGCGCAAGCGCTGGCTAATTTTTGCCAATTGTTCTTGAGGGGTCAGTCCATCGGCTGAGAGTTTTCTGACTTGAGCTTCAACCTGCTGTTTCAAAACCGCCACTCGCACCATAAAGTACTCATCCAAATTAGAGCTGAAGATCGCCATAAACTTCAGGCGTTCTAGCAACGGCGTCCGAGGGTCTAAGGCTTCGTGCAATACGCGACAATTAAACTCTAGCCAACTCAGCTCCCGATTAAAGAAAGGCTTTGGATAACTCACAGGAGAGGCGGGACTCCTCTGATCTGCTGTAATTTGATCGGGTAACGTACGCTTTACTGCTCCAGAACTGGTTGATTTTTGATCGATAACAGCTCGATCGGTAGCATCTCGATCGGTATGCACATCATTGACTGGTACATCATCGACTAGTCCATCATTCACAGACATCTCATTGCCTGATGCAGCACCTGCTGGTGTGTCCTCTGTTGTCATACCCTCTTTTGGCGTGCCTGTTGACACACCCTCTGTTGGTTCGCCCTCTATGGGAACTTTCTTACGTCTGGGCATGGGTTTCGCTAAAACACTTCATCTTCAATGCCATGCCACCATTCTCCCAATTTCATCAAGTCTTGGTGAATATCTTTGAGTTCGATTTCGTAAGCCTCGTGTGAAAGGGTTGCACGACGTTCTTGCAATTTTTTAAGGCGAAGTTGTAGCAACAACCAAGGTTTTGAAATGCCATTCGTCGCTTCTATGTAACCCGCAAGCTCTTTACTATCCATAAGAAAAATCAGGACGAATCGATGAAGACGACTCGTTAATTCTGCGATGAAACATGTAACTGTGCCCAACGATTTTGTAAATCCTGAATTGAGTAGAGTGCTTGAAAACTTAACCCAACTTGTTGATAGAGTTCGGCTCCTCCCTGCTGCCGATCGACCAGAGCAATCACTTGGTCAACACGATAGCCCGCCTGACGCAAGCGATCGACCGCTTTCATTGCCGATTGTCCTGTCGTCACAACATCTTCTAAAACAACGACTACACTCTCTACTGGCAACTCCGGACCCTCAATATAAGCGCGCGTACCATGTCCTTTTGGCTCTTTGCGGACAATCAGTGCAGGCAGCAATCGCCCCTCATAAGCTCCTACCACACTCACCGCAGTCACGATCGGATCTGCACCTAATGTTAACCCTGCCACAGCCTGGGTATTTGCAGGGAGCATAGAGAGTAATAAGCGACCGATCGCCAGTGCACCCTGGGGATGAAGTGTCACCTGCTTACCATTAATGTAATAAGGACTGGATTGTCCAGAAGACAAAATGAAATCTCCTTCCCGATAAGCCAATTGACAAAATAAATCAAGCAATTGACAGCGTAAAGTTGGCAAATCAACCATTGAAATTTCACTGGATTCTTGAGAAAAATTCGTCATATTTGTCAGAGATAGGGCAAACTAGTTAACATCTGGAGGATATGTAGCAATCCTATCTAGATTATGAGGAAAGATTTCTTTCAGTAACCTTTTTCATCCAGCCTCTCACGTTCTAGCAGCACTGCAGATTGCTACAAAATTCGGTCAATTGAGTGAGAGTTGCCAAGATTTTGGCAAAACCTCTGAGAGGCAAAGAGTAGTTAACAATTACCACAGTACCGAGGGTTAATGTCATGAGATTGAAGGGATTGATTGGTGTGATGGTGTTGTCTGCTGCCTCATTTTCTGCCGCTTCAATCGTTGCGGCACCTGCGGTAATCGCGCAAGAAGCCAGACCCCAACTCAAGACTGTACCGCAAGCATTCAACGAAGCCTATTTCAGAAATGGTCGTGATTTTTACCGCAATCGTTCGATTGGCGGCCAATTCAACATGATCTTTGGACCCGGAGCTTTGGTACGCAACTCTTTTACTGAAAACGTGATGAGTCGTGATTTAGAAGCGATTCATCGGGTTTTTCTGGAAACCTTTTCACAGCAAGTTTCGGGCGCTCCCGTACTGCGAACACCCGATCTACCCAACCCCTTCAACACCTCCGTGTTAACCATGCCTGCTAGTGTCAGTTCTATGCCAGCAGCAGAGCCAACCATCACTCAACCCTTCCGCCCCCCCCTACCTGAACCTGCTCCCCAGAGTGCTCCTGTTCCAGCCCTGTGGTAAGGACTGACTCCGGCGATCGGGCTTGAACCGATCTCATATTAGGAGGCTCGTCTCACGAGAATGACCACTTCAACATCCAACTTTAGACCGTAGACGTTGGGCTAATCATCGGCACCCATGAGTCTAAAGTTGGATATCTTGAGACTCTTATCTAGAGTCCTCTGCCGAACAACGAATCCAATCGATGACCACCAGTCAATCCAGGGTGCAGGGGTCGAACCTGCCTGAGGCGAATTATGAGTTCGCTGCCTAAACCGCTCGGCCAACCCTGGTTTAGTTCCTTATTTTATCCTCATTTTCTCGTACTGCCAAAATTTGGTTTACAAAAGAGAAACGCTTATAATTTTTTTAGCGGTCGGTACGATTTCACTGCACTTGAGTTAAATTGGGTTCTTAAACTATCATCCCCTTTCTGTCTAGCAGTCCATGAAATTGAACTCCAACCTGGTTTTGACACTGACCTTGCTATTTTTGATGGCGGGGGCAGGAGCAGTCAGTGCAGCTTGGGGGTTTTCTTTGGGGCGAGAAGCGCTCAAAGGCATTACCCAACCTGATGTTCGTCCCATTAATAATGTGTCGGAACGGCGAGGCATCTTACCTCGTCGCGAGAAGGTGATGATCTTACGCGAAGACGATATTTTGGCAGCAGTCAAAGCCAGAATGGAAGCGGGCAGTACCTCTGGAAACAGCCAGAGCAGTAGTGCTGGGACAAAATCTTTGCAGGACAACGAAACCAAGAATCGTCAGTCAGGCTTACCCATTGTCAGCCAAAGCCGGGGCGTAACGCTGGAGGTAACCTCCGTGCGCCCCCAAGATAGCTCCCTGGTACTCGACGTGAACCTCCGCAATGATGGGGGACGGACGCTACGTTTTCTCTACAGTTTTTTGAGTGTCACGGACGATCGCGGACAATCTCTCAGTGCCAACGCAGATGGCTTACCTTCAGAGCTACCTCCCTATAGCGAAACCTTCAAAGGAACCATCAGTATTCCGATCGCACTTTTGGATGACGCTCAGACCCTTTCCCTCAGCTTGACCGATTATCCCGATCAACAATTACAGCTTCAAATGTCGAATATTCCAGTGGTAAGGTAGAGGCTTGACGAAGCGCTTTCGGGCAAACACTTTCATTTTTGGTGAATGATCACCCTCGTTTTTAACGCCCCATGGGTTAGCAGCCTTGCTCTCCAGGCTTTTTTAATACTGAGTTCACCTTCTGGACATCTCACCGCATCAGAAATTGTTGTGCGTTTGTTGTCGATCGGGTTGCTCATTGCAATCAATGCTTTTTTTGTAGCAGCAGAGTTTTCTATCGTTTCGGTTCGTCGATCGCGCATTTCTCAGCTCGTCGATGCTGGAGACACGCAAGCAAAAACTGTACAAGACCTGCAAAGAAGTATTGATCGGTTGCTTTCTACCACTCAAATTGGCATCACCCTCTCCAGTCTGGCACTGGGTTGGATTGGTGAAAGCACGATGGCAGCGACCCTTACCAGTATGGCAAACCAAGCCTCTCTGCCTAGCCTGGGAAGGGGGATTTTTGTCCACTCTTTGTCCGTCCCGATCGCCTTTTTTTTACTGGCTTATCTCCAAATTGTCTTAGGAGAACTCTGCCCCAAATCCGTCGCACTTCTCTATTCAGAACGGTTATCGATCTTTTTAGGTCCCCCCAGTTTAGCGATCGCTCGCTTCTTCAACCCCTTCGTTTGGATTTTGAACCAATCCACCCGTTGGCTTCTCAAACTCGTCGGTATTCAGTACACCGGACAGGGATGGTACAACCAACTTACTCCCGAAGAATTGCAACTGATTATCAGTATGTCTACCGAGTCCACAGGTTTAGAAGCTGAAGAACGGGAGTTGTTGAGCAATGTCTTTGAGTTTGGTGAAGTTAGTGTGGAAGAAGTCATGGTGCCCCGCATCAACATTACCGCCCTCTCTGCGGATGCCACCTTTCAAGACCTACTCAACGAAGTGAGCCAGTCTTTCCACTCCCGCTACCCAGTCATGGGGGAATCTCTAGACGATATCCGCGGCATGATTTATTTCAAAGAACTCGCTGCACCGCTAGCTAACGGTGAGTTGGCACCCGAATCCCCCATTTTGCCTTGGGTTCGCCCCGCCCGCTTTGTCCCAGGATATATGCCTCTGAGTGAGCTATTACCCCTCATGCAGCGAACTCGGCAAGCAATGGCAATGGTCGTGGATGAATTTGGTGGCACGGCTGGACTCGTTACGATCGAAGATTTGATTGCCGAAATCATTGGCGATACGGCTGAAACAGCCAGTTCCGAAGATGTCAGCATCCAGATTCTAGACGAACAAACCTTTATCATCCAGGCACAAATGAACCTGGAGGAGATGAACGAGCGCTTAAACTTGAACCTACCCTTAACCGATGAATATCAAACGCTGGGCGGATTTTTGCTATATCAATGGCAAAAAATTCCTCATGTCGGTGAAATCTTGCACTACAACGATTGTGAGTTGAGCGTCGTCTCAGCAGAAGGACCTCGCCTGCACCTCATTCAGGTTCGCCGTCTAGAGTTAGAAGAAGATCGTTTTACAGAGAAGGTAATTACTCCCTTACACACCGCCGATTTTCCTCAACTAGACGACGACTTACCCAACTCCAATCCCTCAATTTAGTCTATCTATTCGTGAACGAATAAATTATTTATTTTCAAAATAATTTTAAATATTCCTACTAATATCAAAAATTGCAAATATAGACTCAAAAATGTACTTGCTGCAAAATAGGATAAATTCTGGACACAAATGAAAAGATTTTAAGCAAGTCAGGGAATCCCATGAATCTACCGCTAATTTTAGATCTCTCGATCGGTTTAATTTTTATCTATCTCATTCTCAGTCTTTTATCCTCTGAAATTCACGAAATTATTACAACCCTTCTGCAATGGAGAGCTGAACATTTAAAGAAATCGATCGAAGGATTACTGGCAGGTGGAGGCAGTGAAATCAATGATCAAGTCAAACAATTTACCGATCAACTCTACGATGATCCCTTGATTAAATCTCTCAACCAAGAAGCAAGAGGTGCCGTTGCTCCTTTTTTTCGTAAAGTCACCCAATTCATTGGTAGTGCTTATCGGAAAATGACAGGTCTCAAAAACACATTTGGCAAAAAAAATAGCGGACCTTCTTATATTCCTTCTGAAACTTTTGCAACGACGCTCTTAGGAGCGCTCAAAATTGAAGCACTGTACCAAAAATTAGCCGAATCGAAATTAAAAAAATTCAGTCAGGATCGATTTAAAGTATCCATTTATCGAATTTTAACATCTCTACGAGATAGCAAAGCGGATGAATCATTACTAGAGCACGAATTTGCTGCGCTAGAATCGAAATTAGACGATATCTTAGAAGATTTTAGAACACAAAAAGCTGGTTTAGAAATAACCTTTGATCGCTTCTCCAATCAACTGAAATTGTTCCGTTCTCAAGCGAAAGAAGCTTTGCCTGAAAGTGAACATGTTGTTGAAATTTTTTCTAACCGTCTAGCAGGTTTGCAAGAAATCCTATTTGAAAATGAGCAAGAAAGAACTGTTTTACTAACAAATTTAAAACCAAAAATCAGTAGCGTGGTAGAAGAATTCAAAAAGATTTATGAAGTTTATCAACTGATTCGTTCGACTGGCAAACAAGCAGATCAATATGTTTTTGAAACAATTGCAGCCAAGTTACCAGTCCCACAAAGAGAACGATTAATGCAGCTTCAAGATACTTTCCATTTATTTACAGAATTGAAAACTGAACTCAAACAAGGCAACGTGAATTATGAAGAGATTTTTGATAAGTTACCTCCCTACGTTCAAGAATGCCTGCCTTTATTAGCACAGCGTGCTCAGACCAAAGTCGATCGTACAGAAAATACAGTCAAACAGTTTCAGCAAGAAGTCGAAACTTGGTTTGATCGCTCTATGGAGCGCGCCTCAGGAGTCTACAAACGTAATGCGAAAGGCGTTGCCATCCTCGTCGGTTTTTTAATTGCCATCATTGCGAATGCAGATACTTTTCACATTGTGGCTCGCCTATCAAGAGATAATGTTCTACGCAGTACGATCGCTGAAAGTGCCAGTCACGTTGCAACGACAGCCAATGACATTTCGCAAATCAAAGAAAAAGTCAATGATGCCCTGACAGGCATTTCCTTACCCATTGGTTGGAATGCAATCAACCTTCAACAACAGCAACAAGAAGGGTTTTCTTGGTTTTTTCCACCTTTACGTCGCTTCATCGGTTGGCTAATTAGTGGAATTGCTATCTCAATGGGCGCCCGCTTTTGGTTTGATGTACTCAACAAAGTCATGCGGGTGAAAACCACGGGCGCAATCCCAGTTTCATCCACCGGAGAACCATCAGATATGGATTAACTACCTCAAGCTTGCGTGCTCATCCCCTCCAATGCGGCTTGCAAGTCTTGGGTCAGGTCAGCCACGGCTTGCTTAGCAGCCCGACGATTGGAATGATACGCTTCCCAGCGATCGGAAACCGAAATTGGCTGCCCAACTTTCAATTGGGCACGCTGCTTACCCAGCTTAGGACGATCGAACGGATTTCCGCCTTTAATCCGAGCAATGACGTCCCACATCAATAACGAGGTCTCTGCGAATCTTTCCACAGTGGGCTTTTCGAGAACATAATGCCCCGTCACTGCCACAAAGCTTTCCACTAAACGCATGTGCCAAACTCGTAAATCTGCTTCTTCAGCAACCCGATCTGCCAGCCCCCGCTCTAGCGGCGAGAGCGCTTCCAGCTGTTTAATATCTTCGCGATAAATATAATCCCAACCTGCCTGTTCTAAGCGACGGCAGCGATCGATGAGGCTTCCTTTTGGAGATAAATTAAAGTACTGCTCCGCAACCGTGAGCGCAACATCCAGCAGGGCATTGAGACGAGCTGCAAATTCTTCATGAGAAAGCGGAATTTTGGCTGGCTCATTGGCAGGATTCGTGGCTTCTTCAACTGCCTTCAATCCAGGCAAAGATTGATGATAGAACCGACTATAAAACTGCTCCATCACCGACAATAAATATTCTCCCATTTGATATAAACGTTGATAGAGCTGTGCTTCTGAACCCGATAAGCCAGAAATCTCAGCAGCCGACTCTCTGCCCCCCCCTTTTATCTTTTCTGCAATGCCGCTATCTGCCTCCATCTCCCCCATCAGTTGCTCCAAGGCTTGCCAGGGTGGAGTGATGTAGCGATATTGAATATCCACTGGCACAATGCACACTTGCTCAGACCGACCCGCCTTCAGCAAATCTTCCACACACCAAAAACTCATTTGTGCCAACCCTGGCTCTAACGGACTGACAATTTCGCTATGTCCATTGGTGGCGCCCTCTGGCGACGCAGCCAGGGGAAACTTGCCGTTGACAAACAAATCCCGGGCTGAGCGTAACCCTTGGCGATCGACCTTACCTCGCAGAATTGGCGTTCCTCCCAATTGGGAATAGAGCCAACCCATGATCGAGCCAGCCCATAGAGGAATGCCGCGATCGTAAATAAAATGAGTGTGCAACGGCGCCTTAAAAGACATCTGACGTTGCCGTGCCACCTTGGGCGCAATGTGCGAGAGCAAATAAGCCAGACAAATCGGATCATTCGCACTTGGGTGACGGAAAGCAATCAAAAAACGAGTCTTACCCGCCCGAAACTGCTCATATAAATCGAGCAAGATCTCAACATTCTCTCCCTGCACATCGGCGATCTCAGTTTGCCAATGTATCCATGTAGGTAGCAGCCATTGCACAATTCTGACCAGCGACGGGTTTAGCGCAGGTGGAATAAATTCAAGTGAAGGTTGAGCACGGACAGTCTGATGTGGCACAGCAGCCTCCTGGCTTTATCAATTTCAGTGATTTTAATGAAAATTTAGTTATGTTTTACACCAACCCCTTAACGCCAGCAGGATTACACAAGAACAATAGTATAGACACGATGCTGAGAGGAACGAACAATCCTAAATTCAATCGTGATCCAGCTAAAACACCAAAATCCTTTGACGTAGCCATCCCAATTAGACTAAAAGCAACGCTCCGGATGCTATCCCCGCACTGTCCCACCGCGTTCCATCACGCAACGCTCCCTTGTTCGTTTATAGAGGATTAGGACTGCTACTCACCCAATATCTGTACCTCATTGGGGAATTTCTCTCTAATCAGTTTTTACCTGTCAGTTTCGAGTAAACCAACAATGGCAAATGCTTGTTTTTCAATATTGGCTCAGGTTCTTTTAGCACCTCAAGAGAAGTTACTATCCGATCTCCTGGAGTTAGCACAAAAACTGGAGAAAGAAAATTATTCTCTCAAGCAAGAAGTACGCCACAGTTCGCAAGGCTTAGAGGATCAGCAGCAACACTACAGTCATCTAACGACTCAGTTAGAGCATTTGCAAAGTCATCTGACCCACATGGAAAAAATGTCGATGTTGGGGCAAATGGTGGCAGGCATTGCCCACGAAATCAATAACCCAATTACCTTTATTTATGGAAATCTGCCCTATATCGAAGAGCATGTGCAGGATCTCTTAAAAGTGTTGCAAGCATACCAGGGAAATAGCCGTGAATCGATTGTCGCAACACTGGAATCCGTCGATATTGCATTTATCCAGGAAGACCTCCCCCGCATTGTGGATTCCATGAAACTGGGTGCTGATCGCGTACGTGAACTCGTGCTGACCCTGCGCAATTTCTACCGCTTGGATGAACCAGAAATGAAGGCTGCCGATTTGCACGAAGGCATCGAAGACACACTCCTTCTACTACGGCACCGCTACAAATCAGAAATTGAAATTGTAAAGGAACTCGACAATATTCCTCCTGTAGAGTGTCATATCAATCAAATTAACCAGGTCATGATGAACCTGCTCAGCAACGCGATCGATGCCCTCTTAGAAAGCGACATTTCCCAGCCCAAGCAAATCATTATCGAAACCCGGCTTTTGTCCTCCAACCATCTCTGCATCAGCATCTCTGACAATGGTCCGGGGGTCGCTTTGGGAATTCAGTCACGTTTATTTGAACCGTTTTTCACCACTAAACCCATCGGTCTCGGCACCGGACTCGGACTTTCAATCTGTCATCAAATCATTACCGAAACTCACGGGGGCAAAATCTATTGCTGCTCCTCTCCCGGTGAAGGAACGACCTTTCGAGTCGAGCTACCCATTCGACAAAAACACTTTGAAACAGCAGAAGTCTTGTCTGAAACAAAACCGCTCTCCCCTTAGTGTTCTTCTCCAGCATGGTAAGAACTTCGTACTAGCGGACCCGATCGCACATGGGAAAATCCCATTTCACGAGCCATCCTCTCTAGACGCTCGAACTCTGCCGGAGTCCAATATTTTTTTACGGGCAAATGTTCCAACGATGGACGCATATATTGTCCTAACGTGACGCGATCGCACGCCACCGATCGCAAATCCGCCAGTGCTTCTAAAATTTCTGCTTCTGTTTCACCATGTCCCAACATCAAACCAGACTTGGTTGGCGTCATAGGAGCAAACTCCTTCACCCGTTGCAGCACCCGCAACGATCGCTCATACTTTGCCCCCCGCCGCACCGGCCCCTGCAATCGTCGCACCGTTTCCAAATTATGGTTATAGCAAGCTGGTCGAGCTGCCACCACCTGAGCGATCCGTTGTTGCTGCATGACCGCCGCATCGGCTCCCCCCCAAAAATCAGGCGTTAGCACCTCAATCCGAGTTTGAGGACACACTAGACGAATCGCATCCATCGTTGCTACAAACCAACCCGCTCCCTGATCTGGCAGATCATCCCGTGCCACGGAGGTCAACACTACATAGCTCAGTCCCAACAACTGAACCGACTCTGCCACCTTTTGCGGCTCCTGCGGATCGATCGGCATCGGAGCATGACCTTTATCCACCTGACAAAAACCGCACGCACGAGTGCAAGTCGGACCCATCAACAAAAAGGTTGCCGTCTTCTGGGAATAGCACTCCCCCCGATTCGGACATCGTCCTTCCTCACAAATCGTGTGAATTCCCCGTTGCTTAACAATTTGCTGCACTGTAGAAATTTCGCTCGCTTTACCGATCGGGCGGCGCAGCCATGCTGGCATTGCCTCGATTTCAGCTCGATGCAGCGGCGAGATCGTGACAAAAGGAGAGGGTTGATTGATCTCTGTTGACATAAAAGAGGGAATTCTAAACTGAAATCAGGGTGTCAAAGTGCGAAAAGCCGTTATCATCAAATTCTAAGTCCTACATTTGTTCTAGCAACTCACTAAGCCTAGACAAGAGTTCAATGAATCCCTCGCAAGGGATTCCAAACTGTCTTCTCTAGACTTTATTTCCTGTTGACCCACTCATTCATCCTGACTGAGTCCGACAAAGGGTACACTAGTGCAGGCTGTAACAAAGTAACTGTAATTCTGAACTTGGCATATCCTATTAACACGGCTTTCATTGCTTAAATTCTGTTAGTTTCTTACTTTTCACCCATCTCGGCGTCATAATACCCTTAAGATTCAACCCATCGAATCGCTGTAGTTAACATCCCCCTACTTTTCCTACTGTTATTTTCAGTCACTGCTAGAGGAGTTCAGTCGTGGCAACTCAGAAAATCTTGGTCATTGATGACAGTCTTGCCGTCAGAAAGCAGGTTCAAGAACTGCTGCCAAAAGGTAATTTTGAAGTTCTAGAAGCCAAGAATGGGCAAGAAGGGCTAACCATCATGCTCCAAGAGTCACCTAACCTGATCATGATGGATTTCTTGATGCCCCGTATGAGCGGTTGGGAACTTTTTCAGAAAATGCAGACAGAACCGAAACTGCAAAGAATTCCGCTTGTGGTGATGTCAGGGCGCAAAGAAGAAGTCGCCGAGAAAATTCCCGAGCCCTTTGAGCGGTTCGCTTTTATCGAAAAACCTTTTGACCAAAAGCAACTGGTGGATGCCATCAAACAGGCAATGAGAATTGCTCAATCGATGCCGCCTGCCCCAGTAGTTGTCCATGCTGCCCCTGTTGGTGGAGACGCAGGTACAGGTGCTAGCTCCGCGGAAATCCAAGCACTCAACGCTAAAGTTGCCAAACTGCAAGCTGAAGTCGATGCTTTGAAAAAGCAAACTGCTCAAATTTTGGCTTTTATCAAACAAAAATTGAGATAAGCCATCAACTTTTGGATACAGCCCCCCGAGATGCTGAATTCCTTCGGTATCTCGGGGATTGTTATATCAGCTTTTTCCCAAAATTTTTTCTAATCCAAATCCCGCCGCCCCTCCAATGCCCGCGCTAAAGTCACTTCATCGGCATATTCCAGATCCCCACCCATCGGCAATCCAAAGGCAATGCGGGTCACGCGCGTGAACGGCTTAAGGAGGTGACCTACATAAAGAGTCGTTGTTTCTCCCTCAATACTGGGACTAATTGCAAGAATGACCTCTTTAATTTTCTGCTGGCTGACTCGTCGGATTAAGGGTTGAATATAAAGCTGATCAGGTCCCATACCATCGATCGGAGAAATTAAGCCTCCCAAGACATGATATTTCCCTCGATATTCACGAGTTTTCTCCAGCGCGATGACATCCCTAGAATCGGCAACCACGCAAATCGTCTCGCTATCCCGATTAGGCGCACGACAAATTTCACAAACCGGTTCAGCCGATAAGTGGTAGCAGATAGAGCATTGCCCAACCTGCTGTTTTGCTTCAATCAACGCTTGAGCCAGTGCTTTCACTTCGGCTTCCGGTCGCTTCAGAATATGTAGTGCCAATCTCTGCGCAGTTTTGGGACCGACACCAGGCAAATGCTGAAGTTGCTCAATTAACCGAGCCAGGGGACGTGTATAAACCGTTGGTCTACCTCCGAATCTATCACTATTCTAACGATGGGACACCAGCGATCGATCAAGAAGCAACCGGACAACAGTAATCCAATATCCCAACCAAAACTCAAAAGATTCTTTCCTATCTTGGCTTTATTCAGCGCTATCTGCTGCCGATTTCTCTTTCTCAGCCAGGGGGCCACGCCATTTGCCGCCCTCCTAGAATATGTAAATGTAGATGGGGAACTGTTTGTCCGCCATCAGATCCAGTATTAATGACTACGCGATATCCCTGGCTGTTCAGTCCAGCCTGTTCAGCCACTCGTTTGACCGTCAACAATAAGTGTCCCATCAAGGCGTGGTCTTTTGATTCCGCTTCAGAAAGATGGGCGATTGGCTGCTTAGGAATCACCAAAATATGAACCGGAGCCTGGGGCGCAATATCCTTAAAAGCCAATGCCAGGTCGTCCTCATAGACAATTTCTGTCGGAATTTCTTTACGAATGATTTTACTGAAAATTGTTTCAGGTGCGTCGCTCATGCTGCCTCGTCATTACGCTAACAGTCTTAACAAACTACTAGTTGAAATTCTACGCGGTGATTTCCCTTTTCTGGCTTCACATACGACTTTTCTCAAAACTCATCTTGTCTCCACCCTTGATCCCCTTCTCTCTCGCCACCTTTTGATAGGGACTTCGCGATCATGGGCACCCTAACCAAAGGGTCATGAGAGCAAATATGCTGGCAAGAATTTGGAGTGCATCACTCGTCGGTATTGACGCTGTTCAAGTCGGGGTAGAAGTCGATGTATCAGGTGGATTGCCCGGCATTGTCATCGTTGGTTTACCCGACACAGCAGTACAAGAATCACGAGAACGAGTCAGAGCCGCTCTCAAGAACGCAGGGTATGCCTTCCCGATGCGAAAAATCGTCGTCAACCTGACGCCCGCAGATCTGAGAAAAGAAGGTCCTAGCTTTGATCTACCCATCTGTATTGGTATTCTGGCAGCCTCGGAACAGGTCAACACACAACAGCTAGAAGACTACCTTTTTTTAGGAGAGATGTCGCTTGACGGGACACTGCGCCCGGTGACGGGTGTTTTAGCGATCGCGGCGGCGGCTCAACGGTTGGGGATCAAGAGCCTAGTCGTTCCTGCCGACAATGCCCGTGAAGCCTCAGTCGTCAAAGGTCTATCCGTTTTTGGCTTCAAACACTTATCTGAAGTCGGTCACTTCTTAGAGAATCCGACTCAGCATATTGCCGTTGCAACCGACGGCAAACAAGAATTAGAGCGCAGTCAGTTTCATGGCCCTGACCTGAAAGAAGTCAAAGGGCAAGCTCATGCTCGACGGGCTTTAGAAATTGCAGCTGCTGGGGGGCATAATCTAATCTTTGTCGGTCCCCCTGGCAGCGGTAAAACGATGCTAGCAAGAAGACTACCCAGCATTTTACCAGCACTCACTTTTGAAGAAGCGCTAGAAATTAGCCGTGTGCATTCGGTGGCTGGCTTGCTGAAAGACAAAGGCTCTCTTGTTAGCACTCGTCCCTTTCGCAGTCCGCATCACTCAGCATCAGGACCATCGCTCGTAGGCGGCGGCAGTTTTCCGCGTCCAGGTGAGATTTCGCTTGCTCACAGGGGAATTTTGTTTTTAGACGAATTGACTGAATTTAAACGCGATGTGCTGGAATTTCTACGGCAGCCTTTAGAAGACGGCTATGTGAGCATCTCACGCACTCGTCAATCAGTCATGTTTCCAGCGCAGTTTACCTTAGTAGCTAGTACTAACCCTTGCCCCTGTGGCTTTTTTGGTGATTCAGTACAGCCCTGCACCTGTACACCGAGAGCAAGAGAGCAATATTGGGCAAGACTTTCAGGACCTCTGATGGATCGTATCGACTTACAGGTAGCGGTCAATCGCTTAAAGCCCGAAGAAATAACCCAACAACCCAAAGGCGAAGACTCAGCGACCGTTCGATCTCGGGTTCAGTCCGCTCGATCGCTTGCCCAACTGAGATTTCAAGCAGAGCCCACTCTCCGGTGCAATGCAGATTTACAAAGCCGTCATTTGAGACAGTGGTGTAAGCTAGACGATTCGACCCGCAATCTGCTGGAAGGCGCTATCCGCAAACTGGGGCTTTCGGTTCGAGCCAGCGATCGCATTCTCAAGGTTGCCCGCACGATCGCCGATCTCGCCAGCGAAGAGGAGTTGCAAACTCATCATGTTGCCGAAGCAATTCAATACCGCACCATAGACCGGATGCAGTAGCCCAGCCTCTGTCAATCATCCTTAACTGGCAACCACCGCTTCAAGGGTCTGGTGCACAGATTGGGTCGTACCAGTCTTAGTAGAGCGACTGAGTTTTTTGTCCAGGTAAGCATATAGGACATCACTAGCTTGAAAACAGATTGTGAGTCCACCTCTGCGGCTTTCCGCAGAGATAATGTGTACCTGTTGACGAGGAGAAACAAGAAAATTAATCCAGTCAGCCACCTTTCGATTGGGCACATCCAATTTTCCCAACCGACCACCCTCACCATCGTCAATTACACTAAATTGGACAGCAACAGCCATGGCTCAACCCTCAGGCGAGAACGACAAAAATTGTTTGTAGTACTCAAGATTAAGTACTAATGTACTATTATATTAGCCTGTTTTTGAGCAATCAGTGTCAGAAATTTCACGGAAATTTCCAGTCGAGTGGGAAAAGGTGGATATGACGAGAAATCAAGCCGATGAACCAGTTAATGAGCAGTATCTGTGGCAGCTATTGGGTTTTGCAGGTGTGATTGTTCTGGTCGTTCTACTGATTCGGCTGCTCTTGCCCCTCCTTTTAACCGTAGGTGCAATCGGTTCGGGCTGGTGGGCATGGCACTGGTATCAACAAAATCGCAGTACCCGTCGAGCACATTTCAATGCCCTGTTTTACGAACTCATTCAGGCAAATGGGGGACGCATCACCATTTTGGACTTTGCCATGACTGCTCATTTGCCAGCTAGCGATGCTCAACAGTTTTTGGACGATCGCGCCAAAGAATTCTCAGCTCACTTTGAGGTGACCGATCACGGCGATGTGATCTATTGTTTTCAAACTGTGAAAACCCTGTCATCCGATAGTGAGCTAGTAGACAGCATTTCTGTTGCCTATTCTGCTTCCCCCAGTTCCCTGATCTCCGGTCAAGATCTGGGCTATCCATTAACTCAGGCCCAACTCGCTGAACGGCTCAATCTTTCGCCTACAACGATTCGTCGCAAAAAAACATCTCCCGATTTCTCCCTCTGGTCACAAACCAAAGATCCCCAAAATATCCTTTGGAGATATGTGCTTGAGGAGCAACGGTTTTATCCGGAAATGAACCCCGATCGCCCCTCAGTCGATCGCTAAGCGCTTCTAAAACACCCCCAAGTCTAGATTCTTCTCTGAGCAACATTTTTATTAAAATCCTGGGAAATATGCCAAATTTTCCAGAAGCACATTAAAGATTGTGTAAATTCTGACTGTCTAGCACCGTAAACGATGAACGCCCCTTCCCTCAACCAGAAAATATCAAGCATGATGGAAACGTGCAGTTTAGACAGCCGTAACAATGAGCGATCAGACTAATCAGGAAACGCTGAACGACTCCTCTAGGCACCCCGAAATTTCGCGCACCCCCCCTTGGGGCACCGTGACATTGTTAGAAGAAGGGGCGAACTATCGGATTAATCGGATTGAAGTTCATCCTGGGCGACACATCAGTACCCAGATGCACAACCATCGCAGTGAACATTGGATCGTCGTATCAGGAACCGCGAAGGTGATCTGTGATGGCAAAGAGACTTTGTTGCTTCAAAAACAATCAACTTATGTACCAATGTGTACGCCGCACCGAGTGGAAAACCCCGGTGTGATTCCCTTGGTCATGATTGAAGTACAAAATGGCGAATATCTCGGAGAAGATGACATCATCCGGTTTGGCGATGCCCAAAGCGACGATTAATCGCTTGTCTGCAGAAGACGATTTGAATCAGAAACGTTAAGGTGGAGTAAGGGCGACCCATTGCTCTCGGTTGCCCTCCCTCAATCCTATGAACGGCACTTTAAAGATCAGATCGCACCATTGGACGACCATCACTCTGATGTGTGCCCTCGCTACCTGGCTATTTCCGTTGTCGTTAGCTACACAGGCACAACCCATGCCTTCAGGACTTTCCCGTGGCGAAGTGGAGCGAATTTCTAACGATCTCAGTCGTAGCAGCACAACCGACTTTTTCCGGCAGGGTCAAGAAAAGTTAGAGCGAGAGATTCGGTGGCTCGATCGTCGTCGGCTTTTATCCATGGAAAATTTGCTCAAAGTCAGCGGTTCGCCTCCCACACCCGTTGAGTTGAACTCTTTAGAAATTACCCAGCCATCACCACCGACTGATCGTTAAAATTTGGGTGAATGTTAGTCGTCAAGCGACATTCTGGCCGTGTCTAATTCTCTCCCCATCTATTTAGATTGTCATGCCACAACTCCTATGGATGAGCGGGTTTTGGCAGAAATGCTCCCCTATTTCACCCAGCACTTTGGCAATGCTGCCAGTGTCAGTCATGCTTACGGTTGGGCCGCAGACGCAGCCATTCAAAAAGCGCGGCAGTCGATCGCAACCGCCATCCACGCATCGCCCGAAGAAATTATCTTTACCAGTGGGGCAACCGAAGCCAATAATCTGGCAATCAAAGGCGTTGCTGAAGCCTACCTGAACAAAGGTCGCCATATTGTGACAGTTGCCACCGAGCACAATGCCGTGCTCGATCCTTGCCATTATCTGGCAACCCTGGGTTTTGAAGTCACGATTTTACCTGTCCAATCTGACGGGTTGCTCGACCTGACAACACTAGAAGCGGCATTGCGTCCAGACACCCTCCTGGTTTCCGTCATGGCTGCTAATAACGAAATTGGCGTCTTGCAACCTCTAGCAGAGATCGGCGCGTTGTGTCATCAAGCTCAAGTTTTATTGCATACCGATGCAGCCCAGGCGATCGGTAAAATGCCCTTAGATATGCAGACCCTGCAAATTGATCTCATGTCCCTGACCGCCCATAAAGTTTACGGACCCAAAGGCATTGGCGCACTGTATGTACGACGGCGCAATCCTAAAGTGCAACTTGCTCCCCAATTGCATGGCGGCGGTCACGAACGGGGGATGCGTTCTGGTACGCTTTACACACCCCAGATTGTTGGTTTTGCCAAAGCCATAGAACTCGCGATCTCCAATCTCACCGTAGAAACACAGCGCATTCAAGCCCTCCGTGATCGCCTCTGGCACACTCTCAGCCAACTCGATGGTATTTTCCTCAATGGACATCCCAGCCAACGGCTACCGGGCAATTTGAACTTCAGTGTGGCAGGAGTGGATGGGCAAGCATTACACTTGGGTTTGCAATCAGTGGTTGCAGTTTCATCCGGTTCTGCCTGTACCTCTGCAAAAATTGCTCCTTCCCATGTACTACAGGCACTTGGAAGATCGCCAGCTTTGGCGTACGCCTCACTGCGTTTTGGCATTGGACGGTTCAACACGGTAGCAGAGATTGATCAAGTGGCTCAAGCCACGATCTCAACGATTCAAGCATTACGCAGCCACAAGATTTCGGACAGCAGTAGCCAGATCCCCCTTTCCAATCCACAATAAAATTGTAAAGTTTTTTAGATTATTGAGGCGACGCTGTGACTTCTCCGGTGCTTCATCCTACTCGATCGCGACGACCCACGCCGCTCCAAAATCTTCTGACCGATAGTTTGACTATCTTTTGGGGCGATTGGTTGGAACTGCGTTCCCGGATTATCCAAGTTGCAGCGTCTGGACTTATCTCACCCCTAATTTACATCGTCGCATTTGGCTTGGGATTAGGGAGCACTATGCCTAAACCTGCCATTGGCGCGAACTACTTAGAATTTATTTTGCCTGGCATGGTGGCATTGTCCTCCATGGTGATTAGTTTTGGTGGTACCACTTTTTCAATTTGTGGCGATCGCCTCTTCAGCAAAACTTTTGAAGAATTGATGCTGGTTCCCGTCCATCCGCTGGCGCTTCATTTGGGAAAAATGCTGGCAGGAATTTTGCGCGGTTTGCTAACTGCCGGATCGGTGATTTTAGTGGCAATTCTCTTCACGGGCAAGCTGTGGAGTTTTCTCAATCCTTTATTTTTGTTATTACTGGTACTGAACTGTGCCGTCTTTGCGGGCATGGGAGTCATCGTTGGACTCAACGTCAAATCTTTAGAAAGTGTTGGCATTTACAATAATTTTGTAATCGTGCCCATGTCGTTTCTAGGGGCGACCTTTTTTAATCCAGCCACCTTACCCTTAGCGCTCAAAATTGTAGTTTATCTACTGCCCCTCACCTACACCACCATTGGCTTACGCGCTGCCGCCTATCTTCCACTTTCCCAGTTTCCCTGGTATTCGATTCCGATTTTGTTAGGGGTAGCGATCGTCTTAGCAGGGATCGGGGCATACCAATTTTCCCACCAGCAAGATTAAGGAACTCCCTACTCTCTCACAACAGGAGTTTATATGAATGCATCTGCTTACCAGCCTCCTATCGATCGATTGCTAAGCTACGGCGATCTCCGCCAGATGGGTCAGGAATATCCCAATTATGTCGAAGAATTATCGTTGTCTTCCGACCAGATTCCAGATCTGATTCGGTTAGCAACCGACATGACGCTGCTGACTTTAGAAGACCCAGAAGATGTCATCGTTTGGGCACCAATTCATGCCATGCGAGTATTGGGACAATTACGCGCCGAAGCGGCGATCGACCCACTCCTATCACTCCTCAAAGAACTCTCAGACGACGATTGGTTCCGCGAAACCCTCACTGAAGTTCTCGGGATGATTGGTGCGGCTGCCATTCCAGCACTGTCCAAATATCTCGCAGATCCCGCTCAAGAGATCAACGTTCGCCTTAGCATCACAGCCAGTTTCGAAAAAATTGGAGAACAACATCCTGAGGCTCGTGATGCCTGTGTTGCGGCATTGATGCAGCAACTCAGAGGGTTCAACCGTAATCCGCTGGAGCTAAACGGCTTCCTAGTCAATTCTTTAGTCCAATTGCAAGCATTGGAAGCGCTTCCGTTGATGGAGCAAGCATTCGCAGCGAGGAGGGTTGATTTATCAATCATAGGAACCTGGGATGATGTCCAAGTAGAATTTGGATTAAAACCACCTGATGAACTGCCTACCCAAAGAAAATTTCAGCCTTTTGCTCGAATATTCGGCGCGGTTGATTTTTCAACTGCTGCCATGCCTTATGAAGCGATGACCACAGGGTTTGGTCAACCCGTTTCTAGTCCTAATCCAGCCAAATCTAGCAAAAACAAGAAGAAAAAAAAGAAATAATTAAAAGACGTTGTTAGATTTTTTCTGTTTCATCAGATTTTCTTAAAAAAGCTGGACAACAAAGCAAAAGTTTGGTACACCTGTTCTATGGATAATTGTAGACTTTGTGTACTGCTATGGAAACCCTAACCGATGCCCAACAAACCCTTCTGGATTGGCTGCGAGAGTACATTCGGGTAAATCAGCATTCGCCTTCAATTCGGCAAATGATGAAAGCCATGGGCTTAAAATCTCCAGCTCCAGTGCAAAGTCGCTTAGAGCATTTGAAGAATAAAGGCTATATCGACTGGACTGAAGGAAAAGCACGAACAATTCGGTTATTGCACTCTACACCGATCGGGGTTCCTATCGTTGGTTCGATCGCAGCAACCAGTCTGGTAGAAACTTTTCCTGATACAGAAGTTGAGCAACTTGACCTCAGTAACCTACTCCAAAAGCCAGAATACTTTGCCTTACGAGTTCGGGGACAAAGTATGATTGAGGCGCTGATTGATGATGGAGACGTGGTGATTATGAAACCCGTTAGCGACCCCAAATCGATCAAAAATGGCACGATCGTGGCTGCCCGAGTTGAAGGTAAAACTACTCTGAAACACTACCACCGCAAAGGCAGCAAGGTTACTCTCATGCCGGGCAACCCTGATCGCGACTTGTATCCTATTACTGAAGTTGCTGCTGCCGAGACTGATATTCAAGGTGTCTTAGTCGGTGTCTGGCGCGGCTATAGCAATCTTTACTAGAGAACTACTTCCAGTTCCACGGCAGGCTTACTAAGCATTTCAAGGATTGTTTGCACAATCTATCGGATTGTAAGCATGCTTTCTTAACAAAAAATATTTCTAGCCAACTATCTTTCCAGTTGCAACAGCAGCAGGTCAGGGCTATGGCATGATGACTGAATGCTACAGACCTGGATCTGCGTGAGAATTTGCCGTGAAAGCTGCTCGATCGTTTTTGCAAGTTTATTTGAGCCGCAAGATGTTGGTCATCTTGCTCCTGGGTTTTTCATCGGGTCTCCCGTTTGCCTTGACGGATGATGCCTTTCGCGGCTGGATGAGTGATGCCCAATTAGACCTACGGACGATCGGTTGGCTGAGTTTAGTCAGCTTACCCTACTCACTCAAATTTCTCTGGTCCCCCTTTCTCGATCGATTCATTCCTCCTTTTTTAGGACGCAGGCGAGGCTGGATGGCGATCGCCCAAGGAGGACTGGTAGCAGGCATCTTAGCCCTTTCTCTACAAATGGCAGTTGTCTCGGCTTTACCTGCAGCACAAAGGTTCGGCGCCCTACAAGTTCTGGCATGTCTTGCCATGGGTGTGACCTTTCTCAGCGCCACTCAGGATATTGCGATTGATGCCTACCGAGCCGATATCCTGACCAAGCAAGAGGTAGGTGCAGGCGCTGCACTTGCCATTCAGGGCTTTCGACTCGCGCTTCTCCTAACCGGTGGGGTGACATTTAAGCTGGCAGATCGTCTGGGCTGGCAGCAAACTTATGCCCTGATTTCATTATTGATGGCGATCGGATTCTTGACCTCGATTTGGGCACCCGAACCTAAACAGGTGACGCCACCCGGATCGCTCAAACAGGCAGTAATTTTACCGTTCAAAGAGTTTTTTCAACGCTTAGGAAACAACCAGGCATTCCTGGCGCTGATCTTCGTTATTCTCTTTCGAGTCGGGGATGCCATGGTTGCCAAGATGACCGTCCCTTTCCTGGGTGCAAAGGGTCTGACATTTAGCAATGACGATATTGGTACAGTCCGGCAGATTTGGGGAGTGTTTGCGACGATCTTCGGCACACTGGCAGGGGGAGCCGTTCTGAGCAAAATTGGGATTAATCGATCGCTCTGGGTATTTGGTATTTTGCAAGCGGTAAGTAATCTTGGCTATCTTGCCCTGGCGATCGTTGGCAAAAACTATCCCTTCATGGTGATAGCTGTCAACATCGAGAATTTTTGTAGCGGTCTTGGCACTGCGGGGTTTGTGGGCTTCTTGATCAGTCTCTGCAATCCTCGCTTTTCGGCAACTCAATTTGCCCTACTCTCCAGTCTGATGGCAGTCGGGCGAGATCTGATTGCAGCCCCTGGTGCAGGCGAGTTGGCACAACGTTGTCAGCAGCGGTTTCAGACTACACCACCAACTGCTTGGGCAAGTTTCCTGGCTGCTAGTCAGCAACAGGGATGGGCTGTATTTTTTCTACTGACTTTAGTCGTCGCACTCCCTGGATTATTGCTGCTGCCCCTCTTCGCACCTTGGAACCGGGAAGCCCAATTTGCTGCAGAATTGCATGAAAATCAGCCCGAAAATCTCGATGAAGATCAACCTGATCAGTTGTAGGATGAGGATAGAAAGCTTTATAAATCTTGAGGCTTTCTCATAAAAATTTTTGTTATTGAAAAGCGGTTATCGAGATGGCTTTCTTTCGTCAATACATTGCGCCCTTGTTGATTGTGTTGGTGTTTTTGGTGTCGCTTGTGGCAGTTGGGGCTCGAAGTTTCTTGTCTGGCGATATGGCAGCGCCTGCACCCATTGAAGAAGTTGGCAGCACAACGCCAGATGGATCAGAAGCAGTGGCAACTGTCACCGATACCATTGCCGATTTACCCCCGACCCTTTCAACCCTGATTAAGGGGTTGCCAGATGACGACCTGGCACTATCCGAACAGCTTTAGCAGCCCTTATACGGCTTTCGTGTTAAATCAACCCCTATCGGGCTACCTGTTGCGTTCTGGTTCTGGACTAGAACGATCGCTCCTACTGAAGTTTCTTCAGAAGACTTATCAGGAACTTAACCCAGGTGGCGAAATTGCTCATCTGGCATATACTGTTGAGCAATATTTTTCTAAAGATACGCCGCTCTGGTGGGTGGAGCCGTCACCAGTCGCTTCATCAGAGTTTCCGGCGACTTTTCCTCATCAACACTCTCATCCCATCGGATGTTTATGGCTGGGTAATGCGATCGATCAACTTAGTGGAGATCGTCATGCCCATATTTTTCTGATTTACGTTTCACCAGCTCATCGGCGACGCGGCATTGGTGCAGCTCTACTCCACCACGCTGAAAGTTGGGCAAAAGCACGCGGAGATCGCCAGATCGGCTTGCAGGTTTTCCAGTCGAATCAGCCAGCACTTCGGCTTTACCAACGATCGGGATTCCAACCCCAGTCGCTCTGGATGATCAAAAACCTACAATGATCTCTATTAAAAGCAATAGTGCCTGGCAGGATAAAAATCAAGCGAATCCTGATCTTTGTCCCAACAGGCACCTTCTGAACTTGTCAAGATGGTTAGTAAAAATGTCAATTGAGCAAAAAAACGAAACTCTGAGGTGAAACAAGCAATCACCTCAAATGGCTGATTGAGCTTCTACCTGAAGGAATGAGAATCAAAGCTCTCATCTTCAAAAATAAAAGACTGGAATGTAAAACAGCCTATGAATTCGTCGTTGGAGCAGCCAGGAGTTGCTTGAGTTTTTCGAGTTCTGCCGCCCAGCGAGGATCTGGCAAAACGCTCTCAGAAGAGCTGCTTGCAACTCTTTGCTTGGATTTGTTGTTGCTGTTACTGCTGCCCTTACGACGGCTACCACGATCGGCGCTGGCAGTTACAGGACTTGGAGAACCCGTAGAGACTGCTTGCTCCTCATCTTTGCCTTTGCTACGGGGCAATGCTTTTTCGATTTTTAGAGCATTGTCCTTCAGCATATAACCATTGAACTTTTCGATGATTTCATCAGCTTGTTCATTGGTTTTGACTGTCACAAAGCCAAATCCACGACATTCACCCGTCTTTCGATCGGTAATGACCTTGGTGGAAACAGAATCTCCTGCTTCGGCAAAAACTGCCTCTAGCTCTTGACGACTCAACTCTTTGGGTAAATTTCCCACATAAAGACGGATCGACATTCTTAAGACACCTCCAGACTTAACTAAAAACTTGCTCAACCGTGTTCGCCCAACAGTGGCTGAGATGAACCAGAAGAAAAGACACTTTGAACCAACCCTCTCCTTTCACCGAGCTTGACAACTCAAAATCCGGGAAAAATGCTTCACCTGTTCAGTTAACCACTTGCAGCACATCTATGAAAAGCTGGGTCGCAAAAGTTACAGCGTGAGTTTTTAGTCATTGCCGGAGGATTAGAGTGAGGCGTTTCCTCTACTGCTTTCACAGGATATTTGTGCCAATCACTAAGGTATCACGGTCACCAGTACGCAGCTAGGCTAAAAAGAAGATTTCTACCATGAGCTATATCTTGCTAAAAGTTCGGTTAAGTCCTTGTGATGATTCCTGCCCCTTTAAGCAGGATTGCTGCACCGATGAAAGAAATCCTTGAAGAGGATAATAAAGAACGAAAAAACCAGCCACAAAGGCTGGTCAGCTTGCTGTGTTAAATGGAGAACCTGATATCAGGGTGATTAACCGTGCCGCCTGCCAACAGATTAGAGATATTGGTTGGATATACGACCCCTACCACATTGCAAAGAAATGTAACATAAACCAGGGAGAAGTACAAGTTTTTTAACAAATAGTTCTTGAGCGAGGACACGATCGCGAAGCAACCTCCATCAAGCACCGCCTCGCAAAATCAGAAAGATTCCCATTGCCGCAGCAAGGAGTGCCGCCAGCGTTGACCAAAATTGGTGTGCGCCTCGCAACGTTCTGCCGCCTCGACTGCGAATCAGGTCAACATCAACCCAGGGCGTCGCACCCCGCCGCAACCAACCCACCAAAGTGACCGATTGATTCACCAGTTCACAAGGACGCAAAGGATCGGAGATAAAGTTGCCCAGGGGTCCCATTTGCGAAAAGTAGTGGAGTTTAACCGCTCCCTTGTGAGTTTGCAAAATCAAATCTTGCCCCAACCAGTTAGCAATCCCTTGCCGTCCGAGCAGTTTACCTTCTAGCACAATGGGCTGTCCTGACAAAGGAGTTGCATTGGGGTCGGTCATCAGGTCAGACAAGACTGAAGGAGTAGCAGGATTTAGATTCCTCATGAATGAAACTGGAATATCGGGAAACAACTGGTTGAAGCGTAGGATCGCTCCGATACTAAAGCCAAGCAAGAGCCAGCCAAACAAAATGGCATGGTCACCCCAGAGCCAAGCAATTTTGTCAACTCGGAAGCCTTTCGCGATCGCGCCGAGCATCCACATACTGAGGGCAATCGCTGCCCCCAAAATCACCCCCCAAAAGGGTGCTCCTTGCAACAGCAACATTTGCCATTGTTGAGCACTTAGGGCAGAAGTACGGGCAGGGGAGACGGCAGCAAAATCTAGCTCTGTGTCTAGTTTCCAGTGCCGAGCATAGAGCGCCAACAGACGCAACCGATCGCCAATCGGGGGATGAGCATGATTGAGTGACAACCAGGGCGCATAGGGATTCACTTGGTCCCATGCCAGAAACTGTTCTAAGGGCAGATAGGCATAAAGACTTCCCAAACTGAGCGCCAACCGATGCCCTAGCGGACTGAGCAAATCAAACCCCTCTAGCAGGTAACTAGTGCGCCCCTGTTGCTGAATCGCTTCGGAGGTCGCAATCGCAAATTTGAGCAAAGCCCGGGTCAACCCATTGGGATTCCCGGTCGCATCACTCGCGATGCGATCGCTGTAGTAAACCCTCTGACGCGATAACCATAAAGTAGGGAATCGCAGGAGCCAGTAAATCCCATACGCCAGGGCAGAAAAATAGGCTGCACCTCCCGCCCCGATTTGCCACAAAAAGCGCAAAATGCTGTGAGTAGAGCCATCCTGACTGATGCGGTAGAGATGATCTCCCACGATCGCCAGTCGCCAGTAAACCGTGTAGGGAATCAGTAGAGCAGTCGTCATTCCCGATAGAACAATAAAATCCCAACTGACAATATGGGCAACTTCTCCGGCACAAATCGTCGCAATCTCATCTTCCGCCAAACTTTCCAACAATCCCTGGCTCACCACAATTCGCGCCAACCGAGGAAGACAGCCATAAGTTAGGGCGATCGGCTCTTTCACCGGCAGAATGTTCAATGTCGGCAACGGAATTTTCTTTTGTTGGCAAAGACGAGATAGCACCCGCGCAGCTTCCGGACTGTAGGTCGATAATTGCTTCAGCGAAAGCGATTTTCGTTGGTAGAAAAATTGGAGCCAGGCATCCAGTAACCAGGGCGAGGCGACTAACAAAATTGCCAATGTGATCAGGATGAACTGGGTCGGATCTCGATAGAAAGCTTGAATCGGGCGAATAAAGCGGATGGTGAAGTACAGAATACGGTTGGTCGTGCCCATGAACAACGTCAAAGACGACCACGCGACTGCGAAAAAGGCGATCGCTGTAACCAGTTGCACCAACCACAACCGCCAAAATTTTATTTTGCCCAATGGATTCCAGATTTTCGCTCGGTCTGCCTGTCGCCAGGTCGGTTGATACGTTTCGGGGACGGCAGCATCCAGCGGGGACGGGGGAGCAGCGGATGGAGCCGAGGCATCCAACTCCTGAACTAGAGGTTCGGCTGGAGCAGCCACGTCGATTTCAGCAGACTCGATCGCAGCGGTGGAATTGGCAGTCGTCGATTGCCTGGGAGGCAACTGCCCCGTATCGGCTGAGTCAGGGCGAGCTGCCCTGGCAACGGGTCGTGTTCCCCCGACAGAGGGTAGATTCTCTAAAGGTACAAATCCGGTCTGGTCAGGCTCTGTAGAAGGCGCTGCGGCAACATTGGGAGCCAACGCCTGCGGGTAGCGTTGGGACAGACTCGCAAGATTGCGACTACCCCACTCGCGAACTTGTAGACTGGCATGTTGGCTCAAGCTTTGACAGAGCGAGATCGCCTTTTCCGGTTGCCCGATTTTTTCATAGGCAGACACCAGACCCATCTGTGCCTTGATGCCATCCGGTTGGTAAGCCGCCGCCTGGGCGATCGGCTCTAAATCGGCAATTGCTTGTGCATATTGACCTTGCTTCAGCTCTGCCAACCCTCTTTCCAATCGCGAGGATGGGCTTGAACCGTCAGCCTGAGGCGAATCAGGAATAGAAGCCATCAAGATTCCTCCACTCAGCGTCTTTTCATGCCATTTTGGGTCGTGTTGCTCAAAAGACGTTGCTATTTTTAAACGCTTGACCAATCAACGCATTCAAAACCCTCAACCTCGATCGATCCACTGACCTGGAAGCTAATGCCACTTTTATAGTCTATTGTTGAAAAGTTTGCCTTAATAAAGCCTTACAATTTCCCCGCGACAGGGGCGATCGCAGACAATTTAAGCGCTGGATGATCAGCATGCACTTGTTGGCAATTCCATTCATTCCGAAACAGCAATACCGGGCGATCCTGGCTATCTTTCACCGTCACGGTATTAAATAAGCGACCCACCTTTTGCAGTGCCTCCCAGCCTCCTGCCACCCACCGTGCCACCGTGTAAGGAAGTAATTCCAAAAGAGTCTCGACTCCATATTCGTTTTGTAAGCGGAACTGTACCACTTCAAACTGCAACTGCCCCACCGCTGCCAGCATCGGATCACGACGCGATTCATCCACCGAATACATGATTTGTACCGCCCCTTCTTCTCGTAGCTCCGACACCCCTTTGTGAAACTGCTTAAATTTAGAGGGATTGGGATTTTTGAGGTAAGCAAATAATTCTGGTGAGAAGTAGGGAATGCCTTCGTACTCTAGCTTGGGTCCAATGTAGAGAGTATCCCCGATCGCAAACGCACCCGGATTATTTAACCCAATCACATCACCGGGATAGGCAGCATCGATCGACTCCCGATCTTGAGCAAAGAGTTTTTGGGGACGCGACAGGCGCAGGGTCTTGCCAGAACGAGCATGGTTAACCACCATATCTTTCTCAAACTTGCCCGAGCAGACTCGAATAAACGCCACGCGATCGCGGTGTTTGGGGTCCATATTGGCTTGCAGCTTAAAGACAAAACCCGAAAATTCTGGATAGGTGGGAAGAATTTCGCCCATCGTGCTGCTGTGGGGACCGGGCTTGAGGGCATAGTCCAAAAAGGCATTGAGAAATAGTTCAACCCCAAAGTTGGTCATGGCACTGCCAAAGAAAATCGGGGTCATTTTGCCCTGATGCACCAAATCCAGATCTAACTCAGGTCCTAAGCCCTCTAATAATTCCAGATCATCCTTGAACTGGTAGTAGAGTTCTTTTTCAAGCAGAGCTTCAATGCGCGGATCGCCCAGGTCAATGATGGTTTCGCGGGCTTCTCGGCGACCGTGGAGGCTGCGCTCAAACAGGTGAATCTGTTGGTGGCGACGATCGTAGACACCTTTAAAGCGATCGCCCATGCCGATGGGCCAATTCACCACATAGGTTTGCAGACCCAGTTCCTGCTCAATCTCGTCCAGCAATTCCAAAGGCTCACGACCCGGACGATCCAATTTATTTACAAAGGTAAAAATTGGCAACTGGCGCATCCGGCAGACTTCAAACAGCTTGCGGGTTTGAGGTTCCAGACCTTTGGCGGCGTCAATCAGCATTACCGCATTGTCTGCCGCAGCCAGGGTGCGGTAGGTATCTTCACTAAAGTCTTGGTGACCCGGCGTGTCCAGCAGGTTAATCTGACAGTCCTGATACTCAAACTGCAACACCGTAGAGGTGATGGAAATTCCCCGCTGTTGTTCCATTGCCATCCAGTCGGAAGTCGCATGGCGTTGCGATCGGCGTGCCTTCACCGCTCCCGCTTCATGAATTGCCCCGCCGTACAGCAGGAGCTTTTCGGTCAACGTGGTTTTCCCCGCGTCGGGGTGAGAAATAATGGCAAAGTTACGACGGCGATCGACCGCCGTTTGTAGCTCAGTCTGGAGTTCCGTGGACATGATTCACCTGGCACTTGCAAGCTTGAGAGAGGTCTAAGGGTTCAACATCACTTCTTTGAGTTTAGACGATGGACGAGAGGCGAAGAGTTCTCAATTAGCCTGCGCTGTCAAATGCCTGAAGCTGAAACTGCATCAATTCCTGAATGCCCTTCTCAGCCAGATCTAGAATTTGATTAAACTGACTACGGCTAAAGCTGCCCGATTCAGCCGTTCCTTGCACTTCAATGAGTTCTAATTTTTGATTCATGACCAAATTACAATCAATTTCAGCCGCCACATCCTCAACGTAGTTGAGATCCAGGAGTGCCTGGTCGTGCAGTAAGCCGACGGAAACCGCAGCAACCTGGTTCACCAGAGGCGATCGCGCCAATTCTCCAGACTGAACCAAGGGGTCTAAGGCGTCTTTGAGTGCCACAAAACCGCCTGTAATCGACGTGGTACGGGTGCCTGCATCCGCCTGCAACACATCCGCATCCACCACAATGGTGCGCTCTCCTAATGCTTGCATATCCAGCGTTGCTCGCAGCGATCGCCCGATCAACCGCTGAATTTCCTGAGTTCGCCCCGACAACCGCATAAACTCTCGTTCATGGCGCTGCGGCGTTGCCCCCGGCAGCATTCGGTATTCTGCCGTTAGCCAACCCTGCCCCTTCCCTTCCAAAAATCGAGGCACACCTGATTGAATCGTAACAGTACAAAGTACCTGGGTCTCTCCACAGTGAGCCAGCACTGAACCCGCGGCAAAACGGGTAAACCGTCGCTCAAACCTTACCGGACGCAATTGATCGGGTTGCCGACCGTCTGAACGCTGCATTACTTTCTCACTTCAAATCTTCGGTTAACTTGACTTGCACCACTTGACCCGGCTGGATGGTGGCAGGCTTGGGGGTAGTGAGGTAGCCCACAGCAGCGCCAGCCGCCGCTCCCCCCACCATATCTAATCCAGAAAAGCCGCCCAGGATACCGCCGGCAAGTCCACCAATGCCAGAGTAGAGCAGCAATCGGCTTTGGGAAACCTGACGCAGGCTTCCACTCAACACATCAGATTGGGCAGCCAGGGGAAGATTTTGCGTCCCCAGGGCGATCGCTTGGGCGACGAAGCGGCTGCCATTGGTGCCTGTCTCAAACCGACCAATGACAGCAGTCCCCACAGGCGCGACCAATCGCCCCCAGTAATCGCGGATTTCGGTTTGCAGTGCCATGACTTCTTGCTGAGACCGATCGGGTTGCAGCGACAGGGGTGCTTCACCTGGATAGCGCAGATTCAGCACACTGCCCGTGGGTAACAAAATTGTGGACGATCGAGCCGTGAGCACCGGGGCAGCGCCACCGGGCAACGGTTGACCAAATTTGATTGCAGTTGGTCGAGCAGGCGTAACTGCAGGCACATCGGGGCGCTCGATCGCTGTTGGATTACTTTGCAAAGGAGGAACACTCACCGTTGGGCGCACCGCAGGCATATTTGGATTGGGCATGGGGGTCAGGGGCGGCACCGTCACCATGGGAGCAGTGGGCGTAGACAGGGTAGCTGGCGGGAGCGGGGGCGCACTTTCTGGCAAGGTCGGCACATCAGCGACCACTGGGGGAGGTGCTGTGATAGGCGCTGGCACTGGCACCGCAGCCATCGGCTGAATTTCAGGCACCGTCACTGCAGGAGGCACCTCTACTGCAATTGTTTGAGGCACCGCTGGCGACACCGTTGGCGGGATCGCTGGCGGCACCCCTGGAACCGAAGGCTGGGGCACCGTAGCTGTCACCACCGGCTGGGGCGAGGGGCTAGTCGGTGGCAGCGTACTCGGTTGAGGGGCAGCAATCGGCGGAGAGATGCTGACCGTGGGTTTGCTGACGACCAGGGGGGCGGGAGCCGTGGGCACGGCAATGGCACTGGGGCGATCAGGAGCATTTGCCGAGGAGAGGGGACGATCGGGCGGCAAGGGTGTGGAGTAATCGGGAACGGTTGGCAACGGGGCGGGAACCCCTGCACCGGTCACAACCGATCCATCGGGAGGCGCAGGCAATCCATTGGTCGTGGGGGGGACAGGGTTAGGCGCTGGAACAACCGGAGCAGAAGGGACTTGGGAAATCGGGACGGTTGGTTGAACAATTTTTATAATCGTCGGCGGGGCAGAAACCACCGGCTTGGATGATGGAATCAAAGCGGGTGCTTCACTGGCTGGATTGGGCAGCGTCCCCCCCTTCTGAACGACTGTGGATTGAGGAGAGGGGGATGGGGCGATCGGTGGCGCAGGTTGCGTTGGTGGCGACTGCGCGATCGTGGGTGCAGATGAATTCGCAGTGTTTGCCAGCAAAGGGCGCAATACCCAGCGATCGCCAACTCCAGCATTGCCATCTTCAACTCGTTGAAGTTGCACCTGTCCCGGAGCCAGCACCGTATTTGGAGACAACTCCAACACCATCCGCGTCACCCCTGGCTTAAACTGTGCAACCCGCACCTGCCGCACCGATGAGCCGGAATAGGTCTGTTGCGTATTGGTATTACCCACTTCCGTTTCAGGCAGTTCCAGCACAATCCGAGCGGGTTGAGCTAGCAAAAAGTAACGGGGCGTGACTCCATCCTTCAGGGTCACTTCCAATTGATTGGCGGAGGGATCAAAGCGCCAGTGGTTCAACAAGGCAGCTTGGGCAAAAGCAGGCAGCGGTTGGAATGCGATCGCCCCTCCCAGCACAGCCCATTTCAGTCCGCATCGAATGCCTTTTCTGCCAGGCACCAACGGTTGGACTATGCCGAATTGAAATTTCCCGTGCTGCATTGCGAGTTACCCCAGCGTGAACGAGATCTGGCTATCTAGGATAGTCGCAAATGTAGGGTTTGTGAAAGATTTTATGGCTCCTTCGAGGCTAGGGATAGAGCTAAACAGACTCCACTAGTGCTCAAACACATCTTTGTACTGCAACAAATCCAAAGCAACGATCGTGGGCAAACACTGAAAACACTGCTGTGCCAGTTCCCAACGCCCCTCTCGCTTCAGCATCTCTACCAGTTTTTGCTGTACATTCAACAGATAGCGCACATCATTCGCGGCATACCGCAACTGGTCATCGCTCAAGTTCGCCGCATTGCCCCAATCGGAACTTTGAGAACTCTTATCCAGTTCCACCTTTTCCAATTCCTGTACCAATTCTTTCAATCCATGACGTGGGCTGTAGGTGCGCGCCAACTTACTCGCGACTTTGGTACAGAAAAATGGCGCCACTTGAATGCCCAATTGATAACTCAGCATGGCAACATCAAACCGTGCAAAGTGAAACACCTTGAGTACTGAAGCTGCTTCTAGCAATTGCTTGAGATTGGTTGCTTCTCGTTGCCCCAAGGCAATTCGCACAACGGCACCGCGTCCGCGATCGTCACACAACTGCACCAAACACAGGCGATCGCGCTGCGGCAACAATCCCATCGTTTCGGTATCCACGGCGAGCTTAGCTGACTGCAAAAACTGGCTCAGCGCCGATTCGGGCAAATCACTGTCGTAAATCTGGAAGTCTTCAAAGTCCATTGAGCTTTTAGGTTAGACCAGGGCATGAATGGGGAACGAATCCAGTTAAGCACATCAAACGACCAGTCCACCAGCGTCAATATTGTGGGCGCTCTCCACATTGGTAAATCCTCGTTGCTGTTTCACATTCATTGAGCTTGGCGGAAATTACTTTGATGAATTTTGGCGCTGCTTAACCGAAATCGAGCAGAATTTGTTACTGCGTCTGCTGACTGGAGAATCGGTGCAGGCTAGCGATCGCGTCATCATCCAAAAACTCACCCAAATCGAAGTTCTGGAAGTAGAGAACGGCGATCGGGTTCGTTTCCAGGTGCCCTTAATCGAACGCTACCTGGCAACTACCCAACTTTAGGAAAATGATTTGGGAACTATTTGGTTCGTGACGAAATTCCTCGTCCTAAATAACCGTTCCCATGCCTCATTGCCGAAACCATCAGCGATCAGATCCTGCATCATGCCAACCTTCGCTGTCCCTGCTTAGAAAGCCTACTAAAAAACTTCATGGTGGTGCGTTACGCTGGCGCTAACAGCACCCTACCGTTCAATCAAACAGTGAAGGGGTTTCTTTACAGCGTCTTAGTGAGGTTTAATCGTTGTAATCTGTTGAGCAAACCATTGAGCAGCACTGTTATTCGACAAGCCCTGGTTCAACTTGTCCAGGGTTTGGTTAATCAGCAAGATGGGCAAGCCTGCCAACGCCACAGACACTTCAATTTGCTGATAGCGCCCGAATTCATCCAGATGGAATGCCAGTACCCGTGCCCCAACCACATCAATCACCCAATATTCGGGAACACCTAAGGCTGCATAGATTTGCTTCTTCTCATCCAGATCTGTCGCAAGGCTAATATCGCCCACTTCGCCCACCAGATCAGGCACTCGCCAGCGATTCAGATCCACATGGCACGATTCACCCGCTTACCATTGAGGTGCACCTTCGCCAATATAAATGACTGCATCGGGGGATGCCGATCGTTGCCCTGCCTTCTCTAAAACACAGCCACCCAAATCATCACAAGATTGAGTCATCTTCTGAGAACACCAGATGAACAGGATAAACGCCACCAGACGATTAAACCGGGCATGACCAATCCCTTCACCCATTTCGAGCAGTATCCAACCTTCATTAAAAAATATCCGTCCAGTCCCTTCTGGCAGACTATCTCGCAGTTTCACATAATCTTCCCAGGTAGCAGGTTGCCACTGGGGAATCGAGTCAACCGTAGGGTTGGTTAAAAGGGAAGTCATAGGCAAATTGCCAACGTTCACCGCAATGCTTTGCCATCATTCTAACTCGCCCGTCTGGAGCAGAAAAAGTCAGCCTTCAGTAGGTGGCTATTAGCTGTTGGTCCTTAACACTCATACCTCAAAACCCGAACCTTAAAACTCCTGACTCCTGACTCCCAACTCCAAATTCTCAACTCAATACTCAAAATTCAAAACTTCCCCTGCCTTGCCCAATTCATGGCAGCCCCTAGTTGATCGTCTTAAGCTAGAGAATAAGAGCACTCTAGAGGGGCAGATGGAAATAGGCGTACCCAAAGAAATCAAAGATCAAGAATTTCGGGTGGGGTTGAGTCCCGATAGCGTCCGAGTTCTCGTCGAAGCAGGACATACCGTTTGGGTCGAAACCAACGCTGGCACTGGCGCAGGCTTTACCGATGCCAATTATCAACAGGCAGGCGCACAAATTGGAACTGCCGCCCAAGTCTGGCAGCAAGCCTTGATCGTCAAAGTGAAAGAGCCACTCGCAGCCGAGTATGGCTCTCTGCAAAAAGAACAGATATTGTTTACCTATCTGCATCTCGCCGCCGATCGCCCCCTCACCGAGCACCTGATCGAAGCAGGCACCACCGCGATCGCCTACGAAACCGTCGAACTCCCCGATAAACGAACCCTACCCTTGCTCACCCCCATGAGCATCATTGCCGGACGCTTATCTGTCCAATTTGGCGCGCGCTTTTTGGAACGGCAACAGGGGGGACGGGGTGTACTGTTGGGCGGTGTACCAGGAGTGCGTCCTGGTCGAGTGGTGATTTTGGGGGGTGGCGTGGTGGGCACCGAAGCGGCGCGGATGGCGATCGGCATGGGTGCACAGGTACAGATTTTGGATGTGAATGTCGATCGCTTGTCTTACCTGGAAACCTTGTTTGGCTCACGAGTCGAATTGCTTTACAGCAGTTCCAGTCAAATTGAAGCCGTTGTTCCTCAGGCAGACTTGTTGATTGGTGCCGTACTGGTGCTGGCTCGTCGTGCTCCCATGCTCGTCTCTCGCCCACTGGTGCAGCAAATGCATCCCGGTTCCGTCATCATTGATGTTGCCGTCGATCAAGGCGGCTGCATCGAAACGGTACATCCCACCTCCCATACCCAGCCCACCTATATCGAGGCAGGCGTTGTGCATTATGGTGTGCCCAATATGCCAGGAGCTGTACCCTGGACTGCCACCCAGGCACTCAACAACAGCACATTACCCTACGTACTCAAACTAGCAAACTACGGACTCAAAGCGTTGGAATTAGATAGTGCACTGGCAAGCGGGGTCAATGTCAAAAATCACACCCTGGTACATCCGGCAGTACAAGAAGTTTTTCCCGATTTGAGCGCTCAGACCCATCCAAAATCTAAAAGTTAGTGCTCCAAAGGTGTTGTTGGTATTTTTGAAAACTTTGCTGAGCAAAGTTTTCAAAAATACCAACAACATGTCTAGAACATAACCAATCCAAAATAGGATGACGAGAACTTGCCGGAAAGCCTAACTTTATTGCGATTTATTGAAATAACACGCAATACAAATTTCCGATAAAAGTTACGCAACCTGACTGACCGAAAGCTCACAAGCTGTAAGTAGAATTATGGTATAAGAGTCTTCTAGCATGTGTCCCAAAGCAGGTTGAGTTCAGTATTGTTTCGGACGGATGGGGGGCAGATGCCGCTACTCATAAGCCGCTACTCATAAACAGGGGAAGGGGAGTCACATCCTACTCATCCATGCTCCCGCTCGTCGCCGCCCCAATGTTTGGCTACAGTAGCAATCCAGCCTCACAGTCTTTTCCAAATTGATCCAGCCATAGTAGCCACTTTCCTCGACGATCGCCCCAAGGGATAACCCGAACCTGTCCGCGATCGATTTCTATTTTTAGACTTAATGATTTTGTTTTTAGAAATACGTCACAAGAACCAGGCTTTATGAGATTCGCAGTCAGACAGTTCAACACTCTAGAATCAGAATCCACCCAGGCACATCCTCATCCCGCGATTCTTCTCTGGCAAGGCGATCACTGGATACGTCCATCGCTCGTATTGCCCATCCTGGCACCCCTCATCGTAGGGTTAATGCCCAATCTGGTACAGGCACAATCGATTACCCCAGCCTTGGATGGCACAGGCACTGCCGTTACATTGAATGGCAATCGCTACCACATCGGTGGTGGACAACTGTCCAGGGATGGGGCCAATCTTTTCCATAGCTTTAATCAGTTCAACCTGAATGCGGGAGAAGTTGCCAATTTCATTGCCAATCCTTCGATTCACACGATTTTGGGACGGGTGGTTGGGGGAGACCCCTCGCTGATCAACGGATTGCTACAAGTCAGTGGGGGCAATGCCAATCTGATTTTGGTCAACCCTGCTGGCATTTTGTTTGGCAACCATGCCAGTCTGAATGTGCCTGCCGCCTTTACCGCCACCACTGCAACGGGGGTGACGTTTGGTGGAAAATCGTCCCAGTTAAGCGCGATCGGGCGCAATGCCTATGCAAACCTGGTTGGCGATCCAACCGGGTTTGTCTTTGCTGGTAATGCAACCGGAACGATCGTCAACGCGGGCAATCTCGCTGTCCCGAATGGGCAATCACTTAGTTTGTTGGGCGGCAGCGTGGTGAATGTCGGCACGCTATCGGCGCCGGGGGGTCAAGTGACGATTGCCGCAGTACCGGGCAATCACCGCGTGCGCCTGAGCCAAACGGGCAATTTATTGAGTATCGAATTTCAACCCCTCGCAGCCGCCACTCCCACCGCGCTCCTATCGCCCCAAACCTTGCCCCAACTCCTCACAGGCGGCAATGCCAGCCATGCCACCGGGCTAACGGTGAACAGCCATGGACAGATAGAACTGATCGGTTCAGGCATTCGCATCCCCAGCAGTCCCAGCAGTGTGACCTCAGCAGGCAATATCAATGCCAGCACGCCAGTAGCAGGACAGGTAGGCGGCACCGTGCAACTGTTGGGCGATCGGGTAGCCCTGGTTGGCAATGCCCAAATTACCGCATCAGGCAGTGCTGGAGGTGGCACAGTGCTTTTGGGCGGGGATTTTCAAGGGCAGGGCAGTGCCCCGACGGCAAGCAGCACCTTTGTCAGTCGCAACACAAGCATTCAAGCCGACGCATTTGTTCAAGGGCAGGGCGGCAAAGTCATCATCTGGTCAGATCAAGTCACCCAGTTTTACGGCACGATTTCGGCGCAAGGGGGAGCACAAGCGGGTAACGGTGGGTTGGTGGAAGTTTCGGGTAAACAGGCGTTGACGTTTGATGGCATCGTCAATACCCGCGCCACTCATGGGTTAGCAGGCACGTTATTACTCGACCCTGCCACGCTTACGATCGTTAGCAATGCCGCCCTGGCAGATCTCAACGGTGATTTGACAGTGGGGGATGATCTGACTGCACCGACTGATCTGGACAATGCCGCCCTGGATTTTCCAGGTGCCAATAGTGTGATCAGCAGTACCGCAGTCAACAATTTGCTGGCAAGCGGCAACTTAACCCTGGCAGCGGACAACACCATTAATGTCAACGATGGGCTGACAGTACCTGCGACTTCAATCTTGAGCCTACTGGCACCGACAATCAATCTGAGTGCGCCGATTACATTAGCAGCAGCGGGCGGACTGACGGGCAATGCCAGTACAGTGAATTTGACGCCCACTGGATTGTTTCAAAATGCGATTGATGTAGCAGCGACAGGAGCCACGATTCGAGCCGCCGCAGGAACCTATGCCAACCTGGGTGTCGTGGATATCAACAAGTCCTTACTCACCTTAATCTCCGACACGGGCGACTATCGCACTTCCGGGACGCTGATCACCGGACTCAGCCAGTTCCGGTTAGCAGACGGAGTACAAAATGTGACGATTCAGGGCTTCCGGTTTGAGAATGGCACCAATGCGGCAGGAGAAGCATTTATCTATGTCCCTACCAATGCCAACACCAGCAGTATCACTATTCGATCGAATCAGTTTCTCAATAGCGCCAACTCGGCGATCGCCACTAATCCTACTTTGTCATTTCAGAGCAACTGGACGATCGACGATAATCTGATTGATGGCGTAACCGGGATTAATCAATCCGCGATCGTCCTTGCCAATGCCACAGGAATTGCGATAACCAATAACCAGATTCGCAATGTCAATTTCATCGGCATTGCCCTGGATGGCGTCAATACAGCCACAGTGGTCAACAATATCCTTTCGAATTTGGGAGCAGATGGTATCTCTCTGGCAGATAGTCTTGCCCCTGTAGGTGCTATCAGCATTTCCAACAATCAAATTACGCGGGCCAACCTCGACGCTGGGGTCGATCGCGGGGGCATTGGTCTACAAATTCAAGGGTTTGGATTTATTGATTTTGTCGATATTATCAACAACACGATTACCGATTCATGGAATGGTGTGGCAGTCCGACAGAACTCGGTGATTCCAGCCAATATTATTCGGGTAAACAACAACTTTTTCAATGGCAATAGTAATGCAGGTGTCTATGCCGCGATCATCAAAAATGGTGCGGGTGCCAGTTGCGTCTCCGGAACCGGATGTTTGAATGCCCGCAACAATGAATGGGGGCCACCGCCCAGCGATGTCAACCCCAGTGAACCCAGCATTTTCCCCGGTTCTGGCATTGTGCATTATCCCAGTTCCACAGTGCCACTGACGGGAACCGGAGATGCGGTGACTGCCAACGTTGATTTTGGTCCGGCTCCCGTCGTGCCTGCGCCACCCCCCACGCCCATCCCGCCGGTTCCCATTTCTCCAGGCGTGCCCACGCCTCAACCGCCCAGTGGCGGTGGGGGAGGACCCCGGTCTGGCAATAATCAGGTGACGATCGATTTTGAAGGCAAGGTGCGGGTGAGCGAACCTGTGGATGAGGTGCCAGGGAATCAACCCTTATTGTGTATGGAACGAGATGATCTCGATTCGCGTCTGGCACCAGAGTTGGAGCCGTTGCCCTGGTGTGATAGGAAGCCGGATGAGAAGCGATCGGCGCAGAAATAGGGCAACGATCGTCCGAATTTATGCAAACAACAAGCGACCTTTCGGTGTTGGAATCGATCGCCCCAAGGCTTGCGCCTCCAGTTTCCTGTCTTTCGGGCTGTTCTCATTTTCGCCTGAACAACCTGACGCAGACCATGCCGCTACCTCGCGAAGGAGGTTATTGTATGCGGAAAAGAATTTGATCCTACCATCGCCTCAGCGATCGTTCCATGACACCCAACCCGCCCCCGCCCACCCCAGAGACCCTGAAAGAGACCACTGAAAAACTCGTCAGCTTTGCTCAGTGGATTGTGGAACTGATTCGGCGGCGCAGTTGGTTTACCTTACTGTTGCTAGGGGATGTGGTGTGGTTTTTCTTTGGCAATCCGGGGGTGATGGGTGCGGTCTTCAAGCTGCTGACCAATCAAGATTTGCCGGCTGGTTATGTGGGGATTTTTTGGCTCGTGCTAGTGCTGATTTTTGGGGTGGCGCTGGTCACCGCGATCGTCACCCTGCCCAAACCCATTAGCCTAGATGTTTCTGCAGCGGGAACGCGGACGGCAATCAAAGGATTGCGGGCATTTGCGCGAAGCATTGGGCAGTGTGTCAGTCCAGATTGTCGCGTGGCAGTTGCGGCAGAAGCCGTGCAGACCTGGGCAGAGATCCAGCATCCCGCCCTGGCAACGCTAAAGCAGCAAGAGACAGATGAGGATGGCAACGAGTGACGGAGACAAGCGAGTTACTCGTTAACGCCTCGTTCCCAAGCTCTCGCTTGGGAATGCCAAACGGCAAGCTCCAGCTTTCCGCTATAGACACGAGACCTTGGCACAATCCCTCACCCCTCACCGAATCCGCTTCGCTGGAAGATGCTGTCCATTTTGGTGCAACACCAGGTGAGCCACCTGTCCTGCTGGGTTCTTCACAAAAGTAACTTGGGCATCCACCGCCTTCATGAAAAATTCCGTCTCCGATTCAGGAAACAGTTGGACTTTGGGCTGTCCGGTTGCCTGAAGGTAGAGTTGGTCTTGCTCTTTAGTAATGGTGAGAATGAAGCCTGGTGCCAGTTCATACTGTCCCACATAGGCATCATAAATCTTGGCATCCAGGGCGATCGCAATGTGGACTTTAGGCGGTTTGCGGGTTACCAGAGGATAGCGCTTATCCAGCACATGCAGCCCAATATCCGCAACAGCATTGGCAGTATTGGAAAGCACCACAACCCCTCGACGTTGCTTAGGATCAAACCCAATGAAACTAGAGAAGCCACCCGTCTCCCCATCATGCCAGAGGATTGTCCGCCCATATTGCGTGAACACATGCCAACCCAACCCAATTTTTAAATTCGGATTTTCTGTGTGATGTCGGACTTGATGGGTGAGCTGCATCGCTGACAGCAGTGCAGATGGGGTCAAACCTAAATTCGCCGCAACCAACTTCAAGAGATCGTTGGCGGTCGAGCGCCCCGCCAGGGTAGGCAAATCCCAGGAGGGCGTCGGCTGCCCATCTGCGGTGTGTCCCGTTGCCAGTCGGGTTTGCAATTCTGGCGTCAGTTGAATCCTGGTACTCTGCATCTGCAAAGGTTGACAAATCCGACGGACTACCAAAGTTTCATAGTCCGTTCCCGCCTGCAAACTGAGCAGATGCCCCAACAATCCCATCCCCAGGTTGGAGTATTCATATTTCGCGCCGATCGCTCTGGTGAGATGGTAGTTCGACAAAAAAGCATACAGTTGCGCGATCGTGTAATCCGCGTAGGGATTGGTCACATCTTTGGGATGCAAATTGTCGGGTAATCTCGGCAAACCTGAAGTGTGGGTAGCCAGGTCTTGTAGGGTAATTTGCTTGCCCTGGTAGCTGGGCACATGCACGGATGGGGGCAGAAACCTGGAAACGGGATCGGTTAAACGCATTTCCCCTTTCTGCACCCGATCGGCCAACAGCAAGGTCGTGAAGACTTTCGTGACTGAACCAATTTCAAAGAGAGTGTCGCCATTGGTTGGGCGCGAGTCCGTTTGATTCAATCGACCGTAACTAATCGTATGACTCCCCTGTTCATCGACAAGACCCACAACGATGCCAATACTCTGCTTTTCATCATCAATGCGGCGATGCAGAATTTTCTGAATCTCCGCATCTGAGACTAGAGGCTGAGCCAACGATCGCGACTGTATCGCCCCGATCGTGAGCACCAGAAGAACACCAAGCAAAGAGGGCAAAACGAACTTCATCTCAGATCGCAGGCGTAAGAGTCTGGAGGAGGGATAGGTAATACCACTTTATCCGGTGAGTCGTTGATCGTTAAGGGGGCAGGCGATCGTTCATCCATTCCATTTTCATCAGATAGCAGCAGGTTTCCGGGTTCTGAGAGAACTTGCAAGGGTTTACTCGGCTTCCCCATTGAACCTTTTGGGAATCGTCCCAGTCCTACCTAGGGAACATGTCATGATAATCGCGGTGGCATAACCTATCCATACTGAACCGTTGGGACAGGCATGAAAATTTCTCTGGGTGGTCGGGTTGTTCATCTTTCGCAGATTGGGATCACGGTGGCACTGATTGGGCTGGTTGGCGTAGGTGGGTTTGTGATGTTTCGCCAACTCACACCCAAAAAGTCTCGACGGGCTGAGCAAGCAATCACAGTGGTTGCCAAAAAGCAGAATTTGCAGGTCCGAATTCAAGCCAGTGGCACAATCACCCCGATCCAAGCCGTGAATGTTAGCCCCAAAAATGCCGGACGGTTGGTGGCGTTGCTGGTCGATCAGGGCGATCGAGTTCAGGCGGGACAGGTGATCGCCCGCATGGAAGACCGAGATTTGCAAACCCAACTAGCCCAGGCAGAGGCGACGTTATTTCAGATGCAGGCTCGTTTGCTCAAAGCTCGTAATGGCAACCGTCCCGAAGAGATCGCTCAGGCAGCAGGACAGGTGGATGCTGCCCAGGCACAAGCTCAGTTGACCGCACAACGCACCACACGCAATCGAAGTTTATACGAGCAGGGTGCGATTTCTAGAGATCAGTTTGATGCTTATGTGGCAGACGAGCGTAAAGCCAAAGCCGATCTGAGGGTTGCCCAAAAAGGGTTTGAAACCATGCGTAACGGCAGTCGGGTGGAAGATATTGCGGATGCTGAGGCGGCGGTGGCTCAGGCAGCAGCCCAGGTACAAAGCATCCAGGTGCAACTGGAGGATACGGTAATTCGCGCACCACTAAGCGGCGTTGTGACTCAAAAGTACGCCAATGTCGGCGCGTTTGTCACACCGACAACTTCCGCTTCGTCAACCTCTTCGGCAACTTCGACCTCGATCGTCGCGATCGCCAGCAAGCTGGAAGTCGTCGCCAAAGTGCCCGAAACCAGCATCCGTCAGGTACGCGTAGGACAAAAAGTAGAAATTGCTGCCGATGCATACCCAGATAAAAAGTTTCGCGGTAGAGTGCGTTTGGTAGCACCCGAAGCGGTAGTCGAGCAAAACGTCACATCTTTTCAGGTGCGGGGCGTCCTGGAAACGGGGCAGTCTGATCTGAAATCGGGCATGAACGTGAGTTTGGTCTTTTTGGGCAATCGTCTGGAGGACGCAGTCGTGGTGCCTGCAGTGGCGATCGTCTCAGAAAAGGGCAAAACGGGGGTTCTGGTCAAAGGAACGGATGACAAACCCAAATTCCAACCCGTCACCGTAGGAATTTCGATGGGCGACCAGATTCAAATTGTGGACGGACTGAATGTGGGCGATAGTGTCTTTGTCTATCTACCGCGATCGGCTCAGCCTCAGCAAAGCCAGGGGGGTAGAGGCGGCGGTCCCCCTGCAATTCGATTCCGATAGAAAGTAGGTTCGCCAGCTCACCCATTATGCATCCCCGCTATGGATATTACTGAAAGCATCAGCATGGCAGTCAAAACCTTATCTGCCAATCGCCTCCGCAGTTTATTAACGGTGCTGGGGATTATTATTGGCAATGCCTCGGTGATCGCCATGGTAGGGATTGGGGAAGGGGCGCAACGCTATACAACAGCACAGTTGCAATCGCTAGGACCCAATCTGTTGTTTGTGTTTCCCTCAGCGGGAGATGCGCGCCGTGGTGCCCAGGGAGGAGGCAATACCCTGATGCTTGCAGATGCAGAGGCGATCGTGCGGGAAATTCCATCGGTGAAGGAGGTAGCCGCACAGATTTCTAGCCAATCATTGGTCACTTACCAGGGCAATGCCACCCGCACTAGTGTGATTGGCACCACTTCGGCTTACCCCACCGTGCGAAATTCTCCGGTCGATCGGGGACGGTTTCTCACGCCGGTGGATGTAGATACCAACGGGTTAGTGGTGGTGTTAGGGTCACAACTGGCACAGGACTTATTTGGCAACCGTTCTCCGATGCGACAAAGTGTCCGCATCAACAACATTAGCTTTGAGGTAGTAGGAGTAATGGCAGCGAAAGGGTCATCAGGCTCTGGAAACCAGGATCAGGCAGCTTATGTACCCATTTCTACGATGTCCAATCTGCTGGCAGGGCGCACTTCTCCCTTGGGCATTTCGGTCGGTGCCATTTTCATCAGTGCCCAGGATGAAGCCAGTGTAGATATTGCCGAATATCAGATTACGAATCTACTGCGCCTCCGTCATCAAAGTGTTGGTCCGGATGATTTCACAGTTCGTAACCAGAGCGACACCTTAGAAGCAGCCAATAATGTCACCGGAGCATTGACGATTTTATTGGCTGCCACAGCAGGCATTTCGTTGCTAGTGGGGGGCATCGGTATTATGAATATCATGCTGGCATCAGTGTCAGAGCGTACCTCTGAGATTGGCTTACGTAAGGCGTTGGGAGCTTCTCGCGGGGATATTTTGCAACAGTTTATGGTGGAGGCACTGATTTTAGCATTAGCCGGTGGGGTAATTGGCACGGTGTTGGGCAGTGGAGCAATCGTCCTAGTCGGCATGTACACGCCCCTCCAGGCACAAGCTTCGGTAGGGGCGATCGTGCTGGCAGTCAGCGTCTCCGGCGGCATCGGTCTGTTTTTCGGCATCTTCCCTGCCCGTCAAGCTGCTCGCCTCGATCCCATTCAAGCACTCCGCAATTTGTAGACTTAGACATGTCCAAATGACACACCAAGGGTGCAGGAGTGACCTCCTGCACCTCGTCTTAATCCAAATGGCAATCATCTCTCAACGATCAGATATGCACTTGGAAACCAGCGTTATGGCTGGACCCGTTCCCAGGTGAAGGGTCCAAAAGCGTTGGGTCCTGGCGCGTTATTTGCCCGTGGGTCGATCGTCAGCTTCAGCCACTCCAGCGGAAAGGTGCTCCCGTGCACAACGACGCGGTGGAAGTTGGGCACATCAAAGCCATGCAGATAGTTGAGGGGGTCTGATGCCGAGAGGGGATTGTCCGATCGATACTCGTGCGAGTCCCCATTGAAGAGCAGAACCGGCTTGCCGAATGCCTTCGTCTTGGTGGCGATTTTCTCAACGAACGGTCTGTAGCCCAAGAGGTGAGAAGGTGCCTTGCCATCGAGATCCCACATATCCGCCTGTTCGACGATCACGACAGCCCGCACTTCTTCTTCTGCCTGAGCTTTTGCAAATGCCGCATCCAGCCAGTGCAGGTCAGCATCCATCCGTTCCTGAACCTCCTGTTGCTGGGCAGCGCTTTGCGGCGCAGGCGCACCATACCAGATGTCGTTATCGTTGTTCGAGCCACCAGGGATATTTACAGTCACAAAAAGCACTCTGGACTGTTCCCACATGACGTTCTCGACGTACTTTGCATCCGGCGAGTAGCGATGTTCGAGTCGAAATTGCGCCTGGGAGAGTACGCGCTTCTTGCGCCCACCGAGTGTGACACCAGGTTTTGGGAAAAAGATAGAGCGGATGAGATCGAGATTGGCGATCGGGTCGCCGCCTGCGTAACTTACGAGGTTACCGTTTGCGTCGCGGACATAGTCAATCTGCTGAGTCACCTTGTTGTAGGTGCCGCCGCCTTCACCCGGCTTGTGGCAGTCTGTCCATTCGTTGTCACCCGGCGTATAAACCAGCGGATCTTTGAACTGCTGCCAAAGGTCGAAAATTGCCTGGTCGTAAGACTGCGTACAGAACTGTTTGCCCGAGTGGATGTCCCCCACATGCACAACGAGACCAACTTTCGGATCGCGGTTGATGGAATCAATGAACGCCGGTGAAGCAACCAACTGTGCATTGTCAGTGGGAGTTGTGCCATAAGGAGAGTCACCGTAAATGGCAAGCGTGAGGGCATTTTTCGAGTCTTCTCCTTCGACGTAGGTGTCGTTGCCCGCCAGTACGGCTTTGCTGGTCGTCAAGGCGATCGCAAGGGTCGTCGCCAGCGCCAGAATTTTGCTGCTCTTAGAAACGACATCCCCCGCTGTTAAGGCAGACCCTCTAGAGGCGATCGCAGTCCGTGCAATCCCAAATTTGAGCAATGAATTTACCTTGTCTAACATATGGTCGTTGTATAAATGTTTACTCAATGGCAGAGATGATACTACTACCAAGAGATTAAGAAAGCTTAGTTCTTGGATTAATGAGACTTTAAGTCCATTCCATCGCACCGCACTAGAGGCGTCCAATGATTGAATCGAGACACCTTTTGAAGTTTTATGTATTTTTTAGACATCCGACCATCATACTTTTCTGATGAAACAAATTAGTCTACAAATTGCATTTTTCTTCACCTATAAACTTTGATTGCAATATTCAATACCCGTAAGATTACTTGTTAGTCTTTAAGTAGAAGAGTAGATAAGATATTTTCCTCAATTAGATATCCAAACTTCTTCAATTGAGACGATATCTTTGAAGCTTAGCCTCTGAATGTAACTCGACTGAATGGTTGAATACATAACAGGAGGAATTCGATGAAAAAGAAGATTTTCCAAAGCAAATCCATTCTAGTTTTCGCAATTTGTACAACCCCATTATTAGCTGCTTTACCTGCATTTGCAGCAGATACCCCAAACTCTTCTAGCTGTTATCCGATTAGCCTCAGAGTCAATCCTCAGGCACTTCCGTCAAACTCATTTATCCAGATCATTGATCCACCGAGCGACTCCAACGGCGATGGATGGTTTGAGACCGTTCTCAAAATCAAAAACGTTAACAATCCTGCTGTCGCACATGCTCCTCGGAAAGTTAAGTTCTTAATCACCTATACGGATACTCCATTTGGACTGACCGTAAATATTGGCGATTCTGAAACCAACGATGGATTTAGTGGTGATGGGGCAACTCAAAGTAATGATGCGGAAATACAAATAGGAAATCTTCCTGATCCGTTCTTTTCTGACACGTTTCCTAATCTGTTTGTTTATGGTCGGGACGGGACAGTCGAAAAACTTGGACAGGCACAACTTGAACAGGTTTATGACGTCGCATCTAAGAATGCCACAACCGTATTAACTGTGAGCAATCAAGGTCTGGATTACGTTCATAACGATACTGTATCAGGAGCCATTCGCTCCTCCCAATTGTTTGCGCTGAATGGTCAACCCGATACCGAGGGTCCGGTTAATTACGATATCTATGCGGCTTTCAACCGTTCGATCGGCAGTGCGTTTCGTTCGGGGAAAGGGGTCGCACAGGTACAAGTTTGTCTGCTTGACAAATAAACTCAGTACAGGAAACATCTAGCGTCTCTAATATCACATTCAGAGGCACACCATCATTTCAGTAGCCCCACCTTTACTGAGTAGGAAGGGGCTATTCTTTTGATCATTCATCTCTTCACTGTGCCTTATATAGCAGTCCTAAATCATTTGTGAATGAGAAAGGCTGTGTGAAAAAGAGTTCCTGTGGAACTCTTTTTCACAATCCAGATAGGATCGCTATAGCAGTTTTCACCTGATTGAAGTACTTCACACCCTTGAAAAGGGCTATATTCATCGGCGTTGCTGAATCCAGGGATGAAGTAAGCAACGATTGCTATACTCATCTGGATTGCAGAGAGGGACCTACCACGTGGATACACTGATTCAACTGACGATCGGCGATTTGGTTTGGGCGGGGGGCATGATGGTAATTGCCATGGGTCTCTCCCTCTGGCAAAAGCTAGGACTCACCAGCAGTTTAGCGCTGGCGACCCTACGTACCGTGGTGCAATTGTTGGTAGTGGGGAGTTTGCTGACAGCAGTCTTTGCTCAGAAAAATCCCTGGGTGGTGTTGCTGGTGTTGTTAGTGATGCTGACGATTGCGGCGATCGTGGCGCGGAATCGCATTGGCGAAAAAGGAGCCAGCGTCTTGCCACTGGTTTGGGGGGCAATCTTCTTCAGCACTGCGCTGACCCTGCTCTACACCAACCTGTTGGTCATCCGTCCCCAAACCTGGTACGAGCCGCAATACCTGATTCCGCTAGCAGGCATCGTCTTAGGCAATGCCATGAACGGGGCAGCTATCTCCGGCGAACGACTTGCCAGCACAATCCACGCTAGCCAATTGGAAATCGAAACCCATCTCAGCCTAGGTGCCACCCCCCAGCAAGCGATCGTGCAATACCGCAAAGATGCCATTAAAGCCGGACTCATTCCCACCATCAACGCCATGATGGTGGTGGGACTCGTCACTTTACCCGGCATCATCACCGGACAACTCCTTAGCGGCATCAGCCCCCTCAATGCCGCCGCTTACCAGATCTTAGTCATGTTCATGCTGGCATTTGCTACCCTGGTCACCACCTTGCTCGTGACCACGGGTCTCTGCCGCCAATTTTTCAATTCGGCAGACCAATTAGTGTTGCGCTGAATTTTCCCCCTAAAGGGGAATGAATTCTTCGCCTGCAAAACATTAATTTGAATACATGGGAGCTTTAAATCTTTACCCACCCCAATATCCAACATCCACTTAAATTGGGATAACTTCATCCATCGAATTGGTGAACTATGGACACAAATCAAAGCCGAGAAAGTACCTGCCCCGTCTGCCAAGTCAAAATTCTGAAGCTCATTGGCGGCGATAAAGTAATTTTCTCCTGTGGTCCCATGGGTACGCGAGAAATCCTCTGGCAGCGGGTTTGTCGTCATACCCAGAAAGCGGGTTGCATTAATCAAAACCAGGGCAAATAAAGCGCTACTTCAACACATCCTTGCTTTTCTGCACCCAGAACGTTACGGCCATATAGAGAGCAGCGTGCAGCAACAAGATGCTCCAGTTGAGCGAAAGGTTGTGCCAGGTGGGATCATAGACGGGTGTGGGTTCAAACGGTTGCGACACCAGACTGCCATCGGGCAGCTTCACGGGTTTGGGTACCATCCCATTGACATTGACCAGACTGCCATAAGCACCCACCGACCACCGACTCAGCATCAGCCAGGAGATTTTGCTGGAAAAGCCTTCCATCTTGAACAGCACCCCAGAGAAGATAATTTGTGGCAACAACAGCAGCGGCAGGGCGCTATTTGCCTGACTGCTATTGCGGACGATCGCCGAAATCATCAACCCCAAACTCATACAGGCAAGCAGGGTCAGAAACGTGGTGACACCTAAGCCCAGCGACCAGGAAAACACGTCGGGCTTAGGATCTTTGAAGCCATTCAAAATCACTGCCATCATCAACAGCGTTTGCAGCAGTGCCAAACCGCCCAACACCACCGACTTAGACCCCAAATAGGCAAACAAGCCCAGATTGACTAACCGTTCACGTACATAAATTGCCGATTCTTTGACAATTTCTTGCAGCGAACTGGAGAGACCTACCCAGATCGCGGCGCAGGTAAAAACAAACAACACTCGCAACGCCAAGGGTGCTAGCGTCGGATCATCGGGGGGAGTGGCACCAATTAGAGGCGTCTTGTCGCGCACTGCCAGATTGATCAGGCTGATGCCGATCGGGGCAGTCAGCAACGCCAAACCCAAATTGACCGGATCGCGTAACGTCAGTTGAAACGCCCGCTGCGTCAGCAACGCCAATTGCTTAAACGGCGAAACATTACTGCGTCTACCCTGCATATGGGTAGTCGGCTTTTCGGGATTACTGGGGCTGAGATGATCCAGCACATAGTGCAAGCAATCATCCGATTGACGAAACTTTGCGGCCCATTGTTGCACCACTGTTTCGCCCCGTTCCAGCTCGTTGTAGATATCGGCAAAGTCACCCGACTCCACCCCAAAGAACTCCAGCGCCTTTTTAGGCGGGCCAAAGTAGCACAACCTGCCACCACGACCGACAAACACAATGCGATCGCACATCGTAATATTTGCCGTCGCGTGCGTCACCAGTACTACCGTCCGTCCCTGATCTGCCAACTTCCGCAACAGTTGCATCATCTTCTTGTCCAACCCTGGATCAAGCCCTGACGTGGGTTCATCTAAAAAGAACAGTTTGGGGTCTGCCAGCAACTCCACACCAATGCTGACCCGTTTGCGCTGTCCGCCGCTGAGACGATTGACCAGCACATCCCGGCGCTCGGTCATCTCAATGTCTTCCAGAGTTTTGTTCACCACTTTATTGACATCGATATCGGGTGGCAGGCGCAACTTGGCGGCATAGGTCAGCACTTCCACCACCGTTAACTCACGATGCACAATGTCATCTTGGGGGACATACCCAATTTGTGCCCGATAGATATTGAAGTTACTGCGGAGATTATCGCCATTCAGAGAAACCACACCGCGATCGGTCGGCTCAATCCCCAACAACGTCCGCATCAGGGTGGATTTGCCCGCACCGCTGCCCCCCACCAGCGCCACAAACTGTCCCGGCTCGATCGCAAACGAAACCTCGTCCAGCAATCGGCGCATTTTGCCGCGCTTGTCTTTGACTTCGCGTACCAGGTCACTGGCATCGACCCGAATCTGGTTGCCGCGATCGAGCACCTCCAGTTGGTCGCCCCGCAGCACCAGCGTAAACGGTCCAATACGAATGGTTGCCCCTTCAGGCAGCAGCGCCGAGCCTTGCACCCGCTGACTGTTAACGAACACGCCATTCATGCTGAGATCGCGCAGAATGTATTGCCCCTGACCATCCGGTTCGATCGTGGCATGACGACGCGAGACGATCGGGGAATCCAGTTCCAGCGTCGCCTCTTCATCTCGTCCCAGCAGCACCGATCGATCTTTCAGCGAAATAATGCGATTTTTGGGCAGTTCCCCGGCTTCCGTACTACAGGGATTGTGATAGGTCAGCACTACCTGATGCTTGGCATACTGCCCAATACGCAGCTCTGTACCATTTTTCAACCGATAGCCCCGATTGGGCGTAATCCGGGTGCGGTTGAGAAACAGCCCATTAGTGCTGGGTTTGTTGCCATCTCCGTCATAAATACAGTAATCTTCGCCAACCCGACGCAACAACGCATGGCAACCTGAAACAATTTGCCAATCACTGGGAATCACCAGATCGGCACGATGCGGATCTCTGCCTAATTGATGCTGTTCCCCGGTGAGCTTGAGCTGGACAATTTCACCCTGGTTATAGAGTTCCAGGTACGGCTGGCTACTAAGAACAGTGGTCTGCGTCATCCCGGTGATCGGTGGTTAGGGTGAAAAATAGGGTTGAGGATTTAGGCGATCGGCGAAAGCAGTAGGGCACTTCCTTTGCCAATATACTCGTAAGTGCATGGGTTCCCTTCAGCAAACCGCACTTTAAACGCCTTATTTATCTTCCATTAAAAATTTTGCAAAGTTGGACAATAACTCCCGCAACACTTCAGCATTCCGAATCGTGACCTGCCAGGTGTAAGGAAACAACTGATCTTCACTCAAGGCAAGATAGTTCTCTTCACTGCCTAAGTCTTCTAACCGAAAGCGATCGTCGCGATGGTAAATGCCCACGCAAACCTGTCCGTCCCTATCCAAAAAATCGTACTCAGCCGGGTAGACACAAAATCGATTGCCCGCCAATTCGCCATTGAGAATTTTGAGCGCCGTTGCACCATACGTTAACTTAACTGCTGCCAAAAACCGATCTTCCCGACTGGGACGAATCCACACTCGCCCAACTGTCTTTTCTTCAAAAGGCAATTCTTCCCAACGACCCACACTTTCAGTAATTTCTAGAATATGAGGTTGCCAGATCGATTTAGGCAGCGAAATACACAGTCCATCTTTACGTGGCGTCAACACCAGTTGATAGCGCTTCGCCCCTTTTCCTCCCTCCTTGAGGCGATAGCCCAAATACTGGGATGTGCGATTTTCCTGAAACTTTTGCTGGCAACCCAACTGAACCAGTAACTCGATCGCCAGTGACATCAAATCATCCCCCCCTTGAATCACCTGAATGTTAGTGGCGATTAAGCGGGGGATACTGTTTTCCACTTCAAACCGTTGGATGACATCATAAATGACCTTGGGCATGGGGCAGGCTCCAAAAATCTTGGCTAAGCTATTTAGCTAAAAAATAACTTGCAATTTTCCCAATGCCAAGCCTCTTAGCCAAGATTTTTAGAAACTGTCATGATCGGACTCTTAACTTTCGGCAACTGCCGGTTGAAAAATCCCATTAGTATGATTTGCGTAATTTCCCTGAATTATTTGGATATTACAGAATGGCCATGCAAGCGCATCTGGCACATTGCAACCCATTCTCTGGCGTATGCATCTAAACTTCTCCAGGGTCATTGACCTGCAATCCGCTTATGAAACCCTTCTGTAAATTTGCAAAATGGGCACTTGTGGGACTCAGTGTGATTAACATTTTGGGTTCCCAGGGGCAGATTATTCCTATTCTGTTCTTTTTGGCAGCGATCGCTACCGTTCTGCCTCCAACCGAGTCTCTCGTCACCCAAAAGCTTCCCTGGCTCGAAAAAGCTGCGGTGAAAGCCATCACCTGGCTGGCACTAATCCTGATTGGTTCCTATATCGTGGTCACGCCGGAAGAAAGCCTCGCGACAGCAAAACGCAAAATTGCCCAACTAGAAGTCAAGAAAAACATTCCGGAACTCGTGACGATTCTGAAAAAACAGAATGACGAGTCTCCTTTGGCTGCGGAGGCTCTCGGCAACATTGGCGACAAAAAAGCGATCGAGCCCCTGGTGGCAACGGTAAAGACTTCTACCCATCCGGAGTTGCGGCAGAGTGCGATCGCGGCATTGGGGAACCTCCCCGATCCTCGTACGGTATCTACCCTCACCGACACCTTGAGCGATCCCGACCCCACAATTCAGCAAAAATCTAAAGACGCGCTGAAACAGTTGGTGACGCAAGATCCGCAAGTTGCCCAGATGGCGTCCAAGAAAGATGTCAAAGGTTTAATCACCATACTAGAAGAAAAAGATTATCGATCGTCCTACGTAGCAGAATTGCTGGGCAAGTTGGGCGACAAACAAGCGGTTGAACCTTTAATCGACACGCTGAAAACGGCCCCCAAACCGATTTTGCGACAGAGTGCTGCCATTGCGCTGGGCACGCTGGGCGATGAACGCGCCGCCCAACCGCTAATCAATAGCATGAAGGACAAAGACAGCGGCGTCAAAGAGAGTGCGGGCAAAGCACTCAAGCAACTCGCCGCAAAAGATCCCAAGATTGTTGATCAACTATTACCTGGACTCAAGCAAGGCGATGAGATCGCCAAAGCAGCACTGATCAGCCTGGGCGAACCTGCGGTCGATCCGGTCATCGGCGTGTTGCAAGATCTGGATACCAGTGCTCGCAGCCATGCCATTGAAGTCTTGGAGAAACTGGGGAACCCGCGTGCCGTCAAACCTCTGGTGGCAAATCTGACCGATTGGGATCTGAGTGCTCAGGTGGGCAAAGCATTGGCAACTTTGAAGTGGAATCCCCAGTCGGATGCAGACAGAGTGCACCAATCGATCGCCCTCCGCAAAGGCGAGGATCTACGTAAAAACTGGTCGCTCACTCGCCAGATTTTGCTCAAAGATGTCGAGTCTGGCGACTCCCGTAAAATTGAATATGGGCTGTATGCATTCATGAGTCTGGGTAATCGCGAAATCGTCCCGACGCTGGTCGATTTGTTGAAAAGTAAGGGCGATAAGATCTTGGCACTTGCCTATCTCAACTGTGGCGAACCTACGCTGGAAAAAGCAGCCGAAGATTGGGCAACTGCAAATGGCTATAAAGTAGTGCGTTCCACCGACATTCAGCCTAAGATTCGATGGGGCGAGTTGTAAGCCAGTAGACGGACGATTTGGGATGGTAAGGGTGCATGTCTAGACCAAAACCCCAGACGCATGGGGTCGTCATTGGGGGGGGAGCTGCCGGATTTTTTGGCGCGATCGCCTGTGCCACAGCTGAACCCAACGCGCATGTCACCTTGTTGGAAGCTGCCCATTCCCCCCTCGCCAAAGTTCGCATTTCCGGGGGGGGACGTTGCAATGTGACGCACCATTGCTTTGAGCCAGCCCTGTTGGTACAAAATTATCCCAGAGGGGGAAAGGCGTTGCGCGGTGCTTTTAGCCGTTTTCAACCACGCGATACGGTAAATTGGTTTGCAGCCCAGGGCGTGAAGCTGAAGACCGAAGCCGATGGGCGGATGTTTCCCATCACCGATGACTCTGCCACGATCGTGGATTGTTTACTCCACGCCGCTCATAATGCTGGAGTGGTGCTGCAAACCCGATCGGCCGTGGTGGCGATCGTGCCGCAGTCTGGAACCTACCAAATTCACCTGAGATCGGGTGAAGTGTTGCAGGGCGATCGAGTGTTGTTGGCAACGGGCAGTAGTCTCCAGGGGATTCAGTTTGCCAAAACTTTGGGGCATACGATCGTGCCCCCTGTACCTTCCCTTTTCACCTTCAACGTCACCGATCCTCGCTTGCAAGACATGGCAGGAGTTTCCGTCCCATCGGCTCGTTTGCAACTCCTCGCTGACCATGTGCCCAAGCTGGAACAAACAGGTCCCCTGCTCATTACTCATTGGGGCTTGAGTGGTCCGGCGGTGCTCAAACTCTCTGCCTGGGGTGCCAGAGGGCTGCACGACAGCCACTATCAGGCAACTCTACTGATTCACTGGTTGCCCCAATTCAATGCGGCACAGTTGCGAGAAAAGCTACTGGCGACTAAAGGAGAATTTCCTAAACGGACGATCGTTGCCCACTGTCCGTTGCCGCTGCCCCGTCGCCTCTGGCAAAAGTTGATTGTGTCTGTTGGGATTGGCGAGGGTGATCGCTGGGCAGATCTCTCCAACAAAACCCTAAATGCACTGCTGCAAGAACTCACCCAAGGGAAATTCACTATTCAGGGCAAAGGAGTATTCAAGGAGGAATTTGTCACCTGTGGGGGTGTGGATCTCAAAGAAGTAGATTTCAAAACGATGGAAAGCCGATTGTGTCCGGGTCTCTACTTTGCTGGGGAAATCTTGGATATTGATGGCGTGACCGGGGGGTTCAATTTCCAAAGCGCCTGGACTACGGGCTGGTTAGCAGGTCAAGCAATGGCGGAAGCGTGAGGGGAATTGATTGGTTGACTGGCTAGGCTGAGTGCCCACGATTATGTTTCCAGCAGGAGGGATCATTGAGAGTGAACGCAGAGATCCAGCTGATTCGGGATTGCAGATTTTAGGGCGTTGCTGAAAAGCAGGATGATTTGGAACGAAGTTTCAAATCATTCAGCATCATCTTCATCCCGTTGCTAAGCAACGCCGATTTTAGAATGGGAAGCAATGCAGGGTGATGATCAGAGATCATAGAAAGGTAGACTCACACTTACCCTTTGAAAATCCAAAATGGTACTTTCCGATCGCTTCACTGCTGCCCTCACCTTTGCCACCCAACTACATGCGCAGCAAACCCGTAAAGGCACCCCTATTCCTTATATTGCGCATCTGCTCGCAGTGACCAGTTTGGCACTCGAACATGGAGCCACCGAAGACGAAGCGATCGCCGCGCTCCTCCACGATGCAGTCGAAGACCAGGGCGGAGCCGCAACCCGTGAAGCAATTCGGCAACATTTTGGTGAAACCGTGGTTGCGATCGTCGATGGCTGCACCGACACCGACCGCACCCCCAAGCCCCCCTGGCAAGAACGCAAACAAGCTTATTTAGATCACTTGCCGACCGCATCCGCCTCTGTGCGCCTGGTGTCTGCCTGCGATAAACTGCACAACGCCCGCTCCATTCTCAGCGATTATCGAGTCCTGGGAGAAGCCGTTTGGGAGCGATTCAAAGGCGGCAAAGCTGGCACTCTGTGGTATTACCGATCGCTCGTACAAGCCTTTCGCCAAAACGACTCGATCCCGCTGATTGATGAGCTAGATCGAGTCGTTTCGGAATTAGCCGCGATCGTTCAAACCGACGTTTAATTACCCGCAATCGTCAGGTTATAGGGAATCGATTGTTGAGCGCGATCGCCCACATAAATCGAGTAACTTCCCATGCCCCATCGCCCAGGAATCTCCACCCGTCCCTCAGAGAACTCATTTGCCTGTACGCAAAACTTCTTCCCTGCCTCACTCCGAATCAAGAGAGTGGGTTGTCCTCCCTGACTTTGGACAGTGAAACGAAGGTTGCTATCTTCCGTCACTTTCACGACGTGACTGGGCGTACTCGGCACATTTTCCGTACAACTGTTGAGTGTCAGCGATTTACCCGCCAACGGCACAGCTGCCGAATTCGCCGACACACTTGCAAACGACTGGCTCCAACTGACACCAGCAGTTGCCAGCACCGTTGCAACGATCGTTGGAACAATAGACCAGCGCATTGCGTTCATGAATCTCACCCCTCACTTGGTGATGATTGTGGATAGAGTGGTTGATAGCTTTAGTATCCCAAGTTACTAGATGGTTTATAGGCAGGAATGTTCCTGTTTATAGACTGGCACGCTCCCTTCAAACATTCCCCTCCTGACGATACTGCGTCAGTAACTCTGGCAAGTGGTCGTAACCATCGACACCAATCACCGCAACGATTTGGGAGCGATTTTGCTGAAGAACTGCTTGAAACTTAGCATCCCCCATCTGCCCTTGCAGGATCGTGAGCAACCCAGCAGCCTGTCGCCATTCTCTGGCAGCAATTTGTTCGAGCAGATACATCCCTAAACCGCCCGTCCAAACAGCTTTGTGGAGATCTTGTAGCCGATAATAGGCTTCCGCTAGGTAAACCAGACTGAGTCCTTTGAGGTAAAGGTCGCCAGAAAACTGGGCTGCCTGGATACCCCCTTCCAGATAGGCGATCGCTGCCTGGGGTTGATCCAGCAAAATATGGGCGATGCCGAGACTGCTGAAACAGAGCGCTTGACTTTGGCGATCGCCCAATCGTTCCGACAACTTCAATCCTTGCTGCAAGTAGTTAATCGCTGACTCGTAAACTGCTGGGTCGCCTTCCTCTCGCTGTTGCGCCAGCAATACTTCGCTATAGCCTACATTGACCAGAGCATTTGCCTCACCCAAACGATCGCCCACCTGCCGACTCAAAATCAAAGCCCGTTGACTGTAGTTCACCGCTTCTGCATAGTGCTTTTGAGCTGCACAGTTGCGACTGAGGTGGTTGAGATTGGCGCTTTCGCACACGCGATCGTTGCCTGCACGAGCAATCTCCAGCGCTTCTTGATGCAATTGATTGGCGCGATCGTACTGTCCATGAACTCGCAACGAAAAAGCGAGTAGCGTCAAAATGCGCGCTTTGCCTTGCGTCCCTTCCACTTGCCGCAGGGGTTCGTCCAGATAGAGCAAGGCATCGCGTGTGTAGCTAGGCGAAAATGAAGCAAAAATGCCGCCATAGAGTGGGAAATAATCCCGTTGAGCAAACGTGCGTAAGATTTGGATCGTAATTTGAAACGCACCACTGGCAAATCGGCTTCTCTGTTCAGTCGTTAGCAGCGTGGCACGATCGAAGCCATTCGCCAATTGGGACCAGAGAATTGCAAATTCCAGAAAGGCAGAAATGGAGAGTTTGGAGCCAACCTTGGAGTCGTACACCAGTTTGTCAAACCAGGAAACCAAGCCTCTCTGCAAAAACTGTAAAAGAATTGCCAGTTCCACCCAGGCACTCAAGTCGATCGCGCCATAGGTCGCAATAAACTCGCTCGGCGGCTGCCCGAGTGAGAGTGCCTTAAACAACGATTGGGGCAGGGGATGAATCGAATGCTTCGCCCACAATGCCCAAGGACCCTGCTGCTCCGGTGTGCCAGAAAATCCAATTTGTCCCTGGCTCTGGTCATAAATCCAACTCACCAGATATTCCTGTACCCGTTCCCAGGACTGCAACCCCCCATCAATTCCTGCTGAAATTTTCAGCAATTCGACTTTGAGTTCGGGTTCTGCCCGTCGCTCAGCAAAACGAGCCAGAGATCGCCATGCCAGCTTCAATTCATCCAGGTTTAGAGAATGGGGATGGTTTGGGTCAATCGCCCGCAAAAAAGCTGATAAGCGCAGCGACGAATCCGCCAGAATAATTTGTTCCAAGGCGATCGCAATCACCTCATCCGACTGATTTTGGGCTTGCCACCGTTGCCACTCTCCCTGAATTGTTTGCAACGCCCGAAAAATTCGGTTCGATTTCGCCAACTTAAATTCATCCGTTTGAATCTCGATCTGCCGCTGGGTTGCCACCATCTGGTCACCCAAACAATGCTCAAAGACCTCTCCTGTGCCCGATTCAATCCCTTTGAGCAGCATTTGGTAGACCTGTTCTTTAGAACGAATCTTGCCCTTTAAGGTCATTTGCACAATCTCGTCAATGAGTCCAAGATAGCGATCGCGCAGCGGCAAAGTCTCAGTCATAGGAAAAGTAGATGGAACTGATATGAGGCTTATTCGTCAGCATACTCTCATTCGCCAGCGGACTCAAAAATTGCGTGATAAGAAACTGACAAAAATATCCTAAAGGTTTCTCACCGGGTTTTCGTCCCCAAAAATTGATGCATTTTCTTAAGACTGAATCGCAACCTGTATCGAATGTTCAATCTCATTTCAGCAAATTTAGATTTTGCCCATTCGCTATCCAGGTAAAGTATTCAGAAGCAAGATTTCAAGCCCCCTTGATCAATCATTACTCCGATGCTTCATCCCCTACAGATGGATACCTATAAAATGAATTAGAACCCGAATTTTGCTCATTTTCTCCATCATTTGCTTGAATGAAATGAATGGATTAAAAATAAGCTAAATTAGATTACACTCTTCAAAATTCCACCCACTCAGTTGCGAGGAGCAATGGTATGAAGCAGTTCGTGCGTCGAATGATGAATACGCAGGGTCAGAAACAGTCCGATCGTTGCATGGCGCAGAGTCGAACAGGGATTGCCATTGCATTGGGAACCATGGTCGCAACCAGTGCCCTCACACTCGCCACCCAAACGAGCGCTTCTGCACAAGCCGCCTATGGCAGTTACGTAGGCGTGGGCGCATCCTATGAAGTATCCGATGGCCCTGATAATGACCATGAATTGGCAGGCGTGGTCGCCGCTCGCTACAAGTTTTTGCGGTTGCCAGTTTCAGCCAGAACCCAAGTGTTGATCGGGAATGGGGTAGCGATCGTTCCCACCGTTTCGTATGATCTCCCCCTCAATTGGCAAACCGATATTTATCTGGGAGCGGGTGCATCCTTTCCCATCGGCAACGACACAACGCCTGTCGGAGATGACGTCGCCTTTGCCCTGCAGCCAGGCATTGACGTTGCCCTCCCTAATAGCGAGTTAGTCATTTTTGGCAATGCCATTATTGCCTTCGACGCCTATAAAGATGGCAGCACAGCCACTTCTGTTCAGGCAGGAGTCGGGCTAAGGTTCTAACTACAGTTTGAAATCGCAGTTTGAAATGATGGTTTGAATTTGCTCAGGAAAGGCATCGTGCACATCCAGGCAGCGTGATGGTAGTTGCAAAAATGGATCACCTTTGTTACGTCGTGATCCGCCTGGGAGGGTGAGCAGACATTCTTGCAGCATTTTTTCTCACATAGCCTCTTAACCGCACACATCATTGAGGACTGAGATCGGGGATGAGGCTAGATGCCTTAGCCCCAAATTTTGCATTTTATTCTACCAGCTCCGAGAAAGCGCCCCCACAAGGTACGATCAGCGGCAAGCCCAATTGATAGGCATTCCCGTCTCAGCATAAATTTGTTTTGCTGCCCATCTTTACCAAGAGAGAGAGGACGGTATAATTGGCACGTCGTTGCAAAAGTTAACCTCTGTTGAGACTTGTTAAGCTGGTTTAAACGAAAATGTTGCAAAAAAAAGATGTTTCGGTACTGAGTCTGGCGTTATTACTCGCTCTGGTCACTGCTCCTAAATTACAGGCAGGTTTTTTGGCGCTTGATCCAGCCTTCGCCCAGTCTCCCAGCGCAAGTCCTTTCAAGCTGCCAGATGTCGTACCCAAAGATTCTAAGGTACGAGTCAATGGCTCTAATAGCTTGACCAAAATCAACCAGATACTAAAGCAACGCTTTGAAGAAAAGTTTTCAGGCACAACCGTTGAATTACCCTCCCGTTATCTTGGTTCGGCACAGGCGCTGCAAGCTTTGTCCGATGACAAAATTGAATTGGCAGCCTTGGGGCGTCCTTTAACCGATGCAGAAAAGGCACAAGGGCTGGAGCAAGTTGTCATCGCTCGCCACAAAATTGCGATGATTGTGAGCGCAAATAACCCTTTTCAGGGTAGCCTGACTGACAAACAGTTCGCCCAAATCTTCCGAGGAGAAATTACGGATTGGTCTCAGGTGGGAGGGAAACCGGGCAAAATTCGATTCATCGATCGCCCTGAAACCAGCGACACTCGTCAGGCATTTCAAAGTTATCCCGTCTTCAAACGTGCAACCTTTGCGACGGGAGCCAACACGGTCAAAGTAGCGGAAGATACTACTGAGGCAGTGATTCAAGCCCTGGGAACAGACGGTATCAGCTATGCGATCGCCGATCAAGTCTTTCAAGTTTCTGGCAGTCAGGCAAGGGTGCTCCAGATGCACAAGACCTTGCCCAATAACCCCGCATACCCTTTTTCCCAGCCACTGGTCTACGTTTACAAAAAAGCTGCCACTCTCCCCCCTGCACTTCAGGCGTTTCTTGCCTACGCCACTGCGCCAGAAAATCAGGCAGCGATCGAAACCGCCCGTAAAGCAGATGCTACGACCCCAGCGGCGATCGCTCAGGCTCCAGTTCCCCCAACCCCCAGCACGTCTCCTAGTGCCAAGGCAACGAGCACGATTCCACCGATCGCAGACGCCAGTCTTTCAGCCAAGAGTCCCGACGGGGCAGTCACTATCACGGGCAGCAAAGATGGCACACTGCAATATTTGGATACCGCTGGCAAACCGATTGGTGCAGCGTTCAAGCTCGGGGTTCCTATCGCAGCCTTAGCCTTTAGTCCCGACAGTAAAACGATCGTTGCGGGTGGAGCCGACGGCACACTCCAATATTTTGACCTGGATGGTAAACCCTTGGGGGCAGCCTTTACGCTCGGAGCACCTCTAAGTGCCGTTGCCTTTGCTGCTGATGGCAAGAGCATCAATGCCACCGGACAAGACAACCGAGTTGCGTCTTTCGACCTCAATGGACACCCCCTGGCTAGCAAAGCCGGACTGCCGTGGTGGTGGTGGTTGCTCCCCTTGGCATTGCTGGCATTGTTGCTTGGTTGGTGGCTCAAAAGTCGGCAGAAACCAGATTTGGCACAACCGGGTCTGTCTGGAGTTGGGAGTCTAGTTCCACCGATGCCCCCTGCTGAGGAACCCACCGTTGCGCCTGTCCCAATCACCCCGATCGCCCCTGAAGCAAGCAAAGCACCCTCTACCGCTGACGCGATTGGGGCGATTGATGCAGCTGGAGCGGCAGGCACCGCTTTGGCAGGAGGAGCGATCGCCGCCACGGCCGCCGCCATTGGCATCGCTGGCGCAGGTCGCAAGAGCACAATTACCTTGACTCCTCGCGATTCTCACCTGGCGTATGCCGAGTGGGATACACCCAACGACCATAAAGCAGAAGTGATTAGCCAAGGGGGGTCTAATCTGGCGCTGAAAATCTACGATGTCACAGACATCGACCTCAACACCACCCCCGCTCACAACGTCGAGACCTTTGACGTTGAGGAAAGTGCCTGGAATCGGACCGTGCCGATTCCAGCGAGCGATCGTGACTATTTAGCAGAGATCGGCTACGCGACACCCGATGGACGCTGGTTGGCACTCGCTCGTTCCGAACATATTCGGGTAGCCTCTGCTCTGACAACTGAGCAAGCGGATACGGTTGACGCCGATTCCACGCCAGCCATGCCGAGTCTCACCCCCCCTTCCCTGGGAGAGATGGCGACTGTCGCCGCGATCGCTGGCACCGCTGCTGTAACTGCATTTTCAGGCAAAAACGACGATCAATCTTCCGTTGAAGCAACAAAATTTGATGTTGGGCAAACCAACCTCACTAGCGAATCTCTAGCTTCCGTCGATGCGGGCTTAGCCGATCTGCCCTCTGGGTATGGCGAAAGTCGTATTACCCTGTTGCCTCGCGATCCGCGTTGGGCATATGCCTACTGGGATGTACCTAACGAACATCGTGAAGAACTGCGGCGACAAGGCGGACAACGCCTTGCTCTGCGAATTTACGATGTCACTGATATTGAGATTGCTCAACAAGCTCCCCATAGTTTGCAAGAGTACGACTGCGACGAACTGGCACGCGATTGGTATTTGCCCATGCCAGTGAGCGATCGCGACTACATTGCAGAAATCGGCTACCTCACTCCCGAAGGGCGCTGGTTGATGCTGGCACGCTCCAACCCAATTCGCATTCCCCCGGTTTATCCCTCAGATTGGTTCGATGACCAGTTTGTTACCCTTTCCTGGGACGAAGAATTACGGGGTAAGACCTTCATGACCCTGGTTCCACCTGCCCAGCGTCCCACCGGAGACAGCCCCATCTACGATCGCATCTTTGGGATGGCAGAATCTGCCGAAGCCCAACGAGTCGCTGGCTCTCTGTTTGGCTCTATGCATCAGGTTCCCGGTTCTGCTCAAATGATCCCATCGATTAGTTCCTTTGTCTTCCCGTCCGGTGTAGGTATGGGTGCAGTCCCCACTTTCTCTGGGTTAACGATGTCGGGCATCAATATGTCAGGCGTTGGTTTTTCTGCTTCGTTCCCGTCGATTCGTGCTCGCAAATTCTGGCTAGTTGCCGATTCCGAATTGATTATTTACGGCGCGACCGAACCCGATGCCACTGTCACGATCGCAGGACAACCTATTAGACTCAATCCCGATGGCACTTTCCGTTTCCAGATGTCTTTCCAGGATGGACTCTTGGACTTCCCCATCATGGCAGTTGCCGTGGACGGTGAACAAACCCGCGAGATCCATATGAAATTCACGCGCGAAACCCCTCGACGGCGCACCAATACCAAAGATGAGGCCAGTGAAGAGGCATTTTAGAAAATTAGTCGTCTAGAAATCAGTAGTCTGGGGGTGATCTTTCCTCCTTCACTCCTTCATGCTCATTTCGTACCCAAACCTCACAAATTGTTTAAGACCGCTATAGATTCTGCATAAAGTCCTGACAGCAGATCAATTGGCTTGGAAGGAGTAACCATCTACCTCCAAACCATCTGGACATTCTATGCAGCCTGAAAATAATCTGTCGCTTGTGACAGAGCAATTCATGTACGCTGAAGGCGTTCCTTTTGTATCCTTTGGCATGGTTACTAGTACCTGGAACCGTCGTCACATTCTTTCCTTGTCAGACTTTACACCGCTGGAGTACGACACCGTTTTGCAAACGGCAAACAGTTTCCGGGAGGTTCTGTCGCGGCGCACAAAAAAAGTCCCTGCATTGCAGGGACAGGTTGTTGCCAATCTATTTTTTGAACCTTCGACGCGCACTCGGAGCAGTTTTGAACTGGCAGCCAAGAGGCTATCGGCAGATACGTTGAATTTTGCACCGGGAACCTCTTCCCTCAGCAAGGGAGAGACGATTCTGGATACTGCCAAAACCTATTTGGCAATGGGCACCGACATGATGGTGATTCGTCACCGCGAGGCAGGAGTTCCCCAAGCGATCGCGCAGGAAATGGATCGCCTGGGAGTTAGGGTGGGTGTGCTCAACGCAGGTGACGGACAGCATGAGCATCCTTCGCAGGCATTGCTTGACCTTTTCACTATCTGTACGCTGATCGATTCAGAATATCCTTCGCTATCCGTACTGAAAGACAAAAAGATTGCGATCGTCGGGGATATTTTGCATTCACGGGTTGCTCGTTCCAATATTTGGAGTCTCACTGCCAGTGGTGCGGAGGTTCATCTCGCTGGACCACCCACCCTATTACCAAAGTTGTTCGCTGAGTTTGTGCAAGAGTCTACCGCGAGTAGTCAGCCATCTGAGCTGAAGCGTCACAATCCAGAATTGGGATCGCCTCATATGCTCACTAACCCCACCGCTTCCACCTTGTTACCCCGCCGACTTTTCTTGCATTGGGATCTGGAACCAGCCCTCAAAAATGCTGACTTTGTCATGACGTTGCGGCTCCAAAAGGAGCGGATGACCAGCCATTTGTTACCCAGCTTGAGAGAATACCATCAACAGTTTGGCATTACCCGCGATCGCTTGCAGCTTTGCCACCCAGAGGTCAAAGTTTTGCATCCCGGACCCGTCAATCGTGGGGTCGAAATTAGCTCTGATTTGATGGATGATCCAAACTTTAGTTTGATTTCCCAACAGGTAACCAGTGGCGTTGCCGTAAGAATGGCACTGTTATACCTGATGGGAAGCAGTAAAGTATAAGTCCAGTAACCCTCTTCCAACAGTCGCGTCTCCTAAAATGGGTGACGTCTCCTAAAATGTATGAGGGACTACACAGACTTTCACCCACCATGAACAACTCCTTGGTTGAAATCGCAACGGTATTGGATGACAAGCTTTCCCAGCGATTCATTGAACTGGACCCGGGTGGCTATTTCATCATTTACTTGAACCGAGAAGCCGGAATGATTTGCGCCAAGCATTACACCAATGTCATCAACGATCGTGGCTTAGCTTGTGATCCGGAGACGGGTGAGCCCTTTTCCTGCAATGGCACCCTAGAGCGCCCCCACAGTAGCCTCTTTACGGGTAGAACCGCTAAAGAACTTTGCATTGGCATCTTCGAGCAAAACGCTTCTTGCCTGGTGACTCGGCTTGACCACGCTGCTTATTTGGGGCGAGAATTTGTTCGCGCAGAGATTGCCTTGTTGAATGGGCAAGAGTACGTACAAGATTAGAGTGGCTAACCGTCCGATCACATGACAACCCCATAGATTTTTGAGATGTCAGTCAATCATCTGACATCTCAATCTCGTTAACGATCGTGAAATGCCGTGCCTTAATGTGGACGGATTGAGCCAGCAATTTTTCTTTAAAGAAATAACAAATAGGCTTCGCCCAAACGATCGTGAGCAGCAGGATCATTTCTTAACGTTGTTAGCTCAACTGATAAAATGATCTGATCTAAAATTAACCTTCATATAAATGATCTTTAAACCTTAAAATTACCTGTGGAAAAACTCCCGATTTTCTGTGGAAAACTATGTGGAAATGGTGTGTAAAACCCCTATTTTAAAGTGGAAAGCTCAACTAGGTATAAATACTCTGTGGAAAAAGCCCCCCCTTTTTCCACAAGTTTTCCACAGGCAAGATCAGCCCTAAAAGTTCTCTCTATGAAGGCTTTAAACTGTTTTCCACATTTTCCACAGCCCCTACTACTACTGTTTAAAAAATGATCTCTTGATCGTAGAAGCCTTTAAACAAGCGCGATCGCGCTCTACTGGATCGTTTCAGCCAACGGTGCTAGTATGCACAGGCAACTGATCACCACACTACCGATAGTGAGTTTTCCCCAAGAAAACTGCTCTGCTACACTATCGGAATTCCACAGCTGGTTTTTCTGTTTACGCCTTGCTGCTCTCATAACCCCCATCTAAAGGTCGATCGCTATGAAATTGGTTTGCGCCCAAAATATTCTCACCACAAATCTCTCGTTTGTCAGCCGTGCAGTTTCGTCTCGTCCTTCCCATCCGGTTTTGGCAAATGTGCTGCTAGTGGCAGATGAAGCAACTCAGCGGGTCAGCTTGAGCGCTTTCGATTTGAGTCTGGGGATTCAGACCAGTTTTCCGGCAGAGGTCGAGTCGGGCGGAAAGTTAACCCTCCCAGCTAAGCTGTTGAGCGATATTGTCTCGCGCCTCCCAGACGGAGATTTGACGTTGGACAATGAAGAAGGCGAAGCTGAAAACAATCTCGTTACGACCTTAACCTGTCGATCAGGACGCTACCAAGTGCGCGGTATGGGGGCGGAAGAATTTCCAGAATTACCTATAGTTGAAGATGGTGATGTTGCCCATCTCCCTGCAGATGCCTTAATTGAAGGGTTGAGATCCTCCTTGTTTTCTGCTAGTGCCGATGAAACCAAGCAAGTGCTGACAGGTGTGCACCTGACCTTACGAGAAGATGGGTTAGAGTTTGCCGCAACTGATGGGCATCGTCTGGCGGTGGTGCAAACAGTTAACCCAGAAAATACAGAGGCAAAACCTAAGAAGGCAACCAAAACGGGTAGCGAACCGACGTTAGATGTCACCATTCCGGCGAAAGCACTGCGGGAACTGGAGCGGATGTTGGATGCAAAAGCGGAAAATGCGGTTGCGCTGCATTTCGATCGGGGTCAGGTGGTGTTTGAGTGGGCAGACCAGCGCCTCACCAGTCGGCTGCTCGAAGGTCAATATCCCAACTATGGACAACTGATCCCTAAGCAGTTCTCTCGTCAGCTGACGGTAGAGCGACGAGTAATTTTGGCAGCCCTAGAGCGGATTGCAGTACTGGCAGACCAGAAAAACAACATCGTCAAACTCAGCATGGATAGCGGTAAGCAAGAAGTAACGCTCTCTGTTGATGCTCAGGATGTGGGCAGTGGGAAGGAAACCATCCCAGCGCAAATCACAGGCGAAGATCTGGATGTGGCGTTTAATGTGCGCTATCTAATGGAAGGACTGAAGGCGTTTACCACTTCAGAAGTTCAGCTTCAGTTAAATACAGCAACTAGTCCGGCGATCGTTACTCCACTAGGTAGCTTGAAAATGACATATCTCGTTATGCCTGTCCAAATTAGGAGTTAGCATTCCACGCGCTTGGCACCGTCAGGGTGAAAGAAATTAGATTTACCAACGAGTATTGATGCTTATTGAAAATCTAATTTCTTAGGAAGCAACCGATAAGTGGCTTTCTTGGTTCGTTTGGTGACTTTACTGAAACGGAATTGACGGGTTTTTGGATGCCTCAAGCAATCGAGCAATCGATGTGACTATTGCTGTTTAAGTCATAATCATCGAACAGTTTCAACTGATATTTCAAGCGTTTGAATGAGTGGCTTCATTGGATTACCTGGCGGTCGAGGCGTTATGCTCACTAACATGGACAGCCTAACTTCTCTGGAACTGCAAAGGGTGAGTTGTTCTGGGCCTCGTTGTCATCAGAGAGAAAGGAATCGTTTCTGTGTCTCATCGGTTTTCACGATCGCTTGCCTCCAACAACCACACACTGAAACAATAGAAACAATTCTGTATTCTAAGGATTAAAGGTGTTGAGAGATTCACTTTCCGAGGAAAATTTGATGGTATTCATGATTAGATTTGTGGTGTAAGCGAGTGAATCAGATTCCCCCCCTTGACCTCACACGACAGTTCAAAGAGATCGGTGAGGAAATGACTGAGGCTGTCTCAAAGATCCTTGCCTCAGGTGCCTACATTGGTGGTCCCGCCGTCCAAAACTTTGAACAACAATTTGCTAGCTACATTGGCTCATCTGCCTGCATCGCCTGCAACTCTGGCACAGATGCTCTGTTTTTAGCATTGCGTGCGCTCAGAATTGGTGCTGGGGATGAGGTGATTACGACACCGTTTACCTTTATCGCAACGACCGAAGTCGTTAGTGCGGTAGGAGCAACGCCCGTGTTTGTGGATATTGATCCTCAGACCTTTAATTTGGATCTCAGTCAGGTAGAGGCTGCAATTACCCCACGCACCAAAGCAATTATTCCTGTGCATTTGTTTGGACAACCGATCGAGATGACTCGCTTAATGGCGATCGCCGAAGCCCATCAGCTTGTAGTTATCGAAGACTGTGCCCAGTCCACTGGAGCCTGCTGGAGAGAAAAACGGGTTGGCAATATTGGGCATATTGGCTGCTTTAGCTTTTATCCGACCAAAAATCTGGGTGCCTGCGGTGATGGAGGGGCGGTGACGACCAACGATGCGACGATCGCTGCTTTGATCCGGAGCCTACGCGAACATGGGGGAAGTCCGACTAATCGGTATTATCACGAAGAAATTGGGGTCAACAGTCGTCTGGATGCAGTGCAAGCAGCGATTTTAACGATTAAACTGCGATATCTCGATACCTGGAATGCTCAACGTGGAATGGTTGCCGATCGTTATGACCAAATGTTGAAACATATCCCTACGATCGCCCTTCCTCAAGCCCCCGTAGGTGGGCAAAGCGTTTGGAACCAATACACGATTCGTCTTACTGAGGCAACTACCCATGTGTACCAACCGGGTCAGCTAGAAAGTCCCTATCGAGATCGGGTACGTAGCCAGCTACAGGCTCAGGGCGTAAGTTCCATGGTGTACTATCCCCTGCCGTTGCATCTGCAACCTGTCTATCAACACTTGGGCTATCAACTTGGACAACTTCCTGTATCAGAAAGGGTCTCTCAAGAGGTGTTGTCGTTGCCCATGTTCCCAGAATTAACGCCGGAACAACAAGAGCACGTAGTTTCTGCCCTAAAAGACAGTCTCTAAATCCGCATCAGTAGATTACGTCCATGCGTATCTGTACCACAAGTGGTGAGCAAATTGAACTGTTGCCCCAATTGTTTGACTTGTTCCGTTTCTTGGAAACTGGGTTGCCAGGGGTTGGGATTGTTGTAAGCATAGTAGGCTTCAATGCCATCAATGCCCAAAGTAGCTGCGGTTGTAATCAAATCTTCTGCTGATCGTCGATAGCGAACTGGATGTGCCAAAACAGCGAAACCCCCTGCCTGATGCAGGGATGTGATTACCCCTTCTGCTTGGGCTGCTTTTCCATGAGGCGCACACCCTTGCAAATAGGGAGCGATCGCCGCATGGGCTGGATCAAACCCGTAGCCAAGAATATGAACCTCGGTATATAACAATTGCGCGGTAATTTCGACACCCGTCCATAAATGGGGGGCGGACTGCTCAGCCTGACAATGGTCTCGTTTCCACGTATCCAGCCATTGTTGTGCTGCCAGGTAACCGCTCACCTGATGGTGATCTGTAATCGCAAGTCCCTGCAGACCGATCGCGATCGCCTGTTCCATCAGGCTTTCAGGCTGCAATTGCCCGTCAGAATGCACCGTATGCATGTGAAAATTAAACTGATAAGGGCAGCTTTTTTCATCAATTGCCTCAAAGACCTGTCTGAGAGTGACCAAATCCTGTGCGGCTGGTTTAGAAAAAGCTAAAGCTTCAGCAAAATGAGTAACCATGAAGACTTAACAGGACTCTGCATTGATTGACTTCTCCAATGTATCTTGCTCAACTGCGATCAGTAGAAATTTGCCGAAGGAGGAGCGGCGTGGGATACGCAGAAGGTCAGGAAGTTTGCTTGATGTTGGCTGGCTGTAACTGATGTCTAATTGCTAACTCCATTCTGGGTCAAGACTTGAGGACTGGCTTTTTGCAGTACCTGTATCGATCGATGAAGTGGTAAAGAGAGGATAAAGTGAGAACCACGACCTAGTTGCGATTTGAGTAAGATGCTACCACCGTGAAGTTCTGCTAGCTTGCGAGTAATAACGAGTCCCAGTCCGGTGCCCTGATGTTTGCGTGCCAGGGGACTGTCAATTTGGGCAAAGGGGCGGAATAGCCGTTTTTGGTCGGTTTCGTTGATGCCAATCCCCGTATCCCAAACAAGAAAGTGGATTTGCTCATTGGGTGGTAGCGCAGGACTATCGGGACTGGTTTCGCAGGTTGGGGAACTGGACGGGGTGCTGTCGATCTGATCATTGCGGGTTCGATAAACTTTCAGCCCCACACTACCTGTAGGGGTAAATTTAATCGCATTGCTCAGTAAATTGAACAGCATTTGTTTCAATCGGCGTGGATCGGCAACCATATGCTCCAGATTCTCTGCCAGTTCAACCTCTAGCATCAAGCCTTGGCTGCTAGAGCGTTCTCGCATCACGCTGACGACGTTCTCGCACAGGTCTGAGATCGACACCAACTCTAGCTCCATTTCCAATCGATCGGCTTCAATGCGAGAGAGATCCAAAATATCGTTGATTAATTCCAGAAGGTGCCGCCCGCTGTTATGGATGCGCTCCAAATAGTCTTTTTGCTTGAGGTTCAGCTCTCCAAAAAATTCTTGCAGTAAAATATTGGAAAACCCCAAAATTGCTGTGAGTGGGGTTCGCAGTTCGTGACTGGTAGTGGCAATAAATTCTTGCTTGAGACGAGAGTTTTCGGTCAGTTCCCGATTTTGCGCTTCGAGCAATTGCCAGCGTTGTTTGAGTTCGGTAATATCTCGACTGATACTCATAACATGTTGTATTTGGCTACCCGGTTCTCCCATGAGGGTATAGAGGGTCTCAAATATGCGATAGCCACTGGCGCCACGGATTTCGTGATTGACGACGATTTTTTCACCCTGCTCAAATGTTTGCCGAATCACTGTTTCGATCGAGTCGGCAACGTCACCCAGTAATTCTTGGTTGGTTTTGCCGATAATTTCTGTGGTTGGCAATCCAAAAAATTGAGCACCCGCAGCGTTTACAAACTGGTATTTCAACGTGCAATCGAATTCTGCATAGATATCAGAAGATGTTTCTAGAAACCAACGAAAATAGGTTGTGCTGATTGGTTGTGGCTCTCGTTGAGTTGCTTCATAGGGTGTATTAGAAATGCTCAGTGGCGGTGCAATCTCGGACGCACAACTATCCTGCTGCAAGCTAATCGGAGTGAGTTGTTGATCGAACGGCGAGGCGACAGATTGCGCCTCAGATGATAAAGATGCTTCGGATAATAAAGACAACAATTGCAGCCAAACTTGCTGAAGGGTTTGAGGGCAGGTTCTCCATCGATCGCCAAAGAATTCCCCTGAAAACTCTGGGTTTACTATCGTCATGAGCGGATGTTGCAGAAGTGACGCGATCGTCTGCTCATCCAGAATGAACGTCGTTGTTAAAAGTGAAGGGTTGGCGGTTGTACTAACCGAAGGAAGACGGATTTCTGCTTCAGGAGAGGGGACAGACAAACTGAGCCAAAGATTTAATTTGGAACTCAAAATCACAAAACTCGCTTGCGCTCCCGATGGTAATGCTGAAGAGTAAACCCACCGACATCCTGGAATCAAAGGGCTCTCTGAAGTGTCTTTGATGGCTACGTTCCAGGCTTGTTGCAACGCTCGACAAAGTTGCCCATTACGACCCATCACTAAAACCACTTGCTCCTCGCTACCCAGCAGTGTGTTTTGTAAAATCTTGAGCAGTTGAGCAATGCCTGACCAGGACAAGCAAAAAATAACCTGACCCTGTAAAGGTAAATACTTCATCAAATCAGAACAGATAGACAGGCTCAGACAACGAGCGGTAAATGCAACTCTGTAGAATCAATTGATCAAACTGTTTTAATTCTGCCTTGGGTCTGGTCTGAGCTGATCCCTGACCAGATAAAACTTCATATCTTGTTCCTCACCTTTTCAAGAGAACTTGACACTTTCCGTACAACCCTAACGAATCCTCACAAATCCTGTTTTAAGAATCAGTTCTTGCCCTTCTTGAGAGAGCAAGAGATTCGCGTATGCTTCCCCCGCCTTTTGCTCTGAACTATTGTTTTGCTTGATAATCACAAATAGGTTGCGGGTAATGGGATACTCTCCACTTTGGAAGGCTGAAATATTGAGACGATTCCGTTGATTGGGACATTGAGATAGCGCGACAAATGGTTCTTGATAGGGAGGCACAAATTCCCCCGATCGGCGAGCAATGGGCAAGGGTTTGACGGTGCATTGAGGCACAATTTCTGGTGCTGAGGCAAAATAAATCCCACCGGGTGTCGTTGCCAACTCGCGCAGAGCCTGAGTTGTCGTAGAGACGATACGGATATTGCTGCCCAGTGCTTGTCCTTCTAGAACCGAGCCAATAAACAAATCAACAGTGCCACCACTGCCCTCCGGTCGTGAATAGGGTGTGATAGTTAATGACGGTCCACCAACCTGTTGCCAATTGGTTAACTTGCCGGTGTAAATGTCTTTGAGTTGGCTCAAGGTTAAGCCGGGAATATCTAAACTTGGATGAATCGCAAAAGCAATACCGTCGATCGCGATCGCAATCTGGTTCAGGCGGAATCCTCGTTGCTGTGCTCGTTGATATTCTTCATCTTTGACTGGACGAGAAGATTGAGAAAAGGCGATCTGTCCATCCAATAACATCCGAATGCCGCTATCAGAATTGGGGGCGCTCCCGATCGGATCAACATACCGCAAACGAAATTCTGGTCGGGCGGCTTGAATTGCGGGATCAATTGTTAATCGGAGTGGTGCCCAACTGGTGCTCCCCCCGTAACTAAAGGTTCCCGATGGAATATTTGCTACCTGGCTAAAGCTGCTTGCTAATTGACTGGGAGTTGCTTGGGGACTGCTTGCAGCCGATGCAGTTGAAGATGGGGTGGGTGAACTGGGCTGAATTAAACCGCCTAAATTCGAGCCTGATTTGTGGGTGAACCACCACAGTCCACCGCCTACTAACCCTGCCGTAATCAAAAATGCTGCAACTAAAGCGGGGGTATCGTTTTTCTGCGCCATAAGTTGGTTATCTTCAGAAGAATGTGGCAAATAATTTATAGAGCAAACGAAAAAGTGCTGTAATAGCGATCGCCAGCAAACTCATCAACACCGACACCACCACAATAATCTGTTGCGGACTGCCCGCAATCCGGGCAGTAACCGTCGTGTGCAATCCCGGAATGAGAACGACTAAAGCCAGGGTAGTAGCGGCAAAAATTAATAAATCTAATTTTTCAATCCAACGACGAGACTGGAGAAAAATTAATCCTGTCAGTAAGAGCAACCAAAATCCACCGCTCAGTACGGTTGTCCCTAAAAAACTGGTTAACCCAATTGCCAATAAACCTGCTTCAAACCCAGTAAATGCGGCACTTCCTAGCAGTTCTAACGTCGACAAGGGGACGATCGCCGATCTGACCTGGTGGGCAGGAGCCGGATTGGCTGGCATGACGGTGGGCGGAGTCGATGGTGCAACTGTCGGGGGTACTGAACTCGGCTGCCCTGAGGATTGCACAGCCGATTGGGCAACGCCCGATGAAGGACGCGGGATCACAGGTTTACCAGCAGGCTTTACGACAGGTCTCATACTCGAAATTCCGGGTTGCTTCAGCGCTGTCAACACTTCACCCGCAGAGTGAAAGCGATCGCTGGGTGTAGGCAACAACATCCGATCCAATACCCCTGCCAACTTCGGACTCACCTGCGCAAAGTTTTGCCAATTCCAGGCATTCCGATAAGACTCAAACAACTCGTTGGGTTCTTTGCCAGTCAGCAACACAATACACGTGACTGCCAGCGCATATAAATCTGTCGAAGGATAAACCTCACCACCGGAAACCTGCTCTGGGGGAGCAAATCCTAAAGAATAAATTCCGGTAGACCCGCTTCCCGCTGGACGACCTCCCTTGGTTGCCTGCTTGACTGCTCCAAAATCCAACAGATATAACTTGCCGTTGCGGTGCCGCATAATATTGGAAAGTTTAATATCTCGGTGAATTGAGCCGTTTTCATGGACAAACTTCAACACAGGTAAAATATTTTCTAAGACCTCCAGCACCTTCGCTTCAGAAAAAGCCCCTTTTTGTGCCAATTCCTCTTCCATCGTCAGTCCATCAATAAACTCTTGTACGAGATAGAAGAAGCGATCGTCTGCTCCCTGTGGATTGGGAACAGCCAACTCAAAAAACGCAAATAGATCAGGAATTTGAGGATGGGCATTTCCTAGCTCTTCAAGGACTTCTGCTTCCCGTTCAAACAATTGCTGCGCGAGTTGTAGCTGGTTCGCACTGAGCTTACCAGAAGGCTGAAACTGTTTCACAACGCATTGCCGCATCCCAGGGGTATAGCGATCGCGTGCTAAGAAAGCCGCCCCAAATCCACCTTGCCCCAAAAGCTTTTGTGGGAGATACCGACCAATCAGAATTAAGGGCATCCCACAACTTATACAGTACTTCTGCTGGACTGTCTTCAGCGTTACACTGCTATCCAAATCAGCAAAATGATTCAGGGGGCGCAAACAGCCGGGACGGGTGCAATGGATATCCATACAAAGGCGTTAGCACACAAATTTAAGGATGAGTGAGTGGTTGATATTGTTGTCTACAACGCTCGCGATCGACACCCAGCTACCCAGCTATCGAAAACCCAGGATACAAAACAACAATTCACTCCTAAAACCTAACAGCGAATGACGAGAAACCAACACCCCTCTATTCCATTTCAGGCAACGTTAAACGGTTCGCTTTGCTACTGGGATTCACTGGATGTGACGAAGTCTCTAGCTGTCCAGACAAATACTGCCGGATTCCTGACCCGGAAGTGGAAAATTGCGGCAGTATATCTTTGAAAAACGCCTCTGCTGCTTTAGAACGGTATCGATTAGGATTAATAATGACCGATAACATCCGTTTGACGACTACACTGTCAATTTTTGATCGGTGCAGTATGCCCATCTGAAGTTCTTTCTCAATTGCAGAAATTGAAACAAACGCCGCTCCCAGACCTGACTGAACTGCATTTTTAATGGCTTCGATCGAATTGAGTTCCATTTCGACCTTGAGCCGCCGGGTTTCAATCCCACATCGGGTTAGAACTTGGTCGATTACTTTACGAATGGTTGATTGAGAATCTAAAGCAATAAATTGTAAACGATACAGATCTTCCTTTTGGATGGTCTCTGTTTTGGCAAGTGGGTGAAATACAGGCAGGATCAGTGCGAGTTCGTCCTCAGCATAGGGAATAATTTCTAAAGAGTCTTGGAGTTCTGGAGAAATCTCACCGCCGATGATGGCTAAGTCGATCTGTCCATTTGCCACGCTCCAGGAGGTGCGACGAGTTGAGTGTACATGAAGTTGAACCGCAACATCAGGGTACTTCTGCCGAAACATACCAATCATTCGAGGGAGCAAATAGGTTCCAGTCGTTTGGCTAGCTCCGATAATTAAAGTGCCACCCTGAAGATTTTGTAAATCCTCGATCGCTCGACAGGTTTCCTGACACAATGTCAAAATTTTCTCTCCATAACTGAGAAGGAGGTGCCCCGCTTCAGTGAGCTGTGCCCGCCGACCTCCCCGGTCGAACAATGGCACATCCAGTTGTCGCTCTAAGTTCTGAACCTGCAAACTCACAGCAGGTTGAGAAACATAAAGACTATCAGCGGCGCGTTTGAAGCTCCCTTCAGCAGCGATCGCTTTGAGAATACGTAACTGATCCAAAGTAAAAGGAAGGTCAGACATACAACTCAACCTAAAAAGGTGGAAGGGGCGTTAGGATATCAACTCAGTGAACGAATTCTAGACTGCAATGTTCGCAACACTGAGTGGTTTCCAGGCTGCCAAAATGAAGAAAAGTACCCAAATTGCGATGAACCGGCTTCAGTGTGTTGGGTGGCGTACACAATCGTGCAACTTAATTTAAAGAATTATGAAACAGGAGGTTATTCAGGACTTTCTGAATTTACCAGGAATCGCGGGAGTTGCCCTAATGGATGGGCGATCTCGTCCATATTTCTGTGGCGTTGATCAGACCCTGAATTTTCAGCAAAAAGAAGCTTTAGCACAAGGGATTCTCCAAGTCGTTGAGACGATCCCAGAAGGCTTTGAGTCCTTTGAGTTTCAATTTACGGGACATCAGGTTTACATTTATAAATTGGATCATGGAATTATTCTGCTTGTCTTAACACGGGACGATTTAGTCTATTCGGATTACCTACGAACTGTTAAAAAACTGCAAGCGGCATTGCAAGAAGATATTGCCAATGCAATTGCTACCTTTCGATTAATTGCGGGTAATATCACACTATCAGGTCTTAACTACCGCAAGAATAATTCTGCTCAGGCTTCTGTCGCTCGACCCGATTCCGGTGTTACGACCATTTCAGGCAGGTTTTCGTCTAATAATCAATCCAAGCGATGGGGGGTTGATACCACCAAAAACGATCTTGGTTCTGCTTCATCAAAACGGGATAGCCTTCCCCCTGAACTCACTCCTCGAGTTCCCAGTGATCTGGAGCCAAAACTATCTCCCTGTCCACCGGAAAACACACTTCTGCCTCTATCAGAGCCTGAAGATACCGTTACGCTAAAAGAACTTCTTACTGCCTTGAACGACTTGAGTCGATTTACAACCCAATATCTAGGCACAGCGGTTATTGTCAATTACTGGAAATCTACCCGTCCAGATGTGGATTGGCTAAGCAGTTTTCAGGTGGATCGTTCCGCTCAAATTTCTTATGCAGGCTCTCAAAAAATGACTCAGCCTGCGAGTACGCAAGAGCAACAATGGCTTAAGGAGTGGGTCAAAGTGTTTATCAAACGCTGCTCTCAAGTCATTCGCGATTTTCCGGCCATTGTTGACCAAAAGGGCTTAAGTAAGCGTCAAAAAAACTTGCTAATCAGTTAGACTGCTCTTTTTCCCAAATGGGGTTTTTTATTTAAAAAATATTGATAAGGAGCCATCGGTTATTGCTCTTTTTTTACCTCAGAATCTTTATCTATCTTGGAGAATCAATCGAATGGCTAAGATTGTCAGACTGGAACCGATCGCACAAGAGACCTCGGTGGAAACAAATGGCAATTTATTGTCAGTTTTGCTCAATAAAGACCTAGATGTCTTGAAAGAGTGTGGTGGACGGGGAATGTGTGCAACCTGTCACGTATATATCAAAGATGGGATGAACGCTTTATCAACCATTAATCGACGTGAACAGCGTACCCTCGAAGTCATTACCTCATGTAAACCAAATTCCCGCTTGGCGTGTCAAGCCAGAGTTTTACAAAACGGCGTAGTAGTAGAACTTCCGCCCGGGATGTACATTAACTCTCTCCAAGATATTGAGGAACTGATTGGACGCCGGGCTGAACAGGATCTACTCCATCCCATTACAGGACAGGTGCTCGTCGAATCTGGCAAATTGATTACCCGATCGACGCTTAAGCAATTGGAAAATACTCCAAGTTTCCAAGTTGGCTCATTCTTTTCCAATAGCACCGATGTTTGATGCGGGAATCAACCATAACGGTTTAAGGCTTGTCCCGAATCGATTGGCTTCTCTTTTCAGCAAACGATTCGTAAGAAATTGGTAAATGGTAAGTTAAGGAATATTAAGAGATTCTACCGATGCCAGAATCATTAAGATTTGAAACATTTGAAGAAGAATCATGCTTACTATCTATCTCAATCCCTCAATGCTTAGCCAATTTTCTCGCCTTAGTCTTGAAGCAGAAGGTCGTTATGCGACAGATGGTGAACTTCAGTTTTTGAGTGATTATACGCAATCTTTCAATCTGCGTATGCGGACTTACCAAAAATTGCAAGTTGTCGAAGCTCAGCTTATCCAAGAAGTGCAGGCAAAAATGCAGGCGCTTGATCCGACGCTATTTCAAAGCTCGAATGAAGATATCACTCCAAAATGGAAGCGTGACACTGTCCGAGTGATGCGATACTCAGCCATGGCAATGTTGCTGAATGATCCGGATTTATTACGCGAACGGTTGCTCTTTTGGATGGAGACTGTGATGCGGGCATTCGGTGCCCAGCATAGTTGTGAGGTCACTTACAACGTGATGCAAGAGGTGGTGAAAAGGCACTTCACGCCTTTGGAAGCCAGTTTGCTATGCCCGATTTTAGAGTTAAATCGTCGCACTCTTGGTAAGGTGCTTTAGACGAGTGTCTGCCAAAATTGGTTACAAGCGAAATCCCCTCATCACTCAACCTTTAAAATTCCGCTGATTCCGTCACGCCGCTTGAGAAAAATTGCCCGAGAGTGCGCTACCTTCATTCCTTTAGAAATTCACAACTCGTAAGAGTTTAGTAGCTACGGTGCCTGGCACAATGTGCTACGTTCAACGAAAGTCTAGAAGCCAATAGTTGGTTTTATCCAGATGGGGGAGTAGGAGGTTACTTGGTTAACAAAGATTGCTGTGTGAATGCACTCTGTTAGATCTCGCTGCTGATAGGGAATATTCAAACTAAGCATTTAACTCCAAGTCTTATTAGGACTTCCTTTCGTCTGGCAAATGTATCCTGAGTAGGCGTGTGGGTTAAGCTTCAGACAAAAATGTCTGCCTCAGTCTGGTAAATTCTGACTAGTTGGTCGCATCTATCGAACCTCATGACTATGCCAACTTCGTCAGAGCCGCTACAGAAGATAACTCTCAGGCTGGACTTATTTTTTTCTCGTTTCGACTCAGGGGGCTAGTCCACATGGCTTCAGGTTGTGCTGGTCTATTCGCACTTGAGACAACATTCAATGATTCAGCCAACCCATTTGCTGCATTCAATTCAGCGGTGTTCCTAACTCACTTAAAGTTCTCCAAGAGAATCCTATGGTCATTGCAACTGCTAATGTAAATCCTGCCAAGCTGAGGAATCCTAAAAAGCACAATCACTATGGGTTCCGTGATTTCTTCCATTTCGATTCAGATCGGGGCACGATCGTCGATTGGAATGGTGCTCAAAACATCTTTACTACTGAAGATTTCATTATTGGTTTGGTAGAAGGACTTGAAGAAGAAGTAGGAGATGCCTCTGCTGCCACGATGTACACCATCGGCTGTGAGTGGGGTCAAAAAGACGCTTTCTTTTTTGAAAAGTGGTTTGAGAAAGAGTTTGATCGTAATATTCGCCAAACGAATCTTCTATTTCTGCTAGAAACTTGGTGGTGGCCGTTTACCTCACAGGGATGGGGACGTTGGGAGGTCGATATGGGCGATCGCAAGCAGGGCTTTATGTTCATCAATATTTTTGATTCTGCGGTTGCTCGTACTCTAGGAGATGTGGGTAAGCCAGTTTGCTTTCTCTATGCAGGATTATTCGCAGGATTTTTCACTGAAATGGTGAAAAAGCAACTTAGCTGCATTGAGATCCAGTGTTACTCCATGGGAGAAACCTATTGCAAATTTTTGATTGGAGGACAGGATCGAATTGATGCGGCTGCCTTCTGGCTCAATGAAGGGGCTACAGCTCGTGACATTGAGAAGCGCCTTCGGTCAGGAGATGTGCTGCGATGACGATGGATACTCTAGTTCAAACGAACGGTAGTACTGCCTTTCCCAAGGGTCAAGCTTGGTTACAGATGCCTGTCCAAAAGTTTTTTACTGCTATCAATTGGGAAGATCAGCCGCCGGAAGTGCAAGAAATTAAGCAAAATGCTGTAGAAGCTGCGGCTCAAGGGAATGATGCTCCGCTAAGCCTGATGCTCAGTGTCAGTCAGTTTTTTGGGGCTTTTCCCTGGGATGGTAATGCGATGGCGATGAACCCTCCTATCTTATCCATAGCCTCTTCAACATTCGAGGCTGATGGAATCACGCTGGATGATTTTTCAGATCTGTTTTGATTGATGCTGTCTTCATTCTTCATTCCTTAAGTGTTGTTATGCACCCACAAATCGACGCTCTTTTTGACGAAGCTGAAAGTCGCTATCTGAAACCAGACGAACTGGGGCTCATCAACCAGTTTGTTGAATCTTTGCCAGAGCGATTAGAGGCTTACCGAGTTTTGCGAGATCAGGAAGTGGAAATTATGCAGCTGGTTGTGGATCAGCTTGAAGCACAATTTCCCCACGAGAGCAGTTCCAATTTGGAACGCAGCATCAAAAATGCGCTGCTGGTCATGCGCTACTGCGGAATGGGAATGCTGGTGAATGATGAAACCTTGATCAAACAACGATTGTTGAGTTGGTTGTGTCAAACGATCCAAATCTATAACACTCAGGCGATCGATGCCGCTTTGTACCAACTCCTAAATCAGCGTCTGAGCCAAACGCTGACCCCTCGGCAGATGAGTTTTCTAAGCCCACTGATGACCCTCGCGCAGACAGCGCTTTTAGAACGGGTGCCGATGACGGCATAATTGCTCAGCCCCACATTTTTATCCTGTCAGACCTATGATTTCTGTTGCTGATTTACTGATCGATAATCGGATTCCTGGTAATTATTTTGCCTCTGATGCCTATATCCAGGGAGATCTGGAAATGGGCTTGCTAGAAAATCGTCGGGGAGATCGTTTGCTGGCGCTCCCTGATACCTTCCTTCAAGCAATCTATTCTGGTTTAGAAAAAGAAACTGGACAGGCGACTCGGTTGGTACTGTTTAATTGTGGACGCTGGTGGGGCAAAAACTTTTATACCCGTTTCCGTGAAGAAGTGACAGACTACTACGGGACCTCCCTTGCAGATATGCCGATGGTTGATTTTTTACAATGCTTGCAGCAATGTTGGGTGACCTACGGTTGGGGACGAATTGAGCTGGATCATTCCTATCAAAACCGTGGATTTCTTGTCATTCAGATCTGGAATTCTCCTTTTGCTCACCATGCACCTCGACAAAATCGTCCGGTCTGTTTTCTGGAGACGGGTGCGCTAAGTTCTTTTTTCAGTCAACTAACAAGTAAAGATTTGGGTTGTGTACAAACCAGTTGTGAATCGATGGGTTCGGACTGTAATCGGTTTGTGTTGGGACTGACGAATCGGATGGCTGCTACTGAGGCGATGGTCGAAGAAGGGCTGGAGCACGCAGCGATCATGCAGAAAATTTGTGCCTAATTGATGATCTCCGCATTCTGTACAATAATGCTTCTTCTGCAAAGAAATCGACGGTGTGGAGCGGGAGACCAGAATAGCGATGGAACGGTCAGATGCTCGTTGATAAGGATTCGATTTCACTTAGTGACCTGGTGTGATTCGGAGAGCCTTAATCTTAAGAAAGATCTTGAGCGGGATCAACACTTTGGCTCATCCGAAAGCGATCGTAAAGAGAGAGGTGGTATTCGCCCATGTCGCCTGACTCGTGAACCTCAAAAATAACCTGATGTCTTTCTTTTTTACACTGTGTCAACCTCCACTGGAATCGAGCTGAAACGTCCTAAGTATCGGCTCCTTGGGCTGGTTGGGCAAGGGCAGTTTGGTCGAGTATATTGCGCTAGTCACCGAAAGACTGGGCGTTTGTTTGCTCTGAAAGATCTTGATCGTGCGCGGTTTCCAACCCATAAATTTTTGCGCGAATTGCGTTTTTTGCTGAGCTTACAGCATCCCAATATTGTGACCTGTTATGCACTGGAGCACACCCGCACAGGTCGATATTTGGTAATGGATTACTGCGAAGGTGGAACTTTACGTAGTTTGGTTGAGGACGAGGTTCGTTTGCATCCGCTTCAAAGTTTGAAGCTGGTTGCTGCTGTGTTGGAGGGGTTAGCCCATGCCCATAGTAAAAGCATTATTCATTGCGATATTAAGCCAGAAAATATTCTGCTGAATCTACAACCGACGGGCTGGATGGCAAGAATTTCAGACTTTGGAATTTCTCGGTTAATTCAGGAAATTAGCAATGATGGGGAAGGAAATACAGGTTCTCCCGCGTACATGGCTCCAGAGCGGTTCTATGGTCAATATTCGCACTCATCCGATCTTTATGCGGTGGGAATTTTGTTATTTGAACTGCTGGTAGGTTCTCGACCATTTTCAGGAGTCCCTGCTGAATTGATGTCTGCCCACCTCAATCAGCCAGTCAGAATTCCAGATTCTGTGCCTGCAAGTCTACGAACTGTGATTCTTAAGGCTCTACAAAAGTTACAGGCGCGTCGGTTTGATTCAGCGACTAAGATGCTTTACGCCCTACGGCAGGCAGCCTTGATGGAAGGTTGGCAATTGGATTCTAAGCAGGTCAACTTACCCTTGATTCAATCGACGATTGAATGGACGGTTCAACCTTTTTGTGCCCAGCGGTGCGAAGCATTGGGAGCAGATCTTCAAGAAAAAGTGGGTTGTTTGTCGGTGATCTCGGCGCTTGCTCCTTTGGAGCACCGGAATGAGCTGGGGACTATCGAAGAAGATAGGGCGGGGACAGTCGACGATTGCTTAAATGGGGGAGCTTTAGCGGAATGGGTGTATTGGGTGAGTGGTTGTCAGGTCGGTTGTCGGATTTATTCTGATAGCATTTTTTCAGCCGCAACGGTTCAGCCGTTGTGGCGGTCTAGGTTAATAACGTTGTCTGAACCGGTGCAAGAGCTGATAGTGTGTCCGCAGGCTGCTTGGGGGATAACGTCTCGATCAATTTTTCAGTTCATGCCTGGGCTGTTATTTGCTCAACAAACTGTAGACCATGATCGGGATGATTTATCCTCCCTACCAAAGCCACTAGTGCAATTTGATGGGAGTTTTTTGGCTGCGATTGAAGCAAAGGGTCGTTGGTTGGTGACTGCTGGGGGTGAGTCGGGGAGTGAGGATGCCCAACTGAGGATTTGGCGATTACCCAAAGCAGAACCGCTTTGCCCACCGATCGTGTGTCCTATTCCGAATCTATTTCGCCTATTGGCATTAGATGCCTGCCATATTGCGGTTTGGTTTCGTGGAGTGGGGGGAGCCTCTGGGGCGGAACTCAGAAGTGATGGCATGAAGTCTGGAACTGTTGCTGGACAAGATCGAGAAAGTAGTGATGTGGGCACTGTGGTCAAAATTTTGACCCGCCGCGGGAAGTGGATTGGTTCTCTTCAGCTACCGATTTCTTTGCAACAGGTGGAATCTAGCCATCAGCCCTATCGTGTGATTGCAACAGAGCTAAATATTCCCCAATCTTGTGTATTCATTGATCTCAAGCCGTTAAAAATTAAAAGAGTTGGAATAGAAATTACCCCTACGCTAATGGTGTCAACCGTTTGGGGATATATTTTAGCAGATGAACAGGGACAGATTGTACTACTAGATCAGTATGGGCAGCAGTTTGGGCGAATTGCTGGTCCGAGTCATCCTTCAGCGATCGCGGCTTTTGGCTCATCTGGATTACTGATTTCGACCTGGGATAACCACAACGCTAGTCTTCATGTTATCGATCTCAAGGAAGCAGGAGTCGATTTTCTATTTTAGGCGTAGGGAGCGATGTCTTTTGTGTCGAAGGACTTGAAAAGACGGTAGGCTATAACCTGATATCCCCTATCCACTCAGGATTATTGCTGTTTTATGTTCTTTGACTGGTTAACCTCCAGCCATTTTGTGATGCTGGGTTTGCTTCTTTTGTTTGCGATCGCCCATAGTGGATTAGCGGCTCTCCGACCTTGGGGCGAAAAACAAATTGGAGCGAGGCTCTACCGGGTCGTGTTTGCATTAGTCAGTTTGCCCCTTGCCACTATTTTAATTATTTATTTTCTTAACCATCGTTATGATGGCTTACAACTTTGGCAGTTACAAGGATTGCCAGGCCTTCAAGAATTAGTCTGGGGATTGTCAGCTATTTCTTTCTTTTTTCTCTATCCGGCAACTTTTAATTTGTTGGAAATTGCTGCCATTCAAAAACCTCAAGTTCATCTTTACGAGACAGGGATTATTCGCGTAACCCGACATCCTCAAATGGTGGGTCAGGTGATTTGGTGTGTGGCACATACCTTGTGGCTGGGGACGACTTTTATGGTGGTAACTTCGGTGGGGTTAATTTTGCATCATCTGTTCGGCGTCTGGCACGGCGATCGACGGTTGCAGGTTCGCTACGGAGAATCCTTTGATTCTTTGAGATCCCGAACATCAATTCTGCCATTTTGGGCGATTTTGCAAAGGCGCCAATCTCTTATCTGGCAAGAGTTTCTTCGCCTTTCCTACTTAGGTGTGGTGGTTTTTATCCTTCTTTTATGGTGGGTTCACCCCCTTTTGATCCGTGCAGCAGGAAGCTTAGACTGGTAGCATGATCCCAACAGATCTATTAAAGTTTGAGGACTTACCGTGCTGTCGGTTAACGAGCGAACCTTTGAGAAAGAAGTTTTAGAATCCTCTGTTCCTGTTCTTGTTAATTTTGGGGCACCTTGGTGTGGGTTGTGTCGGGTATTGAATCCGTTGTTAGCACAGCTTCAAGCTGAGTCAGGGGATCAATTTAAGTTGGTTGAAATTAATCCAGACAAGAGTTTGAAGTTAGCAAGTAATTACCGCATTACTTCACTGCCGACTTTGCTTGTTTTTGAGAATGGGAAAATCCACCATCGATTGGATGCTTTTAAGGGTCGCGAAGATCTACGTCTCGCTCTACAGAATTTGGTTGCTTCTGTGGTGCAGTCACAGTCCCTATCGAGTATGAGTAAGCTCAATCGTTAAAAAATCGTTTAAACCCACTTTTTTGTAAACTCTTTTTGCCCTTGATTTCTGCTATGAGAAACGAGGGCTTTTTGCTACCCAAGTACGTTGTGCGTCGATCTTCGACCTTAAAACCTTGTGGTGGCATTTAACACCTTCGTCTCAAGTGTGTGTCACAATGTAAGCGGTTTTTCCAATTGCAGTAAAGATTCTAAACAATAGGCGTGAGCATGGAACCCATTTATCAGTATGCCTGGCTGATTCCGGTCTTGCCGTTGCTGGGTGCGATGATAGTTGGCTTAGGGCTGATTTCTTTTAGTAAAGCAACGAGTCACTTGCGGACACTCAGTTCGGTGTTTATCGTGTCCCTTGTGGGAGCGGCAATGGTACTCTCCTTTGCCTTGCTATGGAGCCAGTTTCACGGGCATGAACCCTACATTCAAATGATTGAATGGGCGGCGGCAGGGGATTTTCACCTCAGCATGGGATATACCATTGACCATCTGACCGCCTTAATGCTGGTGATTGTGACGACAGTTGCCTTTTTAGTGATGGTTTATACCGATGGCTATATGGCACATGATCCGGGCTATGTCCGGTTCTATGCTTACTTGAGCCTGTTTAGCTCCTCAATGTTGGGGTTGGTTGTCAGCCCTAATTTGGTGCAGGTTTATGTCTTTTGGGAATTGGTCGGTATGTGCTCTTACCTGCTGATCGGTTTCTGGTATGAGCGGAAAGCCGCGGCTGATGCTTGCCAAAAGGCATTTGTCACGAATCGGGTAGGGGACTTTGGCTTGTTGTTGGGGATTTTAGGACTTTATTGGGCAACCCGCAGCTTTGATTTTGATGTAATTGGCGATCGCTTGCCGCAACTGGTTGAGTCAGGGGCTGTGAGTGGATGGCTGGCAGCTTTATTTGCGGTCTTAGTCTTTTTGGGACCCGTGGCAAAGTCGGCTCAGGTGCCTTTGCATGTTTGGCTACCCGATGCGATGGAGGGTCCAACTCCAATTTCTGCATTGATCCATGCTGCGACCATGGTCGCGGCTGGAGTATTTCTGATTGCACGGGCGTTCCCGATCTTTGAGGAAATTCCTGCGGCGATGACGATTATTGCTTGGACAGGAGCCGTGACCGCTTTTGTGGGCGCGACGACTGCAATTACTCAAAACGACATCAAGAAAGGGTTGGCATATTCCACCATGTCTCAGTTGGGTTACATGGTGATGGCAATGGGGGTCGGTTCCTACACGGCTGGCATGTTTCACTTGATGACCCATGCCTATTTTAAGGCGATGCTCTTTTTGGGATCGGGGTCGGTTATCCATGGGATGGAAGCCGTTGTGGGGCATGACCCTGCCTATGCTCAAGACATGCGCCTGATGGGTGGTTTGCGGAAGTATATGCCGATTACAGCCCTGACTTTTCTCATCGGCACCTTAGCAATTTGTGGCATTCCCCCCTTTGCCGGGTTCTGGTCTAAAGATGAGATCTTAGGTTCCACCTTTGAAGTCAGTCCCCTCTTGTGGATGATTGGATGGCTGACGGCGGGAATTACGGCTTTTTATATGTTCCGTATGTATTTCTCGACGTTTGAGGGTGAGTTTCGTGCCAAGAATGCGAATGTTATAGAAAAAATTCGGACAGAACAATTACAATCACTGGGATTAGCATTTGGTCCCGGTGCGATGAATCCGAAAGAATTGACGATGGATGTGGCGCATGGGCATGGCTCAGATCATGATCATGAACATTCTGCTCATGATCATCCCCACAGTGAATTCCCGCACGAGTCGCCACTCGCGATGACCTTACCGTTGATGATTTTGGCAGTGCCTTCTGCCTTGATTGGCTTGGTGGGAACCCCTTTTGCAAATTATTTTGAGGATTTTATTCACCCACCAGGTGAATCGTTTAGTTTGGCTGAAGCAGCTGAGCATTTTGACTTGCCTGAATTCCTGATTATGGGCGGTAGTTCAGTAGGAATTGCTTTGATTGGAATTACCCTAGCTTCGCTCATGTATTTGCGTGGAAAAATTGATCCGGCTGCGATCTCGGACAAGATTCCTGCTTTCTATCAATTGTCTAAGAACAAGTGGTACTTCGATAATATTTACGAAGTGCTGTTTGTTCGGGGTAGTCGTCGTTTGGCACGTCAAGTGCTAGAGGTGGATTATAAGGTGGTTGACGGGGTGGTGAATTTAACGGGGTTGGTCACGCTGTTGACGGGTGAAGGCTTGAAGTACTTCGAGAATGGTCGTGCTCAGTTCTATGCGCTGGTCGTGTTCGTGGCCGTGCTGGGTCTGGTCATTTTTTCCGGTGTAACCTGAAGAAGTTGTTAGTTGTAGGCGACTGAGCTGTCGGTTGCGATTAAAATTTCTTAGCAACTAGCCATGAAGCTCCACGACGGCTGCAAAGTCGCCTTGATGAAAAATGAACGGCTAACCACAAAACCTTACCTATTGAGATGGATACTGCCAATTTTCCCTGGCTGACAACCAGTATTTTGTTTCCGATCGCAGCCTCCTTGCTGCTGCCTTTCATCCCTGACAAAGATGGCAAAACGGTTCGCTGGTATGCCCTCGTGATTGGGCTACTGGATTTCATCTTGCTGGTTTATGCCTTCTACGTTGGGTATGACTTTTCTAGCTCAGAGTTGCAATTAGTCGAAAGTTACCCCTGGATTCCTCAGCTAGGTCTCAGTTGGTCGGTTGGGGCAGATGGTATTTCGATGCCGTTGATTCTTTTGACAGGGTTTATTACGACTTTGGCAGTTCTGGCAGCATGGCCCGTTACTTTGAAGCCCCGGCTTTTCTACTTCCTGATGCTGGCAATGTATGGCGGGCAAATTGCTGTTTTTGCCGTGCAGGATATGCTGCTCTTTTTCCTGGCATGGGAATTGGAACTGATCCCGGTTTATTTGTTATTAGCGATTTGGGGGGGGAAGAAGCGGCAGTATGCTGCAACGAAGTTCATTCTCTATACTGCTGGCGGCTCGCTATTCATTTTAGTCGCAGCCCTGGCGATGGCATTTTACGGCGATACCGTGACCTTCGATATGCGAATGTTGGCTGCCAAGGATATGGCAATCAATTTTCAACTTTGGATGTATGCAGCGTTTTTAATTGCATATGCGGTGAAGCTGCCAATTATCCCACTACATACCTGGTTGCCGGATGCTCATGGCGAAGCGACGGCTCCAGTACATATGCTGCTGGCAGGGATTCTTCTGAAAATGGGTGGTTATGCTCTGGTGCGAATGAATGCGGGTATGTTGCCGGATGCTCATGCCCTGTTTGCGCCAGCGTTAGTGATTTTTGGCATTGTCAACATTATTTATGCGGCGTTGACTTCTTTTGCTCAACGCAATCTAAAGCGGAAGATTGCGTATTCTTCCATTTCTCACATGGGGTTTGTCACGATCGGCTTAGCATCTTTTACGGATCTGGGTCTGAGTGGTGCGTTGTTGCAAATGGTTTCCCATGGCTTGATTGGAGCAAGTCTCTTCTTTTTGGTTGGAGCGACCTACGATCGCACCCACACCCTGATGTTGGATGAAATGGGTGGCGTGGGACAAAAGATGAAGAAGATCTTTGCCATGTGGACTACTTGCTCGCTGGCTTCGTTGGCGTTGCCAGGAATGAGTGGTTTTGTGGCAGAGTTGATGGTGTTTGTGGGTTTTGCGACGAGCGATGCTTACAGTCCTACTTTCAGGGTGATTGTCGTAGTGCTGATGGCGGTAGGTGTAATCCTGACTCCTATTTACTTGCTGTCCAATTTGCGGGAAATCTTCTTTGGACCTGAAAATAAAGAACTCACGTCCCACGAAGTGCTGGTAGATGCGGAGCCGCGGGAGGTTTTTATTATTGCCTGCTTACTCGTGCCAATTATCGGCATTGGAATTTATCCCAAGGTCTTAACTCAAATTTATGATGCTAAGACGATTGCCCTGACGGAGCGACTACGGGCTTCGGTTCCTTCGTTGTCTGGTAAGGAAGCCTCTCCTGCGAGACCGGAGGTGTTAAAGCCTTTTCTGGGATTGGCTGAGCAACCGATCGTTGCGCCAGCGATTCATTGAAATATTGGAAATATTTGGAGCCAATGTTGATGGTTATCCCAGTAGGGGCGTGATATTGCCCCTACTGGGCTTTTTTTAAGCACTAGTAGTCGTAAGGATTCTTCGGTTCTGAAATAGATTTCAGTGATTGGGCTTGAATTGTCAATTGTCGCTTCCCAGCTAGTCTTTCAGTGATCATCTGACCCTCAATTTCTAACCAACTATCTGGTTTATACGCAGTCCGGTTTTGGGTTAGCTTCACTGGCAAACTTACGGGATAAGCATCTGCGGCACAGCAGGTAATGACAAAGCGAGAAATCAAAAAATATTGCTCTGGTAGTTGTTGGGAATAGGTGACAAATCCCTGGACTTTGACCTTTTGTCCAGTGTAAGCGTCTGGTTCTGGATACACACTCAGGGTTCTAATCCAGTCAATAAGCGATTTATCTTCACTTCGACTAGAAATCCGAAATGCCTGGGGTTTGGTTCGAGTGAGAGCGAGCGTATCCGTGACTCCCCGTTGAATGGCTGTGTCACTGGCAAAAGCACGAGGTGAAATGATAAAACTTAAAATGGCGATCGCCAATAGCAGTGAACTGCCCCAACCCGGCGGAAAAAACGTCATGTGCTGTGTGGAGGAGGTCGTACCTGCTCGAGGCGTTTGTCTAAACTGCTTCAACAGGAAAAAAAACTTCCAACCAGCTAGCAACACGAGTACCACTCCTGAAGCGACTGTCAACCAGATGTAGTTTGGGTGAATCAGGAGAAACAGCTTACCTGTGAGCCAGTATTTTAGAAATAAGATACCCCAGGCAGAGATTGCCAAAACATCCAATAAAGCAAGAAACCGTTCAGAAGATTTGCGAGCCATCGTTCAACATTCAATTCCCGCTTGTGCGATTGGACACTAACTAATATACAGATTTATCAAAAGTGTCAACAGAAAGGTCAATTGCCCCGCTAGAGCAAATAAATAAAAAACCGCTCTAGGCTTAAAAATTGACAACATTAGCCCAATGCCTTTTAGGTCGATCATGGGGCCCAACACCAAAAATGCCAGCAAGGAACCACTGGTAAAGGTGGCTGAAAATGACAAGGCAAAAAAGGAGTCCACAGTGGAACAAATTGAAACCACGATCGCTAATAGCATCATGGCAAGAATCGAGGTGATGGGTCCCTGACCCAAGTTCAAAATCAACTCACGGGGAACAAAGACTTGAATGATCGCTGCGATCGCACTACCCACAACCAAAACACTTCCGAGTTCTCGAAACTCTTGTACTGTATTGTCAAGCAATAAGCTTAATCGCTGGAACAGCGGCTTATTCATGGGAACAGCCAGGCTGGCACCCTGCTGTAATGCCTCAAAACTAAGGCGCTGTTGCGCTCCAGAGACACCTAGCCAATAAGTCCCTGATTGCAAGAGTGAATCGGCTTGATCCGATGGGGTTGCCTTTGGCAGTGGCAAAGATCGAGCAACCGTAGACTGTAGCAAAGGACGCAGATCTGCTTGTGCACTAAAAACCCACCCAATGATCGTCGCAATCACCAGTGAAAATCCAACACGTAAAAATACAATTTCGGGCTGATCGCGGAAGGCGATCCAGGTTGCCCAAAAGACAACTGGATTAATTGTTGGGGCTGCTAAGAGAAACCCGATCGCGACAGAAGGCGGTACACCTTGCATCAGCAACCGTCTTGCGACCGGAATATTGCCACACTCACACACCGGGAATAAGAAGCCAATGCAACTTCCAGCCAGTGCCCCTAAAAAGGGATTTTTGGGCAAAAATGTTACTAACTTACGCTCATCGACAAAAAATAGAAGTAAGCCAGAAAACAACACCCCCAATAATAAAAAGGGAACTGCTTCCACCAACAGGCTTAAGAAAAGCGTAAAGGCACTGTTCAGTTGATTCATGCGTCTGGTCTAATCAGCGATCGCAGGCAAATACAGCCCCTAGGGCATCCTATCAACGATTGATACAAATCCTGAGAAATCTCACAATTTCACGAATTGTGGGATACGCTACTGAGCTTGATGCAAGCGGTGATAGGGCGAGACGGAATCACCCATTCTCGTCCACAAGCCTTAGTGCGTCATGAAATATTGCGCCCACCTGCTATTGCTTCTTCGTAATCTTCCTCATCTGCTAGGGTCTCCGACTCTGCCAACAAAGCATCCTCATCCTCATCGGCATATAATTCTTTGGGTAAATTAATCTCTGCACCACTCACAATTCCGCCCAGGAATTGGACATCCTCGGCTTCGTTGAGTTGCTCGACAGCTTCACCCAGCATACTAGACTTGGTAAAGCCTGGACGGGCTGACAGCACAATCCCATCAGTGAACGGCTCTAGCAACAAAGCGTCATTACAAACACTGAGCGCGGGGGCATCTAGAACTACAAAGTCGAATCGACTGCGGACATCTTCCAATAGCTGTTTTAGCTCACTCGATTCTACGATCGCGGCAGCATGACGTTGCGGCCCAGGGCTGGGGAGAACATAAAGATTCTCAACATCAGGCACCAGACGAATACAATCACTCGGTTCACTGTAATACAGCAGTGGTTCGATCAGACTGTCCGGATCAGGAGAAACGCGCAACATATGAACGCGCGAGGACGATCGCAAATCTAACTCAATGAGTAAGGTGCGCTTACCCGCCCGAGCCGAAGCGATCGCCAGATTATAAGCACTAATTGTTTTCCCTTCCTGAGGTGACGCACTGGTCACCATCACCACTTTTACCTCTTCTTCCAGCCGTCGCAAATTACTCCGGAAGCGCTCATAAAACTCCAAATAAGGCGAATTTGTTTCCAATAAAATAGGAGCTTCGCCCTCTTGATTTAGGGTTTCGATGAACGGTAACACACCCAGTACAGGCACTTCTCGTTGCTTGAAAGCCTCTTGAGCATCTTCCAGCGTGTAGATGGTTCCTTCCAGCATATCGAGCAAGAATACTAAGCCGCCCCCAACCAGCAAGCCCAGTACTAACCCAGCAGCCAGTGTGACAACCCCATTTTTGCTGGGTTTTGTTACAGTGCCGATCGAAGCACCATTGGTCAATTCCAAGCTGCTGACGGTTTCTGCTTCAGCCGCTTTTGAATCGACCAACTTATCTTGAATCTTGTCAAAGAGCGCCTTTTTCAGCGTGACTTGTTGCTCTAAACGCGCCCGTTCTAGTTGCTTGTTGGGAATGTTGGCGTATTCTTGTCGCAGTTCTTGCTCAGTTCGGCGCGTCTGAAGAATTTGTTGAACCAGCGTCTCTTGTTGGGTTTGTAAACTTACCAACGTATTTGCCAATTGCTGACGAGTGGGGTCCAGGCTGCTGCTTTGTCTCAGCTGAGGAATATCCATAAAAGGAGCGGCAATACCATTCCCACCAATCACCTCTTGTGCCCGCTGCTGATAAAGCTCTTCATAAGCGGCTTTTTGCCGACGCAACTCAATCATTTTGGGATGCTCTTCCCGCAAATCGCGACTCAGGGTGGTGAGTTGGCTTTCAGCTTGATAAATTTGAGTGCGTAAATTGGCAAGAATGGGATCAGCACTCAGTGCAGAAGACACATAAGCGGCATCAGGTGTTAGCCCTAGCTTTTTCTGCAAACTATTCATTTGAACCACGACCCCTTGCAGGGTTTGTTGCAGTTGCCGCTGCTGCCCCTGAGCACCTGTGATTCCAGCGATCAGACTGCCATTTTGTGCTGCCAGGATGGCTGGTCCCTCGCGTTTGTCGTATTGTTCCAGTCTTTGCTCCGCTGCTTTGAGTTCACGTTCTACTTCCGGTAAGCGCTGATTAATGTTGCCAATCACTGCTCGTAAGCGTGCTGTATTAACTTCCTTACTTTTTTCCTGCACGGCTTTGAGCAAAGTGTCCATTGCAAGCAGCGCCCGCTTTTCCTGCGTGTCGTTATAGCCAAATGTAATCATCCGGTTAGACTGCGGTGGATTCGATTTGCTACCCCCACCAGGCGGCTCTGGAAGTTCGACCTTAATATTAGGGCGAATTTTATCAGGAGGGACTTTAATGACATCCGAGACCTTTTTCATGACATCGTCGGCAAGGAGGACGTCTTCTGTTAAGTCTTCTCCTTCTTGCTGGATTTGTGAACCTGTGGTGGTAAACGAAATGGGAGGGCGTGTATAGTGCAATTTGCCGACAGACCGAACGCTGGGGGCAGGGAGGGGCTGCATGGCGACGAAACTTGCTCCAGCCAAGCCTAAGACTCCAGCAACTGGAATCGGCCATTTATATCGTCCCAGGGCAAGTAAATAACGTTTAACGATCGGTGGAGTCATGACGGTGGCAGGAATGCAGCAACAATGGGGAATGAAGGTGATACGGCGATCGGGATGAATGTCTGATAAACAAACACCCGACTGAGCAACGATTGATGGTGGGTAGCAACTTGGCGCACGATTCAGAATTCCTTAGGGACACTTAATCAGTGAATACTGCGGTTTTAGTTGCCGCCACCGCCACCTCCTCTACCATTACCACCAGGACCAAAGAGGTTGGACGAACTTTGTTGGAGTTGGTCGAAAAACAGCAGGAAACCTAGAACATCTCGAAAAGGTTGCGTAAAGACATTCAAAGCATTTGTAATTTTCCCAACCAAGTCTCGACCAACAATGATGACATCGTTGTCTTGAAGTGGCACATTTTGCGAGATATCACCCCGAAAAGCACGTCGGGCATTGAGATGCTGAGTCACTGCTCTACCCTGTTCTGGGTCAAACCGTACCAGCGCAATGCTCCGCAAGTTAGCATTCGTTAGGCTCAGAGAGCCACCAGCTACAGCATCAATAAATGTGCTCCCGTTGGGCAAGGTTAGGTTACTAATTCCCCCTGAAGCATAACTCAACACGCGAACTGTAATTTGTGGCTTGACCACAGTAGAACGTGCCACTAGAACTCGATCGTAGCCTTGATCTGTACCAACTTCCAATTTTGGAACAATAATCACATCGCCATCCGCAATTCGGAAATCTGGTAAAGCTTTGCCATTGACTAATGGCGTAAATAAATCAAATTTCTTGGCTAGAACGGAGCCATCAGGTAAAGTCCGCCGGATCTGTATTTCGCGTAAGTCAGCGCGGGTTGTTGTGCCACCTGCGGTCAGTAACGCTGCTGGGATTTTTGAAACTCCTAAGGTATAAAAACCTGGTTTACTGATTTCTCCAACGATCGTGACCTGCACTGGGCGTTGTGCAGACAACGAAAGAATCACGACTGGATCGATGACAAAACGACTTAATCCAATACGAATTTTCTCTTGGGCTTCTTCAATAGTGAGTCCATTCACCAAGATTGGACCAATGAGAGGGGCAATGATATTCCCTTCAGGATTTACAACAGCCGCGAAATTTAAATCGGGAAATCGGGGCAAAACTACGGCGATACTGTCGCCTGGACCCAACCGATATTTTTGAAATTGTGGATCACTATCAGTCTGTTGCGGTGTATCGGGAGGAAGTGCATTGCCTGTTGGCGGCAGAGGATTGGTTGTAGAGGGAGCCAGATCTGGCGGTAAGGGGGTGCTATTCGGTGGCGTTGCAGTTGCGGGAGGGGCTGTCTGAGCAATGATGGGTGCCGTGTTTAACAACTTAGAATTTCCTGACACAGAGCTAACTGCAAAACTTGCCGTCGGCACGATCGCGTAAAAGCCAGTAAGAGAAGCAACTGCTAACGCATGAATTCGGGAAAAAGAGGCTAGAGGCATATGCAAACTTAAACATCCAACGTCAAACCGACTTGCCATCTCTAAGAAGCTAGCTTGTAAAGCAATTCAAACCCAAAAAGCACCCGACAACTTTATTCTTCCTGATACTTTCTTCTTAATACTTTCCTACACTAATGTTTGTAAATTATGTCTATACAGTTCTGCCAGATTTTTTCTACAATTGCCAAACATTTTTGTGAAGATCCTGTGTCAATTCATACCCTCTGCTTGGAACAATTGAGACAACGAGAACGATAAAAGGCAAATACAGGGATGAAATCAATGATTCCGGGTTATTCCGTGTAATCTTTCTGTTCATTCATACTTCAAGGTGTGGAGGAATGGAATGTATTCGTCATCAGGGCGACTTGAACGGTTTTTGCTAAAGATTGAGCCAGGGGTTTAGTAGGTTCAATAGCTTCGAGCGGTGAGATTGGAATCAAAATACTGACCGCAACCCAAGGCAATCGATGACCTTGCCACTGAACAAATCGATCGGCCCAAAACCAGTGACTAGGTGTTGGATCACCCCCCTGAGGAGTGGCGTACCATTGCACGACAGCATAAGTTTGTTGTTGGTTCCACCCCCGAAAAAATCGAGCTTCTACCTCGATAGGCGATGGATTCAGAGCAACTTTAGCGCCTTTGGCTTGAGCTTGGTTGATCAGCTGTGGTTCAACCGTAAACTTGAGTTTCTGATGTAAATCGTTTGTCCATCGTTGTCTGCCATCGATATCAGCCCACTCAACTTGAGGTTGGTCAGTTTTGCCAGTTTGCGGTAGCAGCAGTAACAAAGCCTTGGGTTGCAATGACGCTTGTGCTAAAACAGTCGTCGACCGCTCGCCTACTACTTGTTCAACTTCTTGCATATGCCATTTGTGTCCGCCGATATCAATTTCGTTCGACTTGATGGTTTGCCAACCCGGTAGCGCTAGCCCTTTTTGCTTCAGAGCCTTTAACTGTTTCAACTGCTGCACTTTCGGTGGGGATGTCCACTGCCAATGACCACTCAAATAACCCGGCAAAGCTCCAAAACTGATCAGTAGCAGCAAAAACACGACTACCATCCATTTCGGGGCTAAAATTTGTTGTACTTTCTTGGGTAAAAAGGTCATATCAATCGTTGCAGGATGGAGGCGATCCGGTCAAATTGCTTCAGTTCACATCTATTCAGTTTTTATGATGAAGGTGGTTCATCGGAGAATGGAGAAAAATAGTTTTCCAACCCTATCAAGACTGGAATTAATAAGCCAAGCATGATGGTAGAGTAGAGATCGCCTCCCCATCCTTCATGTAACCAACTAAAAAGTTGTTCTTGCCCAGTGCCATGAAATAGGGTCAAGAATGTGTTGCGAAAAATATTAGCAGTCACACTGAGGATGGCTGAACATCCTAAAAATAGCCCTGTAATCAGGCGAGAAGACAGATCATCGCGCCAGTAAAGCAGCATCAGTGCAACATACAGGCTGGTAAACAACATTTTTAGCCCAGCGCAGTAAGGAGCGACCTCTACGATTCGACCGCCAACAAATAGGTAGATGTGCTCTACGGTAATGTCCATCCCAAATTGTGACAAAATAAAGCCCGCCGTTCCAGCAATGAAACTTTGTAGCGGTAAGGTATAGGGTGTCAATAGGTAAGGAAGCTCATTGGGTGTTGCCAAAAAAATCATTAATAAGGGAAAAGCCTGTAGCCGTAAGCCAGGTAAACCCTTGAGACAGAGACAAAGTCCCAGCAACACTAGGGGAAGAGAAAGATTAACGAAGTCGGGGAGACCGCTGAGATAAAAAATGCTGACTAGGGGCAAAAGAGCCAACCCAAGTGGATGACAAGTATCTGCTAAGCGATGCCATCGTTTGCGATTAAGCCAAATGATGTAGGCGGCAAAGGGTAATCCAATCAGTCCATGACTAAAGTACTCATGCTCGATGCTAATGGTTTTATGCAACCAGCCATTATACCAGTGCAACAGTAGGGGCGCATATAGCACCCCCAAGAGTGCCACAATCACAACTTCTATCCAATCGCGATCGCTGAGCAGTGGAACTTTTCGTCCAGTTTGCATGGTTTTAAGCAGAAACTTTGAATGAGAGGCGATTGGCAATGAGCGCTGTCAAAATACCGGTAATGCGATCAATATGGACTTCGCTCAATCCTGGATACATTGGCAAAGACAAAATTTCTTGAGATAACGCTTCAGCATGAGGAAAATCACCGACTCGATAGCCCAAGTCACGAAAAGCAGGTTGCAAGTGGCAAGGAATTGGGTAGTGAATGCCACTTTGCACCCCACTTGCTCCCAATTCATGCTGAATTTCTTCTCGACTTACCGGACACGACTCACTAATGCGAATGACATACAGGTGGTAAACATGCCCCAAGTTGCTTTGATTTTGAAGCGGGTTGATGCCCTGAAACCGCAAAGGTCTTAGTAGTGCATCATATCGTTGAGCGACTTGATAGCGAGCATAATTCCATTCTGCTAAATGTGGCAGCTTGACATTGAGAACGGCAGCTTGCATGGTATCCAGACGGCTATTGGTGCCTAGATCGGTGTGAAAGTACTTACGAGGTGCTCCATAGTTTCTCAGTGCCCGCATGGTTGCTGAGATTGTCTCATCTTGGGTTACCAACATGCCACCATCCCCTAATGCACCCAAATTTTTACTAGGATAAAAGCTAAATGCAGCAGCAATCCCTATGGAGCCTGCCCGATAGCCTTCTCGTTCTGCTAAGTGTGCCTGGGCTGCATCTTCAAAAATGAGCACCCCATGGCGCTGAGCAATTTGCAAGAGGTGCGTAGGGGAAACCATTTGTCCGTAGAGATGAACAGGCACGATGGCACGGGTTCTGACAGTTATTGCCGCTTCTGCAGCTGCTAAGTCAATCAGTGCTGTATGCGGATCACAATCTACCAAAATGGGTTTTGCCCCCGTTCGCAAGACCCCAATCAGGGTTGCCACAAAAGTGTTCGCCGGTAAAATGACTTCATCACCTTCACCAATTCCGCAAGCTTGTAAGCCAAGTGCGATCGCGTCTGTTCCCGACGCTACCCCAATGCCATACTGCGATCCACACGCAGTTGCAAATGCCTGTTCAAACTCAGAAAGCGCCTGACCAAGGACATAATCTCCTCGCTGAATAACTGTCTGGATCGCTTGCTCAATTTGGGGCTGAATCGGTTCATGCTGCAAAGTTAAATCTACAAACGGCACGGTTACGGGGATAGTACGCATAGCTTAAAGTGAGGGAAAAACGCTAAGGATGGGGCACCCAAAGAAAAGTGCCTATTTCAGTTATGGTTGATCCGCCTCGTGATGAACATAGCAAAACAGTAAAGAGTCCATGAAAGCCGATAAGCGATTAATGAATTTCGTAGGTTACATCATTTGAAAATAGCTGTACTTCCTGAGCGAAAGCTGTAGCGCATTGAAAGAAAAGCGGTAGTCTAGAAGTTTAAAATTATCCTCAATTCAGAGGTTGGGACCGTGGATTATGAAACTGCGCGTCGTTTTTTGGTGAATCAAGGGCTGTCCACGGATGAGAATCCGGATGCCTTTCTCACTCGACTAAAGCAAAAAAAGCCACCTGTTCCCGGACAGGTCACCTCAATTTTGTTAGCGCTCAAAGTGGTGTATGAAGGAATGCGGAATGCTTCTAGCATGGAACGCGAACTTGCCTGTGCCCTCCATTTGCTTGCCAGTGAAGGACGATACCAGTTTGAGTTGGGGCGTAAAACTGGAGTTGCTTGGCCCCCACTACTGGATGAAGACTTGACTCGAATTGCGATCGCCGTCAAAAGCATTTTTTTAGGTGTTTGGCAAGTGCAAAAAATATAACTTATTGAACAATGACCTAAAAATTTGGACAAGCTGTCGCAGGTGCGCTCAAGGACGTTCATCAATAAGCAAAAGTGCCTAGCCTCTAGTGAGAGACCAGGCACTCGGCTTTCATCAATATTTTAGAAAGTTAGGAAATTCGAATCTTTTGTATAAAAAAGCAACCAGGAAAGCAACAATTTGCCACTACTTAGCTATCAGTCTCAAGCCAAAATATTAACACTCTAAAGAATTTAAAATGCCAGCTTTCACCGAATTAATAGGTACCACAGAATTTCATCTCGATGGAAGTCATCCGAGGCGGAACCATGAGTTAATCCGAAACAGGTGTGAATCAAATGGAACTACGGACTGGCAACAAGTTGAATTCGCCCGGCATCCATTTCAGACATCAATAGCTCTAGTGCTTCATAGTCAACATCTGAGATGTGACCCATGCGAGTCAGTTCGTAATTAATCTCGTTCTCAATGTCAGGAGTCAGACATTTGATGTAAAGCGCTCTTTCAACCAGTTGACGAATCACTTTGGTACTCTTCATAGGGGCTAAGTGGAACTCCTCTCAAGGTAATTCTCCAATGAATACAACTTTTCAGGAGTGATCTTAGATCTGAATTCGAGTGATCTAAATCACTCTATGGACTGAATCAGACCGAATGATTCTCGGCAGATTTTGTATTCCGTATTGTTTCATACACCCCCATAGAAATACTTACCGAAAACTTTAATAAAATCGGTTGTCTCAGTAAAGTTTCGGCAAAATGGCTGAGATTCAGGCGACAACTCTCAAAAGCAGCAGCTATGTTCAGAGGCGAGTGAAGTTTTTTAGATCGTCCCTAGCAGAGCTTGAATTATGCAGAACGTCCTCGTCCGTCCTACAACTACGGTCATTTGTCCCAGCGGTGCGATTAATGCAGCCAATGCCAATGAGTTTGAGTGTCAATTAACCTCTGCCGTATTGTCACAACAAGATCATGCATTGCTCATTGACATGGGAAAAGTGGAGTCGCTTGATAGTGCTGGTTTAATGGCGTTAGTGTCTGGTCTCAAAATGGCACAGCGATTCGATCGCCGACTCGGTCTTTGCTCGATCACCCCTGCAATTCGCATCATTCTGGAACTCACTCAACTGGATCAATTTGAAGTTTTTGATCACCATTCAGTATTTGAGACGCTTACTGCGTAAGCTTCCTGTTAGGCATGATTCATCAGCCACTCCATATCCTATACCCAGCCAAATCCTATACCCAGCCAACATGAGGGATGGCGAGCTCCATCTCTCATGTTTTTGTTTCTTCTAATACAATCCTTCTGGCGTTGCTCAACAACGGGATGAAAATGATGCTGAATGATTTGAAACTTCGTTCTAAATCATCCTGCTTTTCAGCAACGCTATCCTTCTTTCTATTTTGAATTTCAGATTGTTATAGCAGTCCTAAATCATTTGTGAATGAGAAAGGCTGTGTGAAAAAGAGTTCCTTAGGAACTCTTTTTCACAATCCAGATAGGATCGCTATAGTTTCGGTCAATCGAATCCCCTCAATTCCCACCCTATCAAGCGACACTATTTTGCCAAATGCTGCCTTGTAAGCGCTTTCAGTATACTGATACTACAAGCAGAGTTGTTATGGCAGATATGCCCAAGGTGGATTGGTGGTAGCGATCGCAATTGAAGGGCTGTTAACCCCAGAAATTTTGAAGCCTGCTCGTTATCTAGGGAACGAGTTAGGTGCCGTCCACAAGCCCTGGGATGCAGCAATTGTTCGTTGGGTTTTGACCTATCCTGAAATCTACGAAGTAGGTGCGTCTAATTTAGGGCACGTTATTTTGTACAGTATCTTGAATGCTCAGCCTCGGCAGTTGTGCGATCGTGCCTATTTGCCAGCCCCGGATCTGATTGCCAAGCTGCGGACTACTCAAACGCCCTTATTTGCTGTCGAGTCTCGGCGATCGTTGATTGAGTTTGACATTCTTGGTTTTAGTCTGAGCTATGAACTGGGAGCCACTAATATTCTGGAGATGCTCAGTCTAGCTGGTATTCCCTTGACTTGGCGAGAACGAAAACAAGCAGTGCAAGCGATTGCTCAAGTAAATGATGAAGGATTCGATGCGAGTCTGGTTTCAACTTCAGCCATTCCCAACTTCAATCTTCCCCCTTCCGCTTATCCTCTAATCTTTGCTGGTGGACAAACTGCCACCTCCAACCCTGAGCCCTACGCCGACTTCTTCGATTTCATTGCTTTGGGCGATGGGGAAGAATTGCTACCTGAAATTGGGCTGGTCTTAGAGGAAGGCAAAACTGCTCAGTTAAGCCGCGAAGCCCTCTTGTTGGATCTGGCACAGATCCCTGGCGTTTATGTGCCGCAGTTTTACACCATGGCAGCCGATGGCTCCGTGCATCCTAATCGCCCGGATGTTCCAGCCCGGATTTTACGTCGTGTCGCAACCCCGATGCCTGCTTATTCTATTGGGCTCGTTCCTTATGTAGAAACCGTTCACGATCGCCTGACTGTCGAAATTCGGCGTGGCTGCACACGCGGCTGTCGCTTTTGTCAGCCAGGAATGCTTACTCGCCCAGCCAGAGATGTCGAACCCGAAAAAGTGATAGACGCGATCGAGCAGGGAATGCGGACAACCGGATACAACGAATTTTCTCTGCTTTCGCTCAGTTGCTCCGACTACCTAGCATTACCTGCGGTAGGAGTCGAAATCAAAAATCGGTTGAAGCACGACAATATTTCGCTTTCCCTACCCAGCCAGCGGGTTGATCGTTTTGACGAAAACATCGCCCATATTTTGGGGGGAACTCGGCAAATGAGTCTGACCTTTGCTCCCGAAGCCGGAACTCAAAGGCTGCGGGACATCATCAACAAAGGGCTGACCAATGAAGAACTCCTGCGGGGAGTCAAAACTGCTCATGAACAAGGTTGGGATAAAGTCAAACTTTATTTCATGATTGGCTTACCTGGCGAAACTGATGTAGATGTTTTGGGTATTGCTGAAACCGTACGCTGGCTGCAACGAGAATGCTACCTCAAGGGTAGAAAACGCATCAGCTTTAATCTCACAATTTCCAATTTTACTCCCAAGCCTCATACGCCCTTCCAGTGGCACTCTGTTTCCACAACTGAATTTGAGCGCAAACAAGCTTTACTCCGAGAGGAATTTCGCTACATCCGGGGGGTTAAAGTTAACTTTACCGATGTACGAATTTCAGCCATGGAAGATTTTGTCGGTCGTGGCGATCGACGTCTCGCCTCGGTGATTCGGCGTGCCTGGGAATTAGGTGCAGGGATGGATGCCTGGTGGGAAAGCCTAGAACGCGCTTTTGCTGCTTGGACCCAGGCGATCGACGAATCAGGATTGACCGGGAAGTATCGCCAAGTTGAACAAGGTGAGTGGAGTCTTTGGCAAGATGAAAATGAAAGAACGCTGAATCACCTCTCCTTTCTTGCCTCCCTTGATGTCCCTCTTCCTTGGGATCACCTGGATACTGGCATCGATAAAAACTGGCTCAAAACTGATTTACAACGTGCCTTAGAGGTGGCAACGGTTCCCGATTGTTCCTTTGATGGGTGCTCTCATTGTGGTGTATGTAGTCCAGATTTTGGACATAACATCGTTATCCAGCCGCTGCCTATCCCAGAGTTCCATGGGCATTTTCAGCCTAATCAACAAAAAGTGCAACGGTTAAGAGTCTGGCTGGGCAAACAGGGCGAAATGGCACTGATGAGCCATTTGGATTTGATGCGTTTGTTCGATCGGGCTGTTCGTCGAGCTGCTCTCCCCATTGCCTTTACTGGAGGATTTCATCCCAGTCCTCGGATTGTGCCTGCGAATGCTTTGCCGCTAGGCGTAACCAGTTCGGGCGAAATTGTAGACTTTGAACTTACCCAAGCACTCGACATTGATGAATTTCAGACCCGATTGTCTGCTCAATTTCCAGCTGATTTACCGATTTATCGGGTAGAAGCGATCGACTTAGGGATGCCTGCTGCCACTCAACTGCTCGATCGCGCGGAATACTTTCTCACGGTGCAATGCCTGGGGCAAACTGATACTCCAATCGATCACGATGTGCTCCCTGCTCCATCTTGGAAAGAATGGATTAACGCCCTCTTGCAGCATGAATCTCTCTGGCAAGAACAAACAACAAAATCTGGGAAAACACGGCAAATTAACCTGAGAGAACGTTTATTTGAGTTGACATGGTTAGACAATCCTGACAATCCAACGGGCAATCGGACATTGCCCCCATTCAGTCCGCCCCAGATGGACTTGCCCGTTGCCACCCTCCGTTACATCGGTAGCTGCCGTAATGATGGCACCCTACTGCGTCCCGATCATGTAATTTTCATGTTGGAGAAAATTTCTCAACAAACATTGCAACTCCTCCATATCCACCGTCAGCAACTTTTTCTACAAACAAACTGAGTGGGTTGTTCCATCTATGTCATTTTCGTCTTCTCCCAGCTTGACTGGCTGCCCAGTAATCAACCTCATCAAAACAGTATGATTTTTTGAAATTTGGTCGCGGAGCAAACTGTGCACGCTATAATGCTGTTCAACAGACGCTGTTGCGGGTTTGAGGACTGTGGAAGTCACCGCTGAGTAAGCTAGCTCTGGATGTTGGGCGCAGCCTGCTTTTACGAAACTTTTCGTCCATGATTAAAAATTCGGTGCCCAGCCCTAGTGGGGCATTGAGCCAGACTACCGATCGCTTGTTGATTCAGTTGTCTAGTACGTGACCAGTCCTTCTGAAGTCGTTGAAGACTGTTTGACTTCAGAAGCTGAACAGCTTCATTCCCCCTCTGCGTGACTGTTGAAAAAAAATCTTTCGCGTAGATAAAAATATGACAGCAACATTGAAAGGTGAACAGGATTCTGCATCTTTCTGGTTGCGACCTCCTGAGGAAATTGAATGCCAAAGCAAATTGTAATCGCCGAGCAGCATCGAATCGCTGCTGTTTTTTCTGAAGACCAGATTCAAGAATTAATCGTAGCTACAGGGAGTCACCAAGTCAGTGACGTTTATTTGGGGATTGTAGAAAATGTTCTCCCTGGTATTGATGCCGCCTTTGTTAATATTGGAGATTCTGAGCGCAACGGCTTCATCCATGTCAGTGACTTGGGTCCCCTGCGTCTAAAGCGTTCTGCTGGGTCAATTACTGAGCTTTTAGTGCCTCAGCAAAAAGTGTTGGTTCAGGTCATGAAAGAACCTACCGGCAATAAGGGACCCCGGTTAACGGGCAATATTTCTCTCCCTGGACGCTACTTAGTCATGATGCCCTACGGCCGTGGAGTCAACCTTTCTCGCCGCATCCGCAATGAAAATGAGCGGCATCGTCTCCGAGCATTGGCGATTTTGATTAAGCCTGCGGGGATGGGGTTAGTCATTCGGACGGAAGCCGAAAACATGCCCGAAGAAGCCATCATCGAGGATATGGAATCCTTACAAAAGCAATGGGAAGCTGTGCTTCAAGAAGCCAGTACTACCCGCGCACCTGCTTTATTGAACCGGGATGATGATTTTATTCAGCGTGTGTTACGCGATGTTTACAGCGCGGATGTCAACCGTATCGTGGTAGATTCCCACACCGGACTCAAGCGAGTGAAGCAACACTTGCTCAACTGGAGTGGGGGTAAACCGACGCAGGGCGTCTTAATTGATCATCACCGTGAATCGATTCCACTGTTGGAATATTTCCGCGTCAATGCTGCTATCCGCGAAGCGCTTAAACCTAGAGTGGATTTGCCTTCTGGTGGTTATATCATTATTGAACCTACAGAAGCGTTGACTGTTATTGATGTTAACTCGGGTTCTTTTACTCGCTCGGCTACGGCGCGTGAAACGGTTCTCTGGACTAATTGTGAAGCTGCAACTGAAATCGCTCGACAACTGAGGCTCAGAAACATTGCGGGGGTGATTGTGGTGGACTTCATTGATATGGATTCTCGCCGCGACCAACTTCAAGTACTCGAACATTTTGAGAAAGCGCTGAGGGCTGACAAAGCCAGACCTCAAATTGCTCAGCTTTCTGAATTGGGTCTGGTAGAACTGACTCGCAAGCGCCAAGGTAAAAATATTTACGAGTTGTTTGGCAGACCCTGTCAGACTTGCGGTGGGTTGGGTCATTTGGTGCATTTGCCCGGTGAACCGGAAGCCTCCGATGGGGAAATTGTGGAGCGTCCCGCTGCAAGAGAATATAGATCGATTGAGTCGCGCAATTCTGAACATCGGGGGCGAGGGCGGAGTCGAGAGCCCTTGCCGGATGTGGGTGGGTTGTCCGCCGATCTGGTGGTTCAGAAAGAACTCTTATGGGAAGGACGGAACGAGGATTCTGATCTGGAACCCTCTGAAGAATTGGATTTGTTGCAACACCCGAATTACCAGGAGCGGGGTGGCGGTCTGGCTGGAAACCGCCGTCGGCGCCGACGGCGGGTTGGGGAAGGTCCCACTCCGAAAGAGGCAGGCAATTCCAGAGGGATGCTCTGGGAAGAGGGCAGTAAAGGAGAAAGTGTTGAATCTCTGCCAAATTTACGATCGTCTCTTTCGCCTCCCGCGGAAGCAATGCCCACAACGGGACGGGGACGGGGACGGGGGAGTGCCCACCGAGAAATCTTGGATAACGCTCCAGAAGCCACTGAAGGAGAAGAGAGAAGAGGCAGATCGCGACGCGATAGCAGCAAGCCTACCAGTGAACCGCCCGAAATTGTCTCCATTGAGATGACACCTGAAGAGCAGGATGTTTATGCTTGGATGGGGATTTCTCCTTTGGTTTTGACGAATCAAGAGGTAAAAAATCCTAAATCTGCAATTGTTTCAGTAATTTTGCCGGGGCAAACTCCTACAGTTGTACAAGAAATTGAGAGTCGGGCTGCTCGTGTTGAGCAGGTATCCTCTTTTGATCTGGAACCAACTGCTTTTTCAAACGGCAGCGAAGAAGATGCTGATAGCGATGCTTCACCAGAGAGTGAGGAGCCTTCATTCAGTACTCGCGAGAGTGAGGGCGATGCCGATGCTACATCTCGTCGTCGCCGTCGCCGCAATCCTTCGGAATCGAAGCCAATCTCGCTGGTTGCACCGATTGTGGTGCCAGAATCCTCAGTTGAATCAACTGCTGCTCTGGATGATAACCCTGAAGTAGAAGAAGAAAGTACTGCTGCCACTCGTCGTCGTCGCCGTCGCTCTTCCGCCTCTGCCAGTGAGTAATGTTGACTCGTCAACGGTTCCAATCAGCTTGATTGCATTTTCAGGGATCCTGCTTTCAGGTTATGCCTTCTCAACAACTCAGCTTCTGGGAATCCTCTTTCCTATCCTCTTCAACCAAAGTGGTTGCGGGAGTGGATGAAGTGGGTCGGGGGGCATTGTTTGGACCTGTTGTTGCCGCAGCAGTGATTTTACCAGACTCAGCCTTGCCCCATCTGACCACTGCTGGAGTCACGGATAGTAAACAATTGACCCACCCCCAGCGGCTGCAACTTGCAGATCAAATTTATCGACAGGCGATCGACTGTCAAATTGGGCTTGCGTCTGCTCAAGAAATCGATCGCCTGAATATCTTGCAAGCTTCACTACTCGCTATGAAGCGAGCCATTCTAAAGCTCAGGGTGTTGCCGGAACTGTGCTTAATCGATGGCAATCGGCAAATTCCAACATTGTCGATCACGCAGGAAACTGTTATTAAAGGCGACCAAAAAGTTCTGGCGATCGCTGCTGCGAGCATTATTGCCAAGGTTTGGCGAGATGCGTTGATCACTCGCTTATCCCCAGACTATGCGATTTATGATCTAGCTGTGAATAAAGGCTATGGCACTGTGAAACATCGACAGGCACTCCAGACGTATGGACCGTCTGTCCTGCATCGATTGTCATTTAGCCCTTGTCAGCCTAATACTCTGCCACACAGCACCAGATAGCGAGGTCTGGGTGTCGGGCGGGGTTCCTCTGCTTTACTCATCTGAGATAGGAATTTCAATCACGAATTCCGCCCCTTGACCCGGACGAGATGAGCATCGCAGAGTTCCACCATGTTTTTCTACCACGATTTGGTAACTGATAGATAACCCTAGCCCAGTCCCTTGACCGACGGGTTTGGTTGTAAAAAATGGATCGAATAAGTGCTTAGCAACATCTTCGGTCATACCGGGACCTTCATCACGGATACGAATCTCAGCCCGATCGTTGTTTAAGCATTGGGTTGTGATGTAAATTGCTGGAGATTCTGAGAAGACAGCTTCTGCTTCTGAGTTAGAAGGGGGTGGGGTGGTGCGGTGGACGAGGTCATCTTCTCGCGGATCTTGCAATGCATCAATGGCGTTGCTGAGAATATTCATAAATACTTGGTTGAGTTGTCCGGCATAGCAATTGATTGGAGGGAGATTGCCATAGTCTTTGATGATACGAATCTCAGGGCTGAGACGATCGGGTTTTAGGCGACTTTGCAAAATCAGCAAAGTACTGTCAATTCCTTCGTGAATATCAACTGGCTTTTTAGCGGCTTCATCAAGCCGAGAGAAGTTGCGTAAAGATAGCACAATCTGTCGAATGCGCTCAGCTCCAATTTTCATAGAACTCAAGAGTTTTGGCAGATCGGCTGCTAAAAACTCTAGATCAATTTCTTGACTCTTGGCTTGAATGGGAGCGGCAGGTTCTGGGTAATGTGCTTGAAACAGCGCCAGAATTTCTAGTAGCTGATGAATATATTCGCTGCCATGGGAGAGATTTCCCATGATGAAATTGACTGGGTTGTTAATTTCGTGGGCTATCCCTGCGACCATTTGTCCCAAACTCGACATCTTCTCGCTGTGGATAAGTTGGGATTGAGTCTTTTGCAAATCTTGGAGGGTTGCGGTTAATTGTTGGGCTTGGGCTTGGGCTGCTAGAGCTGCGGCGCGGCTTTGGGCATAGAGTTCTGCCTGGTCGATCGCTAATGAGAGTTGATCCACCACTGCTTGTAGTAGCTCAACTTCGCTATCACTCCAAACACGCGGTTTACTGCAATGGCTACAAACCACCGCGCCTAATTGCCCCGATCTCGTTTCCAGTGGGATCAAAAGTTGAGAAACGATTCCCATTTGCGGGAGCAAGCTTCGCATCCGACTATCTAATTCTGTGTCCCTGGCGGCATCCTCGGTTCGGACGATCGCCAAACTCAGAATTTTTTCGCTCAAAAGGGTCGCTTGTTCTTCGGAGCAATCTCCTAAGAGACTGGGCAAATGGGTATCGCAGGCTTCATGGCTAATCGTTACACTCAATCGATCGGGCAGTGACTCGCACCAAAGAAAATGACAACGATCAATTTGCAGCAGATTGCGAATTTCATTGACTGCAATGCTTAGAATGGTGTTGAGGTCGAGGGAATTGCGAATCTGGTTTGCCAATCGAAACAAAAGCGCTTCTCGGCGACTCAGAAGTTCTTCTCTTGCCCATGCCCGGTCGATGGCGACTGCAATACTGTTCGTTACTGATTCCAACATGCCTTTCACGGCTTCTGTAAAAGGATGTTGGCTAAATAATGCCAGAACTCCAACTAGCCGATCTTCCACAATCAGTGGATAGCCTGCAAACCCAATCAGCCTTTCTCGCTGAATCCATTCTTTGGCACCGATGCACATGTCGCTATCGGCAGTGTTGGTGACATAGGGCTCCCGGTGATAACCAATAAAACCAATGATGGAAATACCAAGGGGAATCCGATTGTAGAAATCTTCGGTATGGCTATGCTGTCCTGCGATCGCTTCTAACTCCAACAAATGGGTTTCTCGGTTCAGCAGCCAAATGCGGGCAAAGCTGACATCTAGATGCTCGACCATACTCTGCACACAGCGATCGAGCATTTCTGGGAGATTTCCTCCTTGCCCCAGGACCATGCCAATCTCTGCCCCTAACCCAAACAAGCGAGTTCGTTCTAATAACGCCACTTCTGCTCGCTTGCGCGACGACACATCCCGAAAATAAACTGACAAGCCTTCCTGATAAGGATAAGCCCGTACTTCTAGCCAAATGCCCAACGGGTCGTAAAATTCTTCAAAGTGAACGGTTGTTTGCTGCGCGATCGCCCGTTGACATTCCCGAGCAAAGGTCGAGTTGACGATATCGGGTAGTTCTTCCCAGATGCAACACCCAATAATGTCTTCTTTAGATTGCAATAAAATCTGCTCAGCCCGGGGATTGAGATACGTAAATTGCCAATCATGGTTGAGTGCCAAGAAAGCATCCGTAATACTTTCAAAAATATTGACAACCTGAAGGTGGACTTTTTCTAACGCCTCTGCGTTTTGTTTGCGACGGGTGATATCGCGCGCGACTGCATAGAAAATTTGCTTGTCTGTCAGTGGATTTGCCTGCCAGGAGAGCCACTTATAAGACCCATCGTGACAACGGAAGCGATGCTCAAAATGCACAGTGCTGGCTCCATCCAGCCCTCTTTGTAGTTCGACAATCGTGGTGGAGCGATCGTCTGGATGAACAAATTCGATCCATGGTTGATTCAACAACGTTTGCGAGGAATAGCCAAGAGTTTTTTCCCAAGCTGGATTGAGCTGCTTTAAGTAACCATCAAACCCGGTAATACAAAGCATATCGAGCGATAGGTTAAAGAAATGTGCTTCTTCATCCGATTGTGGAGTGTGTTGACCTAATTCCCCTAACGGTTTACCGAGAAAATTCTCACCATTGAGGCTTGCAGAGGGCAACCCCGATTCCTGGCGATCAATGACTTCATCCATAGTCTCAAAATCCTGATCTCCTGCTGAGTGCGCAATCAATCACCCTGACACCCACAGCGATGCTCCAGACAGATATTTTTGAAGGCTTTGCTGAGTCAAGCTTTGCAAGAAGCGTTCAAAAATCTCGACGTATCTACAAAATCACCGCCACCGCCACCAAACGATAATTTTTGACTATCTTGTACTTAGATCATTAATGTATCAAAAGAATCATTGATTTTGCGTAAATGGCTAGAGGGTTTTCATCTAAGCGCTCCCCAGATTGCTCACCATACGATGGCATACCCCGATCAGTCACACAATTGACCAAAGGGTTTTGTTGGACATCTTTACATTCCGTTTTTTTGATTTTTGCTGGATGAGTTGGTTGACATATCTGCCGCCTGCACTGCTAAGATATTGAGGGCGTACTAATGGGGCGTAGCCAAGTGGTAAGGCAGCGGGTTTTGGTCCCGCCATTCCTAGGTTCGAATCCTAGCGCCCCAGTTATCTTTACAGTTGAATATGACAATATCCGCAAAAGACGCGATGGCGGTAGGCATTCCGGATGTTTTGGCGCTCGATTTTGACGGAGTGGTCTGTGATGGTCTGAAAGAGTATTTTCAGACGACTTGGAAAGCGTATTGCCAACTTTGGCAACCGATCGACGCACCGCTAGTTGCTGATCTTGCCCCTCAATTCTATCGTCTGCGTCCAGTGATTGAGACGGGATGGGAAATGCCAGTTTTGCTCAGAGCACTCGTGCTAGGGTTCCCTGAACCTGAAATTTTGCAAGATTGGGGGGCGATCTCGCACAAACTGATTCAAGCAGATAATCTGGATGCCCCCGGGTTAAGTCAGCGGGTAGATAGTGTTCGGGATCAGTGGATTGCTACAGATCTCCCGGGTTGGTTAGCAGAGCATCGGTTTTATCCCGGTGTTGCCGAACAAGTCCGTCGCTGGGGGACGACTGCTCTGCAACTCTTTATCATCAGCACGAAAGAAGGACGTTTTATTCGCCAGTTATTGCAGCAGCAAGACATTGACCTAGCATCCATCAAAATTTTAGGCAAAGAAGCGAAGCGTCCAAAAGCCAAAATTTTGCAAGAGATTTTGAGCGATCGTGGGAACCTGACCCAGATCTGGTTTGTCGAAGACCGTTTGAAAACCCTACAAGCCGTCCAGCAAGCTCCAGGGTTAGAGACGGTGAAATTGTTTTTAGCAGATTGGGGCTACAACACACCAACAGAACGAGAAATCGCCCGCCAAGATAGCCACATTCAGCTCTTGTCACTGGAGCAGTTTGCTGGAGACTTTGCTGTCTGAACCAGATTCTTGATTCTTAGGCATGATGGCGCATCGTGAATGACGATCAATCGATGATTTGTCCACTTTTTCTGGTGGGCTGTAAGTCATAACTTACTGACAATATTTTCTGCAAAATTTCAAGCACTTTTGCAGAAAACACCTAATGCTTAAGTGACCCAGGGAAATATAAAGAATTCAATAATCTCAGATAAATCTTTCTTAAGGACGGGTATTGGACTCAAATCGTAGCATAAGATACAGATATAAATTAGAACGTTCATCTCTCCAGGTGTTTTTCGCCCAGAGGGACGGAAGTAGGGATATAAAATATTCACATCGTCAAGTTCGCTAAGATTTCACGGCAACTGTTGAGATGTCCCGAAAGTTCCCGAAGGAACGCATCCTTCTTGCAACCACTCGTGATTTGAGCAATCGGAACATTATGAGACTTTCTTATCGTGGTGCTAGCTACGAATATACCCCTCTCACCCTAGAAGTTACAGAAAGCGAAATCTTGGGGAAGTACCGGAAGCCGTTCGGCGAAGGGCAGATTTCACAAGCGGTTTCAACGCAACCGCTTCAAGAACTAAAATATCGTGGTGTTACGTATACGACAGATCGTTCCGACCAGGTTGGCGCTATGAACTCAACAAAGCCTCAGTCTCTCACGGAACCGCTGGTTCGTCCGGTAACTGTCCAGACAGCCAGATCAATCTCAGCCATTAATGCGTTTTGTCGGAACCGGACTGCATGGGCAGAAGTGCATCGCCATAACCTAATGCAAAATCTGGAGCATCGCATTCAGGTTGCCAAAGAGCGCGCTGACCAAAATCTTGTGAATCAGCTTGAGCGCGAAATGCATCATTTGGCTTAACCTGCCTTGGCATGAGTTGATGCCAAGTATGACTCACACAGGATGCAAGAAAATGAGCCTCTCTCAGATATTTCCGGCTTAAAATTCAAAAGCTCTGTTTTAGGTGGTGACTCGACTGAGATTGGGTTGCCACCTGATTTTTGATGTGTCCGATGGTTGGGCTGGAATAGATGAACCCGACGATTGTTGGCAAGATTGCTATTTGGGGACCCTGCTTCTCCTCTTAAAGCCGACAACCTAAAATCATTCCGCCTAATAACAAAAAGCCAATCCACACATTCTGGCGAAAGATTTGACCATAAACGGTGCCTGGTAAGTTTCTTCGATATAACTGGAGCGATTGCCAACTCCAGGTCACGATTGCTCCGATTAGGGTAAGCCAGTATGCAATGCCCAAACCCATTACCTGCCCTACTTCTGCTAGCAATACAGCCGTGCCTAAGAAGAAAACGGTGACAGCATGAGCTGCATACTGACCAAAGAAAAGTGCACTGGAATTGACCCCAAGCTGTTTGTCATCTGCGCGGTCAGGCATGGCATAGACGGTATCAAATCCCATCGTCCAGAGAATTGTTGCGCCCCAGAGCAACCAAGTGGCATTTCCTAAACAAGGTGTTGCCCCAGCAGTTGCAGTGCAGCTCACCGCGCTCCAGCTAATCAGGACTGCGAACCCCCAGGCGATCGCCAGCACCAATTGCGGTACCGGAAATACGCGCTTTGCCAGTGGGTAAAGCACAATCACGGGGACAGCTGCAACACATAACCAAAAAGTCAGCGGATTCAAGTAGAGGGACAAGCCCCAAGCACAGGCAAAGGCAAACAGGGCAACCACAACGCCTACCTTGACGGAAAGGGCGCGAGCAGCGAGGGGACGGTTGCGAGTGCGTTGCACATGGGGATCAATATTTCGATCCCAGAGATCATTCACGACACAGCCGGCGGCACTGGTTGCCAGGCTACCCAACACAATGACGCCAATCAGCAGAGGGGGCGGATTGCCTCGAGCTGCCAAAAAGACTCCCCACAACGCTGGAATCATCAGGATCAGCCGTCCCTCTGGCTTGTTCCACCGCAGCAGACGGAAAATGGTGATCCAGGTGGATTCAGGGCGACGCTCTGACTGAGGCAACATAAACGACTGAAAAGAGGAGGCACGAAAGATTTGGATACTGGTCTATAGTTTACCGTCCGGGGTCTCTGTGGTTGGCAATTTGGCGATTGGTAAGGTGAAGTAAAAACGGCTCCCTCTACCATGTAATGAGTGAAAATCGATCTGTCCACCCTGATTTTCGACCAGAAGTTTACACAGCGATAGCCCCAACCCAGTGCCCTCAATCGTTTGGCGATCGTGATGCTTTACCCGATAAAACCGTTCAAACAGGTGTGCTTGATCCGCTTCTGGAATCCCCAGTCCGTGATCTTCAACCCAAATTTCTACCCAATCAGATTGATGAATCTGGGCACCAACCTCGATAAAACTGTCAACTGGAGAATATTTTACAGCGTTGGACAGTAAATTAACCAGTACTTGCGAAACTTGCCAACGATCGCCCCAGACAAGGGGTAAATCAGTGCTGAAGTGACGATTGACCCCACAGATTTGCTCGGCTCCAATCACTTCGTTGATCAGCTGCTGCGGACAAAACGCGATCGCATGAGCTTGCAACAATCCAGTTTCTAAACTCCGCAAAGCGACAACGTCTTGAAGCAGCGTCCGCAACCGCCGCACCTGTTGCCGCACAACTTCCAAAAACTCTTGCTCTTGCTCGTCATCCAGGACTGCTTCGCTCAGTAAGTGAATTGAACCTTTCAATGAAGTCAGAGGGGTTGCTAATTGATGGGTCAGAAGATGCATCAATTGGGTTTGGGTTTCAATTTGCTCCCGTAATTGTTCATTCTCTGCCAAAATTTCCTCAGCCTCCTCCAAAGTTGAGTGAGACAGTTGCCCGATCCCAGGCGGAACCTGGTCGAGATGGTGGGGAGATAATTCTTCCCCAGATTTAGAAGGCATGTAGGGCATTTTGGCTCAAAACTTTGATATATAAGGGGTTCAGAAAAAATAGCTTAGAATGGTTGGATAATAAACAGCCATTAACAAACAGAAATCAACAATAAAAGCTGACACAATTCTGAGTTTGGGATTTCAGAGTTCGAATTTCCGAGTGAGATAAAAATAGCGATGGTTGCTGAAAGTAGCCGTTTCCTACAGTCCACAACTAATCTATAGGACTAATTCCCTATGACGACCTGATTGCTTCCATATCCGCCTAAAAAGCATGTGACCATTGATACAATCTCACAAATTAAATCTTAAAGCGCTGAGCTACTTGTGTTTACATTATGTAATATTTTCTGGTTTTTGTTAAGTAAGGTAACGTTTGTCAAACTAGAAAAGGTGAGTTCCCTGCGGTTCCTTAGAGGATGGGGGTAGTGGTTGACGGAGCACTGAGTCGTCCAAGACTGGCAGGTCAGTGACAAAACGGTGTTGGGCAGTTTTAGCGATCGCGACAAAGCTTTCAGCTGGCATAAAGCCCGGTCAGATTGTACTGGACGTTCCCTACCAAGATAAGATCAGGCATAGAGCGTGAGTGTATCAATCGATTCAGGCAATCCAGCTTCTTGTTTAATGATCAGCACTTATCCTGATTCTATGCGCTGGAAGCTGAAAGCTCTATTTGAGGTTGCATGTTCTCATGCGAATGATGAAACCGTGGCTGAGCTTTCCTTTGTTGTCCGCTTCAAGAGTGGCAAAAATGGATCGTTTTGTGGTGCCAAATATCGTTGACACCCTACTGCCTGAAGACCCAATGGGCAACAGTCTGGCAAATAGTGAAGTGTGAGCAGGGTTCAACCCTGTTTAATTTGGATGGTTGAATCAATCTATAAGAGCCAGCAGAAATTGGCAAACTTATCCACATCAATTACCACTACTCAGCAACGCATTCTCGCTGCAATTGATGTTGGCACTAACTCGATTCATATGGTGGTCGTTCGTATTTATCCTGACCTGCCCAGCTTTTCAATTATTGCTAAAGAAAAGACGATGGTGCGTTTGGGGAATCGTGCCAAGGAGACAGGACGGTTGACTCCTGAAGCGATGACACGGGCAACAGCGGCGTTAAGGCGCTGTCAAGACATTGCCAGGAGCCTGAATGCGGAGCAAATTATTGCGGTAGCGACGAGTGCTGTGCGTGAAGCACCTAATGGACGGGAGTTTTTGCAGCAAATTGAGGCAGAGTTAGGGCTATGGATTAACTTGATTTCTGGTCCCGAAGAGGCTCGCCGCATTTATCTAGGTGTGTTGTCGGGGATGGAGTTTAACCACCAACCCCATGTCATTATCGATATTGGAGGGGGGTCGACTGAACTGATTTTGGGGGATGGGCATGAACCCCGCAGTCTAAGCAGTACAAAAATTGGAGCAGTACGCCTGACTTCTGAGTTCATTACCTCAGATCCCATCAATAGCACCGAATTTCAGTATCTTCAGGCATATATTCGAGGGATGCTGGAACGTCCGGTGGAAGAGTTGCAATCTTTTCTACGGGCAGGAGAAGTTCCCCGTTTGGTGGGTACATCGGGCACGATCGAAGCGTTGGCTGTACTTCATGCTAAGGAAAAATCTGGCATGATCCCCACACCCCTTAACGGCTTCCAAATCTCTCTCAGAAATCTGAAAGAATGGGTCAATCGCTTACGTCGGCTCAATCAGGCGGAACGGTTGACAATTCCGGGTATGTCTGATAAGCGGGCAGAAATTATTCTAGCGGGAGCGCTCATCCTTCAGGAAGCTATGATTTTGTTGGGCATGGAGAGCCTGAGCATATGTGAGCGATCGTTGCGGGAAGGCGTCATTGTTGATTGGATGCTGACCCATGGTCTGATCGAAGACCGCCTGCGCTATCAAAGTTCTGTCCGTGAGCGGAGCGTGCTAAAAACGGCTCACAAATATCAAGTTAATTTGAAACACAGCGAGCGGGTTGCAGATTTTGCTTGCTCTTTGTTTGACCAAATGCAAGGTTCTCTACACCACTGGGGATCTGAAGAGAAAGAGTTGCTATGGGCGGCAGCTATTTTGCACAACTGTGGACATCATGTAAGCCACTCCGCCCATCACAAACATTCCTATTATCTGATTCGGAATGACGATCTATTGGGCTATACCGAGATGGAAGTAGAGGCGATCGCCAACCTTGCCCGCTACCACCGAAAAACTTCTCCCAAGAAAAAGCATGAAAGTTATCGCAACCTGACGAGCAAAAAACATCGACGCATTGTCGAGCAACTCCATTCCCTATTGCGGTTGGCGGTTGCCCTCGATCGTCGTCAAATTGGAGCGATTCGGCAAGTTCGGTGCGATTATTATGCTGAGCAACACGAAATGCGCCTATTGATTCAACCCGATCATCCCAATGATGAGTGTGCTTTGGAACTCTGGAGTCTGGACTATAAAAAGGCGAGTTTTGAAATGGAATACAATGTCAAGTTAGTGCCGATTTTGGCACCCATATCCGGTAGTGGCGAGGGATAGAGAAGCAAAAAAGGTCTGCCCAATCTAATGGCTGTGTTTTGAGTGTTCTATCAATCAGACTCTATATCATCAATCGTTCTAGGGCATGGGCATCGGGAATACAGAGGATATCGCGATCTCGGACGATCAATCCTTTCTTTTCGAGCTTGCTCAGCACACGAGTGACCGTTTCCCTTGCCAGACCGCTCAGGCTGCTCAATTCACGATGGGGAAGGTTCGGAATTTCGGTTCCTTTTTGGCTGCGTTTGCCTTGCCCATCTGCCAGAAATAGCAAAATATCTGCGACACGCGAAACACTATCGGACTCTCGTAACCGTAGACGGCGATTAACCTGCCGAAGGCGACGTGCCATCAACTGTGCCAGACGGATACCCGCCAGGGGTTCGGTGTTGATTAACTGAACAAAATCTTGGGCTGGCATGTTACCGATGACAGTGGGTGCCAGGGTTATGACATCAGTAGATCGCGGCACTTCATCCAGAGGAGCCATCTCACCAAAGAGTTCTCCTTTACCCAAAATATTGAGTGTCACCTCTTTGCCGTCTAGGTTATAAGTCCGAATTTTGACCCAACCATTCAAAATGAAGTAGACAGAACTGCCCCAGTCGTTTTCGAGCAAAATGACTTGATTTGCAGGGTGGCTTCGCATGACCACATGACTGGTTGCCTTTTCTACAAGCGTTTCTGGCAGCCCCTCAAAGAAAGGAGCTGAGCGAATCGATACATTAGATTGGTCTCGCGTACTATATCGATCTTCCATGAAAACGCTATGCTTCAAACTCGTTGGGGAAAAACAGGCAACAATAAACGAGGCAACTTCGGCAAGGTTTACAATTTTGAAATTGTAAACCTAATCCTATCAATGACCTGAAACTCTAAACTACATTAGCTTTAATTCAGGGGTATCAGACGAAACATAACAGTATCTTTTGCAATTGCTTTAATTTATACAACAAAGCTTGGTCTAGGATATGGCAGTTCCCATTGAGGGAAAAGCACTAGACCAACAAGGGATGCAGAATTCTCAGCGATACAACTTTCTGTAGAAAACCATCGCAATCATAGCCTAAAGATTGTTCAATGCTACGTGATTGTCCTCAAGTGAGTTGGAACTGACGGGATGAGCCATCAAACTTCTGCACAGCCATACGCACGTTTGCGGCATCGTCTAGCGATATTCAGCGTTTGGAACCAGGTTGAACCATAAATAATTTTTCAGGATTTTGCGACGTTTGACGCTTCCTGACGTACACTTTGGGCAGCTAAGGCGAGAGTGTGAAGCTCTGTTTTCTCTCAGTATGAGGCTGTTTCAACATTTTAATCATCAATATTTCTGTCACAGTCAATATTTCTGTCCAAGATTGACCGCTGAGATTCACAAACCGTTATATTTCATTGCTCGAATCCAGGTGTCAAAAATCGGTTTGTTTCAATCTTCATGGGGGTTTCCTTAGGATCAATGGTTGGTGAACGGAATCATTCCGGGCATCTTTTAAAGCGAGTTCATAAGATAGTGATTAAGATCAAGGTTTGGCACAGTCATCAGCGTTCGTTGTTGAAGGCTGATTCCCCTGGAGTGTGAGTTTTCCAGTTTAATCAGGTTACAAAACTCTGTTGGTGGGAAAATGAAGTCTATGGAAATTGCGTAGACCTTCAGCTTTTTATCTTTGTCTAGGTTGTTAGTCAGGAGTTAGGTTGTGGCTTCTCAGAAGGATCAAATCCAGTCGCTCATTACCGAAATCGATGGCTTGTTGAATAAAGCGAGCCCTCGGCTTCCGTGGGTGGTGTCGGGAGCTTCGGCACAACAGCGTCGGCTTTTAGAGCGAGTCCGCAATTATTTGATCTCTATCCAGCAAACCTCTGCGATCGAGGGTATCGATCAGGCGAAGGTCAGGCGAGAATTGCTGGCTCACGACATCTACTTCCAGCAATCTCCAGAGGCTCAGCCACCTGCGGATGCGGCACCTAGGCACCCTTCTGAAGTGGATGCTGGACTGACAGAAGCGAGTGCGCAACAAATTTTAAGAGCGGTTGTGCAAGAGATGGGGTATTTGCGATCGGGCTTGATGCAGCCTTTGCAATCGGATGTACAGGCGTTACAGCAAAGGCGCGAAGCTCTGGTACAAGAAATCCGCCAACTGGAAGCACAGCGCCAAGGCTATGGGCTGGGTCTGTCGTCTGCAAATCAGCAGCAACTGATCTCAGATTTTTTGCAAACGCTGATGGGGCGTTTGCAGGAAAGTCTCTCTCAACAGGTGTCGCAAGCAATGTTGGTGAACCAGGGGCAGTCCCCGATCGCACCCTTGGGGGGCTTGCCAGAAGCAACCTCAACCGCTTTTCCGGCTGGCAGTACTGCTGTGCCGCCTTTGCTCAACCCGACTCAACGGTTGGAGCATGTGCAAATGTTGCAGGCGCAGTCTGATCAGTTGTTGATTAATCTGGATTCGACGTTAAGGACAGTATTTGAATCGCTAGAACGCAATATTCAAGCGTATCAAGCTTCGCTGTCACAAGGGGTCGATCGCATGCACAGCATGGGGCAGCAGGGTGAGATGATGTTTACCGCTCTGATTAGCCATCTTGCTCAGCAGTTAGGGCGAGAAGCTTCTTCTTTTCTTCAGTCCAATGTTCAGCCGGGAGGGCAAGCTGTAGCGGGAGGAGCGGTTGGTCAGCCCAATGTTGCTGCGGTGGCGACTGGGGGGGAAAATATTTTGCTGACTCCGTCTACCCCGGATCGTAGTCCCAACCCGGTCGATATTTCTGGACTGATCACCCCTTTGTCTTTGTCGGATGTAGGAAGTACCAATCCCGAATTGGGATTTCCGTTTGCAGGGACGGAAATTTATCCCACACGCTTGGGGGACCCGCCTGCTGCATCGTCCTCGAACGCTTCAGCTTTCCCAAGTAGCAATCTTGCTGCTGTAGACGATAACATTGACAATTTGCCAGAAATCGACCTAGATAGTTTGAATTTGAACGATCTGGATCTGGGGGATCTGGATTTGGGTGAAATGGATCTTCAGAGTATGGATGCGCTGTTGACTAATGAGGCGCTGACGACTCCTGGGGAAAGCCCAGCAGGTGCGATCGACTCACCTGGAACTGCAACGACTGATCTGGATGCTGCACTCAAACTATTAGAACAATTGAATACAGAGTTACAGGATCAGTCCACTGCAACTGCGGCAGAGCCTGACCCAGGTTTGGCTGAAGGGCGGGACACGAGTGTTGGGTCGTCATCGTCCGGGGTCAGTTCAGCGAGCGGTAATGTAGATGCAGAAATTAAAGATCTGTATGAGAGTTTGTTTGGAGCGACATCCAGTGGTGCTACTCCCTCGCCAGTAGTCAGTGGAAGTGATGAGGGGTCCAGTCCTGCGATCGATGTCTCCATTGAGTTGGCGGACAAGTCTGTTGAACCCGCCGCCAGTTCCTCCCCTGAAGTCTTGATTGGAACGACGAGTGAAATTCTTTTGACCCCACGCGACTCTTACCAGGCGTATACTTCCTGGACGATCACAGATGAAGATAAAGCCACTGTGCAGCAACAGGGTGGGGAAAATCTGGTACTCCGCCTCTACAATATCTCGGCAATTGACCTGACAACTCATACTCCCTATAGTTTCCAGGAGTTTGATGTCGAAGATTCTGCCTGGAATCGGTTTGTGCCGATTCCGGTGAGTGACCAAACCTACGTGGCTGAAGTGGGGTATCTTACCGCCGATCGTCGCTGGTTATTGGTGGCAAAATCGCAGCCAGTTCTCATACCGTCGGCAGCAACGAGTTCCAGTACGGAGGTTCACGATGCAACGGTATCGGCAGTAGTTATTGAATCTTCGGCGATTGCGACGACTACTCCGGTTTCAGAGTGGGACAATCATCCGTTATTAGCAGATGAGGGGTCTCCTGTGGCAGATCTGGTGTCGATCGCCCCGGAAGAGACGCGAAGGGAGACGGAGACTGGCTTGCCTGTTGGGAGTGGGAGTGAGGCCCTGGCTGATTCACAGCCTGGTGAGCAAGCCAGCCATCCCGCGATCGTCTGGAATGAAGTGGGGGAAAAGCTTCCGCCCGAAGTCAGTGCTTCGCTCTCCACGGATGTGGTTGCTGCTGCACCCTCTGAAGCGGTTGTGGCACCGATCACTCCAGATGTGGTTGCTGCTGCACCCTTTGAAGCGGTTGTGGCACCGATCACTCCAGATGTGGTCGTTGCTGCGCCTTCTGAAGCGGTCGCTGCACCAATTGATGGGGAGAATCTCGACCAAATTAGTAGCTTGATGGATTTGGTCGGAGATTTGCCTCCCGTGGCAGATCAAGCTCCCTTCTCAGATCCCATGGTGGCGGATGTGTCTATTCCAGATGCGGCGCTTCCCTTTTTAACGGAACCCACTAATTCGAAAACTCGCTCATCACTCGGCGCTCAACAGCGCTCTGCCTCTTTGAAGGATGGCTCTGATTCGCCAACCTTTTCTGGATTAATTTCAGAAGACACTTATATTCCGGCGGCACCCGAAGAGAATCTTTTACCGCTTGACGTTGAGGCAGAGACGGAATCCAATCTTTGGTTGGATGAAACGACCTTGACTCAATTGAGTGAAGATCTCTTTAGCTTGGAAGGCTCTGATGAACCTGTGGCGATGGCTGATGCGGTTGAAGTTGAACCGTCTGTGCAGGATTCTCCAGCAATTTTTGATTGGATAGAGGCTGATCAGGTTGCTGATGGATCAGATTCGGCCCAAGTGGTTGATGTGTCTACCCCGGAATCGCCTGCAGCCACCGCTGAAACAGAGAGCCTGGACAGCTTCTTGCCAGCAGTCACCCCCCCAGAGGCGGTTCCTAGCTCAACCCATCCGGCTGCGGTTGCGCCGCTCGTATCAGCGTTTGAGTCAGCAGAAGACCCCTTTGATTTCCTCGAAGAGTCGGTGTTTTCTGGCGAGATTGAGGATGGAGATGCCTTGACAGCTGGGCTCTCTGTTGCTCCGGTGACGGACTTGACCACCCCATCGATCGCGGTTCCCCAGGTTGATAACGCCGCCCTCACTTCATCAGAAGTCTCCCCCGTTGAGGCTCCGCTAGACGTATCTCAGCAAGATGCTGATGAGATCCTCGCGGCACCAGCCTCGATCGATGATTTGCTGGCAGGTTGGGCAGAGGATACTGAGCCATTAGTATCCGAGCCATCGATATCTGAGCCATTGGTGTCCGAACTGTTCGCGCCCGATCAATCGGTTGCATCATCTGAAACCGGGATTGCGGAAGAAAATCTGGCTGAAGCAGAATTATTCTCGTCTTGGGCTGATGCACCCTCTCTTCTCGATCAACCAGAAGCAGAACCCATGACTTCACAGGTAACACCGGAGTTGACGGTCATGCCTGAGGGTGAAGATGCTGGGCTGACACTGGAAAATATGAATGATTTATTTGAAGACTTGTTGACCCAAGAAGCGGATGCAGTGTCTGCTTCTCCTGTGCCGCCACCGGATGACTCATCTTCGGAGTTTACGTTGACTGGGTTAGCCGATCTCTATGAGTCGATGGCGCCTAATACTCCACTGTCGCCCTCTTCCCTGGTTGATGAAGGTTCTCGTTCGGTGACGCTGGAGGGAATGGAAAATTTATTTGCCGATGTGCCTGAGATCGCAGAGGTGCCTCCTCCTGGTGTAGTGAATGATGCATCATTAGGCAGTAATGACGCTGCTCCTGCCTGGACATTGGATAGTGCGTTTGGGAATTTAGGTACCGATTCCTCTGCCTCCTCGGTAGAAGATAGCTCAGATGCGGATATCGAGGGAAAAAAAAAGCCTTAGCCGCTCTCCCTACACCAACGGTTGATCCTCCTAGGCAGGCTGCCGCGACGCCTGCGATTGAGACCGGTTGGTATTTGGGGATTGATTTTGGCTCGACTGGGATGTCAGCGGTTTTGTTCGATCGCCGACAGCAACATCTTTACCCTATTGCTTGGCAAGCAACCGATGCCACGTCTCCTTCTGCTCCCAGCTTGACGCAAACTTTTCGCTTCCCAACAGTGGGCTATTTGGCAGCGGATCAGTTGGTGGTAGACGCTTCTCCCCAACCGCCTGCTGCGATCGGCTTAGCGGCTTTGGCGTTAGCTGTCAAGCAGCAGTCACTGGCTCCCCCGATGGAATCCCCGATCGGGACTGCTCAGCCATCAGGGCAACTGTTTAGCCACTTTAAGCAATGTTTGAAAATTGGTTTGTTGGCTGCGGTTCCCCCCGATCGACAGGTAGAATCTGCATTGCAATGGTCTGACCAGCGAGAATTGCCCATTGATTGGGTGCAGCAGGTGCTCCAGGCACTTCTGGCAACGGTTACTCCTGCCCAAATTGCCCAAACTGCAAACCATGCCGAGACCAGGGATTCTCATCCTACGACCTCCATTTGCGTAGAAGGACTCGCCCCCGAAACGTTGCAAAGAGCGTTGAGTCATCTGGCTGGAGTGATCCTGGGCTATCCCGGCAATAGCTCGGATACGTATCAGTTCAATTTGCGAGAAGCAGTCTTGGCAGTGGGTTTGGTTGATCGTCCCGAAAAAATCTTTCTGATTGAAGATGCGATCGCGGCTTTATTACCCGATTTGGCAACTGCCAAAGCCTCGATTCCCCTACCCTTGAGCCGATTGGGGCAGCAGCGACGGGTGTATGGTGCGGACAGCGTCCAGTATGCTCCCTGGCAGGGAGGCACTCTGGTGATTGATGCAGGTGCCGATCGCACGGATTTATTACTGGTCAACTTACCTACCAATCTGCAAACGCTGACTTATACTGATTTCAGCCTACGCAGTCTTGCTTATGCAGGCAACGCGATCGATCAAGATATTGTCTGTCATCTGCTCGCGCCCCAATGCTCGCCAGAAACTAACCCGCTCAATTCGGGATCGGAACCTGCCAGAGAGGCAGGCTACCTGTTTCATCCGGCGGTAACTTTACCCTTACCCGCTGATCCTGATCCGCGTACCCGCTATCGCCTTCAGCAGAGATTGGCAGGCTCAACCCTGGGGCAAAATCTTCTTACTGCTGCAAGGCACCTGAAGCGCGTTTTAATGCAACAAGACACCTTCACCTTCGAACTTAGCGGACAACACTGGAGCGTTCGCCAGTCAGAGCTGGAGACCAGGATTTTGCAGCCCTTTATTCAACGGCTCAATCGTGAGTTGAATGCACTCATGACCTATACCGGGCTATCTACTGAAGCGATTCAGCAGGTGATTTGTGTGGGTGATACGGCGCAGTTTCCCGTTATTATTCACTGGTTGCAACAAAAAATGCTGAATGCAATCATTTTGCAGGATGCTCAGCCTGATTCTGTCCCAGGTCTCAGCCGGGTTGCTTGTGGGTTGGCCCTATTCCCGCTGTTTCCTCAGGTGCTGGATGTACCTCGCCAACAGTATAGTGACTACTTTTTACTGTTGGAATTGTTGAGAATTCCGCCAGAACAATATTTACCACTGGGAAAAATCTTGCAACTGATGGAATCGGGTGGCATCAATATTCGTACCTGCCAGTTTCGCATTTTGTCATTGTTGGAGGGACATCTCCCGATTGGACTGGTGCCTTCTCAAAGTGAGGCGGCGCTCCTGACTAATGAATCTAGGCAAAACCCGATCTATCGTACTTTGACCACCGAACCCCTGTTTACCAAAGAAGCGCCGCAAATCTATCGCCTGAACCGCGAACAGCGCGATCGCCTGTATCATCACTTGAGTCAGCTTTTGGCAAATGCCTATCAGTCGCTCGAAGATCCGCTAACGTTCGATTTGAGCCACATGGGTCTGGGGACGATCGGGGAGGGGCACATCTGTCAACCCTAACAATTTCATTGAGCATCTCGATAGTTTACATTCATAATTCTCATGGGGGAATGCGATCGCGAATGCGGATGTGATGGGGGACTCCAGCAGTAACCTCGAACATCGTGGTGCGAGTGATCCATGACAACTCAAGGTAACCTGGCATTGGGAAGGAGTGACATGGGGGGACTAAAAGGTCGGGATCTGCTGAGTCTGGCAGATCTGAGTATTGAAGAAATGCAGGAGCTTTTGCACCTAGCAGCCCAAATGAAAGCTGGCAAAGCCAATCCGCGCTGTGAAAAGGTATTGGGTCTACTCTTCTATAAGGCTTCGACCCGTACACGGGTTAGTTTTTCGGTTGCCATGTATCAGTTGGGTGGGCAGGTATTGGATTTGAACATTAGTTCTATTCAGGTGAGTCGAGGCGAACCAATCGCTGATACGGCGAGAGTGCTCGATCGATATCTAGACGTGCTGGCAATCCGCACATACCTTCAGCAAGATCTAGAGACGTTTGCCAACTATGCCAAAATTCCTGTGATTAACGCCCTCAGTGACCTGGAACACCCCTGTCAAGTGCTCGCTGATTTACTGACGGTGCAGGAAGTGTTTGGGACGTTGAAGGGGATTACGCTGACCTATGTGGGAGATGGCAATAATGTGGCGCATTCGCTATTGCTGGGCTGTGCGCTAGTTGGGATGCATGTACGAATTGCCGCGCCACCAGAATATCAGCCAGCAGCAGTTGTGGTGAATCAAGCACGGGCGATCGCAGGCGATCGGACCGAAGTGCTGGTGACGACTGATCCCCTAGTGGCGGTGAAAGACTCTCAGGTTCTCTATACCGATGTCTGGGCAAGCATGGGACAAGAAGATCTGGCGGCATCTCGAATTCCTGTCTTTCAGCCTTATCAAATCAATGAGACATTGTTAGCAAATGCAGACGGTCAGGCGATCGTGCTGCATTGTTTACCGGCGCATCGAGGTGAAGAGATTACGGATGCCGTGATTGAAGGTGCACAATCGCGCGTTTGGGATCAGGCAGAAAATCGTCTACATGCTCAGAAAGCGCTTTTAGCCAGTGTTTTAGGTTGATAGGCGAAAATGACAGCGATTTCAAAAACAGGCACGCAAATTGTCTCGATGTAGGGAATGGGCTTGATTTTTTTATTCTAAGCAGCCTCTTCGCTGCGATAGTCGTGATTTGGGTTATGTTCTAGACATGTTGTTAGTATTTTTGAAAGCTTTGCTCAGCAAAGCTTTCAAAAATACTAACAACACCTTTGAAACACTACCGTGATTTGAACGCTGGGTGAGAAGGGGGACTAATTGGCATTACGCTTTGGGGGATAAAGGGTGATGCCACTGGTGGTATTGAATACGAATAACTGGTTGGGATCAACTTGCAGCGATAGGCGATCGCCAACCTGGATACCCAAATCAGGCTTAACCTGAAATGTCAGAATCGGTTCCGTGCCAGTCTGTTCGGTCTCCAATAATGCCCGTACCAAAATTTCTCGCCCTAAGGGTTCTAAAACAGTGACGATCGCGGTTAAGTCACCTGCCTCCTGGCTGACCTGGAGATGTTCTGGGCGAATCCCTAAATCAAACATTTGCCCAATCTCGGCTTGTAAGATTGACTGAAGCTGAGGTGGATAGGGCAAGGTCTGTCCCTGCACCCAAAAACCTTGGCTTGTATAGCGTGCAGACAAAAGATTCATTGGCGGACTGCCCAAAAAAGTGGCAACCATCCGGTTAGCAGGATGGGCATAAACCGTTTGGGGATCGCCGATTTGCTGAATCTGCCCCCGATCTAGTACGACGATTTGATCTGCCAGAGTCATGGCTTCGACCTGATCGTGGGTGACATAGATGGTGGTGATCCCAACCTGCTGATGCAGTTGTTTTAGCTCGGCACGGGTGTCATCTCGTAGTTGAGCATCCAAGTTGGAGAGAGGTTCATCGAGCAAAAAAACTTGGGGCTGACGGGCAATCGCCCGTCCCAGGGCGACTCGTTGCTGTTGTCCTCCCGAAAGCTGACGCGGTTTGCGATCAAGTAAATGATCAATATTAAGAATTTGGGCAACTCTCTGAGTCCGTTCCCGAATCGCCTGTTCATTGGCTTTGCGCATCCGCAGCCCAAAAGCCAGGTTTTCGGCAACGGTCATGTGTGGATAAAGGGCATAGTTCTGAAACACCATTGCCACATCACGCTGACGTGCTGGGATTTGGTTGACCAGGAGATCGCCAATGTACAAATTGCCAGAAGTGGTGGTTTCTAATCCGGCGATCGTCCGTAGAATAGTCGATTTGCCACATCCTGAAGGACCCACGAGCACCCAAAATTGCCCGTCTGGAACCGTAAAGGTGATATCGGCGATCGCGGTCGCTTTGCTAAAGCGTCTTGTAATCCCTTCTAAACGAACCTTTGCCACAATGACCTACTGACCACTGACGGGTGATTTCAGCAGTAGTACCTGACGGCTATCTACCACCATGGATGAAAACCCTCGTGCATTCAATGTTTGCACCACCATACTGACATCCTGTTGATTTGCTGTATAAATTGCCAGCAAATAAGGACGTTGTTGATAAACTGCCAATCCCACAGTCTGCCCAATCACTTGCTGCACCTGGGTTGCCAAATCTGGCTGATTCAAATAATTAACAAGGACGGCATATCCTTCTCCCAACGGTTGGGGATTGTATGCCAGCGCTGGGGACGTGGTGGGTGTTGAGGGTTGGGGGGCGGCGGGTTGCGCTGTATCTGGGGACTGCACGACAAACGCGGCTAACCCTGCCATTTGCGTGAGATATTGCGCCCAAGAATCTGCGGTTTCGGCATTGGTAAAGCCGCTGGCACGAGTCACTACATCATTTAAATAGGTACAAACGGTGGTGTTGATGCTGGTGGGCAAAAGTTGCTTGACTTGGGCTTGGGTCTGGGAGGTTTGGCTGACTACCAGCACTAAATATTCTCCCGGTGTCGGTGGTTGACATATAGTAGATTGAGCTGGCACTTGTGCCAGACCGACGTCTGTCTCCGCAACGATAACCGCAACACCGATCGAGACAGCCAACCAAACTATTTTTGTAGAAGACCGGAAAACCGACCAATGATTGGGGCGCATAGGCTTTGCCACGCTAGGAAACGGATGCTAGCGAAGCCAGGGGTTGAGGGATGGTGTTTGAAGGAGCCTGAAATTCTCCGGTAATCACATGTTCCAACCGTAGCTTCAGCCAGGTAATAAATTGGGAATTGGTTGAAATGATAGCACCGGCAGGCTGGGGGCAACGCGCTTTTATTTCTGCCATTTCAGCAGCTTCTAGAAATGCAGGTTGCTTGATTGCCCAGAAATCAATCTCTTTTTCTTGCTCTTGATAATTGCGAGTGCGTTCTTTAAGAACTTCTTCGAGGGGTTCTTCTTCAAACAAAAAGCGTTGGCTGGCGAGAACGAAGTAGTAGGTTTGCATGATGTTAAGGGGTGGATGGGTGAGGGAGTGGATGAATGGAGGTAGGGGTTTGGTTTGAGAGCTAAGTGATTTCAGCGCTCAACCAATGGCTCAACGGTTGCCGACGATCGCCTGTTTCATTTCGCGGACGGCACGTTCCATGCCAACCAGGGCGGCACGGCTGACGATCGTATGTCCAATATTGAGTTCTTCCATGCCTTCTAGGGCAGCGATCGGGGCAACGTTCCAATAGGTGAGTCCATGTCCGGCGTTGACTCGCAAACCCAGGGCAATCGCCCGTTTGCAGCCTTCTGCCAGGACTCTTAACTCATTTGCCCGACTCGTCTCCTCTTGCGCTTCGGCATACTGTCCAGTGTGCAGTTCGATGAACTTTGCCTGGATGACAGCCGCAACGTCAATTTGGCGGGGATCAGCGTCAATAAATAGGCTGACTGGAATGCCTGCGCTCTGGAGGGTGTCTACGATCTGGTGCATGCGAGCTTGCTGAGAAGCCACATCTAACCCACCTTCTGTTGTTACTTCTTCTCGCTTTTCAGGCACGAGCGTGATGTAGTCGGGTTTGATGTTGAGGGCGATCGCTACCATTTCATCGGTGGCTGCCATTTCCAGATTCAAGTGAGTGCGAACGGTTTGCCGCAGCAAATGTACATCTCGATCCTGAATATGGCGACGGTCTTCTCGCAGATGCACGGTAATCCCGTCTGCACCCGCCAATTCTGCCAGCACAGCCGCTGCCACTGGATCAGGTTCTACGGTTCGTCGTGCCTGCCGAATTGTGGCAATGTGGTCGATATTGACGCCAAGCGTAGGCAAAGCCAGTCTCCTGCTGATTTCTGCTTTTTGATTTTATCAGGTGATGGTTTGAGCAGGCAGATTTCGGGTTAGGTGAGGTGGACGTGGGGTTTTGGATTATGTGTAGACCAGGAACTGTAGAACCGCGAAGGATGCGATTTTGGCCGATCGGGTTGTTGGAAAAAAAGTTCTACTTCCAGCTTTCTTGTATTTAATAGATGTACTTAAGTAGGTAGCCCTAATTAATTGTAAGAAAGGGGTTGGTTTTTTACTCCCTTCACCCTCGAAAACATCTTCAATTTAATTTAGCCCAGCTACCTATTAGCTTCTAAACATTGGATCGGGTGCTCCTTCAGTCTGCGTGGCAACTGCTGGGATGGTGATAAAAACTTCAGCTAGGTTGGACTATGACTCGTGCAACGGGCTTTAAAGCGGACAAGGAAGCTGGCTTTTGCCGATATCTACCGCCAGCGGCACTTTGTACGCTGACGATCGTTGGGCTGTGGGAGCTACCTCAAGCGGTGAGTGCAAGTCCGACGATCTCGCCCAAGGTGGGGGCAAAGCGGCTTGCTGATGCTGCGCAGCGGCGACAAGCTGTCACTGCGATCGCGCAGCCTGAAGCGTTAGTGGCACAGGAATTTTCGACGGTGGCTGAAGTTCCGGCAGAGGCAAGTGGTGCCGTGCGCTACTACCAGGAGTATCAGTCTGTACCGCTTGCACCTGCAGACAGGCTGTCTGGGGGAGATCGGCAACAGACAGCCACAAGTTCTCCGACTCTTTCTACTGCTCAAGTCAATCCATCGCGAACGAAAGGCTTAGAAACAGCATCCGCGGGGGAACTGGTACAGCCATTGACTGGGTCGGAGGGCTTACCGCAATCAGAGGGAACGCGATCGACATCATCCATATCGGCGTCATCCATGACGGATCCCGTCTGGATTATGCCCTCTGCCCTCCCAACAGCCAATCCTAGCCCTGTGACTCAGCCGTTGGCACCGACGCCCCTACCCAACGAATCGGCTCCAGATTTGGCAGTTACCGTGACTGATTTACAGGTGGTTGGGGCAGAACCCGATTTGCAGCAACTGGTGCTCGCCAAAGTGCAGACCAAACTGGGTGGGGCAACCAGCCGCAATCAGCTTGAACGGGATGTCGCTACCATTCTCAGTACAGGTTTCTTTGCCAATGCTAGTGTTTCGACCCACAATAATCCGACTGGGGCGAGTGTAGTGTTTCAGGTGCAGCCGATCGTGGTGCGTTCGGTGCAGCTTGCCAATGCCAGACTTTTGACGCCCGAGATTGCCAACGAAGCTTTTCGACCCCAAATTGGTGCATCTGTGAGTCTGACATTGCTCAATCAGGGGGTGGAGCAAATTAACCAGTGGTATGCCCAAAATGGTTACTCTTTGGGACGCGTGGGAATTGTGCGTGCCAATCGCAACGGGATCATTACTCTCGAAGTGGCAGAAGGGATTGTGAATGAGGTCAAATTTCGGTTTGCCAACCGTAAGGGACAGTTTGTGGATGCTCAGGGGCAGCCAATCCGAGGCAGAACCCGCGAAAATTTTTTGCGGCAAGAAACCCAACTCAAATCGGGACAACTCTTCCGAGAGGCGGTGGTTCGTCAAGACGAGCAACGGCTGAAGCGCCTGGGTTTGTTTGAGCAGGTTAACCATCGTCTGGAAGGGGATGCCCAGCGGGTGACGGTGGTGTATGAACTGATCGAACGCCCACCGCGAGTGCTGAACTTTGGGGCCGGTTTTAATAAAGATACAGGGATTTTTGGCTCTGCTCTCTACCGAGACGAAAATGTGGCTGGGGTGGGGCAACAGTTCAGCAATTCCCTACAAATTGGACAGCGCGTGTTTCAGTTTGATACTCGCTTTACCAATCCCTATCGTGAAAGTACGCCCGATCGCTTGGGTAGTACCGTCAATGGCTTTAAGCGACGATCTACTTCGCCTGTATTTGATGATGAGATTCGTCTCGTCAATGGCGATCGGGTGCGCGAGGATCGGATTGGCGGAGGTGCGGCGCTGATTGGAGCGTTGGGCGATCGCTGGCAAGGCACCCTTGGCTTCAACTATGCCCGTGTGAGCCTGCGAGATCGTGAGGGTAAAATTTTTAGCCAGGATGCAGACGGTAACCCCCTCTCCTTTAGTGGCAAAGGGATTGATGACCTATTTACGCTTTCTTTTTCGGCGACCCAAGACCTCCGGGACAATCCGGCTCAGCCTACCCGTGGCTCTGTTCTCACCCTCAGCACTGAACAATCGCTCCCGATCGGGCTGGGCAGTATTCTCGGCAATCGCCTCCAGGCAAACTATGCCCAATTCATTCCCGTTAATTTCCTAAACTCACTGGAAACCAAAAAACAACCCGAAGTGCTGGCCTTCAACGTTCAGGGGGGCACGGTGATTGGTGATCTGCCACCCTACAACGCCTTTAGCCTAGGAGGTGCTAGAACCGTTCGAGGTTACGGCTCTGGAGATGTGAGTAGCGGTCGGAGCTATGTCTTGCTTTCGACCGAATATCGCTTTCCTTTAATCAACCTTTTGGGCGGCGTTTTGTTTGCCGACTTTGCTTCCGATCTTGGCACAGGTGATGATGTCCTCGGTGAACCCGCTGTGAAACGGGGCAAGCCTGGCAGCGGCTTTGGCGTTGGGGCAGGGGTACGTTTTCGATCGCCGATCGGACTTATCCGTGCTGACCTGGGCATCAATGACCAGGGCGAGACCCGACTGCAACTGGGCTTTGGCGAGAAATTTTAAGCGTTGGGAAAAGGTGTGATGAGATAGAAGTAGAGGTCAGAATCTTTCATCTCTCCTCTTTACTCCACCTCCCCATGCCTCCTATGCCTCGCTCACGCGCCAAATTTGACTTGCCGACCAAACTCTGTCCCATTTGCCAACGTTCTTTCACCTGGCGCAAAAAATGGGCAGATTGCTGGAATGAGGTGAAGTATTGTTCTGAGCGATGCCGCAGACGCCGATCGAACACTCAGGAAGAAACTTGATGCCCTTCTCCCCATTTCCGGTTCCCTGTCTTCGCATTCCGCGATCGACTAAAATCCATGAGGGGGGTGGAATGCATGTGGACATCCTGGCAGCAGCGAGTTCGCTTTTATTTAGAAGATATCGAGACCCCGATCGGGCGATCGTTTAATCTGGTTATTACAGCACTGGTCTTGCTGTCGTCAGCTATCTTTATTGCAGAAACTTATCCGATTCCACCAGAGTTGCGGGCACGTTTGGGAACGATCGATCTGGCAATTCTATGGCTTTTTGTGGTGGAATATTTACTGCGGCTCTGGAGTGCTGAGCATAAACTTCGCTACTGCCTGAGCCTGTATGGGTTGATTGATCTGCTGGCGCTGTTACCGTTGCTTCTAGGTGCCGCAGATATTCGGTTTATCCGAGTTTTTCGGTGGTTTCGGATTTTACGCCTGATTCGCTTTGTGGGCGGTAACACTATCTTTGGCTACGTCAGCCGTGAAGATAGCGCGATCCTAACCCGCATTCTGTTCACCATCTTTGTGATTATCTTTGTCTACTCTGGTCTGATCTACCAGGTCGAACATCCCAAAAATCCTGCAGCCTTTGGTACTTTTCTGGATGCCGTCTATTTCTCGGTTGCCACCATGACCACGGTAGGGTTTGGAGATGTCACACCGATTTCCCAAGCCGGACGGTTGCTCACAGTACTGATGATCTTGACTGGAATTGCACTAATTCCCTGGCAGTTGGGTGACTTGATCAAACGGCTCGTCAAAACAGCGAACCAGGTCGAAATCCCCTGCCCAATTTGCAAGCTCTCAACTCATGACAGCGATGCTCACTTTTGCAAAAATTGTGGCAACCCATTGGAACCAGTTGCCTGTCCTATCGATCCAGTCAAAAGTGGGAAGGCATAATGCTGACTCTCGGTTGAATCCAATCCCAGGAAATTGAAAAAAGCTCTACAATCCACTAAAACACTCAAATACACCATCAGATGACAGGCTAAATCCTGATCATCCGGAGCAATGACTCTGCCGGGGTTGAGTCCCCCCCCACAGCCAACGGCTTTAGCGGTAGAGTTTGGTAGGCAGGGAAGTAGAAGTGCAGTTCCAATCATTCAGGGGTGTCTACAGACGGTGAACTGCATCTCATTTCTTTATGCAGCTTTGTGCTGTCCAAAAAACATACAAATAAGTACGATTGTCACCCTGCCTCAGGGAGCAAAATGCGAGTACAGGATCTTTTAGAGCGGTATCAACAGGGAGAGCGGGATTTTGCCCACGTTGATTTGAGCGGGGCTAGTCTGAGTGGGGTAAATTTGCGAGACGTTGACCTGACGGGCGCGAACCTTACTGGGGCGAATCTTAGCTGGGCTTTTTTGAATCGGGCAAACTTAACTGGCGCCTGCCTGCGGCGGGCTGACCTTCGCAGTGCTTCTCTCAATTCCATTAACCTAAACCAGGCAATTCTCAGTGGTGCCGACCTCAGTAAGGTCGATTTGCGGTTGGCGCAGCTTCAAGAGGCGGATCTGAATTGGGCTGTGTTGCCAGAAGCCGATTTGAGTGGTGCCAATTTACAAGGGGCAAAGCTCGATCAAATTAACCTGGAGCGGGCGAAACTGAATGGCACTCAATTGATTGGGGCAGAGCTGATGGAAGCTAATCTGCGCCGGAGCATTTTGACGGGTGCTGATCTGAGTCAGGCAAATTTGCGAGAAGCCCATCTGGAAGAGGCGAATCTGCGGGAAGCGAATTTGACGGGCACGAACCTGATTGAAGCGAATCTGAGTGGCGTCTATTTACGACAAGCTAACTTGAGTGAAGCCGACCTGCACCGGGTCATTTTGACGGGTGCCGATTTGAGTGAAGCGAATTTGAGTAGCGCGGACTTGAGTCGGGCAAATCTGGCAGGTGCGTATCTGCTCAAAGCGAACTTCCGGAAGGCACACTTGTTGCGGGCAAATCTTCAGGATGTCTATTTGCTGCGAGCTGACTTGAGTGAAGCCAACTTGCGGGGCGCTGATTTACGACGAGCTGACTTGAGTGGTGCTTATTTGAGTGATGCTTCTTTGAGTGAAGCGGATCTAAGTGATGCGTATCTGCTGGAAAGCCATTTGATTCGGACAAATTTGGATGGGGCGCAATTGACAGGCTGTTGTATCTACAACTGGCACATTGAAGATTTGGATTTCTCAAAAGTCAAGTGCCGCTATGTTTTTACGCACTTTAATTACACCAACAAAAAACCAACCGATCGCTATCCAGTGGGACGCGACCTGGAGTCGGGAGAGTTGGGGCGGCAATATCAAGAAGATAGCTCCATGCTGGAGGTCTATTTCACTGAAATACCCAACTGGCAGGCGCTGATCTTTACCCTGGCGCAGATTGAATTGGAGGGGATTGACTTAAAAATGACGATTCGTTCTTACGAGTCCAGTGAGGATAATTATTTGCTGCGTCTCTCGGCAAATCGAAAAGTCAATTCTAAAATCTTCGTTCGGCGGCTCTTTCAGATTTATCCAGAAATATTGCAGCGTATTCTTAAACAGCAACAGAAATTGTTTGATTTACTAGATATTTCGGCGCGCCATGGACATCCAGATATGGTGCTAGAGCCACAACAACCGACAATTCAGCAACTTCCTTCTCCCGATCGCCGCCTTAGAATCTATCAAGAAATTGTGCGCCAGATTCAACATATTTTGATGTCTCAGGCACCCGAACAATTTGTTTTCAGTGTGCAACAACTGTTGGATTATCTAAAACGTCAGGGAATTTCAACTGAGGAAATTCAAAAGAAAACGATCGGTCAAGTCATTATTAAACGAGCACAGCAAGACATAACGTTTCGAGAAAATTTACTCCGTTGGGAAAAATCAGCAGAAGAATCTGCTCGATTGTCTACGGTGGGGGAAGCAGTACGGTTGGCGATCGCCCTACTCTGGTCCGAATCCCAACCTTCTTAAGTCAAAAGTAGAGAGGGATGGTGACCGCAATTCTCTAAGATTGGGATGGCGTATTCATATTTTGATTCCATGGCTCAATTAGAACGTTTGATTCTGATGGCAGAGGATGAACTGACTCAGTACAGCACGAATGCTCGCAAAATTGAAAAACTGCGGCAAAAGATTGCTTTGTCGGTGCCATTGGTGGAACAGCAAAAATTGAAAGCGGAGTTGCTGACGGAGATTCCCACCGATGCCATCAGTCGGTTGATTGCAGAACAGCGTCAAACGGTGGCGTTGCCATTTTGGGGCATTGCTGGGTTGGGGTTATTGCTGGGTATTTCTTTCATGCAACCGTTGGATTTCTTGGCAACGATCGCGGGGGGAGCGTTGGCGATCGCGATTCAACGCCGAGGCTGGAAACTCCAGGCAAAGCAACTTGTCTTCAAAACCCTCGAAGAGATTGAAGCGCGCGCCCACAACCCCTCTGCCTAAAAAGGAATAATCCATGGCTGGACAGATAAATCTTAATTTCAAAAAATAACTGCGTAAAATTTATTGATTAAAGTGATTACATAAATAGGGCAGGCGTCGATCAAAATTGCTAAATTTCAGCGCCCGGTCAATGCTAGGCGATCGGATCTGTCTTGCCCATCCTAGGGTTCAACGTGCTCTGATTCATTTCATCCGTTAGGCAGAAAAATGAAATTTATCAAACAACTCGTGTTGGCAGTGGTGTCGTTCGCGCTGGTCATTAGTCTATCGCAAATTGCAACTGCTGCCGAAAATTTGGAATTGCTTGCCAGTCAGCTTAAATACCAAACCGGACAAATTACTCTGCAAGGAGGATTGGCAACGGTCAAAATTCCTGCTGAATTGCGATATTTGGATGCGGCTCAAACTGAAACAGTATTAGAAAAGTTGTGGGGCAATCCCTCAGGGGAAGGCACTCTGGGAATGTTGGTTCCTAAGGGGTTTAATCCCCTTGTCAAAAACGCCTGGGCAGTGATTATTACTTACGAAGAAGATGGTTATGTCAAAGATGATGATGCCGAAAAAATTGACTACGCCGAGTTGTTGAAAACAATGCAAGAGGCAACTCAAGCAGCCAATGAAAAGCGTGTTAAAGAAGGATATCCCCGTATTGAACTGGTTGGCTGGGCAAAGCCGCCGTATTACGACAAAGCAACCAAGAAGCTCTACTGGGCAAAAGACCTCAAGTTCAGTGACAGCTCAGACCACACTTTAAACTACAACATTCGAGTTTTGGGTCGGAAAGGCGTGCTGGTTTTGAATGCGGTTGCAGGCACTGATCAACTGCACTTAATTGAAAAAGCAACTCCCCACATCCTATCGAGTGTGGAATTTAACCCAGGCAATCGCTATGAAGATTTCAATTCGAGCACCGATCAAATTGCCAGTTATGGCATTGCTGCATTAATTGCTGGGGGGGTTGCTGCCAAAACGGGTTTATTGAAGGGGATTTTGCTGATGCTCTTGGCTGCTAAAAAGTTTGTGATTGTTGCGTTTCTATCGATTATTGGCTTTATTTCCAAGCTGTTTGGCATCAAAAGCAAAGCTCAACCAGAAAACGCTCAAAAAGATACCCCGAACCAATAATGTTGATGAGTGCAGGGTGAATCGCCATAACATGGCGATTCATCCTGCTTGAAACGTTAGTAAACCTTTTGACCGATGAAGTTACCGGGAGGGCTGTACCGACAAACTAAAATGTCGTTCCCGCCTGCTTTAGCGATCGCACACCCGACCTGAGTCGTCTTGCGCCAAACAATTTGGGTGTAGTGTCCTACATCTGACCAATTGCCCGTAGAACTGACATTGGGGAAGGTACCATTACGGAAATACTTTTTCTCGGCGCCCCAGCCATCGACCATGCGGGTATAGCTGAAGTACCCTGATGTCCCCAGCCACAAGTTTTCTCCCTGATTGGGGCGCTGGTTGTTAGGGCTATGTATCAGTTGCCGACCACCTAGAGATGCCAGGTGGTTTGCCCATTTTTGAGCATCTTGCGCGAGTGTCGGCGACCACGTGAGCGCCGGAACTTTGACAGCAGTCCGATATTTATTGTGGGCTTGCAGAATCTCTTGGGGCATCGAAACCGCACTCATTGCGGGTGCAGTCACTTGTGACAGAGAAGCTACAGTCATCAATGTGATGGTGCCAAGACTGGCGGAGACGGTTGCGGTTTGTTTGAGCACAGATGAACGTGATAAGGTCATAAGCCCTCTTGCATAACGAGATTGAATCGCGAAATGGCTAGAAATCTAACCAAAGGTAGATTCATGCACCGTTCCTGAGAACCTGCTTTGTCCCGTGGGATGATGATCAGGGATTCTTCAGTCCTTCGACCAACTTCAGTCACTTCAAGTTCCTGAAAGTTCGTTCGTTTTCCTGAGTCTGACTGACGCAAATTTGATCCACCAACGTTGAAATCACGCAAATTTGATACTTCTCGCTGTCATGAGCTACTACATTTCTCCTCGATTTCTCGATAAGCTTGCAGTTCACATCACTAAAAACTACCTGGATCTACCGAATGTCAAAGTTCCCCTCATTCTGGGTGTGCATGGTCGTAAAGGAGAGGGAAAATCTTTTCAGTGTGAACTGGTGTTTGAGCGCATGGGTATCAATGTGGTACACATGTCGGCTGGAGAGATGGAAAGTCCTGATGCCGGCGACCCTGCCCGATTAATCCGGTTGCGCTATCGCGAAGCTGCGGAATTAGTAAAGGTACGCGGCAAAATGGCGGTTTTGATGATTAATGATATTGATGCAGGTGCTGGGCGGGTGGATCAGTACACCCAGTACACGGTGAACACGCAGTTGGTGAATGGCACATTGATGAATATTGCCGACAATCCTACCAATGTGCAATTGCCTGGCAGTTACGACTCTGAGCCGATCCAACGGATTCCCATCATTGTGACAGGAAACGACTTTGCGACTCTCTATGCACCCCTGATTCGCGATGGGCGAATGGAAAAGTTTTTTTGGGAACCCGATCACGACGATCGTGTGGGCATTGTCAGTGGCATTTTTGAAGCGGATCACATTCCGCGCGCTAATGTCGAAAAATTGGTCGATACATTTTCTGACCAGGCGATCGACTTTTATGGGGCACTGCGATCGCGCCTCTATGATGAACAGATCCGCAAATTTATCCATTCCGTGGGGGTCGATCGCATCTCGCTGCGCGTGGTTAATAGCGCCGAAGCCCCCCCCGAATTCCATACACCCGACTTTAGCCTGCCCCACCTGATCGAAGTTGGCAACCAGATGGTGCGAGAGCAACAACGCATCCAAGAAATGCGTTTGGCAGAAGAGTATAACAAAGCCCTCTACTTCAACCGCAAGTTGGGAGATACGGTCAATCACCCAGCGATTCCAACGCCTGCTAGCCCTGGCAACGGCTACTCCCCCTACAACCGCAGTGGCAATGCTGCGTCCACGATCGCACCTGTCTCCCCTAGCAGCAGCTACGCTGGACAATCTTCTAGCACTCGCCTGACACCTACTGTGGTGACAGAAGTCAACCGCATTTTGGGTCAAGGGCATCGGCTAGGGATTGAATATGTTGACGATCGCCGCTTTCGCACGAACTCTTGGAACTGCTTCGGCAGCTTTCAGGGCGATGTTTCAGAAGCTCTCTCGGCTCTGGAATCTTGCCTGAATGAACACACAGGTGACTACGTGCGGCTAGTTGGCACTAACCCGAAGGATCGACAAAGAGTCGCAGAGCTGATCATTCAGCGACCGGAAGGCAAGGCAGCGGGTTGAGCATAGAGGAGGGGGAGATAGGGAAGTGAAGGGGGATCAAGGAGTGGAGCAGAGAAGCGGATGATAGAGAAGTTTTGAGTTGTAAATTTGGCTTACTGCAAAACTCCCTGCTCATCCCCCCCTCTCCCTCTACCCCCTCACCCCCTCGCTCCGCCGTTTCCGCAGTCGGCTCATTCCGAGTCCACCCGTGGCTAGCAACAATCCGGCGACGGTGGAAGGTTCGGGCACAGGGGCAGCGGTTACTCCGATCGGGCGAACCAGACTGCTACTGGTATAGGTGGTGCCTGTGTAAGTCGTTGCACTGCCCTGGGCGTTGGTGAGCTGCAACACGGAGCCAATGTTGTTATTGGTGAAATTAAACCCGATCGTGTACAAGTTGGAACTGGTGGCACCTGTGCCAAAGGTTAGCCCCCCAATAAAATTGTTACTGGGATTTGTGCCAGTGTAATTCGTCGAGATTGTATTTAGCAGGGTGCCGGTCAAGCTATATTGGCGTACTCCGCCCGCAAAATCACTGACATAGATACTTTGTCCATCGGGTGCCAGGGCTAACCCCAATAAGCTGACGAAGCCAAAAGTATCGGGTAAAGGGGTGGGTTGATTTGCAAAGACGGTAGGAGTGGTCGAGGGGATTGTCCCTGCAACTTGCTGTGGTGTATAGCGTAATACCTGGCTGGGATAAGAAAACACCAGGTTACCATTCACATCATTGGCAGTTCCCTCCGTAGTGACGTAGAGACTCCCATCCGGACCGAACAGCAACCCGTTGGGTCCATTTAGCCCATTGGGCGAACCCAAGCCACCGTTGTTGTCTGAAGCAAACACATCAATGAAAGCTCCCGTTTGGGGATTGAAGCGTAAAATCTGGTTGGTGCGGAAACTGGCGACATAAAGGTAGCCATCTGGACCAATGGCTGTGCCATAAGGGCGTGTCAGCCCATTGCCACTCGCGGCCACACCCAAAAATTCTCCACTCCGGCTAAAGCGCAAAACGGCAGAGTTTTGGGGATAAGTCGGATCAAGGAGATTGAGTCCGCTGTTGCCACCTACGCTCACGTAAAGAACCCCGTTGGGTCCAAAGGTCAAATCATCGGGGTCGATTAAGCCCCCATTGCCGGGTGTGGTGAAATTTCCCAAAAAGCTCCCTGTAATCTCATCAAACAGGACAATGTTGTTGCTAGCACTGTTGCCAATTAGCAGCATGGCTTCTGCTTTGGGAATGCTCAAACCACAGAACGCGAAAATACTGAGAAGCGGCAAAAAACGAAGAGAAATTTTCATAAAAAACGTTGGAAGAGATGTGGAACATTCCATTCTGGAAAACAACCCTGAACCAACAATGTTCGTAATGTTACAAACAGTTTAAGCTTTACATAGAGGTGCGAATCTATTAAATTCTTATGAAGATTAAAGAGGCGATCGGGGAAACCAACCCGAACGATCTCGGTTGGCAGCTTGAGAAATCCCAAAAATCATCGTTTTTTCCTTCTTCGGCTGATTCATCCGCTTCTATTACATTCTTTAAACTTTTACAGCGTTCTGCGGAGACGGGTGAAACCACTGCTGTAAACTACTTTCAGTCAGCAAAGACCACCGCTGGTAGTCTTTAAGGATCCAAGAATTGGCTATCCAGAAGTCATCGCAAGGTTTTCTACCAATGCTTGGGATGAAAACTTCCGGGTAGGTCTATATAGCCTGTCGTTAACATCACGGAGTTTGGAGCCTTTATTCAATGTCTCATTCAGTCAAAATCTACGACACTTGCATCGGATGCACTCAGTGCGTTCGAGCTTGTCCCCTAGATGTCCTGGAAATGGTTCCCTGGGACGGTTGCAAGGCAGGTCAGATTGCCTCGTCACCCCGCACGGAAGACTGCGTTGGTTGTAAGCGGTGCGAAACTGCTTGCCCAACCGACTTTCTGAGCATTCGAGTTTATCTGGGTGCTGAAACAACCCGTAGTATGGGTCTGGCATACTAGAAGCGCTTTTAACCGCCATTATTCATATATCTGGGTTTAAAGCCCTAGAGAGGAAGCAGTTTTGCCTCCTCTTTTTGTTAGGTTTTCTTGCGATTAGGGATCTGCGGATTAATAGTGTACCCAGCAGTCAGGGTTCGACCGCGCTCAACCTTCAGTCGTCGCAGATTGAGCGTAGCCGAAATCCAAATCGCTGGTATTTTATTTTCATGCAAGTCCCTTAGTTGGAGATCGGGAGGATATCGCTGTTGAGGATGCCTCCTGGTTTGCGAGCTTTGTTTTGCAATCTTCTATTTGAGGACTCCTGCTCAAATTTGGCAAATTAGCTGGAATATTGGCTCTCTTCTGACAAATTTGTTAACTTGTACAAGCATTGAATTCTGATAGGTCTAGTTGAAATCTGGGTTTTTAGAGCCGGATTTTGGGTCTCTGGTGCTCAATCGCGTGAAAGAATGAGCAGTCTCTGTATTTCTGGTCTCCAGGCTTGTGTTTTGGCTGAAATGGTTTGCGAGATTCAATGACATAGAGAAGAAAATCTTTACAAATTTCTCTACTTTATAGGGCTGATCTTGAAGAATTGGGTGCCAAGCTGAATGGATTTGATCCACACATAGCGTTTTAGCATCACAGACGATGTAAGTAGAGGCAGTTCCGGCTTTATTTCAGAGGTGCTGTATACCTGAATGGTTTCCCCTAGGGGTAACTGACAGTTCAAGCTGAAGCCATCAAATCATCTGTCTGTTTACAGGTTGCAGAAAGATGTGTTGTTACTTGTGAGAGGAGTTTAAGGATAATGAAATCCCAACCGAGTATTTATCAAACGGTTTCGCCTGCTTTTTTGTTGGCACTGTTTGGTTCTTTGGGGGCTGTAATGTCTCCAGCCCAGGCGTCCATGATCGATCGTTCTCCCCAAACCAGTTCTTCCCAAACCGCGATCGCAGACCAGGCTCCAATTTCCCCCAATACCATCAATTCTTCTGATTCGGTCAATCCAAAAGTATTTTTACCCAATCGATTGACTTCCTCAGCTGCCCCTGTCGCGGTCAGCCAACTTGTGTCTACCAAGACTCAAACGGTGACTCCCGATGTAGGACTGGCAATTCCTCCGGTCGCGGTTCCCCTGCCGATACAGCAAGCTCAGGCACGAACTGTGCCATCCAGTCTTTCGCCAATCATGGTGCAAGACGAGACGGTCTCTCCTGGGGCAGCGCAGAATCCAGAAGCGCCAGAAGAGGAAATGGCGCAGGTGACTTCAGTATCCCAGTTGAATGATGTGCAACCGACTGACTGGGCATTTCAGGCGTTGCAATCCCTGGTAGAGCGTTATGGTTGCATTGCTGGCTATCCTGATGGAACCTTCAAAGGCAATCGGGCGCTCACTCGCTATGAGTTTGCAGCAGGTGTCAATGCTTGTCTGGATAGAGTGAATGAACTCATTGGGAGTGTGGGAGGAGTTAGTAAGGATGACTTACTCACGCTACAAAAGCTTCAGGAAGAATTTGCGGCTGAACTGGCAACTTTGCGAGGGCGTGTCGATGCACTGGAAGCCCGCACAACCGAATTAGAGAAAAATCAGTTCTCCACCACGACGAAGCTATTTGGGCAGGTGGTGGTCGGTGTGCAGGGGCGTGATAGTGGTGATATTCAGTTGGCAGGGTTCAATTTTAAGGATGAAGACACCAACATTAATGTGATTAACAATGTCCAGTTAAGTTTGTTTACTCAGTTGAGCGATCGCAGTTTGTTGTTGACGGGGCTACAGTCGGGAGGAGGCAAATCTTTCAGCTCGCAATTGTTGACCAACGATGTGTTGTTGGGCTACGAGGGCGATACAGGCAATGATTTTGTTGTGAGTGATCTGACCTACCGTCATCTCTTGGGTAATAACTTCGCGGTGATTGCCGGACCGATCGGGGTGAATATGGTCAACGTCTTCCGAGGGGCTAACCGGGTCGAAAGTGCTGGACAGGGTCCGCTCTCCCGTTTTGCCCAGCGTAACCCGATCCAGAATATTAACGGTGATGGGGGCGGGATTGGCTTCGACTGGCAGATTACAAACCGCATCTCTTTACAGGCTGTGTATTCTGCCAACCGTAGCAATGATCCGGGTGAGGGGGGGCTGTTTGGTGGCGACAATGGAGCAACGACGATCGGTGCCCAACTCACCCTGGCACCCACGAACAATATTGACATTGCCCTCAATTATGTCAACGCGTATTCTCCTTCTGGCAATATTGGTGCAGGTGTCGGCGATGATTTGCTGGCACTGCCGAATCCTGTGACTTTTCGGGCACCGCTCAAAACGAATGCGTTTGGGGCAACGGTTGCCTGGCGAATTTCGCGCAGTCTAACGCTGGGTGCCTGGGGTGGCTATACCAATTCCTACTTGCCAGGTGAAGACGGCAATGTGGAAACGGTAAACTGGATGGCATTCTTGAACTTACCCAATCTAGGTGGACGAGGCAATCTGGGTGGGCTATATATCGGTCAGCCCCCCCGCATTACGAGTAGTGACTTACCTGTGGGCAGAAATGTACCAGATTTTGTCTCTAATGGAGGAATTGGTGAAGCGGGTGACCAACCCAGCAGTACGACTCATATTGAGGCGTTTTATCGGATTCGACTAACAAACAACATCAGTGTTACACCAGGGGTAATTTTTGTCATTAATCCTCGTAACAATTCAGAGAACGACAATATTACGATCGGTGCCATTAGAACCACATTTTCTTTCTAACTGAAAGCAAGACCACCGCCGATGAAACATCAAGAAACTGTAAAGCTGGAACTTTCAGCCTATTTCAGCCTTCCGTTCTTGTACGGGTTAACGAAATAGCATCTATTTCTCTCCGTACACTGGTGTTGCTGTCACCAAATTGCACTCCTGAGACCTCTCCCTCGATCGCCCCCTTATCCCTCAAGCCCGCATTTCTGGTACTTACAATCTGTTCCAGTAGTGCTCAGGATGAATTTGGCAAGTGCTGCATCTAACAAGTTTCTGTTGGTTTAGAGACCTTGCACCTTCTGTCCACCACTACTTATCAAGGATTTTGCTGTAATGCTTCCATTCAAACGATCTACACTCTGTTTAGGGTTGTTGGCAGGTAGCTTGTCGATCGCTGTTGTTGCGCAGGCGGATATTCCCATCACGACAGGTCGGGCTACTGGCAGCGCAGCCTTTTTTGTCACCAATACGGGCGGCTCTAATTGCGGTTGTAGTACAGGCGGCACGACTTCTACTTCTGTTGCCCCGATTTTGTTTGATACAGCCATTCAAACTCTCCGCATCGAAACTCCTAACGGCACGACAACGAATTCTCGCTTCTTGCCAACTGCCAGTTTATTTACAGATGTGAATAGCAACGGTATTCCCGATCAGGGAGATACAGGCAGGCTGGAAGGAGGTCTATCTGGAGTGGCGTTTACACCTGCTGGTGCTCCGGTTTTCTTTCAGAATGTACCGACTGCATTAGACTTTACCCTCAATACCTTTGATGCGAGTGTAACGATTCCTGGGACACTTATCAGTCCTCAGCAAACGGGGGCAACTCCACTCGTTTTCCTGCCCAATACACTGGTCACATTATCTTCCAATTCTCAAAGTGGTTATACTGCCAATTTTGGTGATTTGGATGTCGGGAATTTCACGGCTAATCTCACTGGAGATTTTATTGGTCTCCCTTCTGATCTGAAATTTCGACCTGTCGGTGGTGCAGTCATTCTACCTGTTTATTTTGGGCAACGCCTGAAATTTGATTTTAAGGGGAATAATGTTATTCCCACGACAGCTGATTTTGATCCTACGGATGGTACCTTGGCGTTCAATGGCTCTACCTCCGATTTCAAACTACAAGTCGTTGGTGCAGGGACTCAGAACTTTAAGATTGACGGAAAACTCGGTGTTCTGGATCTCGAAATCCAAGGACCTTTTGACCTAAAGAAGAATGATGTGTTGTCGTCTACCGCAGCGACGAACTATCGAGTTAAAGGAGAAGCTACAGGATTTACCGCTCTGTTGGGGAGTCAGTCGGTCGATTTCTTGGGGACTGCCCGGAAGCCGACTGACTTTAAATTCGAGCAGGGAAGTCTCAAATTGGAAGGTAAGAGTACTGGTGACGTTGCGTTTACGGTTCTTGGTGCAGCCAATTCCGTTAACTTTAACGCCTTTACCCCATTTGTGGGTCCTCCGACATCTGTCACAACTGTCAACACACCTAGCAGCGGCAGTAGTAATCCATCCACCACCAGTTCCAGTTTTGCGATCGCGATCGTGGCAGTTTCTACGACGACCTATATCAATGCATTTACTTTGACTAGTTTTGGTAGTAGTGGGAATAATACACAGCCGACTTACACCATCTATTCTCTGAGCAATCCAAACCAAATCCAAGTGGAACAGGATGATGACGATAATGTGTTGGTTGTCGATCACCATTCTGGTGGAAAGGGGCAAGTCGTTGCAGCTTACACCATTATTGGATTGCCCAGTCGTATCTTCCCTGGGTTGGTTGGGTTGAAACAAATCTCGCCAAGTAGCGTCCAACCTTCGGGTGGCACCACAACTCCTGGTGGGTCTACAACAGGTGGCTCTACGGGCACCTCTGGCGACAATCCAACAGGTGGCACGACAAATGGTGGCACTACAACTCCTGGTGGGTCTACAACGGGTGGCTCTACGGGCACCTCTGGCGACAATCCAACAGGTGGCACGACAAGTGGTGGCACTACAACTCCTGGTGGGTCTACAACGGGTGGCTCTACGGGCACCTCTGGCGACAATCCAACAGGTGGCACGACAAGTGGTGGCACCACAACTCCTGGTGGGTCTACAACGGGTGGCTCTACGGGCACCTCTGGCGACAATCCAACAGGTGGCACGACAAATGGTGGCACCACAACTCCTGGTGGGTCTACAACGGGTGGCTCTACGGGCACCTCTGGCGACAACAATACGGGGGGTACTACAACTACTACCCCGAGTGCTTCCCCTGGTACATCGGGTGATAACGGGACAACAACCTCACCGAGTAGTACAACAACTCCTCCATCGGGGGATAACAATACGCCGCCTACATCAGGTACGACCCCATAACTGATTGTAAAGTCGTTGAAAAAGCAGCCTTCCTGATTAGGAAGGCTGCTTTTTTAGAGATGGCAATTTGAATTATTTGGGGCTAGCAACGACGGGTTTTTCAGCGGCGAATTCTGTATCATCTTGGACGCGCTGAAGCTTAGCACCAAGCTTTTGTAGCTTCAGTTCTAGCTTTTCGTAGCCCCGATCGAGATGATGTAGTCCCTGGATTGTCGTTTTGCCCTGGGCTGCCAGTGCTGCCACGACCAATGCCGCCGATGCGCGCAAATCGGTTGCTAAGACAGGAGCACCCGAGAGCATGGGCACCCCTCGAATAATAGCGTGGTTGCCTTTAACTCGGATGTCTGCTCCCATGCGATTGAGTTCGGCAACATGGCGCAAGCGGTTTTCAAACACCGTTTCGGTCACGATGCTATCCCCTTCACTCAAGGTCAACAGTGCCATAAATTGCGCTTGCATATCCGTCGGAAAACCAGGATAGGGCAATGTTTCAATATCGGTTGCCAATTTGTGAGCACCTGGGATAATTCGCAAACAGTTTGGTGTTTCGACAATCACCTTTGAACCGATCGCCTTCAACTTTGCCGTCACCGCTGTTAAATGGTCGGGTACGATTGGGGAGAGAGAAAGTTCTGAATGGGTAATCGCTCCCGCTACCAAAAAGGTGCCTGCCTCAATACGATCGGGCACGATCGCATAATCGGTGGTGTGCAGACTGGGTACTCCCGAAATCACCAGGGTGTTGGTGCCCGCCCCCCGAATCTTCGCGCCCATTGCCCGACAGAAATTTGCTAAATCCACGACTTCAGGTTCCTGAGCCGCATTCTCGATCGTCGTTTCTCCCTCTGCCAGGGTTGCTGCCATCATCAAAGTTTCGGTGGCGCCGACGCTGGGGTAATCCAGGTAGATCTTTGCACCTTGTAGACGCTTATTGCGCCCACTGACAAATGCATTGACTAGTCCGTGATCAATGTGCACTTCTGCGCCCATTGCCTGTAGCCCCCGCACATGGAGATCTACAGGACGAGCACCGATCGCACAGCCTCCTGGCAAAGGCACGCGTGCTACCCCTAAACGAGCCAACAGCGGACCAATGACAAAAAAGCTAGCCCGAAGTTGGCTGACCAGTTCATAAGGAGCACGGGACTGACCAATATGGCGAGCATTCACCTCTAATGCATCACCGCACCGCTCTAGCTTGACCCCCAAAGATGTCAAAATCTCCCCCATCCGGTTAACATCCATCAGGGAAGGAACGTTGCGAATGCGACACTCCTCTGAGCAGAGCAGTGTTCCTGCCATAATTGCCAAAGCTGAGTTTTTGGCACCACTAATTGTGACATGCCCTGACAGAGGGTTCCCCCCCCAAATTTGCAAAACTGATTTATTTTCTTCAGGAAGAAAGCTAGAGTCCGGTGTGCCAATAGAGAAAGTAATTGTCCTATCCTCCAAAATCTGCCAATTCTAATTTTGTAAGTACAAGCTCGGTTCTGAATGTAAATACAAATTCGGTTCTGATTCTACTGGAAAGTTTGTCTTTGTCCAGAAATCTAAGACAGGCTCAGTCCGAAGTCAAATCGAATACGCGCCGCTAGCATGACACTTTATCCGCTAATATGATTGACAAGTGCAGCAAAGTGTCGCAAGATAAGAAGCTGCAATTTGAATAAGTACAAGCGGAACTGGCGGAATTGGTAGACGCGCTAGATTCAGGTTCTAGTGTCTGCAAAGACTTCCGGGTTCAAGTCCCGGGTTCCGCATTGCCCCAGTCTTAGCACATAAAAATGTGCCCAAAGTCACTAACTGATCTCTACCTTACGTCAGATATCTTTATCATTCCCTGGGTTAAGTCAACAAATCTTTAATTGAAGCTGAGCAATCAAAATGCAAATAAAGGCGCTCTAAATCATTTGGAGGGTTTTTCTTGTGTTGACTAGCCTGCAAAATCCGTTGGTCAAACAGTTGCGTAAGCTCCATCGAGCGAAAGATCGACGAGAGCAAGGAGTGTTTTTGTTGGAGGGGACGCATCTCCTGGAAGAGGCTTGTTTGGCAGGGTGTCCCCTGGAAACGGTTTGCTATACCGCGGATTGGGGAACCCATCACGAACGACTTCGGCAAACAGCGGATGAGCTGGCGCAACGATCGGAATGGGTTAGCCCTGAGGTTTTACAGGCGATCGCGACCACTGTGCAGCCTGATGGGGTAGTTGCAACGGTTGAGCGACGGTTGGCACATCCCCACCCCCCTCGCTTTACGAGTTTGGGGCTGGTGTTAGAGACGATTCAAGATCCGGGGAATTTGGGTACGCTGATTCGCACGGCAGCAGCAGCGGGGGCAGAAGGGTTGATGCTCAGTGCTGACAGTACAGATCTGGATAACCCTAAAGTGCTGCGGGCAAGTGCAGGGCAGTGGTTTCGGTTGCCGATGGCGGTGAATGCTGATTTGCCGACTGCGATCGCTGATTACAAAGCGCAAGGGTGGCAAATCGTGGCAACGTTGCCTGGTGCCCAACAAACCTATTGGCAGATTGACTGGCGGCAGCCTTCTTTAATTTTGCTGGGCAATGAAGGGGCTGGACTCTCGCCAGATCTCTCTTCCCTTGCCGATCGTCAAGTTACGATTCCGCTCAGTGCAGGAGTGGAGTCTTTGAATGTGGCGATTGCCGGAGCACTTATTCTCTATGAAGCGAAACGCCAGCGAGAATCGACCGTGAAAACGTACCAAAATGCCTTTCAGGATCGTCAAGCCGATATAGAAAAGTTATGCTGAAGAAGCTTCTTCTCCGATACCAGTCCCCATGCCGACTGCTATAGACATCCTATTTGGTTTGTGAAAAAGAGTTTTTCGGAACTCTTTTTCACAAAGCCTCTCTCTTTCACCAATGGTGTAGGACTGGTAAGTAGGTAGCCCTAATTAATTGCAAGAAAGGGAACTGCGCCCCCAGGCAGGGAGTTTTACCCTCTCCATCCCCAAAAACATCTTCAGTTTAATTTAGCCCAGCTACTTAGCAGGACGGATTAACTTCAACCGCCAATGTAACGGATTAATTTGTGGGCTATTCTTTTCAAGAGCTTGGCAATGAAATGTTCGTGGTTGAACACCTGCTCGACCCCGATTTATGTCGCCATATTATCCAGGTGGCTGAGAATTGTCAGTTTGAGCCTGCTTCCATCCTGGTGCAAACTGTGGATGTTGAGGTGCGGAGCAATGACATGCTGGTTTTAGATTTGGATAAATCGCTTCAGCGATCGACGAATGATCTATTGCTGAGCAAAATCAGTGTTGTGCAGACGCTGCTGTATCGCCACTATGGCATCCACTTTCCCCATGCTGAAACTTGCACCATTTTGCGCTACTTACCGGGACAATCGTATAAACGCCATGTAGACAATCTTTTACTCGCTAGCCGGATGCAGGAGGTGCAGCAAGGAGTGCCTACGCGCGATATCAGCGTAATTGGCTATCTGAATGGGGATTGTGAAGGGGGAGAGACGCTGTTCGATCGCCAAAAATTCAAGTTCAAGCCCCAAACGGGGAGTGTACTGGTATTCCCTGCCTACTATACCCATCCTCATCAGGCACTCCCCGTCACCAAAGGGCGAAAGTATGTCTTTACCAGTTGGTTGTACTATTGATGGCGTTGCTCAACAGCAGGATGAAAATGGTGCTGAATGATTTGAAACTTCGTTCTAAATCATCCTGATTTTCAGCAACGCCCTATTATTGATTGCCATCCTTAAGCCGCAACTTTTTTCAGGGTCGATCGCTCGGACTGCTTGACATAGAACTCAGCAAGTTCGGCTTCGATTTGTTCGCGCACCAGTTGACGAAATTCAATAAAGTGTTCGGCGTGGGCGCAGACGGTCAAGTAATGATCCCACACAGCGGGGTTGTGTTTCAGGATGCTAAACAGGTGATGCCAAAATTTCCAGCGAGTGTTGCGCTGAAAGCCTTGTCGCCAGACGATAATTGCTAATGCACGCAGCTCAGCGGGGCTAGGGATCTGGGCAGGAGCCTGTATTTGGGGGGGAGACATTTTGAGGAAATGGCGATAGGTGCGATCGAGGAACTGCCTGGGTTCGTACAAGGTGCAGAAGGCATGGATATATTCCTGGGCGATTTCCTCGATCGGGCGAGTGGGGATGAAATTCATCAACGCCATTTGGTCGCCATCGCCCTTATTGCCCAACAGACGTTCTTCTTTTTCTAAACGATGCCAGAGGGCGGTATTCGGTAAGGCTTGCAAAATCCCAAAGAGCGCAGTCGGGATAGCAGTTTGTTCGACAAACTCAATAATGCGATCGCCAGCACCCGGCTTTTCTCCATCAAAGCCAATGATGAACCCTGCCATGATTCGCAGTCCTGCCTGGTTAATTGCCCAAACGGAGTCCGCTAGAGAACTACGTGTATTTTGAAACTTTTTGGTGAGTTGTAAACTCTCGGCATCGGGTGTTTCAATGCCCAAAAACACGGCGTTGAAGTTGCACTCCACCATCAGTTGCATCAGTTCTGGATCTTGCGCAAGATCGATCGATGCCTCGGTATTGAATGAGAAAGGATATTGGTGTTCTACCATCCAGCCTTTGAGTTTCTGCAACATCAATTTGACATTGCGCTTATTGCCGATGAAGTTGTCATCCACCATAAAAATGGCACGTCGCCAGCCCAATTCGTAGAGGCGATCGAGTTCGGCAATTAACTGATCGGGGTTTTTGGTACGCGGCTTGCGCCCGTAGAGCACAATGATGTCGCAAAATTCGCACTGAAATGGACAACCCCGTGAAAACTGCACGGACATGGAATCGTAAGCATCCAGTTCCAGTAGGTCAAAGCGGGGAATGGGGGTATCGGTGACATCGGGTTTTTCACCGTTTGATCGAAAGATACCTTGCGGTTCCCCTTGTTGGACAGCTTGCACAAACAGGGGGAGGGTGATTTCTCCTTCATCCAAAATCAAATAATCTGCGCCTGCTGCCAGTGCATCTTCGGGGATGGAAGTGGGATAGGGTCCTCCGACTGCCACTCGTTTGCCGCGCTGTTTGGCTTCGCGGGTTAGGGTAAGCAAATCTTGCTTTTGCACAATCATGGCAGAAAGAATGACCAGATCTGCCCATTCCCACTCGGCTTCGGTTACGGCTCGCACGTTGCGATCGACCAGCCGAAATTCCCAGCTTTGGGGCAAAATTGCCGCAACCGTGACCAAGCCTAAAGGGGGAAGCAGCACTCTGCGATCGACCAGTTCCAGAATCTTTTCAAATGACCAAAAGGTTTTTGGAAACTGGGGATAAAGAAGGAGAACCCGCATAACTGGTTAAACTTTATACACTAAAGTCCCAGCTTATCTTAGAAACTTGGAAAGTGTAGGTTGCAAGATCAGTTTTGATAGGCTAGACCCAAAAAGTACGCATCCGAGTTGCCTCGCGATCGATGTTGGGTATACAACGTTGGATATACAACCTCAAATTACCGTTGTGAACAGATTCCTCCACAGCGCCCAAGCTTTTTAGCGTTGCGATCTCGCCCTTGGTCAATCCGGTGACTCCGGTGATGTTCATCCCTTCATATGTGATTGACTTTCCCGCACCAGGTTCATTCAGATACGCGAGCACAACCCGATTGCCCCTTTTTTGGATTGCCGGGTTAATAGCTGTTGAGGGAAGCCTATAAATTTGCTTGGGAATGGAAATTGAACCAGAAGGAATTTTTTCAGGGTGCAGCATTTGGGGCAAAAATCCTGGCACAGGGTTTCGCTGGTTCCTTTTTTTTGCTCAGCTTTGGCGATCGCTGCTTGGCGTTGGGGAGAGGAACTCAGATGTTTGGGAATCCCCCTTTTGCGAGTTCTTTGTCACAGTAAGCGCAGACTCCTTTTTTGTGAAGGCATAGGTTTTCCCCGATCACATCATTCAGTGTTTTTGATTATGCACTGAGATCAGGCGTTGCAAGCGATGAGTATACGACTTTGAAGGAGTCAGGGTTTGATGCTTGGTTGCCTTTTGCCATCCTCTGATTCAGCAGATGCATCAATCGATCGTTTCCCATCGTTACTGATTGCGAACAGTCGTGTTGTTTTGAATGCAAAAAGGCGTGTTTTTTAACATCATGCACTCAGTCAGTTTTCTAAAATGAGAATTCGCTTACTATTGCTGCTGTTCACCTACCATGACTACCCATGCTGCCGATCGCATCTGCCTCTATGACACCACCTTGCGCGATGGCGCGCAACGGGAAGGATTATCGCTGTCCTTGGAAGATAAGCTTCGCATTGCTCGTCAGCTAGATCGACTGGGGATTCCCTTCATTGAAGGGGGGTGGCCCGGTGCGAATCCCAAGGATGTGCAGTTTTTCTGGCAAATTCAGGAAGAACCTTTGACTCAGGCAGAACTGGTGGCGTTTTGCTCGACCCGTCGTCCGGGGGTGGCTGCGGCAGAAGACCCCATGTTGCAACCGATTTTGGCAGCCGGAACTCGTTGGGTGACACTGTTTGGTAAATCGTGGGATCTGCATGTGACGGAGGGATTGAAGACGACGCTGGATGAAAATCTGGCAATGATTGAGGATACGATCGCCTTTTTGCGGAGCCAGGGGCGGCGGGTAATTTATGATGCGGAGCATTGGTTCGATGGCTATAAACGCAATCCACGTTATGCGTTGGAAACTTTGCAGGTGGCGATCGCGGCGGGAGCCGAGTGGGCGGTTTTTTGTGACACCAATGGCGGTACGCTGCCCCATGAGATCAGCCAAATTGTGCAAGCAGTGCTGAATGCTGGCTGCTTGGCGCAACCGTTTGACTCAGCTACAGTTCAACCCCTTCCCCTATTTGGTATTCATACTCACAACGATTCGGAAACGGCGGTTGCCAATGCACTGGCAGCAGTGATGGCAGGGGTGCGGATGGTACAGGGGACGATGAATGGCTATGGCGAACGCTGCGGCAATGCCAATCTCTGTTCAGTAATCCCTAATCTGCAACTGAAGCTGGGCTATGAGTGTCTGCGATCGGATCAATTAGCGGAATTAGCCGAGTCCAGTCGCCTGATTAGCGAGGTGGTGAATCTGGCTCCCGATGACCACGCACCCTTTGTAGGACTCTCCGCTTTTGCTCATAAAGGGGGAATTCATGTCAGTGCAGTGGAACGCAATCCCTTGACCTACGAGCATATTCAACCGGAGGCGGTAGGCAATCGACGACGAATCGTCATCTCAGATCAGTCGGGGTTAAGCAACATTCTGGCGAAGGCGCGTAGCTTTGGTATTGAACTGGATAAGCAAGATCCGACTTGCCGCAACATTCTCCAACGCTTGAAGGATCTGGAAAGTGAGGGCTATCAGTTTGAGGCAGCGGAAGCCAGTTTTGAGTTGTTGATGCGGGAAGCGCTGGGGCAACGAAACCGTCCGTTTGAAGTGCGGGGGTTTCAGGTGCACTATGATATGGTGCCGGGAGCAGAGGATGTGAAGGGGCGATCGCTGGCAACGGTGAAACTTGCGGTGAATGGTGGCGATATTCTGGAGGCTGCGGAAGGCAATGGACCTGTGTCAGCTCTAGATGCAGCGTTGAGAAAAGCTTTGGTCAGTTCCTATCCAGAGCTGGAACAATTTTACTTGACGGACTATAAGGTGCGAATTCTGGATGGCAGTGCGGGCACTTCGGCGAAGACCAGAGTCTTGGTGGAGTCAAGCAATGGCTACCAGCGCTGGACGACGGTGGGGGTTTCGGGCAATATTCTAGAGGCGTCTTACCTGGCAGTGGTGGAGGGGTTGGAGTATGGGTTGTTGCTGCAAAAACAAGCAGAGACGGCATTGACGACTTGATGGAAACCTGCGAGGTTTCTAGAAATCTCGCAGGTCTTGGTATCCCAGCACTCTAGATTCTGATGTTGTTTCATGCGCGATGCACAGCCAGGAAATTTAGGATAGCCAGTCCACAATGGTTTTTGAGGGGTCGGAAACCGTCTTTAAGGCATCCGAAACCGTTTTTGGGCAACTACCTCTACTGCACACTGTCCCGCGCCGATCTCGTCGGACGATCGCACCCGGTTGAAAAAGCATTAAGAACCAATCGTACGTCGCAATTGAGATTGACCGATAATCTACACATCTAACTTATGCTCATCTGTTATACCCTGGCGGGCGATCGTACTGAAATAGGTAGAAAGATTCCAGCTATCCACCTTCAACGGCATTTTCTGCAGAAAGATTCTAGCTAAGTACCCAATTTGGGGTGTTATGCCGAATCATTCTATCTATTCCCCCCTATGGGATCTTAAGCGGAAAATTTCAGTCTATGAATCGTTAGACAGCTAGACCTCGATGGAGACGGAGTTTGAAAGCCATAGCTAGATGTCAGTGCTAAATTAGCAGAGGTTACTTGATCCGTTCCTAAAAGATGGTTTTGCAATCGCAGGAAATCTATCAATTCAACCACTTAAGGATCTTTGGAAAAGTCATGAAAGAGAGTCAAATCCAATCAATTTTAGAGAATTTGATTCAAGAGGAAAAGCTCTTTAGTCATATTAAAAATGTAGACTCGATTGAGAAACTTTATGAGTCTTTACATGATGAAGATTCTTTGCCGTCATTTTCAATAGATTATTTTTCAAGAAAGAAGCTGATTTCTGCTGCAAAGCATGTAGTGTCTAGTCTTGAGTCAGTTCAAGTTATTACTACTGCTTCTAAGAATATTTCTATTAATAGAAAAGAGAAATTATTTCCCGATCTAGTACTCCTTAATCAAGAAGAGGGTAAGATTATAATTCTCGAAATAAAAAGAAGTATTAAAACTGTTAGAGAAACTCTAACAGAGATGCTTGCCTATGACCATGAGATAAGAAACTTTTTACCATTCTTGTCAAATTTCGAGATACTCTTTTGTATTGTATCTACTGAATATTCTACTCTTCTCAATCACTCAATTACAGGGTTGACTACCTGGGAATCGAAGCAGATCCTTTGCCTATATGTGGAAGAGTCTGAAGAAGAAGAATTGCAAATCGAGATTTATATTCCTCCGGCTTGGACTTCATTAGGAATTAGTAATCTTCCGTCTACAGCCATCTCGACTTTAAATATTATTCTATATAGACATTCGGATGATGAGGTTTCACCCAATGCAGAAGCTGCCGTTTTCTATGCATCTAGCCTTATTGCTAAGGATGGTGATAGGAACAACTCACATGGTTTTGTGCTGGTTTGGCGCGATTGCTGGAATTTAGAAGATTTGACTGGATCTGCTGAATACCATCTTACAGTGGGCTTTATTAACCCCTATGTATTTCTCCCATTTGCACACAGTTTGGGAGTCATTGATGCTTCTCAAAGCCCTTTGGGTCAGTATTTGATTGAAAATACAGATGACTTCCCTTCATATTACTGTAAAGAAGTTATTGAAAAAGGTCGCGATTTTCTGAAGAAGTTTTTTCGTGTTCATATAGAAGGTTTCTCTAACTGGAACAATGACAGATCAAAACCTCATGAGGTTTACAACCCTACATGTCTCATGTGTCATCGCGCTCTTCCTTTACGAGTAGAACTTTGGGGAGCTTTAGGTGATTTTTCCAGAGAGCTTATTGTCCATCCTGGAGTTGAAAAATATCTCTTATCCATGTTTTCTGGAAGAATCCTTGGTTGTGAAGATCCATTCATTGGAATACCATTGATTGACAATATATCAGGTGCTAGAAAAATAGATGAACGAGGTTTTACTTGTCGAGTTGTGTTCGATCTAGGCGTATCCTTGGGTTCGCTTGTAAAGCTCTATAATACAGCCATTGAATGTGAAGAGAATGATCTCAGAAATTTACCTGCTTCGATAACTTGGTGTACATTAGATATTCAGCCAATTTTGTTAGAATTAGGAGCACAATATGGCTCTTCAAGTAAACTTAATGTTCCTCCTCCAACAGTAAAATTTCGCTCAAATAAAAACTTTGAGGAAGGTTTAGAAAGCATTCTATCCTTAATAGATTGGATGCTTACAGAGTTCTTAGACGAAAAAAGAGACATTCACGCCGAATGTTTTCGTGTTGGACTCATAATTTATCCATTGATGGATGAGTACTTTTCTTGTACGCTTCCTGAATCTCAAAAAGCCTCTATTGTAGAGAAGGTAATTGCTTCTTCTACTAGCTTTCTGAAGTGGATAGCAAGTCAATGCTTGTCAGATTACACATCTGTAGAGTGTGTGCAAAATATTATTAATATTTTCTCTACTGAATATTTGAGTTGTCAAGTTTCACATGTTACAGAAAAATCACTAGCTTCTCTAGTTGATGATATTCCACATGAAAAACATTTCGATTTTTATCATGAAATATTAATGGATCTGCTTGATGAGATTGTGCTACCAGTCAATTATAGGATTTCACCCTCTCAAAATCTCTCTGAGTATAAACACTTAGACTGGATTTGGATAAGAGAAGAAATTCTTCGTTTTCGGGAGAGTGGGATTGAATTTCCTGCTTTGAAAGCTAATCTTATGGAGCAAGTTGGCATAGTGGACATTAGTAGAGAAGTATATGCATCCGCATTAAAAATTGACTTTAGACATCAATTTATTTTCATAACCTCCTCTAATGGAATGGAGATGGCACTTGTTAGAAATTGGGAAGAGGTGATTCCTTAGGAGAAGGAGATTGAACTGTATATCCGGCACTGTCTAACAACCGCGCTGCACCGGAACGTACTAAGTTGATCGGTTGAGTCGCGAAGGTTATCTGCGTCCGGTGAGCGCGAACGACTATGAAGCCGTGAGGGAATGGTTGGGTTGAGTCCGCGTAGCTTGCTTCCCGCAGGTAACCCAATATCCACAAGCTTCGCAACGATCGAGGATGCAAACATTTTGCCAACGGCATCGCGCCAGTGGTACGCATCAATACAACGCCATCGTCAATTGCTTACGGTAGCTACGGGTTAGGGGATGGTCATCACCCAGCAAGTCAAAAATGGTCAACATCGCTTTTCGTGCACCATCATTGCGGTAACGACGATCGCGCCCCACAATTTCTAAAAAATGTTGCAGCGCATTCTCATAATTCGCTGCCAACGTCAATCGACAAGCCTTGAGATAGGCTTCGTCCAGGTCAGTTTCAACCGTGGATTGGCTGATCTCTTTTTTGAGTTCGACCAGTGCTTTAACTGCTTTGGCAGCCATAAAATATTCTTTGTCGTACGCTTGAATCGGTGCCAGCAATTGCTCTACTGCTTCAAACTGGTTCACCCGAACCAGAAACTTGGCAGCTTCAATGAGCAATTTAGAGTTCTGAGGATATTTTTCGAGCAGTTGCCCAAACAGGTCTTTTGCCTGTTCTAGCGCGCCTGCTGCGATCGCCTTTTGAATCTGATCCAGCCCAGCATCCAAATCCGACTTGAGGTGCAGTCGATCTAACAAATCCCGAATTTGGTGCTCTGGTAGGACGCCGACAAATCCCTCCAGCACATCCCCCTGACTGGCAATCCGCACATCAGGGACACCCTGGACCCCATAAGCATTTGCCAGTTCTGGATTTTCATCGATGTCGATTTTTGCTAGAACGACATCGTACTCTTGCACCAATTTTTCCAACACGGGTTTGAGTAGTTGGCAGGGACCACACCATGTAGCGTAAAAATCGATCAGAACTGGCTTTTCGTAGGATTTCTCCAGCACTTCTGTCTGGAAATCATCATTCTCAATCGCGATAGTAACTCCCATCGCATACTCCCTTCAATCGAATGGTGTTACTGGTGTGAGCATGGACAGGCCGAGCCACAATGAGACTTTTGGGGTAGGTCACCCTTCGGATCGAGTGGTGTGGCATGGCAACCTGCATTGACCGACCAACCTCAAAAGTACAATTCTCGCTATCGTTAACGCAATTTCTTATTTTCTGGCACTGCCAGAGAAGGACTGCTAGAAGCTCTACCGCATTTATCCTATTAAGAGGATAAGGTAGTGTTGCAAAGGTGTTATGCCTAGAACATAATCGGTGAGCTTGGGAACGAGTAAGAAAAGTGGGTCAGTCAGCTTAGTCAGAAACCTGACTTATAAATGTACGGCATCGCAGCCGCTTGAGTCTGGATTGATCTAAAACTTTAATCTCCTGCTCAATCAAAGGGGCTGTTCTAGGCATTGGGGTAAGTATTTTTGAAAGCTCGACTGCGCCAAGCTTTCAAAAATATTCCTCTGAAGTTATTGCACGCTAACCACACTTTTCTCTGGCTTGGTGGTGGCAGAAGTTTGCAAATGTGCTTCCAGAAACCAGAGCCACTTATCGATCGCCCGCGAAATTTCGGTATACAGGTCAGCTGTGTCGGCATCGTCCAGTTTATTTGTTTGGTCGATATGCTTCCGCAGGTGTTTGGCGTAAAGGGCAAGGCGATCAGCAAGCGCTTGAATATGGTCTTTCCCTTCTAAGATATCAAAGGGATATTCTGGCAAAAACGACTGAGCGGCAGCTGTGCGGGCAGTTCCCAATGCCAAACCTCCTAGAGCAGTGACGCGCTCGGCAACCATATCAATGTATTCTTCTACATCTCCAGCAATTTCATCAAATAATTTATGAAGCTGATAAAAATCGAGACCTTTGACGTTCCAATGGGCTTGCTTGACCTGGGTTTTGAGGTCTAAAGTAACAGCCAGGGTTTGGTTAAGCAGATCAATAATCTGAGCGCGTTTATCGGCGGGGATGTCGATGCGGGTGGGATAAAAAGTTCGCTTGTGACCGTTATTTCCCATAATGCCTGCCTCTCTTGAAAGTCTACAGAACTAGTCTAGAGAAAATTACTGATCCCAGCATCCATCTTTCAGGCGAGTTGATGCGACTTTAGAGGGTTGACTAAAAAATTGCCGCACTAGGTTTTCAAATCCTGCCTTAGGAGCGTGAATTCAATCAGAGCAGAATTGTTTTCCATAGAGACACCAGGACTTGTGTCTGTATGGAAAAATGATCGGTCGTATTAAATTCTGATTCCTGTGTGAGGGACGATCGTATGGGTGTCAATACAAGCGAAAGACCTACTGATACTCAGGCTCCGCTGGGTATCAGAACATGAGAGAGAGGACACCCTTCACACCTTGGCAGGGCTGGCGAAACGGATTTTCAGGTAGTCATTCTCCATTTTGGCGCCAGCGGGTTGCAGGGCTGCTAAGGCTTGGGGCAGCACCAGGTTACGGCGATGGTTGCCGATCCGAATGTTTAACTCGTCTCCGGTTTTACTCAATTCAACCTGGCTTTTAGCAATTCCTGGCAAATACAGTTCCAGGCTATATTGTTGCTGGTCTTGCACGACTCGTAGGGTGGTTTCTTTGTAATACACCTGAGTGGGATCTTCGTCGGCATAGAGTGTGTTTTTGAGGCGATCGAGGGCAGCCAGTCCACAGAGCTCCTCCGAATAGAGAGGCACTTCTTTGATCGGCAGAGGCGTAAAGTTATCGTGGATTTCCTGCCGATACTGCTGCTGGTTCTCTTTCCAGCGTTTGAAAAAAGGATCAGTCACTTCTTCGGGAATGATGCGGTTGGCGATCACTAGATCGGTGGCAACGTTGTAGAGGCTGAGGTAAGCATGGGCGCGTAATGACTCCTTAATCACCATTTTTTCAGGATTGGTGACCAGTCGTACAGAAGTCTGGGTGTTGTCCGTTAGTACTTTTTCCAGCGCTTCAATTTGCTCATAGAACTCATAAGGCGCATCCATTACCTCTTTGTCTGGTAATGAAAACCCAGCGATCGGGCGAAATAACGGTTCTACCAGAGGACGCAGCACCACCGAGATATTTTGCAAAGGTTTATAGAAGCGACGCATATACCAACCGCCGACTTCTGGCAAACTCAGCAATCGCAGCGCTGTGCCTGTGGGGGCGGAGTCGATAATCAATACCTCAAACTCGCCCTCATCATAGTGTCGCTTCATCCGCACCAGACCGAAAATTTCATCCATCCCCGGTAAAATTGCCAATTCTTCTGCCTGCACTCCTTCCAATCCGCGTGCCTGCAACACTTGAGTGATGTAGCGTTTGACAGCCCCCCAGTTACTTTCTAGTTCCATCAGGGCATCCAACTCTGCGCCCCACAGGTTGGGGCGAACGAGTCTGGGTTCATGTCCCAATTCCATATCAAAACTATCTGCCAGGGAATGAGCCGGGTCAGTACTCAGCACGAGAGTGCGATACCCCAACTCGGCACAGCGCAGCCCGGTTGCTGCTGCAACGGAGGTCTTACCTACGCCGCCTTTGCCAGTCATCAGAATTACGCGCATAGGAGTATCGAATCCTGTCTGAGAGATGTTTACATTTCTTTTACTTTATCGGTTTTTCCGACGATGGACGAACCGTTGTCGGGATAAAGTATTGCTTCACCACGTCCCATCGCGAACAGCGCCAGTAGTCAATATGAGAACAGATGAGTCCCTGTTCATTGAGTTGGAGTTCACTCCAACCCGGGATCGTGATGCGGTTTTTCCAGGGAAAAGGCGTGGTTAAACTCAAAGTCCACTCCGTCCTGATCTGGTTTCCTGTGCGCTCCATGTCATGTAAGTCTAACTGCGGATGACCAAACCAAAAGTCGAGAAATCCAATCATCTGACGATAGCGATCGATGCCTCGAAATTGACTCAGAGGATCTCGAAAATAGACATCTGACGCATAAATACTAAAGGTTTGATGCTTTGGAAAGTTCTGGTAATCAGTCTTGAGAATTTCGAGAATATTCATGTCAAGTTAGCAGGAGTGATATCAGTCATCATAAAAAAATCCCCCAGATATGTCTGGGGGAACCTGAAGGGGTTGTTCAAGGGAACCTTTGAAATCGTGTCAATGGCATTCAATCCAGTGACATCCGATCGAGAACTGAATCGAAAACTGAGTTTATGCCAGCCATTCCTGAACCGCTTCTTCCTTCGTATTAGTACGACGGTTGGGCGTTTCGCGGGTAAACTTCATGTGGATTTCGCGAGTCTGTTCTCCATCTGCGGCAACCGCCATGATGGGATAGTCAATTAAGCCATCTTGGAAGGACATCTGGAAGCGGAAGGTGCCATCGGGGCTAAGTTTGATGGGGCGACCCCCGATCGTGACTGTCGCATCGGGTTCGGTTGCTCCATAAACAATCAGTTCTGCATCTGCAATCAACCAGAACTGGCGAGGACGAATCGGGGGTGCAGAGGCAGAAAAACCAGCCCCTGACATGGTTAAGCCAGAAACCGTGGGTACTGCCCACATACCCACGCCTGACGGAAAGATGTAAGAACTGAGGGCTTGTTCAGCAATCATTTGAGCAGAACCGGGAACCATCTGCATGGAGCCAAACAGAGACCCTGCCACTCGCTGAGATTCGGTAGATTGTGCCATGCCAAAAATGTGATCATAAATTGGGCTACCAGCCACACCCAACTTCTCGTTGGGTGGCACCAACTGGAGCACAGTCTTACCAATTAAATCCTCATCCCAGCCAACGGTGACGAATTGATCATCAATCCAATCGGAAGGATAAACGGGAGGAATCCGCACCGCAGCCGATCGCGCCAGCATCAACCAGCGACCGTCAATGGAGCGATAGCCGATGTCGATGACGTAGTCGCGATCGCTAACCGGAATGGGTAGATACCATTCCCGTGCCAATTCATCACAAGAATATTCCTGCACACTGTGGGGGGCTTGGTAAGACAAATCAACATCGGTTGCATCGTAGAGGCGCAAAGCCAATTGCCGACCGCCCTGACGGCGCATATCTTCCTTGTGCTCGTTGGGCACGTCCCAATAGACGTAAGCCCATTGAGGATCACGAGGCATTAATACTACTCGGCTCTCACCATAGCCTTGAGGCAGATCAGACAACCCTTCATCGACCACTGCCAAAAATCCACCCGTACGATCGTCCTGACCAACATCAAACTTTGCTGCTTCCACTGCTTCTTGTGCCTCCAATTTGCGGACAGGGTTAGACGTTAATGAACCACGCTGAATTGCATAGATTGATTCGAGGAGCTGCTCTTTACGCATCCGGCTATAGCGGGAAATGCCATATTCGCTTGCAACTTTGCGAAGCTGGCGCAAAGTCATATCTTCCAGGGGGGGACGTTCTTTCGCCATAACATTAATCTCCGACAATTTCGATACTGGACGTTCCTAAGCAGCAACATTAGGTTCTTCGCTTTAGGTCTTATGATGTGACCTCAACTGCTCCACCAGTACCTTGCCGCCCACTGACTGAACCGTACTGGGGATCAATCGATTAATTTAATGTTACAAAAAAACGCTCAGGGATCAAGAGCCGGACGATATCAAATTCAAGGGGTTCAACGATTTTACGGGCTTGTCGGGGATCGTCATGTCATGAAAACCTGACATAAGAATTTGGCTTGGGATCGATTTTGACTGAGTTTTTATACTTAGGTCTTTATACTCACGATCTCGATTTTTCCAGTGCCTCTCCCAGATGTTAGACTTCTCCTGGTGCTGTGTTGTTGGGCTGGGTTGGGGGCGCTATGACGGTGGATGCCGATGCTGCTGCAAATGATGATCAGGTGGCCGATATTGCGCCATCGATTGCTGAGGCTGAAAATGAGCCTCCCCGTAAACAAAGCCGGGTGATTGCTAGCGTGCTGGCTCCGGCTGTCCAACTTTGGTTGCGATCGCAACTCGCTCAGGTCGAAGATTTGCAACTCAAAATTGAGGCGGGAGATCGTCAACTCCTAACAGGTTCTATCCGGCAAGTTACTTTATCTGCCCGTAAGGCGGTGTATCAGGGGTTGCATCTGAGCCAAGTTCATCTCATCGCAAACACGATTCGGGTCAATCTAGGACAAATGCTGCGCGGAAAACCCTTTCAGCTATTGGAACCGATCCCGGTCGAAGGAGAACTGCTGCTGCAACAAGAAGATGTCAATGCTTCGCTGCAATCTCCTTTGCTAGCCAATGCAGTGCTGGAATTCTTAATCACCCTTCTAAAATCAGACAATGCCACGGATCTCGCTCCTGAAGCATTGGAACCGCAAGAACTGAACCTGCAAAATCCCACAATTTTGCTCGAAGCGGGTCAATTACTGCTCAGTGTCACGCTGTGCTCAAAAAGTGGTGAAGCAACGACGGTCGTGCTGCGAACTGGACTGGCGTTGGCAAGCCCGCAAGAATTGCAGCTGGTCGATCCCACATGGCTACCTCACCTGCAAGCCAAACGAGGATTTACGCTCCATGACCTGAATGGTTTCAAATTTGATCTGGGAGCAGGCACTTCCCTCAGTGAATTGACCTTGACGACTGGGCAGGTTGTATGCCGGGGTCGATTACTCGTTACGCCTGCATAAGTAGCTGGGCTAAATTAAATTGAAGATATTTTTGGGGGCTTTGGGGGCGCAGCCCCCAAAGCTCTTTCTCACAATTAATTGGAGCTAACTACTTAAAGAATTTAATTTTGAGGATGAAGGAGTTTCTGAATATAGTCAAGCGCCAGACGGTCGCTAATAATTTTTGCAACCCGACCAACCATTGCCCTGAGGAGATGGAAACCTAAAAACTAAACGTTAAACCGGAAGAGCAACACATCACCTTCCTGTACCACGTACTCTTTGCCTTCACTTCTGACTAACCCCTTTTCCTTGGCGGCAGTCATGGAACCCGTGGTTACCAGATCCTGATAAGCTACGGTTTCTGCCCGAATAAAGCCACGCTCAAAGTCTGTGTGGATCACGCCTGCTGCTTGGGGAGCTAGCATGCCTGCGGTAATTGTCCAGGCACGAGTTTCTTTAGGTCCCGTGGTGAAGTAGGTGCGCAGTCCCAACAATTCGTAGGTAGCGCGAATCAAGGATTTCAGCCCTCCTTCCTGCACACCCAGCGATTCTAGAAAATCTGCTCGTTCTGCTTCTGGCAACTCTACCAATTCAGATTCGACTTGGGCGGAAACGACCACGACTTGAGACTGTTCGATCGCTGCCAGTTTTTGAACCTGTTTTACCCAGTCGTTTCCCGTTGCCAGGTCATCTTCAGACACATTGGCTGCATAAATGACGGGTTTGCGTGTCAACAGACCCAGGGGGTTGATTAAGATCTCTTCTTCTTCTGTCAAAGCGACCTGACGAGCAGGCTTGCCTTCGTTGAGTACGACCAGGAGCTTTTCCAGCGCATCAACTTCGATCTGCATGTCTTTGTTGCCCCGGGCTTGTTTGCGCGATCGCTCAATCCGTTTTTCAATCTGCCCCAGATCTGATAGCGCCAGTTCCAGGCTAATGATTTCAATATCGCGTACCGGATCAACGGAGCCAGAAACATGGATAATGTCGTCGTTCTCGAAACACCGCACCACATGGACGATCGCATCCACTTCTCGGATGTTTGCCAAAAACTGATTGCCCAATCCTTCGCCTTTGCTGGCACCTTTCACCAGTCCGGCAATATCGACAAACTCGACCCGCGTTGGCACAATTTCAGCGGAACTAGAAATCTTCGCCAGCACCTGCAAGCGTTGATCGGGGACCGCAACGACTCCAACGTTGGGTTCGATCGTGCAAAAGGGAAAGTTGGCAGCTTGTGCCTTGGCATTTGCAACCAGGGCATTAAAAAGAGTTGATTTTCCAACATTGGGTAATCCAACAATCCCGGCTCGGAGCATGGTGCAATGGGGGGTAACGAAAGACAGCTTTCAAATTGTATCGTTTCGTGCCAAAGGATGGGGAAAACAGAGGATTCAGGGATGGAAGTTTGAGTCAAAAGCTGGGAAAGATGAGCGTTAAGGGCACGCTAAGAGAAGTCGTTAAGATTGAAACTGGCAAGGGGACCCGCAAGTTCCTTTCTGATCGGCTCCACGTTGTTGCATCCGATCGCCTAGCCGATCAAATGTTTGAGAAATGAGTCGATGAAACTCTGCAAAATTACGACGCTCTACTCAACTTATTGGCAAAAATTCTATGCCAGACACCCTGATTTGCTGAAAGCGCCGTATGAGGTGCAGAAAGCGACATTGGATCGGGATGGCTTTGGTTGGGCAGACTTCTGGTTTCAAGCCCTCACCCCCTTGGGATATGAAGTGCTCGAAATTTCTGCCAATGTGGAACCGCTGCAAACTGCTTGGGCACAAGCGCAGGGTATGCCGATCAGTCATACCCACTGGATACCAGAGATTGTCTTTGCCCAAGTCCGACAATTTCAACCAATCGTCCTTTTTCTAGAAAACTTTGCAACATTTAGCGCAACCTGGATTCAAGAACTGAAGCAAGCTTGCCCTGCCCTTCGGCTAGTCATCAGTTGGTGTGGTGCACCTTACCAAGATGCTGATATTTTTAGAGCACATGATCTGGTGCTTTCGTGCATTCCTGAATTAGTCGAACAGTTTCGATATCTGGGGCATCACAGTGAGCATCTCAACCATGCATTTGAGCCGGATATTCTGAACCGATTCACCCCCATTACGAAACCAGAAATCGACTTTTCTTTCATTGGACAAATCGTTCGGGGGAATCGCTATCACTTAAAGCGAGAACAGATCTTGGAACAATTGGCACAACAGATCCCTCTGCAAATCTATTCGCCCAGTGCAGAAATTTCCTGGAAGCAGAAAAGCAAAGCTCTGGTAGCTAGAGTTCTCTATCCGATCGTCCAGGCAACCAAGCAGGGCGGATTATCGGCTCACTGGTTCGCAAAATTTCCACAATTGGCTCAGTTAGCGGCGTTACCAGAGTGCCCTCCCTACCCCGTCAACCCTCGACTCCAAACCTTGATGCGACCTGCGGTATTTGGGCTAGAAATGTTTAGAATGCTGCAAAATTCTAAGCTAACTTTTAATCGTCATATCGATATTTCACCGCGATCAGCATCGAATATGCGTCTGTTTGAAGCAACTGGAGTGGGTACTTGCTTAGTGACGGATTGGAAAGAAAATCTGCATACCTTGTTTGAACCAGAAACTGAAGTGGTGACCTATCGATCGACCGAAGAGTGTGTCGAGAAAGTGCAGTGGTTGCTGGCACATCCGGAGCAGAGCAGAGCAATCGCCCAGGCAGGGCAAGTCCGAACTCTGAAAGACCATACTTTTGCTCATCGCGCGATTCAGATAGATCAGGTCATCTCTAAGGAGCTGCGAAGAAGATGAGTTTGGCATTGAAAGCACTGCTCAAAGAATTGCTCCCGCCGATTGTCGTCAAAGCTTGCCGACAACGCACGCATGACGGCTTCTGGGGCAACTATTCATCTTGGCAGGAAGCCCAACAACTTACTAGCGGCTATGACTCGGCTGGTATCTTAGAAAAAGTTAAACAAGCTAGCCTAAAAGTGAAAAATGGAGAAGCAGTTTATGAACGCGACTCTGTTTTATTCAACCAGATCCACTATTCTTTTCCAATTTTAGCAAGTTTGTTACGAGTTGCGGTAGAAAACCAGGGCAAACTGAGTGTTTTGGATTTTGGTGGATCACTCGGTAGTTCTTATTATCAATGCAGAGATTTTCTCTCTGACTTGACAGAATTGAGATGGAATGTGGTAGAACAAAAAAACTTTGTAGACTGTGGCAAGCAGTTTTTTGAAGATGAATCTTTGAAATTTTTTGTTGATATTGAAAAATGTTTGGCAGTCGAGCAACCCCAAATTGTGTTGCTGTCCAGTGTGCTGCAATATTTGGAAAAACCTTATGATTTTTTAGAACAATTGATCCAATACAAGTTTCCCTATTTGCTTTTCGATAGAACTGCATTTGTAGAAACTGGGGGAGATCGTCTGACTATCCAAAAAGTCTCCCCAACAATTTATCCAGCAAGCTACCCTGCCTGGTTTTTTCACCTGAATAGATTTCTTGAATGCTTTAAAGGCAACTACGAGATGATCGTCCAATTTGATTCTTTAGCTGGATTGATTGAATTGAGAAATCCGGGGCAAAATGCAAGAGACATGGGTTTTCTTTTTCAGAAAGGTGGTGAGAAATGGATTTAATTGAAGAAGTGCTTGAGCGGAATGAGTTTATTGAACAGCCTCCCGTTCTATTAGATATTGGTGCATCTAAAGCGATCAATCACAAATGGAAGAAAATTGCCCGCTATTCAATCTGTATTGCTTTTGATGCGGACGATCGGGAATTTGCTTACATCACTAATAAAAATAGTAGCTATAAGCAACTGTTTGTTTATAACTCGATTGTTTCCGAAAAAGCATGTGAAGAACTCAATTTTTATTTGACAAAATCTCCCTATTGTTCGAGTTTGTTAGAGCCGGACAAATCAAGTTTAATTAATTGGGCCTTTTCGGATTTGTTTGAAGTAAAAGAAGAAATTAAAATTCAGACTACAGATTTAAAGACCGTATTGCAAAATCTTAAAATTCAAAAAATTGATTGGTTTAAGACTGATTCACAAGGAACAGATTTACGTCTGTTCAAAAGCCTGACACAACAATTGATCAATCAAGTTCTAATTGCTGAATTTGAACCTGGTATTATTGATGCTTATCAAGGTGAAGATAAGCTGTATGATTTAATGAAGTATATGCAAGAGCAGCCATTTTGGATGTCAGAAATCATCATTCAAGGTTCTCAAAGAATCAATCAATCAGTTTTGACTAAATATTTTAATGAATTCGAAATAAAGTGCATTAATCTGTTTATTAAGAAATCGCCAGGATGGGGAGAAGTTACTTATTTTAATACTTTGAAACATAACGATTATAGCCAGCGAGACTACTTGCTTACTTGGGTTTTTACTGTAATTGAGAAGCAATATGGATTTTCTCTTGAGCTTTTAGATCGAGCAATTCAGAAGTTTGATGATCCCATATTTATTAATTTAAGAAATTTTACCCTTAATAAAATTAAGATGTCGTATTACAAAGCTCCGCTCTTCTTTTTAAAGAGAATTCTCGCTAAATTTGAAACAATGATGAATGGATAATAATGATTCATAATTTATTTTCTAGGACTATATAAAAATTGCTTCAAAACGAAGTAGCAGGTAGAACGAAAATTATCAGGTAGCCCTTGTAGAACTGGTGAGATGGGTTTACCAGTTGATAGGAGGGGGCATGTTGCTCGTTCGTCGATTATCCATATTTTTACTGAGCCTGATTCTCGTTGTTCTGGGGGCAACGGTCACTCGTGCAGACAGTGTCATTGTTCCAGAAACTTGTGCCTACCAAGGCATTCCATTGTATGGGAACGTGCAAGTTGTCGATAGCTTTCCTGATATCAAGGTGCAGCAAGTATCCTCATTTCCGGATCTCAAGGTGCAAGTGGTCGATACGTTTCCCGATCGCTGTGGTCTGTGGCACTATACCAATTCGTTCCCTGACTTCAAAGTGCAGTTTGTCAAATCGTTCCCCGATATTAAGATTCAATTTGTACAGTCATTTCCAGGCATTCCATAGGCAGATTTAAATCGCGTCCTTGGCAAATGAAGTGCTGAGAGGGTTCGCTTCGACGTCAGGACACCCCTAAGGGATGTGACTATAATTAAAATCCACTGTCAACTGAAAGTTTGTTATGAAGCTGAATCAATTGATTGCAGTCTTGAATTCCGTCAAAGCAAACTCTGCCAAGGCAAAAGCTGAAGTCTATCAACTGGTTCAAAAGCCCGCCCTATTCCAGGGGCAGTCCAGAACTTTTCAACCCAGGGAAGAAGACGGCTATGTTTACCCAGCAGAAAATCAAAAACTGACGCTCAAGGCGGACGAATTATTGGATCAGTTTGCACAGGCTTGTACCGAATTTTACGACCTGGCAGCAACGCAGGATTGGGCAAATACTGAAGCAAAAGCGTCGGTTGTTGTAGACGGAGTCACGATCGTTGCAGAGGCTCCTGTCTCCTACCTTCTATTTCTAGAAAAGCAATTACAGGATGTGAAAACCTTTGTGCAGTCACTGCCTGTGCTGGCGATCGATAAAGACTGGCGACATGATCCAGGGCGTGGTTGCTATGTCACTGAACCCAAGGAAACGGTGAAGACTAAAAAGATTACGGATTTTGTGGTTGCCTATGAAGCGACCCCAGAGCACCCTGCCCAGATCAAAGAAGTGTCCAAGGACATTATCGAAGGCGTTTGGTCATTAGTGGAATTCTCCGGAGCACTGCCCAAGGATCGGGTGAGCGAACTGCTGAAACGTGTCGATAAGCTGAGCAAAGCAGTGGTGCAAGCCAGAGAAGAAGCCAACGGAGCGACGGTTTCTCAAAAGCAAGTTGCCAATGCTATCTTCGGCTTCCTCTTTGCCTGAGTTCGCGAGCTGCCGTGGATTGTGAGAAAGGAGTTTCCGATTTCATCGACGGTCTGAGCCCACGATATAATCGATCGAGAGCACATGGTTAGATTCAGCACAATGGAGAATTTGAAGGTGCAACTCCTTTCCCTCCGACTATTGCGGAGGGTGGGCAAATAGTAAAGCCGATCCAGTGCGTCAAATTCAAACTCAGATTGAAGTTATTGCTCTAAGCTCAACTTGAAAATACGCAACCTGTATCGACCTTTAGAAGGCAAAGCTATTGAGACATGGGTTCAAATCCCATCCGGGTCGCCAAAATAAGACCTGGTAGTTTAGTGGTAGAACATCAGGCATGAAATTGATCTTCTGATTACCGGAAATCATCAGACAGGATAGCGTTCAAAGCTGCCAAGGCTTTTTAATCCTTAAGGCGCGAAAACCCAGCGATCAGGCTACGATCGCTGGGTTCAATTTTGAGTCCGAGCGTTTCTCTGCAGATTCAATACAAACCTATCGATGTAGATAGGAAGTATAACCTTCTAACAAGAACGCTCTTTCCACCGTTCGGTCAGTTAGGCGAGGAATTTAACAAGAAATGACTTGCTTGAACTCTTGCTTACCCTTACATGCTTCTCTTTTGCTTGCTTTCTTGAGCTTTTTCTTCAGCAAATTCTTTCAGTCGTGAGACAACATTGTAAGCACTTGCGCCAGGTTTGGTGCCGGTTGCTGTTCCTTCTACAGAACCTTTAATTTGCTGCCAGGAATTCAGCCCACCTTTGAGTTCCGCCACTCGTGAGAATCCGTCACTCCGCAAATTTTGAGCAGCAGAGGTTGTTTCATCGTCTGTCGCGCCATAAATGTAAATGTCGCGATTGGGTTCAACAGCAGGTTTTTCACCTGCCAATAATTTTTCTAAAGGTAGGCAGGTCGCTCCCAGGATACGGCATGCGTCGAACGCAGCGCGATCGCGGACATCAATAATAGTCAGCGCTGGTTCGCCCCAGTTAAGGCGAGATTTAAGTTCATGAGCAGTTGCCTGGGCATGTAAACCTGGAGGAGTCGGAGTGATATCAGGCAACTTATCTTTAGCAGATTGGATTGTGTCTTCAATGTTTGCCATTGCATTACCTCATCGCGTCCCTTGAACTGTAGCGAACGAGATCCTCTCCTCCCCTCTCCCTCTGGTGGTAGCCATGGCGAAATCCGCCTCTGGAGGTAAGACGCCTCTTAAAGAAATTGCGGGCACAAATTAAAATCGGCTTATCTTCCGGTAGATCCGGTTTAACTTCGGCTTCCGAAGTCTTTTATGCAACGGAGAGGGGGGGATTCGAACCCCCGTTGAGTTGCCCCAAACTTGATTTCGAGTCAAGCGCATTCAACCGCTCTGCCACCTCTCCAGGGAATTTTGAGGAAGACGCAGCAGCCTATTCAAATGGCCGACTGATCCTCAAAATTCGTACCTCATACTTATATTACAGGGCCGGGGCTTCATTGTCGTTGGCAGTCAAGGTTGTCTTAAAGCCTTCGTCAGCAGTCCATTGCAGGGCACCATCTCGTCCTGTCCAGTAAAGTTGGGTTTGGTCTCGATGGAATTGGGTTTCGGTATTGGCATCGATCGCACTGGCAGACGCGATCGCTACTTTGGGCTGCAAAATTGCCAGTAGTCCTGGATCGAGTGGCTTGCCTGTCCACCAAAGCACCTGCACATTAGGCAGGCGATTGGCTTTGACCAATTCTTTTTGTTGCCCCGGTTGCAAGTCGTCTAGGAGTAGCCAGCGCTGATTTTGCACTTGAAGTTGCAATGCCAGGGGTTCTGTACTAATCAGTTGTAGCGTAAGTGAGCCGAGTGGGGTCGGCTGGTTGATAGGCAGAGTCTGATACGTCCCCTGCTTACTTTGAATTGACTGAATAGTTTGCCCTGCCAAAGGTGTTTCTTTGGTTAATCCCGTGTCATAAAACTGCTGGATTGGCAATCGTGCTAATAAACTAGTCCAACCGTTGCCGATGCTGCTTTGAGTATTTGTGGCGATCGCCCAATCGAGGTGGTTGATCCCTTCTTTTTGCAAAAATGGAAGCACCGTAAAGTGGGCAGTCGCTTCATCCCCACTGTTAATGAGTCCTGTTTTTCCCGCAGCTTGTACCACCATGACTGGATCGCTGGGTGTTGCCAGCACCGTGACCCGAAACAGGGTGGCTCTGGCTTGCCAGGTTGGCACGATCGCCAGCACTGCCCCTAGAAATAGGGCAATCCACCAGCGCGATCGCCACCAGGGATTGAGCCATACCAATCCAATGAGTCCGTACAGAAGTAGCACCAGTACTAGTGGGAGTGTTCCTGTGGCATATTCACTTCCTGTCAAATGGCTGGCAAAATCCACCACCGCCAATAGGGCACGAGTGGGATAGTCCAACAACCACGCTAGGGCACTGCCTGCTGGCATCCAGACGATCGCCGCTAGAGCACTAACAATTCCCCCCAAGCTAAGGATCGAGATCAACGGGGTGGTGATGATATTGACCGGAATGCTGTACGGCGAAACCACTCCAAAGGTATAGAGTTGCAATGGTAGCGTCCATAAATAAGCGGAGATCGGCACTGCAATCAGTGGGGAAAGCGCCGAAGGTAGCCAATCCAACCGTTTAGTTAATGGTGGCACTGTCACTAACAGCCCCATGGTTGCTAAAAAGCTGAGTTGAAAGCCCAAATTCCAAATCCAAAGTGGATTAATCACCAGCAGAATTACGGCTGTCAGCAGAAGTGATCCCAACGGTTTGACTTTTCGTTTCATCACCAGCGCCAGCATTGCCCCTGCTCCCATTACGGCAGCTCTGAGCACCGAGGGTTCAATGCCTGTTAAGCCTACAAAAACAGTCAGCGCGGTGATCCCGATCGCAAACTGTGCTCTGGCAGGCAAGCGCCGAGTGCGTCCCAACACTACTGCCAAAATCAGCGAAGTCTGAAATCCAGATGCTGCCAGCGCATGTGCCAAACCCACTTTGCGAAACTGATCTTTGACATCGGCAGGCAAATCAACCGCCCGACTGCCGATCACCATGGAACTTAGCAGTTGTCCAGCAGGGCTACCTAACCAGCGAATCTGAGCCTGCACAATCCGTTGACGGACTTGCCACCAGCCCCAGCCAGGTTGCTGATCTCGATCGAGTGGCTCTACCTGCTTACCTCTCAGCGCTGCAAAGCATCCCTCGCGTGCCAGGTAAGCTTGAAAATCGAATGCACCGGGATTCTCAGCAGGTTTCGGTTTGTAGAGGTTACCAGTAATGGCGATCGCCTGTCCTGGATAAAGTCCCGTCGCTTGGAGGAGTGGCACCGTGACATAGAGCTTACCCGTCACAGGTTTGCCTTGGTCAGAGGCTAAATTAGCCTGTGTCACTCCATTCAGTTGGGTTACGGCTAGCCAAAATTGTGCTTTCTGACTGCGGGTGATGTGAGGCACACTATCTACTAACCCTTGCACATTGACCACCTGCTCCTGCGCCGCCACCTCAGATGTGGGAATTGAGGCACTAATGTCGTGGGCAGCCGGGTGGGGCGATCGCGCTTGCAAATAGAAACTCGCTAGTAAACCGACCAATCCAGCTACCAGCCAGATGTGGGGACGTGGTCCCGATTTCCAAACTTTGGGGAATCCCAGCGCGGCTAATCCGGCTAGCCCCAAAATCATCCCTCCCCCCCAAGGGACGATCGTCGAAAGTAAGCCCAACAGATAAAACAAACTCAGAATCAAACCACCTATCACACCCACGATGCACCTCCCCGTCTGGGCGCTCAATCAGTGCGCCCAAATGATTCACTAAGCATACCCAGGTCAGTTACAAACTGGGCAGCTTTTTTGACCTATGCCAGAATGGGCGAGAAGTCAGAGAAAAAACGCAAATGTCTAGTCCTTCACTGTCAGCCATCATTCATGAGATTCAGACCTTGATTCTGTCTTTTCACCCGGTGATTGTGATTGAGACGGTGGAAGAAGAACGAGTTCATACGCTGTTGAAAGCGGTGACACAGGACATGAACCTCTCTTTATTTGAGTGGAGCATTACCCGTGGGTTGGTAAGATCGCCGGGGTCTTATCATGCTCAGTGGACTAATGAATATGCTCCTCCAGGCACCATTAAACCAACCGATGTTGAGAATACGGGTGATCCGTTGAAGATGCTGCAACATATCGAAAATATGAGCCTCAAAGCTATGTTCTGGCTCAAAGATTTTGATAAACATTTGGAAGACGCAACGATCGCTCGCCAGTTTCGGGAAGTCGCAGAACAATTCTCCCAATCGGTCTCTGCGATGGTGCTCACAGGACACAACATTACCTTGCCGCCTGAAATTGCCCATGACGTGGTCTACTATGACCTGAAATTACCAGGACGGGATGAATTGCAGAAGGTTGTAACCGAGGTATTGCGATCGCTGCGGGTCAAAAATCGGCTCCAAGCGGAACCTGTGGAGTTAGAAATGAAAGAGATCGTTCAGGCACTTACGGGTATGACCTTAAAACAAACCCGCCAAGTGATCGCCTATGCCGTTACCGATGATGGCAAGTTGACGATCGAAGACGTCAGCAAGATTTTGCAACGTAAAGCCCAAATTATTCAGTCAGGGGGAGTCCTGGAATACTTTCCGGCAGACGAAAAGACACTCAATTTGGGCGGCTTTGCCGGACTGAAGCGCTGGTTAGCCAATGCCAAAATGGGATTCAGTGCTCAGGCGCAAGAATGGAACTTAAAGCCCCCCAGAGGGATTTTAGTGGTGGGCATTCAGGGATGTGGCAAATCGCTGGCAGCCAAAACCATTGCCCAGATGTGGCGACTGCCCCTGCTAAAGCTAGATGCAGGCAGACTTTACGACAAGTACGTAGGTGAATCTGAAAAGAATTTTCGGCAGGCGATCGCTTTAGCCGAGTCCATGGCTCCTGCTGTTTTGTGGATCGATGAAATTGAAAAGAGCTTTACGACCTCTAATGGGGACTCAGATGGAGGATTGAGCCGACGCATGTTTGGCTCATTTCTCACCTGGATGCAAGAAAAATCTCAGGATGTGTTTGTTGTCGCTACCGCCAACGACATCTCTCAAGTGCCGCCAGAGCTCTTCCGTAAAGGGCGCTTTGATGAGGTGTTCTTTGTTGATTTACCCAATGAGCAGGAACGTGGCATTATTCTCCAGACCCATCTCTTGCAACGGAAACAATCTCCTCGCCAGTTCGATTTTTCCGCCCTGATTCATGCAACCGAAGGGTTCAGCGGTGCCGAAATCGAGCAGGCGGTCATTACAGCACTCTATGCTGCTTTACATCACAATAAGCCGCTCGATACGGCACTTTTACTGGAAACGATCAAGTCAACAGTGCCCCTATCGATTGCCCGTCGAGAAGAGGTGCAACGGTTACGCGCGATCGCAAACGAGCGCTTTGTCAGCGTTCGCTAAAGGGAAAACAAATTGCCAACCACTCATTCCCAGGTAGATTGCCAATCTGGGCATTGTTCCTCTTGCCACCCATAGGGATGCATCCCACAGACCAATAGGGTTCCCCCATATGCCTGCCCATGATAATGCTGACAACCGACACAAGCAGGGTGCTCTTGCAGGGCACTGGTTGAGGTTCGCATGAGATAGTCTTCTGGATTAGCCCAAGGGGAGTCCAGCTCTGGATAAGTTGCGATCGCTTCATCAATCGCCTCTTCTAACCAAAGCACGGAGTGATTAAGCAAGGGCTCTACCTGTCCACTGAAAAAATTCTCACCGAGCACATCATTAGTCCAGTGCAACAAACTATTCGAGAAAAAAGCTTCCTGCACCTGCTCAGTAATTTCTTCTGAAGCCTGAATGATTAATTCTGTGGCATCAGACACCTCATTCGCCAGCTCCGAGAAAAATTTCTCGACATCTCCTGCTAACGTTTCTACGGCCTGAAAAAAATCTTTTTGCCACTCTTCCATCAATGTGCTCCTCCAGGCGGACTGCTAATTCACCATTCGATTCATCCGCAGTCTGGCAGGATGGAATCCAAAATTAGTCTTCAATCCCTTGACTGGTAAGGTTCAGATCCTTCTCTAGAACCAGGAGCGCCTACCTGGCTGTAGTCCCATTCTAGATCCGAAAGCTTAAGTTCTCACGTTTGTTCTCTAATCACGCTTGAGTCTCCGTAGTTCTTCTTGCAAGTCCAATACTTGGCGACGCATCTCTTCTACACTAGAGCGATCAGGGGTGGGTGGATTCGCACCTTGGGTCGCACTCGACTGGGAAGAACTGATCGGGGGCTCTTCATCATCCGAAAGGATTTCAATCCGACGTGGCTCACTGGGCGTATCGGTTTGGGACTGGGAAGGAACTTGCTGTGCCCGACTGACCATCTCATCCACAAACTTGCGGGCTTCTTCAGCGCTCATCTCACCGCGTTCGACCATCTCATCTGCCAATTTCTGAACTTGGGTTTTCAGTTCGGTCAGCTTGCCACCTGCTTTTTCGCCTGCGTAGGAAGCAAGCCCAATCCCTAAATAAACTGCTTTTTGAACTAGATCTCCAAAACCAGGCATTACTGCTGCGGCTCCTGCAACGTATGGATACCTCAAGCATACGAACAAAAAAATTGAGTGACCAGCCAATTTTGGGAGAGAAAGCCGTACTTGCCCGAAAAAAGCCCTCTTAAAAAAAAGAGACCCGGAGACCACGCCTATCTCAAGCATCCTGTATTGCTGCTACCTTCCGGTCCTGACAAGATTTAGGCGTTGCGATCGCATGGGTCCGAGTCATTTAAAGCATAACACTTGTTCGTCTGATTCAACGATTCGTCATCAGGAAGCACTATTCTACAACCACGCGCCATTCATAGAGCGTGTAGGTGACACAATCGTTTTGAATCAGCGGATCTTGAGACACGATCGCCTCTGCTTCTGCCATTGAGGCGGCTTCAAAGAGCAACATCCCGCCGCCGCGACATGCCCAATACCCTGATTTTGCTTGATGTCCGTTGCGAATCAATTCTTGCACATACGCTTTGTGAGCAGGTACATGCTGATCGAAGATGGGTTTCTCAACAATTCCTTGCTCAATTTTGACAAACCACGGCATGGGTAATTTTCCTTTTCCTCGAACCAAAATCACCAATGTATGACACGATCTGCTGCATCATGTAGCTTAATTTTACGAAATCAGTGAAACTTCTCAAAACCCCATCTCATGAGTTTGCCGCAGCAGTTATTTTTTATTGCCCTCTTGCCCCCTCAAACTATTCAGCTTGAGGTAAACCAAATTAAGCAACTATTTGCTGATCGTTATAACAGTCGAGCCGCCTTCAAGTCGCCTCCTCACATCACTTTATATCCACCATTTGCGTGCTCTTCAGTAGAAATCGCACGATTGGAGAGTGGTCTGGCAGAATTTGCGATCGCACAAGTTCCTTTTGGGGTCACTCTGGAAGGATTTGGGGCATTTGCACCCCATGTTATCTATCTCCACGTGGTCAAAACTCACGAGCTTGCAGCGCTTCAGCAAGCCCTGAAGGAGTGCTTAGAAACTACCCTGAGTCTAGGATCTCCATCTCGCGATTCAGATCGTTCCTATATCCCCCACTTAACGGTCGCATTTCGGGATTTAAGTCCGCCCAATTTCAAACTAGGCTGGGCAGAGGTGCAGTCGCGATCGCTTCATTACGAATTCATGGTCACTCATCTCACTTTGCTAAGACACAACGGTCAATCCTGGGACATCCAGATAGAGTTCCCTTTCGGCATCGTCCGGTAAGTGAATCGAAAAAGCGTGGAGGATTATCCCCCACGCTTCATCTTTGAAAAAAACTAACGCAGTAATGGTCTACTTCGACAGAGTCCGCCGCTTGGTAACCATCCGGAAGGCTTCGATCGTGTCACCGATCTCCCAGGCATTAAAGTTATCAAGACCAATACCACACTCATACCCGGCATTGACCTCCCGCGCGTCTTCTTTCATCCGCTTCAGTGAGTCCAAATTGCCCTCGTGAATTACGCTGCCACTGCGGTGAATTCGTATTCTACAGTTACGGATGATCTTGCCTGACTGGACATAACATCCAGCCACCGCCCCTCGACCCACCGGAAAGACAGCCCGGACTTCAACCTGACCGAGCGGTTCTTCTACCATTTCAGGTTCAAGCAGACCCTCCATGGCTCCCTGGATATCATCTAACAATTTATAGATGATGTTGTACTCTCGCACATCTACAGCTGCTTCATCTGCCGCTTGACGAGCACCGCTGGCAAGCGTGGTGTTAAACCCAATGACCACCGCGGAACTCGCAGCCGCCAAATCCACATCTGTTTCAGTAACTTCACCTGGAGCCGCGTACAGCACCCGCACCTGCACTTCATTTTGAGGCAGTTGCTTGAGCGAGCCCAAGATCGCTTCCACCGATCCCTGAACGTCTGCCTTTAGCACCAGGTTGAGTTCCTTCAGCTCCCCTTCTTGTGCCTTCGCCGACAGCGTATTCAAGCTGACACGACGAGATCCCGCTGCCTGAACCAAGCGCGATTGGCGCTGCTCATCCGCTCTTGCGCCTGCTCGTGCTCTGGCTTCTTTCTCATCTTGGAAGACCTCAAACTCGTCTCCAGCCGCTGGGACATCTCCCAAACCCAACACTTCAACTGCAAAGGAAGGACTGGCGATTTGGACGCGTTTGCCGCGATCGTCTACCATCGCTCGTACTTTACCCAAGGCTGAACCCGCTACCAGCGTATCACCTACTTTCAAGGTACCGTTCTGGATTAAGAGAGTCGCTACCGGTCCTTTGGCTTTATCCAGGTGTGCCTCAATGACGGTTCCTTTCGCAGTGCGATCGGGGTTGGCATGGAGATCCTCCACCTCTGCCACCAAGAGAATCATTTCCAGGAGCGTATCAAGGTTTTCTCCCTTAATCGCACTTACGGGCACCATAATCGTCTCGCCGCCCCATTCTTCTGGAACGAGACCGTATTCAGTTAGCTCTTGTTTCACACGATCAGGCTGGGCTTCTTCTTTATCCACTTTATTGATCGCTACCACGATCGGCACTTCAGCCGCCTTAGCATGGCTAATTGCCTCGATCGTTTGAGGACGAACCCCATCATCAGCCGCGACGACAAGAACTGCAATATCCGTGACTCGCGTCCCTCTGGCTCGCATGGCTGTAAAAGCTTCGTGACCGGGAGTATCCAGGAAGACGACCTGTTGTTGATGTCCCTCATGCTCTACGTCCACATGGTAAGCACCGATATGTTGCGTGATACCCCCTGCTTCTCCCTGGGCCACCTTGGTTTTGCGGATCGAATCCAGCAGCGTGGTTTTGCCATGGTCAACATGTCCCATAATCGTCACGACGGGAGGACGACGCTGGAGATTTTCCAGGTCGTTCGCGTCTAGCATCTCAATTGTCTTACGGGCTTCAGCCTGTTTCTCAGCCGTTTCGACTTCCACCCCAAATTCTTGCGCCACCATCGTGGCAGTTTGCAAATCCAAGGTCTGGGTAACTGTTGCCGCAATTCCTTTGAAGAAAAGTGCCTTAATGATCTCGGTTTCAGGGGTCATTAACTTAGCAGACAATTCCTGAACCGTTAAGCCTCCTCCCAAAGAAATCTTTTCAGGCTTTTCAGGCTTTGCCTCTTGCTCACGCCGATCGCGCCGATCGCGACTGCCACTCGACGATGATCTCCCCTTTTGGGGCATCACGGTGGAGGCAACGGTTGAAGGTTTACTTTGAGGCTGTTTCGACTTGGGTTTCGCAGGGCGAACCAGTGAGAGACTCACCTGGATGGGTGCATCCAAATCATCATCTAGAAGGCTGTCTAGATCTTCATCTTCATCGTCATCGATCGTTTGGACTTTCCGCTTGGACTTGCCAGCTAATTTGGCAGCTTTTTCAGAAAACTCTTGCGTATCATCTTCATCATCTTGCCAACCTTTCCCTTTGCGGGGCGCTTTAGGTGGCGTTGGCTTGGGCACTCCACTTTCATCTGTACGGACAACTGTCGGTGCATCCGCCAAGCTGGGTTTGGGTCGAATCCGCAAAGAATTATCTGAATCCGACTCATCCGAACCGACTCTGCTGCGGGTCACTGGAGCAGAAGCCGGTTCTGGTCGATTGGGGCGTTGCGGACGAAGTTCTAAGATCGTCTGCGGACGGCTTCCCGCACGACTATCCGAAGACTTAACCGCAGGGCTGGGTCGATTGACACCCCCACCTGGCGCACGGCTAGGTGCACCTTCTGGATCAGACGATCTATTAGGACGGGGCGTACCCGAACCAGGCAACTGAGGCGCACCTGAGTCTTTAGACACCACTCCCTGAGGTTTCGCCACCCCCGCCGCAGGCTGATTTGCCTTATCTCGCTTTAAGACCGGTCGATGTGACAGGGCAGGACGTGGTGTTGCAGTAGTAGAGGTGGTCTGGCTTGTTACCGAAGGTCTGGCAGGAGGCGTCACTAACTCAGACGAATTCTCAGGAATTGTCGTCGAGTTATCGTCATCAGTCGATACAGGCAGACTGAATTCTGCCTGATTTTGCTCCTCTTCAGCCACCTCTTCGCTAGCAGGCGGGGCTGGTGAAATCACTTCGACAGGCATAGGGGAAGGAGAAGACGGATGAACAGGACGGCTAGGGGCAGATGACAGTTTAGGAGAGGATAGTGTGGGAGAAGATTGCACAGATTGAGACCCGTTGTTCGTTTTGACTCCCGAAGATTCGGACGTTGGTTGTACGCGCGTAGGGGGGCGACGAATTTCCAAGATTTGCTGCTTTTTGGGAAGCGCCTTGATCGAAGGCTTTGCTTTAGACTCACTAGACTGTGCACCCGTTGCATGTTTTACGGGTGCTTTTCCAGAAGAAGAACTCGAAGAATACTTTTCGGCAGCAGCCCGAATTTGCTCGGCTTCCGACTCAGTAATTGTACTACTATGGCTTTTCACTGAGATATCAAGCTGTTCACAAACTGCCAATATGTCTTTGTTATCCAAATTTAATTCCCGCGATAACTCGTAAATTCTAACTCTGCCGTTCATTCACTTCTTCCTCTTCGTACCTGTCCAGCTATCTATCACATATTGCCCTGCCGCTTTTTGTAGACGACTGCATTCATTCCAAAAACAATCAACGGAAAATTTGATTTGATACTTTTGAATTCAATCTTACGTAGACTCAGAGATATCAACCTCAGCCTAAAGCAGCGCTCAGGTTAAACTTCCCGGACTATTTTTATCCAGAGATATGTTTTTAGATCACCCAGCCACGTCTTATTTTGTGGTTGATCCCTCTTCTAATTTCGCACAAATCGCTAAAAGCGATACCGATTTGTGAAATGGCTTTATTGAAAATCATTGATTGCCATGGCTAAACCCCCTCTTCAGACTGTATAACCGAAACGCATCGATTCGCGATGTCTTCTACTCAACCCTCTTTCTCATCTTCCAGTTGCCTCTCTTCTACAACTTTTGCTCAGCTCACTCCGGACTCAGGTTTTTCTAAAGTCTCAGAAAGACCCAAAACGCCATAGTACCAGATGTTTTGGGATCTGAGCAGACGGGCTGATGAGTAGCCTCCACTAGAAAGACATAGTATACAGGGCGAAATGACTCGCTGAATTCGGCTTTTTGCTTGGGTCAATTTGGTGTTAGTGGCAAAGCCCACTGCGATCTTTAGACAGAATCTGCCTTTCCTCCCTATCTTAAGGAATGTTTGCAGAAAATGTCATCCCAGTTTAGCTGATTTCAGCTTGCATTATCAGACGAAACCACTAGCTATCCGTTCCCTAGATCCTGATTGATGGATTCTTGTTGAGAGCTGAGTTCATTCTGACTGAGGCGTATAGGAAATCCTTTGCCAGAGCATTTCATGGATCTCTGCTGGAACTGATGCTTTGAGTGCTCTATCGAGTTTATTTTTTTTTCGAGCCATCTGCAAACAATTTTTCTCTGGACATAAATATGCCGATCGCCCCATGCCCCTATCCAAAACCACAGTATGAGAGGGATGGATTCTAACAAGCCGTAGAAAAGCCTCTTTCGGTGCCACTTTGCGACAACTAAGGCAGCGACGGTAGTTGGGTTGCATGAGATCAACCTCATTGAGTTAGTGAGGACGCTTTAGCGCTTCACTAGTTTCACGACCAAATCCATCCTCAAAATTGGATTCAGATTCAGTCAAGTCTGTATCATCCGCATCCTCGGTTTCATCTAGAGGCTCCTCATCAAAAGCGTCTTCCCGATCACCTTCGGCTCCCGTTTCCTGGGGTAAATTGCTTGCAGTCAGTGGATATGGCTCCTCATCAAAAGCCTCATCATCAAAGTCTTCTTGATCTTGCTCGAATACCTCAACCTTTTGAGCTTGGCGACGGGCTTCGGTTGCCGCTTCGATCTTGCGATCTTCAGCATCATGATCGTACTTAGCAATATCTTTAATATCGATTTTCCATCCCGTTAGTCGGGCTGCTAGACGAACATTCTGTCCCTCTTTGCCGATCGCTAAGCTGAGCTGGTCTTCTGCTACCAGAACATGGGCTTGCCGACCTTCAGGGTCAATTAAACGCACCTCATCAACCCGAGCGGGACTCAGTGCATTGGCAATGTAAGTTGCGGGATCAGGTGACCAGCGGATGACATCAATTTTTTCGCCCCGCAACTCGTTGACTACCACCTGAATTCGAGACCCTCTCGCACCAATACACGCCCCAACGGGATCAACATCGCGCTCAATTGTATCAACTGCAATTTTGGTGCGAGGACCGACAAACCGAGAAGGTGGGTTCGCTTCGCGAGCGACTGCCACAATGCGGACAATCTCATCCTCGATTTCGGGAACCTCATTCGCAAACAGATAAACTACCAGCCCGGCATCGGCTCTCGAAACCATCAGTTGGGGACCGCGATGCGAACCCTCCGAAACCCGTTTGAGATAAACCTTGAACGTAGCATTTGCACGGTAGTTATCATTTGGCAATTGTTCGCGTTTAGGAAGTTCAGCCTCGACTTCAGGCTGCCCAAAACCACTCGTCACTGCCATAATCACCGATTGCCGCTCAAATCGCAGGACTCTGGCTTGTAAAACCGTGCTTTCTAAATCTTGAAATTCTTCTTGAATTAACTTGCGTTGTTGGTCACGCAGTTTTTGAGCTAAAACCTGTTTTGTTTGAATCGCTGCCATGCGACCAAACTCTCCCTGGTCAGGAGTCACATCCAGGACAACCTCTTCGCCGGGTTGCGCTTCAGCTGCAACTTCTTGTACTTCTTGTAAGGCAATTTCATGATCAGGATTGGTGACTTCTTCGACGATCGTCTTGGTAGCGAGAATACGAAATCCTTCTTCCTCAACGTCTAGTTCAACTTCAAAATTCTCGAAATAGTCTTCATCAAAGTTAGGACCATCGAGACGTTGTGTGCGGCGATAACGCTCGTATCCTTTCAAGAGTGCTTCTCGCAAAGCTGCTTGTACAGCAGGCTTAGGCAAATGTCGCTCTTGACTAATTTTATCAATCATGTCTCTGAGTCCGGGCAATGTGACCATTGACATAGACGAATCTCCGTGGTGTGAGTAAGAGAATGGGTGTAGAGATTAAAGGCTAGGAGAGAAGGGGGAATCGCGAACCAGAAAAATGAAGTCAAAAAGCGGAAAGTTGAGGTTAGGGAATTAAGGACTTCGCTTGGATGTTCAATGACATCCCGATTGATGATCTATCTGGACATGTCCAGTGGTTGATTGAAGCTCTTGGCACGAAGTTTGTTCGTGTTTGCCAATCACACCAGCGATCCATTACAACTCGATAACCTACGCTATGACCCAACCTCCATGATTACGCTTGTCGCTCATTCAGTTGAACTTTGATAACCAGTGAACGAGGAATCGAGATCGCCCTTCCTTTTTGGTTTAGATAGACTGCTGTCTCATCACGGCGAATGAGTTGACCTGTCCACTCTTGCTGCCCTTCGTAGGGTTCGGAGGTGCAAATCATGACCGAAAAACCCTTAAAGGAGACAAATTCTCGATCGGTCGTTAAGGATCTTGAAATACCAGGGCTGGAGACCTCCAAAACGTAGGCGTCGGGCAAGATATCCTCACTATCCAGCATTGCTTCGACTGCCCGGCTCATTTTTTCGCAATCATCCAAGCCGGTATCGTGATGCAAATTTCGGACATCAATCCGCAAAACGGGAGGATTATGGCTGGTGTGAAAAACAGCACCAACCACTTCCAACCCTAGCGATTCGGCAACAGGCGCTGTCAGGTCAATAATTTGGGGGATCAAGGGATGAGTCATGATCTCGTACGCTCGAAAACAAGCAACCTAGGCTAAAAAAGCAAAAAAGTGGGCAATGACCCACTTCTCATGAAATTCCGTTCTTCCATGAAGACTGGTGCGAACCGATGTCCGCTCTCGTTTAACCAGTTTAGCCTAACACTCTAAAGTCGGCTTAGATTTGAAAAATATCGCTGTTTTTTGCAAGTTAAGGAGCGATTGGCTACCTTCAATAAGAGCTTTTAGGTCAAGAACCCCAGCCTCATTGCTTCATTTCCAGATCGATTTAGATCATGCTTGCACCAAAGGAACTAAGCTTGGTAAGATGTTAGACCGTGTTGAATAAAACGAGTTCCATGCCAAAGCTGAAGTCCCGTAAGTCTGCTGCTCGACGTTTTAGAAGCAGCGGTAGTGGTAAGATCATGCGCCGTAAGACTCATCGGAGTCACTTGCTGGAGCATAAAACTTCTGGTCGTAAGCGCCGTTTGGCGGGTGTAGCAGTGGTTAACGAGCGGGATGAGGAAAACGTGCGGTTGATGCTTCCCTATCTATAGCCTGAACCTGTTATTTTTTTAGTGCCAGTTTTAGATAGTTGAAGTAGGGAAAATTCCTCTGAGAAATATTCTTAGGAACTCCCAGTTTTTGTTCGATCGAAAGCAATTAGAGGAATTGAAGCGATGACACGGGTAAAGCGCGGTAACGTTGCTCGCAAGCGCCGCAAAAAGATTTTAAAGTTAGCGAAGGGGTTTCGCGGCTCTCACTCGCGTTTGTTTAGAACTGCTAACCAGCAGGTCATGAAAGCGTTACGGAATGCGTACCGCGATCGCCGCAAGCGTAAACGCGATTTTCGTCGTTTGTGGATTGCTCGGATCAATGCGGCGGCTCGTCAGCATGGCATGAGCTATAGCCAGTTGATTGGTAGCTTGAAAAAAGCAAATATTCAGTTGAATCGCAAAGTGTTGGCACAGATGGCGGTACTGGATGCAGCCGGATTTAGTAAAGTGTTGGAACTTGCGAGTGCTGCTCGGAAAAAGTAGGCTCCTGACAAAAATGGGAAAGGGTGCTATCGGTGCCAAGTTCGGTCACCTAATCACGCTGTCTTTTCAGCTTTTAGTCAGTTTCGCCGGGTTCCAGTTAATTTTTCCTCTATCAGTATTTGCCGCGCAGCTTAAGCAAATTGAGCAACGCGGCTATTTGATTGTAGGGGTCAAAGAGAATTTGCGCCCACTTGGATTCCGTAACTTGGATGGACAGTTGGTAGGGCTGGAGATTGATCTGGCACAACGCTTAGCCAGCGAGTTGCTCAATCGTCAGGATGGTATCCGATTAAAACCTGTTCAGAATCAAGATCGATTTTCAGACATTTTGGCAGATAAAGTAGACTTGATGATTGCCCAGGCTACTGCTACTAGTTCACGAGCGCGGCTAGTGAGTTTTAGCATCCCCTATTATCTGGACGGTACAGCATTAATCACTGAAGATCGGTTAATCCACTCCCTAGTGGATTTGAACCATCGCACCATTGCTGTTTTACAAGGATCGAGTGCCATCTCAGTCATTCGCTATCGTCTGCCTCAGGCAAACCTGCTTGGAGTTGAGTCTTACGAAGCTGCGTATGCTGTCCTGGCATCCGGTAGGGCATCGGCCTTTGCTGCAGACCTCACTGTATTGAGTGGATGGGTACAGGAGTTTCCTCAATATCGCCTACTACCTGAACGTCTCTCGACGGAACCACTCTGTGTCGTCATGCCTAAAGGGGTGCAATATGATGATTTGCGACGGCGGGTCAATGCAGCGATAGCGCGTTGGCAAATTGAGGGATGGCTTGAGCAGAGAGCACTTTATTGGGGGTTGCCCGGGAACCGGGGGGCAATCAATCGATCTGCAATCCAATTTTTACCTGATGCAGCTTTCACAACGAACGCTGTTTCACGGTCAGGGTTTCATCATCGTTGATTTTTTATTCCGAAATAGATAAAATAGCTAGTCAAGGTGCTCAACATTCTTTTGAAATGAATTGAGTAGATTTTAGAAATTCCTGACATCCGCTGCAATGGATGATTTACACTTTTTTTGCTCTAAGTTCTTTTTGAGTCATCATTATGGACAATCTGTTGCCGATCGTCTACCTGGCTTTGCTGCTAACACTGTTGGCTACTGCGAGTTTGATCATTCTGTTTCAGGTACTCAAAACCCGTAAGATTGAAAGTTCGATCGTTCGATTACAGAACAAATTAGTTAAAGAAAAAGGAACTGCCAAAGACTACTACGAGCTGGGAAGTATTTATCTAGATAAAAAATTGTTTCTACAAGCAACCAATCAATTCCAGAAAGCGCTCAAAGCGTCAGACGAGATTATCCCTGAAGAGCTTGTGTTAATCTACAACGCTTTGGGTTTTGCCTACTTTGCCCAAGAACAATATGATTTGGCAATTCGCAACTATAAAGAGGCACTGAAAGCCTTTCCAAATTATGTCACTGCACTCAATAATCTCGGTCATGCTTATGAGCGCAAGCAACTCACCTCACAGGCGCTAGAAGCTTACGGAGAAGCCTTGAAACATGAACCTAATAATCTGACCGCAAAGCGTCGCGCAGAATCTCTGCGGAAGCGCTTGGTAACTTCAGCCTGACGGTGTCATTTTGTCCTGGTGACCGGACGGGTCTAGTAAGTGTAAGAGTTAAACGGAGGATAAGGCTGCATCCGTCTGACTGGCGCCAGTTCCGGAATATACCAGTCCTCGTTGCATGTCCAGAGTCAAAATTTCCCCATCTCGAATCACACTGGTTGCATTCTTCACTCCAACCATCACTGGAACGCCTAAGCGCAAGCCAATCACCGCAGCATGACTAGTTGGGCTATCGTCTTCGGTGATGATCCCGGCAGCTTTTCGGATCACCTCAACATAGTCAGCATTGGTGCTGGGAGTCACTAGAATTTCGCCTGGGTTAAATTGTCGAGCATCTAAAGGGTTGCGTGCAACTCTGGCGCGACCGCTGACAGTTCCCTGTCCAATCCCCACCCCTTTACCCCGCACGGCTGTGACAAACTCTACTTTGACCAGGTCAGTTGAGCCAGCAACTCCTTGCAGTGTTCCCGCAGTCATCACGACCAAATCGCCCTCTTGTAAAAGTTCTTTTTCTTGGGCGACATTCAGCGCAGCCTGAAAAGTCTGTCCGGTGGAGGGTAAATCGAGTACTAATAGAGGGCGAACGCCCCAAACTAGTTGTACTTGACGAGCAACATCTACATGGGGGGTTACTGCCAGAATGGGTTTTTTGGGGCGAAACTTGGAGACGTTGCGGGCGGTTGCCCCAGTTTTCGTCAGAGTCATGATGGCAGCTGCATCGAGCTGTTCAGCAATTTGTCCCACTGCCTGACTAATGGCATTGGGGATCGATCGCCCCGAGGTTTCAAAGTTAAGAGGGCGATGCTCTTCTTCGACTCGTACAGCAATTTTTGCCATTGTTTTGACTGCTTCGATCGGGAATTTACCCACAGCAGTTTCATTCGATAGCATCACCGCATCAGTGCCATCCAAAATTGCATTTGCTACATCTGACACTTCGGCTCGAGTGGGACGGGGACTATGCACCATACTGTCTAACATTTGAGTCGCAGTAATGACTGGAATGCCCATACGGTTGGCAGTCACAATCAAGCGTTTCTGAAGCAGGGGAACATCTTCTGCAGGCAACTCAACGCCCAAATCGCCTCGAGCAATCATGACCCCATCGGAAAGTGACAGGATCGCTTCCATTTCCTGGATCGCTTCATGTTTCTCAATTTTGACGATGACGGGAACCGCTTTACCTGCACTGGCAATTAATTCTTTAATTTCCAGCACATCTTGAGGATTCCGCACAAAACTTAGCGCCACCCAATCGACCCCTTGATCCAACCCAAACGTGAGATCCCGTCGATCTTTATCGGTCAGCGCTTTAATGGAGAGATAAACGCCTGGAAAGTTAACACCTTTATTATTGGAAAGCACGCCACCAACCACTACCTGGCAATGCAGTTCCTTGGCAGCCTTGTCTATCTTTTCGACCTTCATTTCGACCCTGCCATCATCCAACAGAATGGTCGCTCCTAAGGGAACTTCATCCGCCAGTGGCTCATAGGTGACCGAGCTAATGGTTTGTGTGCCTTTCAGAAGATGGCTGGTCAAAATAAAGGGATCACCGTTTTTCAGGACGATCGAGTCATTCTCGAAACGCCCCAAACGGATTTTGGGACCCTGCAAGTCTTGCAAAATACCCACAGGTTGATTCAACTCAAACGAGGTTTGTCGAATCAACCGAATACTGCGTTGATGGTCTTCGTGAGTGCCATGGGAAAAATTGAGCCGTAAGGTTGTGGCACCTGCCTGGATCAGAGAACGCAACACTTCAGGACTACTGGTGGCAGGACCGATCGTGGCAACAATCTTCGTGCGGCGCAGGGAATCTCGCAATTGCATGAATTAACTATCCAGGGAGTACACAAGGAAGCGCCTATCCTGATGCAACTTAAGCGTTCCAGCATCAGGCTCTCGCGAAGGAGACAGAATTTCTGTCTAGGCAGGCAACAGGGATACTACCACGTTACATAGGCAAATAATGCTCATGCTCTAAAAATACTCGGGCAATATCCCTGGGCCAAAGAAGTTTTAGGAGGACTTCAAAAAGATTTTGCTGGGTTTCTCTTGGAGACTTCTCAAAGAGTATCCTAATTCCATCCAGAGGCTGCGGTCATTTTCGGGACAAAGCTAGCGAAATCGATTGGGATTGAGAGAGCGATTCATGAGAGTAGAACGGGGGTGGGTTAACTGCGTTGCGGTGCCGCCATCTTCTGGAGCAAGGAAAGGGCGCAAGTTGATGCTGTCCGAACGATCGCTGATTGAGCGTTGTTTTGAGCCAGGTAAATTGAGTAACTCGCCCACTTGATTGAGCAGGCGATCGGTATCTTCTCCAGTAAGTGCATTCACTCCTTGCGTTGGCTGACCACTGTCCGCAATGGTGAGATTTTCAAATACGCGATCGCGGGTTGAGCGAGGATCTTGTCCAACAGGCACCGTAAGGACGATGCGGCAACTAGGGACTTTTTCAGTCGTTACGCAGATCGTGTTGTAGCCATTCTCAACCCCAGTTGTCATTTCCAATAATCCATCAGGACGATAAGCTTCCAACCGACGACTGATTTCACTGCAACGCCGCTCAGCTGACCACCCGCCTCCCATATTGCTAGGAACTGCCCAGGGGTATGCTTGATTAGGTTGGCTCTCGGGACGGTACATGACCGTATACTGTCCCTGGTTCGTCTGACAGATAAAACGGGGATCGGCTGAGGTGGTGGTTCCAGGAGTGGAGCTTTGTCCATCCGGTTCTGTTGGCACGACCACATCACCTGGGTTGGCAGAATCGACCTGAGCGATCAGTTCTCCAGAAGTTAACCGATCGGTCAAATCTGTTAGCGTCCCGGCATAGACGGGTTGACTGGCTCCAATATGACTTAGCAGCAGGACTGTACCCAAAGCAAACGGAACAGACTTTTGTAGCGGCATGGCAATCATCCTCCGGTGTAGAGGGAGTAGTAAACGAACGATACACAGCATTGGTATTTCTTATAGACCTGAGGAAAACTTCTGAGTTCCCCAAATCAACCAGGCGCAGATTGGTGTTTTGCAGGGATCTCTCTATTGGAATACTTACAGCAATCAGCGTCACAAAACTTTATTTAGCAGCAACGGTAACGTATACTACCCAAGAGTACTAGCAAGGAGTTGAGACAACGATGGTGTCGGCGGCAGAGAAGCCCCTGACCGTGCCAAGGGAATTCCTTGGTCCTCCCGGTGATTACAATCCAACACTATGGATGTTTATCGCGTCTATTGGTTTGGCAATTGTATCCACTACAGGTTATTTCTATGGGCACTGGGTAAACTGGTGCTGCTTTGCATTAAACGTTTTGGCTCTGCATCTATCCGGGACGGTCATCCATGATGCTTGTCATAACGTCGCTCACCGTAATCGGGTTATCAATGCCGTGTTGGGTCATGGCAGTGCATTGTTGTTAGGGTTTTCTTTCCCAGTATTTACCCGGGTTCACATGCAGCACCATGCTAATGTGAATGATCCTGACAACGATCCCGATCATGTTGTTTCTACAGCGGGTCCCTTGTTAATTATTAATGCCCGTTTTTTTTATCATGAGATTTTCTTCTTCCAACGCCGTTTGTGGCGAAAGTTTGAGCTGGGGGAATGGATAATTGCCCGATCGTTGCTAGTTGTCATCGTTTTGCTCGGATGGCAATTCGGCTTTTTGGGCTATATCTTGAATTTTTGGTTTGTCCCACTAGCGGTGGTTGGATGGGCTTTAGGCTTGTTTTTTGATTACCTACCACATCGCCCTTTTCAGGAGCGCGATCGCTGGAAAAATGCTCGAGTTTACGCCAGTCCAGTGCTCAATTTGCTGATTTTTGGGCAAAACTACCACCTGATTCACCACCTTTGGCCCTCTATCCCTTGGTACAACTACGAAAAGGCTTATCGAGTGACTTATCCATTGTTGCAAGAGAAAGGCTGCCACTTGACGCTGGGACTGTTACAGGGCAAAAGTTTTTGGAGTTTTCTTTACGATCTTTTTTTGGGCATTCGGTTTCACAAACCCCATACGAAAGCGGTAGTCGAAATTTCTCAAGCTTCAGAAGAGCAATCGGTCGCTATTGTCGATCAGGAAGCGATGCCACCTCGATTGGAGGCACACGAGACTTTGTCGATCGAATCGCTATCCATCAATCCTTTATTGGATGAATTGAAGTTGATTGAAACGCCGATAGACACCAAATTGTGAAACGTTAATTTTGAGACATTCCTTTAAGGCGTGCAGTTAGTCATGTACTTGGCTCCGTGGCGATCTCCGCTCGCTCTTGCTTTGCACCGTAACCGTTCCCTGGTTTACGCGCGTTATCTACAGTTAGCGACGGTGAATGCCAACGGTGCACCTGCCAATCGAACGCTGGTGTTCCGAGGCTTTTTGGAAGGCAGCAATCATCTCATGTTTGTGACAGATGCACGCAGCGAGAAAACATTACAGATTGCCCACAACCCTCAAGGGGAAGTGTGTTGGTATTTCCCAAAAACTCGCGAACAGTTCCGGATTGCGGGGTTGCTCCATCTGGTTGACCACGATCGGGAGAATCTTGCTTGGCAGTCGAGCCGTCGCGCTACCTGGCAAGCACTGTCTGATCCAGCACGGGCTCAGTTTACCTGGTCGCATCCTGGGCAACCCAGAACTACAGAATCGACTTTTTCTCGCTCTGCGCCTGATCCCAGCGAACCGTTACCCAATTTTTGTTTATTGCTGCTGGAACCGCTGAGCGTCGATCACCTGGAATTGCGAGGCGATCCCCACAATCGCTGCCGCTATTTTTGCCAAAACAACCAAGACAACGATCGCCACTGGCTCATTCAGGCCATGAATCCTTAAGTTCGATTAACATTTCCTGGGTGCTGGGACGAAATCCACAAGACCGAAAAAGATTAGCGGCGGCTTGATTCCGCATCGCCACATCCAGTCGGATTTGTTCAATTCCCATGCGGCGAAAGCAGTCGATCGTCCACAGCACCAATTGCCGGGCAATTCCTTGTTGGCGATACGCGGGTTCCACCCATAAATCATGGACAAAGCCAAACGCTGGGAGGTAATAGATCGGAATCTCCTCCTCTGTCGTCGCAATCAAAAAACCGACGAGGTGGCTAGGGGTCTGCATCGCATCGGGTTGGGTCTCAGCCACCAATACGACGCTGCGATCGGTTTCAATTTGGGAGATCAACCAGCTTTCATAGTGCTTTCCAGGTTCTGGCAGAAACCCATACTTGGAAGCGTCCCATGCCTGATGCAAAGCACAAATTTTGTCAATCAGCGGCAAGAGCGCAGGTACATCGGCAGCATTGGCAAAGCGGATGGTGACCTGACTAGATCCCAGCACCATCAAGATACTCTTCAATAATTTTGTCGCGAATTCGGCAGCTTTGTTGGGTGTGATGGGAGGGATCGGTGGATTGTGCGCCAATCGTTGAACGACTTAACGCTGGCTCGGTCTCATTCGGCTTACTGAGTGCTGGAATTAACGTATAAGCTGCGATCAGCGATTGTCGATCCTGGAAGGTTTGCAGTTGTTGTTCTAACAATTCAATGCGATCGACCAATGCCCGGATGACTTGCGCTTCCGAGTCGGGCAGGCGACCATGCTCGAGAGGATCGACTCGTTCACCCGATCGATACACAATTCGACCGGGTACCCCGACGACGGTGCAATCCGACGGGACATCTCGTAGCACTACTGACCCAGCACCGATGCGGACATTATTACCTAATTGAATATTGCCCAGTACCTTAGCACCTGCACCTACGACCACATTTTCACCCAGAGTCGGATGACGCTTGCCAGTCTCTTTACCTGTACCGCCCAAGGTTACGCCCTGATAAATCAGGGCATAATCTCCAATAATCGCTGTTTCACCAATCACGACTCCCATACCGTGATCAATGAATACCCCTTTACCAATGACTGCCCCAGGATGAATTTCAATCCCTGTTAGAAAGCGAGAAAGATGAGAAATTAGCCGCGGAATGAAAGGAAGCCCAACTTGACGCAGCCAGTGCGCCAAACGATGCAACAGAAGCGCCTGAAAACCGGGATAGCAGAACAGTACTTCTAACCAGTTGCGAGCCGCAGGGTCACGATCGAAAATGATGCGAAAGTCACTCAGAAGGGTGTTTAGCACGGTGGATCATGAGTAAAAAGACCACCCCTTATCTTAGCGTTCCTGGTGCGGTCGATGAATGAGAGGAGGCTGAGTAAGAAAGATTACAGCCCACCTAAGCGCTCATAAAGCATTGCCAAAGCTGCATTATCCAACTCACCGTACCCCTGTGCCAACAAGGCAGTCATTAACTCAGTGACCTGGCTGCTGCCCAACAGCGGCAGGCCGAGTTCCTGTCCTGTTTTCAGCACAATATTCATATCTTTTCGGTGTAGCTTCAGCTTAAATCCTGGCTGAAAGTTGCCTTCCAACATGCGCTTGCCATGCACCTCCAGCACGCGACTCCGGGCAAACCCGCCGAGCAACGCCTCACGCACTTTCGCCGCATCCACACCCGATTTTTTTGCCAGCGTTAGCGCTTCTGCTACGGCTTGAACCGTCATGGCGACCACAATCTGATTGCAGGCTTTGGTTACCTGTCCTGCTCCCGTTTCGCCAATATGGATAATGTTCTTCCCCATCGCTTGAAAAATGGGTAACGCTCGCTGAAAAGCAGCCTCCTCTCCGCCAACCATGATTGACAAGGTGCCCTGCTGTGCGCCAATATCGCCTCCCGATACAGGTGCATCGAGAAATTGTACCTGTCGGGTCTGAAACGCTCGGTAGACTTGACGAGCTGTCGCGGGGGCAATGGTGGACATATCAATGCACAGGCTGCCCGATCTCACTGTTTCAATCACTCCTTGTGAGCCTAAAAAGACCGCTTCGACATCTGGTGAATCGGGTAAGCAGGTAATGATCACATCTACCATCTGGGCAAGATTCGCAGGTGACAACGCCACCTTCGCCCCTGCTGCAGCGAGTGCTTCCATAGCTGGACGACTGCGGTTATACACCACCAATGGATAATCGGCTTGCAGCAAGTTAGCAGCCATCGGTTTGCCCATAATTCCCAGCCCGATAAATCCAATCCGTTCTCTGGAGGGATTCAGCATCTGCCCACATTCCTCAAAACTCCGGCTCATCCAAAAGCGTTTCAATTAATAAATCTGCCTGTTTTTGTCGCTCCGAAAGAAATTTTTCACATTGCTGGAGATATTCAACTGCTTCAGAAAATTCCTGAAATACATCTGCTAGTTCCAATTCTCCAGTTTCAATGCGAGTGACGATCGTCTCAATTTTTTTAACCGTAGTTTCGTAACTCCAGTCTGGTGGAAAGCTCAGGCTGGCGTCTGCTGAATTCGGTGGGGCATGAGATGGGGATATATTCACAGGGAACGTTGAAGAATCATTCACAGAAAGTCTTGATAAAGATTAAAGGAATTACACAGCCGCCGCATTCAAGAATGGATGATCCAAATAGGTTGGCAGGTAGACGAGCGAGCCATTAAGCATCCAGAATCTCAGTGATTTTAGCTTTGACCTGCCCTTGACCCAATTGAATTTGCAAATCTCGTCCCACTTTTAGTTCTACAGCGGAACGCGCAATCGCACCATTTTCCTGCCTGACTACAGCATAACCCCGCTGCAAAACTGCCTGGGGATCGAGCGTTGCTAACTTTTGCTTCAAAAGCTGACAATGTTGAGTCGCCTGTCGCAGTTGTTGCGTGGTGTTTTGAATCAAGCGCTGGCGTGTCCAGTGTAGCGACTGTAATTCTTGCCGCAACAATGAATCTGGTTGAAATCGACGTAAGCGATCGCGCAGGCGTAGTGACTGCACCCGAACGGTTTCCAAATGTTGGTTCAACGCTTCACTTAGGGCAAGCACTTGTTGCCGATGCTCAGCATACAAGTCAGCTAGTTTAGGCACTGCTTGTTCCGCCGCTGCTGTCGGAGTATGGGCACAAACATCCGCTGCTAGGTCTGCCAGCGATTCATCACGCTGGTGCCCTATTCCCGCAATGATCGGAATTGGACATTCGGCGATCGCTCGAACGACCCGTTCGTCATTAAAACACGCCATATCTTCGATCGCGCCTCCACCTCGTGCTAAAATTAGTACATCCGATCTACCATCTTGGATGACTCTGGTCAAAGCAGCCACGATCGAGGCTGGTGCTTGTTCGCCCTGAACCAGTGCTGGAGAAAACAGAACATGCAAACCTGGGTAACGTCGCCGTAAGGTGCGTTGGATGTCTCCCCAAGCCGCCGCTTGAGGCGAAGTCACGACTGCCACGGTTTTGGGATGGATGGGTAACGGTAATTTGCGATTCGCGTCAAATAAGCCCTCCGCTTCCAGGCGATGGCGTAACTGACGATAGCGCAATGCCCGTAATCCTTCTCCCGCAGGCAAAGCTTGCCACACCACCAACTGGTAACTCCCCCGTTGCGGGTGGACATGGATTCGCCCTAGAAGAATTAACTGCTCCCCTTGCACGGGTAAAGTTGTCAACTTGTCCAACTGGGCATTCCAAACCACACAACTAATGGCAGCCTTCACATCTGGATCTTGTAGCGTGAAAAATAGTCCACTACGATATCGAGTCGCACTCGAAACTTCTCCAGTTACCCAAATCTGACGTAACTGGTTATCCTGCTCTAACAAGATTTGGATGTAAGCAGTGAGTCCTGCAACAGAGAGTGCTGTATCGGGAACGAGCAGATTCGAAAGGTAGGATGTCATGGTTCAGCCCAGGCTGGTTCTCTACCAAGCAAGATTGAGTCTATTGTCCAACTCCAAAATAACAACTCATATGCAATTCCCAGACGAACAATCAAAACAAACAACCTGATAACAACAGAGCGCTCTACTGAAGTAGCGATAATGGTTGATTGCGTAACGAGTCCCTTCTAGATTAGACGGTAAGCTCAGTTGCATTCTGGATCTTTCGCATCTTTTTGCGAACTTCGGCGCTTTGTGCCGTCTGTGAGGGAAGCCTCTAGAATGGAGTTTCCTTCCTGGCAATTCCCAAAACCTCAATCCCAAAAAGCATCTTAGTTCTGAGGTATTAATGGCTGCTAAAACAACGGATAACCCTGATAGACAAAAGGCTCTAAGCCTTGTACTCAACCAAATTGAACGCAATTTTGGTAAGGGCACCATTATGCGGTTAGGCGATGCCAGCCGCATGAAGGTCGAAACGATTCCTAGCGGTGCGCTCACCCTTGACCTGGCGTTGGGGGGAGGCATTCCGAAGGGACGTGTGATTGAGATTTATGGGCCTGAAAGCTCTGGTAAGACGACTGTCGCACTCCATGCCCTCTCTGAAGTGCAAAAGGCAGGCGGAATTGCTGCCTTTGTGGATGCAGAACATGCACTCGATCCGGAATATGCTAGGGCTTTAGGAGTCGATGTTGATAATTTGCTGGTATCCCAACCTGATACTGGCGAGGCAGCTCTAGAAATTGTGGATCAGTTGGTTCGATCGTCAGCGATCGACATTATTGTGATCGATTCTGTCGCGGCTCTGGTCCCTCGTGCCGAGATCGAGGGTGAAATGGGGGACAGTCACGTAGGTCTACAAGCCCGACTCATGAGTCAAGCTCTCCGTAAAATCGCGGGCAACATGGGAAAATCTGGCTGCACGGTTGTTTTCCTCAACCAGTTGCGCCAGAAAATTGGGGTTACTTACGGTAGTCCAGAAACCACGACGGGAGGGCAAGCTTTAAAATTCTATGCTTCTGTTCGTTTGGATATTCGTCGGATTCAAACCCTGAAGAAGGGAACCGATGAATACGGAATTCGCGCAAAAGTCAAAGTTGCTAAAAATAAAGTTGCGCCTCCATTCCGCATTGCTGAATTTGATATTATTTTCGGCAAAGGCATCTCGACGCTAGGCTGTCTGGTGGATCTGGCAGAAGAAATGGGAGTGATTGTCCGCAAAGGAGCCTGGTATAGCTACGAAGGCGATAACATTAGCCAGGGTCGGGATAATGCAATTAAGTATCTGGAAGAAAAACCTGAATTTGCCAAAAAAATCGAGCAAGAAGTTCGCCAGAAACTAGAAATCGGTACACCCGTTTCTGCGACCACGGTCAGTAAAGCCGCTTTTGAAGATGAAGATGACGACGAAGCGGAGTTCGATGAGGAAGAATAACCCTTCGCCAATTGCTTGATGAAGGCAAATCATCCCTTGCCAAGGGTATCAAAGGAGATCTCCTGTTCCTGGAAAGATTGCCTTTGTCCTTGTTCCCTACCGAAGTGAAGCATTTGGGCAACCCTTGATTGCAGCATTGCAAAGGTGTTACTGCGGATGCTTCACTTCGACGGTTAAAGGTGGATATAAAAGCAGTCTCATCCAGAGGAGTTTTTGCTTTTTGGTAGGTTACAGTCTGTTTTGAGCCGCCGATTGAACTACTCGTCGGCATAAACTGTGAGGACTCACCGACTCAAATTGGATTGGTTAAGGGTTTCGGGTGGTGCAATTCCTGAACCAGCCAATGGTTTGGCTTTGACAGAAGTTGCTTTTTGAGACGTTGTAGATTTACTGGTGCCCATTGGGTGGATGGGATTCCCTTTGGCTGTAGAAGCGCTAGGGGATGCTGGGCTGGCTTTACTGCCGGATTGGACAATCGGAGCAGCGTTGGCTGTGGCGGTCGGGTTTGTTTTTGGGGGTGAGCTAATTTTTGCAGTGGGTCTACTTGATGTCGCCACAGGGGGCTTGGCGATCGAACCGGATTTAGCAGCGGGATGGCTATGAGTTGGAGAGGATGCCAGGGTGCTGGAGTTTGTTTGGGGTGGCGGAGAGGAAATCTGGCTGGTGGGTGAGGGTTGGATGCTACTTTCGTTAGGGATGTTTAGATCTAGTTGAAATGAGTCTTTGGGCGGTGCTTGTTGAGATAGCCAGACGAAACCCCCTGCCATCAAAGCGGCGTAACCCAGATAGAGATGCATTGAATCGAGATGTAAGCTCGGAGATTTACTGGTCGTTGGGTGATACCAGGAAGGCAAAATATCCTGAGTCTCAGGTTTAGGTAGAGAAGCTGCTAAATGGTTGCCATCTAGTCCCAAAGCATTGCCGATACGCCGAATAAAGCCGCGCAAATAGACATCTTCTGGCAGGCGATCGACTCGACCCATTTCCAGCGCTTCCAGGTGATGGAGCGGTACTAGTGTGGTTGTATGCAACTGCCGCAGCGATACCGCCTTAGATTCTCGAACCTCCTGAATCGTTTGTCCCAATTGTCGCAGCAGGTCTTCTCGTTGCTGGATGATTTTTTGTCGCGAGAGTTCTGGCTTGCTTCGTTTGCGGAGTTTGAATAATTCTGGTTTTGATTTTCGACTATTTGACGATTGTGCCCGTAAAGGACCGCCCGTGAGACCGGCTGCGGAGGAGAGCGTGGCAGATGTTGTCTCCAAGGATGATACATCCTGGCATCCTGCGCCAGAGGCTGCGACTCCCAGCACCTGGTGGTCGGATGCATCTGCGGCAGTGATACTCCCAGCAGTAGTATTCACTTGAGAAGGGACGGTGGGTTTCGCTCGGTCTCCGGAAAAATGCGAAGGTTCTGATTCCGAAAGATGCCGATTTTTTCTAACAAACCGTTTGAGCGCCAAGCGAATGGCTGTTCGACTAACTGCCCTGAGGAACATGTGGGCTTGTTTCCCAACCTCATCGGGTAGGGATTGGAGGCTAGCCACTGCCTGACGGTACACCTCACTCTGTTGAAGTTCAGCCTCTATTTGACCTGCGATCGCTTGTAACCCATCTCGATTGGTTTCAACAGTCACCCCACCAGGAGCGCTCAGGCAGCCTATTAAATTTTGTGTCACGGTTCAACCTCCCTTGCAAAGCCAACTACTCAAAAACTCAGGAGACTTCTTGCGCGCTCAAGCAGACAAATCGAGAATTGCCATCGCAAGACCGACTTTTGCGAGAGATTTTGGCATCAGATTAGGAGCCAAGCATGATGCAAGTTACCTGACTGTTTTGCTAGTTCTTCGGTGGATGTAACCTTGCTTCCGGACAGTATGAGTCTGAATCCCTCGATTTTTCAATCAATTCCTTAGAGTCTTCCGTGTAATTACGAGAAGACTAATCCGGTTTAGAGAAAATTTGCGCTCAGTACGAGCTGCCTAGCGGATGCTATCTTGACTTTTTGGATCAAGATGGTTGATAACTTCAACTAACTGATGGGGATATTGAATCAAAAAATCGGGGTGTTGCTCAGCCAAAATTTCTTTGGAATTAAAGCCCCAACTCACTGCAACGACTCGAATTCCTGTTTTTTTGGCTGCTTCAATATCGCGAGTTTCATCCCCTACATAAATTAAAGCAGCAGCATTTAAGGTGTTATCGCGCAAGACTCTTCGTAGAACTTTGCCTTTCCCAAAGATGGTTGTGCCTGTGTAAATAAACTCGAACCAATCTTTTAAGCCGTGGGTTTCCAAAAAGGCGCTGACATTTTCGTAAGAATTCGAGGTGACAATCCCCAAGCGATCGCCTCGCTGCTTGAGTGCCCACAAGGTTTCTGTCATGCCATCGATCGGTTGGAGGCGGCGGATTTCTCGGTTCACTTCTGCCTTCAATCGCCGTAGCAACAGAACCAATCGAAACACTGAAATACGAGACTGAGATTGTCGAACAATTTCGCGCGAGTTCAAATTTCGCAGTTGCTTAACTTCATCCAGATTAAAAGGCTCAAACCCAAATTCGAGTGCCAACCGATTGACAATCCCTAGTACCGTGTCAAACGAATCGGCGATCGTACCATCAAAATCAAAAATAATTACTTTCACAGATGTGGATGCTGTGGGGTTCTGGCTTCAGTTCTTGCCTGCAACATCAACCGGGCTTGCTCAAATTTTAAGCCTTATGTTTGCACAATCAGGCAAACTCTGCGGATATGCGTTAACTAGCTTATTCTATTCTCCCATCTTAAGCTGCTGGGGGAGCGTTGCAAAAATGTTGCAGTAAAAAGGGGAAGCGAAGGCATGAAATGCCTGCTCCCCCTTTGCCTAAGCCATTTTGTTGTGGATGCTGAAATGAACTAGACTGCGATCGCCTCAGCCTTCAAATCAGCACAATAGGTTTCGTAAACTCCATCCAAGAACTGCCATAGAGCATTGGTTGCCTGAGCCGCTACCTCTAGCACCGCCGATTCTTTCTCAGGCGTATCAGCAAATTGCTCAATCAGTTTCAACTCCGTTTCTGTATGCCAAACATCGGCAATTTGGTGGACGGTGAAAAATTGATAGTCTTCTGGGTTCGTCATGCCATAAAACGTTTTCAACCCATCCACTTTCACCCCAGCAATCTCAGGAATTTGAGATTCGTAGGCATACAAGGCTGCCAAACCCACATAAAAAGGGCTGCTGAGACACAGATGGCGAAAAGTGTCTACTAGAGTGGCTGTGGTAGGAAGCGGGGTAGTTTCAGCCAACTCGGCATCCGTTGCACCCAGTGATAGAGCAAACTTGCGCCATAGGGCGGGATGATTGTGTTCGCCTTGTTCCTCGCTGATCAAGTTATCCAGAATTTCTTGCCGGACTGCGATCGAATTTTCGAAATGGGGGGTGTTGAAGTGCACGGCACTGAGGTAAGTCGGAAACGCCAGCACATTCTGAAAATATTGAATGGCATAGTGTTTCAGGTGCTCCCGTGTCAGTTTGCCATCGGTCCAGGCAATGTAGAAGGGATGCTTAAGAAGATGCTTCTGCGCGACGATAGTTTGCAGTTGCGTCCGAAGTGTCATGATTCCTCCACCAGGTTGAACTGTTTTAAACAGGTGATGCCACCTAGAATCAGGCAGGCAAGCTGTAGATGTCAATTGGTATGCTCCCTAACAATCGGCAATTTTGTCGATTGTGGTACTTCTTCTCAACCCAATTTTTCAGTTTTTTTGCGAGTGCTGGTGCTTGTTGACTTCTTTTTGGTCGTATTTGCCTTCACCGTCGTCTTTTTAGTGGTTTCTTTCTTGCTAGTTGCGGCTGTTTTAGTTTTGCTAGTTGCCGCTGTTTTGGTGGTCGCAGTACCCGATCCAGAAGATTTGCGACCCGACTTCTTCGCACCCGTTTTGGCAGCCAGCGCTGCCAGAGCCTCTTCCATCGTTAGGGCTTCTAGAGTTTGCCCTTCTGGCAAAGATGCATTCACCTTACCGTGCTTGATGTAAGGGCCATAGGGACCATCGTAAATGTTGACGGGTTCGCTATCTTCTGGATGGGCACCCAGTTCGCGTAGGGGTTTGGCAGCAGTTCGTCTACCCCGTCCCGTTTTAGGTTCGGCTAGCAATGCCAATGCTCGTTCCAGGTCGATCGTCAACACATCATCGCCTACTTTCAGCGATCTATATTCTTTGCCATCCTTGCCCTGGTCATGCACGATGTAGGGACCAAACCGTCCCAGACTTGCCTGAATTTTCCGTCCTGTCTCTGGGTGAACCCCCAACGTTCGAGGTAAGGCGAGCAAACCGACTGCCATTTCCAGGGTGACCTGATCAGGGGTCACACCTTTGGGGAGAGAGGCACGCTTAGGTTTCGGGTTTTCATCGGTTACATCGCCCAGTTGGACATAGGGACCATATGCCCCAATCAGTTGGTAAATCGGTTCTCCGGTTTCAGGATGGAAGCCCACCTTATCGGGTCCCTCGGTTTTCTGTTTGAGCAGGGTTTTCACCTGTTCTGGGTGCAGATCTGAGGGGGTGAGGTCTTTGGGAATGGATGCTTTGACCAATCCGTCGCCATTTTCTGCCTCTATGTAGGCACCAAAGCGCCCAATCCGAACTTTTGCCTCCAGCCCTTCCAGTTCAACTGCGCGAGCTTCATTAGGATCGATCTGGCTTTCACGCTCTTTAACCTGAGTTTCTAACCCTGTCTCACCTAAGTAGAATTTTTTGAGATACGGGAGCCATTTTGCTTCACCTGTAGAAATCTCGTCCAGCGTCTGCTCCATCCGGGCAGTGAAGCTGGTATCGACCAGATCGGGAAAATGTTTTTCGAGCAGAGTGGTGACGGCAAAGGCAGTGAACGTGGGCACCAGCGCATTACCTGTCATTTGAGCATAGCCCCGATCGATAATGGTGCCGATGATGCTGGCGTAGGTACTGGGACGACCAATGCCTTCACTTTCTAGCATTTTGACCAGGGATGCTTCGGTATATCGAGCAGGCGGTTGGGTTTCATGCCCGATCGCTTCCAGGTTGGTGCAATTGGGGGTATCGCCAACTTGCAATGGGGGTAAAACAATTTCTTGATCTTCGATCGCTGCATTCGGGTCATCCGACCCTTCCACATAAGCCCGAAAGAAGCCAGGAAAGTCGATCCGCTTACCCGAAGCCCGGAAACCTGCATCTTCGACTTGAATTTGTACCGTCATCAAGGTTTGGCGTGCTTCCGCCATCTGCGTTGCCACGGTGCGCTTCCAGATTAAGTCATAAAGCTGAAATTCGCGCCCACTGAGCTTGGTTTCTTGCGGCGTGCGGAAACTGCTGCCAGCGGGACGAATGGCTTCGTGGGCTTCTTGTGCGCCTTTGCTTTTGGTAGCATATTGCCGGGGTTCAGGGCTGAGATAGTTACTGCCATACATCTGCTCGACGCAGGAGCGGGTAGCACCGATCGCCTGCTGCGATAAATGCACCGAATCGGTTCGCATGTAAGTGATGTACCCCTGTTCATAAAGGCTTTGGGCAACCCGCATAGTATCTCTTGCCGACAATCCTAATTTACGGTTGGCTTCTTGTTGCAGGGTGGAAGTGGTAAAAGGCGGGGAAGGTTTGCGGGTAACGGGACGCTCTTCTAGATTGTTAATCGTCCAGGTTTTGTTGGCGAGACGATCGCGCAATGCTCCAGCTTCGGTTTCATTCAGCAGTACGACATTGCGTCCCGCCGTGATTTGTCCTGTGGCTTCATCAAAGTCACTTCCGGCTGCGACCTTCGCGCCTCCCAGGGTGACTAGCTTTGCCTCAAAGCCATCTACTTTTTTGCCTTTACTAGAAGCGGTGCCTGTGGAGAGCGTGGCTTTCAAGTCCCAATAGCTACCCTGGCGAAATGCTCGTCTTTGTCGCTCTCGTTTCACCAGTAGCCGCACGGCAACCGATTGCACCCGTCCAGCCGAAAGCCCAAACGCAATCTTTTTCCACAACAGGGGGGAGAGGGTGTAGCCCACCAGGCGATCGAGAATCCGCCGGGTTTCCTGAGCGCGCACCAGTCGCTCATCGATATCGCGACAGTTGGCGATTGCTTCCCGAATTGCCTCTTCGGTAATTTCGTGAAACACCATGCGTTTGATCGGCACTTTAGGTTCCAGCAATTGCAACAGATGCCAGCTAATGCTTTCTCCCTCGCGGTCTTCGTCAGTTGCCAGTACCAGCTCATCCGCAGACTTCAGTGCCTCTTTGAGCTCCTTAACAATTTTTTTCTTGTCTTGCGGCACGACATACAGCGGATCAAAATCTGCCTCTACATTGACTCCCAGTTGTGCCCATTTTTCTCCCTTTACCTTGGCTGGGATTTCGCTCGCAGACTGAGGCAGATCTCGGACATGCCCCATAGAAGCTTCAACACGATAACTGGATGGCAGAAAACCGCGAATAGTACGGGCTTTGGTCGGTGATTCGACGATGACAAGCGTTGACATGAGGGTATGTGCTTCAGGGAAATTGGCGACAAAGCCAGACAGCCTGAGTCAGCTTAAATGCTTTGGATAGCAAAGAAATTGCAGCAATCTGGCTAAAATAGCGAGTTCAAAATGAATCAGGGGGAATGGGCGTGTCTGATGTAGGGGCTAGGTGGGGCAAATAAATTTGAGCAGGATAAAGCTTGATTCAGCGGATTGAAAGAGTTCATCTGATTTCTACTTATAACCAATATTGATCGACTACTGAATGTTTGAGGCAGTTTTCGGAATAAGAATTTGGAGCAGTCGATTGTCAATATCACCCCATTTCCATGCTTTGTATCACCTCATCGATCGTCTTAAGTTCAATATTGGCAGGGAATTGTCGATTTGAGCGCGATCTGGATGATTCAGACCAGGAGGTGGCTGAAATGAGGAATATTAAGTTTTTTCAATACTCATCCTGTGCAATTCCTAATCAACGGTGGATCGCTGCTCGAGTCAAGTTGCGGGTTAAAATCCACTGTAGAGGATTCTTGGATGACTTGACTTCATCCTGTCGTCAAAGCATTCTGACTGTAAGATTTGTTCATTTTGTTTACCTGCCGCAACTCTCATGGATGTCTCTAGTCTCGCAGCCCAGTTGAATGCTGGAATCATCATTCCAGAGGGGATTGTTATTATCACCCTCTTGCTGGTTCTAGTCGGTGACCTGATTGTTGGACGAACTGCTTCCTCTCGTTGGACGCCTTATCTCGCGATTGTGGGGCTACTGACGGCGATCGTCGCGCTCTACTTACAATGGGATGTAGCTGATCCGGTCTCTTTTTTGGGAGCATTTAATGGTGATGCGTTGAGTGTCGTGTTCCGAGGGATCATCGCGCTCTCTGCTGCTGTGACGATTTTGATGTCAATTCGCTATGTGGAGCAATCAGGAACCTCGCTGGCAGAGTTCATTACAATTCTCCTGACCGCGACGATCGGGGGCATGTTCTTGGCTGGGGCAGACGAGTTAGTCATGGTGTTTGTCTCGCTGGAAACTTTAAGTATTTCGTCTTATCTGTTGACGGGTTACGCAAAACGCGATCCAAGATCGAATGAAGCTGCATTGAAGTATTTGCTGATCGGGGCTGCCAGTTCGGCGATTTTCCTTTATGGCGTTTCGTTGCTGTATGGGTTATCGGGTGGGGAAACCCAACTGAGTGAGATCGCGGCAAGCATTGCAACTTCCGGATTGAACCAATCTTTGGGCTTGGTCATTTCTCTGGTCTTTGTGATTGCGGGGATCGCCTTCAAAATTGCGGCAGTGCCCTTCCATCAGTGGACGCCTGATGTGTACGAAGGGTCACCTACCCCCGTAGTGGCGTTTCTCTCGGTGGGATCTAAGGCGGCTGGTTTTGCGTTGGCGATTCGTCTGTTAGTCACCGCCTTCCCTTTGCTCACAGAAGAGTGGCACTTTGTCATGACGGCGCTCGCAATCCTCAGCATGGTTCTAGGAAATGTGGTGGCGCTGGCACAGACTAGTATGAAGCGGATGCTGGCGTATTCTTCGATCGCCCAGGCAGGCTTCGTTATGATCGGTCTGATCATTGGCACTGATGCTGGATATGCCAGCATGATCTTCTACCTGCTGGTTTACCTGTTTATGAACCTGGGCGCTTTTACCTGCGTCATTTTGTTTTCTTTGCGAACCGGCACTGATCAGATCAGTGAGTACAGCGGCTTGTACCAAAAAGATCCACTGCTCACGTTAGGTCTCAGCATCTGCTTACTCTCTCTGGGGGGAATTCCTCCCATGGCAGGCTTCTTTGGCAAACTCTATCTGTTTTGGGCAGGTTGGCAAGCAGGCGCCTATGGGCTAGTGTTACTGGGCTTGGTGACCAGTGTCATCTCTATCTATTACTACATCCGAGTCGTGAAGATGATGGTGGTCAAAGAACCGCAAGAAATGTCAGACGCGGTGAAAAATTATCCGGAAATCCGTTGGGATTTGCCTGGAATGCGTGCTCTACAAGTTGGGCTAGTGCTGTCTTTGATTGCCACATCACTGGCTGGCATCTTGTCCAACCCGCTGTTTACGCTGGCAAATAATTCGGTGACAAAAACGCCAATGTTGCAATCAGCACTTAAGAGCCAGCCTGCGGCTGTCATTTTGCAGCCAACTCGGCAGATTTCATCGCTCAAGCCGATTGCTGTGGTGAAGTAGTCTGTGTTGTGGGTCGGATTGGGCTGTGGTAAGGGCACCTCTAGACAGGTGATTGAGCTGGGAATTCAAACTGTTTTTCGAGAACATCATCTGTCAGAAGCTGAGATCGCAGGGATGGCGACGATCGACCTAAAAGCCAACGAAACGGGGTTGCGATCGTTCTGCCACGATCGTAACCTCCGCTTAATTTTTTATTCGTCAGATCAATTAAAGCTGGTTCAGGTGCCTAACCCTTGCGGCAAAGTGAGAACTGCTGTGGATACGGGCAGTGTGGCAGAAGCCGCAGCTATTTTGGCAGCGAATGAGTCCAAGGAGCGAAGCCCGGTTGATCCGACTGCGCTTAGGACAAAATTGTTGGTTACTAAGCAAATCTTTCGGATAGATCGAGTTGCGGGAGTGGTGACCCTTGCGATCGCTCAAGCAAATCCAAATGCACCTTAGCCTTCCCTACGTTAAGCTGAGTGAAATAAGGTGCGGTTCTTCTCTGGGGTTTTGTTATGGGCATTGGGCGATCGGTCATTATTTTGCTGGTTGCACTCATTTGTGGGTTGCCGCTGCCTGCCCATGCTGCCAGTTACATGCAAAACTATGCCCCACCACTCTCGTTCAGCAATGCGGATTTGGTCGGGCAAGATTTTTCGGGACAAATGCTCCGAGCAGCAGAATTTTCCAACGCTAATTTGGAAGGCACCAACTTTACGGATGCCAATCTGGAAGGGGCAGTCCTCAGCGCTTCAGTGATGACTAAGACCATTTTGCATGGAGCCAATCTGACCAATGCCCTGATCGATCAGGTGAAGTTTGTGAAAACCGATTTGAGCGACGCTGTGTTGAGTCAGGCAATTTTGTTGCGATCGACTTTTGACGCAATCAAGATTGTCGGAGCGGACTTTACCGATGCAGTGCTGGATGGGGTTCAGGTCAAGCTGCTCTGTCAACAAGCCAGTGGGGTTAATCCGAAAACGGGGGTTGCCACCCGCAATTCTTTAGGCTGTCGTTGACGATCGCCCAAGCTACAATCGCCTATCCAAAATAGGATAAGATTTGCGGGGTAATTCTATCAACTGACGCAACTCATGTTCAAACGTGTGGGGGTAATTGGCGGCGGACAACTCGCCTGGATGATGGCAGAGCCAGCGAAGCAACTGGGCATTGAGTTAGTCGTTCAAACACCGCATCTTTCTGATCCGGCAGTTGCCATTGCTAGCGACACAGTGTTAGCGACGCTCGCCGACGCTACAGCCACAGCTCAACTCGCGGCAAAATGTGATGTCATTACGTTTGAGAATGAATTTGTTGATCTACCTGCTTTGCGTTGCTTAGCAGAGAGGGGGACCCGCTTCTATCCCAGCCTTGACAGCCTTTCTCCTTTACTGGATAAATACGACCAGCGCTGTTATTTGAAGAACCTGGGATTACCCGTTCCCAACTTTACTGATTTTTCTTCGTTTGAACATTCGCTTACCACTCTGGAATTTCCCCTCGTTCTCAAAACCCGTCGGCATGGCTACGATGGGCAGGGCACTTTCATTCTCTCTAATCTAGCAGAATTGCAGGCAGCGCTGACACGCTTACCTGATGTCCCGTTGCTTCTAGAAGAATTTGTGCCCTTCGATCGCGAATTAGCAGTGATTGCTGCGAGATCGATCGCGGGTGAAATGGTGGTCTATCCTGTCGTCGAAACGCAACAAGAGCACCAGGTATGCCGTCGAGTCATTGCACCCGCACAAGTCAGTGTCTCGATCATGGCAGAAATCGAGGCGATCGCCCGCACTTTGCTACCCAGTCTCGATGCGGTTGGGATTTTTGGCATCGAGCTATTTCTAACCCCTTCTGGTCAAGTATTGGTGAATGAGATTGCGCCCCGTACGCATAATTCTGGACATTACACGATCGATGCCTGCGCCACTTCCCAATTTGAGCAGCATCTTCGCGCTATTTGTGGCTTACCGCTCGGCAGTCCTCACCTCATCTGTGCCGGAGCGGTTATGGTGAATTTGCTGGGCTATGAGAACGCCAGCTGCAATTATTGGGAAAAACGCCAGCAGTTATTGGCTATCCCCAATGCCCATCTACACTGGTATGGCAAGACGGAATCTCGCATAGGTCGGAAATTAGGGCATGTCACCGTTACCTTGGAAGCCTGCGAGAGTTTGGCATTGCCACAGCAAGTAGCAACGATCGCACAAAGGGTGGAAGCGCTTTGGTATGACCGACGGGGGAATGATGGGGTAAAAGGGCGAAGGAGTGAATAAGTGCAGAGGCGGGTCAATCTTAACTTAGGGTAAGGTTGGGCATTTGCCGGTGTATTTGGTTAAAACGGTTGCCAGTTCTTCATAGTTGAGCGGTTTGCTGATGTAGTCATGCAACCCGGCTGCCAGACAGCGTTCGCGATCGCCTGCCATGGCGAGAGCTGTAATCGCAATGATGGGAATCTCTTGCCAGGCTGGATTGGCGCGAATCTGATAGGCAATTTCAAAGCCGTCCATCCCCGGCAATTGAATATCAAGCAGAATCAGATCTGCTTTCTGAGTTTCTAACCAGGTAATTGCTTGCTGTCCATCTGCAACGTGATGGGCTTTATATCCCCAATGCACCAAAATATCTTGCAAAAGCATGGCATTGAGCGGATGATCTTCAACAATCAACACCTGGATTGGAGCAGAAGCATCCAATTGAAGTGAAGGAACAAAGGCAGGCTCGGCTTCTAGAGCAAGGTCAACAATATTGGAATGAAGATTACACGGTAGCCGAATCGTAAAACGACTCCCTTCTTTTTCTTTCGATTCAAATTCGACGGTTCCATGATGCAGTTCTGCCAAGCGCCGAGTTAGTGCTAAACCTAGTCCGGTGCCCTCGTGACGGCGAGCCAGCGAACCATCCACCTGTTGAAAGGGTTGAAATAATAGCTTGTGCTTACTTTCAGCAATTCCAATGCCTTGATCCCAGACTGTGAAATATAAATAGCCAGCTTGTGCTTTCGCTTCGAGACCAATATTTCCTTTTTCGTAAGAAAATTTGATTGCATTCGAGAGTAGGTTGAGCAACATTTGTCTCACCCGCAATTCATCAGCCATCAAGGAGGGCAAGTTCGGCTCAATTTCTTGATGGAGCGTTAACTGACGTGCTTCCGCCTGGGCGCTCACGAGCGCAAGCACGTCCTCGCAGAGTTCCATCACCGAAATTTCGGTTACATCCAGCAGCATCTGCCCAGCTTCCACTTTCGACAAATCCAGTACGTCATTGATTAAACTCAGCAGATGTTGCCCACTTTGATGAATCTGCTGAGTGTAGAGCAATTGTTTACTGTTGAGGTCACCAAAAATCTGCTGGCTCAATAAAGATGAAAAACCCAGAATTGAGGTCAGTGGAGTTCGCAGTTCGTGGGACATATTGGCTAAAAATTCTGACTTGAGCCGATTAGCTCGCTCTAGTTCAATATTTTTAGCTGCCAGTTCTGCCTGAATCTGTTTTTGTTGCGTAATGTCGCGGCTAATGACTGAAATTGCAGTGGGTTTTCCCTTGTCATCACAAATCAGTCCCACTGAGACTAAGGCTGGAAAACGCTCACCTGGTTGTCGTTGGCAGATCACTTCTCCACTCCAACCGCCTGCGATCGCTTGTTGAATCAGCCACTCGATTTGCTCGATTCCTAGATAAAAGATCGAAGCATTCTTGCCCTTGAGTGTATCCAGGCGGTACTGGAAAATTCGGCTTGCCGCCGGATTGGCATAAAGGATCTGTCCCTGTAAATCGGTAATAATTGCACTGTCGTAGGCAGACTCCACTGCTTTTGAGAACATTTGTAGTTGCTGCTCCACCCGCTTCCGCTCCGTAATGTCACGGGCAATGCCAATGCCCCCGATCAATTCACCATTGCGATAAAGCAATCTGCCATTGACTTCCATACAGATGGGTGGACCCACAAAGGGTTGCAGCATAAACTCAAAATCTCTGAGTTCACCAGTTTGCAACAAGTTTCTAAAAGCCAGTGCCGTTTTTTCTCGAAACGCAGGTGCTACAAAATCTAAGTAAGGACGACCTACAATTTCTGCTGGAGCACATCCCACCAATCTTTGCCCATAGGGATTCATGAAAGTCAAACAACCTGCCAGATCCACCGTGTAAACCATGTCATTTGCCGCTTCTACATAGACACGCGACAGCGCTTCTGCCTCATGCAAGCTCATAGGCAGCGAACCAACTGGGAATAAAGGATCTCCTGGATTGTCTTGAGACATTCGTATTTGACCAAATCCTGGGCTTCCGCTCTCTACTTTAGTGTTTTTCCTCTTTACCTGCCAACTCACAAAAAAGCTCTAAAATAAAGGCTTGACTATTATTTCGTGAGTGCCCTCCGTGCTTCCTCCTACTACGCAGTTTGAATCAGATTTGCAACCTCAGAAGCGTCATTCTGTTGAGGAGGTGATGCCCCTGTTAGGGGCGTCCCTGGATGAGCTAACGGCTTGGGTGCTCCAACAGCAACAACCTGTCTATCGCGCGAAACAATTACACCAGTGGATTTACGAAAGAGGAATTCGTCGTCTTACGGATATTTCAGTTTTCCCAAAGCAATGGCGAGCTGAACTTTCGGAGGTTTCGGTTGGGCGATCGAGCTTACATTACCGGGCTGCGGCACCTGATGGCACGGTCAAGTTTCTACTACGGTTGGCAGATGGACAGATCATTGAAACGGTTGGAATCCCTACAGAAAAACGGCTAACAGTTTGTGTTTCTTCGCAAGTTGGCTGTCCTATGGCGTGTGATTTTTGCGCTACGGGCAAGGGAGGCTTTACTCGCAATCTCGCCAGGCATGAAATTGTGGATCAGGTGTTAACTGTGCAAGAGGACTTTCAGCAGCGGGTCAGCAATCTGGTGTTTATGGGTATGGGAGAACCTTTGCTCAATTTAGAGAATGTACTCGCAGCCGTGCGGTGCTTGAATCAGGAGGTGGGTATTGGCCAGCGCTGTATGACAATTTCGACAGTTGGCATTGCCGATCGCATTCGACGGTTAGCCGAACACCATTTGCAAATTACGCTAGCAGTGAGCTTACATGCTTCCAATCAGCCATTGAGAGAAAGGCTGATCCCTAGTGCTCGTCCCTATCCCCTAGAAGCCTTGTTGGAAGAATGCCGGGAATATGTCAAGCTGACTGGACGGCGCGTCACGTTTGAATATATTTTGCTGGCAGGTTTAAACGATTGCCCAGAACATGCGATTGAGCTAGCAGGGCATTTGCGCGGATTTCAGAGCCATGTCAATTTGATTCCCTATAACCCCATTTCTGAAGTCGATTATCAACGCCCTTCGCCTCAGCGCATTCAGGCATTTGTCACGGCTTTGAAAGACCGCCACATTGCAGTCAGTGTCCGGCGATCTCGTGGTCTCGAAACCGATGCTGCCTGTGGACAGTTACGAGCCTCCCAAGCGACCAGCAAAATAGCGACACAATGACTTTTATACCTCCCCATCTTTGAATCAGCTTTTCTGTCTTACGTCGCGCTTGCCCAATCTTTTGCCCATTCCAGAGTTTTATGGACTTGTGCCAGATCAGCAGCTTCGCAATAGAGTCGCAGCACGGGTTCAGTGCCACTAAACCGAATCAGCAACCAACTTTGATTTGCCAAACGGAATTTGTAGCCATCTGTGGTCTGGCAACTGATTACAGCTTCGCCCGCAATTTCGGTCGGCGGTTGGCTTTGCAGTTGCTCGAGTAAGCGTGCCCGGACATCCATGCCAGCTAGGGGCAAGTCGATGCGATCGTAGGCTGAGTCAAACCCAGTTTGTTGTTGGAGTTGTCGATAGAGATCGCTCAAGTCGCGCCCGGTTTTGACTACGGTTTCCAGGACGTATAGTGCTGATAACAAGGCATCCCGTTCTGGAATATGGTGTCCGTAACCAATTCCACCCGATTCTTCCCCTCCCAGCAACACAGAGCTTTCTAACATGCGATCAGCGATATATTTGTAGCCGATCGGAGTTTCGTAAATTGGCAGATTATAAAGCGCTGCCACTTTAGGGATCAAATCAGACCCACTGACCGTTTTAATTACTTCGCCAGTGAACCCTTTGTGCGTGGTCAAGTGCTCCAGCAGAATGGGGATCAAGATTTGAGAACTCAAAAAATTGCCCTGTCCATCCACCGCAGCAACGCGATCGCTATCGCCATCAAAGACTAGTCCGACGGTCAATCCACCATCAGCATCTGCATGAAACTTCACCTGTTCAAATAGCTCAGAGAGATATTTGGGCAGCGGCTCTGGTGCGCCTCCTTCAAACAGGGGATCGCGGTTGCTGTTGATTTCTCGCACGGGTACACCAAGCAATTGTTCTAGCCCCGTTGCGGCGGCTCCATGCATTACATCGGCAAAAACTGTAAGCTTACCTTTGGTGATTGCCTCGCGAATTGCCCCAATATCAACCTGGGCCTGGAGTGCTTCGCAGTAACTGGTCCAGGGATTAAATGTTTTGATAGAAGCCAGGCTGCCTGCATCTTGGCTGCCTTTGACGTCATGTCGCAGCAACGCTTCAATCTTTTTGGTTACTTCGGGAGGAACTGAGCCGCCAAAGGCTCCTTTGACTTTCAGTCCGGAGTAGCCACCAGGATTGTGGCTTGCAGTAATCACCAGTGCACCTAAAGCGTTAAATTGCTTGGCTGCCCAACTAAAAGCGGGGGTTGGGGCAAAAGTGTCTGACAATAACACATCGAACCCAGCTGCTTTAACTGCTTCAGCCGTCGTTTGGGCAAACTCTTCGGAGAGAAACCGACGATCGTAACCCACAATTATCGTTCGGCTACCTGTTGATTCGCCGTAAACTTCTGACAAAACTTGTGCTGCCAAAGGGGCAACCAATGCCACGCGATCGAAGGTGAAATCTGCTGCAATTAAACCTCGCCAACCGTCTGTCCCAAACTTAATTGGGTTTGCGATCGCTAACATTGGAGAAGGATGAACCATATAAACTCTGCCTCACTTGAAGTCTTAATCATTTGCAGGCTGGATGCAATGAAAACTGCTTAATAAAGCCGCAGGGTCGTTTCCAGATGCGTCTAGTCTATCTGTGCCACTGATATCACAGCTACTCGAATTGATTCAGGTACATCGTAACTTTTCAAAACTGTGAGGATTGCTTATCGAGAATTTGCAGAGCCAGATTTCTCAAAATGGGCAGCCTTAGTCGTGATTAGCCTCAAAATCTACGCCCGTAACAATAAACGGAGCGTAGGATTGAAGCACAATTTTGGCAATATTTGCGGTGCGTAACTCTAGCTTCTGAATCGGTAGAGGATTTCTCATCTCACCTTCTTCAGAGAAGATTTGCTGCCAATCGCTACTGATCTGGTCAATTAGGTTGCCTTCGGCATCATAAGCGGTAAGACAGACGGGTCTGGCAGAGCTGACAAAAACATCGACCTGGCGCAGGTCGCCGTTGAATTGAGCGGAAAAACAGGCTTGGTTTGAGATGGGCATTAGAACAAGTTTACCGATGCCTGTTTGAAACAAGGGGTTAGAGGGTTCAAGCGCGATCGCTCCGTCAAATTTGATACCTTGATTTGCGTACTGATCCGTAATCCGTTCAAAAGCAGATAAATTTTGGAAATTGAGTTGAACCGATCCCTTGGCACGTTGGGCGACGATGGGAGCTGATGTCCGTCGGCTAGGGTCAGCTAAGACGAGGGTCTGAACGAGATCAAATTGTGACGTTTTTGCAGGAGACATACGGAACCTTGGATGCACTACTCTTCAATACGGTCTTGCCTCATTCAATTCCGTAGGAAATTGAAAAACCTATGCCAGTTGTTAGATTGTCTCTGGATAGGCTTCTGGGCGATTTCTTTTGAGATTAGACGCTGAACTTTAGTCAAGAGTTCACCAGCGCTCTGGCTAGGCGTTTATGCGGGGTTGGGAAACTACTGAGGCGGTTTCCCAAACAGGAACGGTGCCAACGCTTGGGGTCAAGTCCTAAAGTGTCACGAGTAGATGCAAACAAGAAAACGATCGAACGGTGTCGGCTCGGTTTGAGTCCGCTGCGATCAGCAGTCGATACTCATCGGAACACAAAATATCGAAAGGAAATTAATTTTTGGGCTGAGCGAAAGTCGAGGGTCGGGGAATTGCTTATATAGAAGCCAAGCCCACTCACCTTGTCTACCCGCACCCAGTCACCTGTGTGAACACCCTAACCTTTCATAATCTAAAAAACTTCACCCGGAAGAGTTGAATATTTGTCAGGATAAATTGAGAGAATTTTGCCAATTAACACTGCTTGTTAGGATGTTTGCAGATGCTGAAATATGCTCGAAATTTTCAAATCAGGTTGGATAGACGATTCATCCAGAGACGAACCCATGAAACAAGCAGATAAAGCTGCGATCGCGGCGGAACTCAAACTACAAATCACTATTTTGGGAACATTAGTTGCCATTGCCTGGTTTTTAGAGATCGTAGATCTGGTGGTTCTAGGCTGTGGCTGGAGTGGGAGTGGCATTTTTCGGAGAGCCTGTGGATTGGATATTTACGGTATTCTGCCGCGTACGGTCATTGGGCTGCGGGGTATTTTGTTGGCGCCTTTTTTACATGGCAGCATTGCCCACCTAGTCAGTAATACCATTCCGTTTCTGGCACTCGGTTGGTTTGTGATGCTGCGAGAGACGCGCGATTTTTTTACAGTCAGTGCGATTACGTTACTGGTGAGTGGTTTCGGTACTTGGCTGTTTGGGTCACCCGGATTTCACATTGGTGCCAGTGGCATCATTTTTGGTTATTTTGGGTTCTTGCTACTACGCGGGTATTTTGAGCGCAGTTTTCGATCGATCTTGCTTTCCCTGGTGGTCGGGCTGTTTTATGGAGGACTGATCTGGGGGGTCTTACCACAACAAAATGGGATTTCTTGGGAAGGGCATCTGTTCGGCTTTATTGGCGGTGTTCTGGCAGCCCGGATGCTGGCACAACCCAAGCCCCCTGCCAGTAATACCTTGTTCTAACGCACAACATCGGAGATCTAGATAGAAAGATCATTAAAATCCCCCTAGAGCACACAATGTATGCTCTAGGGGGATTTCAAGTATTCTTAACGTCTGTAGAACTGGGTTGAACTAACCAGGCTGGTTGAGAAAACGACTCGCGATCGCCAGCGTATCTCCTAGATCGACATCTCCATCGTGATCACTATCCAAAAAGGTATTCAGCACAGGATTACCGCCCGGATCTCCCTGGTTATTTGCTCCTGATTGCAGCAAATTCAGCGCGATCGGTACTAAGGTCGGGAGCAACGATTGAATCATCTGAGGATCTAGCCCAGTTTTCTGGGCAATATCTTGAATCACATGCTGGGCTTGCTGGGATGAAAACAGCGCATTCACCGCTGTCATGCTGGCATCTGTGCCAGCAAATTGGTTGACCAAAGACTCGACTTGCTGGTCTCCCTGGGTTGCCCGCTGCTGCTGAAGGGCAGAGCGAACATGCCCGCCCAGCACTGACATTACCGCCTGGGTCGCGTTTGGATCTAACCCGTTACCACTTGACATCTGCTGCACTGTGTTCAAAATCATTCCGATTTGGTCAGTGCTGGCTTGCTGGCTAGGATTGTTGATCGCACCGATTACCTGATCAAAAAGCCCCATTCTTATTCACCATTGAGAAATGATTTAACCAATTGAGACTTGGCTGGTATCTACAGAGGTTGCACCACTGACTCCACTGGCGATCGAGACACACTTTTGCAGCAAGTCATCACTGGGAACTTTACCCTTCAACACCACTGTGCCACTCGTTTGTGCGACCCAGAGCGTCTCAATATCATCCAAGGTTGCATCTTGATCAAATGCTTGGGCAACGCGCTTTGCCAAACCACTCTGGTCGTACTCCCCATTCAGCCCAACCCGTTCTGGAGGAATAGCTTCAGCGGCAGTAGGCGCTTCGGGTGAACCCCCCGTTTCAGCGGTGGCAGCTTGTTGTCCACCAAAAATTCTTTGTAACCAACCCATGGCTATCAATCTCCAAATGCTAGATTCTCCGAAAAAATATCATAGATTTTTTCATAAAATCTACTCCCTTAAGGTGTAAGTTCATTTACAAATCAGCGAAAAATTTAAGTTCTATGATGATTCATCATAGTCTGCTTGAGCTTGAAATCGTGATAGCAAGCAATGATGGAAAAGTGGGGGTTTGCTTTGGGTTCGCTTACGGTTGTGTGCCAATTCAAAGATTAAAAAACAAGGGAAACATGCCATGATTCATAAGAATCCCTCAAACCGTGAATCTACAATTTTTTTAACAAAGCTTGCAAAAATATTAAGAATATCTTTCCTGTCAGACTCGCTGGACTGATGCCAGAAATCGGATTTAAGTATGCAGACGAATCATACAATGTGTTCTAGTAATCTTTACGGCAAATGGATATTTTTGAGAAGATTCATGAATGCTTGTTTTTATGAAAACCTTGCTTGTTTTTATTGAAATCGATGCCAAAAGTTAACATGCCAAAAGCAGAAGAAATTACCGCAGAACTAAACTTAAATGATCCGAAATATTATTTAAACCGAGAATTGAGTTGGTTGGAGTTTAATCGGCGAGTGCTGCATGAGGCGATCGATCCTCGCACGCCCCTCTTGGAAAGAGTTAAATTTGTCGCAATTTTTAGCTCAAACTTGGATGAGTTCTTCATGGTGCGCGTAGCAGCACTCAAGCAACAAGTGGAAGCTGGGGTAAGTAATTTAACTCCCGATGGGCGCACTCCCCAGCAGCAACTGGACGAAATTAGTCAACAAGTTCACCAGATGGCACTTCAGTTGCAGGAGTTGTTACAGAAAACCCTGATTCCTCAGTTGGCAGAGGAAGGGGTACAAGTCCTAAGCTATAACGAACTCACCCAACCCCAGCAACGCTATTTACAACAGTATTTTGAGGAACGGATCTTTCCGATTCTGACGCCCCTAGCCGTTGACCCAGCACACCCATTCCCGCAAATGTCCAATTTGAGCTTGAATCTGGCTGTCATCGTCAAAGACCCAGAAACAGAGGAAAAAAACTTTGCCCGGGTCAAAGTGCCGAGCAGTCTACCCCGTTTTGTACCCTTGCCTCAGGAGCTACGCCCCAAGTCTTCTGTGTGGTCTGGTGTGGCATTGGAGCAAATTATTGCCCATAATCTGGATGCATTGTTTCCGGGGATGACTATTCAGGCACATCACTTGTTTCGGATCACACGCGATGCCGATTTGGGTGTACGAGAAGATGAAGCAGATGACTTACTGTTGGCGATCGAGCAGGAACTCCGAAAACGTCACATTGGTGGGTCTGTGGTTCGGCTCCAGATCCCGACTTCAATGCCCGAATCGGTGCAGCAAATTCTGATGCACGGCATGAAGCTCACTGAAAAAGATGTCTACACCATGCAGGGATGGTTAGGGCTGAAAGACTTATTCTTGTTTGCTGCATTGCCTTTATCCCATCACAAAGATGCTCCTTGGACCCCCATTACTCCCCCTCGCTTGCGCTGGATCGATCGTTGCATTGATGATGAACCAGAGGGAGAAGACATTTTCTCGGTAATTCGTCAGCGCGATTTGCTTGTTCACCATCCCTATGAATCGTTTACCGCTTCAGTCGAACAGTTCGTTACCCAGGCAGCTCAAGATCCCAATGTTTTGGCGATCAAAATGACGCTATATCGCACATCGGGTGATTCGCCCATTATCAAGGCATTGATTGCAGCGGCTGAAAATGGCAAACAGGTGGCGGTATTAGTCGAGCTAAAGGCTCGATTTGATGAAGAGCGTAACATCTCCTGGGCACGGAAGTTGGAAGATACTGGGGTGCATGTGGTTTATGGAGTAGTAGGACTCAAAACCCATACCAAAATAGTCTTGGTGGTGCGGCAAGAAAATGACCATCTCAATCGCTATGTCCATATTGGAACGGGTAACTATAATCCCAAAACCGCCCGACTCTATACCGATTTGAGCTTATTGAGTTGTCGGCAAGAACTGGGTGCCGATTTGATCGATTTGTTTAACTATTTAACGGGTTTCTCGAAGCAGAAGTCTTATCGCAAGTTGCTGGTGGCTCCGGTGACGTTACGAGATCGCTTCCTCGCTCTGATCCAAAGAGAAGTAGAACACTGCCAGAAGGGCAGACCCGGTCGTATTCGTGCCAAAATGAATTCCCTGGTCGATCGCCGGATGATCCAGGCGTTGTATCAAGCGTCGCAAGCAGGGGTTGAAATTGACCTGATTGTTCGGGGCATCTGTTGTTTACGCCCTGGAATGACAGGTGTGAGCGACAATATTCGGGTGATCAGTGTAATTGGACGTTTTTTGGAGCACTCCAGAATTTTTGAGTTCCATAATGATGGACAAGAAGAGCGGTTCATTGGCAGTGCCGATTGGATGACACGTAACCTCGATCGTCGGGTAGAAGCCGTCACGCCCATTGATGATGCAGACATTGCGAAAGAACTCAAAGAAATTTTAGATATTCTGCTGAAGGACAATCGCCAAGCCTGGGAATTGCGATCAGATGGCACGTATCTTCAACGCGCGCCCCAAACCAAAGAACCCGAATTGAGTGCTCAACAATTTTTGATGAATTGGGCACATCAGCGATCTCATGGCATTGCTAATCAATAGCAAGGGGCAGTCCGTTGGGATAGGGTATAGACCTTGGAATCAGATTCCGGTGATCCCCAAAAATCTGTTATCTAAAATCGGTTACTTCCTGGGTAAATGCACGAGAAGCTTTGTAAAACTGCTGTAGGATAGTCCTGTCAATGTAGAGCTGTTCTGCGCTGGACGTGGCAATCAAGGTGTTTATGCACACCAATCCAGAATTTACTCATGAGGGTGAAGAATCTGCGCTGTCTGGACCCGTCTTGCACCCTTGGGATCGCAAACCTGCTGTTGCTGAGTTGCAAGAGCTACTCAATGCCCATGGTTTTAAGATGAGAATTGATGGTGACTTTGGCTTCATTACCGAAGCCGCAGTGAAGTCGCTACAGCGGCAGCATCAATTGCGAATTGATGGCATTGTGAGACCCCGGCTTTGGATGATCTTGAAGACAACAATACAAGCTGGCAGTCGAGTGTTGAAACAAGGACATACTGGGGCTGATGTGAATCAGTTGCAGGGGCTGCTGCAAATTAATGGTTATCAAGTGCCGCGCAATGGCATTTTTTGTGCTCAGACGCATGAGGCGATCTTGGATTTTCAGCAATCTTGCAAACTCAAGGTCGATGGCAAAGTCGATCAAATCACTTGGCTATTGCTGCGTGGAAAACCTACTTCTTTAGAGCCACGTAAACAAACTCGTTGGTTTTTACAAACTGGAAAATGGTGGTGACCGGGAAATGAAGCATTCGAAGTTGGGTCTCCTTACGTCCTTATAATTAAGGGCTTCCGAATGTATACCGATATTCTTCAGGCTCAACTGCTCAGCTTCGATAGGCTCAGCATCATCCCAAAAATAGAGCGCGTTAACGAAGTTCTTAACGCGCTCAACCCATCAATTCTTGCTTCAAATCAAGAAGCATCAATCTTATGCGTAAATCGCTAAGCAGAAAAATACCAGAAATAAACCAACCAAATAAAAAGTGCCGACAATTTGGATTTCTGACCAACCAGACAGTTCTAGATGGTTGTGGAATGGTGACATTTTAAATAATCGTCTACCAATCCCATCAGAGCCTTTGGTCGCTTTGTAGTAGCTTACCTGAGCCATTACCGATAGCGTCTCAACTAAAAATAAGCCACTCAAAATTAACAAAGCAAACAAATTCTGTGTTAGCAAAGCAACCGCAGCGAGCGCACCTCCTAGCGCCAACGCTCCCGTGTCACCCATAAACACGCGAGCAGGATGACGGTTATGCGACAAGAAACCCAGACAACTGCCACTCAGACAGGCACAAAAAATCATCAAACTAGGTGAAGTAGGCGCGACCAGGGCAGATAGACCCAATAGGGAAATCGCCACGGTTCCTCCTGCTAAACCATCCAACCCATCAGTTAGGTTGGTGGCATTGCTTTCAGCGACGAGTGAAAAAAGAGCGATCGGCAAAAACAAGAAGCCTAGAGGAAGAACCCAGCCAAACGGCAGAACCAATTTGTCGAAACTGAGCGTTTCATTTTGAGCCATCCACAAGCAAAAAAGTGCTCCAAACAAAACCTGTAATGATAACTTCATGCGGGGAGAGATCCCCTTATTCGACTTACGCCGAATAATCTGCCAATCATCTAACAGCCCGATCGCAGCATAAGAAAGCGTTAGGGCAGAGACAGCAATCACATTGGGGTCAAACCCCGACCAAAGCACCGCAATCAAAACCGCTACGGGGATGAAGAAAACCCCACCCATCGTCGGCGTTCCAGCCTTTTTCAAATGAGCCTGAGGACCATCTTCTCGAATGATTTGGCCTGCTTTGAGTGCTCGCAATGCTGGAACCGCCCAGGAACCGACTGCAGCCGTCAAGGCGGCACACACTCCTAAGGGCAATAGCATTCCTTGAAACAAAGAACGACCAGCCTGAAGATCCAATAAAAACGCAACTAGTAGTAGCCCAGCTGCCAAAAGAATTGATAATCCTTTACCCGAAAGATTAATAGACCTATCAGAGAATAACTTAGCGTCCACAAAAGCCTCACTTCACTCCACACACCGTGATTTCACAAGCTCTAACTTGCTTTCGGGATAACTCTAAACAAAACTTTATCACTGAGTGTTGTTGATCTTAAATGGTTAGTGATAAGCATTTTTGCTCAGTTTCTCCTAGGCGTCTAATCAGAGCTTATGACTCTCTGATTCCTAATCATCTAACTCCAGGTCATCATCGTCGTCATCATCGACATCAAAGGAGCCATCGTCGCCGGCCATCAGTTCCGAAATTTCTTCTTCTTCATCGGAATAATCGAAATCTTGAGAGTCTCTTGCGAGCAAGCGTCCTGAACTCTCTAACCAGTCCAAAAGTGAGGATTCCGGCTTCGTTGGAATTACAGCTGCGGGTTTACTACGCGGTTCTTGACGGAGAGAAGGATTGTATACCATACCGAATCATGAGTTAGTGATTGCTTATTTTAGCCATATCTTATGAAATAAACACCCAAAAGTTTACCACTGAAGCAAGAATTTGGAGAAACTAAAAGTGCATCGATTTTGTCGATCAAGCGCTTGATACGGTTTTGTTCGTTAATAAGCGTATTCGAATCCATTCCAGAAATCCCTCTACATGCATACGGAGACTTATCAGATGATCGGGAAAGCCGGCTTATTGGAATCGGTCTCAGGCAAGAATCGAGGGCTATTAGCCACTGAATTAGACAAGCAGGCAATTTTGGCAGCGATCGCTCAACTGGAAGACCGCAACCCGACGCCCCGCCCGATTGAGGCAGTCGAACTGCTGGATGGAGACTGGCGGCTCATCTACACCACCAGCAAAGGCATCTTAGGCATCGATCAGTTTCCACTCCTCAAACTGGGGCAGGTCTATCAATCCATTCGCGTTAAAAACAGCCGCGTTTATAACATTGCTGAAGTTTATGGATTGCCTTTCCTAGAAGGAATTGTGAGTGTGGCAGCGAGTTTTACTCCTGTTTCAGAACGCCGAGTCAATGTCAAGTTTGAGCGATCGATTCTGGGTCTCAGTCGCCTGATCAACTACCAATCGCCCCAAGGTTATATTCAGCAGATTGAATCGGGACAAAGATTCATGGCGATCGATTTCAATCTCCAAAATCGAGAGCAACTGGGTTGGCTAGACATCACCTATCTCGACCGAGACCTCAGAATTGGTCGAGGCAACGAAGGCAGTGTTTTTGTCCTAACCAAAGTGTGACGCAGTTGAGCGTTCTTTTGGCTGCTCGGCTCAAATTGGGGATGGCAAATTCCCTCGATCACACAATTAGTTACTAAATAGCTCTTTCAATATCATGACGATTCCTAATCCTCCAACCGCTAAAAGAAATGCGTAAGCGACACCTTTTGCGCTTGCCAGATTTAGGGTAAATGAACCCAAAACGACATTGCCACCCACCAAACCAACAACCGAAATGATGATCAAAAGAAGCCCTATGAGCAATTCTGGGTTGTCTATCGGTATTTGCATCCTTTTTCCTCTCTGCAATACAGAATAGTTAATAGGATCGCCAGCCTAAATTCAACCAATTGAATTATTGAGATTGCCTGACAGATATTTTTGAAGCAATGCCCATACCAAATGCTGCAACTCTCTCAAGGACAGTTAAACTTACTGGAAACTTGCCCCCGTAAATTCCAGCATACCTACCTGGAACAGCTAGGCATCTTAACCACACCAGAGCAGCAAGAACGTCTGCTGGCAGGGAGCCGCTTTCACCAGTTGATGCAGCAACGAGAATTGGACTTACCGATCGCCCCTTTGCTGCAAGCAGATCCGCAATTACAAGGTTGGTACACCGCCTTTGCCCAATCGGCTGAGCGAATTTTGTCGCTTGATCTAAAAGAGAATTGCATTACGATGCGGCAGAGTGAATACCCACTCAGTCTCGAATTCTCAGTGCCTTGGGAACAAGCCAATGGCGTACCTGCTACTCAAAACTATCTTCTGGTCGTCGTCTACGATTTGTTGATCTGGGGTGAGCACCAGGCGCGCATTTTAGACTGGAAAACTTATCCGCGCCCCCAGAATGGGCAATGGCTGCAACAAGACTGGCAAACGCGGCTTTATCCTTTTGTTCTGGCAGAAACCAGCGATTACTTGCCAGAGCAAATCTCGATGACGTATTGGTTCTTTCAGGCTCACGGGGAGCCAGCTCAAGGGGGGCAGGCTCAAAACGATTGGGTCTCTAATCTTGAACCCCAAAGTCTTAATTTTCCCTATAGTGCTACACAACACGAACAAACCCGCCAGGATTTAACGCATTTGCTTAGTCATCTGGCACAGTGGCTCTATGAGTATCAACAGGGCGTTCCGCTGCCTCAAGTGCCAGTCGCGAAAGGGGTATGCCAGAGCTGTTCCTTTGCTTGGCGCTGCCAAAGAAAAGAAGAGAATGCCTCTGCAGGAGGTCAGGAGACGATTCCCCTGCTTGCAGAAATTCAGGAGGTCGCGTTGTAGAGAGAGTTTTTAATCATTTCAGGCAAAAGTCTTTCTTAACGGGTTAGCCTTGAATTGAATCAAATTCAGGTTAGACCAACGAGAGTGAGGATACTACACTCTACAGGGATGGCTGCAAGCGCTGACCTTCATCAATCCCTGACATTTCGATGCCACAGAAAGCGCCATTTCAGAGTAAGTTTAAATTCCCCAGAGTTTCTGACAGCTAGCTAGTGGGAAAGTTCCTCTCACAAAAAGTGTTTGTACCAGTGGTCTGATCGGATATTTATTCGAAAAAATTCTGTGAACAACCTGCTTCATTGGGCAGAATTCAGTCCTGGGTGTTGGACAAAAACTGAGTCACTCAAACGACCTCAATTTACATTTCGACTGTTGTTTGTGCGCCTGTTTTTCTGTTTAATTTTTCTCTTTCTTAATTGCGTCTACCTCATTTCATTAGGTTCTTCCCATGACTGCCGCCATTCGTTTTCTCATGTGTGCGCCTGACCACTATGACGTGGATTATGTGATTAATCCTTGGATGGAAGGAAACGTACACAAATCCTCTCGCGATCGCGCAGTGGAGCAGTGGCAAAAGCTGTTCCATGTCCTCAAAGAACATGCAGTGGTGGAATTGGTCACACCTCACAAGGGTGTGCCAGACATGGTGTTTACAGCCAATGCTGGACTGGTGTTAGGAGACACAGTTGTCCTCAGTCGCTTCTATCACAAAGAACGGCAGGGAGAAGAACCGTTCTTCAACGAATGGTTTTTGCAACAGGGTTACACTGTGCATGAATTGCCCAAAGACTTACCTTTTGAAGGGGCAGGTGATGCGTTACTCGATCGCGAAGGACGCTGGCTTTGGGCAGGGTATGGGTTCCGCTCAGAATTGGACTCCCATCCCCTGATTGCCAAGTGGCTCGATATTGAAGTGTTGTCTTTGCGGTTAATGGACGATCGCTTTTATCACCTGGATACTTGCTTCTGTCCCTTGAGTGGCGGTTATTTGCTCTACTATCCCCCCGCTTTCGATTCCTACTCCAATCGCCTGATTGAGATGCGGGTGCCAGAAGCCAAGCGGATTGCGATCACCGAAGCCGACGCCGTCAATTTTGCCTGTAATGCGGTAAATATTGAGCACATTGTCGTGATGAATAAAGCTAGTCAGGAACTGAAGCAACGCCTGACGGGGCTAGGGTTTCAGGTGATTGAAACCCCACTTACGGAGTTCTTAAAGGCGGGCGGAGCTGCCAAGTGCCTGACCCTCCGAGTCACTGAACCGATCCGTACTGAAGTTCATGCCACAGCAACCGTCGAAAGCCGTATCATCCGCCTGGAAGGCCATCTGCTGGATGCAGGCATCATTAATCGCGCCCTGGATCTGGTTGTAGAAGGCGGTGGCAGCTTCCAAGTGCTGAATTTCCATCTAGGTGAGCAGCGGCAAAGTACATCCGTCGCCGATGTGAAAGTGACAGCCCCATCGCACGAAGTGATGGAAAGTATCATGAGTCAGTTGATTGACTTGGGTGCGCTGCCGCCCCCTCAAGAGGTGTGCGATGCCCATACCGAGCCAGTTGTTTTGGCAGGCGTGTCTCCCGATGATTTTTACGTTACCACGATCTATCCTACCGAGGTGCGTGTAAACGACGAGTGGGTACAGGTGCAGGGACAACGGATGGATGCGGCGATCGTGGTCAGCTCAACGACTACGGGTGTAGCAACTCGTTGTAAACTCTTACGCGATTTACAAGTGGGAGATCGGGTCGTGGTTGGGGTTGAAGGTATCCGCACCGTGCGAAAAGTAGAATCGCGCGAACAACGCAATTCTCAAGAGTTTGGCTTCATGGGGGCGGGCGTTTCGAGCGAACGGCGCGTCGAACTTGTGGTCGAACAAATTGCCTGGGAAATGCGCCAGATCCGCGATCAGGGTGGCAAAGTCGTGGTGACTGCGGGTCCCGTAGTGATTCATACGGGCGGTGGCGAACACTTGTCTCACCTGATCCGCGAAGGCTATGTCCAGGCATTGCTAGGGGGAAATGCGATCGCGGTGCATGATATGGAGCAAGCCATGCTGGGCACTTCACTGGGAGTTGATATGAAGCGAGGAGTGTCTGTGCGCGGTGGACATCGCCACCACTTAAAGGTGATTAACACGGTTCGGCGCTATGGCAGCATTGCCAAAGCTGTAGAAGCAGGCGTGGTTAACCAGGGCGTCTTTTATGAATGCGTTAAGCACCAAATTCCCTTTTCCCTAGCTGGCTCGATTCGGGATGATGGTCCCTTACCCGACACGCAGATGGATTTAATCAAAGCACAACAGGATTATGCCAACCTGATTCAAGGAGCCGATCTCATCCTGATGCTGTCTTCGATGCTGCACTCGATCGGGGTCGGCAACATGACTCCGGCAGGTGTAAAGATGGTGTGTGTCGATATCAATCCAGCGGTGGTGACCAAGCTGAGCGATCGTGGCTCGGTGGAGTCGGTGGGAGTGGTTACGGATGTGGGGTTGTTCCTCAGTTTACTGGTGCAACAGTTAGGCAAATTGACCAGTCCTTATCAGCTTGCCCAAATCGCTTAACTGACGACAAAATTCTGACTGCTGATTGACTTCAGAACTCCAATTTCTTTCACAGTCATTGGAGTTCTTTTTTATCTGTCATCTCCTTGCTCAGCAGCAAACACTAACTAACGTTCTTTTGCTTTTTGTCGCTGATAGCGTTCTTTAAATAGACGTTGTTGTTGTTGGTGATCCACAATGGGAGCGGGATAGTCACATCGATCGCGATCGTCAGGCGCAATCTTACCTGTGACCAGAGCTTCTGTTTCAACACTCCGTAATTCAGGCAACCACCCTCGTATGTATTCCGCTTCAGAATCAAATTTTTGAGCTTGACTTGCTGGGTTAAAAATCCTCAGGGGCTTGGGGTCCATGCCACTAGAAGCGCTCCATTGCCAACCCCCATTGTTGGCAGCCAGATCTCCATCAATTAAATTTTGCATAAAATATTTCTCACCCCAGCGCCAATCAATCATCAGGTCTTTGGTGAGGAAACTGGCGACAATCATGCGGCAGCGGTTGTGCATCCAGCCGAGTTCATTCAACTGGCGCATTGCTGCATCGACGATCGGGTAGCCTGTTCTCCCCGTACACCAGGCTTCAAAGTGTTCGGCGCGATTATCCCAGGGAAAGGTTTTGAACGGCTGGCGATAGGCACCCTCTGCCAATTCCGGGTAAAAGTACAAAACATGCTGATAAAACTCACGCCATGCCAATTCTTGCCGCCAGACGCGGATGCTGTCTTGCGCTTCCTCACTGCGGCTTTGCTCCAGCGCAGTCACTGTCGCAGCCCAAACGGTGCGAATGCCAATTACGCCAAACTTGAGGGCAGGGCTGAGATGGGAAGTGCCTTCGGTTTGAAACGGGAGGTTACGCTGTTCTTGGTAGTTTGCGATCGCCCGATCGCAAAATTCAGTCAGTCGTTCTTGGGCAACCTGTTCGCCTGGCTCCAGAAATAAAGGATTGTGCCAGATAAATCCCAAAGCTTTGGCGGTGGGCAAGGCGATCGCCCCTGCCTGTTGAGCAAGATTTTGTTCGGTTTCGGTGAGGGCGATCGCTCCGGCAAATGGTGCAACGGGCTGTGCTTTCGGTTTACTGCTCCAGTTTTTCCAAAACGGTGTGTAAACCGTGTAGGGCTGTCCGTTTCCCGTAGAAATTGCTTGAGGTTCATGCAAAAGTTGATCCCAAACTGTGCAGACTTCGATCCCTATTTCTCGCAAGGCTGCTGCAATGACGCGATCGCGATCACGAGAATAAGGCTCTACATCTTTGTTCCAGTACACTGCCTTGACTAGCAAAGCTGTTGCCAGTTTCGTGATGCCTTCTAAAGGAGGAGCCTGCAAAATCAACAGTTGACTGTTTGTCTGGGCATAGCTTTGCTGAAGACTTTGCAAACACCCCATGAGATAGGTAATCCGTGCCGGCGCGACATCATCCCGTTGCAGAATATGGGGATCAAGACAAAACACCCCGATCACTTTGCGACTGCGCTGACGGGCTGCTGCCAGCCCTAGATTGTCTGAGATGCGGAGATCTCGACGGTGCCAGAACAGAATCAGATCGGACATAAGAATACAGGGTAGAGGAACCAGAAAAAAATGAAGTCAGGAAGTCGCTGAACCCAACGCAGGTCACACCTATTGAAATGGCGGACGAGGCAACTCGCGGACTGGATTAGCGCACCAGATTTCTAAAATCCAAAATCACACATCCAAAATTTAAACTGAGGCAAAGGGGACGCAGAAGACCAGTTAATGCCGTTCCCTGCGTCTCCATATCCCCATTTTCCCTGATCAGCCTAACTCGCCTTTGCCAGTTCTTGTTCGATCGCTGCAATCAATTCGGGTGCATCGGGCGCAACGCTGCTCTTGAACCGAGCAACCACTTCTCCCCGTTTACTCACCAAAAATTTCTCAAAATTCCAACCCACGTCCCCGGTTGGATTCACCGAGGTGGTCAGACGTTGATACAAAGGATGCTGTTCGGCACCTTTGGCGTGAACCTTGTCAAATAGCTCAAAGCTAACTCCATATTTAGTCGAGCAAAACTGAGCAATTTTTTCGTTGCTGTCTGGTTCCTGCCTGCCGTAGTCATTGCATGGGAAGGCAAGCACTCGCAATCCCTGTGCCTGATACTTTTGATAGATTTCTTCTAACCCGCGATATTGCGACGTGAAACCACAGTAGGATGCCACGTTGACAATCAACAGCACCTTGCCAAGGTACTCGCTCAGTTGTTTTTCTTGATGATCGATCGTTTTTACCGAAATATCAGAGACGCTGCTCATGCTTTTACCCCTTTTACCCAATCTCAAAAAAACAGGTTTTTCGATTGTAACGGATTGTAATAAAAGGAATCTGATTGCGGTTGTTGCATAGTCGCTTTGCTAGTGCCCATCTGTCACCCCTGACCTTTCTACATTCAGAGCGATACACATCATCAAAATTTGCTTGATGGCAACTTATTTCCCTGCAAAAATCGCCCTCGATGATCTCCCAGCAGCCCGAATCGGAGCGTTACACTAGATTGGAAGAAACCTGAATTACAGTGATTCAAAAACCGGCGTAGGGTAATTTCAAGCAGGTATAAGGCATTCAATATGAAAGGTTCCTGGATAAACGCATTGATGAAGCGATCGCCCGTCAAAGGTTCGGCAATGACTGGCTTCATTACGATTAGCTGGATAATTGCTCAAAATCTGTTGCTCAGTCCAGCCGTCCTGGCGCAGACTCAGGAACCTCTCTCGTATAGCAAACTGCTGAAGAAAATTGAAGCAGGCGAAGTGACTAAGGTGGAAATTGATCCGGCGCAGCGAGTTGCCAGAGTGACGCTGGAAGGTCAGAAAGTTGAAGAAATCCCCTTGTTTGATCAAAACCCAGAGTTGATTGAAAAGCTACGAGTCAATAATGTCACCGTGGATGTTAAGCCGACGGGCGATAACAACGTGGCAATGACAATTTTGGGCAACCTCCTGCTGGTCTTTTTGCTATTTGGGGTATTGATGCTCATCTTGCGTCGCTCTAGCAATTCTCCAGGGGGTCCTGGGCAGGCACTGAATTTTGGCAAGTCCCGTGCCCGGTTTCAAATGGAAGCGAAGACTGGCGTAATGTTTGATGATGTCGCCGGGATTGAAGAAGCCAAAGAAGAACTGCAAGAAGTGGTTACTTTTTTGAAAAAACCGGAGCGCTTTACTGCTGTGGGTGCTCGGATTCCTAAGGGAGTGCTGCTGATTGGTCCACCGGGAACTGGAAAAACTTTGCTGGCAAAAGCGATCGCGGGTGAAGCAGGCGTACCCTTTTTCAGCATTTCAGGTTCAGAGTTTGTGGAAATGTTCGTTGGAGTTGGCGCTTCTCGTGTCCGCGATTTATTCAAGAAAGCAAAAGAAAATGCGCCCTGCATTATTTTTATTGATGAGATTGATGCAGTTGGGCGGCAACGGGGAGCCGGAATTGGGGGGGGCAACGACGAACGGGAGCAAACCCTGAATCAGTTGTTGACTGAAATGGATGGGTTTGAGGGCAATACGGGCATCATCATCATTGCCGCAACCAACCGTCCTGACGTGTTGGATTCTGCTCTCCTTCGCCCCGGTCGGTTCGATCGCCAGGTCAATGTCGATTTACCCAGCTACAAAGGACGCTTGGGAATTCTGGAAGTGCACTCGCGCAATAAAAAACTGGCTCCAGAAATTTCCCTAGAAACGATCGCCCGTCGAACGCCGGGTTTTGCTGGAGCCGATCTGGCAAACTTGCTGAATGAGGCGGCAATTCTGACGGCGCGTCGTCGCAAGGATGCGATTGGCAGCAAAGAGATCGATGACGCTATCGATCGGGTCACAATCGGACTCTCTTTAACGCCCCTGCTCGACAGCAAGAAAAAGCGGCTGATCGCCTATCACGAAGTGGGACATGCGTTGTTGATGACGCTGCTGAAGAACTCTGATCCCCTGAATAAAGTCACCATTATTCCCCGATCAGGTGGGGTAGGTGGCTTTGCCCAACAATCTTTCAATGAAGAAATGATTGATAGCGGACTCTACACCCGTGCTTGGCTGACCGATCGCATCACCATTGCTCTGGGGGGACGAGCCGCTGAGGAAGAGGTTTTTGGTGATTCGGAGGTCACCGCAGGCGCCAGTAGTGATTTGAGAGCGGTCGCAGATTTGGCGAGAGAAATGGTGACCCGTTACGGCATGTCCGATTTAGGATTAGTGGCGCTGGAAAATGGCAACAATGAAGTCTTTTTAGGGCGCAATTGGATGCCCAAGATGGAATATTCCGAAGAGGTGGCAACACAAGTCGATCAGCAGGTTCGTGCGATCGCGGTGCGTTCTTACCAGGACGCCTGTCGCTTGGTTCGTGAAAATCGGGTGCTGGTCGATCGCTTAGTCGAGCTACTTCTAGAACAAGAAACGATCGAGGGTGAGCAGTTTCGGCAGATTGTGGAAGAATACACTGGACAGAACTTAACTTCGGCAACCACGAGTACCGCCTCAACTGCGTAAGTTCTGTCTTAAAAAATAAGGAGTCAGAAACTTCAATTTGATGAAGGAAATGGATCGTTTCGAGCTTCTAGGAGTAATTAAAAAGCGCTGCCTCGTAATGAGAGGCAGCGCTTTTTAAAGGTTAATCATGAACCTCTGCACTGGAGCGTTATCGCACAGTTGGGCGAGATGCAATTTGTTCTGCATACATGGCTCTTAACACCAAGGCGGGATTGACCAACTGCCCATTGTACTTCAGCCCCCAGTGCAGATGAGGACCTGTGGTTCGTCCTGTCATACCTACTCGCCCAATACGGGACCCGGCTGGGATGGTCTGTCCTTCCCAGATTTGAAGTCCACCGGCACGATCGCTCATGTATTTCTTCCCATCTGCCGTTTCGATATGCCCTTGCATATGGCAATAGATATGCTCCCAGTTGCCTGACTGAATCACCACAGACGTACCACATGCACTATCGTCGGAAACTTCCACAACGGTTCCTGCCCACCAATTACGGACATAGCTACCCTCAGGTGCTGCCATATCCAATCCCCGGTGAAATTCCTGGGCTTCGCCCCCATACGGCGAAGAGCGATAACCAAAGGGAGAAGTATACCCTTGAAAGTTTTCAACTGGGAAAGAGGCGCCTTGCCAGGTGCTCCCAGTTGAGATGGTGGGTTGAGATGTGGTTTCCAAAGCACCAACCCTGCTTTCTTTAGCTCCCAAAACCATCAAGCTTGAAAAACTTAATCCTGCAACTAGCAGCGTATTCCCAAGCCAATTCAGCTTCGGCAGGTGCAAGTGCTGCACAAACTTTTGCTTCATTCCTCTGCTCCCAGAATGCCCAATGAATGGATTACGAAACCTTATTTTCCGAGGGTGCTAATTCCAGCAAATTCAATGACTAAGTTTTAGGGAGATTTCTAGCAAACAAATTACCCGATGGCTTAGACTCCGCCCAGCCAGCTTTTGCCCTGAACAAAGTCCAAGGGCAATGGCAGAGGGTAAAATCTTCTCTGAAAATCTCCTAAAGGGTCAGACGACTGAGATCAAAACTCAATTTAAAATCATTCAATTTCAAGGGTTTTGCTTTTCCCTTATTGCTGAACCTATTGGCGAATTTCCGGAAAAATAGAAGAACCTTTCGAGATCTACACCCACTCACTCGGAGTATTCTAGCTCACGAACAGGAAGACATCGCACTCAATTAAATTTCGTAGTGCCACAATTCATCGGCTTGTAGCACGATCAATTGACGGGGCAAGCGCTGAATCAATCCCTGTTGCTCAAACTGATTCAGCAATCGAGTCACCGTGACGCGAGTTGAAGCCAGTAATTCAGCCAGATCTTGGTGAGTTAGGCGCAAGTCGATCGCATTCCCTTGCTCAACCGGATGCCCAAATCGCTTTGCTAACCAGGTCAACAGTTTCAGCAGCATATCTTCCACTTTTCGGTGGCTACGAATAACGGTTAATTCTTCAATTTGTTGGATATGGGCAACCAGATTTTCGGTGATCTGACTGCAATGTGTATTGGGGATAAAAGTTGCTTCAACTGGGGTTAAACATTCAATTTGGTATGGATCAACTCTGGACAATGCCTTGCCCACCACATCGCCTGCGCCCCATAAACCCAACGTGATGCTAGTACCATCTTCTAGCCAAGTAAAGGAGCGCACGACGCCACTCTCAATTCTCCAAAGGGAGTTTTGTCGGCAGGGGATGGGCGATCGTCGCCCGAAGGTTTGACGATCGTTTGAAATCGTTGCTGAGCGGAGCAAAGGAGAAATATCCGATTTTGTGACCATGCGATTTCAGGGCGTGCCCTCGTTGTCTGTTGAACCCAGCTTAATCATCCCTAATGAAGTGAAGTATTCACAACCTGGAAAGTCTTCAAAAAATCTACGATAACTTTATCAAGATACCGTATTTGTTATTTGAATATACCACATCTTGAAGCGGTTGCAGTTGTCTCTTCAAGATGGACGGCAAGGCGACACGAGAAGGTGGCAGGCAAGCTTTGGGAGTTGCTCCCTCTGTTGGGGCAGAAAATGAGTAAAGTGATGGATGTCGCGAGCTAAAAGTTTCAACCGTTACGAATCCATAAAATCCCCCTTAAATTCTGATCAGAATTTAAGGGGGATTGGGATGAGAATTTGTAACTTTAAACTAAACCGACCAGGCTCTAAAACAAGCTAAACCGACCAGGCTCTAAAACCGGAAGGTAGTCCGTACAACGCCCACAAAGGTTGTGTCGTTATCATTGTTGTTTTCTGGATTGAAGATCACAATCAGCCCCGGAGTAATGGAGATGTTGTTATTGACTTGATAACGATAAAGACCTTCTACATGGAAGGAACTATTATCATCTTCGCGGGTAACTAAGTCATTGTTGGTAACTTTAGGAGGTTGTCCAAGAATTAGACCTGCCAGGTTCCCCTTTTTACCCAAATCTGACAAAGCCAAGGTAACTGCCCAGTTCCAGATATCGGCACTCTGGTCAAGCCCAGTTTCGCGATGGGCATTGGTATAGCCTGCCCATCCTGCGATCGTGAATTTGGGACTTAGCTTGAATGCTGCTTGTAAGCTAAAGTTATCGCCAGAAGTGGCGACGTTTGCTCCAAAAGGTCTTCTGGAAAAACCGCTACCCGTGGCAGAGGTCACATCAACGTTGCCACCGCGATCGTAGGAACGTGCGTAAGTGAAACCTAGATCCAGATTTTTGCTGGGTCGGAATGCCACCTGAGCCAATGCTGCAAAGGACCCGTTCAATAATCCGCGATCGCTACTCGGATCAGCAGGCTCATCTGCCAAATAGCCCAGCGAGAAGGTCAATTGCTTACCAAAGTTGTAGTTTAAGGTAGCCCCGGCGCCACCAGCTCCTAGACGGTAAATGGGGTTAAACCGTCCAAACCGAGACAAGGAACCTGTACCGCTACTTTCAAAGGAGGGGTTGAATGTATATAAGTTGTCGTAATACTCACCGCCCGTTGCATCCACCACCACGGTTGCTTGACTACCCAACGGGAACCGGTAAAACAACTTACTCAGCCTGAAATCATTGCCCTCGTCCCCGTCATAGCTGAGGCGAGTTTCATTGGTGCCAGTCAAGTTAGGACGAGTGGCAGCACCTCCATCAAAAATTGCCGTATTCCGGGCTTCCAATCGGGTTCTCAAGCGGTCTTTGCCAGTGAAGCTGGTGTCAAAGTTCAACCGCACGCGATCGCTGAATGCAATGTTGTCGTCCACTTCTCCTGCAGACCCTGCCACACCGCCAGAAGGGACTGCTTTATCGCCGCCAAAAGCACCCGCTAGGCTAAAGATTACCTCTGCATTAAGTTTGGTAGTAGTAGAAAATTGATGCTTTTCCAAGTCAGTAGCACGCGCTTCTAAAGCATCTACCCGACCTCTCAGGGTTGCCAGTTCTGCTGCAAATTCTTCTTGCAACTTTTGTAGCGTTGCTAGATCTTCTTTAGTTGCTAGCCCAGTGGTACCTGCAGCAATCAGCTCATTCACGCGATCCAGACAGGCATTGACGCCTGCGGCGAACTCATAGCGGGTAAGTGCTCGATTGCCTTTGAAGGTGCCATCCGGGTATCCAGCAATACAACCATACCGTTCAACCAGAGATTGCAACGCTTGAAATGCCCAGTCGGTTGGCTGTACATCTGAGAGTTGAGAAACAGAAGTGACCTGATCAATGTCAGCCGTACCTTGATTTTCAGTTGTGTACTGGTTTGACAATTGGGTTGAGTCAGAGGCGATCGCGTCGATCGGCATGGCAGCAGTTGTTGGTTTTGGCTGGGGGATTGCTGCTAGAATTCCCGTCTGACTTTGTACTTGAGTATTAGACCGGGAAACGGTTGTGAGTGCTTCGGTAGTGGTCGCCGAAGCAGGAGAACCAATCAAGGACATCCCTAACACTGCAGGAGTTAGCCATAACAAACGCAAAAAATTTGACATTTTCCTCACACCTGAAATAGAACATGCAATCGTCAGCTTGAGAGAATTACTTTACCAGTTATCCCCATTCACAAGCAGATTTTTTTGTTATGGAAAGTATAGAGATGCAGAATGACGAAGACTTCTCATTAGCTCGCTGAGTGTCCCGATCAATCCTGAAAACTCTATCCAAAGCAAACTACGATATATTGGTCGGAATTTGGTATTTGCTTTGGGTTGGATCAAATAATATCGGGTAAAGTCTCAAAAAGCAATTCTTCTTCCGCATTTTTCTGGGCTTTTAAGTGCTCGATACAACTAAGTCAGGTCGTTCTGTGTCGCCTAGCAGGCTGACTTTAACGATGGATTTTTAAACGTAAAAACGCTCTCGGTTATCAACCGAGAGCGTTCTTTAAAACGATGCGTTCAGAGCAAACGCTTCAATTCCTTTCAGGTTAAAGCTTTGTCCCACATTCAGGACAGAAATTATGAGTTGAGATGTTTTTGGCACCACAGCTTGAACAATAAAGGATTTCGGTCGGCTGCTCTAATTTTTTGTGTTGGGGTAAGCCAATCATTTGGGCATTGCTCTTGCCAGGTGCAACCATGGGGTAGCAATTTTCGTCTCGCTTGACCTGGGCATCTATCAACATCGGTCCATCGTGGGCAAGCATTTCGGCGATCGCCGATTCCAGTTCATCGCGTGAACGAACAACTCTGCCTTTGAGCCCAAATGCATCTGCTAGTTTGACAAAATCTGGCATGCCCGTTTCCATGTTGGAGCAAGAATAGCGCTCTCCATAGAAGGCTTCTTGCCATTGACGCACCATCCCCTGCCAACCATTATTGATGATCACGATTTTGACGTTGATGCCATATTGTGCAAGCGTTGCCAGCTCTTGAAGATTCATTTGGAAACTCGCATCGCCGCTCACACAAATCACTTCTTCGTCAGGCAGTGCCATCTTTGCGCCCATCGCAGCGGGTAAACCATAGCCCATGGTGCCTAATCCAGCGCTCGAAATCCAGCGACGGGGTCCCATTTTGAGAAACTGCGCTGCCCACATTTGGTGCTGACCGACATCCGTACTGTAGAAAGCGTTGGGTGCTTGTCGTCCTAATTCAACAATGACTTCTTGAGGAGCTAAACTATCGGCATAGTGAGGTACTTGCAGGGGGTAGTCTTCTTGCCAGCGGGCAATGCGATCTCGCCACGCCTGGGTTTGAGTCGGATCAATCGCAATTCCTTCAACCTGACTACGACGTAGTAGATCAGTCAGGACATGGCGCACATCACCCACGATCGGCACCTCAGGCGCACGATTTTTACCGACTTCGGCTGGGTCAATGTCGATATGAATTACTTTGGCTCGTGAAGCAAACTCATCAAGCTTGCCAGTGACCCGATCGTCGAAACGAGCACCCACCGCAATCAAGAGATCACACTCACTCACGGCGAAGTTGGCATAGGCGGTTCCATGCATCCCCAACATGCCCAAAGCCAGGGGATGACGTTCATCAAAGACTCCTAATCCCATCAAAGTGGTGGTCACCGGGATGTGGAATCGTTCAGCCAGTTCTTTGAGTTCAGCGTGAGCACTGGCGGAGATCGCCCCTCCACCCACATACAAAAGGGGGCGTTGCGACTGATGGATCAACTTCAATGCTTGCGTTATTTGGCGCGGATTGCCTTTCACCGTAGGGCGATATCCTGGCAGTTTCACATCTCCTGGGTTGACGGGGGTATAGTCAAATTCTTCTAACCCAACATCTTTAGGGACATCAATCAAAACAGGTCCGGGTCGTCCGGTGCTGGCAATATGAAAAGCCTCTGCCACAATGCGTCCCATATCTTGGGGATCGCGCACTACATAAGAGTGCTTGACGATTGGCAAGGTAATGCCATAAATGTCAGTTTCCTGGAAGGCGTCACTGCCGATCGCGGCTCGCCCGACTTGCCCAGTAACAATCACCATCGGAATTGAGTCCATATGAGCCGTGGCAATCCCTGTGACCAAGTTGGTGGCACCGGGACCGGAAGTGGCAAAGCAAACTCCTACTCGCCCAGTCGCACGGGCATAGCCGTCCGCAGCATGGGCTGCTCCTTGCTCATGGCGAACCAGGATGTGCTGAATTCCACCTTCAGCTTCGGCTCGATACAGCTCATCATAAATCGGCAGAATTGCCCCACCTGGATAGCCAAAGATATGCTTGACACCCTGCCTTCTGAGACTATCAATCAAGGCAAAAGCGCCAGTTACCCGCTTTACAGCCACACTTTGCAGTTGCACTGGGAAACCTCACCAAACCCGCTAGAAGGATACTTAGACTCTTAAAGTGGAATGAATCTCTGCAAAATCTGCTCTCGTTAGAGCGACCGACTGAATCTTTGCAAGAAATCTATTCTGTATCTAATGATGCATTAAGAGCCAGAACTCTAGTCTAGTGCTGAACCCGATCCCTGTCGAGACAATTGATTCAGAAAAATCGCTAAACTCTTTGCCTCGTTTGATTTTTACCAGTTTAGGCAGATTATTAATCGTCAAAAAACTGTGACATCCACTATGCTGCTTGGGAAAACTGGACCCTAAATGACGTCTTGTAATACGTTGCGGGTGCTCTTCCATGCCCAAATGCCAATCACAATAATAATGATACTCATTCCGATCAGGACGGCTCGTAAACCCACTGCATCGGTTAAAGAGGTGGCGATCGCGAGCGGTAAAATGAGCGCTATATTCACTAAATTGTTTTGGAAGCCAAATATTTTACCCCGCATCGACTCAGGCGTTTGTTGCTGGATCAGGGTTTGCATCGGAACACCGACTAGCGATGCCCCAATGCCAAGAAACGTGCTCAACCCCAAGCCAACCCAAATACTATCAACGAAGGTAAAAACACTCAAACCAATTGCCATCATTAGAAAGCCGATCAGGGGCAACGGTTTATGGTGGAAACGATCGCCCCAATGTCCCAGTACGGCTGATCCCAAAACAATGCCGATGCCTGCCGCAGCTAACAAAAAGCCGAATTGCTCATCCTTTAACCCCAGATCTTTGACTAGTGGGATAGACAAGCCGACCAGCGCTGCAAATACTGAGTATAGGATAGCTAGTTGCAGCATGGCATTACTCACCAAGCGATCTTGCCGCAGGTATTTAAGCCCAGATTTGAAGTCATTCCAAGGATGCATTTTGACCTGTTGTTCTGGGTACTGGGTTTCTCGCATCGGAATCGACCAAATTACCCCTGCTGCTAATAAATACAACACACTGACCAAAAACTCTTCGCCAAACTGTCCCCAAGTCCTTGCAAGGCTGAGTAAAGGTTCGCCAATCGCAAAGCCCACGATTAACGACCCCAGCATGGTGGTGGTAAACAAAGCGTTGGCAGTCATTAATCCTTGGCGTTCTACTAGGAGGGGAATCGCTGTTTGCTCGGCTGGAGCAAAAAACTGAGTCAAAATAGATTCCAAAAAAGTAATGACCAAAAGCACGAGGAAAACTTTAGGCAACACGGGAATGGAGAGAACCAGTAGCCCTCGCAAAAAGTTGCTGTAAGTCAAAATTTGTTTTTTGGAGAAGCGATCGACCACAATCCCAGCAGCTGAACCCAGCAATATAGCGGGCAGCGTAAATGCTATCATCAGCAGCGATCGGGCTGAATTTTCTAGACCTGGCAAGGGTCTGTACTGTGTCAACAGGCTGATCATCAACACAAAAAATACCTTGTCCGCAATCTGAGACAAAATTTGTCCGATCCAGAGTGCCAGGAACGGTCGATTGTGGATCAGAGTGCGGAATCCGCCACCCGATGGGCTGGTTGGGAGCATAGGACGAGATGATTCGAGAGACAGTGGAGTTCCCTCCCTTAGTTTGCGCCTTTGTGGGTTGATTACGCCAGTGTTCAGATATATTCACCCGTTTTTAAGTGAATTTACTGATATGTAAAAAAATGGTTTGAACCGACTTTACTTATAGCTCACAAAATTGTTGCGATAACGTCGGATTAGGGCAGTTAAAAAAGTGGCAGCCGTAGTTGCTCGACGGGTAGGATGCAGAGAATCAGAAATTTCCCACCCTTGGATGGTTTGGGGCGATCGCCACAGCTCTAAATGCCCGATCGGAGGGTCTGCATAAAAACTACTTTCGCCACTGCCTAGTAAGGCTGAACTCCAGTGGGTAAAAGCATCGTGGCTCACTCGATGAATCGGGAAATCGCCATAGAGTGGCACTCCCCAACCATCTAAGGCGATCAGCGCCCTTATCCTTCCTCCCTGAGCTTGCCATGCCCAAGCAGTGGCGATCGCTCCTGCCACCCCCGCACTGAAACCAATCAAAATCAGCGGATGAGCATGACTTACCTGTTGTCTTTGCAAAAACTGTAAGATATGAAACCCTGAATAGGCGGGATAGTGCTCAGATGGAAAGACTAGACAGGTGTGGGGAAATGGCTCTGTCGAGATCGCCCAGCTACGTCGTAATTGAGTCAAAAAACTTTGGCTCAAGGTGGGTTCGTGTATTCCTGGACAGAGCACGATCGTCATCAAAAATCGACCTTTGGGACGAGGGCAATTGGGAAATTGCTAGAAATCATTAGGATGTGCCTGCATCCCACTAGGGAGGATGCTACCCTGTAAACAGTTCTCAGAGAATTTAAAAAGTTCTTGTAGAAAACTCAAAAGGTTTTCTTAGATTGTTCGTGATTTGCTTTACGGACACCAAAGCAGACTCAAGTTTTTTGGGGGCTTTTAGGGAATACAAAAAGGTCTGGTGATGCTTTTTCATCGCGATCCGCAATTGCCCCTTTAAAAACTCTACTTCAATCATGACTTTGGTTTAATCTCTGAACGTTGCTCAGTCTTTTATCCACCAACGAATTTGAAGGTGAGTATTGTGGTCGCTACTCCAGAAAAATTGCAAGAATCTACTACAAATAAGACTGCTCAGTCCGATCGTGTGGCTGTGCTCTTGATGGGTTATGGCGAAGTAGAAAGCTACGAAGATTTCGCGAACTACAATGAACAAGCACTCAATTTATTGACGGCAAAGTTTGCGCCAGTTCCTACTTGGATTTATCCTCCTCTGGCAAAACTGTTGGCAGTATTCGACCTCCATGAATGGAGCCATCAACATGATCATTTCATTTCTCCCCATAATGCAATTTTTGAACGACAAAGAGCGGGAATTGAGCAATGGTTGCAAGAAAAATGGGGCGATCGTGTACAAGTATTCAAAGCCTTTAACTTTTGTGCACCTTTCTTGCCTAAACAAGTTTTAACTGAAATTAAAGCACAGGGATTCGACAAACTATTAATTTATCCCTTATTGGTTGTAGACTCCATTTTTACCAGTGGAATTGCGGTCGAACAAGTCAATAAATCTCTTGCAGAGTTGTCTGATCAGGCAGAATATTGGGTCAAAGGAACTCGTTACATCCCTTCTTTTTATAACGAGCCTGACTATATTAATTTGATGGCGACTCTGGTCGAAGAGCGGATTAAGACAGATTTAGCCGTGGCACATCTCCCTTCTCAGAGTGGGATTGTATTGATGAACCATGGTTGTCCGCACAAAGCAAAAGGCTTTACTTCGGGGATTGATGAAAGTCAGGCGCTTTATGAACGGGTACGAGAAAAGTTAATCAATAAGTATCCTTTGATTTCCGTGGGCTGGCTCAATCACCAAACTCCCTTAATTGAATGGACTCAACCTCATGCTGAATTGGCAGCGAAGAACCTGATTGATCTGGGCGCAACCGCGGTCGTCTTTATGCCGATTGGGTTTGCCACCGAAAATCACGAAACCCTTTTGGATGTTGACCACATCATCGAGGCATTACGACGTAAAGCTCCTCACGTGACTTATGTACGCATGGATTGCGTCAACGACCATCCAGCCTTCTTGAAAATGGCAGCGGAGTGGGCAAATCCTCAAATTGAGGCGCTCATGACAGAGATGTCAATTGCGGCAAAACCAGGTCGGGATCAGCACCTACAACATGTGCATTCGCATCATCACTCCCACGATCGCCACGCCCATGATCATTCTCACCATGATCACCCTCACTCAGGAACATAGATTAAATAATTTATGAAAAGTAGAGACGCAAGGACTTGCGTCTCTACTTTTCCGAATTTCCCTTTTTCTAGGTTCCTGGTTCGGTCTTTCCGTCTACTCCAACTTGCTCTCAGGTGCGGATTCTTTTTCCTGATATGGCAGTAGCCTTTGAGTCAGGACTTGAGCTTGCTGAGTGATGGTTTGCCAATCAGCATTGACGATCGCAGTCTTGGGAAATAGACAACCGGATAACCCCACCGCGATTGCCCCTGCTGCAAGCAATTCACTTGCATTGTCCAACGTTACCCCTCCGGTGGGGATCAGTGGGATTTGCCCCAAAGGACCTTGCAGACTTCGAAGATAGGTTGCCCCCCCCGCTGTTTGGATAGGAAAGACTTTGACACTACTCGCTCCTGCCTGCCATGCTGCAACAATTTCGCTGGGAGATAATGCACCTGGGACAATTGGAACCTGTTGAGCAATGGCTAATCGAATCAAATCGATATCAACATGGGGCGTAAAAAGAAACTGTGCTCCCGCTACAATCGCCTGTTGAGCCTGGTTTCTATCCAATAAGGTGCCAGCCCCAATCAGACAGGTTTTGAGGTCTAAGCGCAATTGACGAATTAGTTCAGCCGGACGATCGCTGTTCCAGGTAATTTCAATTAAATGCATTCCTCCCCTGGCAACCGCCTGTGCCATCTGGTAACCGACCCCAATTTCGGCGGTGCGGATCACAGCGATTGCCCGATGGGAGCGCAGAATCTGTAGCCAGGTTTGCGTTTGCATGGACAGAGACCAAAATTTAGACAGTCTCAAGTCTAGTGTCTAAAGTTACGGGTCTACATGCTCCAGATGGCAAAAAAGGGGACAGTCTGGCTGCCCCCTCACAACTTACTTAAGGAGAATGCAATGAAAGAAACGCTATGCTAAGGCTGCAACTTTCACATCGCTTACAGCTAACAAGTCTTGGAGTTCTTCTGCATCAACGGTTTCTTTCTCCACTAGCATTTGCGCGAGTGCATCTAGAATCGTGCGGTTTTGGATCAGCACCGCTTTTGCCCGACGGTATGCTTGCTCAACCAGGTTACGCACTTCATCATCGATCGCAGCAGCCGTCTCTTCAGAAAAATCGCGTTCAGCGGCGATATCTCTGCCTAGAAACATGTTGCCTTGCTGACGTCCTAGTGCAACAGGACCTAGTCGATCACTCATCCCAAAGCGGGTTACCATTTGGCGAGCCACTCGGGCAACTTGTTGCAGGTCATTGGATGCGCCAGTCGTGACTTCTTCCTCGCCAAAGATGATTTCTTCAGCAATTCGACCCCCCAATGCCACTGCCATCTGATTTTGCAAGTAAGACCGAGAGTACAGACCTGAGTCCATTCGATCTTCGCTGGGAGTGAACCAGGTCAAGCCACCGGCGCGACCGCGAGGAATGATACTGATTTTCTGAACGGGATCATAGTCAGGCATCAAAGCGCCTACGAGTGCGTGCCCTGCCTCATGATAGGCAACCAGCGTCTTACGCTTTTCGCTCATTACACGGTCTTTCTTTTCGGGCCCTGCCAGCACCCGATCGATCGCATCATTGACCTCATCCATCGAGATTTCAGTCAGGTTGCGACGGGCTGCCAGAATTGCGGCTTCGTTCAGCAAGTTTGACAGGTCAGCTCCTGTGAAACCTGGCGTCCGACGGGCGATCTTCTCCAAATCCACATCTTTGGACAACGTTTTGCCGCGAGCATGGACGTTGAGAATTTCTAAACGACCTGCAAAGTCAGGGCGATCGACCACAACCTGGCGATCGAAACGACCGGGACGCAACAACGCAGCATCCAAAACGTCTGGACGGTTTGTTGCAGCAATAATAATAATGCCAGTATTACCTTCAAACCCATCCATCTCAGTCAACAGCTGGTTCAATGTCTGCTCGCGTTCGTCGTTGCCGCCGCCGAGACCTGCGCCTCGTTGACGACCAACCGCGTCAATTTCATCAATAAATACGATGCAAGGTGCGTTTGACTTCGCTTGCTCAAATAAGTCGCGTACACGAGAAGCACCCACACCTACGAACATTTCAACAAACTCAGAACCTGAAATCGAGAAGAAAGGAACACCAGCTTCTCCTGCTACCGCACGGGCAAGCAGGGTCTTTCCAGTACCCGGAGGTCCTACTAACAAAACACCTTTGGGAATTTTCGCTCCTACTGCAGTGAAGCGATCGGCGTTTTTGAGGAAGTCTACAACTTCGCTCAACTCAAGCTTTGCCTGCTCAATTCCAGCAACATCACCAAACGTGACCTGGGTTTGAGGTTCCATTTGCACTCTGGCTTTTGATTTGCCAAAGTTCATCGCCTGGCTACCCGGTCCATTTTGTGCGCGTCGGAGTAAGAAAAACAAAGCAACCAGCAACAAAACGGGGAAAAACAAACCGCTCAGCGCCTTAAACCAGATGCCATCATCGCTGGGAGGACGAACTGCAATATCAACACCATTACGAGTCAATGTATCGATCAGGGTGGAATCTGTCGGAATTAAGTTGACATGATATTTTGTACCGTCTTGAGCAGTGACATCGGCTTGCGTACGATCCGCACTGACTCTGACCGCATCAATCGACTTACTCTCAACTTTGCTTAAGAAGTCGCTATATCTCAAGGGATTAGCTGCTTGAGGCTTGTTCTCAAAAAATACTGTTGCCAAGGCGATAACAACGATCGCTAGCAGGGCATACAGTCCAGCGTTTCTCCACCGTTTATTCACCGGGATTCATCCTCCTTAAAAGTCTGTTATCGGAGTTTTTCAGAATTCTAATTATGTTAACTAATATTAACGTAATCTGAGAATTCTGCACAATTAGGCTCCGCATCACTGGTCACTCATATGATCCCATTCTGACATTTCGCCCGAAAAATGGGGGTTGGATTCAGATGGGTGATTCAGCCTTCAGGATCACAGCACAGACATAAAGTTCTTTCACCTTCCTGTCATCGCGCTTAATGCAGTGAAAGGGTTAGTGACTGAATCGTTGCTGAAGTCATCCCACTTTTATGAATCAACTCTCTGTCGAATTTGTCATTGAAGCTGGACGCATTGAACGCCAGTATTGGAAGGATCTTTGGCGCTACCGAGAACTCTTCTATTTCCTGGCATGGAGAGACATTTTAGTGCGCTATAAGCAAACAGCGATCGGAATTGCTTGGGCGCTGATCCGCCCATTGCTCACAATGGTGGTCTTTACGGTGGTCTTTGGCACTCTGGCTAAATTGCCTTCCAGCGGCGCTCCCTACCCTATCTTGGTGTTTGCCGGAATGTTGCCCTGGCAGTTCTTTGCTAATGCCCTCTCAGAATGCAGCAATAGCTTAATTGCGAACAATAATCTAATTTCTAAAGTCTATTTCCCTCGGCTGATTATTCCTGCCAGTTCAGTCATTGTGAGTTTTGTGGACTTCTTGATCTCTGGCATGATTCTGCTGGCACTCATGATTGGATATAACTTTACGCCAAACTGGCGGATTGTGACCCTGCCTGTGTTTATTGCGATCGCCTTTGCTGCAGCAATGGGAGCAGGCTTGTGGTTAGCAGCTTTGAATGTAAAGTACCGCGACTTTCGCTACATCGTGCCATTTATCGTCCAGTTTGGCTTGTATATCTCGCCTGTTGGCTTTAGTAGCAGCCTTATCCCTACCCAATGGCGCTTACTTTACGCCCTCAATCCTATGGTTGGTGTAATTGATGGCTTCCGATGGGCAATTTTGGGACGCAACGTCGCTCCGGATTGGCAAGGATTTGGGTTATCGACCACCCTTGTGCTGTTGCTATTGGGAAGTGGCATCTGGTACTTTCGCAAGACTGAGCGAACCTTTGCTGATGTAATCTAGCGATCGCTCCTTTATCGGAATAGGGAATCCTAAAAAGAATCACTTTAAGACTTAACCTCCAATCTGTGTCCAGTTAAATCCATGCCAGCCCCACCTATTTCGCCCTTGCCATCCGATCGATTACCTGCCAAGTCTCGTTGCACCCGCAAAAATTTTTTAGTCTTCGGTTCGCCTGCCATTGAAGAGGCAGAAATCCGAGAAGTGGTTGCCAGCATGGGAAGTGGTTGGTTAGGCACAGGACCGAAGGTTGCCCAGTTTGAACGAGATTTTGGAGCTTATAAGAAAGTACAGCACTCCGTTGCTGTCAATTCCTGCACAGCTGCGTTGCATTTGGGTTTGCTGGCAGCAGGGTTACAGTCGGGAGATGAAGTCATCACAACGCCTCTCACCTTCTGTGCTACTGTCAATGCCATCATCCATGCCGGAGCAACGCCTGTCCTGGCAGATATCGATCCGGTAACAATGAATATAGACCCGACACAAGTTGCTGCTCGGATTACTACCAAGACTCGCGCGATCGTTCCAGTCCACTTTGCGGGGCGTCCCTGCGAAATGGATGCATTATGTAGTCTGGCAGCAGCCCATAACCTGAAGTTAATTGAAGATTGTGCCCACGCGATCGAAACGGAGTACAAAGGGCGTAAAGCTGGAACTTTAGGGGATTTTGGTTGCTTCAGTTTTTATGTGACCAAAAATATTGTGACGGGTGAAGGGGGGATGGTGCTGACCCGTCGCGAGGAAGATGCTGCCCGGATCAAAGTGCTGGCACTGCACGGAATGAGCAAAGATGCCTGGAAACGTTTCAAAGATGAGGGTTACAAGCACTATCAGGTGGTGGAGTGTGGCTTCAAGTACAATATGATGGATCTGCAAGCGGCGATCGGCATCCATCAACTCAAACGCATTGAAACCTACTGGCTACATCGTCAGGAAATCTGGCACCGCTACAACCAGGCTTTTGCTGATCTGCCCGTTACCTTGCCATCTGCACCCGAAGCTGATACCCGCCACGCTTACCATCTCTATACAATCCTGATTGATGAAGCTAAAACGGGAATCAGTCGCGATCAGTTTTTAGATGCCATGACAGTTGAAAATATTGGTATTGGCGTCCACTACCTGAGTATTCCTGAACATCCCTATTATCAGCAAACCTTTGGCTGGAAACCGGAAGATTGTCCCCATGCCATGAAAGTTGGTCGCCAAACAGTGAGCCTACCGCTCTCGGCAAAGCTCACCGATGACGATGTAGAAGATGTGATTCAAGCAGTAAGGCATATTTTGAAGGCATGAAACTGCGAACAATATTTTTCTGTGGTCATAAGTCACCCTATGGCTTAGCTCACCTGGAACCGATTCTAGAATCAGATCTTGAGGTGATTGCTGTTGTAGTTGCCACAGATGAACGATGGCAGCACTTCTGGGATGCGCTGGGAGGTAAAATTTACTATCAGCCCCGCAGTCAGCAAAGGCCCTGGAATAATATAAAAGCGTTCATCAAGCGAAAATTTCCTCCATCCCTGCTAAAGCTCTTAAAAAAATCATTACCGGATATTGCATTTGTTAGTGAGCTAACCCACCGCTATCAAATTCCTGTTTGGCAGGTATCTGATGCTAATGAAGCAAGTTTTCTACAGCAGGTTCGAGCGGCTAAACCTGATCTCATTCTTTCTGCGGCATATCCCCAGGTCTTTTCAAAAGAGCTCATTTCGATTTCTAAAAAAGGGAGTGTTAACTTTCATCCCTCTCTTCTACCAAAATATCGCGGAGCACACCCTCATTTCTGGGCGATTGTCAAAGGCGAAAAGGTTAGTGGCATGACTGCTCACTTTATGACTGAAAATCTTGATGATGGTGATATCGTAGCGCAGCTAGAAATCCTGATCGAGCATTGTACTTATGCCGAGTTCTACCAGAAACTTATCCAGGAGACTCCTAATTTAGTCAAATTAGTTGATCAGTTTTTTCAAAATCAAGATTCAGTTGCAATTCCACAAAATTTATCAGAAGCTTCATTTTTTAGAAACGATCGCGAAATTCATCGTCGTATTTTTTGGGAGTTACATACGGCGATAGAAATTCACAATTTGTGCAGAACAGAGCAAGCATTTTGTTTCTTCAGAAATGTCAGAATTCAGTGTCTGAAGACCAAGATTCAGTCAACAAATCGAAATTTAACTAATCAAGTTCTGGTTGAAACCGGTACGATCGTGGACATTGATAAAGATAGCCTTGTTGTTAAAGCAAGAGATGCCTGTATTCATATTTATCAGATTGAAGAAAATGGAGAGTTATATCTTTCCTATAACTGGGCAAAAAAATATCAAATCTATATTGGAGAAAAGCTGCTCTAATGAGCCTTAAAAAATCCGTTTTTATGGGAGTAAAATGGTCCACTGCTTCTCAAATTGGACGGCAGGGAATGCAAATAGTAACCATGATCATTCTAGCGCGGTTGCTTTCTCCCATAGATTTTGGATTAGTGAGTATGGCAACAGTTGTGATCGGGTTTATCGCTATATTCAAAGATCTCGGAACTGCATCTGCTCTCATTCAACGAAAACACATTTCGGACGAGCTTTTATATAGTATTTTTTGGCTCAATGCTATGTTCGGGCTTCTTGCAACAGCTATTCTCTTAGGGAGTGCTCCCCTGATTGGCAGAATATATCACGAACCTAGAGTTACCCCGATTTTGGGGACTCTATCTCTGACTTTCTTTATCGCTGGTTTAAGTACTCTGCAGCAAACCGTGCTTGAGCGAAATTTGGAATTTGGTAAATTAGCCAAAATAGAACTAGGTGTAACTTTACTCAGTTCTATTATTGGGGTTATTTCTGCACTATTTCAGGCAGGAGCTTGGAGTCTTGTATACCAAACACTTGTATCCGTTTCAGCAACTACTATTCTGCTCTGGTTTGTAACTGGTTGGCAACCAAAAATTATTTTTGATTGGAACGAATTAAAGTCTATTACTAGTTATAGTTTGAATCTAACTGGATTTAGTATTTTTAATTATTTTGCTAGGAATGCTGACTACTTTCTAATCGGGCGTTTTTTGGGGGTTCAGTCACTGGGATACTATACGCTGGCATATCGCATCATGCTTTACCCACTACAGAATATTGTCTGGGTTATTGGTCGGGTTATTTTTCCAGCTTTTTCTCAAATGCAGCATGATAATACCAGGTTTTGTTATGCCTATTTACGTGTAACACAAACCATCGCATTCGTAGTTTTCCCTTTGATGGTTGGACTCTGGGCATTGGCTGAGCCGTTTGTCTTAGCTACGTTTGGTGCAAGTTGGCAACCTGTCATTCTCCTGGTGCTGATTTTGAGCCCAATTGGCATGATCCACTCTATTGGCACAACTGTAGGCGATATCTACCAAGCAAAAGGGCGAACTGATTGGATGCTCCGCTGGGGGCTATTTGCTGGAACATTGGTGGTGTGTTTTTTCTGCATTGGTTTACAGTGGGGCATCGTGGGTGTTGCTGGTGCCTACGCGATCGTTAGTGCGCTGCTGATTTATCCCAGTTTTGCCATTCCCTTCAAGCTGATTGGTCTGTCGATGCGAGAGTTCCTGGCAGGACTGTGGCGACCCTTTCTATGCAGTTTACTAATGCTTGCAGTGCTTGCTGGATCACGTTTAATTCTTCCTAATGGTTTAGCAAGTGTCTGGCAGCTAGGTATCCTAATTCCAGTTGGTTGTCTCACCTATCTGTTGTCCAGTTGGTTGCTCAACCGAGAGCAACTGCAAGAAACCTTGAGTATCGTAGGAATGAGAAATTGAATCCTCAATTATCCCAGCGATCGCAGCAGATTGGAATACTCCATAGTTTTCCAGTCTGGCTACCTCAAACCCAAACCTGGCTCTACAATCAGGTTCGCTACCTGCCAGATGATATTGAATCCTCCATCGTTTGCGAAACCACTGAAAATCTGGATCAATTTAACCTCCCCAATATTCACTCGCTGGCAAGTGCTCCTCGCTGGCGTTATATCTGGGACAAGGGTTTACGCAAGTTGAATCTGCGTCGATATTTAGGTTATGGGATTGCGATCGCCCAACAGCAATCTGCTGCCATCCTCCACTCCCACTTTGGTGACATTGGTTGGATAGATTTGGCAGTTGCCAAACGTGCTGGGCTGAAACACGTTGTCACCTTCTACGGTTACGATGTCAATGAATTGCCAACCCAAGACAAACGCTGGTATCAGCGTTACCAAACTCTGTTTCAGCGAGTAGACCGGATTCTTTGCGAAGGTCCGCACATGGCTCAATGCATTGTTCAACTTGGTTGTCCCGAAGAGAAGGTGCGAGTTCACCATCTTGGTATTGCGATTGACCAGATTTCGTTTCAATCCCGCATTTGGCATCGTGGCGAACCTTTAAAGGTGCTGATTGCAGCCTCTTTCAGTGAAAAAAAAGGCATCCCCTACGCATTGCAAGCCCTGGGGCAACTCCGGCATGAAATTCCCCTCAAAATCACAATTATTGGAGACGCTAGAAATCATCCGGAAAACCTGGCAGAAAAACGAAAAATTTTGGCAACGATCGAAAAACATCAGCTTCAGTCTCATACCTTACTGCTAGGCTACCAGCCTCATTCTGTAATGCTTGAGGCTGCTTATGCCCATCACGTTTTTCTCTTGCCTAGTATTACTGCTAGCAGTGGCGATACAGAGGGCGGTGCACCAGTAAGCCTGATTGAAATGGCTGCTACGGGGATGCCGATCGTCAGCACAACCCACTGTGATATTCCAGAGGTAATTCAGCAGGGTAAGACAGGGCTATTAGCTCCAGAGCGAGATGTTGCGAGTTTGCTTGATCATCTGCGCTGGCTGATTCGGCATCCCAATCAGTGGCAAGGGATGGCAACTGCTGGTCGTGCCCATATAGAACAAGAATTTAACGCTATAAAACAAGGGGAAAACTTAGCGAAAATCTATCGCGAGCTGGTACAGAGTCGAGTTTAATTCCCCAGAGATTCGTCTGCTATAGGTAGACAAACGCTCACCGTTGTTCCGTTAGAGCCTCTAACGGATTGATTATACTTTTTCGTAGGGTGAGACTTTCTTTGCAAAACCTTAGGTGCACATCGCGTGATAGTTATCCAATGGCCGTGGCGGCCTCTTCAGTAAACAGTTTGACGCGAAGTTCAGAATCTGTAAATTGGCGCAGTTGTCGGAAGAAGGAACAAATTGTTCCACAGCTTTGATGCCAGTTCTGAAAAAGCTAGTCACTGCCTGACTCAAAAGCGACAACGATCGCAGTGTCCACACTTTTTCGCTTCAGGAAAGCCGAAGCTTTTGAGTAGAAATTGCCAGCGACAGTCCTTGGTGTGGATAAACTGCACCATCTGTTTTGCTGCTTGGGTGTTGGATTGGGCAACCACCCTGTGTCCGGTTTTTTGCGGCTTGATTTGGTAGTGAAAGGGATCGAGCCAATCGAGTTGTCCCTGTCCGTGCAGGAGCGATAGCGCGATCGCTCCCTGTGGAAACTGCCTTGCCACGGAATTCACCGCTCCTTGCTTTGGCAACTTCTGCACCAGTTGTTGCGCTGATCGTTGTTGTTCCTGTGCCTGGTTTTCAAAAAACTGTCGGCGTTGCTGGTCTGCCGAGTCTAGCCAACCCGTCCGTTCACTCACCAGCATCAACGCCTCCGCCGGGTTGCCATCGCGCCCGGCTCGTCCTACTTCTTGCACATACTCGGCTAGCAGCAACGGCGAGTGAAAATGTGCCACCCAGCGGCAATCTGGTTTGTTTATCCCCATGCCAAAGGCATTGGTACAGACTACAAAGGGTAACGTTCCCGTGATCCAATCCTGTTCGATCTGGCGACGTTCCTGAGGACTGAGTCCGGCGTGGTAAGCCGCTGTGTGGTAACCCTTTTGCGTGAGCCAATCTGCCAGAGTTTCGCTATCTCGACGGGTGCGGATATAGACCAATCCTGCCTGCCCCGACTTAGATTGGATAAATTTGAGCAACGCCTGCCGCCGCTGTTGTGGCGTCCAGACTGTCTGTACCCCTAGATACAGATTGGCGCGATAAGGATTGAGGCGAAAGATCTGGGGATGTTCCAGCTTCAGAATTTGCTGAATCGTCTGCTGCGCTTGCGGATCAGCTGTTGCAGTGAAGGCGGCGATCGCCATCCGACTCCCAGCAGGTTTCGACTTCAACAACGCTGATCGCACTGCTCCCAGGCGATAGTACGCCGGACGGAACGTATCCCCCCATTGCACCAAGCAATGTGCCTCATCCAAAATCAACCCATTAATCTTGAGGGTGGGCTGACAGAGCCGTTCCCAAACCGCTGCACTCAACAGGGTTTCCGGCGAAAGATAGAGTAACCTCAGCTGATGCCGCTCTAATGTCCATAATGTCCGCTTATAGTCAGTTCTGGGCATTTCGCTGTGCAACAAAGCCGCAGGCAACTGGCGCTGCAGCAGTTCCTCAACTTGGTTTTCCATCAAGGCGACCAGCGGCGAAACCACCAGCGTCAACCCACTCTGTAACAGGGCAGGCAACTGGAAGCAAATCGATTTCCCTCCACCCGTTGGCATAATGATGAGTGCATCTTGTTGCGCCAACAGACATTGAACAATTTCTCCCTGGGGCGATCGAAAATTCTCGTATCCCCAAATGCGCTTAAATGCAGCAAGAACGGTATCCCAGGCAGTGGTTTGAGTCGGCATCATGGCTCGAAGTCGATACACCTCGATTCAGAATGCCCGGATTGGAGAAATTTGCCACAGGCGATGTTCAGTGCAGATGGCGTGGAGCGGTTGATCCCAAGCATCGATGGGGAGTTGGGACAGATGGGCAAAAGCGAAGGTGATGCCGATCGTCGGAATCCTTTGCCATTCAGGGGAAGTGAGCAGACGATCGTAGAAGCCACCGCCATAACCCAAACGGTAGCCGCGATCATCACAGGCGACACAGGGTACTAAAATCAAATCTACCGCTTCAGGAGACAATACGGGTGCATCAGGAAGAGGCTCCAAAATGCCGTATTTGCCTGTTCGGAGAGATGCCGCATCGGTGGGTAAACATTGGTGCCAGGACAGGGATTGCTCGACACAACGAGGAAATCCCCACACTTTATTCAGGCGGAATAGAGAACTGAGATCCACTTCTTGTCGGAAGCTGAAGTAGGCAAGAATGGTTTTGGCTTGTTGGAACTGGGATGAAGTTTGCAGGTGCGCGCAGATCTGAGCGCTTTGGGCTTGCCACACTTCGGGGGAGAGTTGGCGGCGGGTCTGGAGGAGCGATCGTCTCAGTTCTGCTTTGTTCATGAACGCTCCAGCCAAACTGATGCCATTTTAGAGTGCGGCTGGTGAAAGCCTGAACGGTTATCGTAAAAGTATCGTCGGTTTAACATGCCATTTAATTGACCCGATCCCTGGTTACATTTTGAAGAAAGGAACATCGCCATGATTGCCCTGACCAATCAGCCTCGCATGACTCCAGAAGCGTATCTGTCGTGGGAAACTGGGCAAGAACTTCGGTATGAATATATTGATGGTGAAGTATTTGCCATGACCGGGGGCACTATCCCTCACAACGACATTGCGCTGAATCTCTATCGATCGCTCTATCCTCACCTCCGAGCCAAGGGTTGCCGGATTAACGTGGCAGATGCCAAACTGCATTACTACCACAGGTCCCTTTCTGTATCCCGATCTACTGGTGACCTGTGATGCACGCGATCGGCGGGCGATCGAATTTGTGCAATTTCCTTGCTTATTGGTGGAAGTGCTGTCCCCTAGTACCGAAGCCTACAACCGAGGGGGTAAATTTGCCCAATACCGTCGTTTAGATAGCTTGCGAGAGTATGCCCTGATCAGTTCTGATAGTATCAGTGTTGATATTTTCCGCCTGAACGATCGGGACAAATGGGAACTCACGCCTTACTGCGAAGGTGAAACCCTGCAACTTGCAAGTATTGATTTTGAGTGTCCGATTAAACTGCTTGACGAAAATATCCAATTCTTACGGCCGTCAGGCAATGAGGCTGTGGGCGTTTGACTTCAGAGTTTGGTGGAGCTTACATCCTCGAACTTATCGGATGGTTTGACGAGTGGACGATCGCTTAAAACCGAATTTGACTGGAATGAATGACTCCCATATCGCCACACGCATCCGTGTAATACCATTGTCCAGTAGAACCGTAGACATTAATCTTGGTACGTTTTGTAACTGAGCAGAGAACTTTGCCATTGGGGGCAGTTCTGACATTGGAAGGAGGATCGAACACGGTGGCAACGCCTACATCAGAGGTTGGGCTGTAAGCCCGATAGCTACAAACCACCTTCAACATATTCTGGGTTGCCTGAGATTGGGGACGATGCACCGATCGTTCTGGAAAAGTCGTCCAGGTGCCTGCTTCACAATTTGCCTGACTTTGAACGCGCTCATTTCCCAAGTAGTAAACAAAGTCGATACTGCGAGAACTGGCTTGCGAAATCGAGCATAGATCAACATTTACACTCTGCCCACCGATGGCTCGACCGGCAGAGTAGTTGCAAGTTTGTGCTTGAACCGATTGAGGAGCAGTCAAGCATAAGCTGGGGAAGAACGCCAGAGTAGTTAACCCGATCGCTGACAATTTTTGTAATTTCATTTTTTCCTATCCTTGATTTTTGATATTTCAATTCAATCGAGACCTGTAAACGACAGATCCCCGATTTCTCAGCTATAACTCCATGCTAAGCAGGAGCGTTTGAGAAATCGGGGATCTTTACAAGGGTGCGAAGAAAATTCGCGAATTTTTACTCAGCAGCGTGCTGGCGATACCAGTCGATCGTGTTTTTCAGCCCTTGCTTAAACTCTACCTGTGCGACAAAGCCAAACTTTTCCTTTGCGCGTTGAGTGTCTAAACAACGCCGGGGTTGACCGTTCGGTTTGTCGGTTTGCCAGACTAGTTCGCCTTTGTATTCCATCAGTTCACAGATCAGTTCAATCAGGTTTTTGATGGAGATTTCGTAACCTGTTCCCAGGTTGACCGGTTCCGGGTCGCTGTAGAACTGGGTGCCCATGACGATGCCACGAGCAGCATCTTCCGAATAAAGAAACTCGCGGGTGGGGCTGCCATCACCCCAAACCGGGATTTGGGCATCACCGCGCTGTTGTGCCTCATGCACCTTACGCACTAGGGCAGGAATGACATGGGAACTACGTGGGTCGAAATTGTCTTCAGGACCGTAGAGGTTGACGGGCAAGAGATAGATTCCATCAAATCCATACTGTTGGCGATAGGACTGGAGTTGCACCAGCAGTGCTTTTTTGGCAACGCCATAAGGGGCATTGGTTTCTTCAGGGTAGCCGTTCCAGATGTCATCTTCTTTGAACGGAACGGGGGTGAATTTGGGATAGGCGCAGATGGTGCCTACGCAGACGAACTTCTGCACACCTGCTTCATAAGCAGCGTGGATGAGTTGGGTGCCCATCATCAGGTTGTCGTAGAACAGTTCGGCGGGTTTTTCCTGGTTCAAGCCGATACCACCCACGTGAGCAGCTAGGTGAACGATGATGTCTTGTTGATCGGCGGCACGTTTGCAGCTTTCCATCTGGCGCAGGTCACAATCGCGCGATCGCGGCACCGTGATTTTCTCAGGATCGGCTCCGGCTTGACAGAGTTGGGCAATCACCTGGCGACCCAGGAAGCCTGCTCCACCTGTCACCAAAATGCGCTTGTTGGTCAGATCCAAAGGCGTGGAGGTCATGGGGCACTCCTATAAAGGGGGATAGGCTAGAGATTCTAGGTAATTTATGGATAACCGTACTGTACTTTCCAGAGACGCGATCGCATCTCTGGAAATGGGGATTTCTCTGAAAGTGGATCTTCCAGAACTTAGGACATTAAACCGCTCACACCCTGACGGACGGTCGCAATATCTTGAACCTGTTGTTGTTTGTGACCATTCAGAGGTACCAAGCCCAACGCTTTCAGGTCAGCTTCTACCATCAAAATGACCAATTGTTCAAACGTTACGGTTGGTTCCCAACCCAATTTTTGCTTGGCTTTGGCAGGGTCTCCAATCAATAATTCGACCTCTGCCGGACGCAGGTAGCGCTCATCAAACTCTACATAATCGTGCCAGTCGAGGTTGACATGACCGAAGGCAATGCCAAGAAATTCTTCGACAGAGTGAGTTTCGCCAGTTGCGACAACATAGTCATCAGGCTGCTCCTGCTGCAACATTAGCCACATTGCCTTGACATAGTCCTTGGCGTAACCCCAGTCGCGCTTGGCATCCAAATTCCCCATGTAGAGTTTCTTTTGCTTGCCAGCCACAATGCGGGCAACGGCGCGAGTAATTTTGCGGGTGACGAAAGTTTCGCCCCGTCGGGGTGATTCGTGGTTAAACAGAATGCCGTTGCTAGCGAATAAGCCGTACGACTCGCGGTAGTTGACCGTTTGCCAGTGGGCGTAGACTTTGGCACAGGCGTAGGGACTACGGGGATAAAACGGAGTCGTTTCTTTTTGAGGAATCTCTTGGACTTTACCAAACATTTCCGAGGAGCCTGCCTGGTAGAAGCGAACTTCGATGCCAGTGCGTTGCTGGTAGTCGCGGACTGCCTCCAACAATCGGAGTGTGCCCATACCCACGGAATCAACGGTATATTCGGGAGAATCAAAGCTTACCCGAACGTGGGATTGAGCGCCCAGGTTATAAATTTCTGTGGGTTTGATTTCTTCTAGAATGCGACGCAGGGTGGTGCCGTCGGTCAAGTCACCATAGTGCAAAAATAGCTTTGCCCCTTCGTTGTGGGGGTCCTCATACATGTGATCGATGCGATCGGTATTAAACGTGGAAGTGCGTCGAATGATGCCGTGAACTTCGTAGCTTTTTTCTAGCAAAAGTTCGCTCAAGTAAGAGCCATCTTGACCAGTAATGCCCGTAATCAGCGCTCGTTTCCCTTGCGTCATCCTCAATATCCTTGTCTGTAGACGTTGTGAACGGGGGGCGATCTAGCCTTGCAAAAACCTGTAATCTTGATCTCTAGCCAATCTATGCAATGAGCAGCCTGGGTGAGATAGCCCCATAATTCTTTCCTAAGCTAACCTGAAATTTCTCAAGAAGATTGAAGGGACTGTGTAGTCTTTGCAAAGACTTTGCAGATATTTACATGAAATGACTGTCAAAAGATTGGTTTTTAAGAGAATCAGGGAGGTTGCTAGATTCAAATCGGTGTGGGAAAAAGGAGTTTTTAGGGGTCAATCAACTATCCTCGGATCGCCGATTCCAAGATACGCGATCGAGTTTTCCGATTGTGTCGCTTTATATCAAAGCTTTACAGACGGAGTGGGCAATATCCGCAGTGTAGACGATCGATCGAAGGATCGGGGCTTTCCATCGCTTCCTTCAGACAACTGCCCCAATTGGATGGTCAAATGAGTCCATCGAACTGGGGCAGTTATCTATAGTCAATTGTCGCGAGCCAAACATCGTCTAGCCCTTGACGCAAACCACTTGCTTAAGGGTCGCGACCACTTCTACCAAATCGGACTGGTTCGCCATGACCTGGTCGATCGGCTTATAAGCGCCCGGAATTTCATCCAGGATGCCAGGATCTTTGCGGCACTCCACCCCTTGGGTTTGCTGGATTAGGTCATCCAGCGTGAAGTGGAGCTTTGCTTTGTTGCGAGACATGGTCCGTCCAGCACCGTGAGAGCAAGAGCAATAGCTCTCATGGCTTCCCTTGCCTTTTACAATGAAGGACTTTGCCCCCATGGAGCCAGGGATGATGCCGTAGTCTTCTGTCCGCGCCCGCACTGCTCCTTTGCGGGTCACATACACTTCTTCGCCAAAATGGACTTCCTTTTCAGCGTAGTTATGGTGACAGTTAACCGATAGCAAGGGCTTGGTGGGTTTGCCGCCAACCAGGTGCTTTTCTACCAAGCGCTTGAAGCGTGCCATCATGACTTCGCGATTCATTCGGGCGTAGTTTTGTGCCCACTGTAGGTCGCGCCAGTAGGCATCGAACTCGTTGGTCTGGGCAACAAAGTATGCCAGGTCAGGGTCGGGCAAGCGGTCGCCGGCTAGTTTTGCCAGTTCTCTCGCCGTGCTGATATGGCATTGCGCCAACTTGTTGCCAATGTTGCGAGAACCGGAGTGCAGCATGAGCCAGACCTGGTTGTTTGTGTCTAGACACACCTCAATAAAGTGGTTGCCGCCGCCGAGGGAACCCATCTGCTTCATGGCTTTGACTTGCAGGTCTTGCACACCGGAGTGCAGTTCCTTGAAGCGTTGCCACCCTTGCCAATTGCTGGCGGTGGTTTCAACTTCTGGGTTGTCGTTGAAGCCAACGGGAATGGACGCTTCGATATCCTGACGGATTTTCTTGAGCTTGCCTTCCAGTTGATCGGCAACAAAGGGCGTTTTGATAGCGCACATACCGCAGCCAATATCTACGCCGACCGCAGCGGGGATGATCGCTTCCTTCGTGGCAATGACAGAACCGACCAGAGCACCTTTGCCCAGGTGAACGTCAGGCATGAGGGACACATGTTTGAAAATGAAGGGCAGGGAGGCAACATTTTTTGCCATTTTCAGTTCTTCATGTCCCAACTCGTGGTTTGCCCAGGAAAGAACGGGGGCTGAGGTAGAGAGGGGGAGTTGTTCGTAAGGCATGGTGGTTGCCTCCTGGTTGAGGGATGAGAGATTAAACGATTAGGGCATTAGGCTTTACGCGCCCTGACGATCGCGGAAAGAGTGATCAAAATCCGCACTACAGCATACTACACGTTGTCGCAATCGATTCCGGAGAAAGGAGTGGTTCGAGCTATAGGCTTTAGAGTGGATAGATGGACTGGGTTCGGATCTCCGAGGTTTCCAAAAAAACTTGGAGGTCTGAGCTGCAAGTTCCTACGTATCCCATGTGCCGAGTCTATCGTGATGTTTTCCTTAGACACTCGCCATGCGTTCCGATCGTTTATCTGCGTCGGGCTTTACTAACCATTTTGCGAGAGAGGCGGAGATTCAGCTCTTCTTTATCTGCCCAATCTTGTAAGAGGCGATAGAAGACTTGTCGATCGTCGTTTTTGAGCACGGCGACCTGGTCGGCAGTTTCAATTACGTAGGGGTAGCCATTGCCGACGATGACTTCGCCGCGCACCCAGTCAATGACGCGATCGCTGAGTCCAGCGTCGTAGAGCCAGAGAGGGAGCTCCAAGCGCACTGGGTAGCCATCGTGGGTTTTGAGATAGGTGAAGGCAATTTTGTCTGCTTGTTCGCCATAGCGATCGAGAATTCCGGCACGTTGGCTGAGAAACAAGGGAGTGCGATCGCCCCATTGCATGTTGCGTCCCAAGAGTTGGGCATCGTGGACCGATCGTGATTCAGGCAGTTCAAAGAGCGTTTGCAGCATCACAGTCAAGTCACGGGCATAGCTGGTGTCGATGTATGCCACCAGAGGCACACGGAAGGTTTCACTTGCCTGGAGGAGTTTCAGTACACAGCGGGTGTAGAAGTTGCGGGTTTCCTCGTCAAAAGCTTCGGCAAAGGTAACGATCAACGAACCATCAAAGAAAACTAGGCAAGTTTCGCTGTGGGCGCGCTCTTCCATATAGGTAATGAGCCGCTGTGTTTCCATCTCAAATCGACGCATACTGACGCGACGATCGACTGGCTCACCACTGTTACCTGCACGCAAATCGGCGGGGGTCATCACATCCAGTTCGATGTCTTTTTCGTAACTGCCAGTGGGGAGGTGGGGATTCTCGAACCAGCCGATTTGCACTAAAGCGACGGGAATTGAAAGATCTTTGCTGGGATAGATCTGGGAGCCATCAACGGCAAAGGTGGCGATGCCGGTAAGTTTCTCTTTCACCCAGGTGAGACTTTGTTCCCGGCTTTGCCAAACTAAGTTAGAACGGACGATCCAATCAGGGGTATGGTTCAAAGGCTCCAGAGGGATAGCGCCACAGTCACCTGCAAGTTGTTCCAGGAACCAGGCATTGGGTTGCTGAGTAGCATCCTGCAATGCTTTCTGGTATTGCTGGAATTCCTTGAGAGTCTTTTGGTCAAAGATTTGGAAATCGTCTCGCTTATTTTGCAGTTTGGCAAGCACCTGTGAAGGTTTGAGCGGCATGAGATGGGATTGGGTGGAGAGCAGCAATCTTGATTCTAGGTTTTAGAGTGCAGATTTTCCTGTTTCTTGAGAAGTATTGACGAAATGAGGATGTTTTTCTGCATGGGTGCCCTATTTGCACTGCTCTGGTTCAGCCTGATTTAGTCAACTCACAATACTTATGCTTCAGAATCAACTGTGCTTCAGAACCGGACGATTGAGCCAAATGCTCCGCAGGTTGGCAGTTTTGGCAGCATGATAGTCTTCGCTGAGGCTATCGCCGATATGCCAGGCAGATTCGGGCAGGCACTGATGTTTTTGCAGGGCGATCGCAAAAATCTGAGGGTCGGGTTTAGCGCTGCCCACTTCGGTCGAAAGGGTGACCGATGCAAAGAAGGGAGAAAGTTTGAGTGCATCCAGTACTGAGTAGAGCCGCGAATCGAAATTGGAGATGATACCCATTTCGATGCCTTGCTTGCGCCAGTAACGGAGCGCCGGATAAACATCGGGATAAAGCATCCAGGGATCTTCGGTGGCAAAGTGGTCATAGAGGACGGAGAAGAATTCAGGGAAGTTGGGGAAGTTGTGCAACATGCCTGCCCGTTTCAAGGTTTGGCTCGCGATCGCCAGCCACCAGCTAAATTCTTTGCCAGGGATATCGGCTGGATCAACCCCTGGAAAGGCTGGAGGGACGGAATCTTTGAAGCTTTCTTTGAATGCTTGATCCAACTCAGGAATCGAAAGCTCAACACCAAACTCACGCGCAACCTGGCTGTAGATTGCGCCAACGCTGCCCCGTATACCAAACAGGGTGCCAACTGCATCGAGGAAAATAACTTGAGGATGCGCCATAGTGCTAACTACTATCCCATAAACTCGGATGAGTGGGAAATAGAATGCGCTAGCAATGACTTATCCACCGATCAGAACATTCGGTAGACCCTTGGCAACCACGGTCGTGATGGGTACACCAGCCGCAGTCGTTCCAGCGACTTGGGACGTGATGCGAGCGGCGGGGCGTCCACTAATCAAGACCGTAAAGGCTCCTGTGACGATCGCGCCTGAGACCACTACAGAGCCAGCCACAAGATCGCCAACGACGGAGGCAGGCAATCCGCCAATGAGCACGTTAGGAACACCGGGTCCCGTGATGATATCGCCAGTGGCGGTTAGGTCAGTGATGCGGGCTGCAGGAAACGTCATAGTTGAACTCAGGAAGGTGAATGACTTGGGTGGCGGTCTGCCAGTTTTGAAGGTTCGCAATCGGACTTTGCTATTCTGCACAGCGTCTTTCACTGAGGTGGAGGTGGCATCTTTCGCCCTACTGATTCTTGAAACACGCTGTCAGATAAGCTTCGACAAAGATTTTCTATGGCAAGGCTAAGAGTCTGAGTGGATTGCGAAGCTGATGCTCGGTTGGTTGGAGAACATGTTCTAGGCAGTGAATCTTTTGTGGTGTCAAAGCACTGCTCGATGAATGAACAACCCAAAGCTTAGTAGTGTTACCTGTTTCTCCACCCCTTGCTGGTACATCTGAGTGACGGGTTCCGCTTAAACGGGTGGGTTGAGCGCTGTTGCAAAAAAGCCACAAATCTTTATAAAGAAACGTTACCAAGTTAAGATGTCAATTGGTTTGCATTGTCCCTCCCTCTCTAACCGAATTCATGTTTTTGTCCAACCTCATGACTCCTATTCTGGCATCGATCGTAGCTTCACTGCCATCGATACCGTGGTTGTGTGCTCCCTTGCTAGCAACGGTTGAAGCAGAAAATGCACCGATCGTTCTGACCGGCGTGTTGCTGAGTCTAGTCGTGATTTACCTCGCCAGTAAGCTAGGAGCAGAGGTGGCGAAGCATTTAGATTTCCCCCCTGTTTTGGGTGAACTGGTGGCAGGCGTGATTATTGGGGTCTCTGCTTTACATTTAGTGATTTTTCCTGAAGGTGGATTATCCGCATCGGATTCGCTGCTCATGTCCGTGTTGCAATGGCTCAATCATTTGTCTCCTGCTGCGCTGACTGGCGTCTTTGAATCACAAAGCGAAGTGATTTCAGTTCTGGCAGAATTAGGTGTCATCATTCTGTTGTTTGAAATTGGGCTGGAATCGGATCTCAAGCAACTGAAGGAAGTGGGGTATCAGGCGACGATCGTGGCATGTGTTGGGGTGGCAGTGCCCTTTGCCGCAGGCACGGTAGGCTTGATGACCTGGTTTCATGTTGCAGCGATCCCCGCAATTTTTGCAGGGGCGGCACTGACAGCAACCAGTATTGGCATTACCTCTAAGGTGTTATCAGAATTGGGGCAACTCAAGTCGAAAGAAGGACAAATTATTGTCGGTGCGGCGGTAATTGATGATGTGCTTGGCATCATTGTGCTGGCAGTGGTCGCAAGTTTGGCAAAAACGGGTGAGATTGATATTGCCAATGTCCTTTACTTAATCATCAGTGCAACGGCTTTTTTGATCGGTTCAATTTTGCTGGGCGGTTTATTTAACCAGAGTTTTGTGGCGATCGTCGAACAGCTCAAAACGCGCGGCAATGTAATTGTCCCTGCTTTTACCTTTGCCTTTTTTATGGCATTTTTAGGCAATGCGATTCATTTGGAAGCAATTTTGGGTGCATTTGCCGCCGGATTAGTGCTCGATGAAACCGATGCCCGCAATGAGTTAGATGAATTGGTGAAGCCGATCTCTGATCTGTTTGTGCCGATCTTTTTTGTCACGGTGGGGGCACGGGCGGATTTGGGAGTGTTGAACCCTATAGTGCCTGAGAATCGGGCTGGACTTTGGATTGCTGTTTTTTTGATGGGAGTTGCCATTCTGGGCAAGATGGTGACTGGCTGGGTGGTGTTTGGTCAGCCTGGCATCAACCGCCTGGCGATCGGGGTTGGCATGATTCCGCGGGGTGAGGTGGGGTTGGTGTTTGCTGGAATTGGCTCTGCCAGTGGTGTTTTAGATAAACCGCTGGAGGTTTCCATCATCATCATGGTGATTTTAACCACCTTTTTGGCGCCACCTTTTCTCAGGATTGCGTTTGGTCAGCCGATCGAGCCGCCCACCCCGGGAGCACCGACGCCTAAACCTACCAGCGAACCCACCCTTTAGGCTTTAGGGTTTTACTAACCATGCGATCCCACGGCTTTAGCCAAACAATCTAAAATCCAACATAGCAGGATAGCTCGATCGCAGCCGATGATTCAGCCCAGGTCATCCCACAAGGTCAAAATCTTGGGTAGAATATGACGGTTGTATTCTGCCATACCTGCCTTGATTGAGCGTTATACTCTGCCCGAAATGGGCGATCTGTGGACTGATGACTACAAGCTAAAAACCTGGCTACAAGTCGAAATTGCCGTCTGCGAGGCGCAGGCTGAGTTGGGCTATATTCCAACAGAGGCGGTGGATGAAATCAAGGCAAGGGCAAACTTTGACCCGAAACGGGTATTAGAAATTGAGAAAGAAGTCAAACATGATGTGATTGCCTTTCTCACCAATGTGAACGAGTATGTAGGTGATGCTGGACGCTACATCCATTTGGGGTTGACCAGTTCCGACATGCTGGATACAGCGCTGGCATTGCAGATGGTTGCCAGTTTGGAAGTGATCCAGGGACAACTGGAAGAACTGGTGCAGGCACTCCGCTATCAGGCTCAGCAGCATCGTAATACGATCATGATTGGGCGCTCACACGGCATTCATGCAGAACCCATCACCTTTGGGTTTAAGCTGGCTGGTTGGTTGGCTGAAATGCTCCGCCATCGTGATCGTCTCTGTCAACTGCACCACAGTATTGCAGTTGGCAAAGTTTCTGGGGCAGTGGGGACTTATGCCAATGTCGATCCTCAGATTGAAGCGATCGCCTGTCAGAAGCTGGGCTTACAACCCGACTGTGCCTCTACTCAGGTGATTTCTCGCGATCGTCATGCCGAATATGTCAACGATCTGGCACTGCTGACTGCGTCGATCGAACGGTTTGCTGTAGAAATCCGCAATCTCCAACGCACCGATGTGCTAGAAGTCGAAGAATTTTTCTCGAAAGGACAAAAAGGCTCTTCTGCCATGCCCCACAAGCGCAACCCCATTCGCTCGGAACGCTTAACTGGTATGGCACGGATGGTGAGGGCGGCTGCCGTTGCCACGCTAGAGAACGTTGCCCTCTGGCATGAACGAGATATTTCTCACAGTTCGGTGGAGCGGGTGATGCTACCTGATGCCTGTATCCTGACCCACTTTATGCTAGTGGAAATCACCGACCTGGTGAAAAACTTGCTAGTCTACCCCGACAACATGGCACGCAATTTGAATTGCTACGGTGGGGTCGTGTTCAGTCAGCGGGTGTTGTTGACCTTGGTAGAAAAAGGCATGAGTCGCGAAGCCGCCTATGCTGCTGTACAGGCTTGTGCTCATCAAGCATGGAACAAACCCGATGGCGATTTTCGCACGCTGGTCAGCCAAGATGCCGCCATTACTGCTTATCTCTCCCCTGAAGCGATCGCGACTTGCTTCGATCCGCAACATCACCTAAAGCATCTGGATCAGATCTATCAGCGATTAGGAATTTGAATGAGGAGAACTGGAATTAGGGCTGGCAAAGTTGAGCCTGCCGATTGCCCATGCTTCAGTCTTTAGCTGACCCCTGCCTCATCGAATTTCCACCTCAAAAGAGTAATCGTAACCTTTGAAGTTCGATTCCAGAACTAATTTGTAGTTGCCGTCTACGGGCAGTTGATCAGACCAATTGGTGCGTCCTTTGTCTCCCAGATCTGTGGCGAACACTTTGCCATCCGGAGTCCACACAGAGGGGAAGGGACCTTCGGAGACATAGAGGGTCATGGTTTGTCCTTGCTGGGCTTGCAAGATGTATTCGTGACTGCCGGTGCCAATGAAGCGATCGCGAATGACTGCGGAGTTACTGCCTTTGCCAAACTGGATCTTCTCAACCTTTTGGTTGCAGCTACTCTCCGTGCGGTTTTTGGCAATCCAGCCCTGTATCGGATCACTGATTTGAAACCAGCCTGTGTTCTGGTTCACCACTGTGACGAACGTATTATTGGGTAAGGTGCCCACCACTTTGCTGTTTTCGGCATCTGGGGTCGATCTCACATTAAGTGGTGGGTTGGGGTCAGCGATGATTGCCATCCGGGTTTCACATGCCACTCTGATACGTTGGGCGCTGGCAGACGGGGCAGGGGCGATATCGGGGTTGTTTACCGGATTCGCGGCAGAGTTCGATGTGGGGGACGAGGCAGAATTGGCTGCCGATGCGGCGGGTTTCCCAGCCTGCATCGGCGCAGTTTTGATAGCAGGTGAAGCAGAAGGGCTGGTAGAAGTCGAGATCGAGGCAGATTCGGTGGGGGTTGGGCTGGTACTGGCGATCGGGGAGGCATCGGGAGTGGGCTGCATCAGAGCATAGGTCATCCCAGCAGCACCACCCACCGCAGCCACACCTGCCAGTACAAACCATGAAGATTTATTAGAGTTCATAGCGATGATCGACGTCCTGTAAGAGAACAGCCTATCCAGAACGCGGAGGGTGATGTTCTAGACGGGGTGTTGATTTGTTCCAATCCGTACAAGCGGGTTAAAAACCTGATTGAACCAGCATTTTAGTCTGTTTTAACAGACTTGAATCTTTCGCCCAAAGTTTCTTGCAGAAGCAGCGATCGGTTACAAGAAGCCGTCGCGCTCCAATTCTTCAATCACCTGTAATCCACGAGGATCGCCGACTTTCAGCACAGAGGCTTTGGCGTCTTCTCGTACGCCCACATCTTCGTCTTCCGCGCAGGTTTCAATCAGCGCATCGATCGCAGTGGCATAAATCACATTGGAAGGTAGTTCGCGACAAAGTTGACCCAACGCCCAGGCACAGTTGCTGCGCACGGCAGCGATCGGATCTTTCCGCATTGCCTCAATCAGGGCAGGAATGGCTGCAATAACGCAGTCATAGCCGACGGTTGCCATTTGTGCCAGAGAGCTGGCTGCCCACAGGCGTACCGCCGAAATATCCGTTTTGAGCGAATCTAGCAAAGGACTCAGCGCACGGCGATCGTGACAGTTGCCCAATGCCCAAACAACGCCTTTGCGGACATAGCCATTCCAATCTGCGAGTTGAGCAATCAGTGGTACAACCGCATCAAGGCTGGGGTTGCGCCCCAAGGCATACGCCGCACTGACCCGCACCAGCGGACAAGGATCAGGCAAGAGGCGAATCAAATGAGGAATTGACCGCTCATCCTGAAGCTCACAAAATGCGCGCGCTGCCAACATGCGCTGCTGCACGTCAGTTGAATCCAACAGTGCCAGCATCGCTTCTGGATTAGGTTTGGGAACGTCTGACTCGGCATCGACTGGCTCCAGTTTGTCCAGAGGACTTTCTAGCTCAGCCTCAAGATCGAGAACGCTCAGATCATCTTCATCGTACATACTGTAACTCTACAGCACAGAATGGCTCATCGAGATGCTGACTCGGCGGATTTTGCCCACCATGCCAGCGCATAGGGTTGAGTTGTTCCTCCCAGTTGCTGGTGGAACTGTACCCGGATCTTATATTGTCCAGTTTTCGGAATTTTCTGGAAAATGTGCTCAATACTATCGACTTCGCTGACCGAAGACCAAATGGCTTGACGCGGGTCGCTGTCTTCGGCTCGCATTAAGTAGAGATCCAGGTTGTTGAGGGAATGAGCGCGAAAGTTTTCGCCAATCTCGTATTCTCCATTTTGGTTCGCATCAATCAGGTCTACCATCCGATCCCACGTCAGGGTGACAGAGATAAAGCTACCTGCCTGTAAAGGTTTTTCGAGCAAATAGTCCTGAAAAGCTGAGGGGTGGAGACCAGGAGAACCAGGCTCAGCTGCAGCGGGCGTTGTGCTTTGAGGATTCGCGACTCCAACACTGCGATAGTCCCACCCAATGGTTGGAACTGGCGTTGCCGGACTCCATTGTCCCGGACTGAATTGCAAATAAGCTCGGTAAGCATTGAGTTGCCCGGTGCCCATTTGCAAATCGAGTGGAATGTGAGCATCTCGATAGGCATCGGAATCGAGCCAGTTGCGGTTACTTTTATCAAGGATCGTGCGGGTCATGCCCAGGTTGAGTCCATCCCCTTTATCTTTCACTTTGTCTGCCGAGTTAAGTAATACGGCTTTCATCACTTCGTGCTGGCGGGCGTTGAGTCCCCAGGGCAGTTTGCAGACGGATTTACAAGAGGTTGCCAGTTGCCGATCGCCATATTCTTGCAGGAGGGCAACGGTGGCTGTGACATGCGGTGCGGCAAAACTTGTCCCACTGGAGGTACTCAAGCTGCCATCCAGATTCACCATCAAAATGTTATTTCCCGGTGCGATTAGCCCGATCGATCGTCGAGCACCCAGGTTGCTTTCCGTTCCGTCAAACCGTGCGACCGCCAGAGGTGAAATATCCCCTAAATTGGCAAAATCTGCCTTTGCAAAGATGCCATCCACTCGCATGGAGAACGCCACATTGACGCCATTGAAGTTATCGGTGGGAATGGGAATGCCGCCTTTGCCCTGATTGCCAGCAATCACGTACAGGACATTGTGGATTCTGGCAGACCAATCGATACACTGGGTCAGCAGAGCATTGCCATCTAAAATTGCATCGGGGCGAGGGTCTTGCTGCAACGATTCGCCAAAACTAAAGTTGATTGCCCGCACGTCTCCCCCATTCTGGTTGGCAATATATTGGGCCGCCAAACACTCTTCTGGTTGCCCGCTTTTTTTAGGTTTGCCTGCGGCTGAGGCATAGAGCCGAGCGTCCGGTGCTACACCAGGGGCTGCCTTGGCAAAACTAATCATCACACTGGCAACGTTGTGGGCGTGCCCATCTACCCCCTTGCCACTTTTGATAGGGGCATCCCGGAAAAAGACCCGCGCTGGATTCAGCCAGGGGCTGCGAGAAACTTCTTTGTCGATCCCGAATTGTCCTGGTCTGCCGATTTCTACTTGCCCGATCGCAATTTTGCGACCTGTCAGATTGTAAGGAGGTTTGTGCAAGCGGAGTGCATCGATCCCAGTCTCCCCAACCGAACTTTTTTCGAGCGGGTTACGCAGCGGATCATTCTGAGCCATGACCATCCAGATGCCCGACCAGAAGGGAAACCCTCCGACCACGACCCATGCTAACCGTCTGAAAAACTGTTGAGACACAGAACTACCCACAAAATCTTTAAACATCATTTAAATTTGGGCGCGACAGAGATGGGATGATTGAACTGAGGCTTCCGAAGCATTTAGTTAAAATAGATACAATTGCAGATAGGAGAACTTGCCATCTATGACTCAGCCGACTTCTCAGAAACCCATTGTTGTCGCTCCCTCGATTCTATCAGCCGATTTTAGCCGCTTAGGAGAAGAAATCCGCGCGGTGGATGAAGCGGGAGCCGACTGGATTCACGTTGATGTGATGGATGGACGGTTTGTTCCCAACATCACGATCGGTCCCCTGATCGTGGAAGCCATTCGTCCCGTAACGAAAAAGCCGCTCGACGTACACTTGATGATCGTCGAGCCAGAAAAATATGTGGAAGGCTTTGCCAAAGCCGGAGCGGATATCATTTCAGTCCATGCTGAGCATAATGCTTCGCCTCATCTGCACCGCACGCTTTGCCAGATTCGGGAATTGGGCAAGCAAGCGGGTGTCGTTCTCAATCCTTCCACACCGTTAGATTTTATTGAGTACGTCTTAGATGTCTGTGATCTGGTATTGATCATGAGCGTCAACCCTGGCTTTGGTGGGCAGAGTTTTATTCCAGCCGTACTTCCTAAGATCCGCAAGCTGCGTCAAATGTGCGACGAGCGCGGTCTCGATCCCTGGATTGAAGTGGATGGTGGACTGAAAGGCAACAATACCTGGCAAGTGCTGGAAGCGGGTGCCAATGCGATCGTCGCTGGGTCTGCGGTTTTCAATGCGCCGGACTATGCCAAGGCGATCGAAGGTGTCCGGAATAGCAAGCGCCCTGCCCCCGAACTGGCAAAAGTTTAAGGATTGAGCCGTGAGTCTTTCTGAAGCGACGATCGGGATTACAGTTAAGCTCTTTGCAGCTTACCAGGAGGCGTATGGTGTATCAGAGCTTTCGCTAGCGTTGCCAGTGGGCACGACAGTGGAACAGGTGCGAGATCGGCTAATCACAGAGCATCCCGAATTGGCTCAGTGGCGAAACCTCACTCGATTTGGTGTAAATTTCCAATTTGCAGAACCCAGTACGATTTTGCAAGCAGGAGATGAAGTGGTTCTGATTCCCCCCGTCAGTGGTGGAACGGAAGATTAAATCATTCAAGTCATCTTCTCAAATCCCCAGATTTTTCCAGATCTGGGGATTTTATTTCCCTTTTTTAATGCCGACTATTTTTGTCGGGTATGTTTGACGGAAGAAAAAAGCCCGTGTTACTATCACCAAAGCGATCAAGCAATTCCGCTCATCATCCTCACAACCTCAGGGAGAGCCATTCTATGCCACAGGCAACCCAAACCAAAAGTTCGACTGCTGCTGCGTTAAAAGAATTAAAGTGTCGCGAATGCGGAGCGACTTACGAACTGAAAGCAACGCATGTCTGTGAGTATTGTTTCGGTCCACTTGAGGTTGCCTATGACTATGAGGCACTTCGTCGCACCGTGACTCGCGAAACCATTCAGGCAGGACCCAACTCCATCTGGCGCTACCGTCCTTTTCTGCCCGTCACAACCGATAACCTGATTGATGTGGGCACCGGGATGACTCCGCTGGTGAAATCACATCGGTTAGCACGCCGTCTTGGACTTAACCAGCTTTTCATCAAAAATGATGCGGTCAACATGCCCACCCTCAGCTTCAAAGACCGGGTGGTCTCGGTGGCGTTGACTCGTGCCCGTGAGTTGGGTTTCTCAACTGTGTCTTGCGCCAGCACCGGCAATTTAGCGAACTCGACCGCCGCGATCGCTGCTCATGCTGGGTTGGACTGTTGCGTTTTCATTCCCTCTGATCTGGAATCTGGCAAGGTGATTGGTACCTTGGTTTATGGTCCCACGCTGATGGCGGTCAAGGGCAACTATGACCAGGTCAATCGTCTCTGCTCGGAAGTGGCGAACACCCATGGTTGGGGATTTGTCAATATTAACCTGCGTCCCTATTATTCAGAAGGTTCAAAGACCTTGGGCTATGAAGTGGTAGAACAGTTGGGCTGGCAATTGCCCGACCATATTGTGGCACCGTTGGCTTCGGGTTCCTTGTTTACCAAGATCTACAAGGGCTTCCAAGAATTTGTCAAAGTTGGTCTGGTGGATGAAAAAGCGGTACGGTTCAGCGGTGCTCAGGCAGAAGGCTGTTCGCCGATCGCCCAAGCCTTCCGGGATGGGCGTGACTTTATCTCTCCCGTAAAACCCAGCACGATCGCCAAATCGATCGCGATCGGTAATCCTGCCGATGGGGTATATGCGCTGGATATTGCCCGCAAGACCAACGGCAATATTGAATCCGTAACCGATGCTGAAATTGTGGAAGGCATGAAGCTGCTGGCTGAAACCGAAGGCATCTTCACCGAAACTGCTGGCGGTACGACCGTCGCAGTGCTGAAAAAGCTGGTAGAAGCCGGTAAAATCGATCCCGACGAAACCACGGTTGTTTACATCACCGGAAATGGTCTCAAAACCCAGGAAGCGATTCAAGGCTACATTGGCGAACCTCTGACGATTGAACCCAGCCTCGACAGTTTTGAGCGAGCGCTGGAACGGGCACAGACCCTTGATCGATTGGAATGGCAACAAGTCCTGGTCTAATAAAGTCGTCCTGACTGAAACCTCGGCAGTTTAAGCCATTATCTGAAGTCGAAATCTCAACTTTCTTGGTTACAACCTCCAAGGTTGGCGTAATTCTGGGAGGTTGTTTGAAAAGGTATTCGCTGTGATGTTGAGCAGTCATAGATCCCCCCTAGCCCCCTTAATAAGGAGGGACCTGACTCAAAGTCCCCCTTATTTCTAGCGTTAGCGACGCGAAGCGCGGGATTTAGGGCGATCGTCAATGAATTGCAAAATTAATCTTTCATCTTTGATCTATGTCCGTCAAAGTTCTCATTCCGACTCCCCTACAAAAACTAACCAACGACCAGGCAACGGTTGAATGCAACGGTGCCAATGTTGCCGAGTTGTTAGAATCGCTGGAGCAAAATTGCCCCGGCATCAAAGCCCGATTGTGTGATGAAGCAGGCAACCTCCGCCGTTTTGTCAACTTCTACGTCAACAGTGAGGATATTCGCTTTTTAGATGGGGCAAATACGCCGCTGAATGATGGGGATGAAGTAAGTATTGTCCCGGCGATCGCGGGTGGCTGATCCCGATTCATATCCATGGGATTAAATTCCGCCTCGTTAGCATTGTTGGAGCCTCTATTGCGTCGATCGGTTGCTCCCCATGCTGAGAAAATCGATCGTCAGCCTGAAGCCCTTCGAACTGCGTTGCAAGAACTCGGTAGGGTTTCGCTGCTGGCGTTGCGGGTGCCTCAAACCTGGGGTGGCGCAGAAGTCGATGAGACGACTTTTCGGTATATTCAGGAGCAGATTGCCCGTTATTCGGGAGCGCTAGCGTTTCTCCAAGCGCAACACCAGAGCGCCGGGTCAATGTTGGCACGCAGTGAGAATAAGGCACTGCAGCAAACCTATCTCCCTTGCATGGGAGCGGGAGAAGCCCTGGTGGGGATTAGCTTTGCCCATCTGCGGCGAGATCCCTCACCTGTGCAGGCGATCGCAGTTCCAGGGGGCTATCAGCTCCAGGGCGTGTCGCCCTGGGTTACGGGTTGGGGCTTTTTTCAAACATTTATTGTGGCGGCAGCCTTGCCGGATGGGCGGGCGGTGTATGGCATGGTGCCGTTTCAGTCTAGCCAACAGTCGGATGGCAGCGAATTGCTGTGCAGTGAGCCGATGCCCCTGGCAGTGGTGACTTCCACCAGAACGGTCACGGTACAGTTCAATCACTGGTTTTTGCCAACCGATCAGGTGGTGGCAATCAGCCCCCTCAGTGCCCAGGCAAAGAGTGATCGTCTGAATGTGCTCCAACATAGCTTTTTGGCGTTGGGGTGCGCCAGAGCCGGACTGGATATCCTGGCAATGGCTGATCCCCAGCAAAAACACCCTTTTATCCGATCGGCGTTCGAGTCTCTCAATCAAGAACTCCTAGACTGTCGCCAAGCCATTTTTTCAGCAAAACCTAGCGTGGAGGTGTTTGCAGAGCAGGCGAACCTACGGGCATGGGCGATCGAATTAGCAGTGCGGTGTGCTCATGCTGCGGTGGTGGTCAGTCGGGGGGCGGCAAATACGATCGATCATCCGGCTCAGCGAGTTTATCGGGAAGCCCTATTATTCAGTGTTTCGGGGCAAACCACAGATATTATGGCAGCAACCCTCGATCGGTTAACCAACAATTCAACACAATCTATCGTTGCTAATGGCAAAGCGAATAGCAATTTGGAGCAGATTCGACCAACCTTTCAGCATGAATCCCTATAATCTAAAGAAGTATTGCATAGATGTTTTGCCGCGCTTTGTAGTTTTACCGCGCTTTACGTTTTACTGCGCTTTACGTTTTACCGCGCTTTTATAGAGGGAGACGGTTCATTCATGGCATTAATCGAAACTAAGACCGAACCCATGGTGCTCAACATGGGTCCCCATCACCCCTCCATGCACGGGGTTTTGAGGCTAATTGTGACCCTGGATGGGGAAAACGTTGTCGATTGTGAACCCGTCATCGGCTATCTGCACCGGGGTATGGAAAAGATTGCCGAAAACCGCACCAACATCATGTATGTGCCCTACGTCAGCCGTTGGGACTATGCGGCAGGCATGTTCAACGAGGCAATTACAGTCAACGCGCCAGAGAAATTGGCAGGCATCGAAGTGCCCAAGCGCGCCAGCTACATCCGCGTCATCATGCTGGAACTAAACCGGATTGCCAATCACCTGCTGTGGTTTGGTCCCTTCTTGGCAGATGTCGGCGCTCAGACTCCCTTCTTCTACCAATTCCGTGAGCGGGAAATGATTTATGACCTGTGGGAAGCCGCAACGGGCTACCGCATGGTCAACAACAACTATTGGCGGATCGGTGGAGTGGCGGCGGATCTGCCCTACGGCTGGGTGGATAAGTGCGAAGATTTCTGCACCTACTTCTTGCCCAAAGTGGATGAATACGAGCGATTGGTGACCGACAACCCCATCTTCCGGCGGCGGATTGAAGGGATTGGCACGATTAGCCGCGAGGAAGCGATCAACTGGGGGCTTTCAGGTCCCATGTTGCGCGGTTCAGGCGTGAAGTGGGATCTCCGCAAGGTGGATCACTACGAGTGCTACGACGATTTTGACTGGGAAATTCAGTGGGAAACCGCAGGGGATGCTTTTGCCCGCTATGTGGTGCGGATGCGCGAGATGCGGGAGTCGGTTAAGATTATTCGCCAAGCGTTGAAAGGTCTGCCGGGTGGTCCCTACGAGAACCTGGAAGCCAAGAAGATGCAGGGTGGTCCAAAATCGGAATGGAATAGCTTTGACTATCAGTTCATTGGCAAGAAGATTGCTCCGACCTGGAAGATTCCCAAGGGCGAACATTATGTGCGCCTGGAAAGCGGCAAAGGGGAACTGGGTATTTACATAATTGGCGATGATACCGTCTTCCCATGGCGCTGGAAGATTCGGGCTGCCGATTTCAATAACCTTCAGATCCTGCCTTACCTGTTAAAAGGAATGAAGGTCGCTGATATTGTGGCAATTCTGGGCAGTATCGACGTGATTATGGGTTCGGTCGATCGCTAATCGATCGCAGACGGACAAGACGATTCTCAAATCTTCCAAAGCGCATTCCCTGGCTTTTCAGGGAATACGCTTTGGAGGACTCTGCCTCCCCCTGATCCTTTACTGTCTGCCCCATGCCTCAGCCCAAAATCATTGTTCTGGATGACGATCCCACGGGTTCCCAAACTGTGCACAGTTGCCTGTTACTGATGCAGTGGGATGTGGAAACCTTGAGACTTGGGCTGACCGATGCATCGCCTATTTTTTTCGTTCTAACCAATACCCGATCGCTGACTCCCGATAAAGCCGCTGATACTACGCGAGAGGTTTGTCAAAACCTGAAAGCCGCGATCTCAGCAGAAGGCATTCAAGATTTTTTGGTGGTCAGTCGATCTGACTCGACGCTGCGGGGACATTACCCGATCGAAACCGATGTGATTGCGGCAGAACTGGGTCCTTTCGATGCCCACTTCCTTACCCCTGCCTTTTTTGAAGGCGGGCGTACCACCTGTGATAGCATCCATTACCTCAACGTGAATGGGGTCGATACGCCTGTCCATGAAACTGAGTTTGCTCGCGATTCCGTCTTCGGCTACCGCCATAGCTATTTGCCCGATTATGTAGAAGAGAAAACGGGTGGGCGCATCAAATCCGAGTCGGTCAAACGGTTCTTGCTGTCAGAGATTCGGACTGGTGTGCTGGAGCGGTTGCTGAACCTACACGACAACCAGTGCGGTGTCGTTGATGCTGAGACTCAAGCCGATCTGAATCGCTTTGCCCAGGATATTCTTACCGCTGCGTCTCAGGGCAAACGGTTCCTGTTTCGCAGCGCTGCCAGTTTGTTGACAGCCTTGGCGAATTTGCCGCCGCAACCGATCGCCCCAGAAGCGATGGCGCAGTATGTCCGGCAAGGCAAACCAGGCGCGGTGATTGTCGGCTCCCATGTCAAAAAAACGACGGAGCAGTTGACGCAATTGCTCCAGGCAGCAGGAACGGTGGGCATTGAGCTGGAGGTGGCTCGTTTGCTGGATCGGGCGACGGATCAACGATCGGCGTTGTTGAAAGAGGCGATCTCTCAGGTCAACGCGGCTCATACCAATGGCAAAACCCCCGTGATCTACACTAGTCGCCAGGAACTCACGTTTGACGATGTGCAGACCCGCCTGGACTTTGGCGAAGCGGTTTCCACCCTGCTGATGGAGATCCTACGCAACCTGCCTGCCGACATTGGTTTCCTGATCAGCAAAGGCGGCATCACTTCCAACGATACGCTCAGTACGGGCTTGGCATTGAGAACGGCGCGACTATTGGGACAGGTGTTGGCTGGCGTTTCGATGGTCCGCACGCCGGATGACCATCCCCAATTTTCCGATTTGCCTGTGGTGCTATTTCCCGGCAATGTCGGCGATGCAAATGCGCTGGCAACGGTGTATCAGCGGTTGAGCAAGCACAGTTAAAATGCATCAAGAGAACGATCTCCTTGTGCCTTTACGATCGTCGTTAGGAACGCAGAAAGCAAAAATCGCTAAAGTAAAATAGCAGGTAGGATTCGCTGTCACATTTTGTAGGTCATTCCGATGGCAACCATACTTTCTAACGCAATGACATTGCAAGAGTTTTTGCAATTGTCGGAAACGGAACCTGCTAGCGAATATATTGATGGACAAATTATTCAAAAACCCATGCCTAAAGGCAAGCATAGTCGCCTACAACTTAGACTGTGCGACCAAATTAACCAACAGGCTGAGTCTCAAAAGATTGCCTCAGCTTTTCCAGAATTGCGCTGTAATTTTGGTACTCGTTCGATCGTCCCGGATGTGGCAATCTTTAAGTGGGAGCGCATTCCGTTTGATGCAGCCGGAGAAGTCCCCGACGATTTTTTCTTGCCACCTGATTGGGTAATTGAAATTCTGTCTCCGGAACAAAGCTCCAATCGGGTGATTGGTAACATTCTTTATTGTTTAGAAGATGGTTGTCAGCTCGGATGGCTAATTGACCCCAGCGATCGCTCCATTCTCATCTTTCATCCCAATCAACAGCCAAAACTGTTGAAGGATGATGATGTACTTGCTGTCTTACCAGACGTTTCCCTCACAATTACGGTTGCGGTAGTATTCAACTTCCTTAAAATGGCAGGGTAGTAATTAAATGTAAGATATCTACTCTTGACTTTTTCTATGGCTATGTGAAGCTATATGTACCCATTCAGTCTTTGTTTATTTAATGCAGTGAAATAACTAAGCGTTTATTACCCCTTAGTGAGTAGTGAAAACCAGAACCATGACAAGACTTAATTTTGTTATGCTATGGTTAGGAACATTTGAACTAAGATTCTTACTTCTAAGTTCCACGAGCCTCCCAGAGGGGAAAAGGCTAATGACGGAAGCTCATCATATCTCACAGATTGCTACACCCATTGCTTACGTGGCACTTAAGCTGCGTAAGAGGTCTAATAGCATGCCACCAGCAGAAGGTGGCGAAGGAGGTAAAGTGCTATGAAAAAAATCATAGAAGAAATAAACCTCATTCTAAAAATCCATAGAACGTTGGGTTTATTAAGTTCATTGGTAGCAGTCTGTTGCATATGCTATTTGCTTATCGTTGGGTCTTTTTCATTATCACAATTGAATATCAATTAATTGTTTGAGTTAACCTTACTACCTGAATAATCACTACATTTCAGCGCTTAGACTAGGCTCAATATGAGATGAATACTCTGTATAAATGATGCCTGTGCAAACAAAAACTCAAGTGTTGTCCCTGCTTCAAGAACATCAACAGGAATTACATCGTTTTGGTGTGAGTCGCTGTGGCATTTTTGGCTCGTTTGTACACGATGCTGAAATTCATGAACAAAGCGATGTCGATATCTTGGTTGCTTTTGAGCCAGAGCAGAAAACGTTTGATAACTTCATGCACTTGTCATTCTTTTTAGAAGATCTTTTTGGTAGAGCGGTTGATTTGGTTACGATCGAGTCCTTAAGCCCATACATTGGTCCACATATTCTGGATGAAGTTGAGTATGTCTCCGTCAGGTCGTGAGTATCTACAACACATTCTTGACGAGACAACTTATATCATGACGAGTTCTGCGGGACTGGACAAATCAGTCTTTGTCCAAGACGAGACATTGAAACGTGCCTACGTTCGTAGTATCGAAGTGATTGGAGAAGCCGTTAAACAGCTACCAGATGGATTGCGGCAAAAATACAATGCTGTTGAATGGCGGGCTATGGCAGGTATGCGCGATCGACTGATTCACAACTACTTCGGGGTTGACTATGACATTGTTTGGGATGTTGTAGTCAATAAAATCCCTGTACTGGAAGCTGAAATTCGTTTAATTCTTGAGCAAGAGTATCCATAGCGGCTTTCGCTCATCCCTATAGCCTGGGGTGATAATCGAAAACCCAGCATTGCTTTCCCTCACAGCGCTGACCAAAAACATAATTTCGCTCAGCATTTGTTTGGCTGTCTTCTGGCTGTAGAGTGTATCGTTGCCAAGCGATCGCTCTGATGAAATGTGCGATCGCCGAGTTTACAGTTTGAATTGATGCAGGGAACTCAACAACTTCTGCTTCAGGGCGATCGTCATTTATCATCGTCCTACGATCGTCCACCGCTTAAAGTGGGCTGAGCACCATTCATCTGGTTGCCGTTCATCGAACGTATCTCGTAAAACCCCAAAATTCCTCTATACATCCTGATCCTCGCCAGATTCCTTTTTCCCGCTTGGCTTGTTTCGATCGATTCACTTTGTCTGCTTTAAGTTCAGCCGAGAATTTGCGCTTAATCACCATCCACTGAATTGAAAAGTTGTCGTCGCCTTCAGGCAGTCGCCATAGTGTGTGCAGATGATCGGGCAAAATCACAATGCCTTCAATCATGAAGGGATATCGGTCCATCCCATGCCGAAATGCAGCTCGCAGACGATCGATATGTTCAATCAGCAGGAGTTGCCGATGTGCGGTAACAACGAAAAAGAAATAGGTTCCGCCTGGTTGATAATAGCGTCGATAGTCCATGAGTTTAGGAATACCCAGGAGTATTACCAAAATTACGATAGGAGCATAGGGTTATAGGCAGCTTGGCTCAATTGTAGGATGGGCAAATGGCGATCCGCCCGTGCCCATCAAGAACATAAAAATAGATGGGCAAAGCAACGCGTGCCCATCCTACATTCCTGGGCAGCTTCGGGCATGGTGAGTGCTTCCACACTTAAGAAGTAGTATTTTTCGGCATGTTTGGTGGGTTCCCGTAACACTGCTGCTGCCACCCGTGCCAGATCAAAATAATCCACTAACCCCACTCGTTCCTGTCCAAAAAACATCCGCAGTTTGCCATCTTGCACCGCACCAAAGAAGTTTTGCGTAAAGCATTGGGATGCAGATGCGTCCAACCGAGCCCGCTGGCTTCGATGTAGGTCTCAATTAATTGATGCCAGATGTAGTGACGAATCAGCTTGGATTGAGGACGACCCGGTTGATGGAATGTACTGACATGAACAATGTGTTCAACCCCCCTGTCCCTTGGCAGCGTCTGTCAGATTCTTACCCTGATTCATCATCTCGACGGTGTAGCCCGTGACCATGAACAAGCGTTGAACGCCCTGAAGTGCCGCTGCGTATGTGGAAAGGTCATCCAGATCAAGATGCACAGTGGCTAATGCCGCGTTTCGAGAATTGATCCGCCTGCTTCGGTTTACGAATGGCAATCCGTAGTTCGAGACGATCGAAGTCTGGTTCCAGTAGGTTGACGAGGTGAGATCCGGTTTTGCCTGTTGCACCTAGAATCAGAACTATGGGTTTGGTAAGGGTCATCAGGGGTTACTCTTGAATTAAGACCATTTTCTAAACGAGACGGTTGAGCCTCTGAGCTTGATTCTTTTGGTTCTAGAGAAGAGGATTGAAGTTCTGATTTGGATTAGCGAGGCTTTGAACTCGGAACTTGGACTTTTGAACTCAAATAGTGGGGCTTTGAACTCGGAATTTGCAGTTTTTTGCTTGAAGTTCGGGCTTCTGAACTCGGAACGTGAAGCCTTGAAGTCGGAATTTGGACTTCTGGACTCGATAATTGGGTTTCTGAACTCAACAGTTGCACCTCTGATCTGAGAACTTGGGGGTTTGAACTCGAGTGCTGCGGTTCAAACCCCCATCGTTATACCTCAAAGCTTGATGTTTAGTGTATTTGCGTGTAGCGGTGATTGTCGATCGCCTTAAACTGTCCTCCAAAAATGAACGATTGCGGCATTTCCTGATTGAAGAAGTCGTGGGGAAAGCCAAGTTCAATTTGACTCACCTGATCAAGCTGCGCAAGCTGTTCACTTGATAATTTCACGTTCACGCAGTCAAGATTATCTTTGACTTGTGATGCTTTGCGGGCACCAATGATGGGAATAGTACCCTGATGCAGCAGCCAACTTAGCGCCACCTGAGAGGAACGACAGCCAATTTGAGCTGCAACTGCATCGACAGCGTGGGCGATCGCCTGCTTACGTTCATCCTGCTGTACAAAATCCGGCATCCCTTTGCTATCGAACCGTTTTGGTTCTTCACTGCCGTTATCTTTGGTGTATTTCCCAGTGAGCATACCGCCTGCCAACGGTGACCAGGCAGTAATGCCAATATCCAGAGATCGCGCCATTGGGATTAATTCCCGTTCCACTGTGCGTTGCAGCAGGTTGTACTCAATTTGCAGACCAATGAAGGGAGTCCAACCTCGTAAAGCGGCGATCGTGTTGCATTGTGCCACGACCCAGGCGGGAGCGTCGGAGATGCCAATGTACAGCACTTTGCCTTGACGGACGAGATCATCAAACGATCGCATCATTTCTTCGGGCGGTGTAGTGAAGTCCCAGGCATGTGCCCACAGCACATCAATGTAGTCGGTATTGAGTCGCTTGAGGCTAGCTTCAACCGATTGCACCATGCGCTTACGGTGATTGCCTGCACCATTGGGATCATTGCTGGGTGTGCCGTTGGAATATTTGGTGGCAACGACGATCGCCTCTCGTTCGGAGGCAATCAGTTCACCGACATACTTCTCGCTGGTGCCGTTGGTGTAAATATTGGCAGTGTCGATAAAGTTACCGCCTGCTTCACGAAAGGCTGTGTAGATGGTTTTGCATTCGTCCAACGATGCACCCCAACCCCAATCTTCGCCAAAGGTCATGGTGCCGAGACACAGTTCTGAAACCCGCAAGCCGCTGTTGCCTAAAAGTTTATAGCGCATGGTTAATTCTCCTGAACGAATTTGAGAAAAGCGTAGGTTTGTTCGAGTGAAAGACGAAAGCGATTGCCTTTGTAGTTAATGATGTAAGTGCCCAATATCTCACCTTAGGCAGTACAGGTGACAGCGTTCAATTTCAGCGTATCTACACTCAGTTGCAAAATTTGCGCTTTCAGCCGGTCTTGCAACGCTTCTGTAATTGTGAGATTAGGAATCATGGTTAATAAATGCAGTAAAGAACAGGATCAAACTTCGATTAGAAGGGGCGTGTGCCCTCTTCCCATGTCCAGGTCATTTTCATGCCGCGAACTTGCCAACCAGAGAAAGTTTTGACCAAATCATGATTGTAATGTCCTCCCAATGTCCATACTCCTTTTGATGCATTAAGGGCAACGTGTCGCGCTTGGAAGTGTGATAAACAGGTGGCAGTGTCGCCTTGAATAGTAACGGCGTGACTTCCTAATAGGTGTTGCGTGGTTTTGAAGGTGCTTTCAAATGCAGACTTCCAGCGTTGCACCAGGGCATCAGCGGCGATCGTTTCAGGTTGTCCTCCCGTAAGTGAGGTGTAATCGAGTGCGACTTGATCGGTAAAACACTGACGCACCGTTGCCCAATCGCGCAAATCAGACAGAATAGCGATGCGGTTGACGACACTAATAATTTCTATTCCGTCCATTTTGTTTTCCCTTGTATCGCTAACTTACTTCGTTAAATAGCCGCCCGTTGCATCCAAATCCATACCTGTGATGCAGCTTGCATCGTCAGAGCCTAAAAACATTACGCCTCTGGCAATTTCTTCAGGCATAACAATGCGCTTGATCGGATACTCTTGTGAAACCTTCTCGAAGTTTGTGTTCCAAGCCGCCAGGGCACGCCGTAGCATTGGGGTGTCAACTGCACCCGGAGCAATCGCATTCACCCGGATATTTCTATCGGCATACTCTAGCGCCGCTACTTTCGTTAACGACACAATTGCGTGCTTGCTGGCACTGTAAGGTGCGATCGTGGCGAACCCAACATGACCGGAAACCGAAGCATTATTGACAATCACGCCACCACCTTGTTTTAGCAAATGGGGAAGTTCATATTTCATTGAAAGAAACACGCCCGTCGCATTGGTTGCCATGACATTCAGCCATTCTTCTAGCGATCGTTCTGCAATAGTTTTAGGAGAACTTTCAACGCCAGCGTTATTAAATGCAATGTCAATACGCCCATACTTCTGCACACAAGTATCGATAAAGGCTTTCACCTCTTGCTCAAGCCTGATATCAGTTTTTTGATAGCTGGCGCGTCCTCCTTGAGCCGTAATTTCCTGAGCAACTTTATTTCCTAAAGCTTCTCGCCGTCCGCAGAAGTGAACGATCGCTCCTTCTTTGGCAAAGGCTCGTGCGGTGGCTTCGCCAATTCCTGATGTGGCTCCGGTAATTAGGACGACTTTATTGGCAAATTTGCCTTGAGAATTGGTTTTTGTTTCAGAGGCGATTGGTACTTTCGTATTTGCTTGAACCTGTTGGGCAATGGTCGTCGCTGCAATTCCTGCCGCGCCCATCGCTCCAGCCGTTAACATTTGACGACGTGATACCTCTGACATAATAGTTTCCTTCGCTGCTGCGTCGTTAGATAAAGGACTGTCGAGTATCAGCTTACTTAGCTCACCTCACAGCGTCTTGAAGGTTATTGCTCTACCTAGAGACATAGCTCCCTGGCGTGAAGCGCACTAGGCTTTTGAACTGCCGCGTTAAGTGACTCTGATCAGCAAATCCCACTGCTGCGGCAACGTCCGCGATCGACCCTCCCTGCGCTAACAGAAGTTTCGCCCGATCAATTCGCAATTGAGTTTGATAGCGATGCGGCGGAATCCCAACCGCTCGACAAAAGACTCGATGGAGATAATACGGATTCAGGTCAGTGATTTGGGCAAGGCGATCGAGCGAGACGTTTTCGCTCAGGTTTTCCCGCAAGTACTCCCGGACTCGCTGCACCTGCAAAGGAGCTTGTTTGACAGGCTTCGGCGATAGCGGCTCTGCATGACGCAGAATAAACTGGGTCAATACCGACAGCAATTGAGATTCCTGTTCTAGGGTTGAGGCAGCCGTTTCAGTTGCCAAATGCAGTTCGAGAAATTGCCGTGCTAATGAGGGATCTAAAACGATCGGCGAAGCAAAAAACGGCAATGGCGCAGGATGTGCGGCGATCGTGGTTGCAACATTTTCCAGCAAGGCTGGCGCAACATACAGCATGCGAAAAGTGGCAACGCTCAATCGATCCTCAACATCACGAGCAGCATGAATTTCGCCCGGATGAATCAGGCTGAGACTGGTAGGCGGTACAGGAAGGCGACTACCCTGGTACCAATATTCCCCCGGAGCCTCGAAGCTGAGGCAGAACTGATATTCGTCGTGGCTATGTTTTGGCAATACCTCCGGCGGTCCTGGAGCATACTGGTAGAGTTCAAACAGCGAGTCTTGAAATGTCCAGGCTTTGATACTGGATAAGTCTGCCTTAAAGCTACTGGCACAAGATAATTCAGTGTTCACAACGAAGTATTCAATGAAGTGATTGAGATGGTAGCGCTCTCACTTGAGCTTTGAGTCTTGTCGTCCGCCGAGACGCTGCGTTTGAGCAGGCAGTAAGACATGGACAGAAATCGTTGCAGTTGATCACATCTGTTGCTGAATCATCAACAGGCAGATCTGAAACTCGCAAACCGCTGTTGCCCAATAGTTTGTAGCGCATGATTGAACTCCTATGAATTGTTTGTCAGGGCTGAAGTGAATTTAGTGAAATAGGCAGGATCGGCAATGCGGTTAATTAGCAACATTTTTCCGTCACTATTCACAACGGATTGGTCGCCGAAGTGTCCTTCTAACTCTTCGCCATTGAGCTTGATCCGAATCTTTAATACTTCGTGATACGTGATGTGGCCTGGATAAACCTCCATCAGGTTGTGAGCCTTGGCTGACCTAAATTCGATTTTGGTAAAGATCAACTGCCAAGTTGCTTGATTACAAAAAGATGCCGAACCTTGATGTAACTTGTCATTCACAATGTAAGCTAGTCCTGGATGGAAAAGTTGGGCGATCGCCTGCGAGTCAGCTTGTTCTAATGCCGAAGCGTAATCGTTAAGCCACTGCGCACCAATGGATATGTTCATGAGTTACTTCCTCTAATTGGTTTGCTGTCAACTTTTTTAATGCATGTCAAACTAAAGCATCGCCACCATCTACTAGCAAAGTAGCTCCTGTAACAAAGCCATTACTCATTAAAAAAAGTACGGCATCGGCAATCTCTTCAGGTTTACCGATTCGCTTAACTGGAAGCTTGTTGGAGATCGCTTCCACAATTTCTCCACGCTTCTCACCGAATACTTTATCGAGCATTTCAGTATCAATTACACCTGCACAAACGGTATTCACTCTGATTGGAGCCAACTCTACAGCCAGATTGCGGGCTACAGCTTCGATTCCCGCATTTGCAGCACCAGCAACGGCAAATCCAGGGTAGCCGCGACGACCAGCCAATCCTGAGATAAAGGTGATTGAACCCCCAACCCTCATTTGCGAAACGCCGTGCTTAACGACCTGTAAAGCTCCCCAGATTTTGCTATCTAACGTAGGACGAAGTTTTTCGATCGTAGTTGTCGATAAGGAGGCAGTAGAAGCATCTTGAGCAGAAATAAATAGGTGATCGAAATCTCCAATCTTGTCAAATGCTTGGGTTACGGCAGCTTCATCCATGACATCGATCGCGATCGCTTTGGTATTCTCTCCTATAGAATCTTTCGCTTGTTCAAGTTTAGAGAGCGTTCGCCCTAAAATGATTGTGTTTGTGCCTTCACGGTGAGCTAGTTTTGCCACTGCCAAGCCAATTCCCGAACCACCTCCGACTATAACCACAACTTGATTGGCCAATCGCATCTCTAACTCCTTTAACTTCGATTTATCTGCTGAATTACATCGAACTATGCTCGTGAAGCTCCCACAAAACTACCTTGCGGTGCAACTTCATTGATCCGCGCCAACTCTTCTTCGCTCAGTTTTAATGACAACGCGCCCAAGTTCTCTTCCAAATAAGAACGTCGCTTTGTGCCTGGAATGGGAACAATGTGTTCTCCTTGAGCCAATACCCAGGCGATCGCCAGTTGTGACGGTTTACATCCCTTCTCAACCGCAATCTCTTGAATCCGCTGAACCAACTCTAGATTGCGGTAGAAATTTTCTCCCTGAAAGCGAGGGGATTTCCGCCGCCAATCATCTTCAGCTAAATCATCAGGCGTTTTGATCTGTCCGGTGAGAAAGCCTCGACCGAGAGGACTGTAAGCGACGAAACCAATCCCCAATTCGCGACAAGCAGATAAAACTTCATCCTCTGGATCACGGCTCCAAAGCGAGTATTCAGTTTGCAGTGCCGTAATGGGATGCACCGCATGAGCGCGGCGTAGCATCTCAGGCGAAACCTCGCTCAAACCAAGGTGACGGACTTTGCCTTCCTTGACCAACGTTGCCATTGCACCCACGGTTTCTTCGATCGAGGTGTTTGGATCGACTCGGTGTAGATAGTACAAATCAATGACATCGATTCCTAAACGCTCTAAGCTCGTTTCACACGCTGCTTTCACGTATTCTGGTTGTCCGTTGAAGCCCTGAGAACTGCCGTCTTGTCCGCGTATAACACCAAACTTGGTTGCTATAATCGCCTGATCGCGGCGATCCTGAATGGCTTGTCCAACTAACTTTTCATTGTGCCCTATGCCATAAATGTCGGCGGTGTCCAGAAAGTTGATGCCTAACTCAAGCGCATAGTGGATGGTAGCAATCGATTCCTGGTCATCCTGTGAACCATAAAATTCAGACATGCCCATACAGCCTAAGCCAATGGCTGAGACTGTTAATTCTTGACCTAACTTCCGAGTATGTATCATGTTCTAAATAATGGTTAGGTTACTTGAGTTACCGATGTAGGCGGTACTTGAAGACAATTAGTTGGGGCGATCGCATTAGGTCCGTTGCACCAAAATTACGCCAGCGACTAGCAAAACTCCACCAATCGCTCGCCAGGAACTCAGTGGATGAATGGGAAAACCAACTAAACCAAAATGATCTAGAGCGATCGCCGCCAGCATTTGTCCTGTGATGATCAGCCCAATCATAGAGGCAGCACCCAATAAAGGAGCCAAGATGATGGTTGCGGTTAAATACATCACACCGAGTAGTCCTCCCAGCCACAAATACCAAGGAATCTGAATCAATCGCTCAAATGTAGGGAGGGAGGGATGTGACATTGCCGTAAATAACAATAGTGCCAGTGTTCCGAGTAAAAAAGATATCGTCGCCGCGAGTAGTGGATTTCCAAGCTGTTTTGCTAACTGAGCATTAATGCCAGCTTGAGTCGGTAAAAGCGTACCTGCAAGCAAGGCAAAAACGAGAAAAATCAGGCGCATTAGCTCAAGCCTTTCTATTTTTTTGATTCAAACCAGCATTTTCAGCAGCGACTTGTGCTAATCCTGCCCAATCAATTTCACCTTGCCCCTGAGCGATTGCCGTGAGAAAATGATCGCGAATCAGGCTGGCGAGCGGCAACGGTACAGCCATTGATTCTGCTGCACTCAAGACTAATTGCACATCCTTCAATCCCAGATGTAGCTTAAATCCAGCAGGTTCGTACCGTTCCTGAACAATTAAACTACCGTAATTCTGATAAAGCGGTGATTTAAACAAAGCCGTGTTCACGATCTCTAAAAATTGCTCTGGTGCAACTCCCGATTTTTGCATCAGGGCAAACGCTTCTCCCATCGTTTCTAACACCGCCGCAATCATAAAATTTCCGGTGAGTTTCACTAAATTTGCCATCCAAGCCTCTGTGCCAACATGAAACACGCCCTGTCCCATCGCTTCAAAAAGAGGCCGACAACGTTCGACATTCTCAGCCTCGCCTGCTGCCACGATCCACAATGCTGCTTGTGCCGCAACTTCCGATCGCCCAAAAACTGGGGCTGCTAGGTAACCCTGCCCTGCTGTAGCGTGAGTTTCTGCCAGTCGTTTAGACAACGAGACACTGATCGTACTCATTGAGAGATGGATGGCATCTTTGGCAAGCGCATTCAGCGCTCCTGCTGCAACATTCGCCCCAAACAGCACCGCCTCAACAGCGGTATCATTCGCTAGCATCGTGATCAGAACTTCCACGTCCTGAGCCGCTTCGGCTGGAGATTGCGCCACAGTAGCACCTTGCTGGCGAAGCGGCTCAGCCACTTGCGGAGTGCGGTTATAAACCGTCAATTCATGCCCTGCCTGAAGAAGACTACGAGCCATTGGCTGTCCCATGCTTCCCAATCCAATGAAACCGATTTTCATGACTCGCCTCAAGTAATTAAACAATTATTTGATTAGCCTGATGTGTGAGAGCAATAATGGCCAAGTACTTATCTGACTACTTTGATCTATTCTGAAAGCCATGAGGTTCATTCATGACTCAAAATCTCAGTATTGTATGGATATTGCAGCCGCCGCTATTTGGGTAGTCTAGATTGGTTCTAGCAGGACGATGATTGATTTGAGGAGTGAAATGGTTGAATTAATTAACTTGGACACAAAACGTATGCGCGGTGACAGCACGATCGCTAGGAAGAAACTGTGAAGCAGGAGCGATCGCTCACTTAAGATTTGAGTCTTGTCGCCCTCCGAGACGTTGCGTTTGAGCAGGTGGCAAGGTATGGATAGAGATTGTTGCAGTTGATCCCATCTGTTGCTGAATCATCAACAAGCGGATTAAATCTCCGGCACCCTCGATTAACCGGGCGTGTCGCAATTCGCCACAGTCGATCGCCTGAAAGCCAATCTCATTCGCAAGCTGCATCACCGTTTGTTTCGCCGATGCATCATCACTAGCAATAAACACTGAGACGTTATAACTTTTGAGTGGGTCTGGAGCCAGTTCAAACAATTCCTGTGCCATCGTGTTGAAAGCTTTAACGACCCGTGCCTTGGGCACTTCGGCAGCGAGTGTCTCAGTCAGAGACTGTGTAATTGCTGGATATGCAAAGTTCTCTGGAATTTCCTGGTTGTTACAATCAATCAGAACTTTGTTATCCAGAACGCTGACTGCCGAAAACACTTTAGCCGGATTCACCCCGCGCACCGTGTACAGCAACACTGTTCCAAACGCTGCGGCTGCGTCATTGGAACCGCCCTGAGTCTTGTGACCTGCGTTTGCAGCAACCTCCTGACCTTTTTCTGTAGTACGGGCACCAAAAAACACTTCATGGCCCCGTTCTGCCCAGAGAATGCCGAGCGATCGTCCCATATTGCCACTGCCAATAATGCCAATTTTCATAAAAGCTCCTTTTTGGGGGTCGATCAATCATCGGGTTAACTCGCAAGATTAAATCTGAAAACATTTCAATAAATCTGCTGCTGCTCCATCGCCCGTTTTACTCCCTCGTCTTCGCGCCAATGGTGATAGAAGCGATCGAGATTCGGATAATTTGCCAAACCATTCGGCAAACTATGCCCCCAACGAATCATCGCAAACGCATAGGCATCTGCGATCGTGCGGCGATTTCCCACCACATAATCTTTATCCTCTAAATGTCGATCTAAATGCTGGTACACGCGATCAATGAGTTTATAGGAGGCTTCCTTTATTGATTGCTTAGCCAGATCGCTACTATCCGTTGAGTAACGATTTGGCACAAAAAATGGAAAGAAAGCGGGATGCATATCACCCGTGAGGAAGGCAAGCCAGCGATCGAGGTCATACCCATCCTGCAATGTGCCGTCATCGCCCAGCTTCGCCTCTGGATATTTTCGGGCTAAATATTTGAGCACAGCATCCGCCTGATTCATCACGCCGCTCTCACCGTCAATAATGGCCGGAACTTGTCCCAAGGGATTGAGCTTGAGATACTCTGGATCGCTCGGCTTCACTTTTTGCAGATCATAGGGTTTGCCAATCCATTCCAAGACAATATGAGGGGCAAGAGCGCAGGTTCCAGGAGCGTAGAATAGTTTGATCATAATTGTGTAAGCCCTAGCGTTGTAAAACTTTAACTGCGATATTTGGAGGGGTAAGGTTGCAGCAACTCTCGCTTGCATATTCATCCAGAGAGTTGTTTCAATAGAGCTGCTGCATCAGCAATCGGAAGGTTCTTGTTATAAAGTGGCGCACCCGGTTCAAAGACCGTACCACTGCTGAGATCACCGATATCTTGAGGCACAAACCCAATGTCTTCAATCAATTGTTTGACCGTTTGTTTTGCCTGTACGTCATCACCACACACCTGCACTGCAATGCGTTGATCGCCGTCACGAAACGCCTTTTCTTCCAATACTTTGTAGTAGATGGAGTTGAACGCCTTAATCGTCTGAGCACCGGGAAACTGATGGGCAACGTAGCCTGTTGCGGTTTGTGACTTGTCCTCAATCACCTGTTGAGCCACATCCCCATCCCGCTGTGGATAGGGATTGGTCGCATCAATCAGAATCTTGGTGTCTAATCGTCCGATCTGCTGTGCCAGGTCAGGAATTCTGCCAAACGGAATTGCCAGCAAAATCACATCGCCGAATGTAGCCGCTTTCTGAACCGTTCCCGTCTGGGCACCCACTTCTGCTGCGATCGGTTTCAGTGCTTCCGGATTTCTGGAGCTAAACATCACTTCATGTCCCACTTTTGCCCAGTGTTGCCCCAATGTTCCGCCAATGTTGCCTGATCCGATTATTCCGATTTTCATAGAGGTTGCTTCCTTTTCTAAATCGAATTAACAGCAAGAACGGATTCACTATTGACCTGAGTTTGCCGTTTTATCCCACCATTATGCGACGTTCAATTCCTTTCACAAGAATCTCAGGATGGACATTGTGGGGTATTGCCCAACCCCGTTCCCAGAAGTAGATATTAATTTCTACAGTATTGTCGGCAACATCCACCGCACAGCCTTGCCGTCTTTTACAGTCAGGATCATGGTTTTAATTGAGGTGCCTTCACGACCTGTCGGTTTCAGACCCATGAACTCTTCTTCCTGCTTCCAATGTAAGCACATGGTGAAGAAGGCGCGCCCATTACCCGCTGCATCAATCGCTTCAAATTCATCGACCAGATCAACACGAGATTTAAGCGCGTTGACGAATTGCGAAGCCCAGTTTTTTAACGCCTCACGTCCTCGAATGTCACGCCCCATTGTTGAGTTGACAAGGACATCTTCTGCCACAAGTGCGTCATAACGAACACAAGTGCGTCATAACGAACGAACTCACCTGTTTGAAATGCGTCGTAAAGTTCACGCACGAATGGATATTGCATGGACATTGTAGCCTCTTGTATTTGGGCAATTTAGGCTGGTTCTAGCAAGACGATGATTGTTTTGATGAGTGAAATGGTTGAATTGCTTAACTTGGACACAAAACGTATGCCCGATAACAGCGAGATCGCTAGGAAGAAACTGTGAAGCAGGAGCGATCACTTACTTGAGCGGTTTCACCGGACGATATTGGAAGAGTTTTACCAGGTGGCGTTCCGCAAAAAGCGGTACAGCAGCGTGGAGCAGTTGCAGCATGATATGGATGATTGAATGGATTCTTACCATTGCACCCGTCCACACTCTAGACGCTCTTGTTATGGCAAGACGCCGATGCAGACGTTTTTTGACAGCAAACACTTGGTCAAGGAGAAAATACTGGATCAACAGTTTGAAGGTCCGATGGAGAGCAAAGAAGACCGTGAGAAACACGTAGAAGAGAGAGCAATAAATAAGACAGGTCTGACACCATTCTCAGAGGTTGTCTGAAAAGTAGTTTTCGGCTACGTTGCCAATCTCTGATCCTAAATCCCCCTTGGTAAGGGGGACTTTGGTTCTGTTTCCCCCTTTATTAAGGGGGGCTAGGGGGGATCTAGCGTAAGAATCTACACTTTTCAGATATCCTCTCAGTTTCCGCTAAGTCCGCTCTGTCAGATTAAGTTTCAACTATTACAAATGAACATTGTATCTAATGGCGCACCTGCCTCTTTGTCAGAAATCTGAAAATAGGCGGAAAGATTCTGGCTAATCGGCTTAAACGGCATATTATGCGGAAGTAATCGGCATAAGTAATAATTTGGAATCTTATGCAGAATCATTCTGCCTATCTGCCCATCTTGGAATGTTAGGCGGAAAAAATTAGCCTATTAACAGTTATGCCGCTTAGTTCTTGGTGGGGGCGTAACCCAAATCTAATTTGTTGGTGTTCGAGGCCAAGTTAGCATGAATTGCTATGTGGTAGTGTTTTGAGGTTGATTGCAAAGAGAGCTTAGTACACTGTGAGTTGAGTCTGGAAATTGGGATTACGCCATGAAACTACCACAAACTCTAGAAACTAAGCGATTATCTTTAAGGCAACCAGTTGCTGAAGATGCAGCATTAATCTTCAAACAGTACGCGCAAGATCCAGAAGTAGCTAAATATACAGTTTGGCAACCTCATCAATCAATTGAAGAAACACATAAATGGGTCAGCCGATGTATCTCGGTGTGGGTTGATGCTTCTGCATTTCCTTATGTCCTGATTCGTAAGGAAGATGCTCAACTCATCGGTATGGTAGAGATTCGCTTCAATAACTTTAAAGCAGATTTAGGATATGTCCTTGCAAAATCAGAATGGGGTAAAGGATATGTGCCAGAAGCCGTCCAAGTATTGACAGGCTGGGCACTAGAACAAGATGAGATTTATCGGGTCTGGGCTGTTTGTGATCTCGAAAATCCTGCATCAGCACGGGTCATGGAGAAGGTGGGAATGCAGCGAGAAGGGATATTAAAGCGGTGGATCATTCACCCAAATATGTCTAAAGAGCCGCGAGACTGTTATTGCTATGCAGTGAGCAAGTAAGCTCCAGAAGCAGCGACTGGTGAGAGATCGGCACATAACACCCCCAATGCACACCGATCGCCGAGAGGTTGTCTGTAAGAATCAGAGGTTATCTACGGCGACTCATCTCAATTGTTATGTTCTGATTAAATCGTCTACATCTTTTCAAGTATGAATTTAGTAAGCCGTCATGGATCACACATTGTTATTAGGCAAGTGCCTCTTTTGTTGTTTTTTGTCGCCGCGCTCTTTAGCCTTCCTCCATTAGCCTACTCTTTGTTTCATCTCTTCAGCGGGACTGAGGCTGATGGCAAATTTTTCTGTTTGTTCTTTGGTCTCTTCATCCTCTGGATCTTCTTGGAATTCGTCGCCACACGAGAACGGATTCAGATCGATCCAACTACAAAGGTTCTGATGAGAAGAGTCAGCGGCGTCTTTAGAAACAAGAAGCAGGTGATAGATTTGAGTGACATTCAAGGTATCGAGCTGGAAATGAAGAGGGATGATAGGGGGACGAGGAAGCAATATTTGTACATGTATGGGAACAAGGGCAAATTTCTATTAAACAGCCCAGCTAAAGGGTATCTCGATCACGGCGAGCTAGGCAGGTTGCTTAGTAAGGTTACGGACATCCCCTATCGAGAGCAGTAAAGATGGCGATGAGAGTTGAACTACGTATGCTCCCCTAACAACGGCATGCAGCCGATCTCGAGGGAGTGTTGATTTTATTCTCCGCAGTCCATGCGCGGCGGCTGATGCCGGGCCTTAGCCTGTGCGTTTCGAGTCGATATTAGATAAATGATCGCATTGAGAGACCTGCAAGGTATCGCTGTATCAACTGTATGCCCATAATTGAAAACTCTACCTGAATCAGTTTGACCGTCGCCCTTGAAAGATTGAATGCTGAGCTTTTTGCCAATCATTGCTGCTTTATCCATTTAAAGTAAAAAAAGTCTGTACAGCTTGATACTGAATTTAGATCATTTTAGAAATGTCATGGTACTCTGACTTTAGCAACGTCTGGGCGAGGCAACTCTAAAAGTGTGATTTCATGATAAATCTGAAAAATGCTTGGCTGAAATGGGAAAGTTATTGGTTTAAAGTCTTGGGCCGATGGAGATCCTGCCCTTTAGCCTGTCCAGTTGATAGACCTCATCATCGGCACATTTTTTGGAGTTGGTTTGGAAGTTTTTTGGGGATTACCGCAACCTCGTATCTGGCAATCAAAACAAATTCTCCCTTGCTGATGGCTCCGTTTGGCGCAACCAGCGTTTTGATCTTTGGTGTGCCTGACAGTCCGTTAGCTCAACCTCGCAATGTAATTGGAGGCAATTTCTTAGCCGCTTTGATCAGTCTGGTTGTTCTGCAGTGTGTGGGTGCCTCTCCTTGGGCAATGGGCGTTGCGGTTTCAAGTGCGATCGCCCTCATGCAGATCACCGGAACATTGCATCCGCCTTCAGGAGCCGTTGCTCTAGTTGTGATGATGACGAAGCCTGACTGGAAATTTCTGCTCACACCTGCCTTTGAGGGATCGATGATCTTGGTATTCTGTGCTGTGATCTTCAATAACTTAGCGGCAGAAAGAACCTATCCGAAGCATTGGCTGTAGTAATTTCTCTAGCGGATTAGTAGCGTAAGTTCGTATACCGATCCGCCCTCACCCTAAATCCCTCTCCCCATTTGGGGAGAGGGACTTTAATCCGGAACTCCCCTTCTCCCTTTTTGGGAGAAGCGGTATCCTGAGCGAAGTCGAAGGGGGGTTGGGGGATGAGAGCGGATCGGAATGGTACATAGACTTACGCCTTGTTGTACTAGCGGATTGTTTTCTCAACAAGTTTGCTTGAATCTAGTGTTGCAAACACTAAATTCTGCAACATGGGAGTTTGGGGGCTTCGCCACTAAGAAGGGATTTCACCCCTTCACCCCTAACAAAACTTTCAGTTTGCTGTACTAGCTGTATCTAAGATTCTGCTCAGACTGCCATAAACGCTAATCCATCCTGAACAATGGCTCCCAAAAAGCATCGTTTCGACCAACACAACTGGGCGGTTTGCTGGCTCTCTCATTTATCAGCTAGAAATCCTTTCACTTTATCTCGCTGGGTGGTTTGCTGGGCAGTGATTGGGATTGGGAGTGGGCTTTTCGCTGGCTTGTATTGGAATGTTTTAGAACTGTTGACCCATTTTCTGCGATCGTTTCAGGGCATCAGTCTATTGATTGTGATGTCGCTATCGGGTTTATTGATCGGACTGATCATTCATGTTCTAGGAAATCCTGGTGAAATTAGTTTAATCGTCGATAACATTCATTCGCGGGGAGGACGGATTGATACCCGCGAAAACCCATCCATGGTGCTTGCATCTTTAGTCAGCATTTCGTCGGGTGGGAGCTTAGGTCCTGAAGCTCCAATGGTTCAGGTTACAGGGTCATTTGGAACGTGGGTTGCCGATTTCTTAGAGCTACAAGGTGAAGATGTGCGATCGCTAAGTGTTGCAGGCATGGCAGCGGGCTTTACTGCATTGTTTGGTGCGCCGTTGGGTGGGGCTTTCTTTGCACTGGAAATTCTGCATCATCAGTACGTTGCCGAATATTATCAGGCGGTTTTGCCTGCGATCGTGTCGAGTTGTGCAAGCTACCTGGTTTTTGCATTCATTACTCATTTGGGGATTAGTCCGACCTGGACGTTTCCTCAATATCACGTTAATAACATTGATGATTTCCCGCTGGCGATCGCGTCTGGTGTGGTCGGTGCGATCGCGGCTTGGGTGTTTATTGGCTTGGTTAAAAGTGGCGCGTGGCTGTTTGCAAAGCTGCCTGAACCTGTTTATATTCGGACGACGATGGCAGGTTTGGGACTCGGAATTTTAGCCACCTTCGTTCCTCTGACCCGCTACTTTGGGCATGAAGAGCTTAATAGGGTCGTCGAGAGTCGTGAAGGCGCTTTATTTTTGCTGATTTTGGCGTTTGCCAAGATGAGTGCGATCGCAATCACCGTCAACGGGGAATGGCGCGGCGGATTTATTATTCCACTTTTTTTCACCGGGGCGTGTATCGGTAAAGCGATCGCGCTGCTGGTCCCTGGGCTTCATCCTGTTTTAACAATGATCGCAGTGATGGCAGCGCTTAATGCCGCAGTGACGCGCACACCGATCAGCACAACTCTGTTATTAACCAAATTAACTGGATTTTCGCCGCTCACTCCGATTCTATTTGCGAGTCTAGTGGGGTTTTTTCTTGCTCCTAAATTGCCTTTCATCAAGTCTCAAATAAAGTCTCAGACGGATTGATTTAGCAAGGATTATTCTATAACGCTGCCTAAAACTCCAAAATTATCTAAGGTTAACCAAGCGCGATCGCTGAGGTACGGTCTAACAATCCCGTTGCACACCGACCGTACATAGTCTCTTTATTGAGCCCGAGAGGTTGCTTGCGGCGGGTGAACGGGGGCGTTAGGCCACTTTTAGTGATGGACAAGGCATGTTTCAAGCTGATCTACTGGTACCATCATGTAAGATTTGAGAGTTGTCTAAGTTTGGATTAACGATTCTTGGTCGAGCCAGATGATGAGTTTTTTGTTCAATATCGAGATATTCTACCTCCGAATGCTTTAGGGTATCGGCTGAAGCTTCTCAGTCTGGTGATTGAGCGACGATTCCAAGATATCTTAGACAAATTTGGGCTGACTCCTTTGCAGTGGGGAATTCTTTGCTGCCTATGGCAAACCAATGGATTGCCCACGCTTCAAATTAGCAAGCAATTACAACAACGGAGCGGCAATGTGACTGTTGCCTTGCCCCTGATGGAGAAGCAGGGATATATCCAGCGTCAGTGCGATGAAAAAGATCGCCGAATCTGGCGAGTTTGGCTAACCTCTAAGGGCAAAGCGTTAAAGGATAGCTTGCCCCAGCAGGCGCAGGATTTAGATCGGCAACTGTTTGAATCTTTATCTGCAGCAGAAAAAGCCAGTCTGTCTGAAATGGTCGATCGGTTAAGGCAGGATTTGGAAGAAAACCTGAAGTTTACAAGCCACCCAGTCAAGATAGATCAAGTTTGAACTAATATTGCATCAAGCTTGATCTATTAAGGGCTTGCACTATGTCTTCTGACTTGCTCAATGTTTTGGTAGTGGGTGCAGGTCCCGTTGGTCTTACTCTGGCTGCTGAGTTAAACCGCTATGGGATTGCTTGCCGCATTATCGATAAAGATCCGGGTACAAAAAACATTTCGAAGGCACTGATCTTGCATGTTCGCACGCAAGAAGTGTTTGATGCCATGGGTGCGATCGCTGCTGCAAAGTCAGTCAGTGTGCCCATGCGCCAAATCTCTCTGCGCGCCTACGGCAAGATTATCGGACATTTGCATTCTGAAATTGCGGATAGTCCTTATCCACATCCCGTCATTCTGGGACAAGACCGCACCGAACATGTTTTAGAAGAGCATTTGCATCAATTAGGCGGACGAGTGGAATGGCAAACGGAAGCGATCGGCTTTGAACAGGATGAAACCCAGGTTTCAGTCACCGTGCGTCATCCTGATGGAACTGAAGAAGTCATCCGATCGCACTATCTGATCGCTTGTGATGGCGCTCATAGCATGATTCGGAAGAAACTGGGATTCAGCTTTGAAGGCGGCAAATACGAAGGCGAGCAATTCATTCAAGCGGATGCCAAAATTCGCTGGACACTACCGAAAGGAATCAGCCATCTGTTCTTGACCCGTGAAGGTTACATGATGGTGATTGAGATGCCGGACGATCAGGTGCGAGTGTTTATCTCACTGCCCGATCAACCGACGGATGCAACCGTTGACGAACATGGAGCAAGTGACGATGCCCCTTCTCTACAAGAAGTGCAAGATGCGCTGAATGCTCTCGGTGGACTTGATGCCGAGCTGTATGATCCTACCTGGTTAGCGCGGTATCGCACGTCCCATCGACGCGCCGATCGCTTTCGAGACGGACGCATTTTCCTGGCAGGCGATGCGGGACATATCCATGTGCCATTGGGTGGACAAGGCATGAATACAGGCATTCAAGATGCCTTTAATCTCGCCTGGAAACTGGCTTACACGGTGCAAAGCCACGCTACGCCTGACCTATTGGATAGTTACAATGCGGAGCGGGTTCCAGTTGCCGAAGCATTGCTAGCGGGAACTGACAAAAGTTATCGCATCATTCTGCATCCCAATGAGTTGAAGCAGACTGCGGTGCGGCTGTTGGGTCCTTTCATTGTCAATCAGCAAGTGGTTCGCACCAAGTTGATGCACACGTTGGAAGAGGTGGATATTAGCTATCGAGACACCAGCCCAATTATCGAGGATCATGCTGGCAGTAGTGGTGCAGGTGCAGGCGATCGCGCTCCCAATGCCACCGTTGTTCGACTGGCGGATAAAGCAACGATCCAGTTATTTGATGTGTTGCGAGGAACGCATTGGACATTACTCCTCTTTGCGGGACAAAAAGCCACGGCTGAAACTTATCAGAAACTCTTGAGCCTTCAACAACAGGTGAGTCAGGCGTATGGTCGGTTAATTCACTCCTACTTCGTTGTGCCAGAACTGCTGCCGCCACAAGCGTTTTCTGCATCTAACTCGATTCTGATGGATGGCGAACACTTTGCCCATGAACGGTATGGGGTCGCTTCTGCCTGCCTTTACCTGGTTCGTCCTGATTGGTATATCGGTTTTCGTGGGGGTATTGCCGATAGCGATCGCCTACTGGATTACCTCTCAGGGATTTTAACCACTAGCTCAGTCATGACCCAGGCAAAGTGATGAACGCTAAACCAACGTTAACGTCTACACAAAGTACTGAAAGTAGCTGGAGATGCCCATGAGCCAACGAGAAACAGCCCTTAGTTTGCGTACATCCGCATTAATTCAACAAATTTACGCCGCTGATGAAGCCCTTGATGCGGAGTCCTTTGTTGCTCTTCTGACAGAAGATGTGCAATTTCGGTTGGGTAGCAATCCATTAATAACCGGGCGTGCATCCGTATTCCAGATGATCACGACCTTCTTTTCCACAATCCAAGGACTACAGCATCATCTGATTAAAGCTTGGGAGGATGAAACAACAGTCATCTTTGAAGCCGAAGTAACCTACACGCGCAAAGATGGGAGTCAAGTCACGATACCCTACGTTGACGTCCTTGAACTGGAAAGCACCCAAGTTAAGGATTATAAGATTTATATCGATCTTACTCCACTGCAACATATCTGATATCCCTTATTCAGCCAACAATCGAGCAATTAAATAGCAGATTTCAGGAACACAGAATCTAAAAACTATGAACTCTGAAGATACAGTCCTAGTCTTCATTGATATGCAACTGGGTGCAATCAGCACAATTCAATCAATGGATCAACAGGAATTCAAACGGAATGCGATCGCACTTGCTAAAGTCTGTACCATTCTTCAACTGCCTGTGATTATTGCTGCGGCAGATATTGTGGGCGATCGCGGTACAGTTCTGCCTGAATTAACAGACCTCCTACCGGATGCCATTCAGATTAAACACGCAACCAACAATTCTTGGGAAACCCCGGACTTTGTTCGCGCAGTCGAGCAAACAGGATGCAAAACCTTAGCGATGGCTGGACTCGCAACTGACGTCGGATTATGTCTTCCTGCAATTTCAGCGGTTGCGGCTGGGTATCAGGTCTATGCCATCATTGATGTTTCTGGGACGCTCAATAGTCGTAATGAACAAGCGGCTTGGATGCGCATGGTACAGGCAGGTGTTATTCTCACCACTTGGACAGGATTTACAGGTGAAATCCAGCACAATTACACCCAAGAGCCTGGAACAAAATTGCTGCAAATCATTGGTGAATCTTTACATCATCGAGATAGCGTCTTTCCCTAAGACTGGACAATTTCATAAGCAGTAGAAGGAGATTTTAGGTTATCTGGTTGCGTCGGCAGCATAACAACCCGACTAGAGCGGATTGTTGAGAGATCTGGGTGGTGTTGAAAAAGTTACTTGCAGCCGCTCAGCCAGATCGTTGTAATGCTTTACAGATTGTGGCATTAGTTTGAGAGGTCATATTGACTTCTTGCAACCTCTACGTCTTGAAAGTTGATTGTTGCCCATTCACAAAGACTTTCCATGACTTGGCTTAAAGTTCTTCCCAAGGGGGTTAAGGAGTACTCAACCATTGGTGGTACAACGGGATACACTTTTCGGGCAACCAGTCCATTCCGTTCTAAATCGCGAAGAGTCCGAGTGAGCATTCGTTGGGAAATATTACCAATCTCTCGCTGTAACTCACCATAGCGCTTTGTACCGTGGGAGAGAATATACAAAGCCGCCACGACCCATTTATCGGCAACAAGGTCTAGGGTTTGCCGTAGGTAGGGGTGAGAGTCGAGCAGGTTGGAAATGGGTTCTTCTGATTCGTGCATATTTTTTTGTAGGTACAGCACTTTTTTGTGCCTACTTGCTTGTTTGAAGGCATTTACAACATAATCGATACGTGATTCTAGGAGGCTGAGAATGAAAAATAAATTTACTGTTCAGGATTCAGTAATGTTGTTGATTGACCATCAGCAAGGCACAATCAAACTTGCTAAAAACATTGCTTACGATCAAATCGTACAGAACACTAGGGCACTGGTAAGGACAGCAAAGGAAACCGGAATGCCGCTCGTTTTAACCAGTAGTGAGGAGGAGAATTTTCAAGGATTGCTGCTTGAAGATTTGCAAAAACTCGCGCCCGAAGAATACGAAAAACGAGTTAAACGTCCCGGCATTGTTGATTGCTGGGAATTTGAGCCGTTCAAAAAAGCGGTGGAAGCGACTGGCAAGAAGAAACTAATTATGGCTGGTTTGACAAATGATGTCTGCATTGTCTTTCCGGCAATCAGTGCAACTGAAGACGGCTACGAGGTGCAAGTTGTGATTGATGCAGGCGGATCGCCAACGCAAGTGGCAGACGAGACTTCGGCGCAGAGAATGAAAGACCACGGTGTGACGCTGACAACGACCAATCAGGTTATGGCGGAACTCGCCTACGATTGGGCAAATGGCGCAGGACACCAAATCCAAAAGATTATGTATGAGGAAATTCTTTCAAAGTTGATAAATGAGTAGTGTTAGTTGGTAGCTCAGTAGAATGTGTCGTTTTGTCAGCAGCGCAACAAGCCGCTTGCACCTGACCGTATGGAAGATCCGTTAAGATCGAGATTATCTCAACGGCAGGTGAAGCGGATCGTGATGCCGCTTGAGTTATCTGTAATGACAGTAGTTGAGAACGTAACTGTCTGTGCGATCGCTTATTGCCATAGACTGGGTTGACGATACGAAACCCAGCATTGCTTTTTCCTTGCAGCACTGACCAAGAGCATAATCAGCATTTGTTGGGCTATCTTCTATCTGTGAGTTTTACGGCTTTCAACCATCGATTCATGTTTTGAATCAGCAACACCACATTTCCTTCTCATGCAATACTGCCCCGCTTGCGGGTTTCTTTGTAGGACGTTCCCACATTTCTCAAACCGGCCTTAATCATCTGTTGCTCCAACAGCGCAAAAAAGCGAGAACGATCGCCCCCCCGCACTACTGCCTGATTGTGCGCCTCCGCCAGCGCTACCGGATAGCCATAGCCCTTTTGTACCTGAGTCAGCGTCAGACTCAGTGCCGAATTGAGCAGATCAGCATCTTCTGCAACCCACGCAGGAAACTCAATCCGGGCAATTTCTGCCCCCACGTGGGCATAGCAAAAATATACCAGATGTGCGCCATAATCATCTAGAATACGGGCGGAACTGCGCCAGAGTGGACTGCGATCGCCGGGTTGCAACAACATCGCCCAGAGACTGGTATCGCGTAACGGATCAAACACCTGACAGGGGGCGCGATCGGTTTGTCCGGTGCAATAGGTCGCGCAGTCTGGAGCCGGATGGGGACAAGCAGGCAGACGCAGAAAATTCAGTGATTCGCCACTGCGCGACGCACTCAGATAACCCACCAGCGGAATTCTCAATTGGCGCAGTTGCTCCCAGGCAGCCAGAATGGGTGGCAGAATTTGCTCACGCGCTTCCCTGGGCAACGCTTCTAGAAACCAGTAGATCAGGGAACCATCCACCAGGGCGATCGTCGGCTGAGCTATCGTCGGAGAAGCGAAATCATCCGACATGCTGTTATTCGCCTGCACCGCCTGCGCCAGTTCTGCCAGCATCGTCGCTTCTGAAACCGTGCGGCGATATCCCATCCACTCCTCCGTGCCAATTCCCCATTGACGCGACAGATAGAGATCTTCAGCCCGATAAAACACCTCCGGCAGACTATCCAGCAATGGCAAACGGTTTTGCCCATAGTGCAGAATGATCCGTCCAACGTTAATCAGGTAGCAATAAGCAATCTCATGATGACTGGGGGCAATTTGCGATCCATCCGTTGCCAGCACCGTATGAGCAGTCGGAGGCGGATTGATGGGGATACGGGTGCTGAGCGGTTCGATCGGTTGTGCCGCATTAAACCCCATACGATCGCGCCACAACTGCTGCTGCTCCACCAGTTCACTTTGTCGAGATTGTGCCTGCTGCAACAACCGCTGCGCCAATTCCAGTCGTTGACGAGTCGCAGTGGCTTCCTGGCTGAGATGCTGGCTAATCCCCTGCATCTGCTGAGCGAGTTTCGTAAGATCAAGCATCGGCAAAAAGAAAGCGGAGTGCAATCTGCTTAGGAATAGAAATTAAGCAAGATGGAATTTTGTAAGGGCGTGGCATTTGGGCAAAAATCCTGGCAGGGGTTGCAGAATTGATCTGCCAAATGCCGCGCCTCTACTACTGCCAAATCGTCGATTTTATTTAATTCACAATCCTTAGGCAAATTCTAGCCGATGTTGAAGGAAAGATAGATCAAATGTTCTTCCAGAATTTTGGACTTCTTGCTCATCACCCCATCACCTCATTACTCTTACCTCCCCAGCAACTGCAAATGATACAGACTGGCATACAACCCGCCCTGTTGCAGCAGTTCTTCATGGCTCCCCGACTCAGCCAAATGACCCCGTTTCAGCACAAAAATCCGATCGACATTACGAATCGTAGACAGGCGGTGGGCAATGACGATCGCTGTTCGACCTACCAGCAACTTTTCCAGCGCCTCTTGAATGAGCGATTCCGTCCCCACATCTAAACTTGCGGTTGCCTCATCCAGTACCAAAATATGGGGATTGCGAATCGCCGCCCGAGCAAATGCCAGCAATTGTTTTTGTCCGCCCGACAGATTGGTGCCCCGTTCCCGCAAAGGTGTGTCATAGCTCTGGGGCAACTGCTCAATCAAAGTCGCAACATTGGTTTGCTCCGCCGCAGTGCGAATCTGCTCGAAGCTGTAGGTTTCACCCAGCGTGATGTTGCTTTTGACATCGCCGGCAAACAAAAAGCCATCTTGCAAAATCACTGCCATGCGGCGACGCAGTTCTTGCTGGGGCAAATCGCGAATATCGACCCCATCCAACAAAATTCTGCCCTGACTAGGTTCGTAAAGCCGACACAACAAGCGGATAATCGAGCTTTTCCCGGCTCCGGTCGGTCCCACAAGAGCAACTTTTTCACCAGGATGAATGACGAAGTCTAGATCTTGCAAGACGTATTCATCGCCCTTGTAAGCAAACCAGACATGCTCAAACCGAATTTCGCCTGCAACTAAGGAGGCATCAGGCATGAGGGTGGGTTGGATTCTTCCATCTTCATGAGGTTGCTCCCGATCGCGAATTTCGATCGGTTCATTCAAAATGTCGCTGACCCGTTCTACTGCGGTAAAGCCTGCCTGGATGGCGGTAAATTTCTCGGCGAACTGACGCAAAGGATCAAACAATCGCTGGGCAAACAGAATGAAGGTCGAAAGCGTACCGAGGGTGAGTGTGTCATTGAGGATAAAAATGCCGCCCAGCCAGAGGACAGCCGCGATCGCCACCAGGGAAATCCACTCCAGCGTGGCAGAGATGGCGGAGTCATGAAAAATGGTTTTGTCTACTTCGTGGATGTAGCGCAGGTTGATGGTGCGAAACAGTTCTGAATTGAACTTCTCTCGCCGGAAGAGCTGCACCACTGCCATACCCGTGATGTTTTCCTGCAAAGCAGCATTCAGGGAGGAGAGTTCTTCCCGTGCCCGATAGTTGGCTTTGCGGTACTCGCGTTGGAAGTAGATAATCAACACGGTAACGGGCAACAACATCAACACCAGCATTGCCGCTAGTTGCCACTGAATGGAAAACATGGTGACAGCAAGCACCAGGATGGAGAATAGGTCGCCGACAATACCGATCGCCCCAGTGGAAAACACATCGCCCAAGGCATCCACATCGCTGGTCAGGCGCGTGATCAGGCGACCAACCGGGGTGCGATCGAAAAAACGAACAGCCAGGGAGGTGACATGCTGGAACAGATCTTCCCGAATGTTGGCAGTGACCCGTTGTCCTACTTTTTGGACGAGGTAGCCCTGAGTGGCATCCAGAGCCAAGCGAATCGCGATCGTTAGCATCAAGATCAATGCCAGCAGGTTGAGTCCTTCCGAAAGCGGACGATCTCGCAGGAAAGTGTAGACCGTGTGTTCACCCCGAATCAAGGAAACTGCCTGCCCGATGAGAATCGGTTGAATGGCGCCTGCCACAGAGGCGGGCAGCAATAACGTCATGGAAATAATCAGCAATCGCCGATTACGACGGGCATAAGGCAATAGACGCAGGAGCAATCGCCAGTCATTTTCTCGAGGTAATGGGCGAGTTGGGGTTGGGGGAGGAGGTGCAGCAGGAGTCGGCATAGCTTGGCGATCGCAAAAGTACCTCTCCTACGGTATCAGTTTCAACTTGAAACCCTAACGACAGAGAGATAGGGAATGACCTGACAAACCAAATTTGCTTGGTTAAAGCAAAAAGCGGGGTGGGGTTAACCAAAAGAGTTGACTGTTGCCAATGGGATCGCCCCGATCAGGAAGCTGCAAGCCAATCACCCCTGCCTTTTTGAGAATTAGCCGATCGCTCGCTTCGCCCCAGAGCAAGATTTCCGCCCAGGCACTCAGATCCGGTTCATGCCCAACCAGCGCCAAACAAGCCGGGTCAGTCCGCTGCCACTGGGTTAACCACTCCAGCCAAAGCCGAATATCAACTCCCCCAGCCAGCAGGGCTGACTCTTCCAGCCTTGCTGCTAAATGTTCTTTCTGCAAAATATCAGCGGTTTGCCGGGCTCGAACCAGCGGACTGGTCAGCATCAAATTGAACTGTAAACCCAACTGCCGCAGTTGCTTTGCCACTTGCCGAGTTTTCTGACGCCCCTCTTCTGTTAGAGGTCGTTCATCATCATTGGCATAAGAACCATGCTCTGCGGCTAAGCCATGGCGAATGAGATACAGGTGGAGATGAGACATGATTTTGAAGAAGCAGGATAAAAGGTGGAGGAGATAGAAACTGACATTTTTTGTCCACGTAACTGACTTATGGCTGACACATGGGTTAATTAGACTTTGAAAGAAATTTTTTGTTATGTTGCCTGGCTGTTGCCAGAAACTTCATTTATGTCAGTTTTGATTCAGCTTCTGGTACTTCCCCAAGACCTACTTATGTTGCTTTCAGCGTCACTCATTAGGTTGAATGTATGCTCATCCTCTCTGTTAAACGGTTCAGAGACCAAGCATGAGACGGCATTTAGACCTCTGAATCAGTCTATCTTTTGTTGTTGTGCTGAAGCAGCGCTCGTAGTTAGTTTTGAGTCACCATCATGAAGTTCCAACGAGTTTTGGGTATGGGGGTGGCGCTCGTATCTACCCTGGCAGTGGGAGGATACTGGTATCTCTTTGTTGAAGGGTGTGCCCCGTTGAATGCTCTAAGTGCTCAGGCAGCCGAGGCAACGGATCTTGCTTTTCAACTGGTACCCTACAACAGCCAAGTGCTAGGCATGTCGCGCACCTACGGACTGGTGTTACCGCCTGGGTATAAGCAGCATTCTCAACAGCAGTATCCGGTGATCTTTTTGCTGCATGGTGGACATGGGAATGCTACCGACTGGAACCTCAAAGGTAATGCACTGCCGGTCATCCAGCAGCTTTACAACACACAGCGGTTACCGGCTGCGATTTTCATCACACCGGATGGCAATGACCTGCGCGGCTCCAGTCCCTTTTGGGACCCCCAGTATATCAATGGTCCCCACGGGAAGGTGCTCACTGCGATCGGGGATGAACTGGTGCAAGTGGTGAAAAGTCGCTATCGTACCAAACCCAGTCCCCAGTTTTGGGCGATTGGTGGGCTATCGTCTGGGGGCTGGGGAGCGATGAACATCGGTCTCCATCGCTTGCAAAATTTCTCGATTTTGTTTAGCCATAGTGGTTACTTCACAGACAAGAGCGGGGCTGAAAATAGTCCCCTGGCTTATGTGCATATGCTGAATTCAGCACAGCGTGCTTCTGTGAGCATTTACCTGGATGCAGGGGAAGGCGATAAAAAATACCTGACCGAATCGCGCCAATTTCATCAAGAATTGGATCGCCTGGGAATTGCCAATGTGTTCCATTCTTTTCCCGGTGGGCACGGTCTCCATGGTGCCGATGTGGGCTGGAACTACTGGCATCAGCATCTGGCTGACTCACTCAGTTTTGTGGGCGATCGCTTCCGGGATGCCCAACTTTTCGGACAAGCCAAGTCGAAAACGGGTTTCAATTTATTTCCGCAGGTGAAGTGTTTGAAGAATTGAAGAAAATCGCCAATCAACCCTGACCTAAACCCAAGCCAGCATTTGAGCAATTGCCTGGTTGACGAGATCTGGAGCTTCTGCGATGACAAGGTGTCCCGCTGTTTTAGCAACCCAATGTTGGCTGCGATCGTTGCTCTGTCGCAGATGATTTGCCAGAGCTTCTCCCATGGCTGGGGGAAAGGTTGGGTCGTTTTCGCCAGTCATGACGATGGTTGGGCAGTCAATCGTGTGGAGGGTGGGGCGTCCGTCGTAGCCCCAAAAGGAGGCGATCGCCTGATAGGGATGAGGCACTTGAGGTAAGGGACTTTCGGTAAAAAAACGCTGCATCCGTTCGGTGGTGTGACGGCTCATTTGCGCTTCTATCCACTGACGGAATTGGGAATTCTGGCAAAGTCGGGCGCCCCCTGCGGCTAAAAACTTGACCAGGGGAATTTCCCACCAGGGTGTTAGGTTATGGCTGCCGCCTGCGATCGCAATTAACCCGCTGATTGCATGTCGTTTTGCCCATTCCAAACCGATCGGAACACCATAACTATGGCAACACAAAATCGGCGCTTCGATCTGAAAATGATGCAACAGTCGCCTCAAATCCCGACGATGTCGACCGATCGAATAACGACGATAGCCAGCCGAGTCACCATGACCTGCCAAGTCATACACCAGCACTTGCCTTCCCCGATGCTGCCAAAACTCCCATTGCCAGCGCCAGTTGAAGCGGTTACCTAGCCCACCGTGAATAAACACAATAGCGGGAGCCTGTCCTGCTGTGTGGCAGACATGCAATTGGACGCTTTGCAGGCTAATCAGCACACCCTGCATGGGGTCTGATCCAGCCAGAGTGGGCTGAGAATTACAAACGTTCACTGCGTGGGAAGAGACGATGAATCAGAAATAGTCCAGAGAAAATTGACAGACTGACAATGAGCAAGGCGACAGGAAGAGATAACATTGGTAAAACCCACCTATCATTGATGCTGACAGCATAAACAACCCGTTTGACGGTCTTGTGAATCGCATGTCACGTTCAGTTGAACGTTGGGTTCGGTTTGGGGCTGTTGTCATGCCTTTGGCAGCGAAAACCGAAAAGTACTGCCCTGCCCTAATTGGCTTTCTACCTGAATTTCACCTCCCTGAAGTTCGACTAAGCGACGACAAATTGCTAAGCCGATGCCTGTGCCACCAGAGCTACGATCTCGCGATCGATCGGCGCGCCAAAACCGTTCAAACACATAAGGCAGATCCTCCGTTGCAATCCCCTGCCCCGTATCCTTGACCGCAATCCAGAGTTGCCCAACCTCTGCCCAAGCAATGAGTGTAATTGACCCTGTTGGGGTGTAGCGCAATGCGTTACTTAATAAATTAATCAAGACCTGCTCAACACGTTCGGGGTCTGCCAGCGCCAAGGGCAGATCCAGTGGACACTCGAGCTGGAGGGCTGGTCCCTCTTCTAAGAGTTGGTCAGAAAACTTTTCGATAATGGCAGCCAGAATCGGACGTATCGCGATCGCTCTGGCATGAATCGGTAAATACCCCGCTTCTGCTCGCGAAAGTTCTTGCAAATCGTTGACCAGGCGGCGCAAGCGCACGGTTTCTTTTGCCAACCGTTGATAGATATCCGAAGAAGGAGCGATCGTCCCATCCGCCAACCCTTCTAAATACCCCTCTACTACAGTCAAGGGAGTCCGCAATTCATGGGTCAAGTCACTGACCAACTCCCGTCGCCGCTGCTCCACTCCCTCTAACCCCACTGCCATCCGGTTAAAACTAATTGCTAGACGATGGAGTTCTGGAATTTCTTGACTAGGTAGGCGTTCTTCCAAATGCCCCTCTGCAAAACGCTGGGTAATTGCCTCCATTTGTACGAGAGGACGCACAATCCGCTTCGAGACTAGATAACTGAGCGCCCCCGCAGTACTGCCACCCACCACGACTGACCACAGTGCTCCTCGACTCCAGGCAGACTCAAACCCATCCACCAACTTCCTCCGAATCAGCACCATGCCAAACTCACTTACCTCCATGCGCTGAAGGTGAATGAGAAACAGCCGAGGGGTATAAAATTTGCCCACAATCACGAGCGTGCTCAATCCCACCACCATGACCACAATGTGAGAGAAAAAAAGCCGTGCGCGTAATCCGATTTTGCTTATTTGCATGGCAGTGGGTTATGTTCTGGACATGTTGTGGGTATTTTTGAAAGCTTTGCTCAGCAAAGCTTTCAAAAATACCCACAACACCTTTGAAGCACGACCTGGCAGTGAGACTCTGAACTCTGGACTGTAGATGCTAGACATGACACCTTTGCCCCTCCTCTCCTCCTGTCCCTGCGTCTCTCCCTTTTCCATCTCCCTTACTCCTTCCCTGCGCTTAAGTCCTCAAACTTATACCCTACGCCAATCACTGTTTTCACAAAGGTTGGATTTGCCGGATCAGGTTCGATTTTTTTGCGTAATCGGGCAATGTGGGTATCGACAACTCGCTCGTCGCCAAAGAAATCGCTGCCCCACAACTTGTCGATAATCTGGGTGCGGTTCCAGACCCGACCGGGATAGCTAATAAAGGTGGATAGCAGATCAAACTCCAGCGTGGTGAGTTCCAGCAGTTCAGTTTCGCCAGGCTTCAGAGAGCGATAGGCACAGCGTTGATCAAGATCCAGGCTAAAGTGCTGGGTACGATAGGTTTGGCTTTGCCCACCCTGGCGCATACTACGGCGCAAAAGTGCCCTGACGCGCGCCACTAGTTCTTTGGGGCTAAAGGGTTTGATCATGTAGTCATCTGCGCCAGTTGAGAGACCAATGATGCGATCGATTTCTTCTCCCTTTGCAGTCAGCATCAGAATGTAAGGATCTTTGCTTTCTGGTTTTTGGCGAATGCGGGCGCAAACCTCTAAACCATCTAGACCTGGGATCATCAGATCTAAAATGATGAGATCCGGTTTTTGTTCTTGAAAAATTTGGAGGGCGTTGATCCCGTCTCGGCAGGTACGGCAAGAAAATCCTTCTTTTTCTAGATAAAGCTGGATCAATTGGGCAATTTCGGCCTCATCTTCAACGATTAAGATCTCCATCAGATGTCTGTCAGAATGTGTTGGGTCTTGTCAGCGATCTTGGCACAATCTGGCTGGAGTGAGGTGAATCCAGCGTAACTTCGGAATGACGGTGAAAATAAATTGCCGCTTTTGCACTTATCTCGCTATACTAGTCAAAGCAACGCGGGGTAGAGCAGTCTGGTAGCTCGTCGGGCTCATAACCCGAAGGTCCATGGTTCAAATCCATGCCCCGCCACCACTGAACGGTAGCCCTGTGAAATTCTTCACAGGGCTATTTTCTGCATATACAATTTTCTGCTTTTGATGCAGCTCCCCAATAAATATCAATTTTTGGAGAGCAGTTTTTTATGGCTTGGTTAGAATGAACGTACTAAACTGGGAACCTCCTCGTCACCTGAACCCGTCAACCTCTATACTTTGTGTGGAGGGTATGGGCTAGGTGCTAGATGCCTTCTTGAACTCTTGAATTCCCCGGATGGCTGTTATGGTGCTTGGTGTGCGGCGATCGGTGTTGATTGCAGGGCTAGGGTTACCGCTCTCAGTTTTGCTATTTGAGAATTTGAATCACACCTTGGGACATTGGGGGACATTGAGCGTTTTGGCGGTGGGGTTGGTCGGCGCTGGCAACTGGTGGTTGCAGCGGCAGATGGCTGGCAACCTAGAGCTTGACCTCTCAATGTCGGTCGATCGCAGTACCGTGGAAACCACCCTGGCAGAAGTCAGGCAAGTGGTGGAGCAGTTGCAGCAAGAGGCACTGAGGCCAGATGGGGCATCTTCTTTTCCCATTCCTCAAATGGCGGCGTTGCAAACTCAGATCAGCCAAGTTGTGGCAGAACTCGATCGGGATAGGCTTCGCTTAGCGGTGATCGGTGGGCAAGCAGTGGGCAAGTCTTCTCTGTTTCGCCTCTTGCAAACTCACTGGGCAATTCCTAAAAGTCAAAAGCTCACGCTGAAAGATATGCCAGGGCTGTTCGCGGGGCGCGAAGTTACCCCAACGGAAGAGGAACAGCTTTGGCAGCACATTCTGGAATGTGATCTGTTGCTGTTTGTTACCACGGGCGATTTAATGGAACCGGAATTGCAAGCTGTGCAGAAGTTGCGCGCTGCCCGCAAACGGGTGTTGCTGGTGTTCAACAAACAAGACCAATATTTGCCAGCCGAGCAACGGTTAGTGGTACAGCGTCTGCAAGAGCGCTTGCAAGGGGTATTGGATCAGTCTGATGTGGTGGCGATCGCTGCCCAACCAGGTGCAATTAAAGTCCGGCAGCACCAACCGGATGGCACGGTACAAGAACGATTGGAACAACCTGAACCAGAGATTGCCGCTCTGACCGATCGCCTGAACCAGGTTTTAGTGCAAGAAGGTCAACAACTGGTTTTGGCTAGTTCCTGGAACCAAGCACAGGGGTTGAAAGTGCAGGTGCAAGATGTGTTGAATGCGGTGCGACGCGCACGCGCGTTGCCTGTGATTGAGAAATACCAGTGGATTGCAGCGGCGACTGCTTTTGCCAGTCCCTTCCCAGCGGTGGATTTGTTGGCAACGGCTGCGATTAATGGTCAGATGGTGCTGGATGTCAGTCGCCTCTATCAACAAAAGTTTTCGCTGCAACAGGCGCAGACGATCGCAAGCACTTTGGCGAGTCTGTTGCTGAAACTGGGATTGGTGGAACTGGCAACTCAAGCAGTAACCGCTGTGCTCAAAAGTAATGCTGCCACCTTTGTTGCAGGAGGAGCGGTGCAAGGTGTGAGTGCTGCTTACCTGACTCGTCTGGCGGGGTTGAGCCTGGTGGAATATTTTCAGATGCAGGAATCGGGCAAGGATGCTGCCACGATAGACGCTACCAAGCTCGATTGGCTTACCCAAATTCTGAAACAGCTATTCCAGCAAAATCAGCGCGGGGCTTTTCTGCAATCTTTCGTGCAGCAGGCAGTGTCTCATCTGGCAGGGGCGCCAACTTCGCCAGCATTGGCAAACCTGCCTCAACCTTCAGCTTCTGCCGAATGGTTGAGCCAGCAAAACGTCAGTCCTTCGTCTGCTGCTCCTCTAGATTCTTCCATTGTCCCGACTTGAGTCATTCGACTATGTTCTAGACATGTTGTTGGTATTTTTGAAAGCTGTGCTCAGCACAGCTTTCAAAAATACCAACAACACCTTTGAAACACTATCAGTCATTCATGCACATTTGGCAGGTTGATTTTTATCGCCGCCCCCTCCAGGATGAGTTGGGCAATCCCTTGTGGGAACTCCTGATTTGTGATTCGGACAATTCTTTTGAATTCATTGCATTCTGCCCCCAATCTGAGGCAAAGCCCGATTGGTTGGTGGGACAATTTCAAATAGCCGCCGTAGGACGATCGCTCCCAGCTCGCGTCCAAGTTTTTCGTCCACCAACCTTGTCTCTTGTCGAACTTGCCTGTCAGACTCTAGGCATTGCAGTAGAACCCACGCGGCATACGCTCGCACTCAAGCGTCAGCTCCAGCAACGGGCGCAACAGTACCCTCAGCAACCCAACTACTCTGGGCAACCCTACCATCCACTCCTGCTAGAGCAATTGCCGCCTGTCCCCTTGTCCGAAAACCTCTGGGGAGAGCAATGGCGTTTTGCCAGCCTCCCTGCGGGCGATCTACAAGAGACCTTTTCGGGTAGAATGATTCCCATTTTGGAGATGTCTGAAGCGTTATTGCCCCTGAGGTTGGGTTTGGCTTCCACGACGCCTGTCCCTGGTGTGGTGATTGATGGTGGACGACAATCGATGCGGCTTGCCCGATGGCTGCAACAAGCGCGCCCTTTTGCACTGAATTTTATTGCCGGTCAACCCGATGGTCTAATTCTTGAAGCAGGGTTGATCGATCGCTGGGTTGTGGCTACTTTTGAAGATGCTGAAGTGAAAACTGCTGCTCAAATGTTTGAGCAACGCAAACAGCAGAGCCAGGGATTGCACTTTCTCCTCGTGCAACCCGACGACTCCGGCATGACCTACACTGGCTTCTGGCTAGTGCAATCCGATCGAGATCGCCCTTAGCTACTCAGATAACAAACTGAAACCATGACTGTATAGATTTCTCAAATCCAAAATGGTATGACATTCGGACTTTTTTGAATGCCCGATCTCCTTGCTCGAATCTGCTATCTCCCAGCCTCAACCTGTAGAATGACAAGGTATTCGGCGATCGGGGAGTGGAGAAGTATGGCTCAGGCAAAAATCGGCATCATTGGCGGCAGTGGGCTCTACAAAATGGAAGCCTTGAAGGATGTGGAAGAGGTCGTGATTGACACTCCCTTTGGCAAGCCTTCAGATGCATTGATCCTGGGGACGTTGGCTGGGACAAGTGTGGCGTTTCTGGCGCGACATGGGCGCAACCATCACCTGCTACCGTCAGAACTGCCTTTTCGGGCAAATATCTATGCTATGAAAAGCCTGGGTGTGGAGTATTTGATCTCTGCTTCAGCGGTTGGCTCCCTCAAGGCAGAAGCGAAGCCATTGGATATGGTGGTGCCCGATCAGTTTCTCGATCGCACCAAAAATCGCATTTCTACTTTCTTTGGCGATGGCATCGTGGCGCACATTACCTTTGGCGATCCGGTCTGCCCTAATCTGGCGAATGTACTGGCTGATGCGGTCGAAAGCCAAAATCTGAAGGATGTTGTCCTGCATCGGGGCGGTACCTATGTGTGTATGGAAGGTCCTGCTTTTTCGACTAAAGCCGAGTCTCACCTCTACCGCAGTTGGGGCGCAACCATCATTGGCATGACCAACCTGCCTGAAGCAAAACTAGCGCGAGAAGCCGAAATTGCCTATGCGACTCTGGCTTTAGTGACTGACTATGACTGCTGGCACCCCGATCACGACAGTGTCACGGTGGAAATGGTGATTGCGAACCTGCAACGCAATGCGGTGAATGCCCAAAAGGTAATTCAGGAGACGGTGCGTCGCCTGACCGAAAATCCTCCCCCTTCCGATGCCCACTCGGCACTGAAATACGCCATCCTGACCCCGATGGATAAAGTGGCTGCATCCACCAAGGAGAAACTAAGACTGTTGCTTCAAAAATATCTCTGATCTTGAAGCGGAAGCCATATGCTGCACGCTCCGCTATCTTTCATGTTGTAAGAAATCATCATAGGGGTAGCTTTTCTTGGCTGTCTGTCTGGATTAATTGCTGAAAGCGATCGTCTGCTCGAATCGGATCAAAATCAGGATTAGTTCTGACCCATCCCTGATGCCTTGGATTCAATTCGATCGCTTTTTTCAAATTTGCAATTGCCAAATCAGTCTGCCCTTGCGTGAGGTACCAATAAGCTTTTGAAGAATGGGTGCTTGAAGAGGTGGGGTCGATTGCCAATGCTTTTTCTAAACTGGCAAATGCCTCTTCATATCGGTGCAGTTTAGTCAATACATACCCACGATTGCGCCAACTATAGTGTCGCTCAGGATCTAATGCAATGGCTTGATCAAAAGCTGCCAGTGCTTCTTCGTATCGGTTGAGATCGGTCAAAGTATAGCCCTGACCAAACCAGCCCCAGTAATTTTGGGGATCAAGTTGAATTGCAGCTTGGTTCGTGCTGAGTGCTTCGTCATAGCGTTTGGCTTTTCGGAGCGTTTTGCCTTTGCTAATCCAAGCAGCAAATAGGGACGGGTTTAGCGCGATCGCTTTATTAAAAGACTCGATCGCTTCACTGTAGCGCCCTTCAAAATAGAGCGCATCTCCCTGCTTAACATAATCCTCTGCTGACAGGGTTAGTTGGAGATTCTCAACCTTGAGGGCTTCTAACTGTTGGGTCAAATCCTGAATTTTCTTTTGTACTTCTGGGCTGACAAATTCAGTTTGAATCAAAGAAGGTGTAATACTAGAGAGTTCATGAAAAATTCGATCTTTTTCGGTTTGAGCCGAGAGCGATAGATTTTGTAATTGATGAATAAAGTCAGATTTAAGACTTTCCAAATCTTGCTTGAATGCTTGAACCTGTTTCGATAGCTCTTGAGCAACTGCAAATTCCAATTGCGCTTTCACTTCTTGCGCAATGTCTTTCTCAATTTGTTTTTGAGTTTCTGAAACAATCTGTTGAATAACACTGCCTCGTAACAGCCATACCAATACCACAATAATAATGGGCATGATTCCCAAGGCTGCAATCAATGCAGTCAGTAATCCGATCGCCCAACCAAAATTGTTATTGACTGTGGATTGAATACGATCGTTCACGCGTGAGCTTTTCTCAAATCGCTCATCCACAATTTGCTCGATCGTTTCTTGTTGTTGTCGGGTGAACGAAGGCGTTGGCGAAGGGGTAATTTGAGGGTAAGGAGAAGGCATTTGGGCGATCGCATTGCCCAGGATGAGCAGTCCCACAGTAAAGGTTGCGATCGCCCAATTTTGGCGTTGCTTGACCATCACCTATCATCCATCCATCAATTGTTTAAAGGGTTCATAGGACCGCAGCCCATCAAAAGAAGCATCTGCCTTAACGGCTTCTTTGAGCTTATCCCCATTCAGATGAATTGCCTGCTTTAAACTCTCCAACGCTAACACCAAATTATTCTGTAGTGCATAACAACGAGCTTTTGCAAACCAGGCAAGAAAGAAATCAGGTTTCAATCGTGTAGCGTTGTCGTAAGCCAAAATCGCATCTTCCAATTTTTGCAATTTTCCCAGAAGGGTTCCTTTCCCAAACCAGGCTTCTGAGAAATCTGGTTTGAGTTGAATGGCGCGTTCATAGGCCGCGATCGCGGCTTCTGTTTGGTGCAGTTTGGTTAACACTGTTGCATTGCCAAACCAGGCTTTCGCATTTTTAGGCTCCAGTTGAATTGCCTTTTCGTAGCAATTTTGAGCATCTTCAAATCGTCCTTCCACGTGAAAAGCTTTGCCCTGTTCTACGTAATCATTAGCCGTAAACTGTAATTGAGTATTTCCAGAACTCAGTAATTCCAATTCTTTCGTCAAAGCTTGAATTTTTTCCTGGGTTTCAGGAGAAGCGGATTCTCGAATTGGAGAAGGGGTAATCTGAGCCAATTCTTGAATAATCAAATCTTTCTTTTTTTGAGTATCTGAAATCAAATCTTTGAGATGACCTAACTGGTCAAGAAACTCTGTTCTCAAATTTTCAATTTCTTGCTTAAAAGCAGTTGCCTGTTCTTTCAATTCAGCCGCAATTTCTTGCTCAAATTGTTTCTCAACTTCTGCTTTTAATTGTTGCTTCGTCTCCCCCACAATTTGGTGAATAACACTGCGACGGATAAACCACACACTGACTGCAATCAACACTGGCAGGAAGGTTAAAATTCCTAACAAAACGTTAATCAACGTGGTGGTGTGATTGAAGGCACGATCGACTTCTTCTTGAATTTGCCCCCGAATAACAATACTTTTCTCTAAATCTTCTTCCACTAGCTCCTGAAGCTGGCGATCGCCCCGCAGTTGTTCCAACTTGTCCCAAAAAGAACCCATTGGGGATTGGGGAAGCGTCACTTTAGGCGGAGAAATCGCTGGGGATTCTTCTGCCGCCAAAGCAGTGCCTGTACAACAGAGCAACATTAGAACAAGGGCGATTAGAAGAGGCGTTGTGCGCTGCCAGATTTTCATTGCAGTGTTTTTGACCTGGATCATTGCATAATTCTTCGCTTATGCCAAAGTGGGCTGGACAAGTCGCGATCGCCATCGTTTTACTCTGGTTTGCAAATGGGCTGGCAACTCCGCATCATATTGAGGATAAACGGGCAGTCTCGGGACTAGTTGCCATCCTGCCGATTCCAGAATCGGTTGCAAGCTGCCAATGTGGGGATGGGGATAATCAGGATTTACTTCATCCTGGGGGCTAATGCCACCTAAATCGCGAGCACCTGCTTCCAGGCAGGCAAGCAGGGCTTCGGGTTGGCTGACTAGGTTAGGAGGAATTTGCAGCGTGATGCTATTTGGCAAAATGTGGCGAGCCGTTGCAATCACTTCTACTAGCTGCTCAATCTCAAACGCAGTCCCCTGCCACTGCTGGCTCTGTCCGGGGCTGTGGGGTTGCAAGATCACTTCCTGGATATGCCCCCAGCGCTGGTGAATTTGTGTGATCTCATTTAAGCTCTCGACGCGATCGGCTGCTGTTTCCCCAATGCCCAGCAGCAAGCCTGTGGTGAAAGGAATTCCCAATTCTCCTGCCCAAGCAAGCTGCTGGAGCCGCAATTCAGGCACTTTACTGGGAGCATGTCGGTGCACTGTTTGCAGCAAGCTGGAAGTAATTTGTTCGACCATCAATCCCATCGAAACATTGACGCTTTTCAGCCGCTCCATTTCAGTCCGACTCAGCGGACCAGCATTGGTATGCGGCAAAAATCCCAAGGAAAGCGCCAATTCACCTAAATCATAGATGTGTTGGAACCAGGTAGACCGCCGGGGGCTCTGGGGATGGACTTCCCCACTGAGAATCAAAATTTCAATTACACCCTGTGCTCGAAGCATCTGTAGACGCGATTCTGCTTCTGCCAGAGTTAACCAGGGACTTTTTCCTGGATCGGTTCGGAAATTGCAATAAGAGCAGCGATTAAAGCACTCATAGGTCGGTACCACAGTGTAAGCAGGACTGTAAGTAACCGTGCGAGAGAAAGCAATCATGGGTGGAAGAACTCGTGATCTTTAATCAAGAGTTTGACCGATTTTGCTCGGGTTCAGGGGGCACTGTTCCGGCATTAGAACACCACGACTTTCTCTTGTCCTTGAAAGCTACGCTTTTTTGCGTATAGATTTTTGACATGGGTTTTAACGGTATTAAGGCTGATCTGAAGCGATTTGGCGATCGCCTGATAAGTGCACTCTTGCCGCAACAATAGCCAGATTTCCGCTTCGCGCTCGGTCAGGTCATATTTTTTGCGCTCAATCCGCAATTCTTCCAACAAAGTTTCATGGCAGTTTTCCATGCGGATCAAAATATAGGCAGGTTCGGTCGTCGCACCCGGTTCCAAGTCAAGCCAGCAGGTATACAGGCGAATGGTTTGGTGATTGGGGGCAAGATATTCAACAACCAGAGAATCTCCATCGCTTGTGCCTTCTCTGGTCAGGCGATGACAGATTTCGGAAACTTCGGACGGTAGCCCAACCATCTGCTGTTCACTTAACAACATCTGACAAATTTCCCGGGCTTTCTCGTTGGCGTATACCAATTGCAGATTCCGCGAAAGAACGAGCATCCCTTGTTGGAGGGCATTGACCAACGCATCCCAAAGTGGCTCGGTGATGTTTTCGGTTCCGGCGATTTGTTTTTTCAGTTGCTCAACTGCAACCAAGCTCTTCTGCTCTCTCGAAGGAGAGAGCCACTTGGGCGCCCCTTCTCGATTGAAATGATTGGTTTCACGAATGGGGGCAGCGTTGACAAACTGACTATCGTTTGACGAACCGTTGGATGGCAGAAAGCTATGGAAGATTGGAAAGATTCGAGCTGTCATAAACCCATGTCCCTCAAGTACTGGAAACATTTTGCTTCCCGCACTTATGAAGGTGCAATGAGTAAAATGCAATGACATCTACCCACCTGTAATAGGGTCGTGTAGACTGAAGTAGAGTGAAGTTTACTGAAGTGGGGTGAAGTTTTTACCTTTTCTTTTGTAAGGCAGCAATCTGGGCAATGATGGCGCATCACCGACCGTCGGCAGCTATGTCTTGACATTCGCTACGATTGAAGGTGACTAGCGAGTCAAAAAATAATTTATCGCTGAAGAGATTTCTTGTTAAATGGGGAACCTCCTGAGATATCTCTGTCTAATCACAACTCAAAAATCTCGATTGGTTGTATCTATCTCTCATATCAAGATTCTGAACTGAGTTGCTTGAAAAGCATTCACCCTTTTGGGTACTTTTTGCCTTTGATTCAGGAAATCGTTGCAGTCAGAATGAAGTATTTTCTTTTGAAACGCTGTTTTATTACTGTGCCTCGTTTGAGTGATCTGAATTGTTCAGATGGACGGTTGGGACTAATTGGGTACCTGGACCGGTTCGCCGTCAATGTCAATCGTGTTTAGTTGTACTTCGAGGCTATTTTCTCTTTATCGCAGAATTGCGCGATCGCATGAAACCTGAAAGTCTTGACCAATTATTCCCTGCTGAACAGCAAGTGAGCTATGTCTCTTTGCTGATGAAACGAGGTGGCTTGACACGGCGACGGGCTGAGTATTTTGTGCGTTTATGGGGATATCTTTTGCTGAAGCAAAAGCAGGAATCGGAAGGGCGTAACCTCAAGCCTTTGACTCAGCTTTATCCGCCTGAAGGCTTGGTTGCCTGCACGCATCGTGAAGCCGCTGAAGTGTTTTATGGCAATCAGGAGCGCGGGAGCGATCGTGCCGCTGGGATGATGATCGATCGCTTGGTGGCATTGGGATTGCTGGAAAAGCGATTTGATGGTCAAACCCTTTGCCTGCAAATCATGCAACTGCCAGAGTTGCTGGTGTCTCCGTCTCAGATAAAGCGGACTATCAGTTTAGAGATGGATGATTTCAACCCTCGGACTGATGCGATTCCAGCCGCTAATTTAATTGCTCGTGCTTATGCAGAGCTGATTCAGTCCAACCGTAGCCTGAAAGATCCTTTAATGGCGTCACATAAAATTGTGAAGGTTTTGCGGGGATGGTCTCAGCAGTATGGAAAAGGGATACGAGTACTACGAAGGACTGATAACCACAATCCGGTGGGAATTTTTGTAATTTATCCGGTTGCCAGTGAGTCGGAATCGATCTTCTATCAACCCTTTAGTAAAGGGGTTTATTTGACCTCAGATACGGAGGTCGATCCATTTAAGGCTGCGGTGGTTGGGGATGAACACTGTGCAGCTGCTTATATCCGTGCCTGGACGATCGACATGTCGTTCTTAAATCGTGAGAGTCTTCATCTCTGTTTAGAAGATACTCAAAAGACATTGCTCCGAGTCCGTGAAGACTTTCCTAACCTTTGCGATCTCTACTCTGCTTTTGTTCACCCCATGTATGAGGAACTGAAGCTGGTGCTGGGTTTCCAAGAAATTTCTTCGGATAAGCAGAGAGCTTATAGTTGGGTTTACTTAGCAGTCGATCGCTTTCTAGAAAAGGATATGCAGCAAATTGCAAAAAATCTCAAATTTGGCGGTGCTCCTAAAAATCCTTGATTCTCACGGGTCTATTTTTAAGATAAAAATTGATCGTCGTAGGAGAAGATTGTTCTCTTTGTCAAAAATTACACTGAGGTGAATCGAAAACCCTGGAAAGCTCCGGGGTTTTCGATTCACTTTTGCCTAGAGCGATTATCGCTAGTGAGTAAAGTCTTGACTTTTATTTACAAAATTAAGCTTGGGAAATCTTTCAATTTCTTGATATTTCGTTGTTTAAAGGCGCGCGCCATCAAAATCTGAGCCTTTCGCTTTACAAAATGAAACATTACGGTTTACACTACTAAACAGGTAGTAAAAACTGCCCATTCATTCCAAAGTTACATCAAGCAATCATTCATCATGACAACGACCTTACAGAGACGCGAAAGCGCAAATGTATGGCAGCAGTTCTGCAACTGGGTCACCAGCACCGAAAACCGCCTGTATGTGGGCTGGTTCGGGGTGCTGATGGT